>JACKQG010000007.1_pt1 | contig 264286 bp, 215 predicted proteins | sample 8237621 | NCBI WGS metagenome assembly JACKQG01 (sample SAMN15677084, study PRJNA649215) | marine metagenome | biome: marine; feature: Black Sea; material: saline water; isolation source: suspended particulate matter (SPM) from the Black Sea western gyre | collected 2013-06-09/2013-06-10...
CCCATCTCAAGGGTGATGAGAATTTCAGCTGGATTGAAACACAAAATAAACAGGTACTGATTAAAAGTAAAAGCAGCGGTTATTTTGAATTTGCTTTACTGAACAAAGATGATAAAAACCGTTTGAGTCTTGTTCCTTCAGGAACTCCGTATGTTGAGGAACCCAAGTCTGTACTCAAGTCCGGCAGTAACTCACCAAACATTTCCCGGGAACAGTTGGGCGAAATCTGGCAAAGTAGGATTGAGGAAAAAAGGAATCTTAGGCCACTTCAACCCAGCAACTAGCAATTCAGTCTCAGAGAGTCAAAAGTGAGGTTGACTCTGCACGCAATTGCAATTCCATTCGGGTCAAGTTCAAATGCGACAGTATCATCGATTATCTCAGAGCCAACGGTCACTAGTGGTGTGGGAAGAAGATATTGTTTAAAGATGTCTGCATTTGCTGATTATTCGAACATTCCAGAGTAAAGGTTTGTGATCAACCTAGGCGGGCCAACTGCATGCCGAGGTAACACATCCCAAGACAAACTACTGTATTGACAGCAATATTAAGGACTGCCCTCCAGACTGCTCCGCTGAGCATGAGTTGCACTGATTCAAAGCTGAAAGTGGAAAATGTGGTGAAGGCGCCCAAAAATCCTACTGCAAGTCCAAGCCGGAGAGCGCTGTTGATTTCCGGACGATCCAGAAAAACTGTTGCTAACCAACCCAGTGCCAGTGAACCGAGCACATTCACAGCCAGAGTCCCATAAGGTAGATAATTACCAAACATGCGCCCCATCTCTCTGGCCACCAGAAATCGTGACACTGCGCCTAATCCGCCTCCAACAGCAATTGCCAGCAAAGATAATTCAGACATTGAAGAGATTAGGTTTGATGTGAAAAATAGTAAACTGAAAATAATCTCTTTGCATATTTAGTCTTGCTGACAGGCTTTATATCTTTCAGTAATTTTTTTAAGGAGAAGTTTTGGGAGCAGAAAAGAAGTGTCAGGAATCAAGCCAACTCTTGAATTTTTGTTCAAGTACTTCCAGTGAAGAAGGTCCTGCCTTTTCTACCAGCAGTTTGATTTCATCCAGTGCCATTATTCCACTGCGGTAACCCTCTGCATAAAGTTTCATCGAATTTCCTGAATCTGTCAAACTGTAACCGGCCAGTGACGGTTTGATAATTACATCTGCCAGATCACCCTGATGATGTATAGATCTGTCAATGGCGATGCTGAAGGCATTCAGGAGAACTTCCACCAGTGTTTCCGGTTGACGATAGCCTCCGCTGCCTAAATCAACTCCTACACATACTTTTGCTCCCATTTCTTTAACTACTGAAACAGGCACATTTTCCACTATTGCCCCATCAACCAGCATCTTTCCATCAACTTGAGTCGGCATAAAAACACCAGGGATACAGGTACTGGCCATTATGGCTGTGGACAGGCTTCCGGTTTTGAATACCACCTTTTCACCGGTAGATATGTCTGCAGCAACAATTGCCAGCGGAATAGTGGAATCTTCAATTAGTACATCACCCAGGTATTTTTCAATGAATTTTCCGATTTCGTTGTTGGAGAGTAAACCAAGTTTTGAAAAGGTTAAATTTGTTGCTTTTAGCCAACGTAGATTTCTGGCAACATTACGGATTTCTTCAGGAGGCATACCAAATGCGTAAAATGCGGCAGCCATTGCTCCGGCACTTGTTCCGCACAACGCACAAGGACGCAGGTTTTCTTCCTCTAAGGCTTTCAAAACGCCAAGATGTGCAGTTCCTCTAAATGCTCCACCTCCTAAAGCCAGCCCCAGATTGTGTGGATCTTCTTCCATTATTATTTTATGTTCTTAGTTAGTGTTAAATGAATTCTTATTCAACCAAAAACTTTGCCAGCTCCTGTCGTTGGTGAGGAGCATGAATTGGATTTTTCAACAGAAGTACTCCACTGTATGGTGACTCCAAATCCAGTTTCCCTTTTCTGTTGTATAGTGTGGCAATCACATCTCCTTCAGTGACAGCATCTCCTGCGTTTATATGCCAGCAGAGAACACCTCCGTCTGGAGAATACCATTTTTTGAGCTGAGACTCTGTCTGCCAGATTCGGGATCCTTCAACTTTCGGCAACAGACCAAAGAAACGCCTCAGATAAATCAGACTTTCCTCAACCTGCTCGTCCTGAACACTACGACTGCATGACAGCTCAAAGGTCAGGGCAACTTTTCCACGTTGAAAATTAGTATCAGAGAAACTATGTGATGGAATCTTCCAACTCAAGAGATGCAGAATTCCTAAGCCGCTTACATGTACCTTTTCGGATTCGTGATAGTAGATGTGTGCTACAGTTTCTACTCCTGCAGTATGTAAATCAAGGATGATATCAGCAGGTGCAGACAAGTCCAGCAAAGTCTTGATCCAATTCCCTTCCTGGCTTGGCTCATCCTCTAAATTTCCAATTCGGTTCCAGTTCCAACAGTTTTGCTGGTTGGTGTGCAGGTTATTGTAACCAGTCTGCACGCCCATGATCTGGCTGTCCAGACCCATTGGATTTGAGAGTGGAACACAAATGAAATTATATGCCAGCTGCTGTTCCTCGATTTCCTGCATGAATTCATGCACAACCGGAATGCCGGTCAATTCTATACCATGAATTCCTGCCTGCAGATAAACAGTCTTCGTGGCCTCCGGATGCTGATAACGCCAGACATCAATTTCAAAAGTTGTCCCACTGGCTGTGCTATGCAGAGGAATTGTTTCACAGGAAAAATTTGCTGTCATTTCATAATTGATTTAGTAGACGTCTGCAGGTGTTGTTTGATAACTCATTGTTCCAACTTCAACAAGACCGCCGCTGGTGGTAAATGTAAAAACTCTCCAGAGAGTTCCAGCACTGTTTGGTGCATTATACGTGGTTATAGTACTGTTGTAATAAACTTTAACCGAAGCACCGGAATTAGCTAGCTTTGAAATACTGGAGCTGGCTTTATTTGTATAATCATGAATGCTGTAGCTGTAGTTTCCACTTCTGACAGCAGTAACAGTTATAGTTTCAGTTCCGGGTGCTGATGTTTCATCTCTGTCTAGTGTTGTGTTATCGCTGGCACCATAGATATATTTTTTATGATTTACACCACTAACATTGGTATCGTAATAAATATGAAAAGTAGCACTGGAATTGTCTGGAATGCTAAAGTGTGAGTCTATGTCTGTAGCTGTACTGCCTGTGGGCCAGGACAAGACAATCCGCATGGCACCACTGGCCAAAGTTGTTGAAATAGAGGAATCCTGACTGCTGACGTTTCCACAGGAATAAACATGAAATGTGCTGTCAATGTATCCGGATTTACTGGTCTGAGCGGTATACCAGCCACGGTTCATACTGAGGGAATAATTGCCTGACCCATCTGTGGTAGCAGTATAGTCTGCAGTTCCGCTGGTTGTGTTCAACCCTCTGCGAAAACTCATAGAAACACTGCTTACATTTGCACTGCTGACAGCATCAGTTATATTTCCTGAAATAGTACCGGAAGTTGCGCAACTGCTTGAAAGCATTTTAAGTGATGATACTTTCAGTGTCTGGCCATCTGAAGAGAGTGTTGCTGTCTGGGTTTCATCCAGATAGCCGCTTTTGCTGTATGTCAGAATATATGTGCCGGTTGCCAGTGAGGATTGTGTATAATCTCCGCTGCTGTCAGAGGATGTTGATGCCACAGTAGTAGCAGATAAAGCATAACTGATGCTGACATCCGACAATGCACTGCTGCCTGACTGACTGATGATACTGCCCTTAATGGTTCCTGAGCCAGAGGTTGAGGTAGTGAAACCATTGCTGGTATAGGCACTTGCGAGTTTATTGCAAGAAGAGTCTGTTACTGAAGTGGTTGCACGTAGTTGATAAGTGGTTCCTGAACTAAGATTGTCTGCAGGCGTTGAAGTAAAAGTCTTGTCACTGTTTGAAACAGAAGGTGCAGCCGACATTTTGATACAGGTTGAAAAGTTATCTGCTGATAGTTGAAAACTGCCGGAACATGTTGTGTCAGAGGTGTTTGTAGAGAGACTGTCTGTAAACATTGCTTCACTAAATGTAAAAGCAACTGTAGAAGTGACTGCATTTCCTGTTGAATTATCCGTGGGGCTTACTGCAGAAACGCTAGGCTTGGTGGTATCGCTTGATGCAGTACAACCGGCTCCTAATTTTTGATAATCACTCTTCTTGCCGTATTCACTTCTTTCGATTCCACAACTGTTCAAAAAGAGAAATAACAGAGGTAAAATAAACGGTGTTAAAACAACACTCATTTTTTTTGTTAAATACATCAGACTTGCTCCAGAGATTATTCTGCTGGGATTTTGTGCATTAATTTATTTTTAGATTCACCCAGTTTAAAGTTCAAGTTAAATGCAGTATTCAAGCCAGTTTTGAGTACAATTAGTTACATCCTAAAAACTCCGTAGCGTGTTTGCTCAACAGGTGCATTTAAAGCTGTTGAGAGCGCCAATCCCAGGACCATTCTTGTATCTGCGGGATCAATAATTCCATCGTCCCAGAGACGTGCTGTAGCATAATACGGATGTCCCTGATGTTCATATTGTTCTCGAATAGGACGCTTAAATTCTTCCTCTTCTTCAGTTCTCCATTTTTTTCCGGAGGCTTCAATGTTTTCCCGTTTTACAGTTGCCAAAACTGATGCAGCCTGTTCTCCACCCATCACAGAAATACGGGCATTGGGCCATGTCCAGAGCATTCTTGGACCATAAGCTCTTCCGCACATGCCGTAATTTCCAGCGCCATGAGAGCCGCCGATTATCACAGTGAACTTTGGTACTTTTGCACAGGAAACAGCAGTTACCATTTTTGCTCCGTCTTTAGCTATACCACCGTGTTCATATTCCTGACCAACCATGAATCCGGTAATATTTTGCAAAAATATCAGTGGAATACCACGTTGATTGCACAACTCCACAAAATGCGCCCCTTTGAGTGCAGACTCAGAAAACAGGATACCGTTGTTTGCTACAATTCCGACCGGATAACCGTGAATGTGTGCAAAGGCAGTCACCAGGGTTGTGCCGTAAAGTTCCTTGAATTCACGAAACTCAGATCCGTCAACGATGCGTGCCAGTACTTCGCGCACATCATAAAATTGTCTAGTGTCTTGAGGTAAAATACCATGCAGTTCCTGCAGTTGATAAAGCGGTTCAACTACTGGTTTGGTCTGTAACGGCATCACTTTTTTTCGATTCAGTCCGGAAACAATTTCTCTGGCAATACTTAGGGCATGTGCGTCATTTTGGGCAAGATGATCCGTGACTCCGGAAATACGGCTGTGAATTTCACCACCGCCAAGTTCTTCGGCAGTCACAGAATGTCCGGTTGCTGCTTTAACCAGCGGCGGTCCTCCTAAAAAAATTGTACCTTGATCCTTGACGATTACATTTTCATCACTCATTGCGGGAACATAGGCTCCACCGGCGGTGCAGGATCCCATCACTACTGCGATTTGAGAAATTCCTTTGGCCGATAAATTTGCCTGATTGTAGAATATCCGGCCAAAATGCTCTTTGTCCGGAAAAACCTCATCCTGTCGAGGAAGAAATGCTCCTCCGGAATCTACCAGATAAATACAGGGCAGATGATTTTCCAATGCGATTTCCTGTGCCCGCAGATGTTTTTTGACCGTCAGCGGATAATATGTCCCGCCCTTGACTGTTGCGTCATTTGCGACAACCATTACTTCTGTTTCGGAAACACGACCGATACCTGTTATTATTCCGGCAGCAGGAACATCATCATCGTACAAATCATGTGCAGCAAGTGGCGAGAATTCTAAAAATGGAGAGCCTGGATCAAGTAATAAACGCACACGTTCATGCGGCAGGAGTTTACCTCGGGCACAATGTTTTTTCCGGGCCTTTTCACTGCCTCCGAGGGCTGACATTTCCAATTTTTGCTTTAGATCTTCAAGCAGATTTTCCATGAATTTCGTGTTACTCAGAAAATCTTGGGAATGTACGTCAATTTTTGTGGCAAAGACAGGCATTGCTAGAATTCAGAATTCAGGATTTAGACAGAAAATTACACAAAAGTGCACTCGTAACTAATTTGATACTAGCTGGATATATGTTTAATTTCAAGCCAATCACGCTTGGTATAATCAAACAGCTTTCAAATACCAGTCATATTCAAGTGGTGCAATTTTGTTCAAAAAACGACTTTGCTCACTGCTCTTCAAAGTAGAATACAAGCTGCAAAAATCTTGTCCAAAATATTCAGGTAAGATTTTTGCCTGCTCAAAATTATTTTCAGCCTGTTTCCAGGTTCGTGAAAGATTGGTATCAGTTTGTAAACAGGTATTACCAACAGAGTCAGTATGAATATTACCACTGAGAAAACTAGCGGCCAGTCATGGTAGCTGGAAAAAGCAGCCTGAACACTTTTCTAATCATCATTGTTTCAGCAGTACCAAACTATTCCGGAATGACAAAATAGTCCTATGATGGAATAATAAATCAGCAGCAGTGCGGTGAGGATATTTTTTTCTGAAAGAACTAATGTGATTGTTAAATTAGCTCTCGAATTAGCTCTCGAGAGATGTGCTATCAAGTCCAGAGATACTTCAATCAGCAAAGGGTCTTGTTTCACTAGATGGATGCATTTTTAGCATAAGCATGAATGACATGGTATATTAATGTGTCAATTAACACAGACATTCTGGAAGACACATATTTTTGTTATTCAAGACAGAATCAGGCTGTAATATTTCAAGAAAAATGAGACTTGAGGTCTAGGCATTCTGATGTTATTTCTATTATCTGATTTCGACTTGGTATAAACAGAGAACAGGTAATGATGATTTTACTAAAATAGTTCACAGCATTTTAATGAAAACTTAAAAATGAAAAGAGACCCTCGTTACGATATTCTTTTTGAACCGGTAAAAATAGGACCAGTGACTGCAAAAAACCGGTTTTTTCAAGTTCCTCACTGTAACGGAATGGGCTATCTACGTCCAAGAAGTTTGGCTGCAATGCGTGAAATGAAAGCTGAAGGAGGATGGGCTGTGGTTTGCACTGAGGAAGTGTACATTCATTCCAGTTCTGAATGTGATTCTATGGTTGAAGGGCGTCTTTGGGACGACGGTGACATTCCGGCATTAGCATTGATGACCGAGGCTGTTCACAAACATGGTTCTCTGGCTGGAATCGAATTGCAGCACGCCGGCTATTGCAGTACAAATAACTTCAGTCGTATACCTCCTATTTCTCCCAGCACGATGTCAGTTGACAGCTACGCTCCAGTTCAGTCACATGCAATGAATAAGTCTGATATACGTGACTTCCGGAAATGGCACCGCAGGGCGGCATTGAGGGCAAAGCAGGCTGGTTTTGATTTGATTTATGTTTATGCGGCACACAGCGGAACACTATTGTCACACTTTCTTTCTCGCCGCATCAACAAACGCACGGACGAGTATGGAGGAAGTCTGGAAAACCGTGTGCGCCTCTTTCGCGAATTAATTGAAGATACCAAGGATGCAGTCGGAGATTCATGTGCAGTAGCTGTACGTTTTGCAGTTGAGGAATTTCTTGGACCGCAGGGAATTACTGCTGACAATGAAGGCAGGGACATCGTGGAAATGCTGGCGGAACTGCCGGATCTTTGGGATGTTAATATCAGCGACTGGAGTATGGATTCAGCTACATCTCGCTTTGAACTGGAAGGTTATCAGGAACCATACATAAGTTTTGTGAAATCATTGACATCAAAACCGGTGGTTGGTGTAGGCCGTTACACTTCTCCGGACTCAATGCTCTCTTTGATTCAACGCGGTGTGATGGATATGATCGGCGCAGCACGTCCCTCAATTGCAGATCCATTTTTGCCAAAAAAAATAGAAGAAGGGCGTGAAGATGAAATCCGGGAATGTATCGGTTGCAATATCTGTGTTTCGGGTGATAAGCTTTCTGTACCCATTCGCTGCACCCAAAATCCAACTATGGGAGAAGAATGGAGGCGCGGTTGGCATCCTGAACAGATTGAAGCAAAAAAAAGCGATGACGGTGTTCTGATAGTAGGTGGCGGACCTTCCGGATTGGAATGTGCGCTTGCGCTCGGACAGCGCGGATATCGGGTAATTCTAGCCGAAGCTTCTGCAGAACTTGGCGGGAGGGTCAGCAGGGAAAGTCGACTTCCAGGTCTAGCTGAATGGGGACGTGTCCGAGATTACAGAGTTTTGATGCTGGAACGATTGGCAAACATCTCCATCTATCGCGAAAATCCACTTAGTGCAGCAGATATCATAGAGTTCAGTGCAGAAGACCAATTTAATTATTCCCATGTACTGCTTGCAACTGGAGCAAGATGGAGAAAAAATGGAATGGGAAGGGTCCACAGGGAGCCAATTCCGGGACTTGAAAAAATTCCGGTATTTACGCCGGATGATATTATGGACGGTGTATTAGTACCAGGAAAAGTAGTTATATTCGATGATGATCATTATTACCTGGGTGGTGTCTTTGCAGAAAAACTACGGGCAGAAGGCCACGAAGTTATACTGGTCACGCCTGCACCGGATGTCTCTACCTGGACACATAATACTCTTGAGCAGAAAAAGATTCAAAAAAAATTAATTGAAATTGGAGTGGAGATAATCACGCAGACTGAACTAAGTGCTGCGGCTACAGGGAAAGTTGAACTCTCCTGTGTTTTCACTGCCAGAAAAACAGAAAAACTTTGCGACAGCCTGCTGCTTATTACAGAACGAACACCGAATAATGAACTTTTTCAGGCTTTGGATGCAGATCAAGGTAGCATGTCCAGGGCTGGAATCAAGTCACTTAAATGCATTGGAGACTCATTTGCTCCAGGTACCATTGCTGTTGCAGTATACTCAGGTCACCTTGCAGCCAGAGAGTTTCAATCCGAAAGACAGGAGGAGGTTCCCTTCATGCGGGAACGGATTCAACTTTGATGCTTTTAGCTGTTTTGTGATTTTAGGGCATTTCTTGCTAATGACAAACCTTCAAAAAGATCGCTGGCAAGCAGATAGTTTGAAGCAGTTTTTTTGAGGAAACATTCTGCAGCAAGCCCGTGCAGATAGGCGGCGCATAAAGTTGCCTGCAGGGATGATAAACCCTGTGCTAGAAAACTTCCAATGAAACCACTTAAAACATCTCCGGATCCAGCAGTTGCCAATGCCGAATTTCCGGTAGGATTGATATATATCTTACCATCCGGATTTCCTATAACTGTATATGCACCTTTAAGCAGCAGAACTACATTCCATTCTTGTGAGAGACGTCGAACTGTTGCAATCCGGTTTTCCTGAATTTCTGTTACGCTTTGACCGCAAAGTCTCGATAATTCACGCGGATGAGGTGTAATGACTGCAACTCCAAGTCTTTCCTGCAGAGTTTCTTCATCCAAATTGTTGAGCCCATCAGCATCAATCAGCAGGGGGCCCTCAAGGTGTTTGGTCAAATGCTGCACAAATTTTGCTGTCTGAGAATTAACTCCCAGTCCGCAACCAAGGACCACAGCATCCCGGACTGCTGCAAGCTGCAGCACAAAATCTGCATGTTCTTCAGAAAAAAATTGATGTGCATTGTGCGGACTGACAGTCATGACCTCAGGTGGTTGCCCTGGAAGGTGATCGCGAAGCTCGTTTGGAACACAGGCAGTAACTAAACCGGCACCGTTTTTCAGAGCTCCTAATGATGCCAGACTTGCTGCGCCGCCCATGCCTGCAGAGGCGCAGACTGTCAGCAAATGACCGGAACTGCCTTTATGTGCATCGGAGGCACGTTCAGGAATCAATTCGCTGATATATTTTCGTGTCAGCAAAAAAGTATGATTTTGTTCCAACAGCTTGGAAGAGTCTGTTTCATCTTGTTCTGAGTTTATATTTTCAGGCCAGTATTCAGGAATAGAGATGTCGACAATGTTGACTTTTCCCGCATACTTTGCCCCGGGATATTGGAAGCATCCGTTTTTAGCTGCTTGAAAAGAAATTGTATACTGACACTCTGCGGCAACTCCAAAGATCAGGCTCTCGTCAGTTGAAACACCAGATGGAATGTCAACAGCAAGGCGCAACGCAGTTTTGTTTGAGTTGAATATTTCAAGCCATTCCCGGTATGCTCCTTCAATCTGCTGCACCATTCCAATACCAAAAATGGCATCAATCAGGATATCTGCTTCCTCAATCAGGCGGACTGCATTTGTATCCGGAAAGGAGACACTATCACCAAATTGTTGCCACAAAATCTGGTTCTTACGGGCATCCCCTTTTTTTGCAGTACCAGCATCAACTACTTTGATGTTATATCCCCGGTTTGCTAAAAGCCTGGCAATTGCAAATCCGTCACCGCCGTTATTACCCTGGCCGCAGCAAACGATGACAGATGCTTCAGGTTCATTTCTTAATTTATAAATTTCAACCCAATCTGCCACACTACGGGCAGCATTTTCCATCAAGATTGCTCCCGGAATTCCTAAGTCTTCAATTGCATGCCGATCCATTTCACGCATTGAAAGCGTGTCTGCAAGTCGAATCAGTTTATCAATATTAGAATCCATTTCTAGTCAACGGTTAGACTGCTGTCTTAATTGCTGAACAAATATCTTTGATTCCTGGTGTCTTTTGTAAACGTGTGTACCATAAAGGTCTAGCTCACGGGGTTTTTTCCGCGGAGTGTTACCGAAGTATGGTTTGGGTTTAAAAGCATTGGTACAATAGGCAGGCGCAATTATGGGGTCACATAATTTGCTGACTGCAGGTGGTTCAGAAACAGGATTATTGTAGCTACCCTTATTTGAAACAACTGGTCTGGTTGCTTCTTTCCTGCCATACAATTTTTTCTTGTAGTTAACCGGAGAAATCAACAGGTTTTGGAGTTTTTGTGCAGTACGTCTTTCTTGGATTGTTGGTTCCGGAGGTTGCAACTGTTCAAGGGTAGGTGTAGATTTTCTAACTGTATCAGCAGAGTATGCTGATTTATCTAATTTGGTTTTTCCTTCAATGATTGATTTGACACGTTTGCTGCTGGAACGTATTTCTTTTTCTTTGTAAGCCCACAAATCTGTTGCACTGCCTATAAAAAGTAACAGAAATGCAAAAGAAACTGGTGCCGAAATTAGTTTTTTTCGAGTCAGCAAAAACATAAAATATGTTACTCCAGAAAACTAAACTGTTCGTACCGGAATGTTATGATCACGAAGATACTGTTTGACTTGTGAAACTGTATATTTACCATAGTGAAAAACAGATGCAGCCAAAACTGCATCTGCTTTGCCAATTGTGAGTGCATCCCGAAAATGTTCAAATGTGCCACCACCGCCAGAAGCAATGACAGGGATATTAACTGTGCCACTGATTGCTGCAGTCAATTCCAATTCAAAGCCATCCTGATGTCCGTCAGCATCCATGCTTGTTAATAATATTTCACCTGCACCACGTGCTTCCATTTCTTTGGCCCAGAGCACTGCATCCAATCCGGTTGCACGGCTTCCTCCGTGACTGAAGACCTCCCATTTTGAAGCAGTCTCTTTTGTTTTTTGATTTTGTACTTCTAAATCACATTTTCTGGCATCAATTGCAACAACAATGCATTGGGAGCCAAAACGCTTTGCACCTTCCGTGATAAGATCAGGGTTACTGATTGCGGAAGAATTCACTGAGACCTTATCTGCTCCCGCAGTTACCAGAGCATGAATGTTATCAAGTGATGAAATTCCACCGCCAATAGTAAAGGGTATAAACAATTCACGTGCCAAGCGTGTTGCCAACTCAATTGTTGTACCTCGATTTTCAGCCGAAGCAGCTATATCTAGAAAAATAAGTTCGTCTGCAGACTGTTCATTATAACGCTGAGCAAGCTCCAGTGGGTCGCCTGCATCTCGCAAGCCAACAAAGCTCGTCCCTTTGACCACGCGTCCGTCTTTTATGTCTAAACAGGGAATGATACGGCGTGCTAACATTTGAAAACTTCCTTTAAATCAAGTTTTTCTTCGTAAATTGCTTTGCCGCTGATTACCTGATCAACACCAACAGCCTCAAGAACTTTGAGCTGTTCCAGATCCTCCATCGAAGATACTCCTCCGGATGCTACTGTTTTTAAACCGCTGCGACTGGCAAAATCGTGGAGTGCGGATAAATTTGGTCCACTCAGCATGCCGTCACGGGCAATGTCTGTAAAAACGACTCTTTCTATCCCAAGTTTTTTCCATCTTAAGGCAAAATCAACGTCATCAATTTCAGTTCCTTCCTGCCAGCCTTCAATTGCAACTTTACGGTTCCGCGCATCAATTCCAAGAATTATTTTTTCTCCGGTAAAATGTTGCAAAGAATTCTCGAGAACATCAGGATCCTTGACTGCCATTGTACCTACTATTACTGAGGATATTCCCAGCTCTAACATTCGCTCAATGTCTGCTGTTGTACGTATTCCACCACCCAACTGGACTGGTATGGAAATGTTATTTAGAATTGAGCGGATACTTTTTAAATTGGCAGCTTTTCCGTGGAATGCTCCGTCCAAATCAACCAAATGTAGTCGTTTTGCACCTGCTTTTTCAAATGAAAGTGCCATTGCAGCAGGATCATCTGAATAGACAGTTTCTGCAGCAGCCTCCCCCTGAAGCAATCTTACGCAGCGACCATTTTTTAAATCTATTGCCGGAATTAACAGCATATACTAGCTTTAGTTTTGGGTTTTTGGTTCTAATATTAGTGAGAACTCTGAAATAATTAAACTTTATTGTCCATGATCCTGTAAATTTCACTTCAAATCAAGTTAGATCGTACGACTTCTGCTGAAAAAAAATGGCTCAATACTTGAATGCCAGTATGGTTGCAAAATTATGCTGATTGTCAAACCAGCATAATCATCAAATGTATATTGTTAATAAAACTAAATCCGGAAGATATGCAAATTTCAGCAAATACTCCTGCAGATAAAAAAGCTGTAATGGAAAGGTCGGTTCAGAGTAATGAAAGAACCGCTGTTCAAAGTCCTAAAACACAAACAGCAAAAGCAGAGGAAATTATTTTAGCGAAGGGTGCTGAACGAAACGAAACCTCACAGTATTTGAAGGTACTCTCAAGGATAGAAAATTTACTGATCCAGAATAAATTGCCGGATGCTGCAGTAGAAGGATTTATTGGTGCAATTAAAAAACAGCTTGAAGCAATAAATGAAGCAGACAAAAAAATGTTGATGAATCTGCCTGAACTCAAAAAACTGGATGTGAAAAAATTGGAAGATCTTCCGAATTTGATCAAGAGTGATTTCAGGAACAAAGAAAAATCAGCAGATTTGTTTAAGCTGCTGCGTCAGCCAGAGTTTGCGGTTTTGATGCGGACTGATAATAAACCTGCGCCAAAAACTTACTCTGCACAGCCCGTACAACCGTTATCAGCTGCAAAATTGCCAGTAATGAAAGCTGAACAAGGACCTGCAGGTAAAGGGATAGAAGTTCTTACTGTACCCTCAATAACTGTTGGCAAAACGCCTGAAAACAACAGTTCTCCAAGAAAAAATCTGGTTACCTGATTAAATAAATAAAAAGAATCGTCAGTGATTGTCAATCTGTGGTGTTTGATTCATGATGAATTTTCCTGAAAATTCACCGCCAAGCTGCATCTCCAAGCCACCGTTTGGAGTATAAATATCTCCTTCAACTTGTGCATTTTTTAATATTTCTACGAGTTGACTGGCTCTTAGATCTCCTTCAACACGCCCATCAACCCTGATCACAGGTGCCTCTATATGCCCCTTAACGTTTCCTAATGAACCAACTAAAACTGTGTGTTCACTTGTGATACTTCCGACATAGGCACAATCAATTCGGATACTATCGATGGTGGACAGGCTTCCTTCCAATTGTAAATCCGGTCCCAAATAACCTTTAACTGCTTTCATAACCGAACCTTTTACTAAATGTATTTATTTTTAACATAGTGTTTTAATTATTTCTATTAATGCTTATGTATACTTGACGCAAATTTCAAACTAGTAGTATTTTCTGCATTGATGTCTGAACTGAAGTATAGTTGTAGTAAAATTATTTTAAATATAATCTTAAGCAAAACTAAACTGGAGTTGTAATATTAACTGGAGAACTATCAAGAATGCTTAATATTCTAAGTAGACTTCTGACAGTAAACTCATTTCAGCCAATTATTAATCCTCCGGCAGGCTTCAACCAACTTAGGAAACAGACTTAAATTCAACTCTTGTGTGAGTTCTGTTTTTCCAGGGAAATCATGCAAAACTTGTGCACCATCATAGTCAACACTTGCGATTCGAACTGCTAAATAATTTTCAGGCATATAAAAGTCTGCTCCTGGGAGCAATGCTACACCAACTTCATCCAAGAGGCGTTTGCTCAATTCTGTACTGGTCTTGATGCCGCGTGAGCTAAGTTTATCTTTAAAATTTTCAAAATCCGGAAAGAGGTAAAATGCACCTTGAGGTTCAGGACAATTCAGACCAATTTTTCTAAATTGCTGACATAAATAGTGTCCTGTAGCAGCATGTATATCGCGGCAACGTTCAACATATTCTCTAAGCTCATCATAGCCAGCAAATCCTGGCAGGGCGCCAAACTGAATTGGAGCACTGACACAACTGAAAGTTTCACTCACAAAAGCAGAAAGCGGTTTTGTGATTTCAGCGAACTCGTCTGGAATCATAGCAAAGCCAAGTCGCCAGCCTCCGGCAGAAAAGGCTTTTGAAATTCCACTGGTAGTAATTGTTGCTTCAGGATAATATTTAGCAATTCCCTCAAACTGCTGTCCATCATACTGTGTAAGCGCATATATCTCATCTGAGATTACGATAACTCCATGTTTGCGGCAGACTTCAGCTAAATCTCGTAATTCAACTGCAGAATGAACACTACCGGTCGGATTGCTGGGATTATTTAATATCAGAATTTTTTGAGGATAGTCTTGACTGGAACAGGCTGCATCAAGTTCTTCGGCCTGTAAACGGTAACCATTTTTAAAGTCGGTTTTAATTGGTAAAAATGTTTTAGATCTGATTCTTGCCTGAGGACCATAACTGACCCAACTTGGTGCGGGTACCATGAGCGGACCTTCCAATAAGTAAAGCAATTGAAATATCAACTCTTTACTTCCTGGACCAATGAAAATATTTTCATATGAGTAGTTATAACTGAATTCTTTCTGAGAAAAATCTGCAACTGCCTGGCGTAATTCAGTCAAGCCATAACCAGAAATATATTGTTTGCGCTGGGCGTTATTACGCAAGGCATCCTGCATCTGTTCCGGTACTGGAAACGGAGACTCTCCAAAACCCAGATGACAGATGTCTTTACCTTCATTTCGTAATTTCAGTGCAAGCTGGTTGATAAATAAAGTTGCAGATTCCTTCAAATTACTAATCTGCCGGTTAAGAATAGGCCGCATTTTAGATTGAATTATTTAAATGAATGTTATTTTGACTCTTCCCTGATTCCGGCAATCAACGAAGATGGATTTCCACAATGCATGATCCACAGTTGATGTGCTGCCCGGGTAACTCCAACATAGAGCAATTGTCTGGAACGAATGTCCGGTCCATATGTAGATGCGTCTGCATCTGCAATTATAACAGAATCAAATTCCAGGCCTTTGGTCTGTGAAATATCAGTTACATCAATACCTGGCGTAAATGAAAATTCCTGATCACTGATGAATCGCAGGCCAACAAGATCTGTTCTCAACAAACCTTCATATAAGATTTTGGCACTTTCCTGAGTACGTGCCAACACAGCCACACTGGCCAGTGGTTCACGTATAGATAAATCTTTCAATGTATCTGCCAGGAATGCGACCATGGCACCTCTTTCACGGAAACGGAAAACATCAACAGGGGCGCCGTGACGAGTAGAATGCCAAACTGTATTAACACTATGTTCACCAATAACCTGTTTTGCAATAGTCATTATTTCATGAGTTGAACGGTAACCAATTTTTAAAGGATCCAAGGCAGTAATGTCTGGTTTAGAACCGTTTGGCAGAGTCAAATGTCCGAGTGATTCTCCCCAGGTTTCATGTCTGCGCCCAATCATGATACGTTGATCTAAATCACCTGCCAGAGTCACACTTGGTAGTTCTTCAGGAGTCAGACTGACTAATAGTTGAAATTCAAGGGGTCCAAAATCCTGAGCCTCATCGAGCATCAAGTGTGTGTAATTAAGCTGTTTACCGTTTTTACGTTGTAAGGGCCCCATCAGCAGTTGATACAGTAAAAGCAGGAGAGTATCATCTTCCTCGTCCAAAAGAGCCTTTTCATCAGCAAAATTTAAATTAATGCTGCCTAATCCTTCCACGGGGTCAGTCAAAGAAACACGATCTGATTCTATCAGTTCTCCAGCTTCTAGACGTTTTTGATATTGTCTAACAGCCCATGAACAGGCACTTGTGAGCTGAGTTTCGCTAAAAACTCCAGGTGCCAGACGCTCAACTGTTTCAAATAACAACTCCTGACGGACAAGACAATCATTCCAAATTTGAGAAGTTAACAAATGCGGAGCTTCAAACAGCTCGGGAAATGCATGCTCCAAAACTTTCTGCAACTGTTTCTCCATTCTGGAACTGCTAAGTCCGGGAACATTTTCGATCGAATCTTCACCTTTTGACCAACGTACTAAATATAGTAAACGAGGTATTAAGACTAACTCAGACAGTGCATCCCAAGCCTCAAGCACGAGATCCAGTTCTTCAACTTTAACAAGTTTGTCTTCAAACAACTTGCGGAATTTTAGTGTTCGTTTTTCTATTTCCTCACGATAGTATTTCAGCCACAATGGATGACGTTTTAGTTCAATCACATCCATCGGTGTGTTTTCAGCATAACTCGAAGGTAATTCAGGCAGCATACGCTTACGGAGCCCGGAAACCCATTTGTGATAAGTACGTGGCCGGACACCATTTACTCCTAATGCAGGTAAGACTTTTGACATGTAATTTGCTAAAGCCGGACCGAAAACAATCGGTAGAACAGTTTTTGGTTTAAAATACTGAGGTTTTTTTGACATTAAGTATGCCAGCCGATGAAGTGCAACTGTGGTCTTGCCAGAACCTGCACCACCTTGTATCAACACAATTCCGGATTCAGAATGTGTAATAACGTTAAATTGTTGAGGATCCACCAGTGCAGTGATTTGCCGGAGATGTTTATCCACTCTATAACCGGAAAAATTAAGGTCTGTAGTCTGTCCTGAATTTGAGCTTAATTCTTCAGGTACTTTTAGTTCGTCCAGAGTTTTTTCCGGACCGCTTTCTAACTGTGGTGTTTTTTGGCTGACTAAATGCCATTTCATTTCCTTTTCAGGTTTTTTGGAGAAGTCTTCCAAAACTCCTCCTGGCCAGTTAATTCTCATCAAAGTGCCATTTTCTATCAGTAGCATTCTTCTGACAATCAGCACACCTTCAAGTTCCCGCTCTCCAACTTCTTCAACGTACTCTTCTCCTTCATTGTAGCGATAAAATATTTGACTGATTGGAGCATTTTTCCAATCTACGATTGGACAGGGTAAGTGAGTGGAAAAGCAATTTTGATTGCCAATCAGCAAATCCCTTTCACGTTTGTTTTCACGTAAACGGATGTGAGCAAAATAGGGAGTGTCAAGGTTATATCCTGATGCGGCCTTATGTGAATCCTGGTGAGTATGCAGTAGAACCAGGCGTTCCATTTGTGCCATCACAGCAGGTACATCTTCAGGCAACGTGTCTGCAAGAGAGTCTCTCAACTCAATAATATTATTAAAGTTTACATCATTAAGGTTGTTCTGTTTTTCATCGACAGCAAGCATCAAAAGCCCCTGTTTCACCTGAATTAACAGTTGTTGTTCTTCTTCCAGAATTTTTGTCTGTTCCGGAGATATAGTATGGTTATTTTCCATTAGTTTGATTATTCCATTACTCTATTTATTTTTGCACCTAAAGCATTTAGCCGTTTGTCAATTGCTTCATAACCACGGTCAATCTGGTCAATATTGTGAATTTCAGTAATTCCATTTGCACCAAGTGCTGCAATCAGTAAAGCCATGCCGGCTCTAATATCAGGAGAAGAAACTCTTGCCCCTTTGAGTGAGGTAGGTCCTGAAACAACGGCCCTGTGTGGGTCGCAAAGAATAATTTGTGCTCCCATTTCTATCAATTTATCCACCCAGAATAAACGGCTTTCAAACATTTTTTCAAAAATTAAAACTGCACCGCTGCATTGAGTTGCGACTACAGTCATGATACTGGTTAAATCTGCCGGAAAACCTGGCCACGGTGCATCATCAATTTTTGGGATTCCACCGGGAACATCTCTTTGGACAATTAGCTGTTGTTTTTTTGGAATGAGAATATCATCTCCATTTACTTGAATTTCAACACCAAGTTTTTCAAACATCAGCTTTGTCATTCGTAGATATTTGACTCCGGCATTTTTGATTATCAGCTCACTTCCTGTCACTGCTGCCAAACCAATGAAAGAACCAACTTCGGTGTGGTCAGGCTGAATTGTGTATTCTCCACCACCTAGTTCAGGTACTCCATCTATGATAATGGAATTGCTGCCAATGCCTTCAATCTTTGCTCCCAGATTCACCAGAAAATTGCAAAGTCCCTGCACATGTGGTTCACAGGCAGCATTGTAGATATTTGTTTTCCCTCGTGCAGTAACTGCGGCCATAACAGCATTTTCAGTTGCCATTACACTGGCCTCATCAAGATATATTTCTGTTCCTGCTAAGCCCTTGGTCCGCATCTGATATAGACCTTTTTCATTTTGCTCAATGCTGGCACCAAGCATTTCAAGTGCAGTTAAGTGAGTTTGTACAGGTCTGAGACCGATGCGGTCACCACCAGGTGCAGGCAAATCAATGGACTTTTTTCGGGCCAGCAGTGGTCCTGCCAGCAGGAATGAACCTCTGATCTGCACCGCCTCTAATTCATCTGGAACTGTTGACTGTAATTTGCTGGAATCAAAACGATAGCTGTGCTTGTCAATTTGTGTTACTACAACACCTAGACTTATCAGCAGCTGGCGCATAATTGCTATATCCAGAATATCTGGAATATTATGTATAATAACTGCTTCCTGTGCCAGTAAAGTTGCTGCAAGTACTGGAAGGGCTTCGTTTTTGTTGCCGGAAGGTGTGATGCTTCCGGAAAGTGGAAAGCCACCTTCAACAATGAATTTTTGCATGAGTGTTATTTAATTGTTATAACTTATTAAAAAATATCTAACTCAACTACTTGAATTAGCTTCAAGTCTGCTGGTTTAAATTAATTCCAGAGATTTCGAGAGGAGCATCGTTTAAATACACTTCTCCAAAACTACTATCTGGAGTTCAGTTAAGTTCTGTGAAATTTGCTCCAAGACGATGACGCAAAAGCTCTAAATTGTTTGGAACTGCAGTCAGTGTCAGCAGTATTCCTTCCTCCTGATAGTCTATGTTGTCAACCCGACTCCATTCGTAAATATTAGCTAACTGCTGAGAGTGCTGATAGTCCAGTCGGATTGTCATGCTTTTCATTCTTTGATCGAAAAAACTCAGAATCTTATTCCTTAAATTTTCAACATACGTGCTTGTTTTTTCCAGACCATTATTCTCACCCTTGATGACTGAAATAAAAACTGCATCCGGAAATAATTTTTCCATCATCATCAAGCGGGTTGCTGACACCTGATCGATTTTATTAAATACTTTGATGATCGGAATACATGAAGCGTCCAAATCTGATAACACCTCAGAAGTTGTTTTTAAATGCTCATCAATATCATCACTGGCATCTATTATCTGCAGCAACAAATCTGCATCTTTAACTGTAACCAATGTAGAACGAAAAGCCGCAACTAATTCATGCGGTAACTGACTAATAAAACCTACAGTATCCGAAAGTAATACTTTTGGCCGTGAATCTTTATCTAAAAGTCTAGTTGTTGAATCGAGTGTTGCAAATAAACGGTCCTCCACTAACAAGCTGGAATTGGTCAGCAAATTCATGATTGTAGACTTACCTGCATTTGTGTAACCAATCAGACTCACTTGCAGACAGTTTGAGCGTCTTTGTTTTTGTGTGTTCCTTTCTTTTTCAACTCTTTTTAACTGGCCTTTTAGACGCGTAATGCGATCACGTAAAAACTGTCTGTCTTTTTCAATTTGTTTTTCACCAGTACCACGGGATGCCCCAATTCCACCTCGTTCCCGGTCAAGGTGTTTCCATAAGCCAACTAGTCGCGGCAACAAATATTCTGACTGTGCCAGACCTATTTGCAATTTTGCCTCACTGGTTCTGGCATTTTTTGCAAATATTTTTAAAATTACCTGGGTCCGGTCCAGAATTTCGCATTCTAAAAATTCTTCTAGATTTTGTGTTTGTTTTGGACTGAGTGGATTATCCACAAGAACTGCATCAACACTCTCATTCTGAATGAAATTTTTAATTTCATTCAGTTTCCCTTTACCAAAAAAATATGCCGGATGTATTTGAGCACGAGCCTGAATGATTTGGCCTGCTACTTCTCCACCAAGTGTGTAGGCTAGAGAAGACAACTCTTCCAGTGAACTCAAGACTTCAGTGTTTGCTCTGTGAGGAAGATGAAGTGAAATAAGTAAGGCGCGCTTCCAATTATTGAATAATCTGTTATCGTCCAAATAACCTCAGGTTAGCAACTAAATTCATGCAGTATTTTCGCACAACATTGTAGCATTAATAAGTACTAAAAGTACAATGAAAATAAATTGAATTGTGCAATAAAAACTTAAAGTTCTATTCGAAATAATCCAATCATGAAAAAGACATTATCAAAGATAAACTTGCAAAACTAGACAGTTATAATTTGTTGTTTATGTAAATATCACGTATTTCACGTTTAAGTGTTTTTCCAGCAATATTTCGTGGAAAATCAGCAAGAATATGCACTGCATCCACACGTTGAAACTTTGCGTCCACCCGCTCATTAATCCAAATTTTTAAATCAGCGGTTGCAACATTTTGTTCATTGTGAAATATGACTGCGGCAATTGGAATCTCACCCCATTTTTCATCAGGAACACCAAATACTGAAACTTCAGCCACAGCCGGATGCAGAATAACAACTTCCTCAATGTCTTTTGGATAGACATTAACACCGCCGCTGATGATCATGTCTTTGACTCTATCCACTAAAAATAAATAGCCTTCCTCATCCATGTAACCTAAATCACCTGAATGAAGCCATCCGTCAACAATTGTCTTTTTGGTCAGATCTGCACGTTTATAATATCCCGGCATCATCATAGGCCCGCGACCGCAGATTTCTCCAACTTCCAGTGGGTCACACTGATCACCGTTTTCACTGAGGATGCGGATGTCAATAAATGCTGGTGCAGAACCCACAGATCCGACTTTACGCAGGGCATCATCACGATCCAAAATTGAAAAGAAACCCTCAGTAACGCCGTACAACTCGTAGAATATGCCTGGTAAAACTTCATTCAGTTTGTGCTTGTATTCCAGCAGCAATGGAGCACCTACGTTTTGCAGCATTTCCAGTGAACTTAGTTTCTCTGCATTAAATTCAGGATGATTCAGCAGGGCCATGATTTGTGAAGGAACCATGATGATATGCGTTACTTTTTCTTCCTCAATAGTCTGCAGAACTGCAGCTGCATCAAAACTGTGGTGTAAAATATAAGTTGCCCCCAAATACATCCAGGGCATAATATCCAGCATTGCTCCATTAAAAACAATTGCTCCTGCATGCAGTACAATACTTTCCGGACTCATACGCCAGGCTGTCGCAAAATGAGTGCAGTAATTTGCACGGACGTAGTGTGTGTGAATAATCCCTTTCGGCGCACCGGTTGTGCCGCTGGAGTACATAATGTTGTATACGTCAGTATCACTCAGGTCTGCATCCGGTGGCTCAGATTCAGCAGCTGCGGAAATAAAATCTGTATAGGACTTAAATCCGGGAATCGTTTCAGTACTACGCTGAGCTTCGTCTGTACCGATCAGAATCCAGTGCTGACTTTGAATTGCAGGCAGCTCAGTTTTAATTTTTTCCAGAGTTGCCGCAAAAGCCGCATCCGCAAAAACCAGCTCTGTATCAGAGTCCTGCAGTAGTGTTGTCAGTCCGGAAGCCTGCAGTAATGGACTGCCTGGTACAATTACGATTCCTGTTTTTGCGGCAGCCCAGTAAAGCAGCATCAACTCTTCACAATTTGGCAGGACAGTTGCCATTTTTTGTCCCTTACAAAATCCGGCATTCAACAAAGCATTGGCCAGACGATTTACGCGAATATTTAATTCAAAAAAATTTAAACGTTCCTTTCCGATCACAATAGCAAGATGTTCGGAGCGATAAAGTGCATGTCGAGGTAATAAAGAGCCGATATTCATGTGTAAATTATTTGTACGTTAAATAAAGAAACAGCAAAATAAAAATTTTTAGTGCTGTGATAAATAACACAGACACTTTGCATTTTCAAGAAAAAGCTGGAATCATCAAGTGTAATAGTTATTATGCAACAATTTACTCATTCACTATTTATACTTTTGCAACTGGATGCAACAAATAATCAAACAGTTCCTGTGTTCCATAATTCTGCTCTCTCTCGTTTTCAGCAGTTGCAGTAACAATGGTGGCTACCCGCTAAATCCGCTTCCGGCTACTCATACAGCACCTGAAGCTCCACTGCTGGCAGAGGTGCTGATGCATCTGCAGTTGGATTATGTTACACCGGAAAAACTGCTTCCTGAAAAATTACTGCATGGTGCTTTGAAGGAACTTGGTCGGATGGTTCCCGAAGTTTGGGTTGTTGCAGAAATGGAAGCAAAAGGTTCCGGCCTAAATTTGAAAATAATGGTTGAAAATGAATATACTGTTCTTTCTGTATCTGAACTGAGGGGATTGTCTGATCTTCAGCATATTTTGCAAAAGTTGATACAGCAGCTTTTAAAAATGAATTTACAACAGTCTCAGTTAAAAATTGAACAGGTGCTTGCAAGTGGTATTTTAAACATGTTGGATGCCTATTCGGTTTTACTTCCACATGAAATATATAATGAGTTCAACATTAACATCGGCGGTCAATTTGCTGGAGTAGGCCTGGTTGTAGGAATCAGAGATGACCAGTTAACTGTGATTGCCCCTATGGATGGCAGTCCTGCGGCATTGGCCGGAATGCTGCCACTTGATCGTATTGTTGCAGTTGATCGGCAAAAAACAAAGCACATGACTCTGGATGAAATTCTTCACCGTATGCGGGGCAAAATAGGAACTTCAGTCAGGCTCAGTGTTTTACGTAAAGGTCAGGCAAAAACTTTAGAATTTGAACTATTGCGAACAGAAATTAAGCTTGAAAGCGTTGAAGCATTTAATCTGGAAAGCGGTAGTAAAACTATACGTTATGTCAGAATTAAGAATTTTCAAATTGATACAGCTCAAGAGTTGAAAAAGAAGCTAGGCGAGTTGAATAATATCCAAGGTTTGATTCTGGATCTTCGCAATAATCCTGGAGGTTTGTTGGAGGAAGCTGTTCGTGTAAGTGATTTGTTTTTACGGGGTAAGAAGCGCATCGTAAGTACCAGAGGTACGAATCTCTCCACTATCCATAATGCAAAAAATCTTTTTGCGGAAGAACATTTATTGAAAATTCCACTGGTTGTACTAATAAACCGCGGTAGTGCCTCTGCTTCAGAAATTGTGGCTGCGGCCTTCAAACAAAATAAACGGGCACTTGTGGTTGGTGAGCAAAGTTTTGGCAAAGGTACTGTACAGACGCTTTGGAATATGAAAGACGGTTCCGGACTAAAATTAACCATCGCAGAATATCTAACTCCTTCAGGACTTTCAATTCACAATGTTGGTGTTATGCCATCCCTGCAAATGGTTCCAGTTAATGTGCCAGAGTTCTTAAGTCAGGAATCCGAGTTTAGCAGCCAGTATCGGCGTTTCGGACTACTGCCGGAAACTCTGAGCAAAGAAGCTAAAAATGATGCTCGAATACTGCAATTAAGCTACTTGTCCGCCAATGTTAAGCTGTTTGATGAAACTGAGATAATAGTTGACAGTGAAAAGATTAATAAATTAGACGCAGATATCTTCATCAAAATCGCAAAAAATGTTTTGTCTCAGGCAGACACAGAAAATCACAATTCTACAGTACGGAAGATTTACCGTCAGACAGAACAACTCGAAACTAAAAAAATTATAGCTGCACTGGCAAAACACGGGATAGACTGGAGCCTGAATCCCTACTTAAAAAATGTGACTGCAGATAAAATTAAATTGAACTGGTTTGCAGAAAAAGTTGCGGAAGATATACTAAAATTAACAATACAACTGAAGAATAATGGTGAAAATATAATTCAGCGTTTACTGGTTGTCACAAAGTCTGCAAATGCACTATTAGATGGTTTGGAATTTCCTATCGGGAAACTCGAGCCGGAAAGAGAGGCTACCCGTAGTCTTTATGTAAAAATACCTGCAGGAATGATGGAAGAGTTGGAACCAGTTCAACTTGTGTTGTTTGATTATAAAATGGAAAAGTTGAAATCTGTTCAAGAAAAATTAGTGTTTCCTGCTAAACGGATATCTGCTTTCATGCTGAGGTTAAAAATTTATGACAATGGAAAGTTTGGGAGTCAGGGTAATGGTGACGGTAAAGTACAGGTAGGAGAAACTATTGCACTGCGTTTTATAATTGCCAACAGCAGCAAAAATTCTGTACCGGAATTATTATTGAAAATACGGGGTTTGGATGGGAACTTCAAAATTGACCGTGGAAAAATCGTACTGAAAAATTTACTTCCGAAAGTTAAATATACAGATCATTTCATTTTTGAAACTTTTGCGCAAACAAAAAATTTGGGCAAAATCAGTCTGGAAATTGTTGACACTAAATCTGGTCATCCAGGGATCGACTATCTTTGGGATTTAGAAAAAACACTGCCTGTACAAAGGCTGGCTACACCTAAATTATTTGGAGTCAACTGGCAGGACAAAAAAGGAAATATTGTGGAAGCAGTTACTGACTTGGAGTCACTGGTTTTAAGAGGCAAAGTCAGCAATACTGCCGATATCCGGGATGTTTTTGTTCACTTGAATGATCAAAAAGTATTTTATTCAGTAAACAATTCAGTAACTGATGGAATTGCTGCTCAAGAAAAAAACAAAAATGTGTTCAACTTCAAAACAGCACTTAATCTGGTACCAGGAAGAAATCAAATTTCAATCTATTACAGAAGCCGTACCGGATTTACTTCTGAGCGCAGGTTTCGGATTATGCGCAGCGAATGAAAAATAATTTTCAAATTAAGGTAGTAAAAGGAACAGTTCCGGGATGCGGAAATATACTTCAGCGGTAATTTGTAAACTGAACATCAAAGTCAAAATCCTGCTCTTTAATTTCCTGCATCACAGTTTGCAGATCATCCTTTTTTTTGCTACTCACTCTCACAGAATCACTTTGAGTTTGCGGTTGCACTTTGACTTTGAGGCCTTTAATAAACTGATTTATTTTTTTACACTGCTCTTTGGTCAATCCCTGCTGAACAGTGATCTCTTTCTTTTGAACTCTTCCGCTGGGCTCTGTCTTTCCGTAAACAAGAGATTTGACCGGTACTGAGCGTTTAATCAACTTTGTCAGTAATATGTCGATTGTAGTTTGCATTTTTAATTCATCGTCTGCAGTGATCATTAATGCAGGTTTTTCTTTGTCTAGTTCAATTTCACAGTTTGTACCTTTAAAGTCATAGCGATTGTTAATCTCCCTACGTGCCTGATCTACTGCATTGGTAACTTCCTGAATATCAATTTCACAAACAATATCAAATGAAGACATATTAAGTTTCTTTGTTTGGGGTTATTATTTTGTTTAATTTCAACACACTTTTTGAGAAAGAGCAGCCTTAATAAAACCATTAATATCACCATTTAGAACGGCTTGAGTATTACCTGCTTCCCGATTTGTCCGATGGTCCTTGACCATCTGATATGGATGTAAAACATAGCTCCTGATCTGACTGCCCCAGGCATTTTCCTGTTTTTTGCTGTTCTGGAGATCTTTTTCCTTGTTCAGTTCTTTTTGCTGCAAATCAAATAATTGTGCCTTGAGCATTTTCATGGCAGTTGCTTTGTTCTTATGCTGAGAACGTTCGTTTTGGCATTGCACTACTATTCCACTGGGCATATGCGTTATTCTTACTGCAGAATCTGTGGTGTTAACATGCTGACCGCCTGCACCACTGGCACGGTAGGTGTCAACCCGAATGTCATCTGTCAGGATTTCAACTTCTACATCTTCATCAATTTCTGCATAAACAAAAACAGAAGCAAAGGAAGTGTGGCGTCGTTTTTGTGAATCAAAAGGTGAAATGCGAACCAGTCGGTGAACCCCAATTTCTGCTTTCAGCTTTCCATAAACATAAGGACCTGCAACAGAAAAGGTGACAGACTTGATTCCGGCCTCATCCCCTGGTTGATAGTCCAAAAGTTGATATTTAAAGCCTTCCTCTGAAATCCATCTACGGTACATTTCGTGGAGCATTGAGGCCCAATCTGTAGATTCGGTACCACCTGCACCTGGATGAATTGAAACAATTGCATTTCTGTCATCTGCTTCACCATTAAAAAGCCCAGTGATCTCTAAGGAATCTAGTTCAAAATCCAGTTTTTCACATGAATCAAGAATTTCTTTCAGCAGTTCTGTATCCTCATCTTCGCGATATAAATCTGCGGCCGCAGAGAGATCTTCATGTAGCGAATCCAGATTTTCCCAACCATTGATGGAATCTCCTAAACGCGAAATCTGCTTTAAGAGAACAGTACGTTCAGACTGTGGTAATTCCCAAAATCCGTCCTCGGTTGTTTTGGACTCCAAATCCTGCATTTGTGTTCGTTTGTCAGAGACTTCAAAGAAACCCTTCTAAGTCGCCCAGCCTCTGAGTCAAACCATCAATCCTGGTACTGATTTCTTCGCTCAACATTGGTACAAATCCTTTTAATTTAAGGGAAATATTAATCCACCAAGGCTATGGTTTATTAATTGAAATAACAAGTTTAAATCTAAAACGCTTGTGTTTGATGTGTGGCCCAGTATGGTGGTTTAGTGAAATAAAAAAACAATTTTGTAATTTGAAATATAAAAAAATGAAGCAAAATAAATCATCTTTTTCAAGACCAATATTTTATACCAGTTTTTCTTTACTGTTTTTCCTGTTGAGTGCCTGCAAAACGACAGACCTCAAAGACAAAGCAAACCTTTTGCCTTATATGCAGAAACCTGTGGCTTTTCTGACAATAAAATCTCCAAAGAACCTGGAGACAGTTTGGCCGGAATTAATGGACAGGATTGAGCAGCGCTTACGCGATTTGCCTGCACTGGGAAAGGTAGAAGGAGTCAAAGAAATTAATCAGAAATTAAAAAACAACCCCAAACTCCTCACTCAATTCAGGAGTTATCTGAGTACATTGACTCTTACGGGTATTTCAGAAAAGGAACTTGCCTGGAAACTTGAAGATGAATTGAACAGTCCTTACTTTTTACTGCTGGATTTGGTTTCATTTCCTTGTACAAAGGAATGTCCTTCAAATGAACAGTGGGTAGTTCGACTAAAATTGATTGAGGCACATTCTGGTGAACAGGTTTATCGGGTCAGGTTACAGCATAAGCTTGATGAAGACGAAAAAACTGCCGAATCATACAGTGAATTAGCAGCTAAACTTACTGCGGAAGTGGTAGATGAGTTTGCTGCAGGATTTATTGTGCCGTGGCATCGCTGGCGATATGAGCATTTAAAACCAGCAACGGAACGCACTTTACGCAGCAAAACCGGAATTTAGTTTTATCTTCAAAGTAATTATTTTTATGAATCAGTGGGAGGCACGTTGGCAGGAAGGCCGGATTGGTTTTCATCTGCCTGCAGTAAACACATACTTGTTACGATATTCTGCAGAATTGTTGCAACAAGACACCGAAAGAGTCTTTGTTCCTCTTTGCGGCAAAACTCTTGACTTGAACTGGCTAGCCGCAAGAACCCAAAAAGTAGTTGGTGTTGAACTGGTAGAAAAGGCAGTTGCAGATTTTTATCAGGAAAATGAACTAAGTTATACAATTCAGCAGTCAGGTAATTTACGTCTTTTCTGTAATACTGAAATAGATCTTTATCAAGGTGATTTCTTTGAATTGTTTTCGGAACAAACTGATACATTTAAAGCCATTTATGACCGTGGTTCTATAGTTGCGATTGAGCAGTCGGAAAGACAAAAGTATGTTGAACATCTGATGTCATTCCTTGAACCTGGAGGCAGGCTTTTACTGGTTAGCCTGGAATATAAACAAGAACAAATGTCGGGTCCTCCATATAGCGTTTCCCGGGAAGAAATTGAAATGCTGTGTTCTCCATTTGGGTCGCTTCAATTGTTGGAAAGCTGTGATATCCTTGATGAACGATTACTTAAAAAAGGTCTGGATGGAATCTTAGAGTGCGTATTTTTATTACAGAAACATTAATTTTAGCTATTCTCAAACCGAGCAAAATATTGTGAGTAGTAGTGACTATCAAAAAACTTTAGCAATCATTCCTGCACGCTATGCCTCTACGAGGTTTCCGGGCAAGCCACTGGTGGAAATTGCAGGTAAAGCAATGATTCAGCATGTCTGGGAGCGTGCGGTGCAGACACCGTCAATTGATGAGGTTTTGGTGGCAACAGATGATCAGCGTATTGTTGCTGCAGCTGAAAAGTTTGGAGCGGATGTGGTACTGACAAGTCCGGAACATAAAACTGGAACAGACAGAATTGTTGAAGCACTTGCAGAACGTTCTTGTGACTGGGTACTCAATATTCAAGGTGATGAACCGTTGGTTTTGCCTGCTGATTTAGAAAATCTGATTCAAAAAGCAAAAACAACTGAAGACACAAAAGCTGCAACGCTGATTTACAATATTACTGATGAAGCGCAGTTACATGATCCCAATGTGGTAAAGGTTACTTTAAACCTCAAAGGGCAGGCACTTTATTTTTCACGTTCTCTGATTCCATTCCCCAGATCCGCAGATGCAGTTAATTTTACGATTTGGAGGCACCTGGGTGTATATCTTTTTAAACGTGATTTCCTTTTACAGTTTAATCAATGGCCCCGGACTTTGTTGGAGCAGACCGAACAATTGGAACAATTGCGGATTCTGGAAAATGGTGAAACCTTAGTTTGTGTGGAAGCTGAAAATGACGGAATTGGTGTAGACGTTCCTGAGGATGTTCAATATGCAGAAATGATGCTGAAAGAACAAAAAATTACTTCAGCATAATATTTTAAATATGGTCTGAGCTTAAAACTAAATTTAGCAGATCTAAATTTAACCGCTATAATGGTCCGGACTGACTCCAAAGATTACATAGAGTAGTAATATCGTGACTACTGCAGCCAGACTGAGCATGATAACTCCGACATAGTTGTCAGTTCCATGAGAGATACCGATTTCTCCTGCTGCCATGCGCATCTGGATCTCCTTGTCCAGTGCTTGCCCTTCTTCAATGCTTTTCTGTCTTTTTTTCGTGTCCTGTTCAACACTTGCCTGAAAATCTTTAATCAATTCTTCCTGATTACTCATCATTCGCCTTTAAAATAATACAAAGTTAAATTACCAATCAGGATATAAAAAGATAGATTCTGACCTGGTAACAAGTTACAAATATTTTATTTACTGAGCCACGACACTAACATAGAACATAGTGTTGGCCAAGCTTTTTTTAAATTACCCGAGATCAGCTTTGTAAAAAACTGTCCGGACTGTTTAGGCTTTTTCTTTTGTAGAATTTTTTGCAGAAATTTCAACGCTTGCCAGATCTTTTGTCTGTGCGGAATTAGTTGCCGGAGCCGGAAAACCTTCTGCAGAAAGTTCTGTCGGTTTTGGCTTCGTTGATGTTACTTCTGTCTCTGTAGTATCTTCTGTCTCAGTATTTTCAGTTATTTCAGTGTTTTCAATTGCATCAGCAATCGTTTCCAATTGCTCTCCGGAACTCATTTTAGAGAGAGACAAGGGTTCCATTTTATTTGCAACACCACCAAGTTCATTACTAAAATTTTGAGCAGATTCACGTACATCTTTAAGTTCAATTTCTTCTTCAATTTTATGCATTTCATCTTGAACAGTTGAACGGACATCACTAGTTGCACGTTTAAGTTCAACGAGTCCTTTACCAATAGAACGTAATACTCCAGGTAGTTTGTCCGGACCAATAAAAACGAGTGCAACAACTGCGATTATCATCATTTCGGGAAGCCCGATGCCAAACATGTGAATGCTCCTTGTGAGATTGTGCAAATTTTAAGATACTGCTACGATAAATCAACATATAGATTATCTTGCTCTGAAAGGAAAAGCAATGCAGGACTTCATAGCTGTACTGGATTTTGGCAGCCAATACGCACATTTGATCGCAAAACGCATACGGCATTTAGGTGCCTACACCAAAATATTTTCTCCTTCTACAAAAGAAACCACACTGGCTCAGGCTAAAGGCATAGTCTTGTCTGGAGGCCCGGCATCTGTGTATTCTCCTAATATTCCAGCATTTAATACAAAAATATTGAACCTGAATTTGCCTATTCTAGGCTTATGCTATGGACATCAATTGATTGCCAGCGAATTTGGAGGAAAAATATCCAACACAGGAAAAGGTGAGTTTGGCAAAGCAAAGTTAACTGCAGTTGCTGATTTTCCTCTTTGGGAAAATGTCTCGTTTCCAAATCAGGTCTGGATGAGCCATCAGGACAGCGTTACAGAATGTCCTCCTGATTTTAAAATTACCGGAGTGACTGAGGCCGGAAGTGTTACTGCGATGCAGCATCTTAAACGTCAAATATATTCCCTGCAGTTTCATCCAGAAGTCAATGATTCTGAAGAGGGTGAAAAAATGCTCTTAAATTTTGTTAAGTGCTGCTCAGTAAATTCCAGTTGGTCGATGGAAAAATTTATTGATGAAACAACAGTACGTCTTAGACAGGAAGTTGCGGAGCGTAAAGTGTTGATGTTTATCAGTGGCGGGGTAGATTCTTCGGTGGCCTATGCCTTGTTGGCAAAAGCACTTGGAGAAGATCAGATGCTGGGTCTCTACATCAACAATGGTTTCATGCGAAAAGATGAAAGTACCGAAATTATGGAGCGTTATCAGCAACTGGGTTTTTCCGGAATTAAGTCAAGAGACTACAGCTCAATATTTTTGGAAGCAGTTGCAGACCAGATAGATCCTCAAATAAAACGCCATAAAATTGGAGCAGCTTTTATTCAGATGCGTGACAAATTCCTGAGTGAATTTGACTTGCAAACAGAGGATTGGCTGCTTGGGCAGGGTACACTTTATCCGGATATCATTGAATCCGGTGGAACTGAACATGCCGAAGTCATAAAATCTCATCATAATAGAGTACAGGAAGTTTTAGATCTGCTGGCTGCAGGAAAAGTTGTTGAACCACTCAAAGATTTATACAAAGACGAAGTCAGGAAAGTTGGCAGTTTGTTGGGGTTGCCGGACTCTATAGTTTGGAGACATCCTTTTCCTGGACCTGGACTTGCGGTCAATGTCTTGTGTGCCCGTGGAGATGAGCAGTTTCCGGAATTGGCAAAAACAGCAGTTGAAGTTAGAAAATGTCTGCAGGATCGTGCATGCGATTCAATTATTCTTCCGGTACGTTCAGTTGGTGTGCAGGGAGATCAACGGACCTATACGTCTCCTGTTGCACTCATGAATGCACCTCGTGACTGGCACTGGCTTGAAAAAGAAGCAACCCGCTTAACAAACGAAGTTCGCAATGTAAATCGGGTTGTGCTGCAGCTTGGATCAAAAAGCAAAGACCTTTTTGCTCCATTTCAAATACGTAGTGCTTTTTGCACTAAGGCACGGCTTAATTTGTTGAGAGAAGCAGATTTTTTGGTAACACAAATGCTGCAGACAAATGCTTTGATGCAGGAAATATTTCAGTTACTGGTGATTTTACTGCCAATTTCCAAAAGTGGAATGGAGGATAGTCTGGTTTTGCGACCAGTTATTTCTGAAGATGTAATGACTGCTCAATTTGCTCGTATTGATTGGAATTTACTTGATCCTCTGCTAGAATCATTACTCGAGCTGGCAGGTATAGAAACTGTCTTTTATGATATTACACATAAGCCTCCGGGTACTTTTGGGTGGGAGTGATACTGCATGAAAAAGCTAACAGAGATCAAAAGTAAAATTGCATTTAAAACATAAGAACTGGGAATGAAATTCTCTCTGTAATTTGCAGATTAATTTTGAGTTGTTACGAAAGAAATTACTGATGAAAATTCATAAAATTATTAAAGTGAAATCATATGTTTGATCAACGTCTACTTGCCAACATCGATTGGACTTTGTGTTTTTTAGTTTTGCTGATTTCCGGTGTAGGCTTAGTAGCACTTTCTTCTGCAACTGTAGGAACACCAGGCCAGGAAGATTATTTGATGCAGCAGGTTTATCGTATTGTTGCAGGTATAGGTGTTATTATCATGACCCAGTTGATTCATTATCGGAATTGGGCACGCTTGGGTTTTGTGCTGCACCTTGTTGTAATTGGTTTGCTGGTTTTGGTGTTGTTTTATGGAACTGGAGGACCTGGAGCTCCAGTGCAGCGCTGGTTGAAAGTCGGCCCATTCTTTTTTCAGCCTTCTGAATTCAGTAAGTTTACACTAATTTTGGCTTTGTCTCATCATTTCAGAGACTTTGAGAAACCTAAAGGGGATTGGTTGTGGATGGTCTGGCCGCTGGCTTTAATGGTAGTTCCGGTGGCATTGATCATTAAACAACCAGATTTGGGTACTGCCATGTTATTGGTGATTGTTTTTGCACCAATAATTTTTTTGATGGGAATTCGTTTCAAAACTATTTTTGTTTTGGGAGTATTCTCACTGGCTTCATTACCAATAGTTTGGCTGTTCGGACTAAAATCATATCAAAAGGGGCGTATCCTGACATTTCTTGATCCTGAACGTGATCCTTTAGGTTCAGGTTATCACATAATTCAATCCAAAATTGCTATTGGAAGTGGAGGATTATTCGGCAAAGGTTTTGGTGAAGGCACACAGGGGCAGCTTAATTTCTTACCTGCACATCATACGGATTTCATTTTTTCAGTTTTTTCAGAAGAATGGGGATTTGTGGGAGCAATGCTGGTCCTAGTCTTATTCTTGATGCTTGCATTATGGTCATTAGCTGAAGTTCTGAAAGCAAAAAACCGTGTGAGTGCAATTCAGATTATTGGTATTGTCTCAATCATAATTTCACATGTTTTGATAAATATTGGTATGACTACCGGTTTGATGCCGGTTGTGGGTGTACCTTTACCATTTTTCAGTTATGGTGGTTCTTCGATGCTCTCGATGATGTTTGGAATTGGTCTTTTGTTGAATATTCGTATGCGTCGTTTTGAAAAAAATTAATTTGTATTTCCTTTTGCTTCACAATTTTTATTTCCCATTTTGTCAATAATATATGGTTCGTCTTCGTTTTGCTCCAAGTCCCACCGGTTTTTTGCATGTAGGTGGTTTACGAACAGCACTCTTCAGTTGGCTTTATGTCAGGCAACATGCAGGTAAATTCATCTTCCGTTTAGAAGACACGGATCAGAAACGTAAAGTTGAGGGTGCAGAAAATGATCTGATCAGAATGCTGGAGTGGGCCGGAATTGATCTTGATGAGGGACCAGGATTTGGTGGTGATTTTGGTCCATACCGGCAATCAGAACGTCTGGACATATATCAGGAACATGTCCGCAAACTGCTTGATGATGGGAATGCATATCCCTGCTTTTGTTCTGCAGAACGCCTGGAAAAACTTAAAGACGATCAACGTGCAAAGGGTGACACTCCGCGTTATGACGGATTATGCAGGATGCTGCAGCAGGAAGAATCTTCTCGGCGTGTAGACTCAGGAGAGCAGCATGTTGTACGGATGAAAATTCCTGAAGTTCCGGAAACTATTGTGCTGCAGGATTTAATCCGCGGCAATGTCTCAATTGATACCAGCCAAACTGAAGATCAGGTACTGCTCAAGAGTGATGGTTTTCCAACTTACCACTTGGCTGTTGTTGTAGATGATCACTTGATGCAGATCACACATGTGGTACGCGGAGAAGAATGGTTGCCGTCATTTCCAAAACATTTGCTGCTCTATCGTTATTTTGGCTGGACTCCGCCGGAATTTGCTCATTTGCCGTTGATTCTCAATCCTGACCGCTCTAAACTTAGTAAGCGGCAGGGGGATGTTGCAGTTGAAGACTTTCTGGATCAAGGTTTTCTACCGGAAGCCCTCTTAAATTTTATTGCATTACTCGGATGGTCTCCTGCAGATGATCAGGAGTTGTTCAGTCTGACTGAACTGGTCAAGGAATTTAGTTTTGAGCGAGTCAATAAATCGGGAGCAGTTTTTGATCGTGATAAATTTAACTGGATGAACCAGCAATATATCCAGCAATTGGAACTGAATGATCTGCAGCAGCGTCTGCTTCCGTTTCTAGATAAAACCCCTTATGCAGGTGAGGACACAGTTCTCCTCAAAAAAGCCTTTGGTATTCTGCAGCCGCGTCTGTTGACTCTGAGAGAAATTGGTCAGCGTCTCTCAATATTTTTTGATGAGAGTCCTCAGGCAACCGATCCGGAAGTTTTTAAACTTCTACAGGAGGAAACTTCAAAGCAGGTACTTTCTGCTTTTATCAAAGAGTTGGAATCAGTTGAAAAATTGGGTGAGGATAATCTGTCCGGTCTGGTAAAAAATGTTCAGCTGACAACAAATATTAAGGGAAAGAATCTCTGGATGCCTCTGCGTTATGCAATCACTCTTGAAGTTCAGGGGCCGGATTTGAAGCTGATAGTTGATTTGTTTGGCAAGCAAAAATGTTTACGGCTACTACGGAGTGCACTGGAATTATGAAGTGGACTACAACTGAAATTAACAAAACTACCGCAGATGTTTCAGCAAAATAATGTGACTTGCAACAAGCAAACTGTGTTGATGCTGTTCTTGACGAGAGCAGTATTATCTTTCTTTATCATTTCGATTTTCAGCCTCATATTAGGTGAAGTGCCAGCAGTTAATGCAGTTACACCAACTGTTGAAACGGCAGAAACTTTTGACTCAAAGCTTGAACTTGCTTTAGGGAGTGTGGCAGCACTGGTACTGAAAAATCAGAAGAAAGTGACTTTAACTGTAATCGATCTCTTTAATTACGAAACTCAGGAACGTGACACACAAACAGAGTTACTGGAAGAAAAAATCACAGCTTCTCTCTATCAAAAGTTGCCGAAGCAGGTAGTCCCTTATTATGAAATAGTTTATTTGCGCTTGGAATGGAAAAGCACTTTCCCGGAAATAAAACATGAGCCGCTTACGGAAGATATTGCAAAACTAACTGAAGCAAACTGGCTGCTGACAGGAACACATCAAAACATTAAGGGGCTTCTCTCTGTGCAGTTAAAACTCTTTGATCTTACAAGTGCTGAATTACTCTGGGAAACAAATATTGGCAGTAAAACAGCAGTTGAAAATGAACTTGCTGAAAGTATTCCGGATGAAAGTGAACTGGAAAAACAAAGTCTGGAAGAAATAGTAAGATTAAGAATTAATCAGGACAGTACTGCACGTTTAGCACAAGATGTTCTTTCTGTTATAGCTCCTGTTACAACTCCTGTTTCAGAACCGGTTTTACAGGACTCCGGTTCTGAGGAAGTGGGTGCGGATGCAGACAAATCAGAATTTTCTCCTCTTGAGTCAACAATACCTGCAACAGAAGATAAACCAACTCCGGAAGGAATGGTAATGCTTCCAGAGGGAGAATTTCTCATGGGAAGTTATCTTGGAAATGAAGATGAGTTGCCGGATCATTTGGTTTTCATCAAAGGATTTTATCTGGACCAACATGAATTGACAAATGCTGATTACAGCAGCTGCAGCAAATGTGAAAGAGGTCAGGGAGGATTTGATACCAGTGATCCTCTGCAGCCGACAGTTTATGTTGACTGGAAAAATGCAGATATTTTTTGCAAAACCCAAAACAAACGCCTTCCCACTGAAGAAGAGTGGGAATACGCTGCCCGTGCAGGAAGTGAAGATGAGTATAGTTTTGGTGATAATATTTCTCAGCTCGAGAACTATGCCTGGCTAAAAAAGAATACTGAGGATCTTGGCCTTTGGGGGGCTAAAAAAGTAGCTACCAAAAAGCCTAATCAATGGGGACTTTATGATCTTTACGGTAATGTGATGGAATGGGTTCAGAACTATTACAGACCGAATTATTTTGCTTCAGTCCGAAAACAAGATGAACCTCAAGGTTTAGCAAAAGCTCCGGATGAAGAATATCCTCTTCGTGTTGTCAGGGGGGGGGCCTGGGGCGGCATGCACAAGGCGGGAATGCCAGAAGGAATGCGTTCAGCAAAACGCTATGCTTTTGTAGAATGGACGCGCTCATTCCAAATTGGTTTCCGTTGCGCAAAGGATCTTCCAGCAGATAATATATTGAAAGAATAAACATTATTTCCGGAAAATAAGTTATGTCTGAAATTCCAGTTGAAGCTCAAGTTCCGCCCAGTACTAATTTTTCAGAAGCAGTAAAGAAGCCTCTGCAAGCTTGTAATACAGCTGATTCTGCATATGAAAAGCTTTTACCTTTCAGCACGGATTTGGAGCTTCGTGAGCGTTATATTAATTTCTTTGGCGGACTGCGTCTCGGAAAACTGCTCGAAGATTTGGATTTGATTGCAGGGCAGGTTGCCTACAAACACACAGAAGGCTGGGAACGCGGATTGACTATTGTTACTGCGGCCTGTGATCGAATAGATTTGTTGGGTGAGCTTCGTTCTGACCGTGATCTGCAGTTGCTTTCCAGTATAAACTGGGTGGGACGCAGTTCTTTGGAGGTAGGAGTAAGGATTTCCGCACGGAAAGGCAAAAGCTGGCAAAGGGTAGCCCGTGCATATTTTATTATGGTTGCCAGGCGTGCAGGAAAAGCAGAACAGGTGAATAAACTTGAGCCGTCCAGCAGTGAGGAAAAGCGGCGTTTTCAAGAGGGAGAGCAGCGTCAGCTTCAGCGAAGGGCAATTGTGCAGACGAGCTATCTTCACAATACACCAACTGCAGAGGAAAGCAGAGTTCTGCATGATCTGTTTTTGCGTATCAAGAATAACGAAATAGTTGGTACGGCCATGCAGAAATCGGTACGGCAATCAACCTTGCTGATGCATCCGCAGTCCCGCAATGTACATAACAACATTTTTGGCGGTTACCTGATGCGTGAAGCTTTTGAACTGGCCTGGAATATCACCTATCTTTTCTGTAGAAAAAAACCTCAGTTTGTCAGCATGGATCACATGTATTTCTACAAACCGGTTGAAATAGGTTCAATAATTTCCTTTACAGGAACAGTAATTTACACTGTTGATAAATCACTGATGGTCGAAGTTGTGACAGAGGTTATTTGGCCAAAAACCGGTGAGACACAAGTCACCAATATATGTTATTTTACTTTTAATACTCTTGATGATTCCGGAATACCACAAAAAGTTCCGCTAATTCTACCGCATAGTTATGAAGAAGGTTTGAAATATCTTGATGGCGCAAAACGCTTTAAACTAGGTGAGAAAAAACGGAACTACTCTTGTTAATTTATGAAATTAGTGATCTCTGAAAACAAACAAATATTTATTTAGTCGTAAAAAGTACAGAATATTTAAAAATTAACCACAGAGCCACAGAGTTCTCAAAGCATAAATAATAACAACAGAGTCTCTGTGCACTCTGTGACTCTGTTGTTAAACACCTTTTGGATAGTTTTTTACGATTTGCAACTGGATTTTCTTTAATCTTTCAAATAATAAAAACATGATCAGCAACTCACAAACTTCACATCTCGATTCAATCGATTCCTTTCTGGCAATGGAAATATTTTCCAGAGCTCAGCAACTTGAAGCACAGGGGCGTGAAGTTATCCATCTGGAATTTGGCGAACCGGATTTTTCAGCACCTGAGTCAGCAGCAGAATCAATCAGAAAAAGTATGGAAATTAATGATGCCGGCTACACATTTTCACAGGGATTGGAGGGGCTGCGGAATGAAATTGCCAAGAAATACTTGCGAGATTATGGTGTCGATATTCTTCCGGAGCAAGTTCTGGTTTCAAATGGATCGTCTCTTTTACTGTATTTATCTGTTTGTCTGTTGGCACCTCCAGGTAGTGAGGTAATCCTAACCGATCCTGCATATGCCTGCTACGCAAATGCAATACGATTGGCTGGAGCAAAACCGGTTTTTGTCAAGTTGCATCATGAGGATGGTTTTCAGTTGAATGTCTCAGAATTAAAAAAACAGGTTACAAAAAAGACCAAAGCAATTCTGATCAACTCACCAATGAATCCGACCGGAGTCGTCTTTAGTGAGGAAGTTATGCAGTCACTGGCGGAGTTGGATATTCCTGTAATATCAGATGAAATTTATGCCGATTTGAGCTTTGAGGATCAACCGCACAGCTTTTTGAGTTATTCGCCACAAACAGTGGCTATCAATGGTTTTTCAAAATCATTTGCAATGACCGGCTGGCGTCTGGGTTACATGATTACTCCTGAAGAATGGATGCCTGCTGCTGATCGTCTGCACCAAAATCTGATGATTTCTGCTACCGAATTTGTACAGGAAGCAGGAGCAGCAGTTTTGCAAAAGAGTACTGCCTACTGTGAGCAAATGAAAGCAGAATTTAACCGCAGAAGGCTCTTTGTTCTGGAACGCATGAGCGAACTGGGAATGGAACTTGGGTATACGCCGACAGGTGCATTTTATGTGCTTTACAAGTATCGTGATTCTGGAAAATCTTCATTGGATCTTTGTCATGAAGTGCTTGAAAAAACGGGTGTTGCGATTGCTCCGGGAAGAGATTTTGGCTCGGCAGCAGAAGGTTATATCCGGATAAGTTACGCACAATCCATGGAAAATATCGAGCGTGCCCTGACTAAACTCGCAGAAAGTAAGTTGCTGACAAGTTAGCTCCTCGATTTAAGGAATATCCAAATTATCCAAACTTTAAGGCTCTAATCTTTTTGAAGAAAGCAAAATGGGCGAAATCATCAATATATTCATTTCAAAGGAAGCAAATAAGTTGCCTGTGCCTGTGGATTCTGCAGAAACGGTCAAACATCGGGGACTGACCGGTGACAGGTATTATCACAAGACCGGAACCTATTCGGATGTTGAGCCTAAAGGGCCGGGAAGGGAACTGACTCTGATTGAACTTGAGGTGCTGGAACAACTTGAATCGGAGCATGGTATCATGCTTTCAGGTGCTGAAGCCCGCAGAAACATTGTTACTCAAGGAATACTGCTTAACAAGCTTGTTGGGAAACGCTTCCGAATAGGAGAAGTGATCTGTGAAGGCATCCGCTTGTGTCATCCGTGCAAACTATTGGAAAAACTCACAGGAAAGAAAGTATTAGGACCCTTAGTCGACCGAGGAGGTTTGAGGGCCGATATTTTGACAAATGGTACAATTAGAGTGGGAGATTCGATAATGGTGGTGGACTGACCTTTAAATCGTTCCCATGCTCTGCGTGGGACTGCAACTAAGACGCTCTGCGTCACAAAAGCAAGCCGGGATATAAAATGGGCCGCAGCCGCTTTACTGTTATCAATGAATCGCCTCATTTTTTAACCTGTACTGTTGTGAACTGGATACCACTGTTCAGTGATCCCAACATTGCAAAACTGTTATTGGATTCATTAATGTTTCTCCAAAATCAGCAACGGTTAAAACTGTTTGCTTATGTAATCATGGAAAACCATCTTCACTTACTCGCTTCTTCTGCAGAACTCTCCAAAGAAATTGGTAATTTTAAATCATTTACTGCCCGTCAAATTGTGGATTATTTGGAGGAGAAGAAACATGTATCTCTGCTTAAACAGTTGAACTATTATAAAAGTGAACACAAGAAAAATAGAAATTATCAGGTCTGGCAAGAAGGTTCACATCCGGAAATGATATTGAGTGACAAGATGTTTCAGGCAAAGTTGGAATATATACACAATAATCCTGTTAAGAGGGGATATGTTGATCAGCCTGACCATTGGCGGTATTCGAGTGCAAGAAATTATTTAGGGCTTGAGGGATTGTTGAGTTTAAATGGTTTAGAAGACAGGACGCAGAGCGTCAAGTAGGCGTTCCCACGCAGAGCATGGGGACGATTTGGAGAGTGAGGATGCAGAGCGTCAGTTAGGCGTTCCCACGCAGAGCATGGGAACGATTTGGAGAGTGAGGACGCAGAGCGTCAGTTAGGCGTTCCCACGCAGAGCATGGGAACGATTTGGAGAGTGAGGACGCAGAGCGTCAGTTAGGCGTTCCCACGCAGAGCATGGGAACGATGAAGCGTGTAAAAACGCAGAGCATGGGAACGATGAAGCGTGTAAAAACGCAGAGCATGGGAACGATGAAGCGTGTAAAAACGCAGAGCATGGGAACGATGAAGCGTGTAAAAACGCAGAGCATGGGAACGATGAAGCGTGTAAAAACGCAGAGCATGGGAACGATGAAGCGTGTAAAAACGCAGAGCATGGGAACGATGTATGTTAATAAAAAAACCGAACAACAAAAATGAACTTGCAGCATTGTGTAAAAGAAACTGAATCAGGAATACGCCTGGATCAGTTGCTGACATCCTTGGATGAGATTATTTCCCGGACACAGGCCCAGCGGCTGTTGAAATCCGGAAATGTTTTAGTTAACGGAAAGTCCGAACTGGCACCATCGCGGAAAGTTCGTGAAGGACAGGAGATATTAGTTACAATTCCACCGCCGGAATCAACTGAAGTTCTACCGGAAAAGGGTAATCTCGATGTTTTATTTGAAGACTCACACTTAATCGTGATCAACAAAGCCGCAGGTGTTGTTGTGCATCCTTCTGCCGGACATGCTTCCGGAACTTTAGTAAATTATTTACTGGATCATTGTCAGGATCTATCCGGAATCGGCGGCGTGCTGCGTCCGGGAATAGTTCACCGGATTGACAAGGACACTTCCGGAGTTTTGCTTGTGGCAAAAACTGATGAGGCGCACCAGCATTTGTCCGCACAATTTAAGTCGCATTCAGTTAAACGGCAGTATCAAGCCCTGGTTTGGGGTGTTCCGAAAACAAAACACGGAGTTATAGATGCAGCCCTCAGGCGACATCCGGTACGGCGGAAGGATATCTCAATCATAGAAAATGATGATTCAGCAGAAAATGAAGACGAAAATGAAAAGAAAATGGGCAAATCTGCAGTAACACACTGGCGTCTTTTACAGGGTTTTGAATTTGCGGCATTGCTGGCTTGCCGTTTGGAGACAGGACGAACACATCAAATCCGAGTGCACCTGACTTCGATTGGACATCCGCTGATTGGAGATCCGCAATATGGAAAATCTCCCCTAAAAAGGCTTTCACATCTTTCAGCAGAATTGAGTTTGAATCTCAAAAATTTTAAACGCCAGGCTCTGCATGCGGAAATACTCGGTTTTGAGCATCCTGTTTCCGGAGAGTGGCTGGAATTCAAAGCAGTGTTTCCGGAGGATTTTCGTAACTTACTGACAGCAATTCAGCATGATTAGAGCGAAAAGAGAGATCAATATTGCTTGTCTTCAAACACGACCAAGAGCAGATTTTAAAACTGCTCTTGATGAAGCAATAGCGCTAGCAGAAGAGGCGACAGCAGCAGGAGCGGATTTTCTGACGCTACCGGAATATTGCGGTGGCTTAAAAACAGAAGGTTCTGCATTTGCTCCACCATTTGAAGTTGAGGAATCTCACCCTGTTTTAAACGGCCTCAGGGATTTTGCAAAAAACCGGAAAAAATATTTGCTTATTGGTTCAATTGCTGTCAAAGGTCCCAGAGAAAAGACTTTGAACCGCAGTTATATTATTGATGATTTTGGCAACATCATCAGCCGCTACGACAAAATTCATCTATTTGACATCAAACTCTCGGAACAGGAATCGTACCGTGAAAGCACAACCGTTCATGGCGGGCAGACAGCCGTAATTTGCCAAACACCTTTAGGATGTTTTGGACAGACAATCTGTTATGATTTACGTTTCCCTCATCTTTATCGGGTTTTATCACAAGCAGGTGCAGAGATATTGTTTGTACCTGCAGCATTCACTAAAAAAACAGGTGAGGCACATTGGCATGTACTTAACAGGGCACGTGCCATAGAAAACAGTGCTTTTGTGGTTGCGCCATGTGCTGTCGGCAAGGTTGAAGGCGGTGGAGAAAGCTATGGTCATTCATTGATCATAAATCCCTGGGGTGAAATTCTTGCTGACGGAGAAGCAGAATCGGGTTTTATCAATGTAAATATAAAGCTGGACGAAGTTGATTCTGCACGGTCTCGAATTCCAAGCCTGAGTCACGACAAGTCATTTGAGTTTTAGCTTTGAGTGCAAGCAAGACCTCTTTTTTCGCTCGAGCTGACAAACTGCACAGAGGGAAATCTCTCTTCGATTGAGCTGACAAACCGCACTAAAAAATACCAATAATTTCTAACTCAACTCAAGCTGCTTGATAATATCCCTCAGACTTGTCCCATCTTCAATTTCAAGACTCCGCGCGAATTTAGACTCAAGCTTGTCAATAAGCTCAACAATCACTACTGAATCTGCACCACAATCCAAAATTGGTTGATCCAAATCCGGTTCCAGCGAAACAACTTTTTTGAAAAGTGCAACAATTTCATTTTTAAGTGAAGGAGTTGTTTCTGCAATTGCTGAATCATCCTCATCCTGTGAACTGTAGATCCGCTCTAAAAGTCCGCTAAAACTCTTCTCTGCAAAAGTTTGACGGTTACGCTGATGTTTTATTTTTCCGCTGGATGTTTTGGCAACAGTACCCGGTTCAAGGTAGAGACGTTCAGTTGGCGTGATTTGAAAATGTTTGCCAACGATTTCAATAATTTGCTGATCAATGTTTGCCAAAACATATTTGCGGAAAAGATCCTGGTCTTTGAGTAAATCTGCTCGGACTTCAACTGCAACCGCCAGATGTTCCGACTCGTTTTCTGCTCCGGAAGCATAAGCCATCAAGCAACCCGGCCTTAATTCTTCCACACCGGTGAGTAACTGTTCAATGTCCTGTGGATAATAGTTTCGTCCACGGATGATGATAATATCTTTGATTCTGCCTGCAAAATAAAGCTCTCCTTTCCAGAGTAATGCTGTGTCACCGGTGGCCAGAAAATGTTGTTCTTTACCCTGTATATTTTGCTGGAAAATCTCTTCGGTAGCCTGTTCATTTTCGTAATAGCCCTGGGCAACCGAGGGACCACTGACCATCAGTTCGCCAACTTCACCTTCCGGAAGCGCCTGGTTTTCAGCACCTTTAATCACAATTTCATGACCGTCCATTGCTGAACCCAAATTGACCAGCATTTTTTTATCTGCTTCCGGAGCAGAGTCATCCAGCACTTTGATTTTACCCTCTGTTTCCAGCACATGGCGATTCACGCAAAGTCCATGGAGTCCTGTTTTGCTACCTGAAAACATGATCACTATTTCCGCCATTCCAAAGCCTGGACGGATAACATCTGCTTTTAATCCACATGCGGAAAAACGATCATTAAACTTTTTAGTTGGTAAATAATGAACCGGTTCAGAACCGTCTGTTACAGAAACCATGCAGGATAAATCGAGTTGATTCAGGTCTTCATCCGAGATTTTTTTCAGGCATAAATCGAGTGCGAACGGTGGTACATAACTGTGAGCGCATTTGTGTTTTGACATTGCGGAGAGCCAGCGCAGAGGCTTGCGGATGAAATGTGCCGGTGTCATCAGAACTGAGTAACCTCCTGAATATAGTGAACCCATCAGTCCTGCAGCTAAACCAAAATCATGAAAAAGCGGCAGCCAGATCATTGTTCCATTTTCTTCTTTAAGCTGCATAAATTTTCGGGCCTCCTCCAAATTTGCAAGCAAATTACTGTGTCCAATCATGATGCCTTTCGGTGTTCCTGTACTGCCGGAAGTGAATTGGAGGTATGCAGTATCATCCGCATTTATTTCAGGAGCCAAATATTCTCCGGACGTATCTGTTAAGATTTCTTTATCAGTTGCGATCTTAAGTCCGTCAAAAACTTTTTGCAGTTCTGGAGGCAACTGGTTCCGTAAAAAATCCACCAGAGTTGGTGTGGCAATTAATAAACTGGGTTTGCTGACTTTCAAAGTTGGCAAAAAAGTTTCCAGATAGGCCGCCATGTTTTTCGGTCCTGCTGGTTCTGATAATGGAACTGCAAGGATTCCTGCGTACAGACAACCGTAAAAAATATTGACGAATTCCAAGCTATTGGGAAGAATGATCAGTACTCGTTCGCCTTTGGAAATTCCACGTTTTTGCAGGGCTGCAGCAACTTGACGGGCAGATTGATCATTTTGCAGATAGTTCATTGTACCGGAATAGCGGCTTTCGAAGGCCGGATTTTCACCATCTTCGAGGAAAATAACGCAGTCTCTGTCTGGATGTTCAACTGCCCTTTGTTGGGCGATTTCTACGAAATTATTATAAGTATTTGGTTCCATATTATTTTATTCGACAGTTGCGAGTATTGTTATGTCATCCCGCACTCTTGTGTGGGATCGTGTAATATATCAACACTTTTTTAGATCTTTCACTTAGATCAAGGTTATAAATTATAGTTTATAAATTCAGAATCTTATGCTAACTAGCGACTCACGAGTTAGCTGGTTGGATTGTTAAGATGACGAATACCGTTTAAACAACACTATTTTTCTTCAATGCACAGTCTAGCACATTAAAGTCCGTCCTCAAAAAACATTTCTCAAGGCAAGAGTAAAGTCAGAAAACGGTTTTTAATTTATAAATATAAATTTGTTGAATCCTGATTAAGACCAAAATCCGTCTCACTGCTTACGAAACTGGAAACCTTCCATATACGACGCACCAATAATTCAAACAGATCTCTCCCTTGGTTCGAGATGATTATAGACGCAGCAGAAATAACTATAAGGATTTCAGGTATTTTTATGTAAGCTTCAATTTCCGAATAAATTTCAATGAAATATCAGCTACCTCTTCAAATTCCTGATCGAGTATAACTACGTGCCCAGATTGTTCCATCCAATGAGATTCACGAACTGCAGACTGTATCCGCTGTAAAATGATCTCACCACTTTTTAAATCAACAGTTTGATCTAAATTTGCCTGGATGATCAAAACCGGCTGATAAATTCTGCTCAGACGCGGCTTTGTTTCCCACTGTAGTCTTAGCAACTGTACACCTGCTTTTAAAGGGTTGACCTTGTAACCCTGCCACTCCATTTCATCCTTAGTCTTTCCACTCTCCTTTTGGATAGCAAAAACAAAAGGTGAGGCTAAGACCATTACAAATTTACGCAGTAAAGAAGAAGCCAGCCGCATGGCCGGCGCATAAAGCAGCAGTCCCTTTATTTCAGGATGCTCGCTGGCTAAATGGAGTGCAAGCACAGCACCTGCAGATTCTCCGCCGACAAAAATATGGGTACATTTTTTCTTCAATTCAAAATAGGCTCTTTCGCTGGCAGTCACCCAGTCTGTGTATGAAGTTTTGTTTAGATTTTCCGGTGTAGTTCCATGTCCCGGCAGCAGAACAGCAGAAACTGTGTAACCGGCCTCATTGAACCGTTTTGCCAGGGGTCGAACTTCTGCAGTAGTTGCAGTAAAACCGTGGATTAGCAGAATCCCGATTTTTCCACCCTCCCAGTAGAAAGAAGCGCCTTCCAGTTCAGGATTTTGCAAAGGTGTTGCTAAAGATGTGTGAGCTTCATTAACTGTTGATTGTTCTTTGTTCAGACTCATAATTATTCGTTTCTCATCAGTTTTAGAGGATTGAAGATAAAGTGGTTATTGTATTTTGTCTTGATACCTTTTTCCGCAAGAGCTAAAATCTTCTATTTTCTTGAAAACAGTTTGTTTATAAATAATACAGGTTTTTTATGATTCGTGTTCATTCTCTGAGCAAAAATTTTAACAACATTCCGGCAGTCGATCAAGTTTCATTTGAAGTCCAGCGTGGAGAAGTACTGGGATTTCTGGGGCCAAACGGAGCAGGAAAATCTACTACCATGAAGATGCTGACCTGTTTTATTCCTCCAAGTTCCGGATCTGCAGAAATATGTGGATTCAGCATTTTAGATGATGCGTTGCAGGTACGCGCCCAAATCGGTTATTTGCCCGAGAGTGCTCCTTCATATGACGAAATGCTGGTTGGAGAGTTTCTGCGTTTTGTAGGCGAAATCCGTGGTTTCAGTGGACGAGAGTTAAACCGGCGGGTAAGTATTGTACTTGAGATGACTGCACTGAGAGAAGTTGAAAATCAAATGATTGAGACTCTCTCCAAAGGTTTTCGGCAACGTACCAGTCTGGCACAGGCCTTGATTCACGATCCACCGGTACTGATCCTCGATGAACCAACAGATGGACTTGATCCAAATCAAAAACATGAGGTTCGTTCATTGATCAAGAACATGAGTGAAGACCGTACGATTTTAATTTCTACACATATTTTAGAAGAAGTTGATGCAGTCTGTACTCGGGCCATGATCATTTCAGCAGGTAAGGTTGTGGGCTATGGAACACCGGATGAGTTACGCTCACGGTCTCTGTATCGCAACTCTGTTACAGTGAGTGTGAATGCAGATAATCACGTGCCTTTAATGAATGATTTTAATGAACTCGACTTTGTTTACTCTGTCGAGCATCTTCCAGAACAACAGCAGGGTCTGGTTAGCATGCGTCTGTATCCTAAAAATAAAGAATCCATCACACGTCAACTCGAACAGTATTTATGTACAAAAAAAATTCCGCTGGAGCAGTTTGTTGTGAATAAAGGTCGGTTGGATGAAGTGTTTCGTGAACTAACTGTTACAGGCTGAAAACTGCAAAATGAAAGCAGGTACTTTTTTTATGCTAGATACTAAAACCAAATAAAATTATTATGAACGGATTTAATCCAATTTTTAAACGTGAACTGCTGGCCTACTTTCGCTCACCGGTAGCATATGTTTTTATTATTATATTTTTAGCAGCAAATGCAGGCTGCACATTTTTTCTGGGCAATTTTTATAATTCTCAGCAGGCAAGCCTGGAAATCTTCTTCCTCTTTCATCCCTGGTTATATTTGTTTCTGATACCTGCGGTTGGGATGCGTCTCTGGTCAGAAGAGCGCCGTTCCGGTACTGCCGAGTTACTGCTCACATTTCCAGTTAGACTGACTACAACTGTTTTTGCCAAATTTTTTGCTGCCTGGTTTTTCATCGGCATTGCGCTGCTGCTGACTTTTCCCATGATTTGGACAGTTCATTTTTTGGGTAGTCCGGACAATGGTCCAATCATCACAGGCTATTTAGGCAGCTTTCTGATGGCAGGTTCATACCTCGCAATTGCCAGTTGTACATCTGCACTGACAAAAAATCAGGTCATCAGTTTTATCCTGAGTGTTAATATTTGTTTAATCATGGTTTTGTTGGGCTGGGGAGTTTTGAACGATACTTTAAATGCAGTTTTTCCTGTCTGGATCGGAGATTTGATCAGTCAGTTCAGTTTTACAACCCACTTTGATGCAATCCGCAGGGGTGTGGTTGACCTGCGAGATATAATTTATTTTGCTTCGATTATAGTCGTTGTGCTGATGTTAAATGTGGTAGTGCTGGATTCGCACAAAGCATCATGATTGTGGTGAAATTATTATTTAATAATAGAATTATTAGCTTAAAAACATAATGAAAGAAGTTTCTTTATCCAGTACCTGGGGTAGTGTTGCCATGTTGCTGATTTGTCTGGTAGTTGTAAATCTAATGGCCTTTTTTCTTCCTCTACGTTTTGATTTGACTGAGGAACGTCTTTATACAATATCAACTGGTTCCCGTAATATTATAGCCGGTTTACAGGATCCGGTCAGAATCAATTTCTACTATTCAAGGAATAACTCTGAACTGCCTCCAAACTTCAAAACATATGCCCAACGTGTACAGGAACTGCTTGAAGAATATCAGACTCTCTCGAATGGAAAACTGATTCTGGAAATATCAGATCCAAAACCGGATACTGAAGAAGAAGAATGGGCGCAAAAGTACGGCATCAAGCAAATCAGACTTCCCTCCGGAAACACAGTGTATTTTGGTGCAATTGTTTCCATGCTGGATCAGGAAATGACACTGCCGTATTTTGATCAACGCAGAGAAAAGTTTTTGGAATATGATATTTCTCAGGCCATTCAGAAAGTCAGTTCAACTTCAACTTCCAAAATTGGTTTGTTGAGTGTCCTGAATCTTCAAGGAGGAAGATCAATGATTCCGGGTCAACCTCCGGCAGAAAAATGGGTTTTTCTCAGTGAACTGGAAAAATCGGTTGCAGTGGAAAATCTGGCTTTGACAACTGAAGAGATTCCGGATGACATCAGTTTGTTGCTTGTGCTGCATCCACGCGGTTTTAGCCCTCGCCTGCAATATGCAATCGATCAATATGTTTTACGTGGCGGCCGACTTGTAGTACTGCTTGACCCAAATGCACGCATCGATATGACCTCACCGGAAAATCAGTTTGGTCAACAACCGCAACTGTCCAGTGACCTTCCGGAACTACTCAAACAATGGGGTGTGGATTATGATGTGAGCAAAGTTGTGGGAGATCAACTGAATGCAACTCAAGTCAATACCGGACAGGGTGTGATGAGCTTTCCTATGTGGATGACTTTTCGTTCAGATTCTCTTGATCAGGAACACCCGATTACTGCACAACTGGAAAATCTGCTTTTTGTAGAGGCCGGTGCATTAAAAAAAGCTGACGAGAGTCAGACAGAATTTACTCCGCTGTTGTCACTATCAGCTCAAAGCGGTTTGATCGAGGCATTCAAATTACGTTTTAGCTCTCCGGATCAACTTTCAAGAGAAATGCAGGTTGATGCTGATTCCAAAGCAGTAATGGCGATCACATCCGGCAATTTTTCAACAGCTTTTCCGGACGGTCAACCTGTCAAAGAGCAAAAAGAATCACAGTCACCGCAGACTGCAGAGGAAAGTAAAGAAGAAACTCCACTCAAACATTCACATCTGGATCAGGCAGTTGAGCGCAATTCAATTTTAATATTCAGTGATGTTGACTTTATTTCAGATCAATTTTCTGTACAGAAAATGAATTTCCTGGGTCAGTCCATCATCCAGCCTACTAATGATAATCTGAATCTGCTGCTAAATGCAGCCGAACATCTTTCGGGGAACGAAGCCTTAATGAGTATTCGTTCAAGAGGGCGATTTTCCAGACCGTTTACCCGGTTACTGGCCCTGCAGCAACAGGCACAGTTGCGGCATCAAGCAGAGGAAAAATTACTGCTGGCTCAACTGGAGGAGGTTCAGCAACGTTTGAACAGTCTGCTCGAATCTGCAGGAAATGAAGGACAGACAGAAGTGATTTTGCCACCTGAGGTTCAGCTTGAAATTAAAAAATTCAGGGAAGAGGAGCGGCAGGCGCGACGTAATTTACGTGAAGTCCGTAAAATCTTACGGCAGGATATCGAGTTGCTGGGTCAGGGATTGCTGCTGTTGAATATGCTGCTCGTGCCTTTAATTGTCGGCATCATTGGTGTAATTGTTTACCGGCGTAGAACTCGTCAGCGTAGAAAAACCACAGGCTAGATTCTTATTATTAAAAGTATTTTTGAACTTTGAGTCGCCGGTTATATAATTTCACAACCGGCGATCAGTTCGAAGTTGATCAGGCAGCGCGCTGGTTGAACTGTTCTGCTTCGGTTGACTCCTTTAGTGCAGCAGTTGAAGATTCTCCTCCGGCTACTGTGTTCTGCACGGCATCAAAATAGCTTGTACCAACAAAACTCTGATGCTTGACTGCCTTGAAACCTTGTGTTTCATTCAATCTGAATTCACGTTTCTGCAGTTCTGAGTATGCTCCCATTCCACGTGTACTGTAACCTTTGGCCAGCTCAAACATACTGGTGTTAAGTGCATGAAATCCTGCCAGCGTTACAAACTGAAATTTATACCCCATTTCACCAAGCTTTTCCTGAAATTTCTCAATCGTCAGGTCATCAAGATGCATACTCCAGTTGAAAGAAGGAGAACAGTTGTAAGACAACATTTGATCGGGGTACTTTTCATGGATGGCTTCTGCAAATTCACGGGCCTCACCCAAGTCCGGCTTTGATGTTTCACACCACAAAAGATCTGCATACGGTGCGTAAGCAAGCCCGCGTGCAATTGCGCAGTCAAGACCACCTTTAATTCGGAAGAATCCTTCTGCTGTCCGTTCTTTAGAAGCAATGAACTCATGATCCCGCTGATCAACATCACTCGTCAATAACTTGGCACTATTAGCATCAGTTCTGGCCATCAGCACAGTAGGAACACCCATCACATCTGAAGCCAGTCTTGCAGCAGTTAATTTGCGAACAAATTCAGAGGTTGGTACAAGTACTTTCCCGCCCATATGACCACATTTTTTTTCTGAAGCAAGTTGATCTTCAAAATGAACACCTGAAGCACCTGCCTCAATCATATGTTTCATTAACTCAAAGGCATTCAGTACACCGCCAAATCCGGCTTCAGCATCAGCCACAATTGGAGCAAACCAGTGTACATCGTCTCTGCCTTCACTGCAGTCAATTTGATCAGATCTGGTGAGTGCATTGTTGATTCTCTTGACAACATTTGGAACGCTGTCAACCGGATATAAACTCTGATCGGGATACATCTCTCCGGCAGTGTTTGCGTCACCTGCAACCTGCCAACCGCTGAGATAGATGGCTTTCAATCCAGCCTGAACCTGCTGCACTGCCTGATTTCCAGTCAGAGCACCCAGCGTATTGATATACGGATTTTCCTGCATTAATTTCCATAAGCGCTCTGCACCGACTTTTGCCAGTGTGTGTTCTACCTGCAGCGAACCCTGCAGTTTTTTTACTTCCTCTGCTGCATAAGGGCGTTCAACACCTTGCCAGCGTGGATTGTTTTCCCATTCCTGAGAGATTTTATTTATTTGCTCTTGCTTGGACATTTGGCCTCCTGATTAAACAGTTTAATTGATTCCGGATGAACTATTACAACCGGATTGATAGTTCCCTTTATGCCGGGAATAAAATCTTGATACCACTTTATTTTAGTGAAATGCAAATAACAAGCGAAAATTCGCTAAAAATAATAAATTCACAAAAAAATATTATTTGCTATCTATTTAGAATTATAAGTGTCCTGAAAACTGCTATAGAAATAGAATCTATTGCGGTATGGATTATAAGTTACATTTTGTGTTTCAAATATTGTCTTGACAAGTTAAGTTGAGGGACTATAATTCACCCCTGAGACTATCACTATAAGCAGAAATGCATAGAGATGTCTTCCATGAAAGCTGTTAGCGGTACATCAAGCTGACACTTGTTAGTGAGAAAAGTACCTTAGTGGCTTTTGTTTTTCTCTCTCAACTAATAAAAGGAGGCATAATGGCACATTATTTAGTTCAGGCATCCTACACGTCCGGTTCGTGGGCTGCACAGATAAAAGATCCTCAGAACAGAATTGAACAGGTAGGGATGATGTTTGCCAAGAAAGGAATAAAGTTCCTTTCGGGATACTACTCGTTTGGTGATTATGATCTTTGTTTTATTGCTGAAGGACCTGATAATCCTAGTATGGCATCAGCCCTTATTGCTGCAGGAGCAGGAGGAGCTATCTCAAAGATGCATACTACAGTCCTGCTGACGCCTGAAGAAGGTCTTGAGGCTATCAAAGCAGCCGGCTCTGTAGAATACAGACCACCAGGTGCTTAATCGCACTGAATAAATTGCAGCGGTCGGTCCGATGATCGACTGCTTTCTAATTGAAAAAAACCGATAGCTATGTTGACGGGTTTTTATTATTAACCATTAATGATGGCCTCAAAAAAAGACAGCAATTCATGATTTACCATTTCGACCAGAGGGATAAAACTTTTTGATATTAGGCTGGTTGCTTATAAGGATTTCTTACTTCTCTAGAAATGATACGAATTAAGTACTTTTTTACGGCAGCATCATTAGTAATTTTTCCAACATGAAGGAGGCTTATGAATACTCAAAAGAACCTGATGATGTTCACCATCGTCATTTCAGCAATCTATGGTGTTTGGGCTGTTTTTGCACCAGCTAACATTTTAAGTACCTATGGAACTCCGGAAGAATTTATTAATCCGGTTGCTCAGGGTATTGTTATGTTGTTCGGTGTTTCTGCCTGGGTAGTTGCTCTACTGGGTTGGCACATCAGGGAGAATGTAACTGAAGAAAACGTTGAGAAAGCCATGAGCTATTTTGCTCTGGCCTGGCTGCTATACGGACTTCACGGTGTCCTGTCAGAAAAGTTACAAACATGGCCGGATGGATTAGAACCAGCTACTTTTTCGGAGTCAACAATAGGAGGGATTGTATTCCTCGTTTTTAGTGTTGTGTATTATATGCTACGAAAACCTTCAGGTACAGAATAAATAGCTATTTTCTCACCTCATAGGGGGGCCTCCGTCCCCCTGATTTTTATAATCTTGCTGCAATCCAGAATTTACCTGGATTAAGAATGTATATTCTGACTCTGATCTACAATTGAATAGTTAACAAATATGCCACATAATAACTGTAAGCAACTTTATGTTGGCATAGACCAAACAAGATATTATTTATTGCCTTTGTAGAGTTCCTCAAGTATTAAACCACCAAGTATAGACGAGCGAATTTTTAACTAATCAGCCACAAACAAAATTTAAAAAGCTTCATGGTCAGTGAACTGTTAAACCGTCTCAATCAATGGTTTGAAAAACTACCTGATCGAGTACGTCAGCGTCGAAAAATGGTCTGGAGTCTTTTTGTTGCCCTCACTTTGCTGATTGCATCCGGAGGTTCTTTTGTCAGAATCGATATGACGCTGGATGCTTTTTTTCAGGATGATGATCCAACGAAAATTGAGATGAACCGTTTCCGCTCACTGTTCGGTAGTGATGAAGTTGCATATGTGATTTACAAAACCAAAGACGGCGATATTTTTTCAGAAAAATCATTACAGTTGGTGTATGAAATTCAGCAGGAGCTGCAGAATTACCGGTTGCTGTTATCTACTTCTGAAGCCTCTCCGCTGGATCACATCACTGATGTCAAGACCATCCTCAACGCATCCTATATGGAAGCCGGAGAAAACTCACTGATCTCACGGAATTTTATCGGCGACAATATTCCAAAGACAACTGAGGAACGTGAAAAAATACGGAAAGCGGCATTGGCACATCCGGAATATCCTTTGCTTTACATTTCGGAAAATACGGAATATGGAGCAATTTTGATTCGTACTGATTTTGGTACAAAAATCAAGGGTGAAGCCCTCAGTGTGACTGCTGATTCAGATTTTGAGGAAAAGAATCTAAAAACCGTAGACGATTCGGAAATTTTTGGTTTCGAGGAATTAAATGAAGATGCTGATTTTGATGTTGGCAGTGACTCAGTGGACGTAATCGAATTGGGGCAAACAGAGGGACTGCCGGAATATGAAACTCCGGGAATGCCGGATTATGCTGAATTTATGCGCGTGTTGAACGCAAAATTAGAACAGCCTCAATACAGAGAACATCTGAAATTTTATCCGGTGGGTAATCCGCCGATGATGGCATTTTTTAACGATGTTATTGTGGAAGAAATTGGGACTGTTTCTGCATTATCAATATTGTTGATTGCCATAGTACTTTGGATTTTATTCCGTTCCTTCAGTGCAGTAATCTGGCCGTTGGTGATTATTGTAGTGAGCTTACTCTGGGTTGTTGGTTTGATAGGTTGGAGTGGAATGACAATGACCATGATGCTGAATATCATCATCTTTCTTGTACTGGCAATAGGTGTGGCGGACACAGTACACATTCTTTCCGGTTATTTATTTTTCCGCAACCGAGGAGAAAATCATGAACAAGCTCTGCGTTCCGTTTTCCGAAAAACTGCTTTGGCCTGTCTACTGACCAGTATTACGACCATGATCGGCATGTTTTCGCTGCTGCTCGTACCGATTGAACCGATCCAGAGTTTTGGTTTATTTGCCGGCTTTGGCGTTTTTATCGCGTTTCTCTTATCGGTATTTGTCTTGCCGGTGATGCTCGATCTTTGGTCACCATTTGCAACAAATCCTAAAAAGAACAACCAGCGTTTGGATGATGACGGACAACGCCTGCATTTTGTGCAGTATATTTTACGTAAAGTCGAACCTTTGAGTTATCGTTACCCACTCATTGTGACCTTAAGTTTTGTGAGTGTGGCCGTGATTTTGGGTTATGGAATGAGCAAAGTCAAAATAGACACCAACATGGTCAATATCATCAAAGATGGTCTGCCCATGCGCAGTGCTTACAATATCGTGGATAATTTCATGGGTGGTGCCGGCAGTGCTCAAATTCTGGTAAATACCGGAAAAATAGACGGTTTGAAAGATCCTCGTGTTTTGCAGGCCATGGAAGATCTGCAAATCTTCATGAAAAAAGAATATCCGCATTTGGTGACCAAAAGCACATCATTGGTTAGCATCAGCAAAGATTCATTCAAGGCTCTCAACGAGGGACAGGATTCGATGTATGTGATACCTGAAGATCCGGGAATTTTGGCGAATACCCTGTTTATGTTCAACAATGCAAATCCCAAAGAACGGCGACGCATGGTCACAGATGATTATGCCTTGGGCCGCATCTCAGTCAACCTGCGTAATTCCGGTTCCGAGGAATACAATGAGATGATCAATAAAATACATGTTTTTGCCGATCAGCGTTTTGCAGAATTGAAAAACGATTATCCGCAGATACAGGTCCGCGTTACCGGCACGCTGGCCATGCTTTCACAAATGACGGATTACATCAGTTGGTCACAGGTCCGTAGTTTTGGTTTAGCCTTAATCGTAATTTCTCTGCTTTTGCTGCTGGTCTTTTCTTCTTACCGGGCAGGAATGGTGGCTTTGCTGCCGAACATTTTTCCGGTATTGACGATTTTCGGAATTATGGGTTATCTCGATATTTCACTGGACACCGACACTCTGCTCGTTGCTCCAATCACTATCGGAATTGCAGTCGATGATACCATCCACTTTTTGACTCATTACAGAACTGAAGTCAGTAAACATGGGAATATTAAGGAAGGTATCATTAAAGCCTTCAGGGAAACTGGACAAGCCATCGCCTTCACTTCAATCATCCTTTCAATTGGTTTTCTAATATTTTTGATGTCTTCACATCAGGGTTTGAGTAATTTTGGAATTATGAGCGCAATTGCTTTTTTTTCGGCACTTTTCGCAGATTTATTTTTGCTGCCTTCGATGTGTATGTTGTTTAAGGTGCGCTTCAAACAGAAAGGTGCAGTTTGAATTATTTGAAAACTGCTAAAAAATTTCTTTAGACCAAAATTATGTCATTTCGACAGTAGGGAGAAAACTTACATCAGCTGCTTTAGCAAATTTATGATCTCTCTGAGTTCGAGATAACATCTATTTATGAAACTTTCTTCTATAAGAAATGAGTAAAATTATGAAGCATAAAATCAAAATTTTGAGTTGCATTACCAGTTTCATGGTTTTGTGGACAGTACCTGTTTATGCGCAAAATGCGCGCGACATCATGCAAAAAGTATTGTACAGAAATGATGGTACAACTGAAGTATCGCGGCAAAAACTTTCAACCTGCCGCTATGTAAAAAAGAACAAAAAGCTGGTTTGTGCAGAAAGTCCGCGGGTAAAGATATTTGACAGTGTGCGTAAAGATTACGGCTCAAATCAAAAAGATACCAAATCAATCACTATTATCCGGAAACCTGTCAGTGAAAAAGGAATAGGCTTTCTGCAGTTCGATTATGAGGAGCAGGGTCGGGACTCAGATCAGTGGATGTATTTGGCTGCTATGAGAAAGACCAAACGGATTGTCTCAGGAAATTCTGATGAACCAAAAAGCGGTAGTTTCTTTGGCTCAGAAATCAGTTACGAAGACTTGGAAGCTAGGCATGTTGAAGATTACCAGTATCGGATTTTGAAAAGTGTGACCTACCGTAAACGTCCATGCTGGATCATTGAAAGTCTTCCAACTCCACAAAGAGCACGAAAAAGTAATTACAGTAAATCCATCCAGTGGGTGGACAAGGAGAGGGACATGATTCTTAAAACCTTAGTATATGACCGTCAGGGCAAACCAGTGAAGCAAATCGTGCTGGCTCAAGTGGAAAACGTGAATGATATCTGGGTTGCACGAAAGATTCATGTGACTAATGTCCAAACTAAACGGCGTACATCAATGAGTCTGGAATCCGTGATGTTCAACCTTGAAGTTCCGGATTCTTTTTTATCACAACGCGCACTCACCAGTGATACTTTCCGTGAAAAACATCTCAGTCGTTTAACAAAAGCATTGCAGTAAAGAATTTAGTTCATTTATTGTTTTAATGTTTTTTCGTATCAAATTGAAAAATGACAGCTAAACCCAGCTTGTCTGACATCACTATTTCCTGCCTGTATAAAATGTACTTGAATTTATTGTTGATGCATATATGATGTCATCATACGATGTCATATGATATGCACATTTTTTTGAGAATTGTAATGAGAACCACTATAAATATAGATGATGAATTGATGGAAAAAGCCCAAAGCTTGACAGGCATGTCCGAAAAAACAGCACTTGTTCGTCAGGGTTTGCAGGCATTGATTGAACGGGAGAGTGCACTAAGATTGGCACGGCTCGGAGGAACTGAACCAGAAATACAGAGCATTCCACGTCGGCAACCAGAGCTGAAATGATTTTGGTTGATACATCTGTTTGGATTGACCATTTTAGATTCAGGGATGAAGGATTGGTGTCCCTGCTGGAAAGTAGACAAGTCGTGAATCACCACTTTGTGACTGGAGAACTGGCCTGTGGCAACTTGCATAACCGGGAACTGATTTTGAAAATGTTCAAATCTTTGCCGCAAACATTGACTGCGACTGAAGAGGAAGTTCTGCACTTTATGGAGAAGCAACAGTTGATAGATCAAGGATTGGGTTATATTGACTGTCATCTTTTGACCGCCACAGCACTGACTCCATCAACGCGTCTCTGGACACGTGACAGACGGTTAAAAGCAGCGGCAGCTTCACTGAACTTGATTTACAACGCAGTTGAAGTCTGATTTCAGGTTTAAATTTCTTGTCGTCACGAAAATGACCTTTCCCCTTGAAATAGTACTGTTCCACTAAGGATTGAGGAGGCAAAAATAATTCTTGTCATTCCCGCAAAAGCGGGAATCCAGGGGGAGCAATTACAAAGCTTGCTTTCGAGCCGATCAGGGGTGGCGGCAAAGCACAAAGTCTCGTAAACAAAAGATTTCGGAAAACCGTGTACAGGAAAACAGTCTGCACGGTTTGATAAGGGAGTTTAGGGGCTACCCTGCTCTACTCTACTCTTAATTATTTTGCTTAATCATATACATAGGCCTGAATCTTCTACTATTCATGAGCAAATGAATACTGAGCCTGCCCTATCTTGTAACTACAGAAAATTCTTTGTAAATCATTAGTCTGTAAATCAGAGGTTGGAGCAAACTCATATTCAGTACTGGATGTTGAAATATTACCATTGTCTGAACCTGGGAAATTAATTGAATTGTTTGTATCAGTCTTCAAAACATACGAACAAAAAATATTCCAGGCAACAGATTCAAGGAAGGTTGTGCTAACGTTCTCAAAGCTACCGGTTGAGGACTGTCTGTAGAATTTCAAATTAATTGAAGTTAGCTTACCGCTGCTATTATCAGAGTTCACCTTTAAACTGGGAATAAAACCTTTAAATGTACTTGCATTATCAAATGGATCAGCACCAACAAATTCGAAATTGCCAATTGAAGTATTATCCGTATACGTCAGCTTCCAATCTCCTGCAGGTAGAGAATCTACTTGTGGCCCATAGACTCCAATAGTTTTTCCATCGTTACTCCACCAGACAGTATCTCGGGAACGCAATCCAATCGGCGTTGTATTATCAGCATCATTGCTCAAATTGTCAGACGTTGGGCTAGTCGATGATGGCTGTTTATTACTATGCTTTATTGCAGATGGTGGATACAAGAATGCTGAGATAGCTTGTCCATTGATGCAAAGACTGCTCGAGATACAACCCCCACCTGTAAAAGGACTGCTGTTATCTGTATATAAACTGCCCGCACTATCTAAATCACCGTTAATTTTCGGTGACATTCCATGGTAATTATTCGTCTTACTGAAATTATCAATATTACCATAATTATTGATAACATTAGTTAAATTGTCTAAAGAAAATGAAACATATAATTGTGCATCTAAATTTGGGTTCCGCCAATTATTTGAATATAAGGCCACCGCATCATCGCTTCTCGAAATATTTTGTAAATTGTCCAGTTCACTGCTTTTAAATGAAGTCGTAGTGGATAGTGTTTCGGTAGAAGAACAGTTGTCAGCACAATCTACATTCCCCAGATTTAAATCTTTCTCCATTTTGGAGGTGTCCAGCAATTCTAGTTTTTCATCATTTGAAGCCTTCAAATTCAGGTGACCGAAAATCGTTTTACTGCTACTGTTGACGACAAATACAACCAGATCATCTTTGTTTAACAGAGAAGTATCTACCTCAAAACTCCCATCGCTTTGAATCGTAAATTCTTTGTTGTATTTACCATGGTCATAGATGGCCACTATCTTATCCGGAGTAGTTGAAGAAGATGAAGCCAGAGAACTTCTTGAAGAATTTGCGTTGCTGGAGATTTTACCTGTTATTTTTATTGATGTTGCTGAGCTACTGGTGGCGGCACTGCTCGAATCACTACTTGTGTTGCTTTTTTTACTGCATGACTGCATAAAAAATAATTGGGAGGCAACTAAAACCAAAATTAATGTTGAAATATTTTTCATCTTTTCCTCATCCAGTTCAGATTAATAAATTAAATTTACTTAATGTTCTGAAGTGGCCTCCAAGTCACTGACAGTTCTTTCTCAATATGATGTTGAATCTATTGCTATCCATCTCAAATTCATAATCTGCTGAAAGAATCGTGTATCTTATTTATCAATATAAACCTTCAAATAATTAATGCAAGAACTATTTTGCTAATAATTAACTAATAATTCAGCAGGTTATGGTTAAGATTTAGAAATGCACATATTTTTTGGAAATCTCGTATATTTATATATATTTGAATTTATTGAATATATAAATTTTGATATTTGCGTTTTTTACCGCTAGAGGTAAAAAATAAGTGCTTAGCGGTAAAAAATGAATTGAATAAAAATTGATATTTTTGCAGAAAAAGTGTTTTATTCTGCAAAATCACTAAATTTCTAAGAAAAAGGTAAATTGTTGGCAGAGAATTCTTCAGGAATATATTTAAAAAGTTGAGTACTTTAGACAACACTTAGACTGAGTAATAATCGTTCAGTTTAAAATTGTAAAAAAGGAAAGTTATAAAAAAACTTGACAAATATTAGTCGTGCGACTAAACTGGTTGAAAAGTTAGTCGTTCAACTAAATATATAATTATGATTCAGGATACAAGAAAGAAGCTGTTAGAAGGTGCACACAGATGTTTGGTGGAGCAAGGTTTTCAGGGGACCACGGTAAAAGCAATTGCAAAATATGCAGGTGTCAATCATGGTCTGGTGCATCATTATTTTGGTTCCAAAGAAGAGCTGCTGGCAGCTCTCGTTGAAAAAGTTGCTCAGGGAGAAGGGACTCCCGCTGCTGCTTCAAATAATAAAATGTCTCAGTCAGGTGATGTCGCAACAATGTCAGCTGAGCAATTGGAAACATTTGTCAAAAAGAGGATAGTTCCCCACCTGACTTCTGATTACAACAAGTTTGTAACCGAGTTACTGGTCATGAGTGAAGAAATGCCTTTAGTTGCCAGACAAGTCCGCAAATTGTTAAACCGCAGGCGTGAGTGGTTTGGCCTAATATTGGGTGTTAAAGACTCCAGCCAACTCTTGTTGATCAGTGGAGCATTGATGGGGTTGATGTTGCAATATAAACTGGATCCAGCCCTCAACGTAGAAGATGCGGTTGTCCGCTTATTTCGTTTAATTTCTAAACAAGAAAAAAGGAGTAATGATGTTAAAAAAATACAGCAACAAATTAGTGACAATACACTGGTTGACAGCACTATTGGTAATATTCAGTCTGGTGATGGGCACCCTGGTTTTGGCTGAACTGCCAAATAATGCGGAGAAAATAAATTCATTACGAGTACACATGATCATTGGCTTTGTGATTGGCCTGTTGACGTTGATCAGAATATTCGTCAAAAAGAATCATCAACCGCTTGAACCCTTGAAAGTTGAAAATGAGGCGAGAAAAAAATTGATTCGTTTTATTCATATGTCACTCTACACACTGCTATTATTGATGGTGGCCAGTGGAGTCAGTCTTTCCTTAATTTCAGGTTTAGGTGAAATAGTTTTCTTTGGTTCAGAGGCAGCACTTCCGGAAGACTTTGGAGTATTTCTGCCGAAAACCGCACATGCGATTTTTGCCAAGGTTCTGTTTGCCTTCATCGGTGTTCACATCGTTGGTGTTCTGCTTTATAAATTCAAAACAGATTCCAGTATTTCTAAAAGAATGTGGTTTGGAAAATAAAACGAATATGCGTGTCACTTCATTATTTCTACTTCTTTTTCTGTCAGTAACAATTGTGTCGGCAAAATTACCGTTTGGGGAAATCCCTCCAATAATCATCTTAGCAGACGATTCAGGAGCAAAAATAGACGGTGCTTCATGGAGCAGTGAAGAATTGAATTCTGGAAAAATCACTATTCTATTTTATGCAGATCCGGATGTTGGAGAAATTAATGCTCATGTCAATGATGCAGTTAAAGCTGAAAAATTTCCGCAAGAAAAATTTACTACTGTTGCTATTCTCAATATGGCGGCAACCTGGATTCCAAATGCCGTGATTAGTTTGAAATTAAAAAGCAAACAGCGGGAAAACAAAAACTTGATTTATGTGAAGGATTTACAAAAAGTGTTGGTAAAAAAATGGGGACTGCATGACGACGGCAGCAATATACTCCTTTTTGGCAAACAAGGAGAAGTACTTTATAGTGCAAATGGAAAATTATCTGAGGCACAAATTCAAAAATTATTAACCATGATAAGGGAGAAATTATAGTGAAAAACATAATAGCAAGCATCGAAAAACAATTTGAACGACTGGGGCATTTTGTTTTTGCACGCCGCTGGGCGGTCATAGTGGTCTCACTTGTATTGTTTGGGGCAATGGCATATCAGTTGCCCAACATAAAATTTGATACTTCAAACGAAGCATTTATTGAACCTGACGATCCTGTTTTGACTCAGTATGACGCATTCCGGGATCAGTTTGGACGTGATGAAGTAATAGTAGTTGCGATCAAACCCACGGATGTCTTTGATAGAAAATTTTTAGATCGTCTCAAAACATTTCATGAGGAGTTGGAAAATGAGGTGCCATATCTGGATGAAGTAATCAGTTTGGTCAACGTGACTTCAATCAAGGGCGAAGCCGATGAACTGATAGTCGAAGAACTGCTGGAAAACTGGCCGGAAGACGAAGCTGAAATAGCAAAGCTCAAAAAAGATGTTCTCTCAAACAAATTTTATAAAAACCTGCTGATTTCTGAAGATGGCACATTTACCACAGTAGTGATCCGCTCAAACGCTTTTATCTCGGAAGAAACGCTGGATGAAGACGCGGAATTTGGTGATGACATGTTTGAGGAGGAGGATCTTGCTGCGAACGATAAAGAAGGAGCGGCGAAAAAAACAACTCAGGAACGTATGACAGACCAGCAAAACTCAGATTTTGTAAAAGCTGTACAAAGTGTTGTCGATCGTTATCATTCAACAGAATTTCCAACTTACGTAGCAGGTTCACCGGTGATGACAGGTGTTCTGAAAGGTGAAATGATGACCAACATGCCGCGTTTTACTGCTGTTGCACTGGGCTTAATTGCACTGTTGTTACTGCTTTTATTTAGGTCTCCGGTCGGAGTGGTTTTACCATTATTAACGGTGATTTTCACTTTGTTGTCCACTGTAGGTTTAATGGCGGCAACTGACACACCCTTTACAGTGATCACCCAAATTCTGCCTTCATTGATGCTTGCTGTAGGTGTTGGCTATTCGGTACACTTGTTGACGGTTTATTTTCATCATGTTCACAGACACGGTGACAAACGGGAGGCGATTGTTTTTTCCCTTGGACATTCCGGACTGGCCATTTTGATGACAAGTTTAACTACTGCAGGAGGCTTGCTTTCCTTTATGCCTGCTCCGCTGCCGCCTGTTTCCGCATTGGGAACATTTGGTGCGATCGGCGTCTTGATAGCGGTTTTTTACACTTTGATGTTCGTACCTGCTGTACTTGCGGTTTTACCAGTCAGTAAAAAACGGATAGAAGTGGACGATCGATCAGGATTAGTAGACAGAATTCTGGAAAATTTTGGTTCGTTTGCAGTCAATAAACCCTGGACTGTAGTGATCGGCAGTGCGTTATTAGCTCTTGTTTCAATAGGCGGTATCACTCAGCTACGTTTCTCGCATGACGTAATTGGTTGGCTTCCGGATGAAAGTTCAGTCCGGCTTGCTACAGAAATAGTTGATAAAAACCTGAAGGGTGCGTCTTCTGTAGAAATAGTAGTAGATTCAGGCAAAATGAATGGAGTCAAATCACCTGAATTTATGCAAAAACTAAACGAGTTTAATCAGTTCTCAGAACAATGGAGAGACAGCAATTTGTTTGTTGGAAAATCAACTTCTGTTGCGGATACCCTCAAACAAATACATCAGGCGTTAAACGAGAATCAGGAATCCTTTTACAATATCCCTGAAGATCCGGAGTTGATTGCTCAGGAATTGATTTTGTTTGAAAACAGTGGTTCTGATGATTTGGAAAATGTGGTCGATTCTCAATTTTCTCAGGCACGGATAACGGTCAAGACTTCATGGGCCGATGCAGGAGCATATACGGCAATGATTGATCAGTTGGAACAAAAAGCAAACGAATTATTTATAGAAGCCAAGGAAATAACTGTGACTGGTCTGATTCCGTTAATGGCTCGTACTATCAAACTTGTCATGGTGAGTATGGGCATGAGCTATTCTCTCGCTGCCATTATTATTACTTTGATGATGATGCTATTATTGACAAGCTGGAAACTGGGACTCTGGAGTATGATTCCCAATTTTTTGCCGATCCTGATGGGATTGGGCTTAATGGGCGCTTTGGATTTGCCGCTGGACATGATGTCCATGCTGGTCGGTAGTATAGCGCTCGGATTGGCGGTGGATGACACTGTGCATTTTCTGCACAACTTCCGCCGTTACTTTGCTAATACCGGTAGTGTTTCAACAGCAGTTTCGAACACGCTTCACACTACCGGACGGGCAATGTTTTTTGCGACAGTCGCTCTCTCGATTGGGTTTTTCGTTTACACTCAATCTTCATTGAATAATCTTTATTCGTTTGGTTTAATCACAGGAATCACGATCATCATGGCTTTGCTGGCGGATATTTTGTTGGCGCCGGCAATGATGGCTTTGATTTACCGTAATCAAGAAACAAAATCTAAATAAAAGGAGACACTATGAAAATTTTGAAATTTACTTCAATCACAATCGGTTTTGCCGTTTTTAGCATCCTCTTTTCAGGAGCATTTATTTTTCCGGATAAAGTATATGCGCTCAGTGCACGTGAAATAATGGAAAAGGTCAATGAACGTGATGACGGTGACCGTTCAATTGCAGAAATGGAAATGATTTTAATTGACAAAAAAGGTAAGAAACGTGTCCGAAAAATAAAAACTTACGGTCGTGAAAAAGGTAAAGACTCGCAAAGTTTGATGTTTTTTCTCTCGCCTGCTGATGTCAGAAACACCGGCTTTTTGACCTTTGATTATGATGAGTCTGGCAAAGACGATGACCAGTGGCTTTATCTTCCGGCCTTGCGCAAAACAAAACGGATTGCTGCAGGTGACAAAAGTGGAAGTTTTATGGGATCTGATTTGAATTATTCCGATATGACTTCACCGGATTTGGACCTCTATGAATATACTTTGATGAAAGAAACCGAAGTTAAAGGTCAAAAAGTCTGGCAAATCAAATCTGTCCCCAAAACAACTGCAGAAGCAGAAACCAGTGGTTACAGTAAATCTGTGGTCTGGATTCGCCAGGATAATTACATGCTCTCTCGTGCAGTGCGTTGGGTACACAAAAAGAAACGCAACAAATACTTTGAAGCAAAAAAGATTGAAAAAATTGACGGCATCTGGATTGCCACTGAGTTGCATGTGACCACAAAAGCTGGTAAAAAAACTTTGCATAAAACAGTTTTGATTCAAAGAAATGTGCACTTTAATCAAGATGAAGTGAATGAAGAATTGTTCACAATTCGTCGATTGGAAAAGGGATTGTAAAATGAATAAATTCAAAGTGAATGGTCGGATGGAGAAGCATAGCGCAACCCCTTTTATTCGTGCGCTTATGGCAGAAATGAAAAACCTGAGTCTGACTTTATCTAGCTTACTGTTGTTTTTTGTTTTGCTGTTTAGTACAGGATTTGCGGAACTGCTGTTGGCACAGGAAAGTTCGGAAGAAACAGGTCTTGAAGAGGCTCTTTCCGGATTTGACGATGAGGTTTCCGGCGAATCTGATGATGATTTAATGTCAGGTTTTGGTGATGAAGATGCGTTTTCTGTTGATTCTACAGATTTGAAAAGTGAAAGTTCTGAGGAAAGCTGGAGCAGTTTTTCCGGAATTACTGGATTGAGTCTCAGTTACAGTTATCTTAAAGAAAAACCTGTCGACACTACACAGGCCGATTGGAGTGGACTGACTAAACTGCGTCCTTACCTGTCATTGACCTGGGACGCAAAACTTGGTGAAAACTGGAAAACCCGGTTATCAGGTAAGGCATTTTACGATTATTCTTTTGGAATGAAGGAACGGGAAAATTTCTCTCAAGAAGTGCTAGCCGAACTTGAACAGGAAACAGAGTTTCGGGAATTGTATTTAGAGGGCAGTCCATTTGGCAGCCTGGATCTTAAAATTGGACATCAGATTGTGGCCTGGGGTGTTGCAAACAGTTTGCGCGTTGTTGATGTCTTGAATCCCACTGACAACCGTGAATTCGGCATGACAGACCTTGAAGATGTCCGCCTGCCGATTGCAATGACAAAACTGGATTATTATCTGGGAGACTTCAAGCTGGAAGCGGTAGCAGTACATCAAATCAAGTTCAACAAAGTTGCACCTTTCGGCAGCGACTTCAATCCTGCTCCACAAAAATTTAATGAAGTAATTCCGGAAAGTAATTCCGAAAATACGGAATACGGTTTGGCGCTCATTGGGACATTCAGTGGTTGGGATGCCTCTTTAAATTGGGCTCAGTATTTTGATGATACTGCTCATTTTGCAATAACAAAGATAACAATTGTTCCAGGAGTTGGTGCAGTACCAACGTTTGAGCAGCGTCACAGCCGCCTGACAATGGCCGGTGCTACTTTGAATGTTCCTTCCGGAAATTTCCTTTGGAAAGCCGAAGCTGCCAAACTGCAGGGGATGGAATTTGCTTTGGTGACTGACAAAACATTTTCAAGGACGGATGTCCTCTTGGGCACAGAATATTCCGGCTGGAATGATACTTCGCTGACACTTGAATTTGGAGTACAGCACCTCAACGATTTCGATGTAAAGTTGGAAGCTGCACCGGATTCACAACTCGAAGACCGTATTGCTACTTCGTTCAGTTTCATGCAGGATTACATCAATCAGACTTTGCATTTGAACATGGTTGGAATGATGATAGGAAAAGGAGGTACTGATGGAGGAATCAACCGTGCTTCACTTGAATATGATGTGATGGATGCCTTTTCAATAACTGGTGGAGTGATGCTCTATCAGCCTGGAGAAAACGCTTATTTTCAGAGTTTGAATGAAAATGACCGAGTGTTCTTTGAAGCCCGTTATGCTTTTTAAATTCTCAAGAACTGATTGTTTTCAATTCAAGTTTGCTGGCTTCCAAAAATTTTCGAGACTGTGAAGTTATTTTGAGAGTATGCCGTGTCATCTCGAACGCAGAGAGAGGTCTTAATGATATCAATGCAGTAACTTAAAACAGATTTCACGTTACGCTCGAAATGACACGGTCCCAGTACTTTATAAACTGCAGCCACTTTTATTACTCAAAAAGAACGGGTTGTCTTAAAATCCAGTTTGTTCCCCACTAAATTTTCTCCATATTGAGTATCTGCACTCCCGGAAAGCTGTTGCCATGAAACTTGAAAACCCCAGTTGGTAACAGGGGCATAGTTTAATTGTGTGATCACGTTTGAACTCTGGTCATCCAAGTTTCCGAGCCAGGTCAGTGACGGCGTGAAGTAAAGCCAGCTGAAAGGCTCTTTGAAACTGGCTTTGACATAGGCATAATTTTGATTGATGATTTGCTTTTCCTGCAGTTTATTCAAGGCTGATTTTGCTGCTGAAGCAGAACCGTTTTTGATTGTTTGATAAATGGCAGTTGACTCATCTTTTGTCCAACCTGAAGTATCACGATAGGCTTCAATGGTCCAGGTGATCTCACTATCTGTCAGGTAGCGAACACCCAAAAGAGATTTTCCATATTTTTCTGCTGCAACTTGATCTGCTGCATATTCTCCATGTACCTCAAAATTGGAACTGAGATTTGAGGCAAAATCAAAACCCCAATCTGTTTCTGATTTTTCGCTCCAGCGAGTCAGGTAAAAATCTAAATCTGTTGTACCCAGCAATGCCGACAGTTTCAACCCCCAGATATTTTCCTGTTCCAATTGTGATTCGTAATCATCATTGATTCCTTGCCGAACTGGAAGATAGACAAGCGTCACTGAATTGGAATCCAGTCCGGAGAATGCCTGAGGAATTACAACTCCCTGAAATACCCACAATCCTTCTCTTCCGGCTTCAGGATTTTCCGGATTTTTTGGACGTTCCAGAAGTGCCACCGGATTGAAGGCATAACCTTTCCCCCAGCGCAAAAGCCGTTTTCCTACTTCAAAGCTATGCGGCTCAAGTGTTGAAAGCTGCCAGTAGCCTTCACGTAAAAACACATTTCGTTCATTTGCATCCGCTAATGTTGAGACAGTTCTGCCTCCTTCAGCAACGAGATAGAGGCGTGACCAATCCCAATCCCAGCGACTTTCTATGAGCATTTGCACTCTCAATTCCTGTGCCTGTGTTTCCTTTTCTTTTTGAAATTTGAAGGGATAAAACAAGGATTCCTGATTGAAAGACATGGAGGATCCACTAAGAGACAATTCTCTTTTCCATTCCCAGATTTGCTTGCTGAATTCTTCAACCTCAAAAGAATACAAATCTTCATCCTGTGCCAACAAAGATACTGAAAGAAAAGAGGAAGTCAGCATAACTAGTAATGCACTCAGTGCCAGTAATTTTTTCATATTATTCATCTCAGTGTCTCAATGCGTCCCAGGTAGTCTGTTGTAAAAACAGCCGGTGGAAGATCTCTGGGTTTCATCTTGGCGAAAATCATGATGGATTTGTAGTCCTGATAAAGTGGACTGTCAGTTTCCACCACAGATGGTCGCTTGATGCCGTTGCCAAAATCTTTGATGTTTTTAAAATACAAAGTTTTGATCAGCATTCCTGAAGCTGCAACTGCTCTGATAATGACTGGAGATTTGAGATCTTGATCAATCATCATTTCCAGTTTGTCATAGGCCACTGCTCCGGTTTTGGCTTTTAAATTCAGTTGCAGTAGATTTTTTCCAGTGCTTCCTTGCTGTTGAGTTTCTACAAGATCGATCGCATCATATTCAGTTTGATAATCGACTTTGAGGATGTCGGCATTATTAAAAACACCACCGGTTACAGACTGTAGCGAGGTGATACGTATTGGTCGTCCGACATTTGGAATGTAAAGCCACATATTTTCACCGACTCGTAAAGTTGCACGTCCTTTTTCAGAAGCAGGTGACAGAAAGAGACTGATCACCTTTTCCCGGCCTTGTTTGAGAGTGAAGAGGACAAACTCTTTTTTGCTGCCGTCCGGTTCGATGTTAATAAGTTTTCGATACGACTCGTATTGAGGTGGATTCAAATCACGATCAATTGCCTCCAACCATTCCTGTGCAGTGCTTTGAGCAAAGGCACTGAGTGGTAGGGTTAACAAAGTTAACAGAATGAGAATTATGGAAGGTCTTTTTAAACTTAATAAAAGTTGATTTTTCATTATCTTATCTCAGAGAAAAGTTAATTTTTAAAATTGGAGTCCTTGTTTTTGTTTTTCTGGAGGACACAGAGATATGTTGTTTTAATCTCCTCTGTGTCCTTGTAAACATCATAACATTATGCTTTATGCTGTCTTTAACAAATTATTAAAAATGTCCTAGAGCATCCACCGGTTCCAGCCTGGAAGCTTTGACTGCCGGCTGTAAACTGGCCAGTGCAGAAATCACAATCACAATCACTGCGGTGATAATAACTTCAGACATGGCGATTGTCGGCGAAAGTACGAGAGCATCCTGTTTTCCAAAAGAAAACACTATTTGCTGCCAGTTTAAATACTGGATGATGCCGAGACTGATGAGACTTCCGGAGACGGCTCCAAAAATACCTAGGAACAATCCTTCCATTAAAAACAAAGACCAGATCTTTCGTGGACTGGTTCCCATTGCGGCAATCGTCCCAATTTCACGGATGCGCTCATAAACTGCCATCAGCATCACATTCATGATGCTCACCAGCACAATTGCAATCAAAATGATTTTGACAAACAAAGTCAGCAAATCAATGATTTTTGCAATGTTGGAAAAGGGAGATAGTTTTTGCCAGGTATGGACCTCAAAAACCGGTTTGTCTTTTTTATTCTTGAATTCAGACAAAGTTTGGGTGAGTTGTATTGAACTTAGATTCATCTGCTCAAAATCATTCAAACGGATAGCTACTTCATTAACTTCTCCGGCCTTGATCCGCAGCAGCTGATACGCATCTTTAATGTTCAGATAACCATCCCTGCCGCCGGGACCGGTCATGGAGCCGATGACACCACTGACTGCCAGAGGGATCCCATTGACTGAACCATCCTTGTTGGTGGCCACCAGCACAACTTGTGCGCCGACCTTTATTTTTAAGCCCTTGGCCAGTGCTTCCGGCAGCCAGATTTCACCTATTTCAAGAGAGGGAGTTTCAGGCGACTCCGGATCTATTCCGGTAATACGCTGTGCCAGCAACGGTACCGTTTTCAGTTCTTGTTCGGGATTTATTCCGTTCAGCCGGATATTGGAAGTTTCCGTAAAGTTACTCAACATGCCGCCAAATTTCAGCCGCAGTGAATAAGATTCTATGGATTTGTCTTCTGCTAATACTGTTTCAAGCTTGGCAACTTGTTTGGCTGGAAGATTCAAATTCAAAGGAGAATTTTCAATCGAAGCTACGTAACCTTTGCGGTGTACCTGCAGGTGTCCCAGCATCGAATCAGTTATTTGCCCCACCATCAACTGCTTGAAGGATCCGGCAACTGCAATGAAAACCAGCACAGTTACAATTCCGATGATCACCAAACTTGATGTCAACAGGGTTCTGCGTGTGTAACGCAAAAGATTGCGGTAGGCTATTTTTGCTATTTTAAACATTGTCCCTCCTGTCTTCTCGATTTTGAATAGTTCCGTCTTCAAGTGTATAAATAATTTCTGCTTCTCCAATGATTTTTGGATCATGTGTAGAAAAGACAAAAGTCGTTTTTTCCTGATCTTTCATTCTCTTCATCAAGTCAATGATTTTGAAGGCAGTATCATGATCAAGATTTGCAGTCGGTTCATCTGCAATGACTATTTTTGGTTGAGTGACGAGGGCTCTGGCCACAGCAACCCGCTGCATTTGACCTCCGGAAATCTGATGCGGACGTTTGTCTTTTTGATCAATAACTCCAACTGCATCCAAAAGACTCAGGATACGTTCACGGTGGTTTTTACTGTCTTCGTTTTTGATCATCAGGAGAGGATATTCCACATTTTCATAGACACTCAACACTGGAATCAAATTAAAATTCTGGAAGACAAAACCGAGGTTTTGTCCACGAAAATCTGCCCGCTGCTTTTTATTCAAATCCTGCACTTGCTGATTTTCAATTAGTATTGAGCCGCTGGTAGGTTGATCCAGACAACCGATCAGGTTTAAAACGGTTGATTTTCCACTTCCGGATGGACCAACAATAGAAACAAATGAGCCGGCTTCAATTTCCATCTCCACGTTTTTTAACGCTTTGATGGAAACATCGCCCATTTTGTAGGTCTTGTAGATATTGTTTAGTTTTACAAATGGCATGCTGTTCCTTTCAGTTAAAGAGAATTAAATTTTTCAGCAACTGCGCTTAAGATCCTGTTTTAAGCGCAGCCGGAGAGAAATTATTGTTTATTAATGTTTTGTCCGTGGGGCCCGTGAGGTCCTTCACCCATGTGTTTGTACATATCATTTGCTTCTTCTTTGGTTATGCGTCCATCTTCAAGAGCATTTTTAACAATTAACACAACCTTAGTGTGCATCACTGTTTCCATTTCTTCGAAACTGATATTGTGTTTTTTCAATAATGCAGACCTCGAGAGTGTTTTAGCATCTGCCTCAATTCGAGCAACCGGTAGACCACTCAATTCGGCAAGGACTTCTGTTTGAGCTTTTTGCATCTCATCCCTAAAGAGGTTGCCGGGCCCAGCTGCAGTTGATCTTCTATTACTCCTCATTTGACGGTTTGTTTCCTGACGAAACATTTCAACTGCTGCTCCCTGCATTCTACCGCGTCTTGGAGTTCTCTGCATCTGAGGATTAGTACTATTGCTACTTTCAGCATTAGCTTGCTGAACTCTACCACGTTCATGACGTTTGCCCTTGTGCGCTCCTCGACCATCTGCGAGGACTATTCCACTTACAAGAACACTTCCGCCAAGAACACCTGCAACTATTATTTTTGTGAGCTTTTTCATCATAACCATTATAGTTTGAATTGAACTTATTGAATGTCATGAAGCACTGCGCCTCTTGACTTGAGATCAATTCTAGCAAAACAATGTGGAGGAAAATTGAAGGAAATGTGGGAAGGTAGTGAATATTTTTATAATCAAATAATTTTTTTAAAATATTTGTATTTTTGAGGATAAAATCTCTAGTAAATTTACGTAAGTATCTTTGCGAATAGACAGGAAATGACATAAGAGTAGAATCCTAACTTGAGCATCCTCAAAACCACATTGAGAGACTGCTGTTGCCAAACCCGTTTTTGTTTGGAGGCCCGCCGTATTTTTACCTCAACAGGCTGATGAAAAAAACCATCACCCTTATAAGCCTTGGGCAGATCTCAATTGTCGTCCTGATCGGCATAACTGTCTATTCCGTGGAAAGCTACACTGCCCGTTCTGACTTCTGTGGAACCAGTTGTCACATCATGAAAAAGCCCTACGCATCCTGGCAAAATTCCAAACATGGTAAAGAGGACATAGCATGTGTTGAATGCCATTGTGCACCAGGAGAGAAATTTACTCTCAACGCAAAATTCAGAGATTTAACATGAAAAGACTACCCCTGATAATCGGTGCAATCTTTACCCTGACTATTGTTATTGTGATCATCACTACCATTAAGCTTGAACACAAGGACGTGCCGGAGGGTGAATTCAAAACCATGGTGGACGCCACATATGTCGGTTCTTCTGAGTGCAAGAAGTGTCACGAAAGAAAATTTCTGGAGTGGACCACTACCCTTCATTCAAAGATGATGCAGGATGCCAAGGCCAACCCCATGGCAATTATTGGCGATTTTGACTCTTTAAGTGAGATAAGGACCTTTAAAAAAGAGGATGTTGACTTTACCCTCGGAAACCAATGGAAACAGCAGTATCTGAAAAAGACAGAGGATGACTATGTAGTGCTTCCAGCTCAGTATAATATTTCAAGCGGTCAATGGACCCTTTATCAGGCCGAGGATTGGCAGGATAAATCATGGTTCAAGGAATGCGCGGGATGCCATGCGACAGGTGTTGATCCTGAGAAGAAGACATTTAAAGAACCGGGAATCGGATGCGAGGCATGTCATGGGCCTGGGAGTAATCATGTCAAGGCAATTCCGGGTTATGAGATTGCGACCATAGTCGATCCTCAGAGATTGACAACGAATGCCGCCGCCCAAATTTGCGGTTCCTGCCATTCAAGGGGCATGGATAAGAGCGGGCAATATCAGTATCCAGCCAATTACATGACTTCACGGGGGGTGGCCAACCTCAGGATCTTTTTCAACCACGCTAATCAGGAAGAAAACAAGGATATGTTCTGGCCAAGCGGTGATTCAAAATATAACAACATGCAGTATCTTGACTGGCAGAATAGTGAGCATGCCAAGGCGGGTGTTTCGTGTACAAGTTGTCATACGATCCACGTGAGCCAATCCACGTTCCAGACAAAATTACAGGGAGATAAACTCTGCAGGAGTTGTCATCAAACCATGGAAAACAGGGGCGCCCACAAGCTCCATACCTTCGGCAGCTGTATAGCATGCCATATGCCCAGGACAGGTAAGAGCGCTGAAGCCGGAGATATACGCAGCCATACCTTCAGTTTCATATACCCTGAACTCAGTATCGAAATGGGAGGGCTTGAGAAACAGCCAAATTCTTGCAGCGACTGTCATCACCACAAAGATAACCTGATAGAAGGTCTTGTCGAATTTCTGGATGCTGCAAAAAAAGCTGATATGCCAAAACCCTATGCTGTTCATCGCAGAAAGGCTTTAAAATAATGGTTCGTCGAACCACCAAAACAAGAAGGCAGTTTATAAAGTTTTTTGCCACGACATCTATCGGTCTGTCCCTTGGCAGTTCGGATCCGGCAGAGGCATCTCCAAGGAAATACGGGAAACTTCACGACACCACAAAATGCATTGGATGCAAGAGGTGTGTGTCCGCATGCAAACGGTGGAACAAGCTCAAGATTGACAGGGATGAGGAGCTTACAGACAGGGAAACAGACCTTACAGGCAAATCATGGGTAGTTGTTAATCTTACAAGGGATAAAAGAAACAGGGAAGACCTCCACTATCAGCATTGGACGTGTCAGCATTGTATAAAGCCCGCATGTGCCGGGGTTTGTCCTGTAAAGGCTATTAAAAAGCTCCCCGAAGGTCCTGTGGTGATAGATGAAAAAAAGTGCATCGGGTGCAGATATTGTTATCAGGCATGTCCGTACAAGGTCCCAAGATTTGATTTCGAAAAGAGGGTAACAAGAAAATGCACCATGTGCCACGACAGGATACCAAGGGTAAAACCGGCATGTGTGACCGCGTGTCCTGTAGGGGCGCTTGATTTTGGTGTGAAGCAGGAGATTTTGACGAAAGCGAGAAAGCGAACCGAAGAGGTGGGTGGTTATCTACTTGGCGAGCATGAGGCGGGCGGCACGGATTTCCTGACCATTCTGACGACAACTCCCGAAGATCTCGGACTTGTTGTTGCTCCAAAAAAGGTGGTCAATAGAGACCTTGACAAGCTACGAATCACTTCATACGGATTCTCGGGTGCCTCCCTGCTTACAGGTCTGATGTATATGTACTCTCGTACAGAGGAAGAGGAAACAGAGGAAACAGAGGAAAAGGAATAAAAGGAATAAAAGGAATAAAATAAAAGGAATTATGGACAGCGCAATTCGAACAGGAAATGCAAAGTCACCTGCATACTATATTTGGATAAGCTCACTCATTGCTCTGATGGTTCTCGGCGGATACGCTCAGATAATGTCCTTGCTGACAAGCCTTGAGATCATGGAATTTTCCCTTAGAATTCCATGGACTATGATGGTGTCAAATTATGTCTTTCTTGTTGTATCAAGCACAGGATTATGCATAGTCTCCTCACTTGGTCATGTATTTGGTATGAAGAGATATGAACTTTTAAGCAAACGCTGCGTATTCCTTGCCTTAGTAACAATTATTTTCGGGATGTCTTCCATAGCACTTCACTTGGGACATCCTGAAAGGGCACTAATTTACAATATAATTACCCCCAATTTACGTTCTCCTATTTGGTGGATGGGGACATTATACTCCTTTTATATTTTATTTATTGCTGTTGAGTTCTGGTTTCTCGTTAGGATGGGGATGGCAAAAAAAGCTAATAGCTCTACAGACCTGAAACAGAAAATCTATAGTTTGATGGTTGCAAGAAAAACTGATGAAACCCCGGAATCTCTTAAGAATGATCATAAATGGGCACGGATTGCGGGAGTATTAGCTCTTATATTCGGACTCTCAGCACATAACACACTTGGTGCGGTATTCGGTCATACAGAGGCAAGAGTGTTCTGGTATGGGCCGTATTATCCTGTTTACTTCCTCTTCTCGGCAGCGTTTTGTGGTTATGCGTGGCTTATAAGCGCAACTATAATTACATATAAAGTAAAGGGCAAAGAGATAGCCGGAAAACTTAAAAAACTTCTGTTTGAAATGAGTAAAATATTCGCCCTGCTACTGTGCATAGGACTTCTCTTTACGTCTTATAAATTAGGATTTGGACTTTTGAATCCGGCTAAAGCCAAATCTATCATGTTATTATTGAATGGGCCCTTCAGCCTGCCTTTCTGGCTCTTCGAGATTGCAATAGGGTCACTGCTTCCAATCATCATACTGCTTTATGCTGCTTACAAGAAAAAAATCGGCGGTTTGCTTACAGCATCTATTATGGTTCTCATAGGAGTATTTGTTATGAGATTTGATTTTTTGGTAGTAGGAGAAGTTTATCCGATGTTCAGTCCCATGGGAAAGGATGCTCTGGTTTTGGTACCTTCATTCTTCCCTGTATTAATGGAGATATTTGTAATAGCAGGAATTTTTGGTGCACTCTTCCTGTCTTATACACTGGGTGTTAAGTTTTTGCCTCTAGAGGAGGAGTTACAGTGAAAATTTATTGGATTGCAGTTTTTTATTTAAACTTTAGGAGAAAAGGCTGATGAAGAAAGCCATCGTATTTTCAACGGTATTTATAATAGCTATTACAATGACAACCTCTTTGTATTCCGCCGAGAAAGCCCCTGTTAATAGGACGCCTGCCGAAAAGACCCAGTTTTTCTGCGGTTACTGCCATGTCCTGACCTATCCAAAAATTATAAAAAAGGCATACAAATCATGGAAGAAGGATATACACGGTGAAAAGGCCATTTCCTGCGAAGAGTGCCATTATCCTCCCGAGAAGATGACAGTCGGGATACCGGAGCATGAAAAAATTCCCAGCGATGAAAAGACCGCCGCCGGGAAGAAGGAGACCGAGCGGGAATTTATGCAAACCCAGCTTGAGGTTCTATCACGGCAAATAACAATTCTGGGAATGGAGGAATCAGTTATAAGAAGAAGGCCGAGGGTCGACGATCGCAGTTGCACAACATCCAACTGCCATCCCACAACCGGCAAAGGTAAAAAAGGAGAGTACTGGGTTAAAAAGCTCGATTTTATAGAGTACGAAAGGCCGAATAAAACAAAAGCAGTTGTTTCCTTCACTCATAAAGCACATTTTGATAAGAGGAAATGGATAGAAGGTCAGAAGCTCCACTGCACCACCTGTCATAGCCTTGAGACCGAGGAGAGGCATTTTGAAGTCTCTAAACAGACCTGCTTTCTCTGTCACTTTAAAAATACGGAGTTTAATGAAGAACGGGCAGAGTGTTCCTTATGCCACGAATTACCTGAGGAATCGATCGAACAATTAGTAAAAGCTGTAAAATCTGACGAACAATCGGAAGATGGAGCGACCAACCATAAAAAACTGGAAAAGAACAATGTACCATGCGTCAGTTGTCACCTTCAGATCGTAAGAGGCGATGGTCCTGTAAATAAGGGAAAGTGCCTCAACTGTCATGAAAATAGTAAATCGATAATGGAGGATTGGGACCATAAATTAACTGCGCATAAAGAACATGTGACAGCACAGACCGCAGACTGTTTTAACTGTCATGAAACAATCCAGCATAAAAAAGGGACAAAGGATTTTGATCATCTTGATGTAGCATTAGCAGATTGTAGACAGTGTCATGCTGAACCACATCTTCATCAAAGGCAACTGTTGGCAGGTATAGGTGGTCATGGCATGGAGAAAGCTTATCCTGTCACTCATTATGAGGTCAACGTGAACTGCATTGGATGCCACAGCAAAGAATCTCATGATGAGAAAGGGAGAAAGATCAAGGTTGCCACAGCAGAAACTTGTGTAAATTGCCATACAGAAGGAGAGAGGCCACTGATTAAGAAGTGGAAAAATGATGTCGTAGATTTTTTAATAGAGGCTCGTGATATGGAGAAGGAAGCATTGGAGGCAATGGAGGCTGGAAAAGGAAAATTATCGAAAACCACCATTCAGGAAGCAATGGCTTTGTTAAAAAATGGGCAAGAAAACCTTAGAATCGTTGATGCAGGAGGGGGTGTCCATAATAAGAAATTTTCAGTTTATTTGATTGATGTGGCCATTGAAAATTTTGAAGATGCCACGGATATGCTGAAATAGAAAATCGTCCATTTGACTGAAATTATTGGTATACACAGAAACAGCACAATTAGTATTTTCAAAATCTGGAGTTAACCTTCTAATGAAACAAGGAGGAAATATGTGATAATAAACAAGAAGTAGTATAGGGGTTTGAATTTAACAATTTATTGAAGGAGATTACAATGAATATTAAAAGGAAAACATTTTTGAAAGGAATGGCAGCAACAGGAGCACTGTTCGCTGTCAATGGGCCAATTTTTAATTCCCTTGCTTTGGCTAAAACTTCTTCATCCAGTGATGGAAAATGGTTGCCAACCTCATGTCAAGGTTGCACGACCTGGTGTCCCGCAGAGGTTTTTGTTCAAAATGGGCGAGCAGTCAAAGTCAAAGGAAATCGGTATTCAAAACAGAATGATGGCGTTCTGTGTCCCAAAGGACATTTAGCGCTTAAAGAACTGTACGATCCAGACAGGGTGAAGGTTCCAATGAAAAGAACCAACCCTAAAAAAGGAAAAGGAGTTGATCCCAAATTTGTTCCCATTTCATGGGATGAGGCATTGAACACCATTGCAGACAAGATGATGGAGTTGCGAAAAAATGGTGAGCCCGAAAAATTCTTGCTGATGCGTGGAAGATACTCCTACATGAGGGACAGCATCTACGCAGCTTTGCCGAAAGTATTTGGTTCTCCAAATGGAATTTCACACAGTTCAATCTGTGCAGAAGCAGAAAAATTTGGTGCATTTTACACTGCTGGAAATTGGGGTTATCGAGATTATGATCTGTCCAACAGCAAGTATGTACTAATCTGGGGTTGTGATCCATTGAGCAGTAACCGCATGATTCCTGCCACCATCAAAAGATTTGGTGACATGCTGGATCAAGCAACTGTCACCGTGGTGGACCCAAAACTCCAATCATCATCCGCTAAAGCTCATGAATGGTTGCCCATCAAACCTGGTGAAGATGGTGCCCTTGCATCTGCAATTGCCCATGTTTTGCTGACGGAAGGTTTGTGGAACAAGGAATTTGTGGGTGATTTCAACGCAGGAAAAAATCTGTTTGTGGCAGGTAAAAAAGTGGATGAGTCTGCCTTTACTGAAAAAGAAACTTTTGGTTTGGTCAAATGGTGGAATATTGAATTGAAGGACAAAACTCCATCCTGGGCTGCAGAAAAAACCCTGATAACCGAAGAGCAGATCCATCGTGTTGCCAGAGGTTTGGCTAAAGCCGCTCCATATGTGACGGTTTGGCTTGGGCCAGGTGCGGCAATGCATGTCAGAGGTGGATACAGTGCAATGGCAGTTCATGCTCTCAGTGGCCTTTTGGGCAGTATTGATCACGAAGGTGGAGTTCTGGCAACTGCTAAAATTCCGGTGAAAAAGTTTCCATCCTTCAGTAAATATCAGGATGCTCTTGCCAAAAAACACTCCAAAAAACCAAAGATAGATCAACGTGGTACTAAAAAATTTCCTGCATTGAAAAATGGGAAATCTGGAGGTGGAGTGGTCACCGATAATACCGCAAATGCCATTTTGCAAGATGATCCCTATCAGATCAAGATGGCCATTGGTTATATGAACAACTTCACTTTTTCCGGAACAGGTGCAGAGCGCTGGGAAAAAGCTATGGAGAAAGTTCCATTTTTTGCACACATCACCACCAATGCTGCAGAAATGACTCAGTATGCGGATATTGTTTTGCCTTCGACGATTACCCAATTTGAAAAAATGGGTTTTGTCAAAACCAAAGCCAACCGCTATGCCACGGCTACTCTGATTCTTCCTGTTGTCAAACCGTTCTGGGATGTGAAAATGGATGAGACAGAAATCCCCTGGCTGATTGCGGAGAAACTGAAGCAAAGAGGATTTTCGAACCTTTTGGATTTTTTCCAAAATGAATTCAAGGATCCTGAAACCAAGAAAAAGCCAACCAATGGAATCGAATTTACAGAATATAATCTGAAAAACCAAACGGCTCCACTCTGGGATGGAAAAAAAGATGTTGGAGGGGATAAGCTCAATGGATGGCAGGACTTCAAAGAGCATGGCATGTGGAATTCTTCACCCTATAAATTCAAAAAACGCTGGGGAGGAAAATTCAAAACGGCCACTCATAAGTTCGAATTCTATTCTGAAACCCTGAAAACTGCTCTTGGGAAACATGCTAAAAAGCACAAGACCAACATTGATGATATTTTGAAAATCACCAACTATGAAGCCAGAGGTGAGTTGGCCTTTGTACCTCATTATGAAGCGCCATATCGTCATGGAAGTCTGAGCGAATATCCATTTGATTTTATTGATTTCAAATCCAAGCTCAATCGAGAAGGCAGGAGCCAGAATTTACCCTGGTATTATGAATTCAAGAAGATGGATGTTGGTGACATGAGTTGGGATGATGTGCTGCAAATCAATCCGATTGATGCAGAAAATCTTGGCATCAAGGAAGGAGACAGCATCAAAGTGACTTCGACAGTTGCGTCCATTTTGGTCAATGCTCATTTGTGGGAAGGTGTTCGCCCGGGTACGGTTGCAAAATGTTACGGACAGGGACATTGGGCATACGGTAGGTTTGCTGCAAAAGATTATCAAAATGCAGTGCCTAGAGGGGGCAACAATAATTTGCTGATGCCCAATGATTACGACCGTCTCAGTGGAAGTTCAGCAAGGAATGGCGGCTTTACCGGCGTCAAAATTGAAAAAGTCTAATCACTTATGGAGAAAGAACTATGGCTAAGATTAAATATACAATGGTAATCGACCTTCAGAAGTGTGTTGGTTGTGGTGCATGTGCAATTGCATGCAAAACAGAAAATAACACTCAGGATAGTAATGGTGTACATTCCTATAACTGGTCGGACTTTACCTTTAAAAAAGAGGGGAAATTTCCTGATGTCAAATATGCTGCAATTCCTGTATTGTGTAATCACTGTGACGAACCTGCCTGCATGGAAGGTTGTCCAGAGCCCAAAGCGCTTTACAAAACAGATGACGGCATCACGATGTACAATTATCGCTATTGTGTTCAATGCAGAAAATGCTTTGAAGGCAAAACCGCATGTCCATACAGCTCACCTGATTTGAGCAAAACCGATGCACAATACAGTGTCATCAGTTTCAATGAACCAGGAACAACAACCCACCCATTTTATAGTGACAAAAAAGCACTGATTCAAGGAGGAACTGGATCACCTGCAGAAATGTCCATGAAGGTCAATGCCCTGCCACCGGATAAACATGAATATTCGTACAAGGATAGAATGAAGCCGGAGGCAGGTCAAAAAACCAGAGGTAAAGGGAAGTTGGCCGATGTTCGTGCTGACGGCTGGGTTGAAAAATGCACCTTCTGTATCCATAGAGTTCGAGATGGATTGAACCCCTATTGTGTGGATGCATGTCCTTCCAACGCAAGAATATTTGGAGACAGAAATGATGCAAACAGTGAAGTGACTTTGCTTCTGAAAAAACACAAACCCAAGAGATTAAAAAACAATAAAGGAGAATTTCTGGGAGCCAATGAAAAAGGAACCGGGCCAAATGTCTTTTATATAAGAGATTTCAAGCCTCAATCTAAAAACGCTTAAATGAGAAGAAGAGCAGGAGCGTTGGAACCCAACCGATGCTCCTGTTTTTCAAGATAAAATGACTGTTGATGAAAATAATTTGCTTCAAGAATCCAGGAAAGAAAATTGTTTCCGTTTTTTAGCCGGATCACTCTATTATCCTGAAAAATCAGTATTTGAAGAAGCTGAACTTTTCAACAAATTGACGGAATTTTTGAAAGATGTTTGTCCTGAAGCACTACCCTTTTCAACTGAAATGGAAAAAAATTTTGCTCAATATTCAGAAAATGAATTGCAGGTAGAATATTCGAGGCTCTTTAAAGGACCCTATGAACTGATCGCTGCTCCTTATGGTTCTGTCTATCTGGACGAAGGCAGGAGAGTGATGGGAGATTCGACCATTGCAGTCATTCAAGCTTATGAAGAAGAAGGGTTGGCTAAAAATGATGATTTCAAAGATTTACCCGATCATATAGTGGTTGAATTGGAATTTATGAGCTTTCTGCTTTTTAAAGAAATTGAAGCCATTCAAGATCAGGACAGCCAGAAAGCCAATGAATATCAGGAGAAACAACAACGTTTTCTGAATATGTTCTTACGACAATGGGTGCCCTCTTTTTGCGAAAAAATAAAAAATGGTTCGGACAATTCATTTTATATTTCCCTGTCAAATTGCCTTTCCACTTTTATCATGAATCCCAAATTTTAGTATTCAGATATTCAAGTTATTTCACGTCTTTTTTTGTATGAGCTTTTATGATGAAAGCTCTATTCTTCTATTTTCTTTCATGTCCAAAAGGTTTCAGAAAAATCAGCAACTGAGGCAGTAATGTCAAAGCTGCAATTAGGGCTGTCAGCATTGCCAGTCCAGTCAGCAAATCAAAATAAATGCTGGGGATGAATTTGGAAAAAACCAAAATGGAGAAGCCTATGATGATGGTCACAGAAGTGAGGGGGCAGGCCTTTGTTTCTTTGATTATTAAGTTGTTTTTTAAATCAAAGAAACAAAGGCCTGATATCCACACAAAAGGAACGGTCCGAGAATAATATAACCTGTCCCCTTTTTCCTTTTTCTGCTTAAACTACAAACCAATCCTTTAAGTTAATGACATTGACTAAAAAAATAATATAAACAAAGGCCTGACCCCTCACACTAGTTGCTGATTATGACTCATTTTGAAACCTGAAATGTGAGTAATAAGCTTTTTAATGCTTATTGAAAAGTAATCGTTTGATCAATACCCTTGAAAGCTTGGCAAAATTTGGGGTGGCTACCTGATAACTTTAGTGTCCGAACTTAATATTTTAAGACCTCATTCAGAGTTTGCATCTCAAGCACAGGAATTCCTGGTAAGCGTTCTGCTGCTTGCCCAAAACGATTGCCCCAAACGGACTGGAAACCAACCTTTAAAAAAATGATACGTTATCACAAACGCCATCGTGGCAATCCGGACAATGATGACGTAGGTGATGCTGACTACGTCAGTTTTTGATGATCCTTCCAAACGGTGGGTCCACGTTCCAAAAAAATAATAGAAATCCTCTTATATACTTCTGCTGAAGAATCTTCCAATATTCGTTGTTTCCATTAAAACTCATAAAAGACATCATGCAGATGATGACGTGAGGTATTTTAGAGTTGTTCGTATATTTACGAATATTCTTAATCTCACAAACCGCTAGATTAAATGGAGCAACATTTTTTATTGAATTATTAATCTCAGTTCATTTGCCGGCAGAATATATTTTTCTTTTATATGTTTAAAATTCGTTTAATTACGTCTTCAGGACTCCTTGTTTTTGCACTTATACTATTTTATCTGAATCCATTTTTTAGCGGACAGACAGCAAGTGCAACAAAAGTATCTGATGCTGCAGCTAATACTGCTGAAGATAATACCGAAAGTGCAGACGAGACCAAGATTGTCGAAGAAGAAACTGAAAGCGAAAGCGACGATAGTGATGAAGAAGACGGAGATTCTTCAGATGTGGTTTTTGAAAAACTACTATCCTACGAAAAATATGCGCCAAAATTCAGCATAAAACCTAGGAAGGAAGCAGAACTGGAAAATTTTCCCTGCATGGATTGTCACGAAGATGAAGAGACTAATTATAATATTCGTCTTCTGGAAGAAGATCATGAAGATTATAAGTTAGAACATGGTGCAGAAAGATTCTGGTGTTTGACATGTCACCAGGCAGATAATCGGGATTATTTGCGCTCATTAAAAAATAACGCCATTGATTTTGATCAATCGTACCGTCTATGCGGGCAATGTCATTTTCAGCGACAAAAAGACTGGTTTTTTGGTGCACATGGAAAACGTATTGGTAACTGGTCAGGTGAACGCAAACTTTATCTTTGTACAGAATGTCATGATCCTCACTCGCCGAGTATAAAACCTCTAAAACCGAACCCGCCTCCTAAAGTTAGAAAAGGTCTTGTTTTTGTGCCAAACGGAACTCACATCAAAAAGAAAGTCTGGCAGAAATATTTGATGGATCAAACTGGTGAAAAACATGACTGAAAACTTAAAAAATAACAGTAATCAAGTTTCCCGACGCAGCCTGTTGAAAAAAATCGGTGTGCTCGGTACAACCGGTGCTGCAGCGGCAACCGGAGTCACTCTGGCAGCGCAGGTTGTGGAAAAAAGTGGGCAGGAATTTTCGGACTCGCTGGATTCGTTTTTTCAAAAGCACTACCGTCGCATGAGTCCGGAAGAAGTTCAAGTTACTATCGCCCGCCTGCAGCGCAAAGCAAAACGCAAATATAATAAAGATATCAGCATTGATACCGCACCGCCGCTTCCGGTGACACTATTCGGTTATGCACTAAATATTTCCAAGTGCAAGGGTTACCGCAAATGCGTTGATGCCTGTGTGGAGGAAAATAATCAGGGCCGTGACACACAAATTCAATTCATCCGTGTTTTGGAAATGGAGCGCGGGAGCATGAATTTAGAAGAATCGAATCATTATTATGATCCGGAAACAGTTCCGCAAAAGGGTAAATTCTACCTGCCTGTGCAGTGTATGCAGTGCGAAAATCCACCTTGTGTCAGAGCTTGTCCTGTCAAGGCCACCTGGAAGGAAGATGATGGAGTAGTAGTCATTGATTATGACTGGTGCATCGGCTGTCGTTACTGCATGACAGCCTGTCCGTACTGGGCACGTCATTTCAACTGGAACGAACCGCATGTACCTCCGGAAGAATTGAATCCGGTTACACATTATTTGGGTAACCGTCCGCGTTCAAAAGGTGTGATGGAAAAATGCATGTTTTGTGTCCAGCGAACCCGTAAAGGTAAACAGCCGGCATGCATGGAAGCCTGTCCTACTGGAGCGCGTATTTTTGGAAACTTACTTGATCCGGAAAGTGAAATACGTTATATCCTTGAAAATAAAACAGTATTTCGCTTAAAGGAAGATTTAGGGACTGAACCCAAATTCTGGTATTTTACAGACTAAGACTATGAAAGCAACGTTCTCATTTTGGCTGGACTTCATCCGTGAAGCTTTTCGCGGCGGAAAATTATTTTATTTGTGGATGACACTCCTGACAGTCGTAGTGTTTTTAGGTTTTGCTGCTTACATTCGTCAGTTTCAGCATGGCTTGATAGTTTCCGGAATGAGTGACCAGGTTTCCTGGGGTGTCTATATTTCCAATTTCACCTTTCTGGTTGGTGTGGCTGCAGCAGCTGTGATGCTGGTTATTCCGTCTTATATTTTTCGAGATGAAATGATAAAAGAGGTTGTTCTACTGGCAGAAGGTTTGGCAGTAGCAGCCTGTATTATGTGTATCCTTTTTGTCACAGTAGATCTAGGAAGACCGGATCGAATCTGGCACATGTTGCCCTTTGTTGGAGAATTTAATTTTCCACAATCCTTATTAGCCTGGGATGTTTTTGTGCTTACGGGCTATCTGTTTCTCAGTTTAACAATTCCATATTATATCCTGTTTGTCCGTTACAAAGGCGGGGAACCAAAGCACAACGTGTATTTTCCCGGTGTGCTTATTTCAATTGGCTGGGCTATTTCAATCCATACGGTAACAGCGTTTTTGCTCTCTTCGAACGTTGCCCGTCCGTTTTGGCATACAGCTATTTTGGGTCCCCGCTTTCTGGCCTCAGCCTTTTCTGCGGGACCGGCATTTTTTTTACTGACACTAAAATTTATCCGGCGCTACACGGATTATCCGGTTTCAGAAAAGATTTTTCAGCGCATTGCAATTATTGCAACTGTGGCCCTGCAGATAAATTTGTTTTTGCTTTTTGCAGAAATTTTTACTGAGTTTTATCACCAGACGGATCACACGGCGTCTGCCTTATATTTGTTTTTTGGCATTGGCGGAAAAACGGCTCTAGTACCCTGGATTTGGAGTGCAATTACAATGAATGTGGTGGCAGTGCTGATCCTCAGTATTGAACCTTTACGAAATAATAGTCGTCTACTGAGTGTCGCCTGTGTCCTGATGGTTGTAGGTGTCTGGATTGAAAAAGGAATGGGCCTCATAATTCCCGGATTTATTCCAACTCCGCTCGGAGAAGTTTTTGAGTATTCTCCTACACTGATTGAAGTCACTGTTTCTGCCGGAATTTGGGCAGTCGGATTGATTATTTATACTTTACTGGCCAAAGCTGCGATTGCAATTGAACTTGGCAAAGTGCGTTACAAAAAATTACCCTGAATTTTCAGATGTTTTCTGGCAGTAAATGCGGCAAGGTTCAATCAAAACAACAATGTTCTACCCCCATCAGGTTGTACGTATATTTACTATTCGTACAATTGCGAATAGACAGGAATGCCGGTAAATATAAAACTGATAATGCTGTTTGAACAGTATTGCTTTTGGTAACTGTAAACAATGATGTTGTAGTAATGTTTTTTACTGACTCATTATTGTTAATACAAAATCATCTGGAAAAATAAATGAATATTTTGATTAAAAAAATTATACACGCAGGCGTTCTTTTTATTTCTATAACTCTTTTTTCAGCTGGAATGAGTACGAATTTGATTGCTGCAGAGGATAGCGCCAAGCTCTATAAAAAACAGTGTAAAAAATGTCATGGAAAAAAAGGTGAAGGCAAAAAATTCAAGAAAGAACCAGAAAAATTTAAATATGCTCCGATCAATGAATTGAGTCAGGATGAATTGCTGGAGTCTCTGAACAAGTATTTTAAGATGTGGAGTGCAAAAAACTGGGAAAACAAAAAAGAAAAGAAAATGGCAAAGGCAACAAAAAAATTGGATGACGCAAAAATCCAAACTCTGGCCGAGTTTATTGTCACACTTAACAAATAATTAATTTTGGTAGTTGTTCCTGCTCAGCTAAAACAAGGATTTATTTTGAGTCAGGATCTTTTCAGGAGGCTATACAATAAGTCGTGCGTTGAATTTCAGGGTAGGCTTGAAAAACAACGTTTTTTAATAATTCAAATAATGAGAGGTGTGTTATGAAGAATCATACAATTTGGAAATGGACAGCAGTCGCAGCTGGGGCAATGTTGTTCTTGGGTACACAAGCATGGGCAGCAAAACAGGCACCCCAACTGAGTGAAAAAGATTTTAAACGCGGCATACAGATTTATTTTGATCGCTGTGCCGGATGTCATGGAACGCTGAGGAAAGGTGCAACCGGACCAAAAATCACTCAGAAAAAAATGCTCAAGAAGAGCTTGGAGGAACTTGAAGAAGTCATTTATCATGGTACGAAAGCCGGAATGCCAGGTTGGGGCCGTACAGGAGAAATGAATGAGAAAGATACCAAACTCATGGCCAAGTTCATTCAGCACAAGGCTCCAATACCTCCAGAATATGGTTTACGGGCGATGCTGAAAACGCATAAAGTCATTGTGCAGCCAAATGACAGGCCTTCAGCACCTCAACATAGTCGGGATATCGACAATATGTTTGGTGTGATTTTGCGTGATGTAGGCAAAGGTGCAGTCATTGACGGTGACACTCATGAGGTAATTGAAAAAGTTAAAACCGGATTTGCAGTGCATATCTTCCGGGCATCCGCCAGTGGACGATATTTCTACACTGTTGGACGTGATGGAAAAATTACCATGATTGATCTCTTTGAAAAGAAACCGAAAGTGGTTGCTGAGGTTAAAGTTTGTGCTGATGCACGTTCCATTGATGTTTCAAAATATAATGGTCCCAAAGGAAATTTTACTGACAAGTTGGCAATAGTTGGCTGTTATTGGCCTCCGCAATTGGTGGTAGTTGACGGAATGACTTTGAAACCTATCAAAATTATTTCAACTCGCTCTCATACTTATGATACCAACGAGTACCATCCGGAACCACGTGTAGCTGCAATTGTGGCTTCACATGCCGACTCAGAGTGGGTTATTGCAATTAAAGAAACCGGTCTGATTTGGCTGGTAGATTATGCCGATTTGAAAAACCTGAAAATCACTGAAATTGAAGCAGAACGATTTCTGCATGATGGTGGTTGGGATGCTTCAAAACGTTACTTTATTGTAGCCGCAAATATGCGTGATACAATCGTAGTGGTTGATACTAAATTAAAGAAATTGGCTGCGAAGTTTGAAACTGGTGTTAAACCACATCCGGGACGCGGTGCAAACTGGATAGATCCTGAATACGGTAAGGTTTCTGCGACCACTCACCTGGGTGAAGGTAAAATCACAGTTTTTGGTTCTGATCCTGAAGGACGGCCAGACGTTGCCTGGAAGGTTGTTCGTGAAGGCTCAACAGCCGGTCCTGGATTGTTCCTGAAAACTCATCCAAACAGTGAGAACATCTGGACGGATAGTACCCTTGCCAAAGAAGAAGGTGCGAACAAGAAAATATGTGTTTACAAAAAAGCTAATTTTGGCAAAGAACCTTTCAAATGCTGGAAAGCCACAGAACACGGAAAAATCGTCCACTTTGAATACAATAAAGCTGGAACTCAGGTTTGGGCTTCGGTTTGGGACAAGCAGGGTGAACTCATCATTTATGATGATAAAACTCTGAAGGTCATCAAACGTATCAAAGGTTTACACACTCCCACAGGTAAGTGGAATGTGTACAATACTGTAAACGATATTTTCTAAATTGTAATCTTCTTAACAAAACAATGGCATCGAGGTAAACCCTTGGTGTCGTTGTTTTGTGACGTGATAACTAAGTTTATTAAAAAACTGAGGAACATGTTAAAAAATATTTTCTTTGGCCTGCTGATCTTCTCAGGTAGTTTACTATTTGCAGCCGAACCCCTGTACAATGTCCCTGATGCTCCTGCGGAATATGCCGAAATGACAAATGCCTTCACATCTCAAAAAGATCTTGAAATTGGTAAAAAATACTATCAAAAAGAATGTGCCGATTGTCATGGAGAGTCTGGAGAAGGTGATGCAGATGATAAAAGTGTAGTTGCTTTCACTAACTCTGCCTGGATGAATACAAGGAGTGATGGGCAATTGTTCTATATTGCTGCAGAAGGTGCCGGTGAAGACTCTGATATGGAGGCATACGGACCTTGGAGTGAGATGGGATACAGTGAAAAAAGAGTTTGGCAAATGATCTCATATATCCGTACATTGATAAAATAGAATTAAGTACCTGTTTATGAATATATTTTACATTTTGCTCGGAATAAGTTATTTTATAACCTCTCATGAATTTGCCGCAGCAGGTGAGGCAGTACCACTTGAGTATAGAAATTTAAAGAACCCGCTAGTCCTGACTCAAAAACGCAGGACTTACATAGCCAAGCAATATCAAACTAAATGTGCCCGCTGTCATGGAGAAAATGGTGAGGGTGGAGTAAAAAGTTTGGAAGCATTGGAAGTGGCACCGGCGAATTTTACGGATGTTACTTTCATGAACAACCGCACAGATGGACAATTGTATTATCAAATTGAACAGGGCGGTGAAGAAAGGTCGGCAATGCCGGCTTTTGGTCCGGATTCGGACCATGGTTGGAGTGAAAAGAAAATTTGGGAGATGGTTGCTTATATTCGCAGGCTGGCTAGATGAATCTATGATTATTATAAAAGTCGAAAAAAGGAAAAATATATTTCTCGCGAGTAATTTTTCAAACTATCCCCTCTCAAGTAGTAGTCCTTTTGCTTAGTCATTTGAAATTGCCTAAGAATAGCAACACAAATTATCTACGTATATTTACTAATACATTATTATTGATAAGTATCTATAATTAACCACCTTGATGTAATATTTATTTACTTCCCTTATTGTTTGAACTTGCTGATCCGGAGTAACAGTAAACTGAGTTCATCGAGTCCCATGTTGCAGGAGTATTAGCGTTTGTAACAGGACTAATCTTTGAAAACAGGAAGACTCATGAGAAAGCAGTTCATGGAAGTTATACAGGAGGTGTTAAGGCTTGTATGGGCAAATTGCTCTTAATCTATTAACGGAGATTAAAAATGGCAGAAACAATTGATGTCAGTTTTTGGGAAAAAGTCTGTGATAATGACTTTTTGCTGCTGGCATTTCATGTCGGGGTCAGTACTCTATTTTATTTTGTCTGGGGTCTGATTGACATTTTGAGCATTCCAACACTAGGTTGAAGGAGAAAAATGAGTGTTTTTATTCCTGAAAGAAATTGGTGGGCTCAGCCTTTGGGTAAGGATGAGAAATTATGGCTCAAAGTATGTGTGCTGACAGCAATTATTCTTTTTTTAATGATGCCCCTTTACAATTTGATGGGGCATCAAAATCCCAGTCATGAAGGTTACAAAGTTACTCCGGAGAAATTCAATCAATTAACGGAAGATTTTGTTGCAAAAAACAAAGTGCGTGATGAGGTGGTTAAACAAAGGTTTGGTACTACCGAAGTCGAAATGAAAATACCGGTCGTGCATCCTGGACCGGGAGTCAAGGATATTTATTTGCGTGCCAGAGCATGGGAATTTTATCCAATACTGGAACTGGAAGAAGGACGGGAGTATCGTGTACACATGTCTTCAATGGATTACCAGCACGGCTTTTCATTACAACCGCAAAATATTAATTTCCAGATCCTTTCCGGATACGACCTTGTTGTCACCATGACACCTCGTGAAACCGGAGAATTTTATGTCATCTGCAACGAATATTGCGCACTGGGGCATCACACTATGATAGGAAAAATCATTGTTAAATAGAGGAAATAAATGGCTGATACATACTCAAATCAATTCAGAACCTGTGAAACCACAGGCCTAAAGGTCTACTTGCCGGGGGAACGGCTGTTTTATGTGCATGCCGTTACTGCAGTAGTGGCATTGTTGACGGGTGGAATCATGGCAATTTTGATCGCTTTAACACGTTGGCCGGCAGTTCATTTGTTGCCGGCGGATTTATTTTATCGATTTATCACTGCTCACGGCATTAACATGTTGGTTTTCTGGATTGTATTTTTTGAAATGGCAGGGCTTATTTTTGCTTCAACCGCTGTTTTAGGTAGCCGCCTGCCTGCAGTCTGGTTCGGATGGCTGAATTATGCGTTGATGCTGGTGGGAGCACTGCTCACAAATTATATGATTTTTACAGGTCAGGCGGATGTGATGTTTACTTCATATCCTCCTTTAAAAGCGAATCCGAACTATTATCTGGGTATCATTCTTTTTGCGGTTGGTACTTTACTGGCCTGTTTTCATTTTATGGCTACCTTGGTAGTCGCAAAAAAAGAAGGCTATCACAAAGGTAGTTATCCGCTTTTCACCTTTGGTATTTTGATCGCTGTGATCCTGGCGATTTTCACTTTGCTGGCGGGTGCGGCTACATATATTCCAACCTGGCTCTGGGCAATGGGCTTTATTGACTCAATTGATCCGTCACTTTATCGCTTAGGATTCTGGGGTTTCGGACATTCAGCCCAACAAATCAATCTTGCAGCCATGGTTTCAATCTGGTATTTGATTGGTACTTTGAGTGTTGGAGCTGTACCATTAAATGAAAAATTCAGCCGTGCTGCTTTCTTGTTGTACTTACTGGGTATCAACGTGGCATCGGTTCATCACTTGCTTGTGGATCCAGGGCTGAGTGCTTCATTCAGAATTTTCAATGCCAGTTATGTGATTTATGCCGCAACCATCGGAAGTATGATTCATGCTTTCTCCATTCCAGCTGCTATTGAAGTGGCTCAGCGTGCCAAAGGATACACCAACGGACTTTTTGAGTGGTTGACAAAAGCTCCCTGGAGTAACCCTGCATTTTCGGGAATGGCGCTTTCCATCGTGATTTTTGGTTTCGGTGGCGGTGTAACAGGTGTGACGCAAGGTGTGGAGCAGATCAATATCATGTCTCACAACACGCTTAGGATTCCTGGGCACTTTCATGTAACAGTGGTTGGTGGAACTTCCCTGGCTTTTATGGCATTGACTTATTACGCATTGCCCTTAATCATGAGGAGAAAACTGATAGGAGAGACCTGGGCTAAGTATCAACCCTGGCTATTCGGAATCGGTATTTCAATTTTTGCGACAGGTATGTCTTTTGCGGGAATTCTTGGAGTTCCACGCAGACATTATGATGTCACTTTCTCTTCCGCTATTTTCCAGGTACCTTTTAGCGCAACGGCAACGACCATGTTGGGCTTGTTAGGCATCGGAGCGATAATTGCCTTTATCGGTTTAATGATATTTTGTTTGATTGCGGCACTTACAGCATTTTTCGGTGAACGGATTGAACCCAAAATGGAACCACACTATCCGCCATATTTGAAAGACGGAGAAGTAGAAGTGTCAGCAGTGGCTGGTTAATTATTAAATATTATTTTCGAGAATTTTTATGAGTGAAAAAAACGACAAGTTTCACGCGCCAGGGACTGTGGCATTGGTGTTTATTTGGTTCGCATGGTTCATTATTTTATATGTTACCAATTGGCTGGCTCTTAGTGAGAATTGGTTCCTTAGATAAATCCTGAACGTTTTTCTGTTCAAGTTAGTTTTCTATCCTATAAGAGACGGGCTGCTGCCCGTCTCTTAACTTGATCAGACTGGAGTCTGGCGGCAAAGCACCGGTTTTCTGTCAACAGAAACAGAACCACCTTGCAACTCACTCCTCTAGCCTCTATTCCCAGACTGCGGAAAAAAAGCAACTCAAACCAATGTTTTCAAAACACCTGATCATTTACGGACTGCTTTTGCTGCTGATATTTGCACTTCTGGGCAGTGGAAGTTACGCTGTATTTTATGAAGAACTCGTTGTACGCTGGACAGGAGAAGGGATCATCAATTGGGAGCGTATTGCGGCAATCTGTGGGTGGGCAGGAAGTCCTGATCCGGGGGAAAGTTTGTGGGGCTATCGCATTCGCAGCACCTGGAACATGATTTCTGCACAAATGGGGATGACTGCGGTCTACGTAGGAATGATGATCTTGTTCTATTTTCTGGTGCGTCTGGTCTTTTGGTGTACAGAAAAACGAACAAATAACCCTTCATGATAGTTCTCAAGAAACACTCCAGCGGAGTTCAGGGAGTTTATGAGCAATGGCATCGTCTCTGGTCCAGACTTTTTATGGGAGTCGAAGCGCATTGGAACCGTGTGTTTGGTGAGCAGAATAATCCTCTGTATTTTTTGGGAGGTCTGACTATTTTTAATCTGCTGGTTCTTACTGTGACCGGCATTTACATGTTCATCTATTATTCGCCTAATGTTGAAACAGTCTATGAGTCGGTACGTTACGTAAATAATGAAGCATTTTTAGGCGAACTCACGCGCAGTGTTCATCAGTATTCTTCAGATTTGATGATTGTACTGATTGTCTTACACATGATTCGTGTTTTTGTTCAGGACAAATACCGCAAATACCGTTGGATTGCCTGGGTCTCTGGTTTAGTGATGCTCTTTTCAACTTTAATTGAGGGTGTCACGGGACACATCATGAGCTGGAATTCCCGTTCGCAGTTTGTAGTGATGGAAAGCTCCAGGTTGCTGGCAGAGTTAAAAGTTTTCGGACAGGACCTCCCGCGTGCTTTTGCTTCAGAAGCCTTGTTGAGTACGTGGATCATGTGGATTTTGCTGGCCATTCACATTCTCATTCCAATAGCTTTTATTTTTCTGCTTTACATTCACTTCTCACGTATTACCCGTCCCAAAATGTTGCCGCCTAGACCCTTGATATACGGGACTTTGGTTTTTCTGGTTGGATACAGCCTGCTCTTTCCCGTACAACTGCTCCAAAAAGCAGATTTGATGAGGCTGCCTTTAATAGAGGAAGTTGACTGGTTTTATTTGTTTTTTATCCCTTTACTTCCGGAAACGTCTCCTGCGGTTATCTTAAGTGGAACAGCCTTGCTGATGTCCTTTTTATTTGCTGCACCTTGGTATCGCAAAAAATTAACGGTGGATGTTGCTGACCGCGAATTATCATCCTGCACCGGCTGCGCGGCGTGTGCTAAAGACTGTCCATATGAAGCGATTTACGTGCGTCCCCGAACGGACGGACAAAAATATAAAATGGAATCGGTTATTATTCCGGATCGCTGTGCAGGTTGCGGAATTTGTGTTGGATCATGTAATTTTGGAGGAATGAACCTCACCGACCTCAGGCTGACTACAATAGAAAGCCGTATGAAAGCTCTGCTCGCAAGAACTGATTCAAGACAACCTGCTCCTTATCTGGGAGTATTTTGTGAAAACACTTTGACTGATACTGTTCATTTTGATTTAAGCAAGCAAACTTTGAGAGAAGATTCCCGGCTGTCCGTGTTTTCAGTACCCTGCGCCGGCTTAGTCGGTCCAGCCTTCATCAAAAAAGCTGTCCAAATGGGTGCAGAAGGCGTAGTCATTGCCGCTTGTCGTTTGCGGGATTGTCATTATCGTGAAGGCAATATTTGGCTGAAAGAACGTTTGAAAGCCAAACGTGTGCCAAAAATAAGGCTAAAAGACACCTCAAAACCTGTCGCGGTATTCTCCTTTAACAGCAGTGAAAGCCGGGACTTTGTCAGCACTGTTTCTCAACAACTTGATGAATGGGAAAAAAATATAAATTCACCTGCATCGAGAGGTCAATTTATCGCTTTGCGTTCAGGAAAACGCTGGGTATCCGCTGCAGCGCTAGTTCTCGTTTCCGGATTATTTCTTGTAGGGTTTTCGTGGGGTGTACTGGATCCATGGGCAAATTATAATCCTCCACCAACTGCACTTTTGAGGGTTAATTTTTTTCATCTAAGTGAACAGGTTTCATGTGATTTAAATAATTTGGAAGGTAGTGTAGCCAAAATACGTAACAAAATTGATGATGTAACTCGTGGAGACAACATTCCTATAGAAGGCAGGCAACAACAAATTTCCACCAATCTTGTTTCCTCTATGCTGTGTCCACGTGAAAGGGTGCCAGTACGTTTGAAATTGACAATGGATGATACTTTGTTGCTGGAAAAAGAATTTGTTCCTGCAGGTTTCAGCAATGACGGGCTGACTTATGTCAATCACGAACTTTATGTGTACCCTGGAAAACACAGCTTAGCCCTTAACATTGTTGACTCTTTAAAAGAGGAGCGTCAATCCGGGATTGATTTTATGACAGAAGTCGTCCTGAAAGACAGGCAAGTTCTGTTTATTGATTTCGATGACAAACTTGGACAATTTTATATTCGAAAATAGCAGGCATACAAAATACCTGCTTTTGGAGTCATTGACAGACTGTAGTTCTATTGAAACAGTCTTTGTGTTTCTTTTAAAAATCAGTAGCTGAAACATTTATAGAAAAGAGAAATTCAATGAAGGCATTTGTAATTCCACATTTTGAACTACCAAAAAATTCAGGCTTTTGGTGGAAACTTTCAATATTTTTTGGAGCAGCAATCTTGTTTGCACTGGTGGTGCACTGGATACGGCAGGCACCTCCTACTGCAGCCAGTTCAGGATGGGCGTACCAACAAGTTGAAATGCTGGATCAGGCAGGAGACTTGTATCATGCGCTTGAGTTTTTACCGAATGCACTGGCGGAGGCTTCAAGTAAACAGGCCGCAGAAGATTTTCTTAAAGCAGTTGAGACTCGTAAAAAACAAGCTCCATCAGCTTCAACTCAAATTGTAAGTCAACTTCAAACTACAGAACTAAAATTTATTATTCCACGCCTCCTGTTTAACAAGGGCGTGATTGCGGATTTGATGCAGGATAATCTTGACGCAATCCGTTGGTACAAAGCCGCGCTTGAGAAAAAACCTGGGATGTCGATTGCCTATGTGCGCCTCGCCCTGGTGCATGAACGTATGGGTGAACTGGAAAAAGCGGAAGGATATTTTCTCAAAGCTTTAAGTATCCAAAGCCGTGCACCTTTGACCCATTTTCATTATGGTATGTTTCTGACACGCACAGCGGTTCGGCCGCAGGATGCATTGAAGGAAGCACAATTTTTAGAGAAAGTTCGTCCGGCTTACAGTCGGATGATTATCGAACAAATCAAAGGAGAATAAAGTATGAATTTTTCAAAAAAATACATGATGTTTTGGTGCGCAATTATACTGGCCGCTGTACTGACAGATGTATTTGATGTCTTTGCTAAACTTGAAATTGACGGTAACTCATTCGTTTACGGATTACTGATTGGTTTTGTAATTATGAAATTTGCGCCCACGGTCAGGGACTCAGAGGATAAGGAAAAAAACTAATGCGGCTTTTAATTATTCGTTCTCTCGCAATTGGACTGTTGAGCTGTATGCCGCTCTTTATCTGGTTGGGGTGGAAGGCGCAGCGGAGTTCAGAAACACCGCTCAATATTTCACCAGTTTCCGGAACGCGTTCACCGACAGCTCCTGTGCGCCAGTTGAATCTTTATGATGCGGCGGGAGAGTGGACTGATCAAGATTCAAATCCTGTCAGCTTCAAACAATTCCGGGGTAAACCCGCGCTGGTGGGTTTTATTTACACCACCTGTGTTGATACGTGTTCGCTCTTAACTTTACAGATGAAAGAAGTGGAAACCTGGATGCCTCAAGAATGGCAAGGTCGAGTCCAATTCCTTTCAGTGACAATAGATCCTGAACAGGATACTCCGGAAGTGTTGCGAAAATATGCAGCCCGTTTTGAGGCACTTTCAGCATCGTGGTCTTTCCTCACTGCATCTGAGGATACAATTGAAGCTTTGACCAGTCAGTTTTCCTTCTACTTCCGGAAGGAAGGCTCAGCTTATATACACTCCGATATGCTGGCGCTTGTTGATAAGAATGGCAAGCTGACTCATCAGTTCTGGGGTGGTTATTCTCCGGAAAAAGTAGTAGATGCACTAAAAATGAATTTAGCACAGGAAATCACGGATTAGCGTTTTCCTAAAAAACTTAGTTAATAAAACTTTAGCTTTTGTTTCAAGAGATATTTTCTGTCGCGAGTAATTAAAGATGACTTATTTACACTCAATTAAAGGCAAATTTATTCTGTTGATGTGTGCACTGGTAATTCTCATGTTACTGGCCATTAAGTTCTACTTTATTCCTAAAGTAGATCATTTTCTTGAATTATCAGTTGAGCATGAGATGAAGCGCAATATGCAGTCTTTTGAAAAAGTAATTCATACAGTTGCAGTAGCAGCAAATGGTGATAGAGACGTTGTACGTAATGCTTTGGAATCGATCAGCCGTGATCCTGAAATACCGGTTGTCTTTCGCAGGAGCAATTCAATCCACTTGCAATATGGCAGGTCAGCAGGGAAGAAAACGCAAAACTCAATTGAAGAGAAAGTCTTCCGAGACGAAGAAGCGATTTTCATTAAGCAGCCAAATTCATTTGAATACATCTATCCCTTAAGAGCAATTGAAGTTTGCCAAACTTGCCACGTTGCAGAGAATGGAAAAGACAATGTAGCGCTGGGTTATGTCTTAGGTTTAGCTGTTATGAGCGTTCCACACAAAGTATTACGGGAAAATAAGTTGTTTTACTTTGTCAAAGACATTTTTGTCAACAATCTATTCCTGATTGCACTGATGCTGTTAATTATTTTTTGGGGACTCTGGAGGTGGATTTTCAAACCTCTGGAATTGGTTTCAGCCAGGGTGCAGGATTTGACCGGCAGAGATGAAGAATATTACAATTTTGAAGTAGGTGCAGTTCAGCATGATGAAATCCGCACATTGAAATTACACATTGAGGAACTGATTAAGCAGAATGATTCCTCTGCTAGCGGAGATACTGAGAATAAAACTTCAGCTTCAGTCAAGGAGACTTTATGAAAGCATTTCCCCGTTTAACAAGCCAGCAGGCTGAGTTAGGAAAAATCGTGCTGACTACTGCAGTTTTAACCATCGTTTTTGCTGAAATATACGCGCTCTTTGCCGCAGCTGCCAGAACTCCAGGGGTTTATCAATGGTTGCCTGGATCGAATTTTTTCTATGTGGCTCTGGTGACTCATGTCAATTTGTCGATAGTAATTTGGTTTCTGGTATTTACGGGATTACTGGCCATGATCTCTCAAGTAATCCTGAAACCTCTTTCCGGAATGGCACGCCTCAGCATCGGCACGGGAGTGGCCTTTGCCGCAAGTGGAATGACTTTGATCGTCCTTGCCCCATTTTTAGGAGCGGATTCTCCGATCATGGCTAATTATATTCCTGTACTGAATCATCCGCTCTTTTTTAGTGCTCTCGGTTTATTATTTTTCGGAATCAGTGTAATGCTCAGTTTTGCGTTTTGGAAAAGTAATTCCAATCAAAGTGTAGACTGGCATGCAGAATTTGCTTACGGAATCAGAATGGCTGGGCTGACTTTTGGAGTAGCTATGTTTTGTTTCCTGCTGGCTTTCTGGAAACTTGAAGGCACTCCTGACACATTGCCTTATTTTGAAACATTTTTCTGGGGCGGTGGGCACATTCTGCAATTTGTAAACACTCTGGCTATGCTTTCCTGCTGGATTTTACTCGCACATTTATCTTTAAAAAAATTACCATTATCTTCTTTTGTGCTTAAAGTTCTGTTGAGTAGTGTTTTCCTTTTTGCTCTGCCTGCACCGTTCTTTTATTTTTTCTATGGACCGCAGGAAGCGGAACTAATCGATGGTTTTACTTTTTTGATGCGCTGGGGACTTGGCCCGGCTACGATCCCAATTGGAGGTGTAATTGTCTGGAAACTTTTTAAACAACGCCGAAGCGTTGATTGGAAATCACCATACAGCACTTCTTTGCTCGCATCCATTTCTTTATTCGCATACGGTGGAATAATAGGCGCACTGATTGACCATAGTAATGTAAAAATTCCAGCCCATTATCATGGTGTGATAGGCGCGGTTACATTGTCATTTATGGGAGCAAGTTACGCTCTCCTTCCTGCTTTAGGAAAAATCTGGAAAAAAAGCCGAATGATTTTTTGGCAACCGATTTTATGCGGAGGAGGTGGAGTGCTTTTTGTGACAGGCATGTATTGGGCGGGAACTCACGGAGTTGCACGTAAAGTCTCCGGAGCAGCACAGGGTCTGGATAATCTCGGCAAAATGATAGGTATGTCTTTGATGGGACTTGGAGGATTGGTTACTTTGTTCGGTGTGGTCGCCTTTGTTGCCGTTGTTTTGAGAGCACTTTATCCGAAAACCGTTCCGCTCAAACTGACAAATTTAGTGCTTAGAAAATAGTTTCCCCTAAATATACTTGAAAACTGCTCAGATATTGTTAAGTAAAACCCTTTCAAAATCTTTTCCTAGTTAAATTTACGTATTGACCCAGATTCTTTAACATTTAGACTATTGGGTTATTCTGTCTGAAATTTGAAAACCGGTTTGCTGTTATGTTGAGAGGCAGTAAATTTACAGCTTATGTTTTCTCAAAAAGTGTTTTCATAAGTTAGAGTGACCTGTAAACAACTGAAATTATCTAGTTTACAACGAGGCACAAATATGGGGTTTTCTGTAGAGACACCTTTGAGGTAGAGCCATGGTAATGTCGCTTCCAGGGATCTCGTTTTTCTGACGTAAGGTGGAACCAATGCAGAACGAAAAGTGAGTGGCTCACCTATAACTCTTTTACCTTTCAAACAACTCCCAAGTTTGATAAAGTCGTGGTCTCTAAAACATTTCAACGATAGTGTTGATTTGCTGTGATTTGCAGCTAAATCGTCCTTTATCAAAACTTGATGAAAATTATAATCCAAGTTCTTTGTTTTACACTACTGACAGGTTGTCTGGCAGTTGATCTTCCTGATTTTGAGCGCAGTTCCATAAAACCGAAATATTCAACAGAAAAAATTGAACAGTTCATAAATGCCGGCCCAGTACCGCGCAGTACTCTTCCCACTACACTTCTTCCAAATAAAACTGTCAGAATGCCAAGTGTGGGCGAAAAAAACCCATATGGAGTTATTATTACACCTGAACTGGAATTAGCTTATAACACATATTTAGGAGGAGACGGAGAAATAGCGCTAAAGGCGCTTGATGCTGCAGAGGCTCAGGCTACCGAACCAAGAACAACCTGGCAGATATCATTTTTACGGGTACAGATTTTAATGATGATGGGTCGCTCTGCAGATGCTGAAGTTGAAATTGAGCGCACAATGATACGAGAAAAAGTATTCATGGGACATTCGATGAACAGCTTGGCCCTGCGCTCTTCTATTAGTATTTGGCTTGGAGATTATGCCCGGGCAAAAGAGGATGCTGTGACGGTTCTGATTGGGATAGGAGACTGGCATCTTCCAACTTTCTATACCGGACCTCCTTCAAACAATAATGAGTTGTATGCAGTTGCAACAGCAAAAGGGCGTGCCCTGATAATTTTAGGAGGAGCACTCTATTTTGAAAAAAAATACGAGTTAGCTTACCGCTGGTTGGAAGCCGCAGAGCAGCATTTTAATGATGTTCATTATGTCAGCAACCATTTTATTTACGGTAGATTAAATAAAGTTCATGCTGACAGTTATTACGGTCGTGCCATTAATCTGGCTTTTTTAGCATCAGCAGACCTGGTCCGCACAAAATCTACTACTAAAGCTTATTCTCTCTATAAAAGAAGTCTACAATTCTTCCGGACGCTCGGTTACAAACAGGGTGAAGTAATCGTAGAGGCATTCCGTGCCTATGCACTCTTCAGGGTAGGCAAAGCGGAAATGGCCAATCAGGCTGCAAAAAAAGCTCTTGATCTGGCGCGTCTCTATGGTTTTCCTGATTTTATTTGGCGCATTCAGGGGCTGCATGGAAAAATGCTCTATCAGCAAAAACGTTACAAGGAAGCTGAAGCTGCTTTCCGCAGTGCACAGGCCAGTCTGGATCAAATTTCAGGTGCCCTGCAGGGAGATCATGCTAAAACCCGTTTTGGAGTAGGCAAAGATGATATTGCGCATAACTTGATAAAACTCGATCTGCGCAGCAAAAATTATGTTAATTTGTTTGCCGATATGGAACGCGGACGTGCCCGTACTTTTGTTAATACACTGGCCAACAGAAAAATTGAAGAAAGTCGTGAACGTGAAACTGCACAGGCTATCCGTAAACTGGAAGCCAGAATTATTCAGTTCCGCTTGAAACGTTATGCTCCTTATGCTGTTGACACTGAACTGCTCAAAGAGGAAGAACTTTTACTGAAACAGCGAAAACAATTACTGTTGAAACTTCGTCAGGCAGATCCTGAACTGGCAGATGTCTTTGCAGTCTCAGTGTCTTCGCTGGCTGATATTCAAAAACGTCTTCGTTCAACTGAAACTTTGGTCTATGCCCTGCCTGTCAAGGGCAATGACAAATTGAAACTGCTGATAGTTCAAAGTGAGAGAGTTAAGATTAAGACTCTTAATTTGACCATGCTTGAACTGCAGGAAGGACTGGATGTATTTGCAAATGCTCTTGGTCTTGAGGAAGAAGAAAACGAAGCCATCCAGATTCTGGCTGCTGGACTTGCTCCTCAATCCTGGATTAACGGCAGTGTAGTTTATTTTGTGCCAGCTGATGTTCTGCATTTTGTGCCCTGGGGCGTTTTTGATTTGCAGACACCTATAGTGATTCTGCCTAATGGTGGCTGGTTACTGCGTCGCCCAAAGCCGATTCTTACTGAATCTCCTATCAGTATTGTCGGTGGTCCGGAATTTGGGGGCGACCTGATACCATTACCGGGTGCACGTGCAGAAGCAAAAAGTCTGGCTGCATTGTACAAAGTCAAACCTCTGTTGGGAAAAGAGGCCAGTGAGTCTTCATTGAGATTAAGTCTTGGACGTGGAGTTAAAGTGCTGCATCTGGCAACACATGGACAATATTCAGCAAAAGAACCACTTGATTCCGCAATCTATTTGAGCCGGAATGGACATGCTAAAGCTTTGACTGCACAAGCAATCTATGAGAGACCATTAGCTGCACAGCTCGTAGTTCTTTCCGGTTGTGAAACCGGCCTGGGAAAAAGAGTCTCCGGAGAAGACTTACTTGGGTTAACCCGCAGTTTTTATCTTGGTGGAACACTGGCGGTGCTTGGTAGTTTGTGGACGATTGAAGACGAAGGAACACGGGAATTCATGGAGGTTTTTCATCAACAGGCTTCAGGAGGTAAACTGGCACAAGCCTGGTTGACTGCAAGAAACACACTCAAAGCAAAGGGTTATGCTCCTTCAGTTTACGGTGCTTTCGTCCTGGGCGGAGCAGAGAGTTTGTGAAGATCTTAATCCAGCAAGCTTGATGAACTCGTTAAAAGCCCTATGAGCGTGTCATTTTGAGCGAAATTATTTTTAGTTGCTGCCATCTTATTCAGCAGTGCACTCAGTGATTTTGTTATCAGACCAAAAGCTACTCTCACCTGGCGAAAAAATTTTGAATCGATGTGCTCAAAAATACTACGGTTTTGGTCCCGTTGGATGGGACGTCTAAATGTTTTACTGGGTTTTACTGCAGTATTTTTTGGGGTGATATTAGTGCGTGGTTCATTTTAATAAATATTTTGAAAAAAACTCTCCAATAAGTGCTGAAAACTTTTTCTTCTTCAACTATCTCCAAAGACATCCTTTTTCTAAACTTCCTTTACTACGGTGAATTGATGTTGGCTCTTTACTGAGCAAACACTTCTCACTGTCTTTCTTACATCTAAGGACTTTTAGCTCCGGTGCTAATTAAACTCACTATTACAGTGAGATAAACTTCAGTAATTGTCATTGTGCTGGGACATGCTTTACCGAAAAAAATCTACCAATTTCTTTTAAAAAATTAGTACTACGTAAATTTACGTAGGTAAATTTGCGTATTGACGCTCTAAATCATTTTTATCAAGATACTGCTCATAGAAATGATTTACTTTATTGTAAATCTGGATTAAGAGACGTATCAAACACCAAAGTTTATAATATTCAGAAAACTGTGTCTGCAGAAAACTGGATTTAGAATCGGAGAAAGTTTCATACGAGGCCTCACTAGATCAGTGTTTTTTCTTAAAAACCTGGAAACCATTTAAGGAGATATCATGCGCACATTGTTTATTTTTTTCGTGGCTGGTGTACTGACTGCGACCACCTCGCTTTTGTTAGCTGGAAGTGGTTTTGGACAAGCACTACCTGTCGTGAAAATTAATGCAAAAAAGGCTGCCTTAGGCAAGCGTCTATTTTTCGATGAACGCCTCTCAGGTGACGGTGCCTTAAGTTGTGCCAGTTGTCATATACCGGAGAAAGGATTTGCAGACGGCAAGCCACTCTCTAGTGCTTATCCCGGAACAGAAGGATTCCGCAACACACCAACATTGATCAACACTGTGCACAAAAAAAGCCTGGGCATACCTTGGTTTCATGATGGTCGGATAGGAACTAATCTGAATGATGTTACACGTGATCAAATTACAGAGACAATTTGGATGAACATGGACATGCGGATTATGCAGGAGCGTGTCAAGCAGGACCCTGTTTATCGCAAAATGTTCAAGGATGTGGGCATGGGCGAACCTTCCAACGGCAAGGTCCGTAAGTTGATTCCAGAATACCTCAAAACTTTAACTTCTCGCAATGTACCTTTCGATCAGGGAAAAATGAGCGCTGCAGCCAAAAAAGGAGAAGCTTTGTTCAAAGGCAAAGGCGGATGTGCACAATGTCACAATGGACCTCTCTTTACGGACGGGCAAGCCCACAATCTAGGAGTTCCGGAAAATCAGGATATTTTCAAAGAGCCTTTGCGTCACATTACTTTCGTAGCCTTCAACATGTTTATGGGTAACGAAAACTTCATGAATCTACGCCGTGATCCGGGTGCACATGTGATTAATCACTATGCGGATGGACGTGATATGGGTAAGTTTTTTACACCAACTCTACGTGAGCTGAAACAGACCGCACCTTACATGCACAACGGTATGCTGGCTTCGTTGAAAGACGTAGTTACCTTTTACAACAAAGGCGGAGGTAACGATCCAAACAAAGATTCACGGTTGAAACCTCTGGGCATGTCGGCTCAGGAGCAGGCGAACATAGTGGCTTTTCTGGAGTCACTTTCCGGAGACCCGTTAACAGGTCCGGAACACGTCTATGGCGAAAGTATTTCGCAAAAATATGATCCAATTCCGAATTGGTTGACGGTAGAAAATTAAAGGAGCAGTAATGAAATATTTGATCAAAAGGTTTTTGGCCTTAATTCTGGCAGGTTTGATTTTGCCAACCGGACTTCTGGCTTCCGGAGATCCGGACAGAGATGCACCACTTGATGCGTTAGGACCCGTTCCGGTGCAGCTGGATAATAAGCAGACTGCAGATAAAATAGCGCTGGGTAAAATGCTTTTCTTTGACCCGCGACTTGGTGGTGACGCTTCGGTTGCCTGTTCGGACTGTCACAGTCCAAAAGAAGGCTGGTCTTTTGCTGCTCCGATTAGTCGCGGTTATCCCGCTACAATCCATTGGAGGAGTAGTCAAACTGTTATCAACTCTGCTTATTACAGCAAATTGTTTTGGGCTGGCTCGTCAAAGTCCCTGGAAGCACAGGCTCCGTCTGCCGCAAAAGGCGGAGTGGCTGGAAACGGAGAAAACGACGTAATGGAAGCCAGGTTGGCTTTTATTCCTGAATACCGCAAATTATTCCGGGATGTTTTCGGGGACGAATGGCCGCTGATTGGCAATGCCTGGAAAGCCATTGCTGCCTTTGAGCGTACTTTGGTTCAGCGGGATACCCCGTTTGATAAGTATATGCTGGGTGACGGAGCAGCACTTGGAGAAGCTCAAAAGAGAGGTCTGGCACTCTTTGAAGGCAAAGCGAACTGTGTTGAGTGTCATAACAGTGCCCTGTTTTCCGATCAAAAATTTTACAACCTTGGTGTACCCCGCCATGATGGTTGGATAGATGACGGTTTGAAGCAGATAACCTTTCGCTTTGAGTTATACGCCAAGGGTGTTACAGAAAAAGATTACCGCAGTTTGAAGGATGATCCGGGCTTGTACTTCCGTACTAAGCAACAGCGTGATAAAGGTAAGTTCCGTACTCCAAGTTTGCGCTATTTAGTTTACACAGCACCGTATATGCACAACGGAGCATTTTTTGACTTGGAAGAGGTAATTGACTTTTACAACGAAGGCGGAGGAACTAATGATTTTGCTGCCAACAAAACTAAAATTTTGAAACCTCTGGGTTTGACTGATGATGAAAAAGAGGATTTGTTGGCTTTTCTGGAAAGTTTGAGCGGAGAAGAAATTCTGATGGATGCTCCGAGACTACCAAAATATCAACCCTTAGCTAAGGACTAAAGGAGAATTATGAAAAAAACAGAAAGCGAAGGGAAAGCAACAGTGAAGCAAAGTGGTTGTGCTCTCTCAAGACGAAAATTTTTATTTTACAGCGGAACTGCACTGACGACAAGTACAGTTCTGCTGCAGATTCCTGGTGTTTTAAAAGCAAGGGAAGCACATGTGGCCACTTATCCCAGAAAGTTGATTGGCAAGATGAGCCAGTTAAAACTCGATCAACCAGTGAATTTTAATTATCCGGATGATGGACTAAACGCCACCAGTGTTCTAGTCAAACTGGGACAGAAAGCTGGAGGAGGAGTAGGAAAACAACAGGATGTTGTGGCTTTCAATACTATTTGTACTCACCAGGGCGGACCACTGCTGGGCAGTTATAACAAAGAATATAAAACTCTTGGCCAATGTCCTTTTCATCTGACCACTTACGATTTGACACGCTACGGTATTATTGTTTCCGGACAGGCTTATCAAAGTTTGCCGCAAGTGTTGCTGGAAGTAAAAGGAGACAGTATTTACGCAGTTGGCGTGATGGGACTGATCTTTGGCAGAAATAACAATTTGATTGGATAAAAGGAGATAAACATGTCTACACCCTATTACACACCAACTGATAAAGTACCTTTGCCTCCCCGTAATGCAGAAGTACTGACTACTGCCTGTGATTACTGCATTGTTGCCTGTGGTTATAAAGTCTACCGCTGGCCGCTTGGTCAGGAAGGTGGGCACGAAGCCGCTAAGAATGCTTTTGGTAAGGATTTTCCTGTAGCAACTCTTCAGGAATGGATTGCCCCAAACCAACACAACATTGTAATGCACAAGGGACGGCAGCACCATGTCGTAATCTTACCGGATAAGCAAACTAAGTTCGTCAATTTGTATGGTGATTCTTCGGTTCGCGGAGGAACGATTGCACAGAAATGCTACAATCCTGCGACTCCTACCAAAGATCGGCTGAAAACTCCGTTGATACGAATATATGATACGCTGATGCCTGTTACGTGGGACATGGCATTGGATGTGGCTGCAGAAGTAGGAAAGCATGTGATTGCCAAACATGGTGCGAATGCCTACTCGGTTAAGACTTTTTCGTATCAATATATCGAAAACACTTATGCGATTACCAAGTATGCAAGACGGCATATTAATACTGCCGCATTTACCTGGCATGACACTCCATCTGATGTGACTTCAACTCCGGGCTTCCGTGATGCAGGCTTTGATAATTTTGGTGCAGCTTACAAAGATTGGGCTGATGCGGAAGTATTGATGATCTGCGGAACAGATCCTTACGAAACTAAATCAATTCTTTTCACTCAGCATATTAAACCGGCAATTGAAGCAGGTCAAAAAGTGATTATGCTCAATCCACGTGAAACTGCTGGTGTCGCTTTTGCGAAAAAGATGGGCGGAATTCACATTGATCTCTATCCTGGGACAGATAATCTGGTCGTCAATGCCATGGCACGAATTATTGTCGAAAATGGCTGGGAGGATTCAGAGTGGATTAAAAAATGGGTCAACAACAAGTGGGAAACGGATTCCGGTTTTGGTCAGGGAACACGCAATACCCCCTGGCAGTGGCGTACTACCTGGGGTAAGTTCGAGTCTAAAGGTTTTGAAGATTGGAAAAAGTGGGTCATGGCACAACCGGAATATGAGTTGGAATATGCTGCTCGATTATCCGGGGTTGATCCTGCCAAAATACGAAAAGCAGCAGAATGGCTCTCCAAACCTGTCAACGGTAAGCGTCCGAAAACCTCGATCGGCATTGAAAAAGGATTTTACTGGTCAAATAATACTGGCAACACGGAAGCTATCGGTGCTTTGGCGATTATCACAGGAACCGGTGGACGGCCTGGCCAAATGGTAGCACGTTTCGGCGGTCACCAGAGAGGTGGTACCGGTGGTGGTAAATACCCGCGTAATAAGTCACCGGAAAAAAGACCGGGAAGACGAAGGAGGGCACTGGATACCGATCGTTGGCTTTATTCAGATCACACACGTTTTTCACATGTGATTGGTACGACTTGGCTGCAGTCAATGTGTGGTTCACAGGGACTGCAGAAAAAATTTCATGAACTGGTAACTGCAAATCCGCACCAGATTCGTTCTTTTGATAAAGCAGAAATCATTGAAACGCTGAAGAAACGTGCTGATTCCGGTGGTATGGTGGTTATAAATCAGGATATCTACCTGGTTGATCCAATTGGAGCAAAATTTGCGGACATTGTTTTTCCTGCTGCAACATGGGGTGAGGAAGATTTTGTCCGTGCTAACGGTGAACGCCGTTTGCGGCTCTACTCCAAGTTCTATGATGCACCGGGAGAGGCTAAACCGGACTGGTGGATAATCAGTCGGCTTGCACAGCGAATGGGTTTCGACGGTTTTGACTGGGAAAACTCAAATGATGTTTTTGAGGAATCCTGTCGCTTTTCACGAGGCAACCGCAAGGATTATAATATGATCAAGGTTGATGCACGTGCCAAAGGAATTACTGCTCACGAACGCCTGCGACAGTTTGGTACTGATGGTATTCAGGGACCGGTGTTTCGAGTTAACGGAGAACTGGTTGGAACAACCCGTCTGCATGATACGCAGAAGGAACTTCCGGAAACCGGGCCGATGGGTGCAAATATGTTCAACAAAAAGCTGACTCACTTTAATTCGCAAACGGGGAAGAATAACATTATGAAGTCTCCGTGGAGCCTTTTTTCAGATTTCTGGGAATGGCTCTCACCAAAAGGTGATGAATTATGGGTGACCAACGGTCGCATCAACGAAATTTGGCAGTCAGGTTTCGACGATGTTGAAAGGCGTCCCTATATAACTCAACGCTGGCCGGAAAACTATTGCGAAATTCATCCGGACGATGCCAGAAGGCGTGGAATTAAATCCGGAGATCGGGTCATGGTCTATTCGGAACGAGTAGCGGAGCAAAAGGAAACTATTCTTGGAGTTAAGGGTGATGATTTTCAATTTTCCTCATTAATGGATAGAGGTCAAATTGAGCTCAGTAAAGGTGCGGTGACAGCAATTGCAATGGTGACACCTGCTATTAAAAAAGGAGTTTTATTTATGAATTTCCTTGATAAACGTCAACCGTCTAATGCCATTCAAGCAAGAGTGGTAGATCAAATTAGCGGAAACTACAATTATAAGATGGGAGTCGGAAAGATCGTTCGACTTGGAGGCTCAGCTTACCAGAGAGATCAACATTCCTTCTCGTTTGCACCTCGCAACATCGTATAAGTTAAATGCCCGTCAAGATCCTGGTTATGTCTTTACGGGCTTAACTATATGGTATTTCAATGTTTACAGATAGATTTATTTAATTTGCAATTAATTGTAAGAAAATTGTCTCCTGTACGACAAAAATGTAAATTAGTACTAAATTATATAATTGAGTGATTAAGCCGTTAACAGCTTTTTTGGAATAATCCAAATTTAGCTGAGTCAGATTGCTTTATCTACAATTGAAGTGATCAAATCAATTGAGTCTGAACCTAAACAAAAAATTGCTATGAGAATTTTTATATCCCTGGTATTCGTCTGTTTGCTTTTTGGTGCATCTCAGGCACTTAGTGCTAAAAAGTATAAAGTAATTGAAGTCAAAAATGGTGGATCGGTTTCCGGAAGTGTTTTGCTGAAAGGCAAAGTTCCCAACCCGGAACGGATTGCCGTTGCCAAAAATCCGGAAGCCTGCGGAACCGAAGACCGTATGATTAAGTGGGTTGAAGCCGGTGAAAAAGGCGGGTTACAGAATATGGTGGTTTATCTCTACAAAGTAAAAAAGGGCAAAGGGTGGAAAAATGACTCTGGAACTTATGAGATTGATCAAAAAGATTGTGATTTCCACCCTTGGCTAAAGATTGTTCCCAAAGGTAGCAAATTGATTGTCAAAAATTCTGATCCGGTTTTACACAATATTCATATCCGCGAATTGAAAGGAGTCAAGCCTGGAAAACGCTATCGTCCGGTGAAAAAGACTGTGTATAACGAAGGACAACCACCTGGAAGCGGTGATATTAACACTGAGATCAAAACGCGAATGAGAGGAAACTTAATTCGTATCAACTGTGAAGCACACAATTTCATGTTTGCCTGGATGTTTGCTGCAGACCATCCTTATGTTGTACAAACAAATGCCGATGGTAGTTACTCCATCGACAACATTCCAGCGGGGAAATATAAACTTCGTGCCTGGCATCCGACTCTTGGTTTAAAAGAACAGAAAATCAAAGTTGCAGCTGGTGCTTCAGTCACTCAGGATTTTACTTTCAAAGGAAAAAAATAAACGGTATTTGTAAGCGGATTAACGCGATTATAAAATCATGTTTAACAGGGCAATCTGCACCAATAAATTTTAAAAGGAGAACAAATGTTACGATGGAAAATATTTTTAAGTCTCACTTTAGCATTATTTTTAGGAGTAATGCCTCTACAGGCAAAAAAATATAAAGCTCTTAAAAAAGGTGTAAAAAATGGTGCAACTTTAACCGGACAAATTGTATTTGACGGCACGCCGCCAAAACCAAGAATGCTCAAGGTTGATAAAGATACTGAGACCTGTGGAAGCGATCGTCTTTCCGAAGAATTGGAAGTCTCTTCCGGAGGTGGTATCAAAAATGTGGTGGTCAGTATTGAGGGAATTTATAAAGGGAAAAAATGGAAAAAGAGTTTCAAAAAATTCACTTATGACCAAAAGGGTTGTCGGTTTGTACCGCATATTATTTTGATGCGTGCAAAAGCAAAAGGCGTGGTACTCAATAGTGACAATGTTGGACACAATTTCCACACTGTCAGTAAAGGGGTTTACAATATCAATAAAAAAATTAAAGCCAATGCCAAAATGAAGGTCAAGAAAAAGAAGATCAAGAAATCCGGAATAATTCGGGTAAAGTGCGATCTGCACTCTTGGATGGGAGGTTGGTGGATTGTGGCCAAAACACCTTACACAGAATTAACAGATGCCTCAGGTAAATTCAGCATTGCTGATATTCCTCCTGGAAAATATACTTTGAAAATTTGGCAGGAAAAGCTTGGTGAAACCAAACAAAAGCTAGTGATCAAAGCTGGTGAAACCAAAAACATCAGCATCAAAATTAAATGATATTCCGGTCTCGTCTCAAGGCTGTTTAAACAAATCTCTTATGAGATAACTCTGAGTGGGACGAGTCCGGTATTTTCCAAGTATTTCATATACCCATAGTAGAATTAAATCAAAAAATGTCGCATTTATTACCGAACAAATTTAGAAAAAACTCAAGATTGTGGATGCCATTGTTCCTTTCCGGAATAGTGTTTCTTGGAGGAGTATTTTCTGTTTTTGGTGCGGGTGCGCAGGAAATAGTAGACTACAGAACTTTCTTTGGTTTTGATCCACGGACTACAGTATGGATTATTGCAGAACTGCATTTGATGTTTGGGGCTTTTGTTCTGGGTGTGCCGATGTTTGCGGTGACTGTTGAATATGTTGGTGTGTTGACCGGAGAAGAACGCTATGACCGTTTGGCCAAGGATTTTACCCGTCTGCTTTCGGCTTCCTTTGCTCTGACTGCAGCTTTGGGAGGTTTATTGACTTTTGCACTGTTCACGCTTTATCCAAAAGTTATGACCTTCATGTCAGGAATCTTTCATGAAAGTTTTTACATTTATGCTTTCTTTTTCTTTGGAGAAACTTTTGTCCTCTATTTTTATTACTATTCCTGGGATCGCTTAAAAAACCGAAAGGGTATTCATATTTCTGCTGGTATCTTGTTGAATCTTATCGGTCTGATCATCATGGGAATTTCAAATTCCTGGGCAACTTACATGATGAGTCCGTCAGGGATTGATCCGGAGACCATGAAATTCACCGGAACTCTAATGGATGCCATCTGGAATCCGCTTTGGAATCCACTCAATTTACACCGTATTTTAGGAAACGCCGTTTTTGGCGGCTATGTCGCCGGTGCTTATGCAGCGGTTAAATTTTTAACTGCACAAACAGAAGAAGACCGTGCCCATTACGATTGGATGGGTTATGTCGGCAATTTTATTGCCATTGTCTCGCTCCTCTTTTTGCCGTTCGCCGGTTATTATTTGGGGCGCGAAGTTTATAGTTTCAGCCCGGTTATGGGGAACAACATGATGGGCGGTGCGTTCAGTTGGACCTTTATCATCCAAGCCATCGGTATCGGTAGTTTGCTGATTTTAGGCAATTTTTATTTGTGGATGGGAATGGGACGCATTCCGGGAGCCGAGCGTTATCAGGGGTTTATCAAATTCATCCTTTTTATTTTGACACTTTCTTTTGCGATTTGGCTCACGCCGCACAACTTGCCTTTGAGTTCCGGCGAACAATTACGAATGGGCGGCCAATATCATCCGACACTAAAATTTTTCGGCTTAATGCCGGCCAAAAACGCGGTTATCAATTTTATGATTCTTGGCACATTCTTCAGTTTTTTGCTCTATCGTCGGGGCAACATTTCCAAAACAATTCCCTTTTCGCAACAAGGCGGCGGAGCAAAGTTCTGGACTTTGATTTTCACCGGACTCGCTTTTGCGTCAATTTTGTGGTATGGCGAATATCTTTGGAATCTTGATCCAAAAGAGCTCGACCTTCCTCCCGAAAAAGTTGAATTTTTTTCATTAGCCGCCTGGTGTTTAATTGGACAAGCCTTTTTTATTGCAGTGGCAGTTGCTTTCACTTTCAAGGACCAAGGAAAAATTGGACAAGCAATTTTATTTACTTACACAGTGATTAACACAGTCTTTATTTTAGGAATTTACGGATTTGTGGTGATGGCTGAGGCCAGTCCTTTCTTGAGAAACATTGCAGTAGCCCAGTGGTTGTCAATGTTGAGTTGCATCATTGCAGTACTCACAATTGATATTTTTATCTTCCGCAAAGCAGAACACATGGGGGCGATTCGCTGGGGTAAAATGTCTGCAGTTTCACAATATGTTTTATTGACGTTGTTTATTGTGTCTTTGTTGACAATGGGTATCATGGGCTTTATCCGTTCAGGTTTGCGTGAAAACTGGCACGTTTACGGAGTTTTGGAGGATACATCTGACTGGGCCTTTACGCCGACCAATCTATATGCCGCAAAGGTTATTGCTTTTTGTGCACTCACGTTCATTTTAATGATGACAGTTGCCTTCTGGCTGAGTGAATTAGGAGAGAAGAAAAAAGTAAAATAGACTGTAATTAATAAAATGAAGCGAATTCTACCGATAGTAATTTTTGTATTTTCTGTTTTGGGGGCCTTTGTCTATGTGGGTTATGTGGTGACAGATATCGCCGGTGGTGGAGTGGCTACCGCTGGTGCTGAAGGCGTGAGTCCTGAAGCCGGTGAAACAATTTTCTGGGGCAAAGGAAAATGCTACACTTGTCACAGTATTGGCGACGAGGGTAGTGCCATCCGCTGTCCAAATTTGGGTGAAAACAACATTGCCGCCTTATTGTCATTACCTGTTGGTGTTCGGGCTGAAGAACGCGCTGTGTTGCGGAGTGAGCAGACAGGAAAACACTTTTCTGCAACCGATTATTTAGTTGAAAGCCTGGCAGATCCTGGAGCCTATGTTGTTGACGGTTTTAAAAACGAAATGCCTTATGTTTATAAGCCTCCAATCGGTTTGACACCTGATGAAGTGAAAGCCGTTATTTTGTATTTGCAAAGTCAAGGTGGAGAAGTTGATGTGGCACAAATCAAACTTCCGGATGTAATACTTGCGGCACAAAAAGAAGAAGCTGAACCATGGCAACCGTATTTTGCAGGTGATCCTGAAAACGGCATGGAGCTTTTCTTTGACGAAGAAAGCAACGCCGGTTGTTCCCGTTGCCATACGGTAGCAGAAAATGGAGGAAAAGTAGGTCCTGAGTTGACAACTGTTTCCGGAACACGTTCCCCACAATATATTGTCGAATCCATAATACAACCCAGCGAAGTTATTGCCAGTGGTTTTGAATCCCTGTTAATTGTCAGTAAAGACGGACGATATTTGACTGGAATCAAAAAGGGTGAGGACGAACAGTCAATTTCCTTGATGCTTGATACTGGAGAAATTCAAAAAGTTTCCAAAGATGAAATAGAAGAAGTGGCTCCACAAGAAACGTCTGTGATGCCTTCCGGATTTGCCGATGATCTCACCATGACCGAATTCCATGATGTATTGGCCTTTGTTTTGACTCTCGATGGTGAACAACCAATAGGTGGCAGCGGGGATGAAGATGAGGAAGATGATGATGAAGAGGAAAGTGCTGACGAAGACTCCGAAGATGTGGAAGATGATTCAGGTGATGATGAGGAAAGTGATGATGAGGAAAGTGATGATGAGGAAAGTGATGATGAGGATGAGAACGGCAGGGATAAAGGAGAGGAAGGATGAACTTTTTTTGGAAAATAGTGCTGTTTTTTGTTGCTATCCGTTATGGGTTTTTTGAAGTTGTTTTTCCCAGAGTTTCACAATGGGCAGTCAACTCTCCGGATTTATTACCAGCACCAGCGGCGGCTATGAGCATGTATACCTGGCTGATGATGGTAGCCATTGCAATTTATATTCTTTCAAGTGAAGAAAGAATTGCTGATTTTATGACGCCAATTCATCAGTTTCTTAAACCCCAAACAGCAGCAGCTAAAAAAGGTATGCAGATTGTGGTGCTGGCAGCAATACCATTATTTGGTGGATGGAGTTATTTTGATGTTAACTCTCCCAAAATGGTCAGCCCAACTGCAGTTCGTATTCAGCATCCAACCATGCCCGGCTCATTTGAAGGCATGAAGAATCCGCTACGCGATCCCACCGAGGAGCAGGTTGAGGAATTCATTGCAGAGCAAAAAGAGTTGGCAGAAGAGGCTGCAGAAGATGAAGAAATGGAGCCGGTAACCGTACCCAATAATATTGAGGATGGTCGCATTGCCTTAGTCTCCAAATGGACGGAAGAAGGTGCAGCACTTTATGCAGTAAATTGCCGACCTTGTCATGGAATGCAGGCGGATGGTGTGGGACCAATGGCTGTAGGCTGGCGTTTACAACCTGCCAATTTCCGGGATCCTGGGACTATTGCGACTATTGTTGAAGAATATGCTTTTTGGCGTGTGAGCAAAGGTGGTCCGGGATTACCTTCTGCATCCACTCCATGGGACTCTGCAATGCCGATTTGGGATTTGGACTTATCAGAAAATGAACGTTGGAAAATACTACTGGGAGAATATTTTCTTGCTGGTGTAGGTCCGCGACAAACAGAAAAACTGGAATGATGCAAAGCAGAAAGATAACAAAAATATGATTCCATTACATTCCTTAGAAAAAAACGGATTACAAAAATATCAGCTTTGGCTGTCATTATTTCTGTTGCTGCTTTTTACATGTGTTGGACTTTTAAATGCACAAACTGCAGAAAAACTTCCGGCAACCGCTGAAAATTTAGTGGCGGGAAAACAGATTTACCGCAACAGTTGTTGGTATTGTCATGGAAAAATCGGAGACGGAAATGGTCCTGCGGCAGATTTTCTGGATCCGCGTCCACGAGATTTTACGGCGGGAATGTACAAAATCCGCACGACCAAAACCGGAGAATTGCCCACCGATGAAGACCTTTTCCGGATCATCAGCAAAGGCATTCCGGGAACAGCTATGCCGCGCTGGGAATTGACGCTTGACGATAATGAACGATGGCAGGTTTTGCAGTACATTAAGGCTTTTGCCTACGAATTTTCCGATCCGGAATATGACCCCTACAAAGCGGTGGTGGAAATTCCGCCAAAGGTTGAATCGTCTCCGGAAAGTATTGCCCAGGGCCGGAAAATATTTGAAAAAAATAAATGCTTTGAATGTCATGGTTTGGAAGGAAAAGGTGACGGACGCGACGGTTTAGAAGACGGTTGGGGCTTTCCGGTGCGTGTCCGGAACTTAACAAGAGGCACAAATATTAAAGGCGGTAAGAATCCGGAAGATATTGTTTATCGTTTCACCACCGGAATCAACGGCACGCCAATGCCCTCTTTTGCAAAAAATATCGGCGGCGAAGATCGCTGGCATTTGGCGAATTATATTGCTTCCATTGCCAGTACAGAGTATAGCGAAGGTGTGATCCTCAAAGCTGTTAAAATCGAACAAACTGCTCCGTCAACAATCGATGCGGAAATTTGGGAGACGCTTCCGGCATTGCGGATTCCATTGGCCGGACAGGTAATTGCCAAACCACGTTGGCAAAATCATGCTATTGATTTAGTACAAGTTCGTGCTGTATTCAATGATGAAGAAATTAGTTTCCTCGTGGAATGGGACGATCCGTTTCAAGACACAAAACATGATGCAGAACAAGAAATTCACGAATATGAAAATACTTATGTCATGGCAGTTGATGAAGTACCACGCGAGCGGAATGTGTTCCGGGACTCGATTGCAATGCAATTTCCGGTGAAGCTCAAATCAGGAGCAAAAAAACCGCACTTTTTCCGCGGCGATACCAGTAATCCGGTCAACTTATGGGTTTGGAAATCAGATCTTGAAGCCTCTGGAAACAATCCGGTAGAAGATACCAACGCCAACGGTTTCAATAAACCTCTCAAATCACAACCGGAGACAGGACAACAGGTGACAGGAAAAGGCGTTTGGAAAAATGGGCGCTGGCGGGTGGTCATGAAACGAACGCTGACTACTGAAGACCGTAACGATATTCAGTTTGAAAAAGGAAAAATGATTCCGATGGCTTTCAACGCCTGGGACGGCTCAAACGGCGAACACGGCCTGATCATGTCACTGTCTGCCTGGAGTTTTGTTTATTTGGATGTTCCAATTCCAACCAATTTGTACGGCTATGCTTTTCTGATAATGCTAATAATCGCAGGATTGTTATTATTATTTATTCGCTATAGCCGCTCTAAGTCTTCTTAATCATAGTTCAATAAAATACTGTGCAAGCAAAAATAAATAGAATAGATAATTCAAAATATGTTGTACGCAGTATTTTTCTGCTGTTGTTTTTGGGTCTTGCCGGAGCAGTCTGGGGGCAGGAACTGATTGAGTTGCCTGAATATCGGGCATTTCCGATTATTGGCAGTCGGGTGGCGGTTTGGATTGCCGCAGAGGTGCATTTGATGTTTGCTGCGTTTGTGCTGGGTGTGCCGATGTTTGCAGTGATTGTCGAACTGATTGGTGTTCTCACAAAGCAAGAACGCTATGACAAGATGTCTAAGGAGTTCACTAAACTATTGGCAATTGCTATGTCCACCACTGCCATTTGGGGGGGGATTTTGCTTTTCCTGCTTTTGACGCTATACCCGCGTTTCATGAATTACCTCTCTGAGGTTTTCCTGCCGACTCTCTGGATTTATCCTTTTCTTTTCTTTCTCGAAGCCTTCACGCTCTATATTTATTATTATGGTTGGGAGCGGATGAAAAGCGGAAAGAGTAAATGGTTTCATCTTTATCTCGGACTTCAACTCAACATTGTCGGCACTGTTTTATTGTTGGTAGCCAATGCCTGGGCCACTTTTATGATGACTCCCGGAGGTGTTGACATGAAAACCGGAGCCTTGATGAATATTTGGGAAGTCATCGACAATTTCGCGTGGTGGCCGATCAACATTCACCGTTTGATTGCCAATGTGACATTTGGCGGTGCAATCGTAGCGGCTTATGCGGCATTTAAGTTTTTGCATTCCAGCACAGATGAAGATAAGGCGCATTATGATTGGATGGGGTATGTCGGCAACATGATTGCCATTTGGTCGTTTTTGGTTTTGCCGTTTGCAGGATACTGGTTGATGCGCGAGTTATATCAATATGATCAGACAATGGGTATCACAATGATGGGCGGATTTCTCTCCTGGCTTTGGATTATTCAGGCGGTACTGATTTCATCACTTTTTCTAGCCAGCAATTATTATTTGTGGCTGGGCATGGAGCGGATTGACGGCGGGGAGCGTTACCAGAAATATATCAAATATATGCTCAGTGTTTTGCTCTTGTGTGTTTGGGTTTGGGCAACTCCGCACAGCCTTGTGGTTTCACCGGAAGAAGTCGCGGTCATGGGCGGCGTACATCATCCGGTAATCGGAATTTTCGGCGTGATGTCCGCAAAAATGACGGCGGTCAACTTTATGATTTTAACTTCGGCAATCGGCTTTATGTTTTACCGCCGCGCCAACAAAGTGGCAACTGTCAGTTATGCGATGCCGCTTAATTTGCTGCAAGCCGGAATTTTTGCAGGAGTCGGGGCTTATGTTTTGTACTTGGGTGTGGACGGATATTTTGTCGAACCAAGCATTCGCGTCAATAAATATTCGGTTTGGCAGGTTTTAGCGGTTTTATTCGCCATCATTTCAACAACAGTGATTGATGTTTTCCTTTTTAAAAATTCTGAATCTCTTGGCAAATTCCATTGGGGGAAAATGCCGCAACGCTCCCAATATATTTTGATTTTTATTGCAGTTACCTTCACTTGGCTGATGGGATTGATGGGCTATGCCCGTTCCGCAATTCGTCAGCATTGGCACGTCTATAAAGTGATGGAAGATACTTCAGTTGATGCTTTTGCGCCAACTCTAGGTTTTGCCTCAAATGTGGTTTCAGTTTGCGTCTTAATCTTCTTGGGGTTGGTCATGTTTATTTTCTGGCTTGGTTCACTGGCTGACCCGAAAAAGAAAGAAACTCCGGTTGTGGCGGAGATGAACCGATGAACACAATTAAAGTCATTCTTTTCACTGTTTTAGTTGTTGGTTTTTATTCTTTTTACGCCAATAGCATTCCGCAAACCGAATCACATCCGCCAAAAAAAATCAGCCTTGACGCAAAACTCAGCGAAGACGAAATGATCGAAGCCGGAGAGCGTGTTTATTCGACAAAAGGCACTTGCGGAATTTGCCATGCAATTGGGCGCAAAGGTTCGCGAGGACCGGATTTGAACGGTGTCGGTTTACGGGCCGCAAACCGCAGAGAAGGCATGAACGCAAAAATTTATTTACTGGAATCGCTGTTGGATCCGTCTGTTTATTTGGTGGAAGGCTACGCACCGATGATGCCACCGATGGCCGGTATTTTGACTCCCGGAGAAGTGATGGTGACAGTCGCTTATCTTCAAAGTTTGGGCGGGCAGGTTAATATTACTCCGGAGGATGTCCGGGCCGCAATGCAGGTTGGTGCAAGTTCAACTTCTCCGGTTACGGAAGTAGCTCCGGCAGTTGAAGAAACAGCTGTAAACACTATTATTAATGAAGTGAAATCCGGTGATGCAGAAAAAGGGAAAACGGTCTATAACACTTTTTGTATTGCATGTCATAATCCTGACCCGGCTTTGGCTGGTCCAATTGGGCCGGAAATCAAAGGTTCTTCACGGGAATTGCTGGAAGCACGTGTCATGCGGGGGCAATATCCGGATGATTACACACCCAAAAGGGAAACGAAAATTATGCCACCCATGACAAATCTGGTTAACGACATTGACCATTTGACTGAATTTTTGAAATAAACTGTTCAAACAATGTTTAAAAAAATTCTTACACATATTTTATTTATCAATGCTTTGATTGTGCTGGCTGTTGTCTTATTTCTGCAATATGCAGTTGTGCCGGCCATTCCGCAAAGTGTTTTTTCATTCTATGTGATTGCGTTGATTTTGGGTTTAATCTTGTTTGTGACTTCAACCAGCAAGAATTTAGAGGAATTCTGGCAGCCCATCGAAGTACTTTTGACCAATGATAAATTGATTGTTTTACGGTGGCTGGTGCTGTTGACAATTCCGGCTGTGCTTGCTTTTTACATCGGATTATCTATGTTACCTTCTAATCAGGCACCTTTGGAATTAAGGGTAGTCCATCCTGCACCGCCTGGAGAAATCATTTTTAACGGAAAAACAATCAGTATGCGGGATGTCGTTAATCCCTTCAGAGCATATGAAACTTCTGATCCGGAAAAATTTACGGAACACGTAGAGTTGGGACGCAAAGTTTATTATGAAAATTGCCATTTTTGTCACGGCGATTTTCTGGACGGCAAAGGTACTTTTGCTAATGCGCTCGACCCGAAACCGGCCAATTTTCAAGATGTCGGAACGATTGCTCAGTTGCAGGAAACCTATGTTTTTTGGCGCATTGCCAAAGGCGGACCGGGACTGCCGGCAGAGTCGATGCCGTGGCAGTCAGCAATGCCGGCCTGGGAGGGTATCTTGTCTGAAGAAGATATTTGGGACGTAACCTTGTTTTTATACAAAGCAACCAATCACCCTCCGCGAACTTGGGAATGATTTAGTATTTGTGCCCATGGATCATTCGAATAAAAACGGAAAAAATCCGAACAACCATCGAAAATTTGTGACTGATTATAGATTTATTGGTTTTTTTATGAATCGTATATTTTACGGAATATTGGCTTTAATCATTTTTAGTGTACCGCTAGTTGCTTCGGCGGCTGGGCACTCGCACGACCATTCCGGAGGCAAAGCAGTTTATGACGAACATTGTGCACATTGCCATGGATACGAAGGTGACGGACAAGGTTATGCTTTTGAAAATGCTTTTCCGAAACCGAGAGATTTTACTTTCGGAATGTTCAAAATCCGTACAACTGCTACCGGAGAAGAACCTACGCAAGACGACCTTTTCAACATCATCAGCAGAGGAATGCCCGGAACCACCATGCCGGAATGGGCAACTGTGCTGAACGAACAACAACGCCGCGATGTCGCCGTTTATGTAGAGCAGTTTTACAAGGGTGAAGATGAGGAGGAAGAAGACGAAGAAGTAGATGAGGATGAAACTGAAAAGGAAGAAGCAGACGAAGAAGAGACTGACGAGGAAGAAGCAGACGAAGAAGAGGAAGAGGTGGATGATGAAGATGAAGAAGATGCTCCGGTTGCACCTCTCGTAATTCCAAAAGCACCGGTTTCTACTCCGGAAAGCATTGCACTCGGCAAGGAATTGACCATAAAAGTAGAATGCGATAAATGTCACGGAAAAGAGGGACGAGCGGATGGTCCATCTGCAATGGAATTGAAGGACGATTGGAATCAATTAGCGATGCGCCCTGCAGACTGGACTGCTCCCTGGCGTTTCAGAGGTGGAAATCTTCCGGAAGATATTTTCCGTACAGTACGAACAGGGCTTAACGGTACGGCCATGCCCTCCTTTGCGGAAGATCTAACAGATGAAGAGACATGGAATGTAGTGCATTATGTGCGCTCACTGGCTCCAGAAGTTGAACCGAATGTAAAACGAACACTTGTTTCTAAAGAAGTGGAAGGTGAACTTTCATTAGAAATGGATGTTCAATGGCAAGCTGCTCAGGAATTTTATGTGCCGTTTTCCGGACAAGTGATTGTCAACGAACGACTGTTTCAACCCATGGTACATTCTCTCCGTTTTCGTTCTATTTACAATGAAGAAGAAATAGCCTTCCGGATTCAGTGGAACGATCCGACTTCAAAAGATCACAAAGATTTTGCCGGCGGTGATGAAATGATTTTACAATTTCCGGCAAAGCTTAAAAAAGGTGAACGTATCAAGCCATATTTTTTGATGGGACAGCCCGGCAAGTCGGTCAACATCTGGCTTTGGAGCGATGCTACAGGAAAAGCAGTTGACGCAAAATCCTCGCGTTTGGGTGATTGGCTGGTACGAGAAGATCACAACTTGGATTCTAAAATTGAACACAAAAACGGTCAATATACTTTGTCGATTAAACGTGCCCGTGTCAACGAACAAAAAGGAAGCATCCAGTTTCCACCTGATCAGGTGTTCGTGCCAATTGCATTTTCTGTAGTCGAAGGCTCCAGCGGTGAAGGCGGCAGCAAACGTGGTGTAACAACCTGGTATAATTTACTGCTGGAACAGCCCGTTGGAAATAATATCTATTATGTGCCGATTTTGATATTTCTGTTAATTCTTGGTTTGGAAATACTGTTGATGATACGCACCAGGAAAAATTTTAAGGCAGCAAAAAGTTAACTCTTAAATCTTGCAGTTGCAGGTTTGATTGAGTCAGGAGGAGCGATGGCCAATAACCAACAAATCAATAATCAATACCAGCCCTATCTGGTAGCGTTAAATTTGACTCAGCGCTGCAATCTAAAATGTGCACATTGTTATCTTGATGCAGGTGGAAAAACAGACTCTGCCAAAGATGAGTTAAGTACCTCAGAATTGAAGGCTCTCTTTTCAGAAATATCTGAGCGTGCAGAAGGCACTTTGATTGTACTGACTGGTGGAGAACCTTTGTTACGACCGGATATCGTCGAATTAACTGCAGCTGGGAATGCACTAGGTTTACGCATGGTTTTGGGTACGAACGGTATGCTGCTCACTTCGAAAGTTGCACAGGAATTAAAAGGTGCAGGTTTACAAGGCGTTGGCATCAGTCTGGACAATTTGCATCCTGAAGGGCATGACCGGTTTAGAGGTGTTTCGGGTGCCTGGGAAAAAACACTAACGGCAATTCGTGCTTGCCGTGCCTGTGGACTACATGTCCAGCTTCATACAACGGTAACTCACCAAAATGCGAACCAGATTGAAGCCTTTGTTGAGTTTGCAAAAAAAGAAGGTGCAAGTATTCTTAATTTCTTTTTTCTGGTTTGTACAGGACGAGGGCAGTGGATGAACGATATTTCTCCGGAACAATATGAAGATGTTCTTGAACGCATTGCAGAACTGCAGAGAGAGACTAAATCATTGATGATTCAGGCTCGTTGTGCACCTCATTTTAAACGCATTTTGTATCAACACGATTCACAGTCAGCATTTACACGGGCTCAGGGCTACGACGGCGGAGGCTGTCCGGCGGCAACGCATTATTGTCGGATTGATCCGCAGGGTAATGTCACACCTTGTCCTTACATGGAAAATGTTGCAGGTAATATCAGACAGTCCGGTTTCTGGAATATTTGGAATGAGTCATCTTTATTTCAGAGGTTTCGCTCGCCTTCGTTGAATGGACGTTGCGGAAGTTGTGAATTCCGCAATTTATGTGGTGGTTGCCGGGCAAGAGCACAGGAGCGTTTTGAGGATATAATGGCCGAAGATCCGACCTGTACCTGGCAACCGAAAACGAATCTTCCAGTAGCAATAGATTTACCTTCCGGAAAACTGGATGGCTCTGTTGAGTGGTCTGCGGAAGCAGAAAAACGATTAAAACGAATTCCGATTTTTTTACGAGGCATGATCCGCAAACGTTTGGAAGAAAAAGTTCGCTTAATGAATACAGATTTTAGTGAAAAAATTGTGATTACTCCGGAATTCATGGCGGAGCACCGGAAACAGCGTGAGCAGGAATTAGGAATTAAATTTGAAGATGCAAACCCTACAAGGAGAACAATATGAGCGCAGTATTAAAATTTGAAAAGCAATATCCACAAATTTCTGTGGAAGCTGAAGCAATGGCAGTTGATTTGCCAGATGGACCGACCAGGATGCCGGTTACCACACTTCCGGAACACTTCATTGATTGGATGGAGGAGGGACGCCGCGGAATGTATAATCGTTTGAAGGGAAAGCAAGATAATGTTGAATTCTTTTCTCAGCATCTTCCGGTTTTGGTGACGCACAATCCGAATTCAGTTTTTCCTTTTAATTGCGGAAACAAAGGCGTAGGGTTTTTGCCGAAAGCAGAATATTTGGAAGAATACACGGAGCGTTACCGCGAAACGATGGAACGTACACGCGGCATTCCTTGGCAAGATTCTTTGGAACAGCGTTTGGAAACAGTTTCCGAGTTTAATTTTAATCGTGAAGTGATTGATTACCGTTGTCTAACTTCATTGGAAATTTTTGAAAAACGAACTTTCAACAATCTCCGCCAGTTACCTTTGGCATCTTTGCATTATACAGGTCACTGTCCTTCTTATACCAGTTTTCAGTTAAATTGCGGTGTTGAAATTGTGGGGCAGGATGATCCAAGACACACCTTTATCATGCTTTCCCGTACAATGTTTGAATACGACAGTTTTCATATTGCACAACCTCAGTTTCCGTATGGCTACCTTTTTTGGATTTCTGAGGTGCAGGACAAAACGCCGCATCGTGTTGAGGAACAACCGGACAAAGTGCAGTACCTTCAACAAAATGGAGAAATGCAATGGCAACCTGAAGCAATCGCTTCTATTAACCGTGCTCCAGGAATGATTCGTCAACACATTTGTGAGACTGTCGAAAAATATGCACGTGAACGCGGTTTTAGCGAAATTACAGTAGAAGTTTTGCAGGAAGCAAAGAGCAACATGAACGAATGTCCGGTGCATAAGTAGAGCTCCTGATATTCATTCAGCAAATATTAGTTTAACGAAAAACGGATCTGATTCTTGATCAATTCATAAAAAACAAACTATGTATCAAAATATTTACGTTCCTGTTGACAACTCTCCACATTCAGATGCAGCAGCACGATTGGCTTTAGCTTTAGCCAGAACTGCAGGAGCCAAGATTTATGGGAGTCATGTTTATGCAGCAAAACTCCACGATAAACGGTTTCGTACAATGGAAAGTGGTTTGCCGGAACAATTTCAACAAGAAAAGGAACTTGAAAAACAGCGGGTTATCCACGATTCATTAATTACCAAAGGCTTGGAATTAATTACCGATTCGTATTTGTTGGTGCTGGCAGAGGCCTGTCGTGAGGCAGAATTGGAGTTCAAAGGGATTTCTCTGGAAGGTGCAAACTGGAAGGAACTGGTACGTGATATTGATGAACATGAATATGATCTGGTTGTGATGGGTTCAAACGGTATGGGACGTGTAGCAGACTCTTTGCTCGGTTCTGTCACCGAACGTGTTGCACGCAGGATTCAAACAGATTTGCTGATAGTTAAGAAAACTGATGATAATAAGACAGAGTCTGACAAAATTGTTGTCTGTCTTGACGGCAGCGAGCGTTCTTTTGGTGGACTAAAAGCTGCTTTGGAACTAGCAGAAGCATTTGGTAAAAAGGTGGAGGCAATTTCAGCTTTTGATCCATATTTCCATTATGGAATGTTTAATTCACTGAACAATGTTCTTTCGGATAAGGCACGCAAAGTTTTTAAGTTTGAGGAACAGGAAAAACTGCATGAAGAAATCATTGATAACGGTTTAGCAAAAATATATCAATCGCATTTAGACATTGCCAAACGAATTGCGGATGATGCAGGAATCGAACTAAACACTAAACTGCTGGACGGCAAGGCCTGGAAAAAGATGTTGGCTCATGTAAAAAAGGAGCCACCCTGGTTGTTGGTTTTGGGACGCACAGGGATTCACAGTGATGACGAGATGGATATTGGCGGGAACACAGAAAATGTACTGCGACTTGCACCTTGCAACATTTTGATGATGGAAACAAAATATCAGCCGCCGGTAGAATATATGGCAGAAGAAACGATCGGCTGGACTGTAGAAGCCCAGGCACGTATGCAGAATGTGCCGGACATGGCGCGGGGGGTGGCGATGAAAGCGATTCAGCAGCATGCTGTTGCCGAAGGTTATACTATGATTACTTCTGAAGTGGTTGAAAAGGCAATTCGAGCTTTGCTGCCTCCGCAGGCACTTTCTGCGATGGGCATAGAGTTTAGTGAAAGAACTGAAGCTAAATTAGAGGATCATGAGACATTTAAACTCTCATTTGAGTGCCCATCCTGCCAGTATGTACATCACCTGAAACGACCTGAAAAATGTCCTGTTTGTAATGCAGAAGGTCAAGGTTTCAGGATTTATGATAGTTCACCTGTCACGGCATCCCCTGAACAGCAGGGAATTACTGAAACAACTTTTGACGGTCGTAAATTGACTTGGACACCTGAAGCAAAAATGCGTTTGAATCATGTGCCTGTTGGAGATGTAAGGGAGCAATTACGTTATAAATTGGAAAAAAGAGCATATACAAGGCATCAGCAGGTGATTAGCGAGAAGATGGTCAGTGATGTTATTGAAGAAGATGGCATTTCTGCAACATCATTTGACGATACTGCTGTTTCAGGATTTGAATGGACGGATGAAGCAGTCAAACGCCTGGCCCGGGTTCCGGAAGGATTTATGCGCAAAGCAGCACAAACTACAATTGAAGAATATGCCTCTGGAGAAAAAATCAACAGAATTGATTTGGATGTTGCAGAAGCGGGGTTGGGTAAAGCACGTGAAAAAATGCAGCAATCTATGCAGTCCGGAAATAATTCTGTGGATGCTGAACCTGCTAAAACTATTCCTGAGGAGAAATTAAAAACAGTGCTGGAAGCAGGAACCTATGAATGTCTGCTTTGCGGATATACTCACGTCCGTGAGCAAAATAAATCCGGTACATCCGTAGTAAGTTGTGAAATTTGTCATGGATCAGATTTTAAAAAGCTTTCTGAGGAAGAACTCAAAATAGTATCGGCTACAGCTTTTCAGAAACTAAAATGGAATGAGGTGGCACAGGAAAAATTACAAAATGTACCTGCAGGTTATATGCGGGCTATGACTAAAAACCGGATTGAGCAATGGGCTCGAAAGTTTAATAAAACAGAAATTACCCTTGAAGTAGTTGAGGCAAAATATACTTCATGGGGAGAAGGTTCTCAGGGGCTGGTTAGTCAGCTTACGTGGTCTGATGATGCGCAAACACGTATTCAGCGGGTGCCGGATTTTATTCGTCCAATGGTAAAGTTGGAAGTAGAACGAAATGCACGTCTGCAGGGGCAAAATTTTGTTGATGGAGGAACCCTGGACCAAATTATGGAAAAATGGGGTACAGCAAACTCATCCGGAACCCAGCAATTTCATCAACGTTCTTAATTTTATTACAGCAACTATTTTATATGTCCAGTAAACAAAAAACTATAGAAAGCCTGATAAATGTTTTAAAGACAGGTAATGATGCTAATCGCTGTTTTTCAGCACAGGCACTAGGCAGAATAGGAGATATATCTGCAGTAGATTCATTGTTGACTGCCTTACATGATGAAGATGAAGATGTGGTGATGGATGCAGCCGCAGCTTTGGGACAAATTGGAGCAGCTGCAGCAGTTAGAGATTTAATTGAGTGCTATCAGCAACATCCTGTGGGTGATGTGAAAGTTGCGGCGGTTGAGGCCATAGGTTCAATTGCAGTTAATGCAGATGTAGATCAGGAAACGGTGATTGATTTTATGCAGGAAGTTGTTTCCGGACATGGTGAGGATTTGCAGTGGCAAATCGATGATGATGAATGGGATGACTGGTGGGATGCACAATTCAAGGCGGTTGAAGCTCTGGGAAACATGGGAGCATTGAAGGCTGTACCTGTTTTGATGAGCGCTCTTCACGACGAAGACTCACAGGAACTGAATGAAGTCGTTTTTTGTGCCCTGGCTAAAATGGGAAAAGCGGGAGAAGTTGTACTCATAGAGTGTCTGCAAACTGGCGATACCAGCCAGCGTCGTTCTGCGGCAAAACATCTGGCATGTCTTTACTCAGAACCGGTTACTCTTGCCTTAGGCAAGGCTTTAAAAGATTCAGATTTGACAGTTTGTGTTGCAGCAGCAAAAGCTCTGACCAGCCAACCAGAATCGGCTACACAGTCCCAGTTGATGAGCGTGTTTCTTGATTCCAGAACGAGTCTAAAAAGACGGGTTCTGGAAGTAATGATTCAATCAGGTTTTCAGGTTCCCCAAGTTCAACTTCAGATGCTGCTTAAAGATGAAGATGAACTGGTTCGTCTTCAAACTTTGCGGACGATTTCAGGGCAGAGTAATACTGAGTTGATTGATCAGGTATATGGGGCCCTTAGTGACCAGTCTCTGGAAGTGGTTGAAGCAGCAGTTCAGACATTAGGAACGCTAGGAGTCGGAAAAGCAGGTGGTACGATTGCAACACTGTTGTCTGAACAAGGTTTGAATACAAACCTGCGGGTCAGTTCTGCAGTTGCTCTTGGAAAAATTGGAGGAGAATTGGAGTTGCCGATTTTGTTGGAAATGCTCAAGGATCCGGAACAACCTGTACGTTTGAATAGTTTGAATGCAATTGCACATCTTGATTATCCCGGAACTGAGGGGGTTTTGTTGTCTGCACTTCGAGGTGAACTTATTCCGGAACCAGAATCCGTTTCCGTAGAACAGCAGGAATCCACGCCATCAGATTTGGAAAATAATGAAAATCAGGAAACAGTAGTGGACGAACAAGAAGCTGAAAGTGAAATTGAAGAAATTCCGGAACCGAAAAGTACGCTTGAATCAATTTTACAGCCGCCGACTGGAGACGGAGTTTCAGATCCGGAAAATGAAACAGAGGAATTGAACGAAGAACAAAGCCATTTTTTGGATATTGCTGACGCAAACCGCAAACTAAATCAGGAATTACAAGATCGAAAAATTCTGGCTCCACATCAGGATATTAAACGTTTTGCCGCAGCAGTCTTGGGAGAAATGCAGGGAGAGGCAATAGTTGCTGACTTAATTGCTGCACTAAGTGATGAGGAACCACTGGTTCAACTGACTGCAGCTGAGTCTTTGGGGCGAATTGGAGATTCGGCGGCAGCTGAATCATTGGCGGCCTTACTTACCACAGCAGGAAAAGAAGTTCGACTGAAAGCTGCTTATGCTTTAGGAAAGATGAGAGTGAGTCTATCGGTGGTGGCATTAAACGAACAGTTTCAACAGGAAGATGATTTGTTTGTTCGTATTCAAATTTTGCAGTCATTGACAGAGTTGGCTGAAGTCTCTGTTACTGTAGAACAGCAAAACAAACTGGAAAGAATGGCATTACAGCTTTTGAATGACCCTGAATCTGGAATCCGTACTGCTGCCGCAGAGCTGTTATTGGCTGTCCCGGAAAGGAAGCAGGAAACGGCTCTGATTCCCGAAATAGCTAAAATGGCTTTTTGTGCAGGAGGAGATCAGCGTCTGGAAGTAGGACGTATGCTGCGTAAGTCTTCTCCGGATGCAGGAAGTGAACTGTTTTTGGAGTTGCTTGCAGATCAGGATAAAGAAAATCAGCACAGGGTTGCAATTGAAGTCCTGCAGGAAATTCATCGAGTTTAAGATGTAGAGTGTAAAAAGATAGTTCTGTATCACAGCAAGACTGCATATTATTGATTAAACACCTGACTCTATAGTGATTGGCAGGGGTAATGGATTATTCAAAAACAGATAAAGAGCATTTGATCCGTGAATTGCTTGAATTAAGAAAACAGATTGCACATGATCAATCCAAAGATTTAGGTGATCGTATCTCCGGGTCGGGGCTGATGTCGGCAATGCAGTGTTTTGATTGTCCTGCCTTGGAAGAGTTTGCACAGATCCGCTTTGCCTTAGACCAGTCTTCTACTGTTTCAATTTCCAATCCTCAGGGTTACATCCTTTTTGTCAATGACAACTTTTGCAAGATTTCAAAATATTCCAGAGAAGAATTGATGGGACAGGATCACCGTCTTCTGAATTCAGGATATCATGACAAGATATATATTAAAAATCTTTGGGATACTGTACTTGCAGGAAAAACCTGGAAAGGTGAGTTTCGAAATCAAGCAAAGGATAATTCAATTTACTGGGTAGACACTACCATAGTTCCATTCATGGACAGTAATGGAAAAGTTCGTCAATTTATTTCCATACGTCATGATATTACTGCAATCAAAGAAATCATTACTTCTCTTCATTCTGCTGAAGATTCTCACACAGACAAGTCCTCTCTATAGTTCAACTTAACCTTTGCTATTTTCCTCACCAATGAATGGTGATCAGTAAAAAAATTCAGTAATCTATAAGACATACAGTTTTTCAGATCTGGTTTATTCCTGAGGATTTTGTTTTGAGGTGAAGCAATAGGAGAGAGTTAGATTTGAGATCATCTAATTTTGAGAATTTTTCCTTGAGAGTACAGGTATCAGCCAAAGTACACAGGCAAAGGTCCAGATTATACTGCCGATGGTGGAGAGATAATCTCCGCTGCGAATACCTGCAGCAATAAAAAGCAGTCCTGAGATGAAAAAACAGATTAAACCAATTAATTCAAAATAGAATTTTTTCATAACTAAATTATTTTGCAGTTCTCTGTAATTTGAGTGAGTTGAGAGAATAGATTATCAGTCCTGCCCAAATCAGTCCAAATGTGATGCTGTGTGTATGTGTGAAAGGTTCATTGTAGAGATAGACACCAATCAGTAATTGGATTGATGGAGTCATATATTGAATGAATCCCAGGGTCGAGTAGCGCAGACGTTTTCCTGCATTTGTGAACCAGAGTAAAGGAAGTGAAGTGACTACGCCGGCACCTAACAGGTAGAGGTCTGTGTGCAACTCAATTCCTAAATTTCCTGTACCTTCAAACTCCCAAAATATTATTAACAAAGCAGCAACAGGGGCCAACAGCATTGTTTCCATCAACAACCCAACCAAAGGTTTTACCGGAATTACTTTACGTACTATTCCGTATAATGAAAAGGTGAAAGCCAGAGAAAGTGCAATCCAGGGTAATGAACCAAAATTAAGCAGGAAAATTAAGACTCCCAATGCGGCCATTCCCAAGGCCAAGCTTTGCCAATGATTTAGGCGTTCTTTTAAAAATACTGCACCCATCAAAACATTCAGCAGTGGATTGATATAATATCCCAGACTGGTTTCAATTACCTGATCTGTGTTCACTCCATAAATGTATACGAACCAATTAACTCCCAAAAGTGCTGCTGTTCCCAGCAACATCAAGATATACCTTGGATTTTTAAATAATTCTCGTAACTCAGCTAAGCGTCTTTGAAATGCCAACAACACAGTCAGAAAGACCACAGACCAGACCATTCGGTGTGCCAGAATTTCCAGAGACGGAATTGTGTCGAGAAGTTTCCAGTAAATTGGGAGAAAGCCCCAGCTAAAAAAAGCCAACAAAGCATATCCTACCCCAATTTGTGCTTCAGTATGTTGAGCTTCAGAAAGTTTTTTCAAGTTGTCCGGATTTGAGTAAAATTGTCAGGATTCAGGTGTATTACAGGATGATTCCGGGAAATGGATTGTAAAAGTGCTGCCAGTGTCTGGCTTGCTCTGCAGTGAAACTGAACCTCCCATGAGTTCCATCAGACTCTGCACCAGAGCAAGTCCCAGTCCAGTACCTTTTTCAGAATTAGCTGTCTTAGCTTTAATTTGCTGGAAAACCTCAAATATCTGCTGCTGTTGTTCGTCAGGAATTCCGTAGCCGGTATCTTTAACTGCAATCGAAATTCCATTTTTAGCATGAGCACAATTAATTTCAATGTGTCCTCCTGAAGCTGAAAATTTAATGGCGTTGCCTACCAAATTGATCAGAACCTGGCGAATTTTTACTATATCTGAATACAACAAAAAGCAAACATTAGGTTCAAAAATAAGCTCATGACGGAGCGATTTTTCCTGCAGAAGTGGCTCCAGCCACTCTATTACATCACGGAGTAAGTTTTCCAGCTGGAACTCTGAATTAGTAAGTTCCATTTGTCCGGCTTCAATTTTAGAGAGATCCAGCAGCGAATTGATCAGTCCCAGCAGATGTTGTCCACTTTTTAATATTCGTCCAAGCCGGTCTTTTTGATAGCCTGAAAGTTCTTTTTCATTACCGGAATCAAGTAGCACTTCTGCAAAACCAATAATTGCATTAAGAGGAGTTCGCAGTTCATGTGACATGTTGATGAGATACATCCCTTTTGCACGACTGGCCTGATCCAGCTGACGGTTTGTGGTTTCAAGTAATGCTGTACGTTCCCTGATCACAGCTTCCATTTTGTAGAAGACATCAGTCAAAGTTTGAACTTCATCAGCATTATCAGCAAAAATTTCACTGCTATCCTGAAGCCCGGTATCCTGGCCGGCTGGTGCGTGGAACTGATCTCTGGTGACTTGCAGGGCTGCACTTCGCAGTTTTCTAAGAGGAGCAGTGATACGTTTTGCAAAAAAAACTGCAAATACCAAAACCAAAAGCAAAACTGCAGATGCAACAATCCAAATCCAAATTCCAAGTTGAGAAAATCCCTGCCGCAATTGGGAATTTTGCTGACGTGCAAAATCAGTTTGCCAGCGCACAAGCAATTCAATCTGCTTACTGATTTTCTGTACCAGCGGCCATTCTACTTCAGACCAGTATGTTTCTGCTTCTTTTTGAGTCAGGTTTTGAACTTCTGCAGCAGTTGTTTGCTGCTGATCTTCGAGAGTCAAAATCAGTAACCTTAAATCATAGAAGGACCGCCTCTCAACTGCACGTTGACCTTCCCAGACTCTAGCTTTTTTGTAAAGCAATCCAAGTTGATTAAAAGCAGGATGAATATCTTCTGTCCAGGCTAGATTGCGTTCTTTGAGAAAAATCGGTTTGTTGCTGATAAGCCAAGCCTGTTGCGCTCCTGCTGCTCTTTGGATCGCATTACTCAGCGCAAACCATTTTTGTGAAATCTCAGGCAGGTCATGCTGTTTTTCCAATGACTGCTGCTGTTCCAGAGTGAGCCAGTATACTGCAAAAAAACCCAGTAAAGTAATTGAAGCACATATTGCAACAACCAGCAAAATTTTGTGGCGTATACTTTGGAACATTTGCAAAATATTTACTTAAAGACTGGATATTGAAAGTTGAAAATAAGCTGGACCAACTTTCATTGCTCATAGAGTACAGGTTTCAGCCGAAGTGCATGCATAAGATTCAAGCCAAGCCAGAGCGAGCTGACCATCCAGCAGACACCTGCTATCCGGACCAGTCCATCAATTTGCAGGATTGCACCCGGCAATAATAAAAATAGGGCTAGTGTTGCAAAATGTAATTGTCCTCTGGTACGTTTTTCCGGCAAGATATCTTTAAGTAGCGGAACTTTTGCTTTGCCAACTAAAGAACTGAAACGATGAAACCAAATCAAAAATGGTACAATTTTGTATAGCATCCCATTGGTAATTGTAACTGCAAATCCCAGCAAAAATAATAATCCAAACCCAAAAAGAAGACGTTCGTCTGTCCAGAAAAAACTGACGGTCAGACAAAGCAGTGAGAAGGGAAATGCCAGTAAACCAATCTGCCAAAAACGCAATGTGGCATCCACTACTTTACGCTTACGCTGCTGCAGCATTCGTAAAACTGTTGCTGCATAAATAATGCTGGCTAGAACACCTGGAAGCGTTACTAAGAGCAGAGTCGTCGAATTTGCGGAAAGTAAGAGACTTAGTGATACGGCTGCCAAACTGAACATTCCTGTACGTAAAATCCAGACTGCACGTTGCTGAGGAAAAGGGCTGGAAAGGTAAAACATTGGAATAACATGAAATCCAACACCGACTATTAATCCTCCAACTGCACCCGTCAGGGCTAAAGTAATATGCAGGCTTTTGAGGATTGTACGGTCAAGCAGCGCAGGCCATAATCCTGAAAATGTACCAATTTCCAGAATACCTAGCAAAACAGCAAATGTAAGTGAAACCAGCGAAATTCGCATAGCAGTGACAATCGGACGTTTTGCCTCAACACTAAAAAGAGCAGTCAGTAATTGTGTGAGAAAGATAATAAAAGCTAATAATAAGGTGCTGATTGCCAGTGGATATAAAAGCGGAGAATACTGCAGCAGACCGCCAATCAGTGCAATGACTCCAAGGCTCAGTAAAGCATGAACAAGACGTGAAAAAGAAATCCAGGGTACTTGTCCGCCAACAAGGACTGGAACCATCTGATAAAATGCTCCCATCATCACCATTATTACCCAGCCTAAGGTTATCAGGTGTGTTAAGGCTATGGTCTCAAAACTCCAGCTACTGCTGAAGAGTGAGCTGCCCCTGTAAAGAACAAAACTGCCTGCCAATAAACCAAAGACAGGCGCAGTAATAAAAAAACGAAATGGGATATCTTCCGGCGGAGCTTGATCCAGACTCAATCCGGAAGACCTCATTTGTCCTCCTTCCAGATCCAAAGTTCAATCGAACCATCTTCAAACTCTTTAAGATGAGTCTGCATTTTACGTTCTTCAAGTTTTGGAAATAACATTTTTGGAGAATGACGATGAAGCATTTTAACAACCTCATACGGTTCCAGCTTTTCAATAGCCTCAAGGACCAGAACCAGCGGTTCAGGTGGTTCTAGATCCCTGCAGTCAACTGTGATTACAGAGTATCCACAGGATACAGAATCAGGAATCATAGCTGTTATTCAACTTCCCTCATTCTTTGAATCAGGTTTGCTGCTTGCTCAGCTAAATGCTGATCGGCCATTGGATAAAGCATACCCTCTTCTTTCATATTATGCTGCTGCATCATCATTAACAGTGTTTCTCCTGCACCTAGAATTGTGTCTGTATCACCACTTTCGAGTGCTTCTTCCATTTGTTCCAGAATTGCGTTCATCTGTGTATGTTCTGCCCGCATGACCATAGTCGGTCCCTGTGTCATTCCGGTAGCCTGCTCAAATGCAGGAAACAAGATTTCTTCTTCCATCTCAAAATGACGTCGCATACCTAAATCAAAAGCAGTCATGTTTTCTCGTCCTTCTTCAAAATTACCTGCCAGTAATTCCGACTCTCCATCGGCATAAAGTTGATCACATCGTGCATGATCTGCTGCCATAAATTCACTAATTGTTTGCATATTAGACCTGAAAATAGCGGGTTTAAAATTAAGTTTGTTGACTGTAAATTAGCAAAATCATATTTTGCTGCAGAAATTTAAACAATCAAGCATATGGAATTAGATCATAAAAAGCGTTTATTATCGAGTGATTTGTACTGTTTTAAAAGAATAATATCAAGTCTTCAGCTTGCAAGATTTCTTTAAACAAGGCACTCTGCAAACCTAAGAAAAAACAATATAAATATAAAACAGTAATGAAAGAACAAGCTATTCAAAGTCGTTTCCATGCAGCCCAGGTACTTGTGCGTGATGCGGGTCTTTATGCACTTCAGTGGTACAGAAAACTGGACAGTCTGCAGACAGAAAAAAAAGGACCTCAGGACTGGGTCAGTGAAGCGGACCGTGAAGTTGAAAATATGATTCGCAAACGTCTGTATAGTTTATTTCCGGAAGATGGATTTTTAGGTGAGGAAAGTGGTTTTCAAGACTTGGATGCAAAAGGAATCTGGGTCGTTGATCCCATCGATGGAACAAGCTGTTTTCTGAATGGATTGTCATCATGGTGTGTTTCTATTGCATACATCGTAGAGAATCAAATAGAGATAGGCTTAATTTACGCACCATGTACGGATGAATTGTTTGCAGTTCAACGGGGTGCCGGTGCGACCTTAAACGGTTTTCCAATGAAACCAAGTCAGGCAGGATCACTTGCTGAAGGAATAGTCGGGTTGGGATATTCACCTAAAAGTTCGATTACAGCCACCCAAAAAGCATTTGATTATTTGTTTAATAATGGCGGTGTATTTCACGATATTGGTTCTGCAGCTTTAATGAATGCTTATGTTGCGGCAGGACGCTACATTGGATTTTATGAATTTCAGATAAATTCATGGGATTGTCTGGCAGGCATCGCCATGGTACGCGAAACCGGTGGCTGGACAAATGACTTTTTAGCAGATGATGGACTGCGCACTGGGAATCCCCTTTTAACTGCAGCTCCCGGTGCGAAAGACGCAATGCAGAAGTTGTTTGCTGCAGCCGGACATTAATTCTGTAGCGCTATTTTCCAGTCAGAGCAATGTTTAAAGCAGTTCAACCGTTGTCAAATCCAAGTATGGGAGGAAGTTGGCAGGAAAACAGTTTAAGCTTTGGTCTGGTTGCTGAAAACGTAGTCAGCATCAGTTATTTGTTCTATCCCTATTTCCTTCCTCAGCAAAAAGCTACTCAGGATTTATTGGCCAAAGTAAAGTTGGATGCTAAGTTTCAAACCGGTGATGTCTGGGGTTGGCAGGCTGATTTGCCAGCAGGCTTGTTGACTTCTATGTCATATCTAATACAGCTTGAAAAAGCAGACGGCAGTACACAATTTGTTATTGATCCTTTTGCAAGAGAAAGCCTCGGTGGTGAGTTTTGGGGGCAGCCTCTTGGTTTTGAAGTGAGTGTCGATGCATTGCAACTCAGAGTAGTTTCTCGTCTGAAGAAACAGTATTTTCAGGGTCTGCGGCGATTACCGGTACTGCGTCGGCAAGATTCTCCAACTGAAGAAGCTACTCTTCGCCCTTCAGCTCCTAATCATCGAATGGAAGATAGTATTGTTTATGAATGTCATGTCCGCGGAATGACCAGCAGTCCTTCCAGTACAGTCAGTAATTCTGCACATTCCGGAACATTTCAGGGACTTGTTGACTGTATTCCGTATTTGAAGAAGCTTGGGGTGACAACTCTGGAACTCTTGCCGGTATTTGACTTTGATGAAAATGAGAACTCTTTTTTTGCTGCAGAAAATGAGAGTCCGTTACTAAATTACTGGGGTTATTCTCCACTTCAGTTTTTTGCACCAAAACAAAATTATGCTGCCGATTGGGAGGATCCTGTGCAGGAATTTAAAGAGTTGGTTGATAAATTACATCAGGCCGGTCTGGAAATCTGGTTGGACGTCGTTTTTAACCATACTGCAGAATTTGGCCAGAATGGCCCTCAAGATCATTTTAAATCACTGGCACCGTCTCAGTTGTATTTACAGGACAAAGACGGTTCATTCTCAAATTATTCCGGTTGCGGAAATACACTGAAATGTGCACATCCAACTACCAGACGCCTGATTCGGGACAGCCTGATTTACTGGTCACATGAGATGGGTGTTGATGGATTCCGCTTTGATCTTGCTTCGATTCTCAATCGTGATGCATCAGGAAACAGTTTGGATTTTCCCCAGTTGCTATGGGAATTAAGAAATGATCCTGCATTGAAAAATATAAAATTGATTTCAGAACCCTGGGATGCAGCAGGCGCTTATGAACTTGGTAAAGCTGCAGCTTATGCAGACTGGACAGAATGGAATGACCGTTATCGAGACACAATACGTCGTGCGGTACGCGGTGAAGACGACATGATGGGGGCCTTGAAAGACTCTCTGCTGGGTAGCCCCAGTATTTTTGGCTCAACTAAAAAAGGAAGAAGAGGCAGTCTCAATTTTATCACATCTCATGACGGTATGACACTAATGGATTTGGTCTCATACAATAATAAACACAACGAAAATAACGCAGAAGAGAATAAAGACGGCCATCATGACGATTTTTCTGTAAACTGCGGCATAGAAGGCAAAACTGATAATCAGGAAATACTGGACTTGCGCTTCAGAAAGTTACGCATGTTTCACTGCCTGTTACAGTTGTCAAACGGAATACCCATGCTGGTGGCTGGCGATGAGTTTGGCAGGACACAGCATGGAAATAACAATGCATATTGTCATGATTCAGTAATAAGCTGGCTGGATTGGACTCTGACTAAAACGAACTCACAATTGTTGAATTTTACTCAACACATGATTGCTTTAAGGAAACAATATGCTTCTTTTTTGTTTGCAGAGAATAGTAAATATCGCTGGTTTAATGCCGCAGGAGGAGCAGAAGAATTGGCACCTTACGTGAGAACTCTGCATTTTGAAGTTAGAAACTCAGCATGGCCGGATCTGGTAATGCGTATCCTGATCAACTGTTTTGAACAACCGGTACAATTTGTGTTGCCCAAAGAAACTGCATGGAAAGTTCTAATAGATACAGACAAAAAACCTGCAGAATATCTTCCGCCTGTTGCTGGTATTGCCTGGTTATCTGGTTTTTCTGTACAAGTATTGAGAGGAACATTAATTTAAGTCCAGAGAACTGGTATACAAACTTATAATTTGAGGAGAATGGATGTCCAAAATTAAAAAACATGTTTCTGCCCTGGGTCCGGAATACAGTGAAAAAATGAAAAGCCGCTATGCAGAAAAAGTTAAACCATCCGGGAAAATTTATTCAAAAACCGATCGCCGTGAAAACCGTGTAACTGCTGATTTGCCTGCAGAATCTCTGCAGGAAGAAAAAAATAAGTTTGCATATCAGGGTGGATGTTTATGCGGAGCTGTAAGATTCAGTATAAGCGGGAAATTACGACACGTTATTAATTGTCACTGCGGGCAGTGTCTACATACTCATGGACATTATGCGGCCTATACGTCTGTTGACAAAAAGGAGTTTCAGTTGGTTAATGATGGCGGACTGAAATGGTTTCGCTCCTCTAACGAAGCTAGAAGAGGTTTTTGTCAGGAATGTGGTGCAAGTCTTTTTTTTGAACGATTAGGCGGGTGTAAGATCAGTATTGCTGCCGGGATGCTGGATTCTTCAAAAGGACTAAAAACGGTGGAGCATATTTTTGTTGCTGACAAACCTGATTATTATGAAATTGAGGATGATCTGCAAAAATTTTCTCAATACTACAACAGATAACATGAAAGCGATTCGGAGTTATAAAGACTGTTTTTAATTTAATTTGATGGTTTCGTTAAAAGTCTGCAATCCACATTATCATTCCTATCGTAGGGAGAAATTTTAACAATATTAGTGTGTGAACTTATCCTGGATTTATCGCTGCGCTCGGAATGAGACTATTTTTGTTCTTTACACATGTTAAGCTAATTTTTTAGCAAATATCACAATATCAACATACAATCTCCATAACTGAAAAAACGGTATTTATTCTCAACAGCCTGTTGATATGCGTTTAATAAATTATCCCGTCCACAGAAGGCAGAGACCAGGAGCATCAGTGTAGATTTAGGAAGGTGAAAATTGGTGAGCAGTCCATCTATCATGCTGAAATTATAGGTTGGATAAATAAATATATCAGTCCAGCCGGTGTTGTTTTGAAAATTTTGCCGGGCTATTGTTTCCAAAACACGGACACTTGTTGTGCCCAGACTAATTATCTGCTGCTTATTCTGCTGTATTCTTTGCAGCCGATTTAGAGTTTCACTGGAAACTGAAAAATATTCAGCATGCATTGTGTGTTTGCGAATATCTTCATGTTCAATTGATGAAAAAGTTCCGAGGCCAACGTGTAGAGTGACTTCTATAACTTCAATTCCACGATTCCTGATTTGATTTATAATTTCCGGAGTAAAGTGTAACCCGGCAGTTGGAGCTGCAATTGCGCCAGGTTCTGAAGCATAACAGGTTTGGTAACGTTTGCGATCTTCTGCATTCTGAAAAGCACTGGCATTTCGCCGTTCAATATAAGGAGGTAATGGAGGCAGGCCTACTTCCTCCAAACGAATTTTTAGCAGTTCCGGTTCTTCGAACTCTAAAAGCCATTCTCCATTTTCCAACCTTTGCAGTGCTTTTGCCAAAATCAAACCATCGCAAAATTCAAGTCGTTCTGAAACTTTTATCCTGCCGGCTTTACGGACTATTGCACTCCATTGTCCTGCTTCATTTTCTGCAATCAGCAAAGCCTCTATTATTGCCCCAGTTTTGCGTTTTCCTGGTATACGTGCAGGCAGTACCCTGGTGTTGTTAATTACCAAACAGGAAGATTCAGGAAGTAGAGAAACAATTTCAGTAAAATTATGATGTGTAACTATGCCGCTTTGGCGATCAAGCATCAGCATTCGTGATTGATCACGTAGTTTTGCGGGGTGCTGGGCAATTAATGACTCTGGAAGCTCATAATCATATGAGCTTAACTGCCAGTCTTTGGAAGGCATCAGGATTCAGATCAGGTGAAAAATGGGTTTTAGAATTAGGTAAAAATATTTAATTTTGCTTACAGCAGTATCAAACTGTTAATTGGATTTATTCATCTCACCCATTTGCTTCACCCTTTGTTCCGGTGGAATAACATGCTTAATTTTTGCAGCAAATTTTTCATTTGTAATTACTACATCTCCCTGTGCCATCAATTTGCCATCGACAAAAATGTCCAGACTTTCACCAACTAATCGATGTAACTCAAGGACAGAGCCTTGACCAAGTGAAAGTATATCGTTGACCGATAATTTTACTCGTCCTACCTCCAATGTCATTGTTAGAGGCATTTCCAGCAAAAATTTCACATCAACACCTTCCTCATCGGTTGGAGTGTCACCTAGTGCTCCTGAGTCCCCTGCTGCAGATTCAAGCATTTCGTCAAGATTATCGTCTGAAGAATCTGTTTTTTCTGTTACCAGAGCACTTAGATCTCCACTTTGAGCAATCTCTTCCGGACTGGACTGCTGATTCTCCATCTCACTCATCAAAGAATCAAGATCATCTTCAGGGTTTCCTGAATCTTCTGATTCAAGAGCCCCTTCAGCGGAATTATCTTGCTCATCATTCAAATCTTCATCAGCCATTTTTACTCCATTTAATACTATTATAAGTTGTATCTGTGAGACTCAATCACCCAGCATTTTCTATTTTGTAACTCATCCGGAGCATCACATCCAGCAGGACTTTCAAAGTTTTTTTGTCCAAAAGAAAATATCAACTCGTCAGTTCTGTGATTTTGAGATCGGCCAGAATTGTCTGCATGATTAAATTCTGCAACACACTTAAATTTATCCTCAGTTAATTGTTCTACATGTCGAAGATTAAATTGGCAACTCCATTGACGACTATGACAAAAGTGCTGCAAAAGTGCTTCGGCAACCTGTTCCAAGCCTGACAAAAAAACTGATCCACGATAAGCGGAGCCGTAAATGTCACCCTGCTTACGGCTGGCAATAAATTTTGGGATTTCATCCGCAGTCAGATGTCCATATGAACTGCCACCAGGAAAGTCAATCATGGTTGCAGCAAAACGATGTCCTCCAAGGTGGCTGCTGTCCCAAACTTCAACAGCTAAATTGTGTTTTAAAACTTGTTGGCGCATTTTGTCGGCAAGTTTCTGTCCAAACTTGGCACAGCATTTATCATGCCTCCCGTGGGTACAAATAAAAATCTGTTCCTGCCTGAGCTTCTCTGCAGAGATGCTGTTGTATTTTTCAGACTGAAAATGTGCTTCTAAAACCTCTTTGATACTCCCCGGCTGTATTTTTGAGTAGTACCATTGTCCTGGATAGATAAATATTTCAACGGTTTCATGTTCTAATCCGGCCTGACTGACAAGACGAATACTGATTTTTCCGTTGATTATGTTCTGATTTTTCAGCCATTTTTTTAAACCCTGCGGAAATCCGCCGCCAGATTCGAGAGCTTCATATTTCCAGAATCTTTTGGGCCAACTGATAAAAACAAAATGATCTGCAGATGGAGCAGTGCCTGCCAGAGGTTCGGAAGAATTTTGAGTCAACACACTGCAAAACTTAGTTTCACTCATTTTTAAATACCGGACTTGTTAAGGTTAAGACTTTAAGCATCAAGATGAACTAACAAAATCTAAGGGGCGAAAACAGGCAACTTGATGAACAAATTGTTCAGTTTCTTTACTTGCAGCCATTGCAGAATTAGTCTGTAAATTTTGAAGAACAGGATTTTCGTTTCTGCAGATATCTTCAGCAAAAGGACAACGTGAAGCATAGGAACAGCCGCTGCCTGATGTGCTGTCTGGAGAAATATCAAGCTGCTGAGACCGAGATGTCCTGGAACGGTCACTGCGTTCCAGAAACGGATCAGGTCTTGGAACTGCAGCCATTAATGCTCTGGTATATGGATGTTGTGCATGATTAAACAAATCAATGGTTGGAGCTGTTTCAACAACCTTTCCTGTATACATAACTGCAACTTTTGTAGTCATGTGTTTGACGATACTAAGATCATGACTGATAAAAAGGTAAGCCAGTCCATGTTGTTCACGTAAGTCCAGCATTAAATTCAGAACCTGTGCCTGTACAGAAACATCTAATGCAGAAACCGGTTCATCTGCCACAATTAGTGCCGGTTTAGTGATCAATGCTCTGGCGATTGCAATCCGCTGTCTTTGTCCTCCAGAGAATTGATGCGGAAACTTGTTTGCATCCGCAGGAGAAAGTCCCACATTATCCAGGGCTGTTGAAACGAGTTCCTGTCGTTTTTCAATAGTGATTTTTCCTAACAGACTCAGTGGTTCAGCTACAATTTGTTCAACTGAATGCCGAGGATCAAGTGAACCATAAGGATCTTGAAAGATCATTTGCAAACCATGTCTCATCCTTCTTAACTCTTCGGTACTTACAGAGTGTAGATTTTGTCCCTGAAAAATAATCTCACCGGATTGTGGAGCTTCGAGTGCCATTACAGTTCTGGCTAAAGTAGATTTTCCGCAGCCGGACTCTCCCACTATGCCAAAGCTTTCACCCGGGTTTACCATCAGGCTCACGCCGTCAAGTGCACGGAATGGTTGGGTTGTGCCAAATAATTGTTGACGGGGAAGCCTGTACTCCCTGACGATATTCCGAATCTGGAGCAGGTGGTTTGTGTTTTTTTCCGGGATCATGATTTTTCCTCGTATGGAAAAAAACAAGCTGTGCTGTGTCCTGCTCTCAGCAAAATTTCATGGGGAATTTCAGACGAGCATTTTGCTTTTGCCCTTGGGCAGCGATCTGCAAAAGCACATGCTGTGGAGCGTTCCCAATATTCCGGTACACGACCTGGAATTGTGGGTAATCTGTGTTTATGTGAACTAGCAGACATTAAGAAATGTTCATTATCATGCTTGTCTGCATCAGGTATGGAGGCAAAAAGTCCCCGTGTATAGGGATGTGACAAGTGTTGAAAAACATTTTTAGTAGAACCTTTTTCTATGATACGACCTGCATACATAACCAGCATCTGGTCGGTATTTTCTGCCACAACTCCCAAATCATGAGTTATCAGCATCAAAGCCATATTTTCCTCAGAAACAAGTTCGGCAATCAATGCCAGAATTTGCTCCTGGATTGTAACGTCTAAAGCAGTTGTTGGTTCATCCGCAATAATTAATTCCGGTTCACAGGCCATTGCAATCGCAATAACCACCCGTTGTCTTTGTCCTCCGGATAGTTGGTGCGGAAAAAGTGCACGTGAAAATTTATTGGCAGGAAGGCCGACGCGGTCCAGTACTTTCGACGCCTGCTGCTGTGACTGATGTCTGGATAAATTTTTGTGGAGCCTCAAACTTTCTGCTACCTGAAAACCAATAGAGAGGACAGGATTGAGTGCTGTCATTGGCTCCTGAAAAATCATGCCTATTTTATTTCCTCTAATTTGACATAAATCTTTTTCAGCTAAATCCAGCAAATTCCTGCCAAAGACAACTTCACCTGTGGCCTTCATGTTTTCCGGTAATAAGCCCATGACAGCAAAGGCCATTAAGGACTTTCCGCAGCCGGATTCTCCAACTATCCCCAAACTCTGACCTTTCTCCAGTTCAAAATTCAGTTGATCCAAAATGTTGATAGAACCTGATTTGTGTTCCAGACACACGGATAAATTATTAACGGTCAGTAAATTCAAGTTAGGGGTGTCTTTGGAAAATTAATTTATAAAGGAGCCTAGTTGATTACAAAAGCTGAAATAAAATTTTGAATACAATTTGCAGTTGATCTTATTTTGATTATTGGCAAGCTTTTTGGAAAGCATACCTTATCAGGGCAATTTTTGCATTCAGAAATTGACCATTTTGAGTATTCTGCTATTTATTGTAGCTGAAATGAAAAATAATTTTAAATCTTAAGAAAGCGGAAAATCTTTTTTCCATTTTTGAAAAGAGAAACAACAAAGGTTTGAGACTATGAGATCAGTAATTCAAGAAGAATTATTTGGTGCAGAACAATATACGTGTTTATGCAGTGTCTGCAGAGGAGAATTCCCACGCTCTTTAGAATTTTTCCCACAAGGTCGTTGTCATGATAAGCTGGCCTCATTTTGTAGGAAATGTGCAAATGTTCGTGCACAGGTTCTTCAATCTGTAAAAGAAAGCGAAGAACTTTTGTCTCAACTGAACCTGCTGGATAAAAAATGTGAAGAATGTGGAAGTACTAAAGAGTTACGCGAATTTTACATGTCTTCACATTCTCCTGATGGTAAAACTTCTTGCTGTAAAAATTGTATTGATGCAAAATCTGTTGAGAGGCAGATGCGTCAGCAGCGTCTGGGAGATTTGGCATGGGCGGTCTATTTCATTCAGGATTCACGTAATAATAAAGTTAAAATAGGAACATGTGATGATCCTTTTTTGACTCTGACCAACCTCCAAAAAGGTTCATCTGAAACTTTACATTTACTGGTCAGCCACGAAGCAGGTCAAAAAGATGCAGCTGAAAATATTGAAAGTACTCTGCACAGTCTATTTCAAACTCATCATACAGGCAACGGCTGGTTTGAAATGGTACCCTCTCTGGAACAGTACATTTCACTGCTTGAGCAAGGTGATTTCGAAAAAGCCGAAATTCTGCTCAAACCTAAAATGAACTCACAGGATACGGTTACAGAAAAAAATCTTCGGAAAGACAGTACAAAAGAGACTATTGTTGTTGAAGGCCAGAAATTTCCCAGTCTTGCTGCTGCCGCCAATGCAACCGGTTATACTGCAGAGCAGTTGAAAAAGCACCTCCAGACCTCAGAAGAAGTTGATACTACTCCGACCTCAAATCGGCAAAAAATTGGTTGAGCGCTGATTCTACATGAAAACACCATGAGCGGTAGTTTTTATTCTAAATTTATCTTTCCCTATCTTTGTGAATTAACCATGTCCGGAAAGTCACTTAGTACTTTTCGCCTTGATACACTACAGGAAACCAGCGGTCAAGTTTTGGAAATAGGTTTTGGAACAGGACTAAATCTTCCGCATTATCCTGATTCTGTTTACGAAATTGATGCAGTTGATGTAAACCCTCAAATGCATCATCTGGCCCAGAAAAGAATAGCAAACTCCAAAATTATTGTGACAAATTACGTTTTATCCGGAGAGCAGCTGCCGATGGATGATGCAAGTTATGACTATGTAACCTGCACCTTTACCTTGTGCAGTATTCCGGATGTTAAGCAGGCCTTAAGCGAGATTAACCGTGTGTTGAAACCTGGTGGGGTTTTTGTGTTTTTGGAACATGGTTTAAGTGATGTTAAATCCGTGCAGACTTGGCAGCATCGTCTTAATCCTTTGCAAAAAAGGATTGGTGACGGCTGTCATCTCAATCGTAAAATTGATGATTTAGTTCAAGATTCCTCCTTTGTATTAACCTCTTTAAACCGTTTCCAACTTCCGTCTGTTCCACGTTTCCTCGGACATTGCTATCAGGGGATTGCCACTAAAAGCCAGAGCAAAGTTTGAGAGTGTGTAGTTAGAATATATTTCTACAGTAAAATTGTTCAACTCTGTTCTACAAAAAATGAGTTGAAAAATAAGATAGAATCGGCTAGAATGTACAGACTTTCATCTTACAGCGAAATCACAATGGACTGGTCTTTTATTATCTTTCTTGCAGTATGGATTGTACTGCAATTATGGGTTTTCCCCAAACTCGGCATACCCACCTGAGGCAGCACAAACTCTTGCCGCGTGCCGGAAAGTAAAAATACAACTGAATCTGCAGAATTAGTTGAAGACTCAAAAAAAGTCTAACAAAGTTTCATCCTCTTTAATTCCTTTTTAGTTTAAAGTTTCCTCCTGTTATTCCGGCCAATCAAGACCATAGATTCGATTGTGCTAATTAGTATTCTGTGCAGATATAGTCTTGATCTAAGTACACCACTGGAAGCCGTTGCCTATTTGCCTAAAGTTTAGGTTCTCATTTTAGTGTTGACAAACACAATAACTGAATATTTTACTGACTTGGGTGCTCTGTTGCACAAAGGGTTTTGAGTTTTTCGGCTCCGACAGGCTCTATCGCTTGCATCGGTACAACAGCATAGCGGCTAGATAGGTTGTCACGTACACAGGTAATTTGCTCTTGCTCTGAGAGGGACCGTTTTTGCAGTAACGGCTGGCGGGTTTGGGCTACAGCAAGACTGGAGTTTATCACCCATCCCCATGGTTCGATGCCCGCACGGCGGAGATCATTCTGCAAATGCGAAGCCTCTAAGACGGGCGTTGTTTCAGGCAAGGTGACTATCATTATTTTTGTTTGCTGCGGATCTTGCAGCCGCATCATGGGAGTAATTAATCGCATTGCATTAGAGCTGCCTTGATGGCGAATAATGTCTTTGTGGTACGAACCCGTGGCATCCAACAACAATAATGTGTGCCCTGTGGGTGCTGTGTCCATAATGACAAATTGCTTGCTGCTTTCACGAATAACCCGTGAGAATGCCTGAAAAACGGCAATTTCTTCAGTGCAGGGTGAGCGCAGGTCTTCTTCGAGCATCGCCCGAGCTTGGTCATCCAGGTTTTTCCCTTTGGTAGCCATTACGTGTGCACGGTAGTCGGACGTTTCAGTCTCAGGGTCAATACGGCTCACAGTCAATCCTATGTGGTCACCACCAAGAGTATCGGTGATATGTGCCGCTGGATCGGTGGTGGTCAGCAACACTTTATGTCCACGAGCAGCTAATTCAGTAGCTACTGCAGCTGCTAAGGTGGTTTTGCCGACCCCGCCTTTGCCCATAAACATGACTAAACCTTTGCCCGGTGCTGCAATATCGTCCACTAGAGCGCCGAGAGTCGGAAAGTCGCTGTCTGCGTCCGGCATCTGCGAGGCATCACACTGGTCCGGGGCTCCGTGAGCAAAACGTTTCAGGGCTTCAAGACCCACAAGATTTTCTGAACGCAGGGGGAACACCTTGCTGGGCAAGGACTTGACTGCTTCTGCCATACCTTCCATGGCATCGAGATCACGCTGCAGTAAGGCCGCAGATAGAGGGTCGCCATCAGTCTCAGTAGGCATCATGCCATTAATGGCAAGTTGTTGATTGTTAATACCAATAGACGCCAATTCCACTGAAGTGCGCCCCACTTCAGCCAGTGCAGAACTACGTGGCCGTGCCACTAATATCAGCCGTGTGGTGGAAGCATCAGACAAACGTTCAACTGCCGCAGCGTATCTGTCGCGTTGTTTCTCCAAGCCGGCCAGGGGGCCAAGACATGAGGCATCCCCTTTTCCTTGCTCAAGGAAACCTGACCATGCACCCGGCAATTTCAACATGCGAATGGTGTGGCCTGTGGGTGCAGTATCAAATACCACATGATCATAACGCTCTACGAGGTCATTGTCCGTTAGCAGTGCAGTGAATTCATCAAAGGCAGCAATTTCCACTGTGCAGGCACCTGATAGTTGCTCCTCAATACTTTTGAGAGCTTCTTCAGGCAAAATCCTGCGCATGGGGCCAACAATTCGCTCACGATACACAGCAGCAGCTTCTTCAGGGTTAATTTCAATGGCATCTAAACCTTCCAGGTTATTTATTGGGGTAATTTTATTACCAATATCAGTTTCAAATACCTGCCCGACATTGGAGGCAGGGTCGGTGCTGACCAGCAGTACTTTTTTAGCTTGGCTGGCTAAATTCAAGCTGGTTGCACAAGCGAGTGAAGTTTTGCCTACACCACCTTTGCCCGTAAAAAATACGAATTTTGGAAGATCTTTAAACATAAGAAGTCCTTTACATGATTAATAGAGAGTGCTCTAGTATCAGAGCCGAAAAGCCCAATGGATTGGAGAAAGATGGCCATAACTGCGCATGGCCACATTTTTGATAAAGGTATGAGTATGAGGCCTTGCCCTTGGGTTGGTCAATTTAACAGCAACCGGAGGATGTTTTTGTTTGCTCATTCCCTGAGTCATCACAGCAACCGGAGGATGCTTTTGTTTGCTCATTTCCTGCGTCATCACAGCAACTGCTACCAGCTGTAGTTTTGCCAGGCGTAGTGGCTCCGGCATGATCGACACCCACCATTTGTGCCAGCTCGCCTCGGTCTGGGTAGCGGCCAAAGCTCTGCATTGAGTCATCTACAATGATCACTGGCAGGCCCTCAGTTCCGGCGCCATCCAGCACCATTTTTACTTGAGAATTGTCAGCAAACAGTGCTGGTTCTTGGGATAAGTTAATACGCACTACCTCGGTACCTTGGCTTTTTAGCCAATCCAAGTCTGCGGCAAAATCAACTAGATTTTGATCCAATTCGACACCACAAATTCCAGTAGAGCAGCACATTGCTGGATCATAAACGGTTACTTTAGTCATTAGAGTTTTCCTGTATTTGATTTAGATTTAATTGAGAGATTGCTGTTTTCAACAGCCCCATTGCTTGCGTTAGCTCCGCCCGGGTACAGGCGATATTAAGACGTGCAAACCCTTCCCCTTCCACGCCAAATGCTGGCCCACGGGTTACGGCCCAGCGCGCTTGTTGACGCAAAAATGTGTCCAACTGCGCCGGCGTTAAATCAAGCCTGCGAAAGTCTAACCATAATAAGAAGGTCCCATCTGGTTCAATCAGTTGAACCTGTGGGTGCCCATGCAGGTGCTCTCGCACTAGCGCTAAATTGCCTTCTAAATAGGTCAGTACTTCTGCTAACCATGGACCTCCACTGGTATAAGCCGCCTCCATGGCCACACTGGCAAAGGCATTATTTTTATTCACAGTTAGGCGGCTATTTTCCACCTGAAAAGCCTTACGACGCTCATCATTAGAGATTACCGTAAAGGCACTGCAACAGGCGGCAATATTAAAACTCTTAGCCGGTGACAAGCAGGTGATACTATTGTTGGCGTAGGCTGGGCCAAGGGCTGCAAAGGGCGTGTAGGTGTGGCCGTTAAAAGTAATATCACCATGTATTTCATCGCTGACCACCAACACATTGTGACACCCGCAGATGTCTCCTAACTGCTTCAGCTCGTCTCTGTTCCACACACGACCCACGGGATTATGTGGATTACACAAATACAGCATTTTCGTATACGGTTCTGCAGCTAAGCGCTCTAGACCCCCAAAATCCATGCTGTAGCGGCCGTTGTCCAACCGTAACGGATTGCTGACTAAACAGCGATTGTTTTCGTTTAGTATGTCGTAAAAATCAAAAAACACAGGAGGTTGAACGATTACGCCATCACCCGGCTCAGTGAATAAAGATGCCGCAATGGCCAGAATATTAAGCACGTTAGGGGCCCGTAAGATATGATCTGCCTCCACTTGCCAACGGTGCCGCTTGTGCAGCCAGCCAGTTAGCGCCGGCAGCAGAGCACTGGGTACTGTTTCATATCCAAACACACCATGATCCAGCCTTGTTTGCATGGCCCTAAGCACTGGCTCTGGCACTTTGTAGTTCATGTCTGCAACCCCAGCAGCAAACAATTTTTCCCCATCCTTACCCAATACTATGGAATGGGTTTTTAAGGCTGGAACCTCGCGCCGATTTATGACTTGATCTAAGTGATGAACATTTTGACTCATTCTGCTAACGGACAATTAAAGGTTTTGGTGGCCGTGATCGTCCCTAACAACGGCACCACTAAAAACATCGCAACATTCCCACCTGTAAGGTTCTCGTCCAGATTACCCAAGCCAACTACGGTACTAATTAAAATTGTGTGACCAGCCATTTGGCGAATAGTTTAGGCTGCACATTTTCTGACCTATCAAGGCTGTCTAGCGAATTACATAATACGTTAATACGGCAAGTGACGAAATAATTATATGTATTTAATCACGTGGCTGAAATTATGTCAAGACTTGTTTATTCGGTTATTATCAATATATAATGCCCTCTGTATCCAACCTCAACCTATTATGAGTGCGGGAAGAGACATGAACAATGTATTTTCAGGCCCCAGTGCCCTGTGCGGTTTCCTTGACCCAGAGAAACACTCAACCTGCACATATTTGCACTTCCAGCCAGCCTAAAACTGCTCACTGTACGAAACACATACCACTATGAACCAACAACACGCCATTGAGGCTTTTTCTGCCCTTGCTCAAGATTCCCGAGTAGAAATCTATCGGATGCTCGTACGTTGTTCACCAGCAACCATGCGTGCGGGAGAAATTTCCACAAAACTCAACATCATACCTTCAACTTTATCAGGCCACTTGGCGGTATTAAAGCGTGCGGGACTATTATACTCAAAGCGTCAACAGCGGGAAATATTGTACTCTGCCAATATCAGCGCAATGAATAAACTCATCAGCTTTATGTTACAGGATTGCTGCAATGGCCAAATGGGCAACTGCAAGCAGATTTTAGAGTTATTAGATCCCAAACCCTAGAGTTGCATATTCCGGTACTAATGAACATCTACAGAATTATGGATACAGTTTGCCAAATACACTCAATTGCATGAAACAGCTTTTGCTCCTCGTTATGATCGCTTCAGTATAATTCCAGGTTTCCTTCTCCGGTGCCTTAATTCTGTATTTTGTACCTACAGGAGGGCCAGTCGTTTCTACCATCCGAAGCAGATATAGTCTTGATTTAAGAACTTCAAGAATCCTTTGTCATTTTGCCTAAAGTTAAGGTTCTCATTTTATTGTTGACAAACACAATAACTGGGTCTATAACCTAGTTTAAAATAGCATTTTTCAAAATGCTGAGACAGTTTAGTCTGTATTGTTGTTGAGAGTTAACCAGAGAACTAACTCTGAATCAAGGGGGTATTATGCGGCATCTGTTTCTTATCCATTTATTTATTTTCCTCTTCTGCTTTACAGCTTCAGCTGAAAGCATTCCCTACGAAAAACTGGTCGGAGTCTGGACTAATTCCCAGAACGGGGTCAACCATGACCTCACTCAAAAACAGGTCACTGATCTGTGTGGAATGGGCTTCGCGATCTTTCATCCTGACCGGCAAAGTGAGATTCACATCCGGCTCAAACAAAACGGCAAGTTGATGATGTCAATGGACGTCCTCTCCAAAGAACCTTGTACCTATGAGGATAACCAGCTTAGCTGCGAAAGGGAAGGGAGCATGAACGGAAAGTCGCTGGGCGGAGGGCCGGAAATCACCCGTTTCGAGAAAGTGCGGGATGGTGTTTATGACATGAGCTCGCTGAAGCCGGACGGCAAGACTGTGGACAAGGTGCAAACCGGCTATCGCTGTCCTCTCACGATTCCGGAAGCACTAGCTTGGCTGGAAAGAAACTCCGGTCCGGGAGAGCTTGGTGAGAAAATGGAAGAAGGCCTGGAGATACTTGAAAAAGAAGCACCGCAGATCTTGGAAAAAGCATTTGAATCGTTGCCGGACTTATATCAGAAAATAGAATCAGGTGTTGAAAGTAATAACAAAAAAATAGAGTTCCTCAAAAAAAATGCGGAATCAGGTGACGGAAAAGCTCTGGCTGGTTTAGGGATTCTAAAATTGATGTCAATCATTATTCCTACAGGAGTCGAAATCGATCCGCAAGGCGGGCTTTCAATGCTCAAAGAAGCTGCTGAACTGCAGACAGTTCCAGCTTACGTTATGCTGGCAACAGTAAATATGCTTGCCATGGCCAAGCTTAAACAGGATTTTGGGACTGCAGCCGGATGGCTTGAGAAAGCCGCGTTTGAACAGCGTGCCGATGCCCGAAACACATTGGGAATGTTGAAACTCTTTGGTCTCGGGGTAGAGCAGGACGGCGAGGCGGCAGTAAAATTGTTAACTCTTTCCGCTCAGCAGGGAGATGCCTCAGCGCACTTTAATCTTGGATTTATTCATGTTTTTTATCCGGAAAAGCTAATGCAGAAATTAGGAATTTCGCTGGAACAGAATTTAACAAAGGGCATGATGCACTTAAAATTTGCCTCAGAAAAAGCAAGTTCCTCAGATAAACTTCATGAAAATGCCGTGCTAATTTGGAATTTTTTAAGTCGGCATCAGCATCCGGAATTGCTGGAACCTTCCAGGGATATGTCTAGAAAATGGAAAAAAGAACATCAAAGGAAAGTTAACAAATATAATACTCTACTTAAAATTCAGCGACGGAAATATCCTGACCTAACACTTCAAATGTACTTTAAGCTGGAAGGTGGGCAGGTCAAATTACTGGATGCATACATTAACTCTAAGCTGGAGTGGTCCTTGTTTTAAAAAATGTGCAGCTACATGATTAAGTCCTTTTAAAGATTTTTCCCATGTTGCATTAACTCATACCGAAAAGGTCACAATGAAAAATACTGGAATTCTTACCATATTCATCAGCATTTTTATTATCGTTGGTTGTGCCAGCCAACCCAAACAAGCTACTCCTGATACAGAACCCCCGGCTGAAGCAGTTTCTGCTGAGGAATCCCCGGCTGCGGAAGTTATTGTAGAGGCTTCACCGGAAGTGGAAGTTGTTGTTGAGAAACCGGAAAAAGCAACCATTTACTTCGATAGAACAAGCAGAAAATGGTACATAGAGAAGAAAGATGCTAAACAACCCCGATATGAAGGTGAAATTGCTGACGGCATCCCAAGCGGAAACGGAGCTCTTTATCTTCCGAATGGGTTCTATGAAGGAGAATTTAAGAATGGCAAATTCAACGGTAAGGGAAAGCGTTTATATTTTGAAAAAGGAAAACTTGTAGGTGTGTTTAAAGACAATAAAGCACATGGACAGGGAATCTACACCTATCTGGACGGAGCAAAGTATGTTGGTGGATATAAGTCAGGAAAAAAGCACGGTACAGGTACATTTACTTATCCTGATGGCGATAAATACGAAGGGCAATGGAAAAAGAGTATGTTCCATGGACATGGATCTTACATTTTTAAAGATGGCAGAAAGTACGTCGGATATTGGAAAAAGGACAAAAAAAATGGGCAGGGAACATTCACTTGGACTAATGGTAATATTTATACTGGTTTTTGGAAGAATGGGAAGTTTCACGGTCAGGGAACATTAACCAAACAAATAGCTACAAATATGTGGGTGAGTGGAAATTTCATCAAGAAGATGGATATGGGAAAAAAACCTGGCCTGATGGTGATACTTATGAAGGAGGTTTCAAAAACGGAAAATTCCATGGACAAGGAACATATTCATTTAATGATGGACGGAAATATCTTGGAAGTTGGAAAAATGATAAGATGCATGGAAGTGGTAAATTCTATTTCCCGGATGGACGGAAAGTTGAAGGTATTAACAAAAATGGACAACCGTGGAATGCGATAATGTACGATAAAGAAGGCAAAGTAATCAAAGAATATGTTGAAGGGAAAATTAAGCAATGATGAGACTGTAAAAAGTCCTAAAAGCGTGTCATTTCGAGCAAGGCGAGAAATCTTTCATCTGCTGTTAATAAATTTAAAAACATCACTTGACAAACTTCTTCTTACACAGCTAGCCTGAATATTCATTTTCGCAAAACAAAACTTTGTGAAAAATTCACTGGAACTTGCTCTACGAGCATATTTCAAATTGTTAATACTATTTTGGAGATAAAGATGAGTTGGACGAAAAAAACTGTATTGAGTATTGTCTGGATGCTGGCATCTGTTTGGATACTTGGTGTTTCACCTTTAAGTGCAAAACCCAAGGTGGCAGCTATTTTCACCCTGCCGGTTGAGCAGCAGTGGATCAGCCGGATCCACAAAGCACTCAATGCTTCAAAAGCTCGTGGTGACATTGAGTATGAGTTTTCTGAAAGCGTAAAGAATACTGACTATGAACGTGTAATGCGCGAATATGCAGAAAAAGGAATGGACTTGATAGTCGGTGAAGTATTTGGTTTGGAAAGAGCAGCCCGTAAAGTGGCCAAGGACTATCCAGGCACTGCATTCCTGATGGGATCAAGTTTTGGTGCAAGTGGAAATAATTTTTCTGTTTTTGACAACTGGATTCATGAGCCTTCTTATTTGTCCGGAATGATTGCCGGTGCAATGACTAAAACCAACAAAATGGGAGTTGTAGGAGGCTATCCGATTCCTGAAGTCAACCGTTTGGTTCATGCTTTTATGGACGGAGTTCACGCAGTTAATCCTGATGTGAAATTTATGGTCACCTTCATTGGTAGTTGGTTTGATCCGCCTAAGGCTAAAGAATCAGCTTTTGCCCAAATCGAACGTGGTGCAGACATTCTTTATGCAGAGCGTTTTGGTGTTTCAGATGCAGCCAAAGAAAAAGGAGTTTTGGCAATTGGTAACGTGATTAACACCCAGTCGGATTATCCTGATACTGTTATTGCATCAGCAATCTGGCACATGGAAGCCACAATTGACAGAGCAGTTTCTAAAGTCAGTTCCGGTAATTATGAGGCAGAAGATTATGGCCAATATTCATTCATGAAATACGGCGGAGGAAGTCTTGCTCCATATGGAACTTTCGAAAATCGCATACCGGCTAAAGTTAAAAAACAAGTAGCCGAACGTGCGCAGGAAATTAAAGACGGTTTGTTCCGGGTCAATGTCAATGACGCGGAACCGAAATCAACAATGTGAGGAACTGAGTGAACAGTTCTGAAATTGATGTTTCGAAAAACCAGTCAGACTCAGAGGTGGTGCTTCGCTTGCGGGGCATCACCAAAGTTTTTGGAAGTCTGGTGGCCAACGATGACATTAGTCTGGAATTAAAGTCCGGAGAAGTACTGGCTTTGCTGGGTGAAAATGGAGCCGGCAAAACGACTTTAATGAACATTCTGTTTGGGCATTATGTTGCCGATTCCGGTAGTGTAGAGGTGTTCGGAAAGAATATTCCGGAGGGTTCACCACATGCGGCAATTGAGGCGGGCATCGGTATGGTGCATCAGCATTTCACACTGGCAGATAATTTAAGTGTGCTTGACAATGTGATGCTGGGTACAGAATCTTTGTGGTCGCTTTCTTCAAATCGACGTTCCGGACGCCGGCACTTGGAGGAACTTGGAAAACGTTTTGGTCTAGAGGTGCAGCCCCATGTCCGCATCAGCGAGCTCTCAATTGGCGAACGTCAAAGAGTAGAAATACTCAAAGCATTATACCGTAAAGCACGAATCCTGATTCTGGATGAACCTACTGCAGTGCTTACTCCCCAGGAAACAAAAGATTTTTTTGAGACTCTTAAAAAATTGGTAAAGGGCGGACTTTCACTAATTTTTATTTCCCACAAAATGCAGGAAGTTTTAGCAATCAGTGACCGTGTTGCTGTGCTGCGTGACGGAAGTTTAGTGACAGAAATAAAAACTGCTGCTGCTTCAGAAACAGAATTAGCGCATGCAATGGTTGGACGCGAGATTGAATTGCCTGAGCGTAAGGCTTTGGAGGCCGGAAGATCGATATTTAAACTGGAAGATGTCACAGTTTCAGCCGGTGAAGGTCGCCCGGGATTAAAAGAAGTTTCCCTGAATATTTGTGCTAAAGAAATTGTTGGCATTGCAGGTGTATCGGGTAACGGCCAAACTGCGCTGGCAGATTTAATAAGCGGATTGGCAGTGCCCCAAAGCGGTATCGTAGAACTCCACGGTGAAATAGTCAGGCGCTTTACTCCGGAGAATATGCTCCGGAACAAAGTCGGACGGATTCCGGAAGACAGACACACACAGGGCGTGATTGGTGACATGAGCTTAGCCGAAAACAGTATTTCTGAATGTTACCGTGAAGCGCAGTTCAGTACTTTTGGTTGGCAGAATCATCGTAACCGAGATCGTTTTGCAGAAAATGTAGTGAGCAGATTTGATGTTCGCGGATATAACTCCAAGGCGCCGGTGCGTTTACTTTCCGGAGGAAATATGCAGAAGCTGATTCTCGGTAGAGTCCTCTCCGGAAATCCACAACTGATACTGGCCAATCAACCAGGACGGGGTTTGGATGTGGGGGCCGTGGCTTATGTTCATCAACAGCTGCTTTCCGCCCGTGCGGAAGGTGCGGCGATTTTGCTGATTTCTGAAGATCTGGAAGAGCTGCTGCAAATCGCAGATCGCATCGCAGTTATTCACAGGGGGCAACTCAGTGAAACATTTCCTCGTGAATCAATCTCCATTGCACAACTAGGACTCCTGATGACCGGACAGCAAAATTTTTCAACAACCAATTATCCGTCTGCAGGAAATAATGCGTCTTGAAGCAAGAACCAATATCCCCCTGGGATTTATGCTCCTGGCTCCAGTTTTGGCAGTATTGGCAAGTTTTATGTTATGTGCAGGACTTGTGGCCTGGAGTGGAGTACCTGTTTTGGAGGCCTATGGACTTTTGCTGCAGGGTGCACTCGGTTCAGGATTTGCGCTGGCAGAAACATTAGCTCGGACAACTCCGCTGATATTTACTGGATTAGCAGCAGCAGTTGCATTTAAATCCCGTTTTTGGAACATTGGGGCAGAAGGGCAATTGTATGCCGGTGCACTCATCATTACTGTTTTAGGAACTGGAATGCTGGATTTGCCTCAGGAATTGATGATACCAGTTCTGGTGATTTGCAGTGCGGTTGCAGGTGCTTTGCTGCTGCTGGGGCCGGTTTTGCTTAAACTTCATTTTGGAGTTGATGAAGTTGTTACAACACTTTTACTGAATTTTATTGTAATCCTGCTGGTCAGCCTGTTACTCGAAGGGCCGTTAAAAGATCCAATGGGACTGGGGTGGCCTCAGGCAGAACCGGTTACGGAAGCAGCAGAGCTCCCCCGCCTTTTCCGGGGACTGCGTTTACACTCCGGACTTTTGCTGGCTCTTTTGCTGGCTTTCATTATCTGGATCGTGAGTATTCGTACTACTCTTGGTTATGAAATGCGTGCAGTAGGTTTTAATCAAAAGGCTGCCCGCTTTGCAGGAATGCCTGTCAACCGCGTGATGATCATGACTGCCTTGATTTCCGGAGGAATTGCCGGCATTGCAGGTTATAGCGAAGTTGCAGGTATGAAAGGTAATCTGACGCTGGACCTCAGTCCAGGTTTTGGTTATACAGGAATTGTTGTGGCAATGCTGGCACAACTGCATCCACTTGGAGTTGTTATTTCAGCCACTTTTGTGGCAAGTGTTTTTGTTGGTGCAGACGCCATGAGCCGCTCTGCCGGAGTACCAAGTTATATTGCAGATGTAATGGTTTCAGTTTCTTTACTATGTATGCTGGTTTCTGTTTTACTGGTTCGTTTTAGGATTCGCTGGAGTTGAAATGGAGTGGTTGGAAATATTTCTGAATACCAGTTTTTGGGTTGCTGCAGTTAGAATTGCTACTCCCTTAATCTTTGGCACACTGGGCGAAGTAATCTGTGAAAAAGCAGGCGTGCTCAATCTGGGAATCGAAGGCATTATGACGATTGGTGCCATGGTTGGCTGGATGACAGTTTATCAAGGTGCAGGTCTTTGGACAGGCGTTTTGTTTGCTGCAGTCTGTGGTGGAATTTTTGGTTTGCTGCATGCCATGCTGACAGTACCTCTGGGTCTTTCACAACATGTAACCGGTATCGGCATTACCTTGTTGGCCACAAGTCTCTCCTCTTATGTTTATCGTTTAATTTTACCAGAAGTTAATTCTCCTCCAAGAATTCAGGCTTTTGAACCACTGGATATTCCGGGACTTTCGGCGGTGCCGATTATTGGGGAAGCTCTTTTCAAGCAAACACCTTTAACGTATTTTGCTTTTATTTCAGTTATTGTTGTGGCTTATGTCCTGTATCGAACTCCGGTTGGGCTGGCAGTACAAATGGTTGGTGAAAATCCGGCGGCGGCAGAAGCACAAGGATTAAATGTTACAATAATTCGAACTTGTGCTGTTGTCTGTGGAAGTGCGTTTATGGCTGTAGGAGGAGCTTTCTTAACCATGTCAGCTTTCAATGCTTTCTTTTTCAACATGATCAACGGACGCGGCTGGATTTGTATTGCCTTGGTTGTTTTTGCCTCGTGGCGTCCGGGTAAAGCACTTTTGGGTGCCTTACTGTTTGCGGCTTTTGATGCCTACCAGATGCGTTTACAGCAGTTGATAGGATCAGAGATTCCTTATCAAATTTTCCTGATGATGCCGTATGTACTCAGTATTCTGGCATTGATTGTTATGTCAAGGCGTGTCGGTTATCCACAGGCGTTGATGGTACCTTACCGTAAAGGCGAGCGCTGAGAAAATCATTGTTGCTCTAAAAATATTGTTTTCGATCTGAATTTAAATCAATTTTTTTTATTTCAGCATTAATATTTTAGAAGATTACAAAAACGTCTTGAATCTGTACAGGAAAGTTTGTACTTTTATAGACTCAATTCAAGATTTGTTAATTCATTCTGACTGAACTATTTCTCCGTTGTTTTGAAACGGAACCTCCTACTGTATTTTCCTGAAATATCTGCCCATATGGCAAAAAATATAACTCCCCGCAAAGAAAACTACTCGCAGTGGTATCTTGACGTGATTGCTGCAGGCCAACTTGCGGATTATGCACCAGTCAAAGGCTGTATGGTGATACGTCCAACCGGCTATGCAATTTGGGAAGCCATGCAGGCCAGATTGGACAGAATGTTCAAAGAAACAGGACATGTAAATGCCTCTTTCCCTTTATTAATTCCAAAACATTTTATGGAGCGTGAAGCGGAACATGTTGAAGGTTTTAGTCCGGAATGTGCTGTCGTTACACATGGAGGAGGAAAAGAACTTGAAGAACCACTGATGATACGTCCTACTTCTGAGACAGTAATTGGCCATATGTATTCACAGTGGATTCACAGCTATCGTGACCTTCCGGTACTGATTAATCAGTGGTGTAACGTGCTGCGCTGGGAAATGCGTACCCGCCTGTTTTTACGAACCTCAGAATTTCTTTGGCAGGAAGGGCATACGGCCCATGAAACTGCGGAAGAAGCTCAGGAAGAGACATTGCGGATGCTGGAAATATACCGTATCTTTCAGGAAGAATATTTAGCAATTCCTGTAATCACAGGATTAAAGACAGAATCTGAGAAATTTCCCGGTGCCTTGTCCACTTATACAATTGAAGCAATGATGCAGGACGGCAAAGCACTGCAGTCTGGAACATCACACAATTTGGGCCAGAATTTTTCAAAGGCATTCGAAATTGATTATCTTGACCGCAACAACAATCAAAAATATGTCTGGACGACCAGCTGGGGTGTTTCAACACGAATGATCGGCGGTTTGATTATGACGCACAGTGATGACGACGGTTTGATAATTCCTCCAAAAATAGCGCCGGTTCAGGTGGCAATAGTACCTATTTTTAATAATGATCAGGAACGCAGTGAGACACTAGATTTTGCAGAAAAAATAGCAAAACAGCTGCATGAACAAATTGATCAACTTCAAATAAAAATAGATTCACGGGACAATTTGCGTCCTGCAGATAAGTTTTTTCATTGGATTCAGCAGGGTGTTCCTGTGAGAATTGAAGTTGGCCCGCGCGATGTTAAAAAACAGTCGGCAATGGTTGCAAGACGAGATATACGTGAGAAAAATCCAGTCCCGCTTGAAAACATAACAACACATGTTGTAAAGTTATTGGGTGAGATTCAGCAAAATTTATTTCAACGTGCTTTGGACTACAGAAAAGAAAATACCAGAACGGCATCCAGTTATGCTGAGTTCAAAGAGATTATTGCTGATGAAGGTGGATTTGTGTATGCACACTGGGATGGTTCCAAAGCAGTAGAGACACAAATAAAACGGGAAACTAAGGCCACGATTCGCTGCATACCTCTTGAAAACAGCTCAGAGCCGGGAAAATGTATTGTAAGTGGTGAACCATCTAAACAGCAGGTTATGTTTGCTATATCTTACTGACAAACATGCATAAAATAGTAGTTAAATCTTTTAATAAACAGGATTTGTGAACAATCACATCATTGTTTCAAATGTCAGTGATGCGTCTTTTGCACTTGGGGTTGGCTATGCGCATTCTCAGGCAATCGATATCTCGGATTTAATTGCCCTGAAGACCTTTATCAACAATGAATTTTGCCCAAGATTTCTACAAGATCATGTAACCGAAGAGACTTTGGGAAATGGTTTAAAAGGCAAATCAGTTTATATCGTTTCGACTCATTCTGCATATTATTCGCGTAATGAGCTGGCAATGCGTAATTATTTAATTGCATCTGCAGCAAAGGAAAACGGTGCAGAATTTGTGGCATTGGTTGAACCGGATTTGTTTTATTCTGCACAGGATCGTGGACCCAGGACTCTCGACCATCCACAAGTTACTGATTTTGCTTCAAGAGAAAAATTTGTGGGGCAACCCTGCTCTGCAGAAATGTATGCACAGTTACTGAAGACTTCCGGAGTTGATTCTGTGATGACCGTTCACAACCACAAACCGGATGTCATGCGGAATATCTATCAAAAAGTTAATCCTGACGGCAATTCTCGCAACATTCCTTCTTTTCTTAATTTAGATATCTCGCCACTAATTGCAAACTATATTCTTCGTTCAGGACTGGTTCGTTTATGGAATTATGGAGAACATGTTGGTTTTGTGGCACCGGACGATGGTGCAGTAGATTTTGTCAGCCGAGTGAGGGAATTTACGGGACTTCATAATTCGGTATTGGTGACTTTCAGAAAAACCCGCCATGGTCAGCGTGACGTAACAGTTGATTTTAGTGAAGATGTTGAGAAGCTGAAAGGTCGTGATATTTTTATTCTGGATGATATGGTCCGTACTGGTGGCACGATTGCAGCAAACATCAATGCAATTGCTGAATCCAAACGTTGCCGACCGGCAAACATATTCTTTTACAGCACTCATTCGACTATCTCACCTGAAGCCCGTGAGAACTTGAATTCTCCCTATTTAAATCAATTCATAACCAGCAACACAATTCCTGGTGTTCTGAACAGGGATATTCAGGGGCGTTTACGGAAAAAAATTGTAGTTTTGAAAATTGAAAAATGGATTGCTAATGCCATCAGGCAGTGTTTAGAAGAAGCTCATCTTCCGGATGATATATACGGAAACAACTCTGTTACTCAGTCTGATGACTTTTACGAAGTTGATCTCTCAACAAAAAATCCCCTGCATAATAAGTCCCGCGTTCAACAGTACGAATTAACTATCTGAAAATGGCTAAAGACGAAAACACGCTCATCCTGGGAATCGGCGGAGTGGGAATGCATCTGGCTCAACGTCTGGTACACGAAGGTTACAGGGTAACTGTGATTGAGTCAGATTCCGAATTACTGGAAGAAGCAGCAGAAACACTGGATGCCAGACTGATTTGTGGTAATGCAATGCAGCTATCCAGTTGGCGGGAAGCTCATGCTCAGGATATGGAGTTGATGATTGCAGCAACTAATTCTGATTCCACCAATATGCTGTCATCATTGATTGCAGACAGGTTCGGTATTGAAAGAAAAATTATTCGTGCACGATCAATTGAATTAGTGGATGGGAGTATTCTTTCTCCGGAAGATCTGAAGATAGATTTGATGGTACATCCGGAAGAATTAGTCTCTCAGGAGATCTTTCGTTTAGTTCAACGGGCATCGTGCAATGACCTTACTGCAGTAGGTGAAGGAAATATGCGTGTGCTTGCCATGAGAATTAACGAGGACTCACCGCTGATTTTCAAAACCCCTAAAGAACTTTCAGCAATGCATACTGAATATCATTTTAGGGTTGTGGCAATTGCCCGTGGTATTTCAACTATAATCCCACAGGCAGATGAAGTAATACGAGCATTTGATCAGGTTTTTATCATGGCACGCACGGAAGATATCCTGCCTTTGATGGACATGATGAAAATAGAACATAAAACAATCGAAAGCTTGATGATTCTTGGTGGTGGGTTAGTGGGGCGCAGAGTAGCACAACTGCTGGAAAAAGAAGTTGAAATAAAGCTCATTGAAAAGGATCAGGAACGCGCAGAAGAACTTGCCTCTGATTTGAAAAATACTGAGGTAATTCATGGTGATGGTACTGATGCAAATGTACTTGTGATGTCGGGGCTGGATTCAGCAGAATCTTTTATAGCAACAACTGGAGATAATGAAACGAATATAGTCAGTTGTCTGTTAGCTAAGCATCTTATGAATCGCAAAAATCGTGATCAGCAGGGAGTAGACGGTAAGACGATTGCCCTAGTTAACAAGGAAGATTATCTGGTTTTAGCATCGACGATTGGTTTAGACATTGCCCTGAATGCAAAAATTTCAGCTGCTAATGAAATTCTGAAATTCGTCCGTCGGAACGAACTGTTGTCTGTGGCACACCTTCATGGCGTGGATGCGGAGGTCGTTGAGCTTATTGCTGCACCCGGCTCGGATATTGCACGTAAGCCTTTGAAAAAATTGGCGAGTTATTTTCGTCAGCATAATATTTTGATCGGAGGCGTTGAACAAGACGGAGTTTGGACTGTTGCAGTAGGATCAACTGAAATTAAACCTCATAACAGAGTAGTTGCTGTTTGTTCCTCACAACACCTGAATAAGGTAAGGCAGTTATTTTCTTGAAATAATTAACTATTTTCCCCGTCAAATTTATTTTTATTTTTTTGCAATTAAACCTACCATTATTAAATGAATGGGTATATACTGTTTCAATGAAATTTCTGTTAAGAGGTTTTACAGGTCTATTACTCCTCTTTGCAGGAGGGTGTAGTCAGGAACGAACATATCTATATCCCATGGATGGACGTCTTGAACTTCAAAGAATCTGCAGGGCTGTAAGTGCCAGAAACACAAATCGATTTATGGTTTTGTTGGGAAAAATTTACCCCTTAAATAATGATGGACGAACCGCTCCGCTTGAAGAAATAAGTACCAGCTTGGAAGATGCAGGATATTTTTGTGGACCATATCGTCTAAGAAATGCTCCTTGCTCAGTTGGAAAAAACAGAAGGATTGATCAGTCAGCGTGTTCTTATTTGAGATAAGTAATTGAAATAATAAGATTAATATAGTATATAATGTGTGTTGTTCAGCTGATGTTTCCAAACGAAATAGCAGATAATATTTTTTTAATGATTTGAATTTTAGTTTGACTGGAATGCAAATATAACATGGACAGTAAATTGCACCCAAGCAAGAGTTCATTTTTTATCAACAGCAATTGATTGTAATTTATTAGGACGAGGAGCATGGATGCCGTCGAAGAGTAAAAGCAATAATTTAATCGTAGGTCTGGACATAGGTACTACGAAAATATGTGCAATTGCAGTTGAAGGTGATGATAGTGAGGAACTGAATGTTGTTGGGGTCGGCACGGCGAAATCAGAAGGCTTACGCAAAGGCGTAGTAGTCAATATAGAAAAGACGGTCAAGGCCATTAAAAAGGCTGTCGAGGAGTGTGAGTTAATGTGTGGAACTCAGATTCGCTCAGTTTACGCCGGAATTGCAGGGCACCATATCAGGGGGCAAAACAGTCGGGGAATGGTAACAGTTTACCATAATCGAATTGTAACTGAAGAAGACATTCGCCGTGTAATTGACGCAGCCCAGGTTTTGATTCCAAATGACAGGGAAGTTTTGCATATACTTCCTCAGGAGTTTATTGTTGATGATCAGGATGGAGTACAAAACCCGCTCGGAATGGCAGCAGCCCGTCTTGAAGTGAATGTTCACATTGTGACCGGTTCGGTAACCTCAGCTCAAAATATTATTAAGTGTTGTAACCAGTCCGGACTTGATGTCGAGGATATCGTTCTGGAACCATTATCTTCAAGCCAGGCTGTCCTCAGTCCTGATGAACAAGAAGTCGGCGTAGTGTTGGTAGATATTGGTGGAGGGACGACAGATGTTACGATTTATTCTGAAGGCAGCATTGTTCACACTGCGGTATTAGCCTTGGGCGGCAATCATTTAACACATGATATTGCTATCGGTTTAGGGGCGCCATTACATGAGGCAGAGGACATTAAACACAAGTACGGTGTGGCGATGTCCAGCATGGTGGAAGAAGGAGAGATGATAGATGTACCAAGTGTGGGTGGCAGGAATAATCGCACTATGCAAAAAAGGGTTCTGGCAAGTATTATTGAAGATCGTTTTAGAGAAATATTTGAACTGATTGCCCATGAAATCGAAAAAACACACTTTCATACATTGATGGCTTCAGGAGTAGTTATTACCGGAGGAACTTGTATCATGCCAGGTGCAGACAGATTGGCTTCTCAAGTATTAAATTTGCCGGTTCGAGTGGGATATCCTGAAAACATTTCCGGTTTACGTGAAATGATTTACTCACCAAAATATGCAACCAGTGTAGGTCTGGTTCGTTATGGAATCACAAGTAATCAAGGTAAATTAAATTTCGTGGGTGATGACACAAATATGTTTCATAAAGTTTCCAGACGTATGAAAGATTGGATGCAAGATTTCTTTTAACAAAAAAACTTCAAAATTAAACCTGATATATTAAACACAAAACGGGGAATATATGCTAAATTTTTCTGATATCCAACCTATTAGGGACGATACTCCAGTTATTAAAGTTGTCGGGGTAGGCGGGGGCGGAGGTAATGCAGTCAACCGTATGATACAATCTGGCGTTCAAGGGGTGGATTTCATAGCAGCAAATACAGATTTGCAGGATTTGCGTAAATCACTTGCACCTCAAAAATTACAGGTTGGCAGTCAATGTTCTCGAGGACTGGGTGCAGGTGCCAAACCTGAAATCGGCCGCAATGCAGCTCTGGAAAGTATCGATCAAATCAGAGATTCCCTTCAAGGTGCTGATATGGTGTTTCTGGCAGCCGGAATGGGTGGTGGCACTGGTACAGGCGGAGCCCCGATTGTAGCTCAGGTAGCAAGAGATTTAAAAGCACTGACAGTTGGTGTAGTAACCTTACCTTTCAACTTTGAAGCAAAAAAACGGCGCAAAGTTGCAGAAGGTGGTGTGAAAGAGTTAAGACAGAACGTTGACACACTAATTGTAGTTCCAAACGAAAATTTATTTAGTATTATCAACAGAAGGACTCCAATGACTGAAGCCTTCGGATATGCTGATGATGTGCTGCGTCAAGGAGTACAAGGTATCTCTGATTTGATAACGAGGGACGGTCTGGTTAATTTGGATTTTGCAGACGTTCGGACTGTGATGGCAAATAAAGGTAAGGCAGTTATGGGCACAGGAATGGCCTCAGGAGAAAATAGAGCAAGACATGCAGCAGAGCAGGCATTGCACAGTCCCTTATTAAACGACAATAGAATTGATGGGGCAAGAGGTATATTGATAAATGTAGTTGGTGGAATTTCTATGGGTATGCAGGAAGTAGATGAAGCATCAACTTTTATCAAGGAACATGGTCACAAAGATGCAGAAATTATCTGGGGAGCTGCAATAAACCCAGATTTTGATGATCAAATGATGATAACAGTTATTGCAACAGGTTTTGATGAACAAGATGAAGCTGCAGAAAAAATATCTGTTCCAATTAATACAATGCCCTTTGATTTGCTGGCACAGGCAAAGAACGAGTCAAAATCAGATCTGGCATTTGAAGAAGCAGGTTCAAAAGTTGAACTTGAAACAGGTACTCCTGATTTTGCATATAATGACAGCAAAGAAGATTATTCTGCAGAAACAGCTACATATGTTGAAACTGATGAGTCTTTTGAAACAGTAGATAATTCAGATTCAGTTGAGGCATTGAAAATTCAGGAAAGATCACTTGATGATCAGGAAAAAAATTCCAGTGACCAAACTATTTTGTCTTCAACAGAAACTGATACTGAAGAAATTATATTCGAAAACGAGGCTGTTTCTGCTGAAAATGCAAATGATATTGCGACTGAGGAAGTTGAAAAAGAGTTAGAAACAGCTGAGTTTGTTTCTACAGATGCAACACAGGCTGAAATCAAAAATGATCAAGTGGACGAGCCTGGTGCATTTGATGATTTGCCTGATATTTCTTCAACAGAATTGATTGATGCTGCAACATACTCTATTCATGGAACAGGTTCTGAAACTGCAAAAGTTAATGGAAATAAAGCAGCAAGTTCAGATTCACTTACCTACAAAGATATTCTTTCGGAAAAGAAAAATACTGATGAAACCAGTATTGTTGAAACAAGTCCTCTGATTCCGGACTGGGCCAATCAGACTGAAAATCCAGCATTTTTTCAGAATCTTGATATTCCTACATTTCTTAGAAGACGAGGATCAAATAGACCTCGCCAATAAATTAACTTGTGGTTCTGTATCTTTCTCACTATCCTTACATTTCGTAGAAGGAAAGCTGAGTGGTAATATAGTTTGTTTCTGAAAGATTAGAATTTACAAGTTCCAGCCAGAAAGTCATTACCAGTCTGCTTCTGACATTTTTCCTGAGTATTTTTGCTGAAGAGAATTGTAATTCCTGCATTATGAATTATTTTCTCTGTTGATATCAGCACAGAATAGTACGTCTAATTATGAAATCAATGCGCATACTTCACAGCTCTTTATTAGGACTAATTGGGGGTCTATGTAGTTGGGGCTTTTTGCAGATCGGATTTCATGTTTTTGAAACTTTTTCCATCACAGTTTTGTCAGAATTTAATATAGGACAGCTGAATAAATTTATTTATGAAGGGACTTTAGTAGGTCTTGGGCTGGGTATGATTCTGCAGGCAAGGGTTTCTCTTTGGTACCACCATGATGTGGTGCGTATAATGTCCAAAATGTTTGTGGGTGCGCTAACCGGATCGATCACGGGCCTGTTATGCTTTGTCTTCGGCCATTTATTACAGGAATGGCAGGTAATGCCGGCTATAAGTCGCTTGATAAGTTGGACACTTTTAGGATTATTTATTGTAGGAAGCACCGAGTTGTTTCGCTCCAGTTCTGGGATTTTACGGCCACAAATAATAAGTGGAGGAATTGGGGGCGCAATCGGCGGTGCAATTTTTGAATTATTGTCGCTGTTTCAGATGACTGGACCAGACAATCTATTTGGATTGCTTCTTGTCGGTTTCAGTATCTCTTTGTTTATTGGACTTAATGAAAAACGTCTTACTTCTTTTGCTTTGCGGGTTTTAACTGGGAGGCAGGAAGGACAATTGTTTTTTCTTGATCAAAATAGATTCACTTTAGGCTACGGTTCACAAAACGACTTCATTTTAAAAGGTTACGAAGAAGTTTGTGAACTCCATGCACGCATTTTCAAAAAAGATCATCAAGTAATTATTGAAAATGAAGATGTCGGAGGTAAAGTTCTGGTGAATTATCGTATTGTAGATCAACAATCCATCAAAAAAGGAGATGTCATCAAAATTGGTACAGCGCTATTGCAGTACTATGAAATCTGATGATCTCACAAAAAAGTCGATGTCTTCATCACTGCGCGTATAGTGCAGCTCTGTTTTTTATTGCTTTTCTTAACTCCACATTTTTGTTTGCAGTTGAATTAACTGCTGTACAAAGTGTGGATGGACAAAAAGAACAATCCTTTGCGTTTTGGTGGAAATTTCTTCCAGAAACATACTTCTTGAGGATTGTTGAAATCCCCTCATTAAATATTGTTGAAACACTACTGCTTTTTACAGGAGTGCTGTTAATGCTCTTTGTCTTGTGGTTACTGCAGAGACCAAGAGTAAAAAAAATGTCCGGTTGTGGTTTCAAACTTCTCAATCTTGGAGAGCAGGGTCTTTTTATACCATTGAAATCTGAGATTCATTCGCTGGATTTTCTTTCTCAAATTAAAACAAATAAGAAGTTTCGTTTGTCTACAAATTTAAACAGGGTTACTTTGACGCCACACCAGAGTACATATCTGCTGGAAGATAAGAACTATAAAAATGCACTATTAATCAATCGAAGACGTACACACAGAACTATTCTTTGTGATAATGATGTTCTGGATATTGGTGAGATGATCCTGCTTTTTCGTAATCCTGGAATTCCTGCAGAAAAAACTACACGAACTGCAGGTGCAAAACCGCAATTTTCTATCTCAGGTGTAAAGCCCAGAGGTCCAGTACAAAAAATAACACCAGTCTTAATCATTGCAGGAACCAAGCAGGAGATACCTCTGGTGCGTAATCTGAACTCAATAGGCAGTTCAAATTTTAACGATATTATTATTGCAAGTACTGAAATTGCTTCGCGTCATCTGAAAATTTATAAGGTTGGAGAAAGCTGGAAAATCCAGAATCTGGAAAATCAGCAGACTACCTCTGTGAATGGAAGGAGAATAGAGCAAAAATTTTTGCAAAATGGTGATGAAGTTTCATTTGGAGATATCTCATTCAAGTTTGTAACTAATAAATCCCAAAACAAGAAACCTCGCTCAATAAAAAAAGAAACTGTCGTAAAAACTATAAAGACTTAGTAAGTGCTTGAGTTGAACTAAGTCCAGCTGTCATGTTTTCTTAAAAACTAATATTTTGAGTTTAAAAAGCGCTTAATAGATAACGGAAAGACTGAAAACTTCCAGCAAGCCCTCCAAGAAAGCCAACCTCGTCAGAAATGCGCAAATAAAAAGTCTCTTCTCCTTCCGGAATAATGTGTTTAAATGAAAACAGTTTCCGGTTTTTCAAAAGATAAGTTTTCTTTTGTTCCATTTTGTTATCGTAAATTGTAAGTTTTGGTCTCAGGTGGGTTACTCCTAGACGTTGCCATGTCAGGCTGATAACTTTATTCCTCTCCACTGAATCTGAGGTGCCGGAAGTATTTATTCTAAATAAAGTACTGTCTCCACGATGTCGAATGTAGTCATAAACGGCCCGTGCCAGTGGCAGGTTGTATGTTTGCTTGAAAGTACGTAAAGGTACCTGGAGTTCAGGACTCAAACTACTCTCTTCATTAAGAATGTTCTCAGACAATCCAGTTTCTTCGAGGGGAATTAAAAATGGTTCTAGATCTTCAATGTTGTTGTTCCACTGTATCTGTACAACTAAATATGAATCTTCCCAATTAACATCTAAAATGCTGAATGGAGCATCTTGGGGCAGATTAAACTCTCGAAAGATATTACTTTGTTTGTCTGTAAAATAACCTTTGTAAGTAACATAAGTATTGGAAAGAGCATCAAGGTTCAAATTTTTCCATCTGTGGTTATTTTGGAATAAAGTTTTAAATAATACCTGTTCTTCTTTTGGCCCAGGCAAGCCTTTAATTTTTACAATTATTTCAGTTCCGCCTCTTTGAAACACGGCAAGTGCATCTTTGATGACTGGAGTCCATTTCAAAACTAAATCATCAAGAATTTCCGGTATGATAACTTCAGGATTCCAGACAGAAAAAGGCCTGACGGCAGTAGCAAAAGCAGGGCTGTCTGAAACCTCATTAAACTCAGTAATCTGAGGCCAGAACAACAAATCTGCCTTTAACATTCCTTGTTCCAATTGATCCCCCGGCAGAGATATTTTAAGTTTTAGTTCAAGTAAAGCTATAGAAGTTCCAGCTATGTTTAAGGATGTTTGAGGCGGCAGCATTGCCAATCGGGCCGGAAGTCCAGCTGATAGCGGTAATATTTTACCTTTGGTACTGATAACTTTGATGCGTAGCCGATATGGAGTAAAACGTTCTTGAAGTTGTTCTAAAACCGAACTTATAATACTGGTCTGTTGAAGTGCAGGATCTGCATTATAGATCAAGAATATTTCACGGATAGGAATTCGTTCTTTTTGGGCAGGCAAGCCAATATTTCGGAAAGTACTCAGTATACGGGAACGAAATATTTGTGTTTCTATTTTTATTGTAAACTCAGCAAGATCAACAGTATTTCCTTCGCTGATGACTCGGATTGACTCAATAAACAAATCCGGTTGCTCAAGAAAATATTTGTCTAAAACAGGTTTCAGAGTAATTGTGGTCTTGTTATCTAGTAAACGCGAAACAGCCTGCATGATTACCTGAGCTTTTGCATCTTTTAGTGCTTCAGCTTTTGCCTGCACAAGGTTTTCTCTCAGGATTTCAACTGTTGACTCTGCCTGTTCTAAAAAGATGCTCTGACCTAAAACAGGTGTAGTGATTAGCAAGAAAAATATAAAAAATGTTAAAACAATCCGCATGATTAAATTGAACAGCATTTCATAAACATTGATTTATTTAGTACTGGAAAAATATGACTGAACTGCAGTCAGGTGTTCATTTAATTTTTCCAAGTCATTTCCATGTAAATTAAAATAGAATTTAATTTTTGGTTCAGTACCAGATGGACGGGCTGTTATTCTTGAATGGTCAGACAATTCAAGTGAAATAACATTCGATTGTGGTAAGCCCTTTCCAGAAGTAGTCTCATTTTTTGTAGGCCACATGATTGTATTGTTTAAAAAATCAGTTATTCTAATGACCGTTTGTCCGGCCACAGACTGAGGTGGAGCATTACGTAGTTCCTGCATTATTTGCTGCATTTTTGCCAAACCTGCCGAGCCAGGGAAGGATTGTGTTTTGAGAGAATCGATATGAATCCCAAACTTTTGATGAATCTGCTCAAGTCTCTCAATGGGAGTAAGCCCATTAGCTTTATGTGTGGCCACCATTTCTGCAAAAGCCATTGAAGCCCAGATTCCATCTTTATCGCCAGAATGATTTCCCATTAAATAACCATGGCTTTCTTCCATACCAAAAACGAACTTAGCTCCTTGTTCCCTTTCAAACTGCAAAGCTGCTTTTCTGATCCATTTAAATCCTGTTAAAACTTCAATTACTTCTAATCCAGAATCTCTAGCCATTTTTGCAATTAGTGGTGAAGTCACAACAGTAGTAATAATTACACCATTATTGGGCAGACGCTGGTCTTGTTTTAAACTGGAAAGTATAAAGTCAAGCAACAGAACTCCTATTTGGTTTCCTGTTAACCAATGCCACTGTTGCTCTGCATCTCGTACCATTACACCAAGGCGGTCAGCATCAGGATCATTTGCCAGTATCAGGTCATCATCTTCTGAAGCCTGAGCAACAGCCATTTCGAAGGCCTTTATATCTTCAGGATTTGGAGAGACAACAGTACTGAAATTTCCATCCGGAACCATTTGTTCAGCTACTGTTTTCACCTGATTAAAACCCTGCTGCCGCAGTAATTCAGGAACTAAACGTCCACCGGTACCGTGCAGCGGAGTGAATATTACACCTAGATGTTTGTTATTGTTACGTTTCCCTAAACTTAATTTACGGACAGTCTTGATGAAATATTCATCAGCCTCTTTAGCAATCCATTCAACTATGCCGTCTCGAACTGCATGTTCAAAAGGGATGCTTTTAATTAAGTCTATTCGTTCAATATTACGGACCTCATTAATGATCTGAGTATCTTCAGGAGGAACAATAAGTCCGCCATTTTCCCAATAAACCTTGTAACCATTGTATTCGGGAGGATTATGACTGGCTGTTATTATGATTCCGGCTATTGCTTTACGCCGCAGAAGCTCACAGGAAACCAGTGGTGTTGGTGCAATATCATGAAACAAATACACTGGTATCCCATGTGCAGCTAAAACTTCGCTGGCTACTTGCGCAAATTCAAAAGAGTGGTGTCTTGAATCATAACCAATCACGACTCCTTCAGCAGTGCTTTCGTTGACCTTTCTTTTTATGATGCGTGCGACTCCTTCTGTAGCCATTTTGATAGTATAGCGGTTGATGCGGTTAGTCCCAACATCCATTATCCCTCTCAAACCGCCAGTACCAAATTCAAGGAACCTGCCGAAACATTCTTCACGCTTATTTTTGTTTTCAGCAGTCAGGAGTGACTTTGCAGCAGCCTGAGTTTCTGGATCAAAATAAGGGTTTTCGGCCCAAAATTTAACTGTGTCGATTGTGTCCATTTTAGTTATTAATTAATAAATTGTCTGTGATAGCTCAATTTCTTTGATTCAATTCTTCTAATAAATTCTCACTACTGGCAGATATTACAGTTTCATTTCCTGTAACAGGATGTGGAAAGCGAATTTCTTCTGCATGAAGTAACTGCCTATGTAGCGGAAAATTTTGTGTGCGTAAATAATCATTACCGGAACTAAGCCAATGTATGAATCCGTCATTCGGCAGACCATATAATTTATCTCCTACAATTGCACATCCAATGTGGGCAGCATGGACTCTAATCTGGTGAGTACGTCCGGTAAAAGGCCGGACTTCAACCAGAGAAAAATTATCCAATTTTTTTATTTCCCTGAAGTGAGTTTGGCAGGGTTTGCCCAACGCATTGACGCTTTGTTTAATACGAATTTTGCTCTTTCGATCTTGGCCAATTGGTAGTGAAACGAAAGCCTCCTGTGTGTTCTGCTTTGAATTATGCGGCAAATGTCGACTGAGAATTGCAGAATATTTTTTGAGAATTCGTTTATTCCGAAAATGAGCAGCCATTGTTTGCGCAATTTCATGCCTTTTTGCAAATAGAATAACTCCACTGGTTTCGCGGTCCAGACGGTGTAGTGTATAAAGTTTTTTCCAGCCAAATCTGGCTTTAACAAGATTTACCAGTGTGTTTTTATAGTATTTACCGGAAGGGCTAGTGGGTAGATTGCCGGATTTACTAAGTGCAATCAGAGCCTCATCCTCAAAAATAATCTCAAAATCAGGGTCAACTTCAGGTTCAAGAAAATCCGGCCGTAAATATACAATTTTCTGATTGTTATGAAGTTTTAAATTTGCACGAGTTAATTTGCCGTCAACCTTAATCCGTTGGGCTTTAATATTATTCCGCCATTCCTGTTCATCCAGATAGCGGAAGCGGCGGAGCAAGAAATCCAGTAGAGTTTCAACTTTTCCTTCCACACGCATGTAATGGAAAGTCAGCTCCGTGTGTTCGGATGTCATCCGAATTGACATGTTATTTTATGAAAAATAAGATTATTGTTTTGATCATTGATCACCGGGTATAAGTTCCTGACCCTCCCATGAACTGATTTCAAAAAAACGTCCATTCACCCGTTGGTTAAAAGCATCCATTTCCAGACGCAGTTTGGAGTCCTCAACTATTGCACTTGCAGATGCCTGAAGAGAAATCCCCATACGCAGGCTCAAAACATAATCTCCATTTGGTGCTAAGTTATTTAGTAATTTTAAAGTATAAATCTGCTCTTTAAACAGCGACACAATCAGAGTGAATTCTGCTAAGGCGGTTCCTTCAACTTCAGGATAAACATAATCCTTCGGTTGCAACTTTGAAAACGAAAGGTTCCCCAACCTTTCAAGAATCTTTGAAATACTATCTGCATCAGGAACATTCAGATCAGCACTGGTTGAGCTCCAATTTGCTTCAGCATTTTTGCGGCTGATGGAAAAAGAGCTTTGTTCTCCCTGCTGAAGTTCCAGACTTTTTATCTGTTTTGGTGCAAAACCAAGCAATTCCTTGTTCAACCAATCAATTGCCTGAAAATCCACGGACAGACGTTCAGGAATTAAAAATACATTGTTTGAACCTGCATGCCGAAAATACTGGCCAGGACCATTGCTGCGCTCTTTACCGAGAAGCAGACTCAGAATCGAAGTCTCGTCACCTCTTAAAAGGCTGATTGAAAAACCATGTAGATTTTCATTCCAGTCACTGACTTTCTGAGGTGGTGTCAGCAAATGGAATCGTTCATGATGATCCGGATTGTCTGTCACCTGATCTCCCATATGTATTTGAGAAATATTTACTAACAATGCTTGAATCTGATTTATATCTGCTTCGTAATTCAAAGTCTGTTCTTGCCAACCTCCTCCCTGCAGCTGCAACAGCTTTACTACTGAATTTTGTGATTTAATTATTACTTGGTTTAAAGATTTTGTGTCAAGCTGAGCTAATAATTTTTGCCTGCTTTTATTAAAATTATCTGTTTTTGTGAAGTAGTTTCCATTTTGAAAAATGAGAATACCTCCTCCCATAAATATTATTAAAATAGTAATAAAAAATAACGGTTTAATCATAATTAATTTATCTTTCTGATTTTGTTAGTTCAACAATACAGTCTCTGTTAATCCTGTTATTATCTCTCATTTTAGTGAAGGTCACAAGGCTCTAAGCATTAATATTATCCATTTTGCTACAGAATAATTGAACAAAGCAACATTTTGATAAATCATAATAACTTGATATTTTGCGAGAATATCCTTACATTTCTAATAATAATTTCATACTTACTTATTGAGTTACAGTAGTGAAAGTTGATTTTAAGGATCTTTGTTTTAATATTTATGGGAATTATGTCAGATAACAAGTTTGGTTGCCGCATTGACTTTGAAAGCGGAGATGGTAAGGCTGGATTATACAGTTTGGAAAAGTTGCAAAAAGATGGGGTTGGTTCAATTGACAGACTACCTTTTTCTATTAGGGTCTTACTGGAGCAGGCTCTTAGAAATGTTGATGATTTTCAGGTACATCCTGAAGATGTGTCTGAGTTGGCTAACTGGAGTCCAGCAGCAAAATCATCCAAAGAAATTCCATTCAAACCAACTCGAGTAATATTACAGGATTTTACAGGCGTTCCAGCAGTTGTTGATTTGGCTTCACTGCGTTCTGCGATGGTGGCAATGGGAGGAGATCCAGCTGTTATAAACCCCCGTGTACCGGTGGATTTGGTGATTGACCATTCAATTCAGGTTGATGCTTTTGGAAGTTCGGGTGCGCTCAACAAGAATATGGAAATTGAGTTCAAACGTAACCGCGAAAGATACGAATTTCTTAAGTGGGGCAAACAGGCTTTTGATAATTTCAATGTGTATCCTCCAGGAGTTGGAATAGTACATCAAGTGAATCTTGAAACCGCAGCAAGTGTTGTACAGTTAAGGGATGGTGTATGTTTTCCTGATACAGTGGTAGGTACGGACTCGCATACTACAATGATTAACGGTCTTGGTGTCTTGGGCTGGGGTGTAGGCGGAATTGAAGCAGAATCTGTGATGCTTGGTCAACCAATTTATATGCTAATCCCAGAAGTAATTGGTTTCCGCTTAACAGGTAAGCTTCAACAGTCTGCAACTGCGACAGATCTGGTGTTGAGAGTTGTTGAAATGTTAAGACAAAAAGGAGTTGTGGAGAAATTCGTAGAATTTTTTGGTCCAGGTTTGAATAATTTAAAATTAGCCGATCGTGCAACTTTAGCCAATATGGCACCCGAATATGGTGCAACTATGGGTTTTGTTCCGGTGGATGATGAAGCATTGAAGTATTTACGTGGAACGGGACGTCCAGACAAACTGGTAGAGCGAATTGAACGTTACTGTAAAGCTCAAGGCCTTTTCCGGACTGATGAAACTGCGGACCCTGAATTTACGGATACTTTGGAATTGGATCTCTCAACTGTTGAGCCAGCACTGGCCGGTCCAAAACGCCCTCAGGATCGTGTAAATCTCTCGCAAATGCAAATGAATTGGCAAAAAACACTGCGTGCCTCCAGGAAAGACCGTGGGTTTGAGTTAAGTACTGACGAGGTTGATACTTCGGTTCCGGTGCAGGGAATCACTTCCGGAGAATTAAAGCACGGTTCTGTAGTTATTGCAGCAATCACTTCCTGTACAAATACCAGCAATCCTTCTGTGATGCTTGCAGCAGGCTTGTTAGCAAAAAAAGCAGTAGCCAAAGGTTTGAACCGTCAACCTTGGGTAAAAACATCCTTGGGACCAGGCTCACGAGTTGTGACAGATTATCTGGAGGCAACCGGATTGAATAAATCGCTGGATGCGCTGGGTTTTCATACTGTAGGTTATGGCTGTACAACCTGTATCGGAAATTCAGGACCACTTCCGGAAAGCGTTGTGGCAGCAATTGACGAGGGAGATTTGGTTGTTGCATCTGTTTTATCTGGCAATCGAAATTTTGAAGGTCGGATCAGTCAGCATATCAAGGCAAATTATTTGGCAAGCCCACCTTTAGTAGTTGCATATGCAATTGCAGGTACTGTTAATCATGATCTGAACAAGGATCCGCTTGGTACCGGCTCGGATGGACAGCCGGTTTTTCTGCAAGATATCTGGCCCAGCCAGCAAGAAATAGCAGAGGCAGAAGAGCTTATCAACAGCGAAATGTATGAGAAAGAATATCAGGATGCCGGTAACAGTTCTCCAATGTGGAATGCGATTGAAGCACTTTCTGGTGAGGTTTACGAGTGGGATGAAACATCAACATATATTCAAAACCCGCCATTTTTTCAAAATATGGGACTAGATGTGCAACCACTGCAGGATATCTCCGGTGCCAGAGTTTTGGTAAAATTAGGAGACTCGATTACGACAGATCATATTTCACCTGCCGGTGCTTTTGCTGCAGAATCTCCAGCAGGAATACATTTGCTGGCAGCAGGAATTGAAAAAATGAATTTCAATTCTTATGGCTCACGGCGTGGAAATGATCGAGTTATGACTCGAGGAACATTCGGTAATGTTCGTTTACGTAATGAGTTGGCTCCGGGAACAGAAGGCGGATTTACTAAAATAATACCAACTGGTGAAGTGACGTCAATTTATGAAGCTGCACTGAAATATCAAGAATCCGAAACACCACTGGTAATCCTGGCTGGATCAGAATATGGCACAGGCTCATCAAGAGACTGGGCTGCCAAGGGTACCTTGCTGCTTGGAGTTAAAGCTGTAGTAGTCACAAGTTTTGAACGAATTCACCGTTCAAACTTAGTTGGAATGGGAGTACTGCCACTCCAGTTCAAAGACGGTGAAACTCACAAATCACTTGGTTTGAGTGGTGAAGAAGAATATGCGGTTTTAGATTTGAATGATGATTTAAGACCTGGACAGGATTTGATCCTCTGTGCAGATGAACGCAGAATTCCAGTCACTTGCCGCTTAGATACTCAAGTTGAAATTGAATATTACAAAAATGGTGGAATCTTACACACAGTGCTACGGAATTTCATGCGTGAAAATCAGTAAGAAATTTTGTAGCTGGCTTAAAAAATAATTATTGTCAAATGCAGGATGTCCTTTTACTAAATCAAGACGGTAATCCTTTGACTATGTGGCCTTTGAGTACACTCACCTGGCAACAGGCGATAAAGGCTATCTACCTCGATAAGGTAACCGTTTTACGATCCTATGACGACTGGATATGCCATTCCCAGCATTTATCCATTGCTGTACCAAGCGTTGTGATGATGTCCCGCTACCATCACCAGAAAGGTAAGGTCAATTTTACCCGCCGTAACATCTTCCTCCGTGACCGTTTTCATTGTCAATATTGCCAACGTCATTTTCCTGCAGATCATTTAACAATTGATCATGTAATTCCCAAGAGCAGGGGCGGTGGTATGCGCTGGAAAAATGTGGTTGCGGCCTGTCATAAATGTAATTTAAGCAAAGGGGCAAATATTTTGCAGCCGGTTCAAACTCCATTTGAACCAAATTACTGGCAAATGATTAACATTGCCAAAACACTACATATTCAAATACCGGATTCCAGCTGGCAGGAATATCTGCAGTGGCCCAAACATCTGGTAAAAGTTGGTGAAGCTGAAGCTGCTTAACCGTGTTTACGTTCAAACTCTTTCATAAATTGAGCAAGTGCTTCGACTCCTTCCGGAGGCATTGCATTGTATATTGAAGCTCTTGCACCTCCAACTGCAGCGTGTCCTCTGAGTGCAAAAAGACCTTCTTTGTCAGACGCTGTTAAAAACTTTTCTAATAGTTCAGTTTGAGGTAAATGGAAAGTTACGTTCATAGTAGAACGGTCATTTGAATCTGCAACTGCACTATAAAATTCAGATTGATCCAGTACTTGATATAACAGGCCTGATTTTTGTTCAGCAAGTTTTTCCATTTTAGCAACTCCCCCCTGTTCTTTAACCCATTCCAGCACCAGACGCATTACATAAACTGCAAAAACATTGATTGTATTTGGAATGGAACTATGTTCTTCAAGCAGAGCATAATCCAGTAATTTTGGAGTTTCAGGTAGTGCATGACCCAGCAAATCTTCTCTGATCACTACCAAACCAGTCCCGGAAGTTCCAAGATTTTTCTGTAAACCTGCGTAAACTACTCCAAAAAGTGAATAATCCATTTCTCTGGATAATATATCCGATGTTGCATCTGCCACCAATGGTACATTGCCTGTGTCTGGAAATGTATGCCAGCGTGTTCCGTAAAGAGTGTTGTTTGTAGTCAAGTGTGCATAACTGGACTCCTGGTCCAGTCTGCAACTGTCAAATTGTGGAATTTGCCGATATTGAGCTTCTTTCCCATCCATCAGCACTTCCGTGTTCCCATATTTTCGAGCTTCTTTTTCTGCCAGTGTACCCCATCTGCCGGTGATAAAATAGGAACCTATGTGAGAATTACGAGACATCAAATTTAATGGAACTGCAGAGAACTGCATTTGTGCTCCACCGTGCATGAAAAGCACCTTATAGTTTTCGGGAAGACCCGTCAATTCGCGAAAAAGAGACTCTGTTGCAGCTAATATTTCTCTAAATACAGGAAGTCTGTGGCTGATTTCTACAATAGATGCTCCAAGACCCTGAAAATCCAAAAACTCATTTTTAATTCTTTCCATTACTGGAGTCGGAAGCATTGCTGGTCCAGCACTAAAATTGTAAACACGATCACTCATACTTATTTGGTTTGTTATGATGGTTTTAGACTTAAGAATGTCAACTGTGAAGAATTATTATTAAATTGTGGAAATAATGACGGACTGGAATTATGATCTTGGACGTAAAACCAGTTCAACAGTAACAGAATGTCCGCGTTCTTGACGGATATAGCTGATTGTTACTTTTTCTCCGGCTTTCCGTGTTTCGATTTGCTGTGCCAGATCCTCCATTGTGGTAACTGCAGAGCCGTTTATATGTGTAATGATGTCTCCACCCCACGGAACATTGTAGCGACCAACTTTTACAGTTCTAGTAGCACCTCGTAGGCCCGCATGGTCTGCAGAAGCACCTTTCACCACACGCGCAATCAAAAGCCCGTCAGGCACATCAACACCTATGCGACGCAGATAAACAGTAGGAATAGGTTCTATTCCAAGCCAAGGTCTAAGAACATAACCGTATTTCAAGAGATCCGGAAGGATACGCAGTGCAGTATTGCTGGGTACAGCAAATCCAATTCCCACACTACCAGCAGAACCAATGATTGCAGTGTTGATGCCTATTACTCTGCCTTCTGAATCCAGTAATGGTCCACCGGAGTTTCCGGGGTTGATTGCTGCATCAGTCTGGATAATTCCTTCTATTTTACGACCGTTTTTTGCTGCTATTGTACGACCCAAAGCACTGATGATTCCGGTAGTTAGGGTTTGACGTAATCCAAAAGGATTTCCCAGTGCCAGCACTTTCTGACCGACCACTATATCATTTGAATGGGAAAACTTTAAGATATCGTAACTCCCTGCAGGAGCCTGAATTCGCACAATTGCCAGGTCGTTATTTGGATCTGCACCAATCAGCTTTCCTTCCCATTGGCTGTTATCTGCAAGTGTGACTACCAGCTGACTGGCATTCTCAACAACGTGGTAATTGGTAACTATTGTACCGTATTTATCAATGATGAACCCCGTGCCGGAACCTGATTCCGCCGGCATGGCACGGTAAAAAAAATCGTAATTGACGGCAATATTACTGATGTTTACAACTGCTCTGCTGCTTCTTTCATAGATCCGGATGTTTTCCTGTTCATCGACAGAGTAGCGGGAAACTCCAAAAGCAGGACTAAAGCTGAAAATTACAATAAATAATAAAAAATAGCACTTCTGTAAATACATCTTAATTAGTTCAACAAAAGAAGATTTTAATAAACTGACCTTCCACCATCAACTGGAAGAATTGATCCTGTAACGAAATCTGATTTTAACAAATATTCAACGGTCTGTACAATATCTTCTGCTGAACCAATTCGTTTGAGCAGACTACCTTCAACCGAAGAATTAAGGTCCATTTCTGCATGATCCGGAGGCGGAAGAATTGTTCCTGGTGCAATTCCATTGACCTGTACCTCAGGAGATAAAGCACGAGCCAGCCCCTTTGTTAACGAAACAAGACCAGCTTTTGATGTGCAATACGGCAAAAAGCTAACCCATGGTCGATCCACAGAAACATCAACCATATTTATGATTTTGCCTGTACCACGTTTTTTCATTCCTTCACCAACTGCCTGAGTTAAAAAGAAAGGTGCTTTCAAATTTAAAGCAAAAAAATGATCCCAGTCTTTTTCAGTTGTAGAAAATAGTGGTGTTGGAAAAAAATCTGCAGCATTATTGATTAAGACTGCTATTGGCCCTGCTTGCTCCTCAGTAGTGAGGACAAGGTTTTGTATTGTAGAAACATCTTTTAAATCTGCTTGTATAATGAGATGTCTTGACTCACTTTCTTGCATTAAATTTAGAGTTTCTTTTGCGCCTTTTTCAGAGTGATGATAATGTATCACTACACGCATACCAAGCTGTCCCAAATGCAGAGCAATGGCTTGGCCTAACCTAACTCCTGCACCAGTAACAAGGGCTACTTTATCTTGCAAATCCATAAACGTATTTTTATATAATTACAATTAATGACACAGAACGCTGAAATAACAATTGGCCTGACTATGGGTGACCCTAATGGAATCGGCCCTGAAGTCCTGCTTCGCGCACTATCTGCACTGCACCCTTTTCAGGGGTGGCATCCCTTGGTTTTTGGTGACCTGAGCATTTTAACAACTATGAATGCCAGACTTAAAACTCCATTTACATTTGATGTAGTCACAGAATACAATACTAATAACTTAAAAGATATCCGCAACTCTTTTTGCATTCAAGTACTCGATTTAGCCGTTCAAAAAGAGCGAAAATGGGTACTCGGAAATTGCTCTGCCTGGGGAGGAGAATCAGCATTTCAATTTGTTCATAAATCAATTGAATATGCAAATCATAAAAAAATTAACGCAATTGTAACTGCTCCTCTCTCCAAAGAAGCACTCCAGTCTGCAGGACATTTATTTCCGGGGCATACCGAAATGCTCTCTTACTACAGTAATGGTGCACGCTCTGTCATGATGCTGGCAGTTGATGATTTGCGTGCTACCATGGTAACCCTTCATATCTCCCTGCGTCAAGCTCTTGAATCACTTACTCCGGAGTTAGTCTATGAAGTAATGGAAATCACAGATACTGGCCTCAAACGAATGGGAATTTCAAGACCAAAGCTTGGAATTCCGGGAATTAATCCGCATGCAGGTGAGAATAAATTGTTTGGTGAGGAAGAAGATAATATTATCCTGCCTGCAATAGAATTAGCCCGCAAACATGGTTTGAATTGCGAAGGACCGTTTCCTCCCGATACTGTGTTTTTGGAACATCAAAAAGGTCGATTTGATGCAGTAGTTGCAATGTATCACGATCAGGCATTGATTCCTCTCAAGTTATTTGGTTTTGAGCGTGCAGTTAATATTACGTTGGGTCTGCCGCTTATCAGAACATCTCCCGACCATGGTACTGCTTTTGAGTTGGCACCACTGCTTAAAGCAAATCCACTCTCAATGATAGAGGCTATCAAGACAGCAGTCAGAATGTCTCAGACAGTGTAGTCCCGGACTACTTTGTGAAAACTGTAATAAGTATAGTCTACTCAGGCAAAAAAGCAGATTTTCTTTGACAGTTTGCTGAGAAAGCTCGAAGCATCTAAATTGCTCTCTGTCACAAAATACAGGTAATATGTTTTGAAAAATTAACGTGAAGCAGTTTTTTCTCGAGTCAAGCTTTCTGCATTACCTTCTTCCGGAAAAGGTAAAACATCTTTAAATAAGAGAGTTCGATGTACAATTTCCTTGAAGATTGGTGCTGCAACAGAGCCTCCGTAATAAGATGTTCTTGGCTGTTCTACTACAACAAGAACTGTAATCAGGGGGTCTGAAGCAGGAGCAAACCCAACAAAAGAAGCAATGTAACGTGTGCTTGAATAGCGTCCGAGCTGTTGATCGTAAATTTGACTGGTACCAGTTTTACCTGCTACCTGATAACCCTTAATTGCAGCCCGTGTTGCAGTTCCGCCTTTTTGCGTCACTGAAATAAGATACTTTTTTAGTAGTTTTGCCACTGCTGAATCTACAACGGGGCTCTTTAAACCAGGACCAAATTTGTAATCAATATTTGCTTCTGCATCTTTGACCTCCAGAATTTTTTCTCCTTTTTTATCCTGGACATGGTTGACGATAAATGGGGGAACCCATTGACCTTCATTTGCAAAAACATTTGCTGCACTCACCATTTGTAAAGGTGAGACAAGAATAGCATGTCCAAAAGAAATATTTGCATGATCGATAGTTTGCCATTTTTTTGCTGAAATTACTCTTCCTGAGGCTTCTGCTGCAACGCCTGAATCAGGTCGTTGACCAAATCCAAAACGCAAAATGTAATCGTAAAAAAGCGTAGGTGGGAGGCTCATGCCAATTTTTGCTGCACAAATATTTGAAGATTTTTTAAGAACCTGCTGAAGTGTCATGATTCCATGGGGGGATGTATCTCGAATAACGTTGTTACCAATCTTGTACTTTCCATCTTCACAAAAAAATTCCTGATCTGGCGAAATCAAACCCTCATTTAAACCAGCTGCAATAGTGATCATTTTAAAAGTGGAACCTGGCTCATATCCCATTGTTGCAGTACGGTTCAAGTGATGTGCACGACTGTAATTCTGATAACGGTTTGGGTCAAAACCAGGGAAAGTTGCCATGGCCAGAATAGCGCCGGTTTTTGAATCTAGTGCTACTACCGTTCCACGGTCAGCACGGGATTTTAACACTCCTTCCTCTAATGCTTTTTCTGCAAAATGCTGAATTGTACTGTCGATTGTCAGGTGTAGAGAATACTGATCAGGTATATATTTTGGATTATTAGAGAGTGGAACAGTCCGAAACATACCTTCTTTTTCTACCATATAGGCCACAGGTTTGCCTGCCAGCAAAGTATCATATTTACTTTCCAAACCCTCCAGTCCCTGAGTGTCAATTCCGGCATAACCCAAAAGCTGCCCCGCAAAATTGCCATTAGGATAATAACGGCGGTATTCCTCAATGGACCCAATCCCCTTTATATTAAACTTTTGCACGAGTTGCGTTTGTTCTGGAGATAATTTCCTTTTGATCCAGACAAAATCTTTTTTTGATTTAAGTTCGTTCAATAATTTGTGATATGGTATTTTTAAGACAGGAGAAAGCAAACGGGCTGCTTGAGAAGGAGATTCTACTTGACGCGGCTTGGCAAAGAGAGATTTTAGCTGTATGGAAACTGCTAATATTCGGCCGTTTTTGTCTAAAATTCTACCTCGGCGTGGTTCCAGAGTTACTGTACGCTCATGCTGAGACTTTGCTTTTTTGATATAATAATCGGCCTTAATAATCTGTAAATAATAAACCCGCCCCAAGACTGCAAGGAAACAAGCTCCAAAAACTACGAGTACGGTTAAGAGACGAGTTTTGAAACTGTATAATTGAAAACGTGGAATTTGATTCATCGCTTGTCTTATTCAGCGTTGCTGACATCAACCCATGAAAGTCGATATTGCACGGGATCTGGTGCTGACATGGACATGATTTGTTTTGCCAGTAATTCCAGACGTTGTGGACGTGTAAGATAGCTGATTTCGACTTCCAACAATTCAAGTTGAGAAGTTAGTTTTGTATGTTTAATTTCGAGAGAATCCACTCGGTGTGCTACCTGCCGGTAATTCATCCACTGTGAAAGATAGAAAATACATCCAACTGTCACAAGAGCCCAGACCACTAAGGTGATGTGAAAGGACTGCATTGACTGCCAGATAAAGCGGGGCACAAGTTTCCAGCGATACTGATGCTTTAATGAGAGTGGTTTACGCTTTGCGGAGTGGACAATTGACCTGAGTGACATTGTAAAATTTATTTATATTAATTTTTTGCAGTTTGATTGGTGTTTATTTCTGATCACATAAAAAAGAACATACTATTTTACTTCTGCACAAACTATCCCAAAGCCACGGATTCTATTTATTAAACTGTTTGCATGTTCCGGAGTTTTAAGAGACTGCATTCACTTGTTGATGATTCCACAATAATCTTTCATCTGATGTGATTTTAGAGTATTTTATTAGTAAGGTTATTTATGATAAAATTAGATTTGAAAAATCTAATGACAGTTTCAATAAAAATCCAAAACAAAGTATATGAGCAGTACAGAACTGACACTTGATCTGCGGGACATTCAATTTGTTCTCAAAGAATGGCTACCTCTTGGAAAACTAAGCGAGTCAGAAAAATTTGCTGATTTTGACGAAGAGACCCTGAATATGATGGTCGAAGAAGGAATCCGTTTTGCGATTGATGTAATCTCACCAACACGTTCAGAAAGTGACAATGAAGGTTGCCGCATCGAAGATGGACGAGTTAAAGTATCTGAGTGTTTACTGGAACCGTATCAACAAGCCTATGAGTTGGGTTGGGCCTCCATGAGTGCGTCTCCTGATTTTGGTGGAATGGGGGCTCCGGCAATTCTGGGACTAATTGTCAATGAAGCACTTAATGCAGCTAATCTTGCCTTGACCATGTTCTTTGGTCTGACCTCTGGTGCGGCTGAGTTAATAACTACTTTTGGTTCTGATGAGCTGAAACAAAAGTATGTGAGCAAAATGGTTCAGGGACAATACACCGGCACAATGTGCTTAAGTGAGCCACAGGCAGGTTCTGATGTAGGATCCTTAACAACCAGTGCAGAACTTCTTGAAAATGGTGTATATAAAATTAAAGGTTCTAAATGTTGGATCTCGTCCGGTGACAGTGATATGGGAGAAAACGTAATTCATGCAGTATTGGCTAGAATTAAAGGTGCCCAGGAAGGAACAAAAGGTTTGAGTCTTTTTGTTGTACCATATACACGTGTTAATGATGACGGTTCGCTTGGAGAGTGGAATGATGTAACTGTTGCTTCCATTGAAGATAAGCTTGGTATTCATGCCAGTCCCACTGCAGTCTTGAATTTTGGCGAAAACGAAGATTGTCAGGGTTGGATTCTGGGAGAAGAAGGAAAAGGCATTTCAGCTATGTTTCAAATGATGAATGGAGCAAGAATATATACCGGTTTGATCGGTCTCTCTCAGGGAGGAGCTGCTTATGAATATGCAAAAGCTTATGCACAGGAAAGGGTGCAGGGAACTCTTATTTCAAAAATGCGAGAGCCGGGTGCAGAAAAAGTGTCAATTGTAGAACATCCTGCAGTACGCCTGAATTTGCTCAACATGAAGGCTAGAGTTGAGGCCCTGCGGGCTTTGCTGTATTATACTGCGTTCCAATTTGACCTGGAGCAAGTTGCTAAAACAACTGATGAACGGCAAAAATCCCAAAACATGATTGATCTTCTGACACCAATGTGCAAAGGGTGGTGTACAGAAGTTGGATTGGATGTAGTGCAGGCAGGTATTCAAATCCTCGGCGGGGTTGGTTACACCAGAGATTTCCCATTGGAACAATTGTATCGAGATGCCAGAATTTCTACTATTTATGAAGGAACTACGGATATTCAGGCACTGGATTTAATTGGTAGAAAAATGCTGCAAAATGGCGGTCTACTATTTCAGCAGTTAATGGAACAATTCAGTCAGTTGATTGAAAAACACAAGGAGCATCCGGAACTGGGGCAAGTACTTAAAACTTTTGAGGGGTACTGCGAAACATTATATGAAACATCTATGGGTTCAGAGGAAGTGCTGAAAACACGTGGCATGGAAGCTGTTGCTCTTTACGCAACTCCATTCCTGATGTTTTTTTCATCCGTAACTGCAGGTTGGTTGTTGTTGCAGCAGGCAGTTGTGGCTACAGAAAATCTGGCCAGTATCATGGAAGAAAAAGGAGTAAATTTTGCTGACTCAACATTTTTAGCAGAACATGAAGATGCGCTTTTTTATGCAAATAAACTTAAAACTACACGTTATTTTGTAGAAGTTATTATTCCACAATTTGAAGCTTTGCTGGTTGGAGGTAAAAAGCAAAATTACGATGCGTTGGATATTGTTTTTTAAAATGGAGCAGACATGCAGGCAAGCTCCACGGTTTTAATAAGGAAGTTATGGAATATCAAGGAAAGGCAATTCAGTGCCGCAAGCTGAATAATAATATAATCGAACTGACTTTTGACGCCCAGGGTGAGTCGGTCAATAAATTTGATCAGAGCTCATTGGCAGAATTGCGTGAAGTAGTCAATGAGTTAAAAAATGAAAAATCTGTCAGAGGACTATTGGTCACCAGCGGGAAGGGTGTGTTTATAGTTGGAGCAGATATTAATGAATTTATAAAAGGCTTTCAAGCGCCTCTTGATGAACTGGTTCAATGGGTCAAAGACGCCCAACAGGTTTTTACTGATCTGGAAAATTTAGATTTTCCCAGTGTTTGTGCAATCAACGGTTATGCGCTTGGTGGTGGTTTTGAATTTGGACTGGCCTGCACCTATCGGGTGGCCTCAACAAAAGCCATAGTGGGTCTTCCTGAAGTAAAACTGGGGTTATTGCCTGGGTTTGGAGGCACATCGCGCCTTCCGCGGATTGTAGGTGCAGATAATGCGCTGGAATGGATTGCTGGCGGAACAGAAAACAAACCAGAAAAAGCGCTTGAAATGGGGGCTGTAGATGCTGTTGTTGAACCGGAAATATTACGAGATGCTGCTTTGGATTTATTAACACGGGCAATTGAAGGTGAATTGGATTGGGAGGCAAAACGTCAGGAAAAACGTGAGGCACTAAAGCTGAATGAAAATGAGGCGATGATGACTTTTGAAACTGCAAGAGCATTTATTGCAGGAAAAGCAGGTCCAAATTATCCAGCACCTTTGACAATTGTCGGAGTGATGCAGGCCAGTGCAAGGTTTCCTCTCGAAGGTGCATTGGAAATTGAGGCAGAAGGTTTTGCGGAACTTGCCAAGTCTCCGGAGGCGACAGCATTGATCGGTTTGTTTTTAGGTGACCAACTTCTCAAGAAAAAAGCAAAACAAGCAGCAAAACAAGCAGAACCTGTCCAACGGGCCGCAGTTCTTGGAGCTGGTATCATGGGTGGTGGAGTTGCCTATCAGTCATCCTACAAAGGTGTTCCGATTGCGATGAAAGATATTGCTCAATCTCAACTGGATTTAGGTATGAGTGAGGCCACAAAAATTATGCAGAAACGTGTGGATCGCGGCAGAATGAAATCAGAGAAAATGGCGGATGTTCTGACAGGAATTACTCCAACTCTTTCTTATGAAAACATTGTGGATGCAGACCTGATCGTTGAAGCTGTAGTTGAAAAGGAAAATGTTAAAAAAATTGTACTTGCTGAAACAGAAACCAAAATAAGTGAAACAGCAATTTTAGCTTCCAACACTTCTACTATTTCGATCACAAAATTGGCTGAAGCTTTGAAACGTCCGGAGAAATTTTGCGGAATGCACTTTTTCAATCCTGTTCACCGTATGCCGTTGGTTGAAGTAATTCGTGGAGAAAAAAGCAGTGAATCCACAATAGCCGCGACAGTGGCCTATGCTGCTGCAATGGGTAAAAGCCCAATTGTTGTAAATGACTGTCCTGGATTTTTAATAAACCGTGTCTTGTTTCCATATTTTGCAGGTTTTTCCGGTTTAGTAAATGACGGTGTGAATTTTCTCCATATTGACAAAGTAATGGAAAAGTTTGGTTGGCCCATGGGACCGGCATTTTTGTTGGATGTAGTTGGTATTGATACAGCATTCCATGCAGGCGGGGTGATGGCGGAAGGTTTCCCAGACCGTATGAGTCAGGACGTACCGACCATAATTTCTAAGATGTATGGGCAGGAATGGTTTGGACAAAAAAACAATAAAGGTTTTTATCTTCACAGCAAAGATAAGAAGGGCAGACCAAAAAAAGAAGCAAATCCAGGAATTGAGAATTTCCTCAGCGATTTAGGTGTTGGAAATGGTGCAGATATCAGTGACGAAAATATCATTGACAGGATGATGCTACCTATGCTGTTGGAAAGTTCACGTTGTTTGGAGGACAAAATAGTAGAATCTCCAGTAGAAGTAGATATGGGGCTTATTTATGGACTTGGTTTTCCTCCTTTCCGTGGAGGAATATTCCGCTGGGCTGATAATGTCGGTTTAGAGGAGATAATTACAAAAGCTGAACAATATGAGTCGTTGGGTAAAGTCTATCAGCCAACGCGGCAAATTCAGGAAATGGCCAGAGAAGGAAAGCTGTTTCATCCGTATGAATGATCATATTGCTGGCTGATGTGCAGATTCAATGAACGCAGGATTTTGCTGCAGCAGAAAATATCGAGTACTAGATTAAATTATGTTCCAGAACAATAACTATAAAAAAGGTAATTATGCATGAAGCTGTAATTGTTGATGCCGTTCGTACACCAATGGGACGTTCTAAAGGAGGAATGTTCCGGAACGTACGGGCAGAAAATATGTCTGCCTCATTAATGAACGAATTGTTGAACCGTTATCCTGAATTGAATCCTGTTGACGTTGAGGATGTCATCTGGGGTTGTGTTAACCAGACTAAAGAGCAGGGTTTCAATATTGCGCGTTTTGCCTCGTTGATGACCGCACTGCCTCATACATGCTCTGCACAGACAGTCAATCGTTTATGCGGTTCTTCGATGACTGCTGTGCACACGGCAGCCATGTCGATTATGTGTGGTCAGGGTGATGTTTTTCTTTGCGGAGGTGTAGAGCACATGGGACATGTCCCGATGGATCACGGTGTGGATCCTAATCCAAGCAACAGTAAATACTCCGCGAAGGCCTCAGGGATGATGGGCTTAACTGCAGAAATGTTGTCGATACAATATAAAGTTTCGCGTGAAGATCAAGATGCGTTTGCTTTGCGATCACATGAAAAAGCGTCACAATCAACTGTCTCCAAACGCTTTGAAAAAGAAATTGTTCCTATTGAGGGACATGACGAAGAAGGTAAATTGAGGCTTTGTACGGAAGATGAGGTTATCCGTCATGATGCAAGTATGGAGGGGCTTTCTGCATTGCGGCCGGTTTTTAATCCTGTTTCCGGAACAGTGACTGCAGGAAATTCTTCAGCAATTTCTGATGGTGCATCAGCCGTTTTAATGATGTCTGCAGAAAAAGCAAAGGATCTCGGCTTGAAACCAATGGCTAAAGTCCGTGCAATGGCCACAGCAGGAGTTGACCCTGCTATTATGGGTTATGGGCCTGTCCCTGCTGTAAATAAAGCACTCGGTCGATCTGGCCTTGAAATTGGAGACATTGATTTGTTTGAACTGAATGAGGCCTTTGCTGCTCAGTCTCTGGTTGTTTTGAGAGATCTAAAAATAGACAACCTGATTGAAGAAAAAGTCAATCTGAATGGGGGAGCAATAGCACTGGGACATCCGCTTGGCTGCTCAGGAACACGTATTCTGGGAACTCTCCTGTTTGAAATGCGTGAACAGGATGTGTCACTTGGAGTTGCAACGATGTGTATTGGGATTGGCCAAGGGATTGCGACTGTCGTAGAACGTCTGTAATTTATCGTCTTTGAGTAAAAGTTTAGAATTATAGGTTGATAGCAGTTTCTGCAAATATAATCATGGCAGGTGACGGATCTGAATAGCATCAATTTTTCCTGAACCTGCCAGCACATCAGAAATGACCACAACCTTTTCTTCAGACTGAAAACCCTCCTTTGTCTTGAGTACGTTGAATGCAGTTTGCAGAGTCTTTTCTGGATCCTGACTGAAGGCAATTCTGAACGGGCGGATCCCACGCCCCATCATCATTGTTCTACGCGCCTGGCTGACATTTGTGAAGGCAAAAATGTTACTAAAAACAGGACGGCAGTTACAAACTAAATCAGCCATTATACCACGTCTTGTAATCACAACGATACAGCGTGCGTCCAGAGATTGAGCCAGTTCAACAGCTGCCAGAGACAATTTTTGTTTGTCACTCTCAGTATTTAGTTTGTCTACAAAACGCAATCCAGGATGCTTTTCAACGTTTTCTGCTATATTAACCAACTGATCGATACAACGTAAAGGATATTTTCCAATAGTTGTTTCTCCGGATAACATAACTGCGTCCACTTCTTCATAGACAGCATTGGCTACGTCTGTCACTTCTGCACGCGTAGGGATTGGATTTGAAATCATGGATTCAAGCAGGTGTGTCGCAACAATTACTCTCTTACCCTGTTCCGAACAAGAGCGGACAATTCTACGCTGCACAGTGGGGACAGTATGGATTGGGATTTCAATCCCCAGATCACCTCTTGCTACCATAACACCATCAACTTCTTTTATAATATCATTGACGTTTTCTACTCCTTCCTGATCTTCAATTTTTGCGATGATCTTAATTTTGCCGACTTTATCTGCAAGTATTTCCTTCAATTGAAGGATATCTGAAGCTTCCCTGACAAATGAAAGCGCAATGTAATCTACATCATTCTTGATGCCGAACAAAATGTCTCTACGGTCTTTTTGAGTGATAGCGGGGAGATTAACTCGAACTCCAGGCAGATTTACATGTCGTTTGCTCTTGAGTACACCTCCGTCAAGTACACGACAGCGCATCATGCGTTCATGTTTTTCTAAAACCTCCAAATTAATCAAACCATTGTCAACAGTAATTTTATCTCCAGCCAGGACAGTGCTGATCAAATCATCATAGTCAATATGAATGGATGTTTCTTCTGCTTCACTCTCTCCACGGACAACAATTGAAATTACTGAACCTTTTTTTAAGTCTAAATCAGATGCTAAATGGCCTGTACGTATTTCTGGACCTTGTGTATCCAGTAGGATTGCCACAGGAAATTTTACTTGACGGTTGAGGGTCTTTATATGCTTAATTACTCGTTGATGCCAATCGTGAGACCCATGAGACATGTTAAGTCTGGCAATGTTCATGCCTGCTCCAGCCATGCGCTGCAGCATTTCAAAAGACTCAGTCTCTGGTCCAATTGTGCATATTATTTTGGTTTTTATCCGCCTGTCATCCATGAAAATAATTTACCTGAAAAAATTAAATAGAATTATATTGTTAAAAAATATTGAGAGTTAGAATTCGTATTATACTAGAAAATATAAAAGTTTGCAGGAAAACAACAAGTGAAAGACTGAGATAATCCAGTTATTGAAGAATACCATCATTATTTGTAGCATAACCAATAAATGTTTTTGATTTGAGCAATGTAGGTGATTGTGTTGTGATTATGTGTCGATTAAAACAGTATTACAGCAACATAACAAAAGTTGAAGAATTACTATGACACAACTTCCACAAACCATACGCTGGAACGAAGGCACTCTTTATTTACTTGACCAGACAAAATTGCCTCTTGAGGTTGTTGAAGAAAAGCAGGAAACAGCAGAGCAGATTTGGAATTCAATTGAACAACTAAAAGTGCGAGGTGCACCTGCAATTGGTGTCGCAGGAGCTTACGGTTTGTTGGTTGCAATTCAGAAAAATACTGGATTGAATAAAGAAGAATTTTTACAGAAGATTGAAGAAAAAGCGGATTATCTTGACAGCGCCCGGCCGACAGCAGTCAATTTAAAGTGGGCACTTGACCGTATGCAGAACAGTGCAAAATTGTTTCCGGGAGCTGAATCAAAAGACTTATACAAGCATCTTGAAGAAGAGGCTATACGTATTCATGAAGAAGATGTCCAATTGTGTTTAAAAATGGGAGTCAATGGTGTAGGACTGATCAAAGAAGGGATGGGAGTCTTAACCCACTGTAATGCCGGTGCACTTGCCACAACAGGGATAGGAACAGCAACTGCCCCAATGTATTTGGCTCATCAAAGTGGCGTTAAGTTTCGAGTCTATGCAGATGAAACGAGGCCATTGCTTCAGGGGGCGAGATTGACAAGTTGGGAGCTTCAGCAATCCGGACTGGACGTAACTTTGCTGACAGACAATATGGCTGCACATATTATGTCAAAGGGATTAATAGATTTGGTGATAACGGGAACTGACCGCGTGGCAGCCAATGGAGATGTGGCCAACAAAATTGGTACTCATGGAGTTGCGATTTTGGCAAAATATTTTGGAATACCCTTTTATGTGGCCTGTCCCTATTCTACGATAGACTTAAATACAACTGAAGGCAGTGAAATTGTAATTGAAGAAAGAAAAGCAGAAGAAGTTACTCATTTTGGTTTAAGGAGAACGGCGCCGGAGAAGATCAAGACTTGTAACCCTGCTTTTGACGTAACTCCCAAGGAACTGGTGACTGGTCTAATTACGGAAAAAGGGATTATTCGTGCACCTTTTGGTGATAATTTGAGTAAAGAATATCTTTAAAACGAAAAATACTAATCATGAAAAACTTGTGGGATCAAGGTGTTGCAAAACAGTTTGAAGAAGACTCACTCCAGATGCGGGTTTATTCTTCAAATTTATTGGGGCAAAATACTGATCTGGTACTGCACGGTGGCGGAAATACTTCAGTCAAGCTCAAACAGACAAATTTGTTTGGCGAAGAAGAAGTCATTCTGTATGTCAAAGGCAGCGGCTGGAATTTAGCTACGATAGAAGCAGCAGGTTTTTCAGCACTTCGTCTGGATTCACTGCAGAAATTAGCAAAACTTGAAAATATCAGCGATGCTGAAATGATACGTCAGCAGCAAATAGCTATGATAAATCCTGATGCCCCAAGTCCTTCTGTAGAAGCTTTGCTGCATGCCATCATACCTTTCAGCTGGATAGATCATACACATGCGGATGCAGTTGTAACTATTTCAAACACGGATAAAGGTGAGAAACTTCTGCGGGATTTGTATGGGGAGCGTTTAATTGTCATTCCTTATGTTCTGCCTGGATTCAAACTGGCTCAAACGGTGCTGAAAATTACAGAGAAGCTGAACTGCAAACAGTACGAAGGTATGTTGCTGCTAAACCATGGAATAATTTCGTTTGCTGAAAGTGCCCGTGAAAGTTATACACGGATGATTGATTTGGTTTCACAGGCTGAAAAGTATCTCAATAAATATAATTCTGTCTCCTCTTCGTCATCTTTTGTTACAGTTCCGGAGAATGCAGATTCACAAAAACAGGTGCTTCAAACACTTGCCCGTATTCGTCGCAAGGTTTCTGAAATTCGTGGGTCAGCAATGCTGGCACAACTGGACAACAACTCCGGAGCTTGCAATTTTGCGGGTTTAGCGAATGTCAAAGAGATTGCGACTCGCGGACCAATTACATCTGATCACTTGATCCGTACCAAACCAATTCCACTAATTGTCGATGCTGTAAATCCTGATCGAGTTGTTGATGAATTTGCAGCAGAATATACTGCATATTTTGAAAGGAATTCAAATGGACATCAATCTTGTTTAGATTGTGCACCGCGTTGGGCTGTTTGGCCCGAATCCACAGCAATGCCTGCTCAGGGCACGATTTCTTTTGGGAAGAACTTGTGTGAATCGGAAATTGTGGCAGATATTGTGGAACATACGCTGAAAGCAATTCAGCAGGCAGAACGATTAGGGGGTTGGAATCCGGTTGCAGAAACACATTTGTTTGAAGCGGAGTACTGGGAATTACAGCAGGCAAAATTGACAAACAACTCTCTGCTGCCAGTCGAAATGAAAGCACTGGAATTTGAGGGGAAAATAGCACTTGTCTCGGGGGCTGCCAGTGGAATAGGATTGGCGTGTGCCCGTGAATTACGCGAACAGGGTGCAGTTGTTGTCGGTTTGGATTTGAATCCGGAAATCGTGAATATTTTGTCTGCAGCAGGAATGATGGGACTCGAATGCAATGTGACTGATCAGGAAGCTGTCCGGAAGGCAGTTGAGGAAACTGTTCGGAAATTTGGCGGTTTGGATATTTTGGTGTTAAATGCCGGAACCTTTCCTGCGGGGCAGACGATAGAGGAAATGGATGAGAAAACTTGGAGTAAAAGTCTGGCCATCAATTTGACGGCACCACAGCAACTTCTGCAGGCGTGTGTTCCCTTTTTGAAAGAAGGAATTGAGCCAGCCGTAGTCTTCATGGCTTCCCGGAATGTACCTGCTCCTGGTCCAGGTGCTTCCGCATATTCAGTACCAAAAGCAGGTCAGACTCAATTGGCAAGAATTGCTGCCATGGAGTTGGGAAAATTTGGGATCCGAGTAAATATTCTTCATCCGGATTGTGTCTATGATACAGGATTGTGGACTCCGGAGGCTCTGGAGCGCTCCGCAAAACGTTATGGTTTAACGGTTGAAGAATACAAAGGACGAAATGTTTTGAAAATTGATGTCAAAACAAAAGAAGTTGCACGGATGGTTTGTGCGATGGCCGGTTCGGTTTTTGCGAAAACCACAGGAGCGCAAATTCCGATTGACGGTGGAAATGAACGGGTGATTTAATACACTCAAAAAACAATATTTTTATTAAAAGGGAACAAAATGGCTGACTTAGATGCAGTTAAAGAAACTAAAGAATACTATTTAGATATCCCTCAAAAATCTGAAGCATTTTATCTGAAAGGTTCAAATGCACTGGGTTGGGGTATGCAAAACCGTCTGGCGCGTATTTTTAATCCAAAAACTGGCAGGACAGTTATGTTGGCCTTTGATCACGGATATTTTCAGGGTGCGACAACCGGTTTGGAGAGGATTGATGTGAACATCATGCCGCTGGCTCCATATGCAGACACGCTAATGTTGACACGTGGAATTTTACGAAGCGTTGTTTCTCCTTCGATGACACAGGCCATTGTCATGCGCGCATCCGGAGGAACGAGTATGCTTAAGGAACTTTCAAATGAGGAAATCGCAGTTGACATTGAGGACTCAATCCGGATGAATGTTGCTGCGATGGCAGTCCAAGTTTTTATTGGTGGAGAGCATGAAAAGCAATCCATTATCAACATGACCAAACTTGTTGATCAGGGAACCCGTTATGGAATTCCAACTTTAGCTGTGACTGCAGTTGGTAAAGAGATGGTGCGGGACGCCCGTTATTTCAGGCTGGCAACCAGAATTTGTGCTGAGCTTGGTGCTCATTATGTTAAAACATATTATGTTGAAAAAGATTTTGAAACAGTTACAGCCAGTTGTCCGGTACCGATTGTGATTGCCGGTGGTAAAAAATTACCTGAACTGGATGCATTGAAAATGGCCTATAATGCAATACAGCAGGGTGCAGCAGGTGTGGATATGGGCCGCAATATCTTTCAGTCTGAAGCACCGGTCTCCATGATACAGGCTGTGAGAGCCGTGGTTCATGATAATGAATCTCCTGAAAAAGCCTTTGAGCTCTACAAAACCCTCAAAGCTGAAGCCTGATTTCAGGCAAAAACCTCTCTAAACTTAAACCGGCAAATTGAAGCCGGTTTAAGTCCTCCTCTTCTTTTTATTTCCCAAAAATGCTACTTTGTATAATTACATAGCAGCCACAAAAGTGCTCATAATCACCAGATAGAATTTTGTTGATTTTATTAGTAAATTTCCGAATAGTCCGGTAAGAAATGATTTGATAATATATAGATTATCTTTTTAATTTATATGGAAATTTAGTACTCGGAATTGAATCAGGAGAAACAATCATGTTGAAGGGAAATTCAGACGAATTAGCTGCTCCGGAAAATGTTAGTTCAGGTGAAGAAAAAACTGGAATCAAGGTCATGCCAGTTGAAGAATGTATAGTGGAGATTGTAAGTGATGCAGGTGAAGGTGCTCAGAAAGCAGGTCAAAGCTTCGGTTCAGTCTCGGCCAAAATGGGTAATGGTGTGTGGACTGTTGAAATTATTCCTGCAGAAGTGCAGCCTCCGGCACGTTCAAGAGCAGGTGCTTCTGGTATAAGAATTCGTTTTGGTTCAGATAAAGTTACCAACATGGGTGATGAAGCTGATTTGGTAGTAGCCTTCAATGAGCAGGTACTTTATGGACGAATAGATCAGAAAGCTTACAGGGAGGGTACCATTATCTTAATTGAATCGAAATGGAAAGAAAGTAAGGTCCCTGAAATACAGGAAGAATATGCACTGGCCATGCAGGAATTTAAACAATATGGTTTTGATGTTCGTGAAATACGGATGGAAGAAGAATGTCTTAAATTTGTAGAAAATCCCTCAAAAGGCAAAAATATGTGGGTGTTGGGGATGCTCTGCTCTATTTATGCACGTGATATTGAAAAAGCAGAAGCGCAAATTCGACACACTTTCCGGCGCAAATCAAAAAAAATTATCGAAAGCAATTTGCTTTTGTTGAATGCAGGATATAATTGGGCATCGAAAAATTTAAATTTGCGCTTTCAGATTCTTAGTGAAGCAGAGAGTGTTTCAAAAGTTGTGATGAACGGAAACGAAGCAGTGGGAATGGGAGTAATGGCAGCCGGAATTGAGGTTTGTTCAATGTATCCAATCACACCGGCAACCTCAGTAACGCATTATCTCTCAGAAGTATTTGAAAAATCCGGTGGGTTAGTGCATCAGGCAGAAGATGAAATTGCAGCAATCGGTTTTGCAATTGGTGCTTCTTATGCCGGTAAAACTGCGGTTACAGTTACTTCTGGGCCGGGTATGGCACTCAAAACTGAATTCATCGGTCTGGCTACAATGGCGGAAGTTCCTTTGGTTATTGTAAATGTTCAACGTGGAGGTCCATCAACAGGATTGCCTACAAAAGTCGAACAGGGAGATTTGCTTTCTGCTATTTTTGGACAACCTGGAGATACTCCTACAGTAGTTTTGGCCCCAGCTACGATTGAGGAGTGTTATCATTTTGTAATTCTCTCCAGACAACTTGCTGAAGCATTTCGAATGCCGGTGATTATGCTCACAGATGCAAATCTGGCAACAGGTGTTCAGCCCTTTACCCGCCCGGAAATCAATCTGGACTCCTTCTCACCTCCAATAGACCAAAGTCCCTGGAAAAAAGAAATTAGACCATATGAATGGGATGAAAAAACTGGGCTCTCCCAACGGCCAATTCCAGGTCAGTCTGATGGAATGTATGTTTTGACGGGTCTGGCTCATGATGAAGAAAGCCATGTTGCCTATGATTCACATATCAATCAACTTGGCTGTAATCGTCGAAGCCGAAAAATGGCTGCTATCTTCAAAACGCTCTCTCCTCCAACTGTTAATGGTGATGAAAAAGGCGATTTACTGGTTGTCGGTTGGGGTTCTACGCTGGGAGCTATTGAGGAAGCAGTGAACAAGGCCAGGCAAATGGGTGGCAGTGTTTCTTCACTCCACCTGCGTTTCCTTTCACCAATAGAACCTGGTCTGGAAAAAATATTCAAACGTTTCAAAAAAGTAATGACTGTGGAAATTAATTATGGTGATGAAGAAAATGATCCCCTGATAACTTCGGAAAACAGGAGACGTTCTCAATTATCATGGTTTTTACGTGCTCATACTTTGACTGATGTAGATTTTTTGGCACACATTCATGGCCAACCGATGCGACCTGGTTTTATTTTACAACGTTTGAAAAAAGAACTTGGTTTATGATGAGTTTGCAAGAACAAAATCAGCAGTTAATTAGGATTATAATTTCTAAAATATAAATCTCAATACTTAACAAAAAGGCAACTATGTTTGGTTTACAAAGTGAGTGCATGCTGCATGTCCCTGAGCAGTACCATACGCTTTCCGATTATGAAGGAGCACAACCCCGTTGGTGCCCCAGTTGCGGTGATCATGCAGTTTTGACTGCAGTACAGAAAGTTTGTCGCGAAAAACAGCTTCCTCCGGAAAAAACAGTCTTTGTCTCAGGAATTGGCTGCTCCAGCCGGTTTCCGCATTATATGCGCACTTATGGTTTTCATGGTCTACACGGACGACCATTCCCTGTTGCAGAAGGCATCAAATTCAGACGTCCTGATTTGGATGTGTTTGTAGCCACTGGTGATGGTGACTGCTGTTCAATCGGAGCCGGACACTGGATTCATGCAATTCGTTATAATATGAATATGACTGTAATGCTGCTCGATAATGAGATTTACGGTTTGACTAAAATGCAGACCTCACCAACTTCCAGAAAGGGGACAATTTCAAATACTCATCCTCATGGTTCTATCCTTCCACCCATCAACCCGCTGGTTACAACTCTTGGAGTAGCAAATGTGTCTTTTGTAGCACAGACGGTGGATTGGAATCCTGCCCACGTTTTCAGCACATTGATGGCAGCACATGCTCATCCGGGTTTTTCTTTTGTACGCATACTTCAACGCTGTCCTCATTTTAGCCCGAATTTGTACTCTGATGAAATCAGTAATCCGGATTTGACGGTTCTGTTGACACACGAAAATGGGATTGAGGCAATTCCGGAAGTACAGAAAATGTACAAAAACTCGGTTGAACATGATCCAGCAGATATAAATCAGGCTCGTGAATTGGCTCAACGCGAGGATCTGGTACCGATTGGTTTGTTTTATTGTAATCCGGAACAAGAGCAATATGATAAATATGGAGCTTCAAACATCGGATTCTCTCCTCAGCAAAAATCAGATGCTCTGAACGTTGAATTAGATAAATACGCTGTTTAGATTTGATGAAGTCAGTTGACGGATTGTGTAAAGACTGACTTCATCTGTAGAACCAGCAGTCGTAAAACAAATTATTTGCATAAAACCATACAGTTTGAAAAATCTTTATGCTCTCCTCAAATAAAATAACTTCTGAAATTGAAGTTCCTACTCCTGAAGCGGAAGAACAAAGTTTTCACACTCCAGTGAATCTGCCTCTTATGCCAACCGAAGAACCTGCGGATGAAGAGGAATCACGCAATTTTTGGGAACAGGCACATCAATTTTTTCAAACCAGCGGCAGTGCTGGTTTCGAAATAGACGAATCAGTCACCCAGCATAAAACTCCTGGTTCAGTGATCTCAGCATTACTTGCACCTTATGAAAAAATGATGGGAGTAAGTTATGACTATCCGCTTTGGATTGCTGAAGGGTCAGAAAAAGTACCGGATGGTTTGTTTATGCCGGTTGCCGAATTGCTGCGCGGAGCATTTGACGCATTTGCACCTGATCCAAATCAGGCAAAAACACTACATGACAATCTATCAAGAATAGAAATGTCATTTCGGGATGCCATGAACTCAACTGGGCAACCTGAAAGCTTTCGGTTGATTTTGGACTCAGCATTTGAAAAAACTCGAACTCAGCTTGCATTAAGTGGAGAGGAAAGTGTAAATTTTGAAGCAGATCTTAAACAGTTCTCTGCTAAATTACCGACATCCGGTACTGTTACAGGTTTTTCCGGAGAGGCAACATTTTATATTTTAGCGGCCTTACTCAAAGCAAAACATGTTGCCGCCTTGAGTACATTTAGCAATGAGATTCAGCAAATATCTACCCGTTTGACTGAAAAACTGCAGGTCGAACATGCTAAAATGCCGGACGAACGTGAGCCGGAACGTCTTCAGCAGTCGCTGGGTTTTTCTTCGGCTTATATCAATTCTGCAACTCTTTCAGAAGTCCTCCCAGATTCATCTTCTGTTTCCATGAGTCCGGAACGTCAACAACGAATCCGAAAAATACTCAACATTTTAACAAATACCGAAAACTGTTTTTGGGAAAAAGATGCCTCATTACTGATACATGAAGCTTGGTACAAGAGCTCTGGTTTCTCTTGGAAAGATTGTTTTAAGGATTCAATAATCTCCTCTTTTAAAAGCGGGTCGGGTGCGGTAACTGCGTCTGAAATGTTTGAAAAGCAAATGGAAAGTGCGGCTGCATTTTTTGCGGCGTTCCGTATAGCAAAAATGGAAATCGATGATCTTTACCGGGCAGAAATTCATGATGTGTTTTTTCAGCATTTTGATTGGAAACGCATGGGAACTGAAGAGTTGGCACTGGTTCCACCTGTTTTTTTGATTGAAGATGAATCATCTCTAACAGCTAAACCACAGGCCATCTCCAGACTCTTGCTTTCTGCACAACCAATCAATGTACTGGTGTTGAAAAAATCTGTCCTGCAAAATAGTCTTAAGGTACGGAATGCTCTGGACCCATCGGATGATGATTCATTCGGATTCAGACAGGAAATGGGACTTTGGGCCGTTTCTCACCGCAAGGCTTTTGTTGCCCAGGCTTCTGTCAGCCATCTGGAACATTTGATCCAAAGTATTTTTGCAGGGATACAGGCACCGTTGCCAAGTTTTTTGAATGTACTGTCACCAAAAACTGATTTGGAAAGAAATGATCAGACTTACCTGGAAACTGGAGCTGCAGTGGAGTCACGCGAATTTCCATTATTTACGTACGATCCCAATCGCGGTTTAGAATGGGGAAGTCGCTTTTTGGTATCCGCAAATCCCCAACCGGAACAGGATTGGCCGGTTTATGAAATGGAAGTAACTGCAGAGGATGGTACTGTTTCATCACTTTCACTTGCCTTCACACAAGCTGATTATATGGCACTTACTGCAGCTTCTCAGTTTTCTTTCATGCATGTCCCTGTAAGATTTTGGAGTGAGGAGAGAATGCTGCCAATTCCGGATTATTTACGACTTACCAGCAAAGAGAGCCAGGGCAAACTACCATATTTCTGGACACTCGATTCAGCAGGTCTCCTGCAGCGTGTTTTAGTGAATTTGGTCTTGACCGAGTCTTGTCGGGAAAGACTTGACGCCTGGGCCTTTGTGCAGGATTTTGGTGGAACTAACAACTATCATGCAAAACTTGCTGCAGCAGAGGCACGTGCAAAAACTCTGGCAGAGACAGAGCAAACTATTGCTGAGCTGCAAAAAGAGCATCAGGCTGAATTGAACAGGGTTCGGAAAGAAACAGCAGGTGAGGCAATGGAACGCCTGACATCTGTTTTGCTGGATTTAGATCATGCTACCTTGATTCCTTCAGGGGGGATTTCTTCTCCAGCAACTTCAGTCACGGATGTAACACCGGATTTGCTGGAAGATGAATCAGCAGCAGTTGAAGAAGAGACTGATACTGTAGAGGAAGAAATAATTTCTGAAGAAGCCTGGCTGGAAACATTTCGTTGTACTACATGCAATGAATGTACAGAAATGAGTCCTGCAATGTTTGAGTACAATGCAGAAAAACAGGCTGTTATCAAAGATGTCAATGCAGGAACTTACAAAGAATTAGTACTGGCAGCAGAAGAATGTCCTGCAAAGTGTATTCATCCAGGGCAACCTCTTAATCCGGACGAAGCCGGGCTGGAGGACCTGATAAAAAGAGCCGCAGTGTTTAATTAGCTCAGCATCTCATACAGATGCAGCTACTTTTAGGAGGCAGAATTAATTAATTTTAGAAATAAGTGGAAGGAGGGTTTATGTTAGAGCAGCATATTAAAATAATAGATTCTACCGGTAATCCTGCACCTTTAGGTTTGCTGGCATTTGGCATGACTACAGTTCTGTTAAATTTTCATAATGCTGGATTTTATGGATTGAGTTCCATGATTTTGGCAATGGGATTTTTCTATGGTGGTCTTGCCCAGATTATTGCCGGCATCATGGAGTGGAAAAAAGGGGCCACATTTGGTACAACAGCATTTATTTCGTTCGGATTTTTTTGGCTGACATTAGTGGCCTTAATAGTTTTTCCTAAAATGGAATGGTTTGAAGGTCCAACTAAAATAGAAATGGCAATTTTTCTTGCCTTGTGGGGCATGTTTACACTTGTCATGTTTATTGGCACCCTAAAATCCAACCGGGCTTTGCAGTTTGTTTTTGCTTCACTCGCAGTACTGTTTTTTCTACTTGCACTGGGGGACCTGACTGGTAACACTGCGATCACAAGAATTGCAGGTTATGAAGGCATTATCTGTGGATTATCCGCAATTTATACCGGACTTGCTCAAGTTCTGAATGAAGTATTTGGAAAAACAGTTCTGCCCTTGTTTCCAGTGGACGAAAACTGAAAGCTGAATACTACTCAAATATTGTTGCAAAAAAAGGAGTTAAAATGTTAGATTTGCCAAAACCGGATCCAAGTATTGCAGATCAGAAAAAAGATTTTTTGGAACGCTTAAAAAATCAGCGACTGGTGTTGCAGGGGCAGGAAAAAATAGTCTTTGTTGGAGAATTATTGGATATTTATGATGATTTTTTTATTCTGACAGATGTGATTATAACCGGACCTCAGCATGAAACCCGACCTGAGTGGGTTCTTGTTGACAGGAAAACTATTTCTCATATCCATCCTGTAGCAAAAGTGGAAAAGCGGACTTCCGATTCTATATTACATGTGATGGGAAACTCGACTGAGAAATGAACAAGTAACGTACTTTGCTGGCAGTTATTGCATGTGGACAGAAATTTGGGTTGCAGTTGGAATTCTAGTGGGCTTGGGCTTAACCTTTGCGACAGTTCTTGCTCTGGCTAACAAACAGTTTTGGGTTTATGAAGATCCGCGTATAGATCAGGTAACTGATTTACTTCCTGGTACTAATTGTGGTGCTTGTGGACAGCCCGGCTGTCATGCATTTGCAGAAGTCATAGTTGACGGTTCTGTCTTGCCGGGAAAATGCACCGTCAGTTCTGCAGAAAAAATTGAGGAGATTGCAGAATTTCTTGGTGTTGATGCAGGGAAAGAAGAAAAAAGAGTTGCACGACTGCAGTGTGCGGGTGGGCGCATGGAAGATCGCGACAAAGCGGATTATCAAGGACAGAAAACTTGCCGCGAACTTGCTGTTGTTCACGGAGGTAACAGGGGATGTGCCTGGGGTTGTCTGGGCTTAGCTGATTGTGAGAAGGTTTGTACTTTTAATTCAATCAAGATGAATGACAATGAACTGCCGGTTGTAGATATTGAAACGTGTACTGCCTGCGGAGATTGTGTGGATGTTTGCCCAAAAGACTTGTTTACAATCATGCCAATCAGTCAAAAACTGATAGTGCAGTGTAAATCCCTGCTTGAAGGTGATCTCGCCCAGCAAATATGTAGTGTTGCCTGTGATGCCTGCGGACGTTGTGTGTCAGATTCTATTCCGGGACTGATTGAAATGCATGAAAATTTGGCGGTGATAGATTATTCCCGTAACGAACTGGCAAGTCCTTCAGCTACCTGGCGTTGTCCAACCGGAGCAATCCAGTGGGTAACTGAGCAACAGTTCAAAGTAGCCTCACAGCCGTTGTTTCCACTAGGTAGAGTTGAGGTCCTTTCTGATAAACAAGTTCGGTTGTAAAAATTGCTCTTGAAAAAGATATGAAAGAAAACAAAGAAATTATGAAAAAACGTTATTCCGGTGAAGAATGGATAAAAATTCTTAAGCTGCTGGAAAAATCAATCAGTGAAGGCTGGGTTGATGCTGATTTTGAAAATCAGTCTGAAAATAATGAGCTTCATGAGGACTTGAATATTTTTGGGCGTTCAGTAATTAATTCAAAAACTAAAAATCAATTGGCCTACATTGCAGGACTTTCTGCAACAGGTTTACGTGCAGCAGCATTTATTCCTGGTGATCAGTTGTTGGCTCATTATGCAGATCTTGTTAGTGCAGCCAAACGTCTGTTGAGCTGTGTAACATACCTTTCTCTTTCATCCGGTCACCAGCCGTATCATGCTGCTGCAGATGCAGGTTTTTTTCAGTGGATGGCAAAAGATGCCAGTGAAGCAGTAGATTTGGGTTTGCTTACTCACAAAATTGCAGAACTTAGTCTGGTTCCCGGATTGGTGGGTTTGGACGCAATTTCCGATTCTGCAGAATTAGAAGCAGATATTTTCCTGCCTGACAAAGTAATTTTGCAAAAAATTTTGGGTAATGCAGATGACATGATTGCTGCACCAACTCCTGCACAGGCAATTATCTTTGGCGAAACAAGAAGACGCATTCCAAACTGGTTTAATTTCGATACACCGACTTTCAATTACCTCCAAAAAGATGCACAGGCAGGTGCTCTTGAAACTGCTGCACGACAACCATTTTTTTATGACCACCTTGCAAAGATCATCCAAGATGTTCTTGATGAATATACTAAACTTACTGGTAAAAAAACAGCCTTGCTGGAATCTTTTGAAACTCAGGATGCAGAACAGCTGATTTTGGTAGAAGGTGCTGCTTTTGAAACAGTCAAAGCTGCAGTTGAACAGCTCAGAGAACAGAAGAAAAAAGTAGGTTGCCTGAGGGTTGTAATGCATCGCCCATTTCCTGGAGCAGAACTCGTGAATCTTCTTTCAGGCAAAAAAGCAGTTACGATTCTCGATCAATCTCTTTTTCCTGCCTCTGCAGAAGGTCCGCTTTTTCGGGAGGTCGCTGGTGCAATTAATAAAGCAGAAGAGAATACTGCAGGAAATATAAAATTTCCCGAATATCCGCTACTTGGAAAAACAGATAAACCGTTACTGTTTGGTGTATATTGCGGACTTGGAGGAGCGGTGATAACGAAGGATGAGGTAATAACTGTTTTTGAAAATGCCATGGGTAAACTTCCCTCAAAAAGCGGTTTGTTTGCAGGAAAAAAAAGAGAGCAAACGATCTCTCGGCAACGCTTTTTTACAGGAGTTTCATTTATAAATGCAAATCAGGAATATCCGAAGGTAGCAGCGGAGCTGGCACGTTTGCGGGTAGCATATCCGGATTTGGAGAGGCTTACGTTAGCAGATGAAGGTTTCGGAAAGAAAAAAGCAGAAGCTGAGTTTACAGCTAAAACAGAGTCTGGAATAACTGAATTACCGCTGGTAGTTAAAAATTATCGGGATCAGGGACAACCGTATACTCAGCTTTCCAGATTCCAAAATCAGAAAGCAGCATTCTATCAGCATAACAAAATTGAAGAATTGAATGTGACACCTTTTGATGCCTTGCCTGCGGTTCCTGCAGCAACAGCAGAATTGCGAGACATGTCACAAGAAAGGATTCAAGTTCCTGTCTTTATTCCTGCAGAATGTACCGGCTGTGGAGATTGTTTTGTCAGGTGTCCTGAATCTGCTTTGCCACCTGTGGTCTCGTCTCCGGAAGAACTGTTGAAGTCTGCAGCAATAATTGCTGCAGAAAAGAATGAACCGATTACTCAGCTGACCCCACTCTTAAAACCAATTGCTCTGGCTACAGGTAAATTCTTGCGGGAAACCACTGCTGAAATTAAACAGGCTGCAGATTTTTTCCCTCAGGCATTTGCAAAAACAATTGAACAAAAAAAGACATCTGCTGAGAGTCAGGAAATCATAACAGCTGAATTTCAGCGTTTAATGAATATAATGTCAGAATTTCCACTGGCACAAACAGAAATATTTTTTAAGCAGGCTGAAGCTCAAAAACGTGGTGCCGGAGAATTGTTTTCTATTGCAATTGATTCGTATTCTTGCTCAGGATGCGGAATTTGTACAGAAGAATGTCAGGAAAATGCGCTGCAGATGGAAATACAAACACCGGAAATTGAAGATAAGCAGCGTTCGAATTTTAGGTTTTGGGAGAAACTTCCTGACACTTCTCTGGATACCATGAGGAGGGTTTTGGAGGATGCAGAATATTCTTCATTTTCCGCAGTATTGCTCTCGCGAAATTATTATAAAAGTTTGGGACAAACTTCAAGTACAAATATAGAATTGAAATTTAAATCTGATAAAACTGCTGAAGATATTGATGCTGAGAAAAAATATTTTGGAGAAAAGGTAATTCTGCATTTGATTTTGGCTGTTACAGAATCAGTCATGCAACCTGCTGTTGCTGCTTTTGCCAGAGAAACAAATGATTTACACGATCTGTTGGCACAGCGTATTCAAGCAGAAATGAGAGATGCTTTACCGCATGACAGCTTCACAGCATTAGCACAAACACTTTCAGATGCTTCAAAGACACGGGTATATTTTGACGAACTGTTGCATCAGGTAATTGAAAAAGAGCATACTGCTCCGGTAGATATCACAACATTGCGTAGTCTGGTTAATCTGGAACAGTCAATTTCAGAGTTGAATTGGGTACTAACACAAGGTCCAACAGGAATAGGACGTGCCAGAATGGGACTGTGCATGCTTGGTCAGCACTCTATGAAGTGGGGACAAAAGTATCCTGAACAACCATTTTTCTTTCCTGTATGGGCACAGGGGGAACATGCCGATCCGGCAGTTACTCTGGGATTGTTGGATGGTCAGCTACGCCATTATCTTGATAATATCCGTTTGGTGCACCGTGCAAAATTGGAGGCAAAAGGTAAATACAAACCACATCTGCATGATGCAGAAATTGCATCATTGAGCTGGGATGATCTAAGCGAATCAGAGCGTGCAGCATGTCCAAAAATATTTCTGCTTGGCGATCATAAATCACTAAATGAACAAAGCATATCAACCTGGTCGGTTCTGCTGAATTCTAAATTACCAATACGTATTATTATTCTGGACTCTGCTGCCGCAGTATCTCCGCAGCTGCATGCTTCGGTATTAGCAAAAGTGGATCTGCTGTCGATGAGCTACCGCAATGCATTTGTGCTCCAGTCTTCTCTTGTAACACCGGAGCATTTTCACGATGGTTTGGTCAAGGGCTTAAACTTTCAGGGCCCGGCCCTTTTTCACTTACACGTACCTGATTCTAAATTAGCCGATGAACTTCTGCTGCAATCACGGACTTTTCCAGTATTTACTTTTGATCCGGACAAAAAAGGTGTATTTGGTAATTTGATAGACCTTTCAGGCAATCCGCAAACATCGGCTAAAGTTGAAAATTTTGCAGACTGGGCATTTACACAGGAGAGGTTCAACAGCCATTTTACAGCGCTGGACGATGCGGCAACAGCTTCAATACCTCTCAGTATGTGGCTTGAGGAAGAATCGCCTGCAGCAGAAATGGTAGCGTTTATTGAACAAACTCTTGCCGATGGAGAAACTAGAAGATTCAAAGTTTCTCAAGAGATACTCAAAGCCGGTGTTTTAGTTCGGGATCATTGGAGAATGCTGCAGGAAATATCCGGTGAGCAAACGCCGTTCACTGCCAAAGTTCAAAAAGAACTTAAGGAACAAACTACTGCTGAACATCAGGAGGATCTGGACAGTCTGAAAGCAGAATATGAGAAAAAACTGCAGGAACTTGAAATGAAGTATCAGCAACGTACAAAAGATGTAATACGTGAGCGTTTACTGGCCCTGGCGGGTTATCCCGCTAATTAGTTAGATCATTATTAATACTTGGCACAAAGCATAATATTATTGTCATTTCAGTTAATTAGAAATATTAATTATAATTTGAAGAATATTTGTGTTGTTAACATTTACTAACGGTGTACATCCACAGGAGTTTAAAAGCTGGACTAACAATAGTCCGGTTGAGCGCCTGCCGTTTTTTGCGGATTATGTTATTCCACTTTCGCAGCATATTGGTGCTCCCTCAAAATCACTGGTTCGCAAAGGCCAGTATGTGGCCCGGGGAGAAAAAATTGCAGAACCCGGAGCATATGTTTCAGTAGCTTATCACTCTCCGGTTGACGGAGTTGTCAGTGCAGTTGAACTGGCGGAACATCCCGGTGGAAAAATGGTGCCTTCCATCAAAATCAAAGCAGATCCGTTTTCCTCCCAGCGTCTTGAAAAGAAACCAATTGACTGGAAATCACTGACAAAGAAAGAGTTTGCAGATCATCTCCAGAATTCCGGAATGGTTGGGCTTGGCGGTGCTGCTTTTCCTTCACACGTAAAATTTGCTGTTCCGGATGATAAAAAATGTGATTATTTAATCATCAACGGCTGCGAATGTGAGCCTTTTCTAACTGCAGATCACAGAGTGATGGCTGAGTATCCGTTGGAAGTAATGCGCGGCATTGAAATGTTACAGTATTTTTTAACACCAAAAAAGACCTTCATTGGTATTGAGGCCAATAAAAAGGATGCTATTAATATTTTGCAGTTGGAAGCAAATAAACATCCGGAACTTGCTGTAGAAATAGTTTCGCTCGAAGTTAAGTACCCTCAGGGTGCGGAGAAGATGCTGATTAGCGCAATTTTAACAAACGAAGTTCCGTCCGGTACAATTCCCCTGGATGGTGGTTATTTGGTTTCGAATGTGGGAACAGTTGCAGCGATTGCAGAGTACTTTGACAGTGGCAAACCCTTGATTGAAAGGGTGGTTACTGTTTCTGGCTCAAATATTAAGCGGCCTGCCAATCTGCTGGTTCCAATTGGTACAAGCATGCAGGAACTGTTGAACGCCTGTGGTGGTTTTAAGTCTTCAGATTTTGGAGATTCTGCAAGAATTTTGCTGGGCGGTCCAATGATGGGCATGGCTCAAAAAAGCCTTGATGTTCCAGTAGTCAAAGGTACATCCGGAGTTTTAGCATTGGGTGTTCTTGAAGTTCCGGGCAGGAATACTTTTCAATGCATCCGCTGTGGAAGATGTCTTGAGGCCTGTCCGATGTTCCTCAATCCGTCCACACTTGGCTTACTGGCCAAAAAAGGACTCTACGAAGAAATGCTTGAAGAAAATTTAATGGATTGTATGGAATGCGCCTCTTGTTCTTATGTCTGTCCTTCCGGAATTCCTCTGGTACAGAGTTTTCGGGTGGCCAAAGCGGTAAACCGTGAACGAAAGGTTGCATGAAAAAAGAACTGATCCTTTCCACTTCACCGTTTTTACATGACTCTGCGACAACTCCATGGATCATGTTTCAGGTGATTTATGCCTTGATTCCGATTATTGCAGCAGCTGCATATTTTTTTGGCATGAGTGCTCTGTTGTTGATTGCCGTCACTGTCCTCGCCTGTTTAGTTACAGAACGAATTTTTACTGCAGCCAAGCAGGAAGAACCATCATCTCTGAAAGACGGTAGTGCTGTCCTGACTGGAATCTTACTGGCACTAACTCTGCCTCCTGGTTTTCCATTGTGGATGGCTTTTCTGGGCGGATTAGCAGCAATCGGCATGGGTAAAATGATCTGGGGTGGTTTGGGACAAAATATTTTCAATCCTGCTTTGCTTGGCAGAGCATTTTTACAGTCTTCATTTCCTACAGCAATTACTACCTGGTCTGTTCCTGACGGACAATTCTTTTCTTTTCGCGGGACAAATTTGGCTTTGCCATTTTTTCAGGGAGAATCTTTAGACAGTGCAACAAGTGCAACTCCACTGGCATTGATGAAATTTCAACAGGAAGGCACTGAATGGTTTAAACTTTTGATGGGCAACACTTCCGGTTCACTTGGTGAAACATCTGCTGCACTGCTTTTACTGGTAGGAGTTTACCTTGGAATGAGACGTGTATTTGACTGGCGGATTCCAGTTTCTATCATCTTAACAGTAACAGTACTTTCCAGCATATTTTATGTTATCAATGCAGAACGGTTTCCCTCACCGGATTTTATGCTGCTTTCCGGAGGTTTACTTTTGGGTGCAATATTCATGGCAACAGATCCGGTAACTTCACCCTACACTCCTAAAGGAGTTTGGTATTTTGGTTTTGGTATTGGTTTTTTAGTGGTCCTAATTCGACTGTTTGGTGGTTTGCCTGAAGGAGTGATGTATGCAGTCTTGCTAATGAACTCTGTCACACCACTACTCAACAAGCTAACACGCAAGCGGGTATACGGACACCTCAAAAATGGTTGAACTACAACAAAATAGAGGAAGCAGTTCTTTGCGTTTGATTGCAACACTTGGTGTGGCAGGTTTATTTTCCGGATTAGCACTGGTGGCAGTCTTTCTCTTTACACGTCCGCTGATAGAAGCAAATCAGGCAGAAGCACTACGGATTGCTATCTTTCAGGTTTTACCAGGTAGTGAATCTTACAAAACATTGGAACTCAATGCAAAAAAGCTGCAGTTGTTGAGCAACGAAAAAGAAAGTACAGGGCCAAAAAAGTCAAATCCCAGGATTTATGCAGGCTACAGTAAGTCCGGTGATTTACTTGGATTTGCCATTCCTGGTGAAGAACCTGGCTTCCAGGATAAGATCAAAGCTATTTTTGGTTATGATCCTGAACAGAGAATGCTGATTGGTTTTGAGGTTCTGGACACCAAAGAGACTCCTGGTCTGGGAGATAAAATAATCAAGGACAAGTATTTCAGGTCAAGTTTGACGACACTGAAAATTGATCCAAAAATTGTTGCAGTCAAGCCCGGACAAAAGACTGCAGCAAATCAGGTGGAAACAATCACAGGAGCAACTATATCCTCAAAAACTGTGATACGTCTTTTGGAAAAAACTATCCGCTGGTGGTTGCCCAGTATTAATAAATATTTAGAGACACAATGAAAAATACTGTGGAAGCCAGCCGTTACCGCGCAGAATTTGTCAAGGGACTCTGGAAAGAGAATCCGGTCTTTGTAGCAGTTTTGGGGATGTGTCCGGCCCTTGCGGTGACAAACACTGCAATTAATGGTATAGCCATGGGGGGAGCAACTCTTTTTGTGCTGACTTTTTCCAGTCTGCTGGTTTCCAGTTTTCGCAAATTAATTCCGAAGGAAGTGCGTATCACTACTTTTGTGATTATCATTGCTACTTTTGTAACCATCGTCGATTTTTTGCTGCAGGCTTTTATGCCTGCAATCCATAAAGAATTGGGGGCCTTTGTGGCATTGATTGTGGTGAACTGTCTTATTCTTGGACGGCAGGAAGCATTTGCATTTAAAAATCCGGTTCGACTGGCAGTTGTAGATGCTTTAGGAATGTCACTGGGGTTTAGCTTCGCCTTATTTTGTCTGGGTGCAATTCGCGAAATTTTAGGTAACGGTTCGCTTTTTGGAATAACGCTGTTTGGTCCTGATTTCGAACCATGGATCGTGATGATTCTTCCACCTGGAGGTTTTCTATCGCTTGGTTTCCTGCTGCTGTTTTTTAACTGGCTCAAGCAAAGGCAAGAAAAGAAAGGAGTAGAGAATGGCTACTGATCTTCTATGGATCTTCATTTCAGCAATGGTAATTAATAACTTCACGCTCTATTATTTTCTGGGGTTGTGTCCATTTTTTGGAGTTTCAGATCGAATATCAACGGCATTCCGGATGGGAATGGCCAATGTCTTTGTTTTGTTAATTACAGCTTTTTGTGCCTGGTTTTTGAACTCTTTTGTTTTGAACCATGCACCATATTTACGTCTGATCAGTTTCATTATTGTGGTTGCCAGTACTGTTCAATTTGTTGAAATGGCGATCAAGAAACTAAGTCCGGCTCTTTTCAGGGCACTTGGTATTTTCCTGCCACTCATTACGACAAACTGCGCAATTCTGGGTTTGGCTTTGTTTGCTACAAACAAAGGTTACGGTTTAGTTGAAAGTTTGGTTTACGCTCTTGGCGCAGGCGGAGGTTTAACTCTGGCTCTGGTGATTATGGCAGGCATCAGAGAGGAAACAAAATTGCTGGAAATTCCTAAAGTAATCGAAGGTACTGCCTTGAACCTGATAATTGCCGGTATTTTGTCGATGGCCTTTATGGGCTTTGCCGGTCTTTTCAGTACTACTTAAACAATATTTTTGGTTTAAAAACTAAATATCAAGCGACTATCGTCAAGTTATTACATCTGTTATTACAATGGATTATCTGAATCATATTTTTGCCGTTCTTGGATTTTCTGCTCTTTGTGTGGTCTGGCTTATTGTACAGTATCTGGCGAAATCGATGCATACCAAAAATTTATTTGAAAACCAGGGAGGTTGTTCCGGCAGTTGTGCAAATTCCACGAGTGGTGAAAGTTGCGAAAGTAAAGGGAATACCTGCGAACGCAGTCTCAAGTAATCAAAGTCAACTCCGTCTTATTTCCTCACCTTCTTTTTCTTCTTTTTCTTCTTTTGAGGAATTACCATAACGCGGCGTGCCTGGCAGTTGATGTCTCCCTGTTCAATAACTGGTAATGCAAGTGAGTCAGGTAATCCGGAAGATTCAGGATCTTTGATTTCAATATTTGCACAGGCATAAAGTTCATCCATATATGTACCTAACAGTTCTTCACGCTTTTGTGAAGATAAGGCATTCGAATATTTAACCTTTTGATCTGCAGATAGTTCTGAGCAGGTCAATCCTTGTGGAAACACTTCCTGGTAAATGTAGAGTAGGTGATGTCCAATCGTTGTTTTAACAAGTTTGCTGATTTCGCCAGGCAGCAAACTTTTTGTGACTTCACCAATTTCTGCCAGGAGATCTTCTGGTTTAAAAATACCCAGCTTACCACCAGTACGTTTGGCACTTGCATCGGCAGAGTGGAGTTTTGCTAAATCTTCAAAAGAAGCTCCGCTTTCAAAAGCACCACGAATGGTTGTTACCTGTTCCTGAACTTCTTCAGTTGAACCCTGAAGCAGGATTTGAGCAAGTCCCACCTTTCGTTCTTTTCGCAGCTGCTTTTCACAAAAGAGTTTAATTTCTTGAGATTCAACACGAATTTTGGAATCTACCTCACGACTTATTACATGGTGTTTTTTAAATTCACGGGCAAGTTGTTCTTTTAAATCATCTTCTGCATAAACCTCAAGCAGTTGAGGTTGATCTCTGGCCAGTTGATCTAATCTTGATTCAATTTCCTTCGTTCCGGCAATAATTTTAAGTGCACTTGCTCTGTCCAGCAACAACATTTCCTGCACCAGGTTCATCAGTAATTTCTTGTCATGCTCCTGTTGGGTCTGTTTTGCAGACGAATTTTGTGCTTTTAAGGCAGCAGACACATCTTGTGCTTCACTACGTGTGAGCATCTGACTGTTGACTATCAGATAAATTCGATCAATCACCAGGACTTCGGCCAGTAAAATATTTGCAAAAAAACCAATTCCAAAGACAAAAATTATTGATATAATTGCAGGATAATAATTAAAGCGCATAGTTGTTTTGTAGAGTTGCATTTTCTAAATTACGTAATTTCCAGGCTTGTTCCTGTAGTTTTTTCATTGGCAAACGTGAGAGTGTACGGATCTTTTTCACAGTTGTCCTTTTGAACAATCTGCCATCCAGAAAATACTCAGTAATTATAGGATATGTCTGCCAGCGGTAAGTCGTATAATTTTTGAAGACAATTTTTGTTTCCAGCCAGGTTCCACCTGCCAACCAAAGCCTGTTATGCAGTGAGACCAAGTCGAAAGTTTTTGGATTGAGCAAGGCATAGTGTCCTGATTCCAGATCTCCAAGTCTAAGAAAAACATGATTATCAGCACGCAGGTGATATGCTAGTTCTTGACTGATAATTCCAACTTCTTTAAGTGCTCTGCGACGTTTATTTCCGTATCTGGAGCGGATACGAAGCTGCCTCGGTAAAATGTCTGCAGTTTCAAAAGTGCGGTTTTTATTCAGCGAAACCGCCAATAAATCCTGATTGTATTCATAGTAATAATGCAGCAGTTGTCCTGCATCATCCTGTGTCTCTACGATCAGTACTTCTCCATCTTTCCAGTGAATGACTTGTTTAAAACCTCTGGCAGGCAATTCAACCGGACGTTCTGAAAAATCTCCGTCAGCATTTTTTGCAAATGCATCAAAAACCTGCACAACTGTCTGCATACGGACTCGTCGCCAGCTCATCCGTTTTTCCATTTGGAACATCAAATCATCCCAGTTTAATGGAAAATAGGCGTTCGCAGCAGTAGCAAAATTAAAGATAATTCCAAATAAAAATATTTTGGAAAGTCGTCTTAATAACAAATATCCTCTTTTCATTCATGTCAGCAAGTGTTACATTCAAGAGTCTCAGTTTTTACTAAAATGCGCAATCCTGAACCACTTTGGCAATACCAAATTGTAATTTAGAGACATGCAAAACAATGGCTGCGGGTTTAGTGTTCAATCAATCTTTTTAATTCATGGAGTTACAATGCGAAAAACAAACCTCTTTATCTCAATCGTCTTTGGGCTGGTTCTGCTGCTGAGCGGCTGTGCAGACAAAAAGCCGGACCCAAAACCAGAAAATTTTCTCACATTGGCTGATTTAACTGGACGCGTAACACTTAAGGAAGACTCACCTGGGGTACGTGTGATCCGGATTAAGGCCAAAGCCTTTATCAAACGCAACGACATACGTGCTGCAAAAGCCAAGGCCATGGAAGTAGCTGGAGCACAGGCTGTTGATGCAATGGTGCGTGAATTGTTATCTGATGAAGATTACAACAATAATTTTGCAGACATAGAACAGTATCTTTCTAAAAACATCCAAGAGTACATTGTCAGTAGTGAAATCAATGATGAGAAAAAAATCTATGGCGGAAAATATTATGGTCTTGATACCGCACACAAGGTAAACCGTCAAAAAGTTCTGGTGGCACTGCAGAAAGATCTCAAGCTGATTAACAACAGTGCCAGTACATTGGTTCCGGTTATTACCAGTAAGAAAAATATTGACTTGTCTGCATCAGGATTCACATTCAATGACTTGGAAGACGCATTGATGAATCAGATTCAAACTGATTTAAACCAGCGTGGGTTGCGGGCCATGGATTTTCGCAATGCAGTAACTTCAGTGCAGACGGATGAAAAAGTTAAAAAGCAGTTTGCCAAAATATCCAAAGATCAATTCATGGCAATTGTATCCGGAAGTCCTGCGGATCGTGCTTTGCTGGATCCACAAATTCAGAATGCAGAAAAATTCTATACCACCGGTTTGAGTTTGCTCAAGCAGATGGCCAAGGTTGTGGTTGAAGTAAACATCTTTGCAGTCAGTGGCAATATCAAAGGCGATTTAGCTCTTTCACTCAACGTGACTGCCAAGAATGTCTCCACCGGACGCGGAGGAGCTTTTGCCAACACAGTCATTAATGTTGCAAGACGTGGCGGACCAAATGTAATTCCTTCGGCCATGATTACCGGCTTGGTTAAAGATGCATATGAAGAAATGCAGCAGGAGTTTGTTCCACAGGTGATCAAAGAAATGTCAACCATTTCAATTGGTGGAAAACGTCTGGTTGCTTATGAATTGGTGCTTAAAGATTTTGGCGGAGGTGAAGTCCGGAAACTTCGTACAAAACTCAAGCAGGGACAGAATGATGAATTCCGCTACATCAGCTACGACAATTCCGTACCAACAATTGTTACAATCATTGTCAGGCATGCAGGTAATGTAGAAGACCTGGCTGACAAGGTAATGATCATTTTTGATTCTGCAGGAATAAAAGCCAAAGAGCCAATTGTTGCACCGGATTTAACTGACCTTGTTTTTGTGCGAATTCCGGATGAAGACTAAAAACAAAAATATTGAAAATGAGATTAAGCTGCTAATTTAGTTTGTTTGACAATCTCGCAAAATAGTTGTTTTACCGCGAAAGTGGGAATTCAGTAAGTTGAAATAATTTAAATTTTGTTTTACATCATAATCAGGAATAAGGAGATAAAATGCGTGCATTCAAATATAAGATTGGTTGGTTAATATTGATAATTCTGCTCTTTGCAGGATGTGCCAGTATTGAAAAAGCAGAGTCCCTTCATCGTCAGGGTGAAAAACAACAAGCTTTGGAGATGGCAATTTCATTGCTGGAAGATGACAGTTCTAAAGTACGACTGCGGGCAGTCAAACTGATTGGAAAAATTGGTGGAAGTGACGCTGGACCTGCTTTGCATCAGAGACTTGGTGATGAAGATGCAAGAGTTCGCAGGGAAGTTGTACGAAGGCTGGGAAACCTGCAGTACGAACCGGCAGCAGATGATTTAGCGGATCTGGTTCCGGAATCCGGTACAGATATGCTGCGAGCTCTGGCAGACGCTTTCAGAGACTATGGAAAGACTGGAATTGATCTGTTGGTTGCCCGTTATGATTCTCCAAGTCAAAGCTCGAATCGAGGTGCATACAAGGCTTTGCTTATTATTATTGGACCGGAAATCGCTGATTCTGTCAGCAAACTGCTCAAGGGACGTTCTTTCTTTGAAAATCGTGACACTTTTGATATTTTGCGTAGTATAAAAAATCCACGTGTAGCAACTTTGATGTTACCATATCTGGCAGATGAAGAAGTTGCGGATCAGGTTATTGAAGCCATGCGGCACCTTGGCAGCAATGCGGTTGAAGCAACAATCTCCGCACTGCAGAAGCAGAAAAAATCCGGAGAACTGCTGGTTACAGAACGTCTGATCCGGATTCTGGGTTTGCTTAAAGCAAAGCAGGGAATAGATATGCTGGAAAGTTACAGTCAGCATGACAGCGAGCGTATCCGCAGCGCAGTAGATCATTCACTCTTTCAAATCCGGGGTTTTTGATATAGTACACAAAAATATGTTTTAACAAGACTTAAAGCCGATTCGTTCCATTCTGGTTCGGATCGGCTTTTTTGTGTCTGAGTGAAACAATATTTAACATCAGGTTGTTGTGAAAAAATATGCAAATATCTTGTATTGTCTCGAAACGGAGTTTGTTGCTAACGACTTTAGGCGCCAGTCTTGTGTTCCAGTTTCTTGGCAATGTGAGCCTTATTCCTTTTGAGTGATGCACAAAATATGTTAGAATAACCTCTCAAAATATCAGTTTAAAAAAATATAGCATCAATGAAAAACCTGAAAATAATTACCATTTGTCTGGTTGCTCTTGCAACGAGTGCCTGCGTAAATATTGTACGTTATGAAAGGTCTGAAGACAGAATTAAACCGCTGCAGACTACAATCAAACGTATAATTATTCATGAAGATTATATCAATTCTGAGAGTGATTATCTGGGATTAAAAGCATATTTCTTCAAGGCTTTGGTCAAGCGCTTATCAACTATCTACGACCAGCAGCTTATCGTGATCAAATCCGGAAAACCTTTTCCAACTCTGGTTGATAACAGGGGCTCACTCTGGATAGTTGGAGATATCTGGAGTAAGCAGACAAAACAGAGTGGCAGGAGTGTTCAGTTGAAAACATTGAGTAGCCGCACCTCGAATTCAAGCAGCAGCAGGGATGTTCTTGAACATTTGTCCTGGAAAGAGGATTCCGTCATGTCATACACAAACCTGTATTTCATAGAACTGACTGAAAATCCCAAGTTGCTGAGAAGCACGATCACTGCTTCCAATTTTACTGCAGTCAGAGTCAGTGGTGACAGGGGCACAGAGCAAAGCAGTATTATGACAGAAGTAGAATTCCAAAATCCTGATGATCAGGCAGAATCATTTTTTTCCGGAGCAGCAACAGATAAACGTCTTGCTGCAGGTTACCAGCTTGTCAGTCTTGCACTTAATAAAAATAATTGGCAGGCATCACTCAATCAACTGGCAGAGACTGCAGTCAGTAAACATTTTTCTGGAGAACAATGACATTTTCTGCTTGTGCCAACAACAATTTATTTAAACACTGCCGGATGAGTTGTTTGAAAATTATAAAATTAATTCCACTGTTTTTAATCTTTGGATTAATCTCCTGTACAAACAAGCTCCAGTTCAGTACATCAATTGCTCCTTCTGCAGATCTGAATTCAATCCGTACTCTGGCAATTGGTGATGTTCGTCTTTTGCAGAATGAAGAGCTGGTTCTCAATGATAATCGGGGAAACTGGAGAGAGAGTGTCCGAAAATTTACAACAAATGGTCTGGAGAAACTAGTCAAACGTTCCTTGATCTCAAACCTGAGTCGCTATTCTGCGTACAATATTGTAGATTTAGCAGTATTTTCAACCATCTTTAGTGACAAGTTGAAAACGGTCAAACCTGTGGGCGGCCTGAAAATAAAAGGAATAGATGCAGTTTTAAACCTCAGAATTGGAATTAAAGTTATCTCGCAGAAGGGACAATTTGAGAGTGTAAAAAGTTTCAGGCGGCATGCTTCACGTAAGTCCGGAAAAAAGTGGATCACAACTGAAGACAGTTCAATGGACAGAAAAATAACTGAAACTTATCAAACCAGAACAGTAACTGTTTTGCTGTCAGGAGAGCTGTTAAAAGTCAGTGCAGGTAAAATAAAATTATTGAGTACATTCTCAGAAGTTGCTCTTATTTCAAAGGGAAATGGTATAGCCCCCACCAGTTTTGCCCAGTCATTAGCAGGAAATTTGTCTTCTTTCTTCAGTGGAGATGAACGCAGCAAGGAGGAAAAAATCAGTAATTTGCCTTTTTTAGACTTAAAACATCTAACTCAAAATGCAATGCCGAATGCTGCTGCAAATTTAGCACAACGTCTTGCTTTGCAGATTACTAACATGATTCTGCCAAAATTATCTCGTTATACTGTTTTAGCAACAAGAACCATTGATGCTGGCGGAGATGGAACTGCAGTTGAATACCTCAAACTTGCTGAAGTCTTAAAGGCAAAAAAGCGGATCGAAGAAGTGATTTCTAATCCGGATGAAAAAACTGCAGAAAATCTCTATAACCTCGGAATTTGCTATGAAGCACTCGGTGATCCATCGATTGCAATGCAGTTGTATGAAGAAGCCCTGGAGTTGGATCAGGCAAACAGCAATATCATTGAAGCACTTGGTGCCCTGCAGGATAATAGAATATGAATATTAACTATATTAATCAAAAAATTTTTGTTGCGTGTTTAATACTGCTCTTTTCTGCAGGCTGCACCACCACGGTGCCATTAAGAACATGGGTTCCGCCGCATGCGGTAGCACAAAATATTGCCGCAAGAGTAGATTATTTGATTATAGTTAATTCTCACAAAGGTGAATTGGTTTATGATATTTTTGAAGATGCACTGCGGGAACGATTTTCTGCACTTCCGTTTTTAAAAGTTGAAGCTTCAAGCAATACTGCCGAAGTAGCACTGCAGTTAAAGAATTATAATTTCATTCCTGCACTTCAGTCAAAAGGCAGGGTAGCTTTTCTAAGTTATGAAATAAACGAGATTAATGATGTTCAACGGCTGCAAGCCAGCAGAGTTGTCAATTTGAGGCGCTGCAACAATCTGATTAAAAGTAAAAATCGAAAAAGATGCCGCATTACAGGACGGGCAATTATAAAACAGGGAGTGCAGAATTTACGTTACAGCCAAAAGGTGATCTTCAATTTGACTAATCAGGAAGGACATAAATTAATTGCTGTTCAGCAAATTAAACGTGGCTACCAAAAAAAAGGAAAATTGATTCCTGATGAAATTCTGTTACGTAAAAAAGTCAGTGATTTGATTGCGCGGGAATACAGCAAACTTGTTTTACCTTTCCGGAAAAATATTGAAGTAGAAATGTTGTCCGGAGATAGTATTGCCGTAGAGATGATTGAAAAAGGTGCTTACCGCCAGGCCTTTAAACGTCTGGAAAAACTGCTAGCACAACAGGAGCGTTCCGATAAATCGGCAGAGAATATTTATCTTCAGGGACTTGCATTAGAGTTTCAAAGCGAGTTGTCAGGAGCCTTGTCTTACTACCGTGAGGCTTTGCTCATTGATCCCGAAAACGAAACTATTGTGAAGGCTGTAAATAGAATTAAAGCCGCAACTTCGCAAAAAAACAAATCTGCATAGCAATAACGGATTAATTTTATTGTGGAGGTGCAGGAGCCTGAGTTTCAGACTCCTGTCTAACAGGGAATGAAGCTTACTGCTTTTCCTGATCTTCCTTGGCTGCCTCAGGTTCAGTCGCTTCTACTTCAGCAACTTCCTCTTTGGCTTCTTCAGGCTCAGCTGCAGCTTCAGCAACCACTTCTTTGGTTTTCTCAGGCTCAGCTGCTGCTACTTCAGCAACCTCTTCTTTGGTTTCCTCCGTTTCAGCTGCTGCTACTTCAGCAACCTCTTCTTTGGTTTCCTCCGTTTCAGCTTCAGCATCCGGAACAGCTACTGGTTCAGGAGTTGAGATGATTTCTGAGATGCTTAATCCCAAACGCCGCTCCTCAAGATCAATCTTGATTACGCTTGCTTTGACCACAGTTCCAACCGGATAGGCCTCGTGGACTTTATTTTTAGGAATTGCAGAATCAATTTCTGAAACGTGAACTAAACCCTCTACACCATCTGAAACCTCAACAAAAATTCCAAAATCAGTTAGATTAACGATAGTTCCGGTAATATCTGATCCAAGTGGATTTTTCTCATCAAGATCTTTCCATGGATCTTCAGTCAGTTGTTTGATACCCAACGAGAGTCGTTCCTGTTCAACGTTGATGTTGAGGACTTTTACTTCAATTTCATCACCTTTGCTGGCAATCTCAGATGGTTTGCACTGTCGTTGCTTCCAGGAAATATCAGAAATATGAACCAGTCCGTCAATACCTTCATCAAGTCCAATAAAAATACCAAAATCAGTAACATTACGAACCAGGCCATTAACGATGCAGCCCACTGGATAACGGTCAAGAGCAAGTTTCCATGGATTTGCCTGTACCTCTTTGATTGAAAGTGAAATTCGTTTGCGATCAACCTCAAGGTCCTTGACAATTGCTTCTACCTCTTGACCCAATTCTACAACCTTTGAAGGATGTCGAACTTTTTTGGTCCAGGACATTTCAGAAACGTGGATAAGACCTTCTACTCCGGGCTCAATTTCGATAAAGGCACCGTAATCGGTCAAACTGACAATTTTTCCGGTAACTTTTGTACCAACTGCAAATTTGTCTTCAACCATTTCCCATGGATTTTGTTCTTTCTGTTTGAGGCCAAGTGAGACTTTCTGATCTTCAGGGAAATACTTGAGTACAACTACTTCAACTTCGTCGCCAATTTCAAACATTTCAGATGGATGAACAATACGGCCCCAGGTCATGTCTGTAATGTGAAGCAAACCGTCAACTCCACCTAAATCAACAAATACACCATAATCGGTGATATTCTTGATATAGCCTTTGATTAAGGCACCTTCTTCCAGAATATCCAGAGTTTTCAGCCGTTTTTCATCACGGTCAATTTCCAGCAGTACTCTTCTGGAAAGCACTATATTTCCACGCTTCTGGTTGAACTTCAAAATTTTGAAGTCAAAATCCTCGTTCAATAACTTATCAAGATTACGTACCGGCCGTAAATCAACCTGTGATCCTGGCAGGAATGCTTTCACACCAATATCTACTGAAAGACCGCCTTTTATGCGTGCTATTATTGTTCCGCGTACAATTCCACCTTCTTCATAAATTTCACCAATTTTTTCCCAGGTACGCACCTTTTCTGCTTTGCGCTTGGAAAGATAGGTGACTCCGTCTTCATCTGCCTCGAGGGCCTCTACATAGACCTCTACAGAATCTCCAACTTCAACCTGAAGTTCATGTTCACTGTTTTGGAATTCGTTGATTGTAATTAGACAATCTGATTTGAAACCAATGTCAACTGTGACATAGTCACGTGTAATTTCTGTGACAGTTCCAGTTACAATGTCTTCTTCCTTAAAACCTCTCAGACTCTCTTCATAGAGTGCATCAAAGTCATCATCTTCCTGTAGAAAAACAATTGGTTCTAGTTTGTCCGGAGTTGCTGGGGTTGGAGTTGGGGTTGGTACTACGTTTTCTTGATCGCTCACTTTTACCTTTAAGTTTTTGGAACAGCTTATGAAAAATGATAAGCTGGTTAGGGTTGTTCCGGCAATACAGAAGAGCAATAACTCGAAAACATCAACTTAAATAATGTTGACTGAAATCCTTAATAATCTTCTGTAAAAACCAAAGTTATAGCAAATTTTCTTCATGAAAAAGTGCATCAATTGAAAGACTATTATTCTGCGGACTTTCAGGAAAAAAGTCAATATTATTGTGTTGAAAAATGAGGCAGATAAACCAGCGGAGTCGGTGACTGCTGTTGGCAGATCACCGAAGAGGAGGCGTTATTTGAAGAACTCTAATTCAGGTAGAGATTGCGGACCCGCTGTTCTGCAACAAAAGAGACTAGTTTTAAAACTATTCCGTATACCAGAGTCAATGAAGCGACATTCAGGGCGTGGCCAATATTACTAAATTGCTCCAATTTTTGTGTAATCAAGATTGCACCAATGAAAGTGCCGATAATCCCCATTGTCAGCGAAACATCACCCATGACTTTCAGGCAGCGGGCAACCGAGTTTGCATCTGCATAGCTAACTTGTTTTGCACCTCCAAGAGTATAACTCCAGCAGCGTCCATAGCTGCGCCAGGAGGTAGCTGAGATACCAAAGAAAATAGCTGTTGGTAAAACAAAAACGAGAGACGGTATATCTATGAAGTAAATACCATTGTTTATAACTAGGGAAATTGCTTCAAAATCAACAATCACACCTGCAGTGATGATTGCCATAAAAAATAGAATACTAAACCACATCATATAGGCTCCTGATTGATGAGTTGGCTTGCGGATCTTTCTGCTGGAACTGTTTCGCAGAGAAGGGTCACGCTGCATTTGATCGACTCTTAAGTCGATGTAGGCCCACTTGGCCCTTGTTTTGTCACCACCGGCATGAGCCATTGCCTTGAGCCAGAGGGCTTCGTCAATTTCTTTTTGCTCGATGTCCTTATAAGCTACCAGATAAAGTTCTTCGTTCATAATCTCAGCTATTTAGTTGTTTTGGAACGTCTTTCAAATATTAGCCTGTCTGCAGGCTCTCTTTTGCTGACGTGCATAAGGTGTTGTTCGTTTTTTTTCCTTGCATATTTTTGACCGTTTTTCTCAATTATGCTTTAAGTTCCTGGAAATATTCAGGCTGTGGCAACTAAATTTTCTCACTTTATCTGGAGCAACGTTGCTTTAAATCCAAACCATATTTATTAAATTCTGTAGTCAGACCCTCTAACTGTTCATTAGTCAACGGAGAAAAAGGAGGCAGCATTTGAGTCCAATGTCCAGAGTTTGAATCAGCAGCCAATATGCTTTTCAGTTCAGAGACATAAGGGTAATTATCAAATGCTTTTCGCAAAGCAGTGAGTTTCGTCTGTCTTTGCTCAGCATCTTGCTGCTGCTGGTTCTTCCAAGCTTGAAAAACCTGCTGGCACTCCGGAGCAAGTAAATTTGCTGTGGCCGTAATGCAGCCGGCTCCTCCCTCTTGTAGAAGTTCCAGTAACAAAGTCTCTGTACCAGTGTAGACCATAAAATCTGGAACATGTTGGGCAATATTCAACATATTGTTCCAGTCTCCGCTACTGTCTTTGATGCCTGCGGCAATGTCACCGAAACGCTGCTTTAATTCCTGCAATATCTCGAGACTGAAATTATAACCGCTGAGTTGGGGGAAATTATAAAAAACGATTCTCAGCTGCGGATCATCCACTGCAGCAATCAATTCAGTATAATAACGGAGTACACCTGCATCACTTTGAGGTTTGTAGTAAAAAGGCGGAATTACTAAAACCGCATAAACTCCTGCATTCACGCTGGCTTTGGTCAAACAGATTGCATCCTGTAGTGCACATGCTCCGGTTCCCATCATCAAACGTTCCGGAGCTAATTTGCTTCCGCAATACGCAATAATGTCCAGGCGCTGCTCAATGGTCAAAGAATTGGCCTCACCGGTGCTGCCGAGAATTGCTACACCATCCGAACCTGATTCAAACAACTGTTCCACATGGTGGACAAGTGCTGGAAGATTGGGTTCGTATGAAGCTGTGAGAGGTGTCAATGATGCTGTATAGACGCCAGTATGAGGTGTAGTCATAAGCTGAAATATTATAGAGTAATAATAGAACCGTAATTATAGTTCTTTAAAATAATTATGTCATCCTGGACTTGATCCGGGATCCAGACACACGATCCGCTTGAGCATAAGATATTAAAACCCACTCCTGGATTCCCGCTTTCGCGGGAATGACAAGTAAGATGTCAGGAAAAAACTCTTAAACCAAAAAATTGTCATCTCGAACGAAGAGAGAGATCTTAACAATATTAGTGCTTAACATAAAACAGCTTTCTCTCTTTGTAAGCAATGACACGTATTTATGACTTTTTGCGGGTTCATCAACTAAAGTATCAAGACAGAATGCTGCGTATTTGCTCAAGTGCTTCCGAAATCTGTTTTTCCGTAACCATCAGGTTCGTAACCGCTCGAATGGATCTGCTGTCCATCGCCAGCATGTGAGTATCCAGTTCGCCTAGTCGTTTGATCAGTTCAGCAGACGTCATTTTGCTCAATCCGAACATGATAATATTCGTTTCCACATCACCCGGATTGATTTCAATTCCAGGAATTTCCGCAAGTCCTTGCGCAAATGCTTTGGCATTCGCATGGTCTTCGGCTAACCTCGACCTGTGATTATCGAGCGCATACAAAGCACCAGCCGCAATGATTCCGGCTTGTCTCATACCACCGCCATATTGTTTGCGGAAACGTCTGGCCTCCAAAATAAAATCCTGACTGCCCACTAAAGCAGAACCAACCGGAGCACCAAGTCCTTTTGAGAAACAAACACTGACTGAATCAAAAAATTTAGCAATTTCTGCTTCCGTAACATTAAGTGCTGCTGCAGCATTCCAGATTCTGGCACCATCCAGGTGCATTATTAAATTATTTTCACGGGCAGAATTTTGAACTTCTGCAAGTTTTTCCAATGGCCAGACTTTCCCACCGCCTCGATTTGTTGTGTTTTCCACACAAACTATTTTCGACTGTGGATAATGTACATCAACCGGCCTCATTGCCGCTTCCATTTCCACTGCACCAAAAATTCCTCTAGTTCCAGGAATTAAACGACAGATTGCCCCAGAAAGTGCTGCAGTTCCGCCTCCTTCATAAAAATAGATGTGTGCGTTTTCATCGAGCAGTATTTCATCTCCTGGTTGAGTATGTGTGCGGACTGCTACCTGATTGGTCATAGTTCCGGAAGGCATAAAAACCGCAGCTTCTTTTCCGAGAATTTCTGCAGTACGCTGTTCCAGAGCATTGACGGTAGGATCATCGCTGAAAACATCATCTCCAACTGGCGCTTGAGCCATTACCTTCCGCATTTCGGCAGAAGGAAGAGTAATAGTATCACTACGCAGGTCGATCATTTATTGTTGTCTGATAAAAGGTGAAATAAAAGGAGTTTAACAAAGTATTTAGGAAAAATACAGCAGAGAAGAAAATCCCTGTCCGAAATAAATCAGACAGGGATAAATTTTGAAGGAAAGATTATTTTCAGGAAAGTTGAGACAATGCGCGTTTGGCGTAAACCTGGGCCATCGCACGTCGATATTCTTCGCTGACAAAAACATCACTGAGAACGCTGCGACCTTCAGCTGCTTTTGCAGATGCTGCAGCAATTGATGATTCACTGAGAGCTTGCCCCTGCAGTGCATTCTCAACTCCGGAGTCTCGAAATGCAGTTTCACCAACTCCACTGAAACCTACCCGTATTTCTGCACAACTTCCACCTGCAGTGCTCATGGCAACTGCACAGCCCACATAAGGATAGCGGGATGCCGGTTGTGGAAATTTGAGATAGCAGGAATTGGCATTTGCATTGTCTGTTGGTATTCTGACTTCAGTCAGAATCTCAGTCTCTTCAAGTGCAGTCTCCCAGAGTCCGGTAAAATAATCTGCAGCTGCAATTGTTCGCTCACCACCGGAACCTTGAACCACAATGGTAGCATTGAGTGCTAAAATGACTCCCGGATAATCTGCTTGAGGGTCTGAATGAGCTAACACGCCTCCGATGGTACCGCGATTGCGGACCTGCACATCGCCGACTTGTCCAGCAGATTGGCTCAAGGCTGGTGCTTTCTGCTGGATCAAATCAGAAGATTCAAGCATCCAATGCGTTGCACCGGCACCTATTGCCAGGTAATCGCCTTTGTCGCTGATGTATTTTAATTCCGTCAGATCTCCGATGTCAATCAGAGTTGCCGGAGTTGAAAGACGCAGTTTCATGGTTGGAACAAGGCTGTGTCCGCCTGCCAGAATTTTGGCACCCTCTCCATGCTGATGCAGCAGCGAAATCGCATCGCTGACTGAACTGGCTCGTTGATAATCAAAAGATTCAGGTATCATTGTCACCTCTTTTTGAAATTATTAAGTTATGAGTTTTTAACATGGATTCATTTCGCTTGCTGCATAGCAGCCCAAACACGTTGTGGTGAAAGCGGCATTTCCAAATCAGTTACACCGAGTGGACGCAGTGCGTCTACAACTGCATTGACAACTGCCGGTGTTGAACCGATAGTTCCTGCTTCACCTGCTCCTTTGGCACCCAAAGGATTGTGAGGACATGGAGTTACTGTCCGATCCAGTTCAAAAGAAGGCAGATCATCAGCACGCGGCATAGCATAGTCCATGTATGAGGCATTTGCTAGTTGGCCACTTTCATCGTAAACAGCACCTTCCAGCAGGGCTTGTCCTATACCTTGTGCTACACCTCCGTGAATCTGACCGTCAACTATCATTGGATTGACTACATTTCCAACGTCATCACAGCTTATGAAACGTTTTAAGTCTACTTTACCTGTATCCGGATCTACTTCAACAACTGCCATATGTGCTCCAAAAGGATAGGTGAAGTTGGCTGGATCATAAAAGCTTGTTTCATCCAACCCGGGTTCCAAACCTTCCGGATAATTATGTGGAACATATGCGGTCAAAGAGACATCTCCAAAAGCGACCGATTTATCGGTTCCCCTGACAGTCCATTTACCCTCAGCAAAATCCAGATCTTCGGTAGATGCTTCCAGCAAATGAGCAGCAATTTTTGCTCCTTTTTCTTTGATTTTATCCAAGCTTTTTACGATTGCACTACCACCGACAGCCAAACTTCTTGAGCCGTATGTACCCATTCCAAATGGCACTTTTGCAGTGTCGCCGTGCACGATTTCCACATTTTCAATTGGTATTCCCAAATCATCGGCAATCAATTGTGCAAAAGTGGTTTCGTGACCCTGACCGTGTGAGTGACTTCCTGTGAAGAGAGTTACCGATCCAGTAGGTTCGACACGGATATTTGCCGCTTCAAAAAGTCCGGCACGTGCACCCAGTGAGCCAACCACAGCTGAGGGGGCAATTCCGCAGGCTTCTATGTAAGTTGAAAGGCCGATGCCCATCAGCTTTCCATTTGCCCGAGCTGCTTCGCGATCTTTTTTCAGATTTTCGTAATCAGACATTTCCAGGAGACGCTTAAGCACCCCCTCATAGTTTCCACTGTCGTACTGCAGGGCAACCTGAGTCTGGTAACCTGGCTGATCTTCACTGCCGTCAAAAGGTGGAATAAAGTTTTTCAAACGCAACTCTGCAGGATCAACGCCCATTTCTGCAGCGGCTGTTTCGACCAGACGCTCAAGTACAAAAGTTGCTTCTGGACGACCTGCACCACGGTAGGCGTCTACCGGAGCTGTGTTTGTCACTCCTGCGTTGACAGTGATATGTACAGCCGGTGTGGTGTAAAGTCCCTGCATCAAAGTGCCGTGCAGATAAGTCGGTACAGCAGTTGAAAAAGTTGAGAGATAAGCACCCAAATTGGCATCTGTTTCGACTTTCAAAGCCACCATTTTACCATTACTGTCAAAGCCCATTTGAGCTTTGGTTTTGTGATCACGTCCCTGTCCGTCAGTCAAAAAACTTTCAGTACGCTCTGCAGTCCATTTTACAGGACGTTTGATCTGTTTGGCCACCCAGACCATCAGTGCTTCCTCAATGTAATGGAAAATTTTACTACCGAAGCCTCCACCCACATCCGGAGCTACAACTCGTACTTTGTGTTCGGGTAAACCGAGTACAAAGGCACACATCAACAAACGAATTACATGCGGATTTTGTGAGGAAGTGTAAAGCGTGTGATAATCACGTGAATCATCGTAATCACCAATCGCACTACGTGGTTCAATTGGATTTGGAACAAGGCGCTGGTTGACGATGTCAAGACTTGTAACATGCGCCGCACCCGCCAAGGCAGAATCAACTGCATCCAGTCCGGAACCAAGCTCCCAATCAAAAATTTTATTATTTGGTACTCCATCATGAAGTTGAGGTGCACCGTCTTTGAGTGCTGCTGAAATATCTGTAACAGCAGGCAGTTCCTCATATTCAACTTGCACCATTGCCGCTGCGTCTTTGGCTTGCGCCTGTGTTTCGGCAATTACAACTGCAACCGCATCTCCGACATGCAGAGCCTTACCGCGTGCCAAAAGAGGATGAGGAGGCTCTTTCATAGTATCACCATTTTTGAAATCAACCTGCCAACCACACGGAACTCCTGCAATGGCTTCCGGAATATCACTGCCGACAAAACTGGCCACGAAACCCGGAGCATTTTTTGCGGCACTTAAATCAATATTTGTAATATTTGCATGTGCCAGAGGGCTGCGGATAATAGTCGCAAAAGTCATTCCCGGTAACTGGATATCATCTGTGTATTGTCCCTTACCTGTGATGAACCGTTGATCTTCAACCCTTTTAACGGATTGTCCCATATATTGTCCCATTTTTCCTCCTAAGCCGATTGCTGTGAGGCATGCTGAACTGCCTTCACAATGTTATCGTAACCCGTACAGCGGCAGAAATTTCCTTCTAATGCATGTCGAATTTCGCCTTCAGACGGTTTGGGGTTGCGTTCCAGCAGCTGCCATGAAGACAGGATCATACCCGGAGTACAAAATCCACATTGTAAACCATGTTTCTCTCGGAAACTCTCCTGTATTGGATGGAGATCTCCGTTTGTTGCCATTCCTTCAATGGTCTTGATATCTGCACCGTCACACTGTACGGCGAGCAAAGTGCAGGATTTAACTGTCTCCCCATTTACCAGGATAGTACAGGCTCCGCAACTGCTGGTGTCACATCCAACATGTGTACCGGTCAATCCCATATTCTCACGCAGATGCTGCACGAGAAGTGTTCGTGGTTCTACATCATGCTCAAATGCAGTACCGTTTACTGTCATTGAAACTTTCATCTGTTTATTCCTCCAAAGAAAGTTAATTAATTAGCCAAAATGGCGGGTTAAACTTTGTATTCTGTTTTCTAAAAACTATAACTAACAGTTGTAAAATTGTTTGTCAAATTATTTTCACAAATTTGGCTTTAATTTTCTTCGGCTCTTGAAAGAGTTAATCAGATTAAAGTGCTTAAAGACCAGGACGGTTTTTAAGGCCACGCAAGCCAAGTAAGTTAAAATCAAAAGGCAATTCGGTAATTACTGCTGATATTTCGCCTGTACTGGTAATCAGTTCAACGTGCTCTCTACCGGCAATCAGACTGAGTTCACATTTTGCAAAAACCAAATGTACTGAGTAACGGGGGGACCAGCTGTCTGAAGTAATTTCTCCAAGTATTTCACCTTTGCTGAAGACTCGTCTGTCAATCAGCTTAACCTGCTGATCAATCACTAAGCCAATAAGTTTGGTTTTTGGTTTTCGAGTTTTGAGTGCTTTGAGACTCAAGCTCTTGATGTCTGCGTCTAAACTAACATACCTATCAAGTCCGCATTCGAAGGGTGTGGTATCGTAACCCATATCTCCACCAAATGACAACAATCCGCTTTCTATACGTTCAATCAAGTTTGGACTGCCGGGGCCGACATTAAGGTCTTCTCCTTTGGCAAATAGTTCGTCCCAGAGTTGTCCACCAAGTTCCATATCATTAACATAAATTTCAAAACCACCCTGTTTACTCCAACCGGATCTTGCGACCAGCATTTTTGTTCCCTGATAGTTTAACATTCTGCTGCGGAAGAAACCGATTTTGCGGATTTCTTCTCCAAAAACCCGTGAAATCAACTCCTCGGCTTTGGGACCCTGAACTGCCAAAGGCCAAATGTCAGGTTCTGATACTTGTGCATCCAATCCAAAACCGGTAGCCAACCCCTTGGCCCAGAGTTTTACATCTGAATCTGCAATTGAGAGCCACCAGTGGTTGTCGCTGTGTTTGATGAGTATTGGATCATTGATCATGCCTCCGCTTTCGTCACAGAGTGGTGCATAAAAACACTGTCCGACCTGGGCATTGGATAAGTCCCGTGGAGTCATCAACTGGACCAGTTGTTGTGCCTCAGTACCCCTGATTTCAACTTGACGTTGACAAGATACATCCCAGACCTGTACTGCTTCACACAAATGCCAGTAATCCTCTTCCAGACTTCGGTAGATCACAGGCAAGAGCATGTGATTGTAAACCATATATGCTTTTACACCACAAGCCTCTACCCGACTGTTGAAAGGAGTTGTACGGGTTCTGGTAGATATAGACAGTTCAGGACACATAGCTTAATTTTTTTGAGTAAAGAAAAAAGGTATCTGGGCCGGCTTAATTTTTGGAGAGTGACTGTGCCAGTTCTTTTTCAGTGATGAATCCCATAGTATTTCCATCCTCGTCAACGACTTCAACTACTGAACGAGTTTCTAGTACAATTGGCAGGAACTCCTCAATGAAAGTATTTTCTTTCACCTTGTGAGTATCAGCAGAACTGTTAGCTATTTTAGCATAACTCTCGGGGGACAACATGATGGTTTTTGCACGCAGTACCTTGGCCCGGTTAACGTCCTTAACAAAGGCCGCAACGTAATCATCAGCCGGATTCATGATAATTTCTTCCGGCTTACCAACCTGAACTAATTTACCTCCATTGAGAATGCAGATGTGATCACCAAGTTTAAGTGACTCATCGAGATCGTGAGTGATGAAGACAATGGTCTTGTGCAGTTTTGATTGCAGTTCTACCAACTGATCCTGCATGTCAGTACGGATGAGTGGATCAAGTGCGCTGAAAGCTTCGTCCATCAGCAATATTCCTGGATTGGTTGCCAGGGCCCTTGCCAGTCCTACACGCTGCTGCATGCCGCCGGACAACTGACTTGGATATTGGTGTTCAAAACCATTTAAACCAACCGCCTTGATCTGTACTTCGGCAATCTGGTTTCTATCCTCCAGAGGTTTACCCTGAACTTCTAGACCGTAAGCAACATTTTCCAGCACAGTCTTGTGCGGAAAAAGCCCAAAACGCTGGAAGACCATACTCATCTCGTGGCGCCTTAATTCAAGCAGTTCGTTTTCGTTGAATTTGAGTACATTAACTCCGTCAACCAGTACCTCACCTTCAGTGGGATCAATCAAGCGGTTGATGTGTCGGATGAGTGTGGATTTTCCTGATCCGGACAATCCCATGCAGACAAAGGTTTCTCCTTCTTCGATGCTGATAGAAACATTATCCAGTCCAACCGTATGGTTGGTATCTTCCATAATCCCTTCTTTTGTAGCTCCCTTCTGCAGCAACGGAATTATACTATGCGGATCATCACCAAATATTTTATAGACGTTCTTGAGTTCAATTTTGGGCATTATACCTTCTTAATATTTTTAGGCCTGGTTTTATCCTGAATTTTATCGCCATAGGCTTGAGTCACACGGTCAAATATTATAGCCAGCAGGACAATTGCGATTCCTGCTTCTGTTGCCATTCCTACGTTGAGTTGTTGTAATCCAAGCAGGACTTCGTCTCCAATGCCCCGGGTTCCAATCATTGAGGCAATCACGACCATTGCCAGAGCCATCATTACAGACTGGTTGACACCCTGCATGATATTTGGCATGGCAAGTGGTATTTGCACTCCCCAAAGTTTCTGTTTTGTACTGGCCCCAAAAGCATCTGCCGCCTCAACAACTTCTTCGTCCACCAGTCTGATACCGAGATCTGTTAATCTTATCAACGGCGGTGCAGCGTAAACAAAAATTGCGATAATGGCAGGTACTGCTCCCAGACCAAATAACAAAATCCCTGGTATTAAATAACAGAAACTCGGAATGGTCTGCATCAGGTCCAAAACAGGCAGGATAGTGTTTCTCAATTTAGGTTTTCTTGCCATCGCGATTCCAATTGGAATTCCTATTACTAAACAGAGAAAGATTCCGATGATTACAATGCAGGTGGTCATAATCGCCTTGTCCCAGTATCTGGGACTGAGGAAACCAATGAAAAATGTACAAAATCCTATCAGGATAGTTGTACTCATTTTTTTACCGCTGACAAAATACGTCATTACAATGACAAGTATCACAACAAGCGGCCATGGTAGTGCTACCACAGAATCCTTCATGGTGGTATAGAGACCAAGTAGGAAGTTGTTAATACCCTCAAAAATAAGTCCATACTCCACTATCAGCCAGTCGAATCCGCTGTTGATCGGCTGCATCAAAGGGAAATCCAGCCATTTGGGCCAGTTTATCAACCAGGAAAAATCGTTTAGAAGATCCGAAATATTTTCCGGCTTATAGCGGGGTTTTGCATAACGATAGCTGATTACTATCAGTCCCCAAAAAGCTACAAAACAAACAGGTATCCAGTATTTCCAGTTAGTTTTCATTGTTTCTGTATGCGAAATACTAAGAGCCCGAACGGGCTCTCAGATGATAAGGCAGATTAAGTAATTTCAAAAAGATTAAAGTGCAGCTTTGACTTTATTGGCCACGTCTGCAGGTACCCAGCTTTTCCAGATGTTGGAATTGGAGAGGAAATTTACTGCAGTCTCTTCCATATCTCCACCGGATTCGTCCATGTAGAAAGCAAGTGAACTGTTCACCAGCGCAGTTGGGATAGTATATTTTCTGATGAAATCAAGTACCGGCTTATTGGCGGGGTTATTGGCAAAACGTGTTGATGCGGCTTTTGTCAGCGCCATATCTACATAAGCAGCGGCACAAGTTGGTTTATAAACTTCAGGTCCATTAGCCTTAATGTCTTCAACAACTGCCATCATTTCTGACCAGCACTTTGCCTCATAAGCAGGTTCATTGAGCTTTACCAAGTCAACTTTACCCATGAGTCCGGTAGGTTCCCAATAATATGTGAAGACAGGTTTGCCTTTCTTGAATCCACCTGCAATTGCTGCGTCAAGTGCTCCACCTGAACCAGGATCAAAGTTGGTATATAATTTGTCCAGGCCATAAACCTTGTGCTTCACTAAGTTGATTGTGTAGCATGTCCAGCCTGAAATACAACTTGTCATCCTGCCTTTCCCAGGTGCTTCCGGATCAGCAAAAAGGGCGGCGATCTTTGCACTCTTCATGTCATTTACATGCTTCAGACCATACTTGTCAGAAGTAGCTTTGTCTACATAAAAACCCTGTCCTGATTCAGGAGTATTTATACCAAGTTCAATAATGTTGCCCTTGGCAATATTGTCCTCAATTTGTTGAACGATATTATCACGCCAGACTTCGGTAACGATATCCAACTGCTGATCATACAACGCAGCCATTATTGGTGAAGTACTGCCCTTAGTTACTTCAACTTCACAGCCGTAACCTTTTTCAAGAATAAATTGAGTTATTGCAGTATGAACGTTGGCACTGTCCCAATCGAAATCACCCAGTTTCACCTTTCCACAGGCAGAGTAGGCTGAAGTACTGAAAACCAGTATGGTTCCCAGGAGGCTCAATGACATGAGCACTTTTTTTATATTATTCATGTTGTCCCTTTCACTAGAACAATGTGATTTACTCATAATTTCGGCTGGTTAGTTTTTAAATCAAATTAACCTGGCTGAAAATTGTAACAAAGGGCAGATATCTTTATTGACACTACTCCTCATATCATTGCCAATGAGACAATGAACCTTAAACGGTGGCTAAAAATAACATAAAACACAAATGAAGCAAGTTTTTATTAAGAGTGAATTCATTTTCACATTATTCGGATACTAATAATTAAATTTATTTTTGTCTTGTATGAGAATGAGAGGTTTCGATAGCAAGCCGGATACAATCCCAGTCAATATCATTGGGCAGCGTACAATCAGCACCAAGTATAAATTGCTTCGGAGCATCTTTAATTGTGTTTTTCACGTCTTCAACAATTGCAGTTTTTCTACCGGTGCTGATGACACCGTGACGGTCCATGCCGACCATGAAGGGACGGGAAAACAATTGTGACAGTTCTTTTTTTCCAATCTTCTTTGCGCCTACCTGCTGGCTGCAGTTGACCACATGTCCCGGGTAATCAATGAATGGTTGAAGATCGTCATAACCTCCCCGGTAATCACAAATGTGCAATATATTGAATATGCATGCTTGTTCGATTTCTTTCATCACAACCAGATCACTCGGCTTTATATACTGTTTGAAAATAGATTTGTCATCAAACCTGTTTGCTTCAGCACCTTGTGTTGAGGTATAAAATCCATCAACTCCCAATTTGATACAGGCTCTTACAAACTGCAACAAACTTTCTGTCATCACCTCCAGAGCTTTTTTCATTGTCTCAGGATCAAGCGTAAAATGCTCTGTTACTAATTCATTGCTGGTTGCGACTCTCATACACATGAATGGAGAATAGAGTGTAACCACAATCAGGGCCTCAGATCGTACTTCCTTGATCAAGCCCTCAATCACCTGAAGTTGTCCAGCATAGGTATCTACGCTAAAAGTTGGAATTTTTTCCCAATCATCCGGAGTTGTGATTTTCGGCATTTGCGGAAACGTTTGCTCAAACTGGACTTTGATGAAGTCCATGTTTGTGTAGTTAAAGTACTCAAGATGTCTAGCGACAGCAGCTTTTCCGCTATGAAAATGGTCATCAAAATGAATGAAAAAGCCGGCAGGGATGTAATCCTGGTATCCTGTGCTTTCCATGTAATTCAGTAATAGGTTTCGTTTGTTCATAATTTTATTCAGTAACAGTCTGGGTTAGTTTTGAAGTGATTGAATATCTGAGTCACATTATTCAGAGCACATCAATTACAATACAACTAATTATTGACAGACAAACCCTAAAACACAAATAAATCTTTGATCTTCAGTTAAAAACTATAAATTAGTACAAAATGTTGGAGAATATTGGTTACTCATTTAATATTTTGTTGATGAGTAAAATAAGCAATAATACAAATCAATATTTCAAGAAAAAGGATATGTCCAGGATTAGTTCTCAAATGAAGTTAGTGTTGGAGCAAAGTGTTGCACTTATGCCGACTTATTCAATCACAGAAACCCAGCTGGCGGAGGTTCGAAAAAAATATGCACAGGAACGTTTGTTCTGGAATTCCGGCGGCCCTGAAATTTACAGCACTGTCGAAACAAAAGTTAAAGGACCAGTTGGCCCCATTCCAGTCCGGATGTATAATCCAGATCCTATACAATGTTTGCCGGTGCTGGTGTATTTGCATGGTGGTGGTTTTGTAGTCGGCAACAATGATTCTCATGATCGCATGATGCGTGAATTGGCCGAACGTGCAGGATGTGCTGTACTTGGTGTTGAATACTCTCTATCTCCAGAACAAAAATTTCCGGTGGCACTGGAGGAGACTTTGTCTGTCTTGGAATGGTTAAAAAATGGTGAGTACGATAAAAAATCTCCTGCTTTCAATATTGATCGGGAAAGGATTATATTAGGAGGGGATTCAGCGGGAGCGAGTCTGAGCATGGGGGCGGCTTTGAGTTACAAGGAGAATTTGTCCGGATTACTATTGATTTACGGTTGGTATGGATTAAAAATTTCCTCTTCATCTAGCTTACCTGGAGGAGCAGAAGATGGGCTGAGTGAAGAAGATATGACTTTTTATATGAATTCGTACTTACACTCAGAAGATGATTTGAATGATGTGCGTCTGAATGTTCTGAGTGCCGATTTACAGGGGTTTCCGCCGTGTTGTTTGATCGCAGCAGAATTGGATCCGTTACTGGATGACAGCACCACCCTTGCGACACTGTTGGAGAAAGCTGATGTTTCCTGTGAATTGCATTTGTATGAGTCTGTTATTCATGGGTTTTTACACTACAGCCGCATGCTCGATGCTGCCGTTTCCGCACTTGATCAAGCTGCGATATTCCTAAGGAAAATTTTTAAAACGGATGCTTGAATTATCCTGCAAAAACGACAGTGAACAGCCTAAAAAAACTTGATTTAATATTTGTTTTTGATAACCTTTACTTAAGGAGGTACCCGATTAATATTTAGTATTTTCTCTTCATCATTTATTGATGGGCCTCATTATGCGGTGCAATACAAAATCAAGCAACGCAGTCCTCTTTTCGTCGTCGTCTTTTTTTTCCAAGTCTCAGTTTAAAGTCCTATATCTAATAGTTTCTGATATCTGTTTATATGCAGATAAGACGTTTGGATTACAGGAAATATTCATAAAATTCTCTAAACAAAAACTCCCGGTAGTAAGGCCGCCCTGAAGATTGCTCCTTGCATCAGCCTACTTCAAAATGTCACATGCTGGGTAATTCCAACAGATTTTTGAATTATTTGTGTAGAAATATCATTACTCAATACTTAATCTTGACATAGGAGAATAAAATGAAATATATAATATATATTATCATATCAGTTGCATGTGCATTTATATTTATTACTTCTTGTAGTAAAAAGGATGAAGGAAGCTCAACTACAACGGCCTCGGAATATGCTGATTTTGGTGCAAGCATGAGCAATGCACTTCCAATAGGCTTGAAGTCCGGCACAACGAGTAGTTCCAGCAAAACAAAAATTAGATCAGCACTGACTTTGCAATCGGGTTCTTGTACTGATAATTATACGGGTTGTCCTACTGTTTCTGAGTCCGGTGGGGGCGATTCGCAAACAGGTGAGATTGTCATGAAAATTTGGGCCAAGGACTACGGGAATGTATGTTCAGTAGCCTCTGAAACTTGTTTTCATTGTCCTGACTGTAATTCAGGAGGTACCTGGTATCGTAAACCCACAATGATGATTAACGATGGTAAAGATTGTGCTCTCACCAACTCCTCAAATTTGGTCTCTGTCAACTTTGGGGTAGATCCTTGTGCGTTTGACTCCACCATCCAAGCAATTGAATTTGACAACTGTAAAACAGTTGAGGGAACAGCTTATGACATTTCAAGTATCATTCCCTGGTATGAGAGATGGAATATACCAAAAAATGTTGAATTTTCTGCATTTCAAGCTCAGTCTGGAACTTCGTCTGATTCTGGTTCTGGAATCTACTGGTCGGTTATAAATGCTGGAAATACCAAGGGATTATATTTTTTTGATATCAGTAAAAATTGGATTCACACTGGCATAAAGACACGTGACAATTCAACAGGTGAACTGGATGAGTTTTTGTTTATCGGTGCTGGCTCTCCAACCTATTACGAAGGAATAGGAGAAACTAGTGGTTGGAATATGAGTGCCTTTGCAGGTGATCTTGCATCAGATAATAACAGTTCAACAAGAGTCGTTGAAACATACCAAAGCCGCAGCCAGGGTAGCAACCGCTACATTCAAAGGACAAAAATCAACGCAACTCATGCCTGGGCACAGACATGGAGCAGTAGTGACAGCACATTGCCGGAAACAGACGGAGAAGTAGCGTCAAAGAAAAACAGTCCCAGTACTACTCGCTGTCTTCAGGTTGGTTCGTCCATTTCCGCCGCAAAATATGTTCCGGTTACGGATTGTGTGACAGCCTTTAATGCAGACAATGAGTCTGATTTGAATGATGATCTAAATTATCGCTTAAAGATCTTTGCTGAGGCAACACTGAAAACTCAAAGTTTTTCTGCTCGACCTACTACAAACACCTCAAATGTTTGTCTGAGCAAGTAACTCTAGAAGTTATTATTCATTCTGCGACTTTGTCGCAGAATGATGTCTGCATGGATCGGCTATACATTTTAAGTGTCTTGAGCTGTGGACGGTGAATCCATTCCACTCATTGTTAGGATTTCTTTGGAAATCCATCACCTGCAGGACAATGCTATTCTACTTCTTTTTTGCGAAATGCTGCTTTACCTGGGTTTAATAAAATAGCCCAGGCATTTATTATCTGAGAAGGATCATAAGTAAAAATCGAATCCGCAAGATTGTCGTCATTGTCATTCATTCACATTATTTCCGAATCACTCTTTTGCATTAATTCAACAAAATAATGATATTGGGCTAGAAGTATTTCCTGAACGATCTACTTTGAATCATGTCATTTAAGAGGAACTGCATTTAACATTTCTTTTCCGTGTTTGCGCATGGCTACACGGTACAAAGGTGCTGCCATATTTGAAACACCAGAGCTAGTTGAATTCATTTTAATACTTTGTAGTTTGTTTGATTATTCATTGCACTGCAAACGTGAGATGTGCTTATTAAAAAAAATAAAACGCAAATTAATATAAATAAAATCTATTTTACCTCTGTACTTGAATATCCCAATTCCTGCTGAAAATAGTCTGTCCGTTTTCAAGGACTTCCAGTTTTGACGTGACCAGAAAATGTTCGGCAGTAGCAGTCATTATTGCTGAAGCCTCAACACGTGTTTGCCAGTCCCCACGCCCGATTGCTGTTGTACGCTCGCAATATACTTGCAAAGAGAGCGGGTCATCTTCTAGCAGTGAAAGTGTGTCGCAACTGAGATCTTCGGTTTCGATTCCGTCATCAACAAAACGAAAGCGTCCACTGTCTACTCTGTCAGTGAGCGTGAAACGATTTGTTGTCACATCATGTTCAACGTTCCGGTTACGACTGGCGGTTCTGATCTTTTCAGTAGCCAACGCTTGAGAACATTCTGGTTCAGAAAAATCTGAAAGCAGACAGTCTTCAGGTCGTTTTTTTCGAAATGGTAGCTTCAAGAAAGTTTCGTTTCCGGTAAAAATTGACAAGACAGCTAATTTAGGACTGGGCCAGGCATGTGGATAATAAGCTGAGGAGAGCGACAGTCGCCAACGGTGGCCGGATTTAAGTGAATGCGCACAGGCATTTAGTTTAACTTTTACAGAGAAGCGTTCGCCAGGAATAATCTCTTCCGGAACATCATGACCATTGCGATGGGTTAAGTTCAATAGTCCCCAACTCACCAACAATGATGAACCATCTGGCGCAACATCACACAAACGTGCCGCAATCAGGGCTTTGGATTGATCGACTGAGAGTGTAAGCGTTACTTCCGGATTTCCTAATATTTCCATCCCTTCGGCCAAAGGTTCGGAAGTGAAATAAAGCGATTTTTCATCTTCCTTACCCTGATCATCTGGAAAATCTCCTGCTTCGCCCATTGCAAACCAGACTCCTGCTGAAAGTCCAATTGAAAGTGAAGTTGGACAATCTAGAGACAATTCAGCTTCAACTGTTTGGTTTAAACCATGCTGATTCAAATACCACTTCTGTGATTCGTCATTTTCCGGAGGCCAAACCATTTCTGCTACCCAATTTCCAGGTCGAAATTCGTGATGTGTTTTTGGAGCAACGCTCTCCGGCATCCAAGTCCGCATCATGGGTTCGTCCATAATTCCATTTTCCGACCCTTTGAGCCAGTAATCCCACCAGCGCAAGCATTCTTGTACGAAACCGATTTGCGGACCTGGTAGAGCGCGTTGTGGATACTCATGAGCCCATGGTCCGATGAGAGCTTTACGGGGACAGGAAAGTCCGGAAAGCATTCGCGGAATGGCATTACTGTATGGATCAGCCCAGCCTCCAACCGCATAAACCGCACATTTTATTTTCGAAAAATCTTCACAAATTGAACCATGTTTCCAATAAGCATCTCGGTGTGGGTGACTAAGCCATTCCTTAATCAAGATGGGAGTTTGCTCCAAACGCTCCAGCCAGCGTTCACGCCAACTCTCTCCTACTACGTCCGGATCAGGAGGACGCGCATTCCAGGCCAGCATTGTAGTCGCCCAGCCAAGCATATCGGTTGCTAGAACACAGCCTCCTTTATAATGCACATCATCTATGTAACGGTCATCTGTTGAACAAACCGTAATAATCGCTTTCAGTGCTGGAGGCTGGAGCGCAGCGACCTGCAAAGAATTAAAACCACCCCAGGATTTCCCCATCATGCCGACAGAACCGTTACACCATGTCTGTTCTGTAAGCCACTTAATTACTGAGACCGCATCGTCCAGTTCCTGTTGCAGGTATTCATCCAGCATCAGCCCATCTGAATCTCCACTGCCGCGCATATCGACACGTATTGCCGCATAACCGTGACCGGCAAAGTATGGATGATAGAGAGAATCACGTAACGCCGTTCCGTCATTTTTGCGGTATGGAATGTATTCCAGAATTGCCGGAACCGGATTATTTTTTGCATCTATTGGAAGCCAGCTTCGGGCAGCCAACCGACAACCGTCCGGCATGGGAATCCAGATGTGTTTTATGGTTTGTATTTCGTGAGGGAATTCAGTTTTGACTTTCATCTGTAACTTCTATGGATATGGGTCAATAGTAAAGAATGTGCATTATAAATAATTTTATTACTACTAAAAGTGTAAAGCGAAAAGACAAAAAACTAGTAACTCAAAGTAGGAGACCTCGTACTAGACCTGCCAATGACAACACGATCAACAAACTAAGGGCAAATTTACGGAATGACTCAGGTGTGCTGCTGACAAAACGGCGGTGCCCAAGATAGATTCCGATTATCAGTGGTAATATTAACAACCCTGTACGCCACAGAAGTGGAGCTGAAATCAACTGCTGGTTACCGGATAAAAGAACGGCATAGATGTCGGTGAAGAAAAAATAAGCTACCAGCGAAGCTCGAGATAATGCAGCACCGCTTGAGGTGGAAAGTAAAAACAAAACAACAGGCAAACCACCGATGGCAGCTACACCGTTTACCAGTCCTGAAAAACAACCAACTCCAGTCGTCAGACCTCTGCCTGCAGTTTTGCTTATGCGAAAATTTTTCAACAACAAAATGCATGCAGCCAGGACTAAGCAGGAGATTAGTATTCGAAGTTGATCCGGTGGTACTTGTTCCAGGAAAAATATACCAAATGGAGTTCCTAGTATTGCACCCAATATCAGCCAACTCAGAACCTTCCAGTCAATCTTTTTCCAGACCAGTGGAAGCATATGAATACTGGCCGCGATTTCCAACAAAAAAGCAGTTGGTACTACTTCGGCTGGAGGTAAAATCAGAGTTAGACTGGTGACAGTCAGGGCAGAAAAACCGAATCCGCTGTAACCTCGAATAAAGGCTGCACCTCCAATGGCGATGACTGCATATAATAATTCTGCCGAACTTAGTCCTGTTAAAAGTTCCCACTCACTGAACATTACAAATGTTATTGGTTTGAGATTTGTTGAGATTCAGACTTCCGGACTTCATCGACCAGCCAGGTTTTGAATAAGCGCACCAAAGGTTTTCGCAGTGCTTTTTCAGGATAGACCAGGTAATAAAAACCGCCGCCTGTAATTGATAGCTCAAATGGTCGAATCAATCTTCCGGAGTCCAGATATTCCTGCACAATACCAACTGCGCAAAGAGCGATTCCGTGACCATCTAAAGCAGAATGAATCAGTACATTGGAATCCCGGATGACAGTGCGCCGCTTATATTTTCGTTCTTTAATTCCAGCTTCGTCCAGCCACTCCTGCCAACTTTCATAATCTGAGTCATCAAGTAAAGGATAATGAATCAAATCTTCAGGAGTTCTCAGGGGCTGGTTGTTATTTAGCAAATCCGGACTGCAGACCGGCGTAAATTCGACTAGCATTAACTTTTCGCACAGTAGTCCAGTCCAATCACCTTTACCCCAGACAACTGCGATGTCAGTTTGATCTACAGCAAAATCAGGATCATTGTTAGAGATTTTCAGATGGAGATTGACATCTGGATATTGCTGGTAAAACGCACCTAAACGATGTACCAGCCAATTAGCGGAAAACGAGGAACCTACTCCAACAACCAATGTGTCTTCAGTGTCGTAATTGCGAATATTTTCCAGGCTGTCATAAATACCCTGTAATCCACTGACCACAGACGGTAATAACTTTTGCCCTTCTTCTGTCAAAATAACTTTGCGTTTCTGACGTAGAAACAGCTTTACTCCCAGGTGTTCTTCAAGTGCTTTAATCTGGTGGCTGACTGCCGCCTGAGTCACATACAACTCCCTCGCAGCATTTGTAAAACTTAAATGACGGGCAACTGACTCGAAAGTATGTAGAAAATTCAGTGATGGAAGTCCATTAAAGTTATTCATAAATAAAACTAATCCATGTTATGAAAAAAGATCAATTGTGAAAATATCAATTATCTTGTAAAACATTTATTAAACAGTATCAAGGGAAATCAAAATATTTAATGCTTAAAAATATTAATAACTTTTTGATAACAACAGATAATTCCTGATCCGTTTGAGTAAGTAAAAAACCAACATTTCATATTAGCTATACTTCATGATTAATCACGCATATTATTTTTTGCTTGTTGCCAGTCTTTTCTGGTCGCTAAATCCTATTGCAGGTAAATTCGCATTAGAGGAAATTGCAGCTCCACAACTTGCTTTTTCGAGAGTCTTTATGTCGGCATTATTACTTTTTGTTGCATCTTATTTCAGAGTAAAGAGTTACAGACTAAAAGAGATTGGCTGGAGACCATTTGTATTGGGGCTGATTGATCCAGGAATTACATCCCTGCTGTTTGTGACTTCACTCACGGTATTGAGTGCATCAAATACAGTTATAGTTATGGGACTGATGCCATTCTCACAGTCAATTATGGGGAGAATTGTATTTCAGGAGGATTTTCAGCTTTCTGTCTGGATGGGAGCAATTCTGGCTCTTATTGGAATTGCAGTATTTTTTTCCGGAGAGGAGTTAAATGGAGCAGAAAGTATTTGGGGAAATTTGCTGTTGTTAATGGTATTTTGTTTGATGGTTGTGAGTCAACTGCTGACACGTAAAATTATGAAATCTGATGTTCCGGCAATTCAAGTCACCGCCAGTCAAATGATTTCTGCGACAGTTATCATCTTTGCATATTTACTGTTATTCGGTAATCTGGAACTACCAGCACATATATCTACTGAAACAAAACTTACTTTTATCTATCTGGCTTTTTCGATGTCAATTCCTTTCTTTTTTTATAACCGTGCTATGCGTCAGATTCCGGTTGGTATGGCAAGTTTGTTTTTGGTACTGATCATACCTTTTGGGTTTTTTCACGCTGCAGTTTTTCTGGGAGAGCAAATCACCTGGATCAAGTCAATTAGTGCAGTCCTGGTAATGACAGGTGTTGCAATACCTCATTTGCCGCAAGTTAGAAGAATATTATTGCGAACAGAAAAAATTACTGCAACAGAAAATGAATAAAATAATTGAACAAACTGCCCTCATTGGTGGAGGTGTAATTGGTGGAGGCTGGGCTGCACGGTTGCTGCTGAACGGCATAGATGTCAAGGTCTTTGATCCTGCAAGTAGTGCAGAGCGAACTTTGCAGGAAATGCTGGTAAATGCTGAACTTGCATATTCCAAGTTAACTATGGCTCCATTGGTGAAGCAGGGTAAGATTGAATTTGTGGATTCCATCGAAGAAGCAGTTAAAAATGTAGACTTCATTCAGGAAAGTGCACCGGAAAATCCTGAATTGAAACGAGACATTTTGCGTGAAATTGAACAATATGCTTCTGAATCCGCGCTGATTTGTTCCTCGACTTCCGGAATAAAACCAACCACACTTCAATCCGAAATGAAGCACCCGGAACGTTTCATGGTTGGTCACCCATTCAATCCTGTCTATCTTCTGCCGCTTGTTGAAATTTGCGGCGGTGAAAAAACTACTGCTGCAGCCAAACAGTCTGCTGCAGAATTTTATCGCAATATTGGTATGAAGCCTTTGATTTTACGCAAAGAAATTGATGCCTTCATTGCCGACCGTTTGCTGGAAGCTGTCTGGCGCGAAGGCTTGTGGCTGATACGCGATGATGTGGCGACTACTGAAGAATTGGATGATGCAATTCGTTTTGGTTTCGGTCTACGCTGGGCGCAAATGGGTTTGTTTGAAACATATCGGGTCGCTGGAGGTCAAGCTGGAATGCAACATTTTATTTCGCAATTTGGTCCCACCTTGAGTTGGCCCTGGACGAAGCTGATGGATGTGCCTGAATTGAACGAAGAACTGATTGAGAAAATCGTATCGCAGTCCGACGCACAATCCGGAAAATACTCAATCCGGAAATTGGAGCGCATCCGTGATGATAATCTGGTAGCCATCATGCAGGGACTAAAACTCAACGACTGGGGTGCAGGTGCAGTTCTTAAAGAATATGAGGAACGACTCTACGAAAAAGCACATTCCGAAATTGTTGCCAGTGAACCGGACTTATCCAAACCTTTAGCTTTGTTTGAGGCAAAAGTTCTTCCGGATTGGTTGGATTACAACGGTCATATGACTGAAAGTCGATACCTCCAGGTTTTTGGTGATGCAACAGATGCTTTTTTGAATTTCATTGGTATGGACGAAAACTATCGCAAACAAGGATTTTCAGTTTATACGGTAGAAACCCACATCCGGCATTTGCAGGAAGTTGCAGGCGGAGAGCCGCTTTTAGTTGAAACGCAATTGCTGGGTTTTGATGAAAAACGATTAAGAATTATTCATAAACTACTACATGTTCCTTCCGGAAATGTTCTGGCAACAGGAGAACACATGCTGCTGCATGTAAACACCACAGCAGGAGGGGCTTGTACATTTGGAAAAATTCTTTACGAAAAACTTGCAGAAATATGGCAGGGACACCAGAATTTAACTGCTCCGGAATTTGTTGGAAATGGAATCATGAATTTAATATAAAGTCCCTAAATAATTAAAATAGCTGGTCATAGAATCAGGTGTTTGAAATCAACAAGTGAAAATTAGGGCACGGAGCATATAATAGATTGAGATCTGTTACTCAGTAGTGTAAATCGAAAACAACTAACGGCTATGAAATAAATGAATTACGATGTTATTTTGACCTGTGCTGTTACAGGTTCAGGAGAAACGGCGGGAAAGCATCCACAGCTGCCGAAAACTCCTGAAGAAATTGCCAATGCCGCAATCGAAGCTGCGGAAGCTGGAGCAGCAGTTGCGCATATACACGTGCGTGATCCACAAACCGGAGTGGCAGGACGTAAAATTGAATGGTACATTGAAGTTGTGGAGCGAGTAAGGGCAAGTTCCACCGATGTGGTTATCAACCTCACTGCCGGCATGGGTGGAGATTATGTTCCACATCCGGAAGATCCGGGTAGGGGGGGTCCAGGTACGGACATGGCAACTCCTGCAGAACGACTGGCTCATATTGAAAAACTACTTCCGGAAATCTGTACGCTTGATGTTGGTACCCAAAATTATTCAGACACGGCTTATATCAGTACTCCTAAAATGCTCCGTGAAATGGCAATACGCATTCAGACTTGCGGAGTCAAACCTGAACTTGAAGTTTTTGAACTCGGTCACATCTGGTTTGCCAAGCAACTTCTCAAAGAAGGTTTGATTGACTCACCACCGCTGTTTCAGTTATGTATGGGCATTCCGTGGACTGCCGAAGCCAATACGGAAAACATACTGGCACTCCGAAATATGCTCCCCTCAGACGCAATTTGGGCCGGATTCGGAATCTCAAGAATGCAAATGCCGATGGTCGCACAGGCCATGATTCTGGGCGGAAATGTGCGGGTTGGTCTGGAGGACAATCTCTATCTGGAAAAAGGTGTACTTGCCAGCAACGGACAACTCGTAGAAAGAGCTATAGAAATAATCTATCGACTTGGAGGACGAGTCCTCAGTCCTGCTGAAGCACGTCAAAAACTCGGTTTGAAAAAACGCTGATGAATGATGAATCTTTAACAAATACTAAAAAAGCATCATTTCGATCAAAGCATGAAATCTTGCACAAAAGCGAACGCATTGACTTGGCCTGTGCCTTTCGCTGGACGGTGCGGATGAACATGCATGAAGCAATTGCCAACCATTTTTCACTGGCAGTCAATGCAGACGGAACCCGTTTTTTGATTAATCCTAAAAAGCATTTCAGCCGCATTAAGGCCAGTGATTTGTTGTTGCTGGACAGCAATGATCCTCCTGATTTCAAAGATACGGATGCGCCTGATATGACTGCATGGGGACTGCACGGCTCGATTCATCGAATTTGTCCACATGCCCGCTGTTTACTGCATGTTCATCCGATTTACTCCACTGTGCTGGCCTCACTGGCAGACAGCAATATGCTGCCAATTGATCAAAACACAGCCCTGTTTTTTCAGAGCTATGTGATTGACGAGGGCTATGGCGGAATGGCTTTTGAGCAGGAAGGTGAGCGCTGTGCCTCATTGCTTAGTGATCCTGAAATAAAAGTAATGATCATGGGCAATCACGGTGTGTTGATTCTCGGTGAGAATGTGGCGGATACTTTTAATCGACTCTATTATTTTGAACGTGCGGCGGAAACATACATCAAAGCGCTCTGGACAGGAAAAAAGTTGCGTGTGCTCTCAGATGAAATTGCAGAAAAAACTGCAGGACAGTGGGCTGCTTTTCCGGAATCCAGTCAAATATTCTTTGAGGATCTTAAAACCATCCTTGATGAAGAAGATTCATCCTATCGCTTGTAAGCATAAATTATTATAAATAATACGATTATGTCTTTATATATTCCAGAACTGTGTCATTTCAAGTGGAGTGAGGAATCTTGTTTGAATGAATACATAACAAACAAAAATTTTATTCCCTATGTTCAAAATAGCAAAATGTATTATTCAGATATTTTGTGAGAGCGTAATTTAAAAACAAATATATTTAACTCTGAATTGTGCAATAAGTCAGAAAACTCAATTACCACCAGTTTCAACAACTATAAATTATGTGGCTTGAAATAATAAACTTAATAATTGAAAATTTCACAACAATATACCTGATAATCGTTGGTTTTACAGGTGCATTGTTGATTTGGATCAGTAGGAGAAAAATCTTACAATTTCAATCCAAAAAAAGTGCGCGAATTGAAAAAATTGAGGATTTTGAATCAATACAGACTTCGAGTCCAGTTGACGACTCGAAACAAGAAACTAAAGACGCGGCCGTTGAGAGTATTGAACAAAGATTTACGATAATTCGGAAGATTTCGTTCTATTCAATAGTATTTGTCTGGTTTAGTGCATTGTCGTTTCCGTTTTTAGGTCAAATTCCAGCGACCCTTGTTTCTCTGCTGGTTGCTGCATCCGGAGTAATTGTCGGTGTTGCTGCCAGACCACTGATTGAAAACTTAATCTCGGGAGTTGTTATTTCGTTCTCCAAACTGATTCGTATTGGAGATACGGTTTTAATTGATGGAAAATACGGTACCATTGAGGATATCAGTATCACCCACACCATCATTAAAATATGGGACTGGCAGCGCTATATTATTCCCAACAGTTTGATGCTGGAGAAAGACTTTTTCAATCAAACAGTTAATGATCAGTATTTATGGGCTCATGTTAAATTTAATGTTGCCTACGACAATGATCTGGAATTAGTCCGGAAACTGGCGATTGCTTCTGCAGCAAAAAGTAAATATTTTTCAAATAATGAAACACCAAGTTTCTGGGTCATGGAAATGAATGAAAAGGCATATCAGTGCTGGGTTGCCGCCTGGGCTGATTCACCAATGGATGCCTGGGAGTTAAAACATGAAATACGAACAGAACTTATAATTCAATTCAAAGCACATGGTATAAAAACGCATAGTTTCGAAATAAATAGTTCATCCTTTGTAGAAAACATCACAGCATCAGCTTAAAAAGAAAGGTTCCAATGTCTCAGAAAATAAACCGTCAAATTGTTTTAGCCCAACGTCCAAGCGGAAAACCGGAATCTGCTAATTTTCGTCTGAAGGAAAGCACAATCCCGGTACCGGAAGATGGACAGGTTTTATGCAAAACCATTTTTTTATCGCTTGATCCATACATGCGCGGGAGGATGAACGCGGGAAAGTCCTATGCTCCACCGGTAGAAATTGATGAAGTTATGGGCGCTGGTACAGTCGGTCAAGTAATTGAATCTAAAAATTCCAAATTCATTGCCGGTGATTTAGTTTTCGGTTACGGAGGTTGGCAGGAATTTTGGGTACAAAAGGGCACAGAATTAAAAAAAGTTGATCCGCAGCTTGCTCCCATTTCTACCGCAACTGGTGTTTTAGGAATGCCGGGAGTTACCGCCTACACCGGTTTGCTGAACATCGGAAAACCTAAAAAAGGTGAAACTGTGGTTGTGGCCGCCGCGTCCGGAGCAGTCGGTTCAGTGGTTGGACAGATCGCTCGCATAAAAGGTGCGCAAGCCGTTGGTATTGCCGGTTCTGCAGAGAAGTGTAAATATGTCACAGAGGAACTCGGCTTTGATGCCTGCGTTAATCACAACAGTCCGGAATTCACTGAAGCACTCAAAGCTGCTTGTCCGGATGGAATTGACGTATATTTCGAAAATGTAGGCGGAAAAGTGTTTGAAACAGTGTCGCCGTTGTTTAACGATTTTGCCCGCATTCCTGTCTGCGGAATTATCTCTGCGTATAACTCAACCGAACTACCCCCTGGTCCGAACCTGACTCCTTTGCTGATGCGGGACATCCTTGTTAAACGACTTACTTTCCGCGGTTTTATTGTCTGGGATTATGCTACTCAGGAAAAAGAAGCCTTGTCGGAAATTGCCAACTGGATCAAGGTAGGCAAACTCCATTACCGTGAAGATATTGTTGATGGACTTGAAAATGCCCCAGAAGCTTTCATCGGTCTGCTGGAAGGTCAAAACTTTGGTAAATTGGTGGTACGGGTGAGTGATGAATCTGCCGTTTAAAATATTAATCTTTGCAGAAAGATTTGTTTGAAAACTGAAGCTGTTGCAATTGTAAAAAAAGAACTAAAACCGTGAAACTTGAAACCCTCGTTAATCTAAAGCAGCACCCGATTCAGGATAGCGGCTACACTCAAAAGTGCAAAGCACTGCTTGACAGCACAGGAGCATTGGTTTTGGAAAATTTCCTGAGCTCTGAAACAATTGAAATTCTGCAAAATGAAGCACAAGAGGTGAGGCCCCTCGCTTTTTTTTGTCATCAGAATCACAATGCCTATCTGTTGGATTCAGATGCCACTTTTCCTGTGGAACACATCCGTAATTATGAGTTGGTCAGTGACAAGGGGTGCATTCCCCACGATCAGGTTCCGGATGACTCGCTGCTAAGAGTTTTATATGAATGGCCCAACTTCAGAAAGTTCCTGAAACAGGTATTGGGTGAATCGATCTTTCCTTACGCAGATGCTCTATCTTCGATCAATATTAACTATTATGAACAAGGTCAACAACTAGGCTGGCATTATGACAACGCCTCTTTTGCAGTCACTTTGATGATTGAGGCACCTGAAGAGGGTGGTGAGTTTGAATATTTGGAAAAAGTTCGCAACAAAGAAGCTGGTGAACAGGGCTATGCTGATACAGAAGCTGTAATCAAGGGTAGTCTTCAGCCTAAAACACTGGCGATGGGTGATGGTGCACTTGTGCTTTTCCGCGGTAGAAACTCACTGCATCGAGTAGCGCCGGTCATCAGTGATCGTGCACGGATTCTCGTGACACTCAATTTCAATACTGAACCAGGAGTCATGCTCTCAGAACTTGTCAGAATGACATTCTTTGGTCGGATAGTTTGAGAAATAGTTTTGATGGTCTCGTCAAAAGTCTCAAATACGTGTCATTGCTTACGCAGCGAGAAATCTATTTTAGGTTAAACACTGATATTATTAAGATCTCTCTCTTCGTTCGAGATGACAAATAATTTGTTGATGAGTTTTTAGGAAGGGAGCAGTTTTGAAATACTTTTTAAATGGAATTGAAATTATGCTGAAAAAAGAAATATAATTTTCATGCATTCAAAAATAGTAGTCATTCCATCTTTCGCAGGAATGACATAATTGGTTCTGATTTTGACTTTTTGTGAAGGGAGCAATAATTCTAAAACAAGCAAAACAAATTTAATCCATCACATTGAGATAAGAGATGAAAATCGGATTTATCGGTCTCGGCAACGTTGGAGGCAAACTGGCTGGAAGTTTGTTACGCAACGGTTTTGATTTAACTGTTCGTGACCTGAACCAGGAAATTGCGCGTCCCTTTTTGGATGAAGGAGCAAAATGGGGTGAATCACCAAAAAAGATAGCCGAAACAGTTGATTTGATAATAACCTGTCTTCCAAATCCGGTAGCAAGCGCAGGTGTTTTGGAAGCTGAAGACGGTATTATCGCTGGATTCTCAACCGAAAAAATATGGGCAGAAATGAGCACAACGGACGATGAGGAAGTCAAACGGCTGGGATCAAAGGTCCAGGAATTGGGAGGAGAAGCACTGGACTGTCCGGTTTCCGGAGGATGTCACCGTGCGGCCACCGGTAACATCTCAATCTTTGTCGGCGGTGATCGCTCTGCCTTTGAAAAAATATTGCCTGTCATGAAAGTTCTGGGGCGGCGTATCCTGCATACAGGTGTTCTCGGTTCTGCCTCTGTGCTGAAAGTGATGACAAATTATCTGGCAACCGCCAATCTGGTGACTCTCTGCGAAGCATTGACCACTGCTAAAAAGGCTGGGATGGATCTCAGCACAACCTATGATGCAATCCGAATTTCTTCCGGAAACTCCTTTGTTCATGAAACTGAAAGTCAGGTTATCCTTAACGGTAGTCGGGATATTAATTTTACCATGGATTTAGTTCTTAAGGATATCAGTCTGTTTCAGGCAATTGCGGAGCGGGCCGGAGTTCCATTGGAAGTTTCACCGCTGTTGATCGACATTTTCAAAGATGGCGAGGAACGTTACGGCTCCCGTGAATGGTCACCGAATATTGTGCGTCGCCTTGAAGAAGCTTGTGACACACAAGTTCTTGCTCCCGGATTTCCGGCGGAGATGGTGGATGATGAACCGGAAGTTTCCGGTGAGGAAGTGGAGGTACGAATATGATTGATTTTAGCCTGACTGACGAGCAACAGATGCTCGTAGAAATGACGCACGAATTCGTGGAAAAAGAGATGCTTCCTCACGAAGAAACGCTGGAGCGCACCGATGCTTTACCGCCGGATTTGGCCACAAGTTTGAAAAAAAGGTCGATGGAGTTGGGTCTTCATGCCTGCAATCTTCCGGAGGATGTCGGAGGTGGCGGATTGGATGCAGTGTCCGTGATGCTGATTGAAAAAGAGCTGGGACGCACCTCACTCGCCCTGGCGGAATGTGCGCATCGTCCGCTAAATATCCTCGCCTCCTGTGAAGGTGAACAGGTGATACAGTTTTTAGAACCGACTGTTCGTGGTGAAAAACGGGACTGCATCGCCATGACTGAACCTGGAGCAGGTTCTGATTTACGCGGGATGAAATGCAAAGCCGAACGAGTTGGAGACGATTGGCTAATCAACGGAGAAAAACATTTCATTTCACAAGCCTCCGTTTCTGATTATTGCGTTTTGTTTGCGGCAACCGGAACCGAAGTTTTTGAAGATCAAACAGTAAGCGTGCCTAAAAAACGAATTTCAGCTTTTCTGGTGGATTTCAGTGATCCGGGAGTTGAGGTCGCACCGGGTTACAAAAACGTTTCACATCGTGGTTACACCAACAATATCCTGCGTTTCGACAACGCCCGCATTCCGCAATGGCGCATTATGGGCCCGGAAGGTGACGGTTTCCGCCAGGTCAATCAATGGCTCGGGCCGACGCGTCTCACAGTCGCAGCAACTTGTGTGGCGCGTGCAGAAAGGGCTTTTGAGATTGCGCTGAATTATGCTTCCACCCGTGAACAGTTTGGGCAGAAAATTGGAAAATATCAGGGAATTTCATTTCCGCTGGCCGACATGGCGACCGAAATAAAAATGGCAAATTTGATGCTTTTGGAAACTGCCTGGAAAATAGATCAGGGTAACGTGACTCCTGAAGATTGTGCGATGACAAAACTATTCTGCACGGAAATGCTCTCCCGAATTGCTGATCAAGCACTGCAAACAGTAGGAGGAATGGGACTGATGGAGGACTTGCCACTGGAGCGGATTTGGCGTGATGCTCGTGTCGAACGTATTTGGGACGGAACTTCCGAAATTCAGCGTCACATCATTTCGCGAGGAATGCTCAGACCGTTAGGATCATGAATCTTGAAAGACTATTTCGGCCAAAAACTGTAGCCGTATACGGAGGCAAGTGGTCTGACTATGTAGTTGAGCAATGCATAAAACTGGGTTTTAAGGGAATAATCTGGCGAGTGCATCCAACAAGGCAGGACTGTTTCCATTCCAGCGAAGAACTTCCGGAAGCTCCGGATGCAGTATTTTTAGGAATTAACAGAGAATTGACAGTTAAGGAGTTTTCCACTCTACGTCAGCGAGGTTCAGGTGGTGCGGTAGTCTTTGCTTCCGGTTTCAGTGAGGAAAAAGACGGTGCGGCATATGCCAGAAAATTAGAAACCGCAGCCGGAAAGTTGCCTTTCATCGGTCCGAACTGTTACGGTTTCGCAAATTTCTTTGATCGTGTAGCTCTCTGGCCGGATCAAGTGACGGGGACACAGCTCGAACGAGGAGTTGCTTTCATCGCACAAAGCGGAACTATTTCGATTTCTATCATGAGTCAGCGTCGCTCTCTTCCGCTGGGTTATGTGATTTCACTCGGAAATCAACAACGGCTTGCCGCTGAAGATTTGATTCGTTACTGTGCAGAGGATGAACGTGTTTCCGCGATTGGACTGTATCTGGAAGGCATTCTTGATTTGCCGAAATTCATCGATGCTGTGGATTACGCACGAACGTTAGGAAAGCCAATTGCGCTGATTAAAGCCGGAAGTTCGGAAAAGGGACGCAATGCCGCAAACACTCATACCGGAGCGCTGACCGGTTCCGATAAACTACATGATGCGCTTTTTGAGCGCTTGGGCATCGCACGTTGTGAAACGCTGAGTTCGCTGGTGGAAACGTTGAAACTGCTGCATTGTTTTGGACCCTTGCCTTCAAAACGGATTTTGGTTTTCGGTGCTTCCGGAGGAGACATGGCCATGGTTTCGGATTCAGCGAGTAAACTGGATTTGGATTTTTCACAAATTCCGGAAACTGAAACTGATGTTCTGCGGGCTTCGGTAGGTGAACGCGTGAAGCTCAATAACCCGCTTGACATTCAGACTGCGACCTGGTTTGATTATTCGAAGTTAGAGCAAATGTTTGCAGCGTTACTGCGTTGTGATTATGCAGTTACCGCTTTCATGGTCGATCCGCAGGATGAAACGGAAGCGGACACAGAAGCTTTTGACCTTGCAATTGACACATTTCTCGAAACAGTAAATGAAAACTCAGCTTCCGGAAATGCGGCTTTGCTTTCTTCTCTTCCGGAAAGTTTGTCAAAGGCAACACGTGAAAAATGCCTGCGTGCCGGAGTAGCTCCTATGCAGGGACTAGCGGAATCTCTGGAAGCTCTGCAGCATGCCGCAAAAATCAGCAAAGCCTGGAACGAATGGTCGAAGCCCGAAATATTTCCGCCACTTCCGGATTTACCGTCCATCAGTACTCTGTCAGAGGCAGACTCAAAGGAATTGCTGGCACAACATGGTTTTGAAATTCCCAAGAAACGTATAGTTGCGGCTGATCAAATTTTGGTTGCGACTGAAGAAATAGGTTTTCCTGTAGTCCTTAAAGCAGTAGTTCCTGATTTAGCGCACAAAACCGAGCACGGCGGTGTTGCTTTAAATCTGCATAATATTCCGGAAGTTGTTGCTGCTGCAACCGCAATGTCCGGACTGGCCGAAACTTTTTTAGTCGAGGAAATGATCACGGATGGAGTTGCCGAAATGATTCTCGGAGTTTCAGTAGACCCGCAATTTGGAGCGAACCTGACTCTTGCTGCAGGAGGAATATTTACAGAGTTACTGAAAGATTCTGTCGCTTTGCTTTTTCCGGTTTCGGAAAAACAAGTGAGGAAGGCGCTACAAAATTTGAGGATTTATGCAGTGCTGAAAGGCTGGCGGGGAAAACCTGTAGGCGCTACTGAAGCCCTGATTAAAGCCGTTCTCAAGTTGGCAAAATTCACTGAACATCATGCAGAACAGCTAGCTGCTTGTGAAATTAATCCCTTAATCGTGAGGCCGAAGGGCAAAGGTGTGATCGTGGTTGATGCGCTTATTTGTTGGCGCGCAGGGAATCTTCAATCAAAAGCCACTTGAAAGTTAATGTGGCTACTATGGCTCCCAATAACTGCACCAGAATGAAAGCAGCAATATGTGCCGGCTCAATTCCGGAAAAAGTGTTGGTCATACCTCTGGCAATTGTTACCGCCGGATTGGCGAATGAAGTGGAAGAAGTGAACCAATATCCGGCAGTAATGAACAAACCGACGGCATAGGGAATGGCCTCCGGACGGGTTTTCAGACAGCCGAGAATCGTGGCTACCAAACCGAAAGTAGCGACAAACTCACCGGTCCATTGTCCAGTTCCCGTTCGGGCGTGTGTTGACGGATCAATCAGTGGATTATCAAACATAACATGGGCGATAATCACACCGAGTACTGCACCGAAAATTTGAACAACAACATACTGCACTGATTCTAGCGGACTGATTTCTTTGCGAATAGCAAAAGCCAAAGTTACCGCCGGATTGAAATGCGCTCCCGATAACGGCCCAAACATCAAAATTAAAACTACCAAAATCGCCCCGGTGGGAATCGTGTTTCCCAAAAGAGCGATGGCGACATTCCCGCCGGAAAGCCGCTCGGCCATGATTCCTGAACCAACCACTGTCATTAACAAAAACATGGTTCCCAGCCATTCGGCGAATAATTTTTTACTCATATTGTCCTTCATTAAATTAATATTGGTAAATGTAAAATTTATGGTTTAGTTTGAAAACAAAACGGTATGTTTTTGTTTTAACATCAGATATTTGTATTTCATAGCAAAGACGTTTTTCAAGGATCGCTACCGATTTAAAAGAGGCAGTCACCACGCTCTGTCCGTCCTTGAAAACGTTTGCAAAGTACCAATCCGTCGTGCTGAAAATGAACCAATGTTGGCTCTATCCACGGCTCTTCCGGATGGTGAATGGCTCCAGCAACTTCTCCGTTTTTAATCTCGCTACCCAATTCGTGGTACGGTTCGAACAAACCGGATACATAAGCATATACAGAATGATCGGAACCCGCAATTTGAAGCTCGCGTGTTCCGTTGGCGGCATCTGGTTAATAACCGGGTAACATGCCAATGCAATGTAGCAAACGCCGGATACCGTGTTCGGTCAGGGACAGAATCTCAGTATTGATTGTGCCACCGCCACCGAGTTCTATCATTAAGGGGCTACTGTGTTTACTTGCCGTGGAATTTTAACTAGGATTCTTTTCAACATTAACTTAGGCCTACTCAACATCAACATATGCGGGAGAGAGCAACCAATGTAATTTCAAATGATGATTCCGTAAAGCGAACCCAAAGAAAATGCTCCGATAAAGGCAAAAAGTAAATATGCCGCAAATACCGGAGGACGAGCCAAGGCCCAAACTGCGATTGCCGCAGGAATCGAACTTACTCCTCCGGCCAATAAAAATGTCATCCCGACTCCCGGAGCCATGCCTTGTTCAATCAAACCACCGACTAAGGGTAAAGCCGCATAGCCGTTGAGATAGGCCGGAACACCCAAAAGAGTCGCACTTAAAATTGTCAGCCAGCCTTGTCCGCCAACCAACTGACTCACCGTTTCCGCCGGAATATAGGCCAACATTAAACTTTCGAGGAAAAAAGCAATCATCATCCATTTGCCCAAAAAGAGAAAATTATCCAAAGCGTTTTTGCCGAATTTTTCCCGCCGATCCGCAGTTTGCCAAAAACGCCAAACGACTTCTTTGGGATTGCGCACAGTCGAACCGCCGCACCCGCCGTTACCGACTCCTTCGCGCAGAGGGTTTGAAAATGCACCGTTACGCATCAATACAAAAGTTCCGAATCCGCCAATCAAACCCATGGCAATTGCCGAAAAAGTTTTGAAAAGCGCAAATTCAATTCCCAGTGTTCCGGAAGTGAGGAAAAACATCGAAGGATCCATGATCGGCGAAGCCAACCAAAAAGACATTACCGGAGCTAACGGAACTCCCATTGCCAACAAAGCCGCAATCAACGGAATCACACCGCACGAGCAAAACGGCGAAAGTCCGCCCATCAATGCCGCCCAAAAAATCATGGTTGTTTCTCTGCCACTGAAAGCTTTGGCAATCAAACTGTCTGCGCCACTTGCTTTGGCATAAGCCGTCAAACCGATTGATAACAAAATAAACGGCGCAATGCCGACAAGCTGGTCAAAAGTAAAACGAATACTGTCCAAACCCTGCTGACTATCCCACCAAGTGAGTGCGGTCAGTCCGGCAAACAAAGTTAACATGACTCGATCCCGGAAGATACGGGGTAGTTTCTCAGACAAATTTGATAGTTGAATTGAATTTTCAGGAGTTTTCATTTTGTGTCCTTTTGAATAAATTTTATACTGCAACTGCAGTAATCAAATTCTTTTTGGTATTTTCTGAAGGCAAACCGAAACAGCATTCATCAGTCAAAAAACCCATCACGCCTTCCAGTAAATTGTAATCCATCACGCACCATAAAGTAGTCTGTTCTCTTCGTTGGATGATAAGTCCAACGGATTTAAGGTGTTTCAAATGATGAGAAAGTGTAGAAGCAGGAATTTTTAATGTGTCCTGAATCCGTCCTACCGAAACACCATCTCTGCCAGCCTGTACCAGCAAACGGACTACTTTCAGTCGTACAGGATTTCCCAGTTCAGCTAAAATCTTTGCAGCGGTTTCAATTTCCATATTTGATAATAAAATGATAAATTATTTAATTCGATAATACTAGAATAATAGAAATAAAGTTTTATGTCAAACATTATTTGTGATGGTCCTGTAAAAAGTCACTATAACACCAATGTTTGTCATTCCCGCGAAAGCGGGAATCCATTCCCCGATCAGGTCGAGGACAAGCATTTTAGATACTTACAAGTTCCTGGATTCCCGCGTTCGCTGGTATTACAACTATTTACGAAGCGATCATTTATTATTTAGTAATAATTTTGAAAGTTGTTTTGGTTCAAAAACTTGCGGAAGCAGCTAAGCAGGTGTAATATGCCACAAGATTTTTAAAAAACAGACTGTTCATTTAGATTGTCCCTCAGCTGAAGAAAATGTTGCAGTGGAGATGCTCGTTTAAATAAAGGAGACCTGATGCCGGAAACCCCGTTTACACTAAATCCACGTGGCCCTATTTTGGAAATCACACTTTCCAAGGGTAAAGCCAATGTAATCAGCGCGGCAGACAGCCGTGAACTAAACCGGATGTGGGAAGCTTTCCGAGACAATCCGGAGCAGCGTTTTGCTATTATCACCGGCAAAGGAGAAAAGTTTTTCTGTGCAGGCTGGGACTTGAAAAATGTTGCAGAATCCGGAGAAGCTTCTGATTCAGAATATGGTTCCGGTGGTTTTGGTGGTTTGAATTATCCCCGTAATTTCAACAAACCTGTAATTTGCGCGGTCAATGGAATTGCCTGCGGCGGTGGTTTTGAAGTGATGCTTGGTTGCGATATCATCGTTGCCGAAGAACATGCGATTTTTGCCCTTCCGGAAATTAAGGTCGGGGTTCTACCCGATTGTGGAGTAGTTAAATTGAGACGGCGTATTCCGTATCATGTTGCTGTTGAACTGATGATGACCGGACGTTGGATGGATGCAGAAGAAGCCAAACACTGGGGGCTTGTGAACCACATTGTACCTAAAGGGCAGGGACTGGCCAAAGCACGTGAAATTGCGGAAAGCCTTGCCGCCGGGCCACCACTGCTTTATCCGGCCATCAAGCAGGTATTACGGATGACCGAAACAGTTTCGGAAAACGAAGCCTTTGCTGTGCATGATGCTTGTGCAACAGTAGAAGCTGTCAACCGTTCTGAAGATCTTAAGGAAGGCGCACTCGCCTTTGCTGAAAAACGTGAACCATTTTGGAAAGGAAACTAAGATATGAAAGCTGCTGTTTGCCGTGAATTTGGAAAACCATTAGTTATCGAGGAAGTTGAACTATTGCCTCCTCGAACTGGAGAAGTGAAGGTTAAACTCGTCGCGTGTGCGATTTGTCATAGCGATATTCTTTACGCAGAAGGAGCATGGGGCGGAGACTTGCCCGCAATTTATGGACATGAAGCCGCCGGAATCGTGGAAACGGTTGGGCATGGAGTGAAAAACGTTCAATCCGGAGATCATGTGTTGGTGACGCTGATTCGTTCCTGCGGAACATGTCACTACTGTGCAAAAGGTGATAAAGTCCGCTGCGAAACCACTTTCCCGCTGGATGAGCAAAGCCCGCTGCGTACTTTAGACGGTAAACCGATTTCGCAGGGTTTGCGTACCGGAGCGTTTGCGGAATCTGTGGTGGTGGATGCTTCACAACTTGCAGCAATTCCGAAAGAAGTTCCGTTGGACAGTGCTTCTATTTTAAGTTGCGGCGTGATTACCGGTTTTGGCGCGGTGGTCAATACCGCTCAGATTACTTCCGGAAGCAGCGTGGTAGTTGTCGGAACTGGCGGTGTTGGACTTAACAGCGTTCAGGGTGCCGCAGTAGCTGGTGCCGAGAAAATCATTGCGCTGGATCTCTCTGAGGCAAAGCTGAAAGCTGCAAAGCAATTCGGTGCGACTCACACAGTCAATGTGGGACAGGAAAACGCGAGAAAATCAGTCAAAAGCTTGACCAACGGACGTGGTGCCGACTATGTATTTGTTACTGTAGGGGCCAAAAGCGCACTTGAGCAGGGTTTCAAACTTCTCTGTAAAGGCGGAACATTGGTCGTCGTTGGAATGACTGCGGGCGGAGTGAAAATAGAATTTGACTCCTGCGCCTTTGCTTCAGTCGAGCAACGACTGCTCGGCAGCAAAATGGGTTCAACGAGGCTGAAAACCGATATCCCCTGGTACATCTCGCTATATCAACAGGATCGACTCAAACTGGATGAATTGATTTCCGGTCGCTATCCTCTGGAAAAGATTAACGAAGCCATTGCAGATGTAAGTCAAGGCGACTCCCTCCGCAATGTGATTGTTTTTTGATTCCGCATAATAGTTTTATAAATTAATTAAAAGTAACTGAAAAAGGAAACATTATGGATAAAAAAACACGGGACCATGAAGCTATGATGCAGGGCTTGAACTGGTGGGGAATCCCAACTCTGTTTCGTTGTCCATATAACTCTGATTCTGAAGGCTGCGATATTGCTTTGGTTGGAGTTCCGCACAGTACAGGAAACGGAACCACAGAACGGGATCAGCATTTAGGTCCCAGAGCAGTAAGAAACATTTCTGCACTGGGGAGACGTGCTCACCTCAAATATGAGCTTGATCCGTGGAATATTTGTGAGATCCGCGACCTGGGTGATGTTCCGCTTCCGGAAGCAAATAACAATGAAAAGTGCATTGAACATATTACTGATTTTTACAAACAAATTGCCGAAAATAAAGCCCGTCCGCTTTCGGTGGGCGGTGACCATTCTATAACCGGAGGAATTTTGCAGGCAATTGCTTCACCGAATTCAAAGTTGACCGGTGGGGAGAAGGCCGTTCTGCTGCATTTCGACGCCCACACCGATACCTTTCATCAGCTTGATCATTTTTTGGGTGCAATAAAGTCAGCAGCGCATTGGGGTAGCTATTTGGTACGTGACGGTTTTGTTGACGCTTCCAGCAGTGTGCAAATTGGTATTCGTGGCAATCCGCGTACTTTGGATTGGCTCGATTCCAGTTATGAATTGGGATATGAAGTCATTACTAAAGAACAGTACGACGAATACGGTGTGGAACGATGTTTGGAAATAATACTCGAACGAGTAGGAGATAAACCACTTTACATTACCTTTGATCTTGACTGCCTGGATGCAACTGTTGCTCCGGGAGTTGCAAACCTGGAACCGGCAATTGAAGGTTTCATGATGCCGGATGTACTGAAACTGCTGCAGGGAATGCGGGGTAGAAATATTATCGGGGGAGATGTGGCCTGCCTGATGCCGACCAAGGATGCTCCAAACCAAATTACTGCTCATGTTGCCAATGCTATACTTTTTGAAATGCTATGTTTGATAGCGGATAATTTTCGCAGTTCCTCATGAAAGCGGCTGAAATACTAGTTGCTATGAAAACAGTTTGCAGAATTTATTATCTAACATGAACTCACACAACTTGGAAATCCGCAGCATCGAAACTTTCAGCAATGAATTTGTTGGCTTGGTGCGGGTACGTACAAAAGACGGTTCCGAAGGTTGGGGGCAGGTTTCGCCCTACAACGCTGATATTACGTCGTTGGTGGTGCATCGTCAGATTGCACCGTATGCACTGGGAGCAGATGCACTGGACATCGAAAGTCTAGTGAATGAAATTCCGGAGCGTGAACACAAATTCCCCGGTTCTTATTTGCGACGGGCACTCGCTGGACTCGATACAGCGCTCTGGGATTTACGTGGAAAACTGGAAGAGAAAAGTGTATGCGAATTACTTGACGGAATCCCAAAACCTTTCAGGGTTTATGCTTCAAGTATGAAACGTGAGATAACACCTCAAGCCGAAGCAGAACGTTTTTTACGTTTGCGAGACGAATTCGGTTATGATGCCTTCAAGTTCCGGGTAGGAAAAGAATGCGGACACGATGAGGATGAATGGCCCGGACGTACCGAAGAAATCGTTCCGGAAATCCGCAAAGCACTCGGTGATGATGTGGACCTGCTGGTTGACGGAAACAGTTGTTATACTCCGGAAAAGGCGATTTCGGTTGGTCGACTTTTGGAAGAAAATGGAATCTGCCATTTTGAAGAACCGTGTCCCTATTGGGAACTGGAGTGGACAAAACAGGTCACAGATGCACTCAAACTTGATGTAACTGGCGGCGAACAGGATTGTGATTTGGCGACTTGGAAAAGAATGATTGAAATGCGGGCCGTAGATGTGGTGCAGCCTGATATTTGCTACCTCGGTGGTTTGACACGTACCCTCAAGCTTGCGGAAATGGCACGTCAGGCCGGACTAGTCTGCACACCTCATTCGGCCAATCTCTCGCTGGTTACGGTTTTTACACTACACATGATGGGTGCTTTGGAAAACGCAGGCCCGTATGTTGAATTTTCAATTGAAGGTGCGGATTATTATCCATGGCAAACCGGCATCTATGAACCGACCTTAGTGGCAAAAGACGGTAAAGTCCAGATTCCGGACGCACCGGGCTGGGGAGTTGAAATTAATCCGGCTTTCCTGGAAAAAACCAAACATCAGATCAGCACTCTGAATTAGGAATATTTTGTGAAAATCAAAGATTTAAAAACATTTGTGGTTGGAAATCCGCCGCCGCACTTTGGGGGACGCTATTTCATTTTTCTCAAACTGATAACCGATGACGGTATCGAAGGAGTGGGTGAAGTTTACTGCGCAACTTTCGCACCGCAGGTGATTGTGAAAATGATCGAAGATGTGTTTGCGCGGCACGTTGAAGGAAGCGACCCTTTCCACATTGAAAAACTCTGGCGCAATGTTTATGGGCGCGGCTACACTTTGCGTCCGGATCTTTCGCTGATGGGGGTTTTAAGTGGACTTGAAATCGCGCTGTGGGACATTTGCGGAAAATCGGTAGGCAAACCGGTTTATGAATTACTCGGGGGACGCGTGCACGAAAAATTACGTACATACACTTACCTCTATCCGCAAGACGGAACAGTTTTTTCGGAAGATAAACCGCATGTTTACAATGATCCTGATCTTGCCGCGGAAGCAGCAGCCGAATATGTGGCACAAGGTTTCAGCGCAATTAAGTTTGATCCGGCTGGGCCGTACTCCGTTTTTGATCCACGTCAACCTTCGCTGGAATCTTTGGAGCGTTCCGAATTATTCTGCAGGCGGATTCGTGAAGCAGTTGGTTCACAAGCAGATTTACTTTTTGGCACTCATGGTCAGTTCACGCCATCCGGAGCAATTCGGTTAGCACGACGTCTGGAGGCTTTCGATCCACTGTGGTTTGAAGAACCGACTCCTCCGGAACGTCCGGAAGAAATGGCAAAGGTTGCACGTAAAACAAGTATTCCAATTGCCACCGGAGAACGGTTGACCACAAAATACGAATTTGCCCGTGTGCTGGAAACCGGAGCGGCAGCTATTTTACAACCTGCACTCGGACGTGTTGGAGGAATTTTGGAAGCCAAAAAAATTGCGGGCATGGCCGAGGCGACTTATGCTCAAATTGCCCCTCACCTATATTGCGGTCCCATCGAAGGCGCGGCCAATATTCAACTCAGTACCTGCTCACCCAACTTTTTGATTTTAGAAGGTATTCAACGTTGGGATGGTTTTCATGCAGAAATCCTCAAGCAGCCGATTCAATGGGAATCAGGCTATGTGATTCCTTCTACAGAACCTGGACTTGGCGTGGAACTGAATGAAGAAGTTGCCCTGACAAATTCTTACAATGATTCCGCTTTACATTTGGAAATGGAGGACAAGCCTATTCACTGATTGACACTATAATTTTGCTGAAAAGAGAAAACGGTTAACACAGAAGAAATAGCTTCCGGAACGTTCCCGCTCTTCAAGGTCTGCCAAAAATTCTTTGCGTTGAGTTTCGTTAAACACACCTTGCTTGACGGCATTTTTAGTGATCCATTTCATCATCTCGCAGGAAAAATGATTTGGCGAATATTCCGTGTTTATGATCGGCACAGCTTCTACCTGAATGTTAGAAAAGCCGTGTTTTTTCAACAGAGGTCCTAAATGTACTGGAAGATTAGGGCTGGGCACGGCAGAATCCCAGGCAGCAAATATTTGCTTTGTTAATGCATCATCTCCACTGTTTAAGACAACACCGCGCCAATCGGTTTCTACAATAACCATGCGCCCTCCCGGTTTTAGAATTCTCCGCATTTCAGCAAGCACTTTTGGAACATCTTTGACATAGAGCAAAACCTGAGTGCAGGAAACCGCATCGAAAGTTTGATCTTGCGCAGGCAACTGAATGGCATCACCTTGGTGAAATTCTGCTTGCTGCAAGCCCTCACAGCGTTTTTTTGCATTACTGATCATTTCCGGATTTTGATCAAAACCGATTACTTGTCCTGATTTACCAACCTGCTGTGCCATTTCAAGGGTGAGGAATCCAACACCACAACCTATGTCAAAAACTTTTTCACCCGGTTGCAGAGCTAATGTTGTCAGAGTGTGTTGACGCTGTTTGACAATGTCAGCAAGTTTGTAGCTTCTCTCTAATTCCTGAGCTTCCGCAGCAGCACTCTTTGATGTTTTTGACATGGTTATTTTCCTAAAATGATGTACTCGAAAAAAGTTAAAAATTAAACTTGTTCGTCATTATCCGCTCAGGTCTAATAATAATATTTCAGATAATTACAAGTTCCTGGATTTCCGCTTTCGCTGGAATGACAATATTTAATGAAGGGCCCAGATGACGGTTTTGGAAGAGTATTTTGACCGCATTAATGATAGCAAATATCATAAATTATTTTTAACAGAAAAATTAAATCTATGTGAAGTGTTAGTTGCTAACAAGAGTGCAGCTAATATTACAGCAACACCCAGCGTTTGAGAGAGGATTAAACTTTCTCCAAGCAGTAAAATAGCCGCAGCAATTGAAACCAAAGGCTCAATATTCAACATGAGACTCGTTTGCGCAGATCCGATGGCTTTTGTGGCTGCAAATAAAGAAAGCTGACCTATGACAAATAAGATGCAAATTGCGGCAATTCCAGTCCATCCCCAGGAAGTCTGATTCAACGAAAATGAGTCTGTGAGATACAGAATAAGACCCACAATGATAACTCCTATTGTGTTAGATAAAAAAACTAAATCTGTTGTGGGAATAAGTTTTGTTGCTTTTGTTGCACCAACAATCATTCCTGCAGAACACAAGGATCCACCCAGCACGAGGGTAATTCCACGCCAGTCAAGTACTTCCCAGCTTGGACCAAGACAGATAGCCAGTCCGGAAAATGCGAGACCAAAGGCAAAGAGTTTTATCCGACTGACTACAGTTCCGTGAATGATAAAATTAAATAGCAAAACCCAAAATGGAAAGGTAAAGAACAGCAATACACTAAGGCTGACGGGGATGTATTTTACTGAGCCTAAATATCCTAAACTCATTCCTGCAATGCAAAATCCAATCACGAAAACTAATATTGCAACTGGTATATTTGCCACATTCAGACTTTGATTTAGCACCAAGCTCAGCTTATTTCTGTGAGAAAATGCAGACCAGCTACCCATCAGCAGACTTCCTGCCAGGATGCGGAAAAAAACAACTGTTTGTGGTGAGGCACCCTCATCATAAGTCAGTTTGGCCAACGTAGTTATCAGTCCAAAAGAAGAGGCGCAGACGATTACGTAGAGATAACCACGGTTAATCATTGACGTACCCGCTCCATTTTTGGATCATAGAGTGGACCCAGCTGGAGTTTACAGGGAAGGCGAACTGCAGCTACTTCCAATTCGTAAGTTCCGGAATTTAAGAATTCGTCGTCAACGCCTTTAGGATTATGAACGTAACCGAAACCGATGTTTTGATTTACGGTGTAACCCCAACCTCCACTTGTCAACCAGCCCACGATTTTGCCGTTGCGGTAAATTGTTTCACGACCCAAAAGTACCACATCCGGATCATCAATCGTGAAACAGGCCAACCGTTTTTCCAAAGGCAGTTTTTGTTTGGCCGACAAAGCCTCGCGTCCGATAAATTCAGTTCCGGATTTCAGTTTGACGGCCCAGCCCAATCCGGCTTCAAAAGGTGTGGTGTCCGCCGTGATGTCTGCGCCCCAAGCACGATAGCCTTTTTCCAAACGCAAGGACTCAATCGCCCGATAACCGGCATTCACAATTCCGAAATCCTTTCCGACTTCCATCAAAACATCATAAACCGACTCGGCAGAATTGCGTGGAAAATGCAGTTCCCAACCCAATTCGCCCACATAAGTAACTCGCAAAGCCAAAACAGCCGGAACGTCCGGTGCGAATTGTTCTTTAATTTCAATAGTGCGGCAAGTTCCAAACGGGAAATTTTCATTTTCTAAATCACTTTCTGTTACTAGCGAAAGTACTTCACGGGCTAACGGTCCCATCAAAGAAAAAGTCGCCCATTCTTCGGTGATGTCGTGTAATTCTACCCGCACCGGATGTTCCGGTTTTTCTTCTGAAAGGAATTGGCTCTGAATCCATGCCGCATCGTGTGTTCGGAATCCGGTTCCGGTCACCAAATAAAATTCATCAGCCGCCAAACGGGCCACCGTCAAATCACATTCGATGCCGCCTTTGGAATTGAGAAGTTGGGTGTAAGTCAAGGTTCCGTAAGGTTTGGCGACATTGTTGGCACAAATCCTGGAAAGTGCTTTTTCTGCATCAATGCCGATGATGCGGAATTTTGCAAAAGAACTTTGGTCAAAAATCGCTACTTTTTCACGCACCGCCCGATGTTCTTCGCCGACATACGGAAACCAATTTTGCCTTCCGTAAGAATAAACATCACGTGCCTCAATCCCCTCCGGAGCAAACCAATTCGGACGTTCCCAACCCAATTTTGAGCCGAAACACGCCCCTTGATTTTTCAACTTTTCATAAATCGGTGAAGTCAAATAAGGACGTCCGCTCTCGTGTTCTTCGTGAGGCCAACTGAGGGTGTAATGTTTGCCGTAAAGTTCCAAAGTGCGGTTGCGAACCCAATCACGATTTTGATGAATTTTACTGAAACGGCGGATGTCCACAACCCACAAATCGAGCGGCGGTTCTCCGGCTAAAATCCATTCGGACAATGCTTTGCCTGCGCCTCCGGCAGCGGCGATTCCAAACGCATTAAAACCAGCACCGACAAAATAATTTTTGACTTCCGGAGCTTCGCCCAAAATAAAATTTCCGTCCGGAGTAAAGGATTCGGGGCCGTTAATAAATTTCCGGATTCCCGCATTTTCCAAAGCCGGAACACGCTCAACCGCCGGAAGCATCAACTGCTCAAAATGTTCATAATTTTCCGGAAGTAATTGAAAAATAAAATCTTCCGGAATTTTTCCTCCGGAGCTTCCCGCACCAGACGGCCACACCAGCGGATTCGGTTCGTAACCGCCCATCACCAAACCGCCGACATCTTCCTTCCAATATGTCAGCTTATCCGGGTCCCGTAAAGTCGGCAAATCCGGAGTCACGCCAGCAATTTTTTCAGTGATTAAATACTGATGTTCCACTGAAATCAAAGGCACAGTTACCCCCGCCATTTTTCCGAGTTCATTGGCCCATTGTCCGGCGCAGTTGACGATTGTTTCACACAAAATTTCGCCATCTTCGATTTGCACGGCGGCGACCTTTCCGTTTTCCAAACGAATGCCCGTTACCGCAGTTTCTTCGGCAATAGTTACGCCGCGCATCCGTGCGCCTTTGGCCAGTGCTTGTGTGATGTCCGCTGGATTAGCCTGTCCATCGGTTGGTAAAAATGCCGCACCGATCACATCTTTGACTTCCATCAGCGGCCACAATTTTTGCGCCTCGTTTGGGCTGAGCAACTCCATTTTCAAACCAAAACTGTGAGCTGTTGTGGCTTGACGTTTAAGTTCTATCCAGCGTTCTTTGCTGCAAGCTAAACGCAAACCGCCGTTCATTTTCCAGCCGGTGGCTTGTCCGGTTTCTGTTTCAATGTTCCGGTAAAGTTCCACGCTGTTTTTCAAAACACGGGTAATGTTGGCGGAACTGCGCAATTGTCCGACCAAACCAGCCGCATGAAAAGTACTGCCGCAAGTCAATTGTCCCCGCTCCAACAAAAGCACATCTTTCGCGCCTTCTTTCGCCAGATGATAAGCTACACTGCAGCCGATAATTCCGCCGCCGATGACGATAATTTGTGCCTGATCTGGTAATTTGTTAGTCATAAAAATTTATAGTTTTCATAAGTATTTTCAAAACGCTTCAAGTTTTCGGTGGTATAGTTTACATAATCAAAATCTAGTGTGGAGTGTATTTCAGAAACCATACTCCACATTGCTTCACGCAGCAAAGAAGCACATTTCATTGCAAAATAGCGTTTCCACAAATCTTCGCTAACAGATACTTCAAAGTATATTTCCAATAGCTGCTGCTCTAGATTTTCAGAATATTCATTATTCGAAGCCAGATTTGCCAAATCAAATAATGGGCTGTTGTAACCCGCATAATCCCAGTCAAACAGCCATAACCTTTGACCATCGTCAATAAAATTTCCTGCGAGCAAATCATTGTGTCCAAAGCGCAAATCAACTGCACCAACTGTTTTTTCCAGTTGACTGTTAATTTCCATAAATCTGGAAAGTTCCGGAATCATCCTGCTTTTTCCGTCACGCAAAGTTTTTGCGTAACCCCGCAGTACCTGAAAAACCCAAAAAATTAAAGTGCTTCCCGGAAGATGTTGGGGCATTTCCAGGTGGCACTTTTTCAGCAGAGAAACAACTTTTTGCATGGTGGAGTGGTCCCGCAGATTTTCCGTTTCAAGTGTCTTACCTACAATGAAACGGAGGACCATTGCTCCGGATTCCTCATGAACGACTTCCGGAGAAATCCCGCAGGCAAAAGCCGCACGGCTCGCCGCCAGTTCGTTAAAGCGGTAAACTCCGTGTTCCGGAATATCTTCTCCAAGCCGGACAAAAAATGTGTCTACACCATGTTCGACTCGGAAATTCTGGTTAGTGATTCCGCCTTCGAGAGGTTCAAAGCAAATCGGTTTTTGCCAAAAAGTCAGGGCTTCAATTCTTTTGCTATTCTCAACTTTCATTATGGGATTTCCCCGTAAAACCAGCCCCAACTTTGTTCTCCACGTTCAGCACGTTTTAGTTTTTCCTGCCAGACTTGGCGCAGGGAGCTTTTCTCCTGATTATTCAAGGTCACTTTTTCCAAATTATGCAATTCTTGTTTCAGGGTCTGGATAAAAAGGTCTGTTTTGTCTTTTCCAATAATATTCGTAAATCCAGCTTTTTTCAGCAAAGCTGTGTAATCTGCAACATTGAGTAATGAATAATTTCGTTCCCGTAAATAGTCTTTAAATTCTGGACTTGGTTTTGTCGCTCCAAGACAATAATCGGAAAAGGCCAATTGTCCTCCGG
>JACKQG010000008.1_pt1 | contig 248444 bp, 202 predicted proteins | sample 8237621 | NCBI WGS metagenome assembly JACKQG01 (sample SAMN15677084, study PRJNA649215) | marine metagenome | biome: marine; feature: Black Sea; material: saline water; isolation source: suspended particulate matter (SPM) from the Black Sea western gyre | collected 2013-06-09/2013-06-10...
TCAGTCGGGCGCGGTGCCTTCTTCTTTGTCGGATCCATTTTTGCGATTTCGGGATGGGCGGGTAGTTTACAGCCAGCGCTGTGGAGTGGATTGTTTTTCATGTTCGTTGGTGTGGGTGAATTCATGGTCGCATCTCTAAGAAAGTGATCCAATCGAAGTTACCAGGTAATGTGAACGTGTTCTACGAAGTCGCGACAATTGGTATGATAGGGCGACGATGCGGAGTGACCGACAGTCTACGAACGGAGGCGTAAAGTCGGTCATTCGGTTATCGCAGACTTAGTTGGGCTAAGGATTGATTGCAGTCGAGTGAACATCCAACGAGAGGACAAATGATGACGACGTGGTTGACGCTCGCCGTTTTTCTCGTGTGGCTTCTCGCTCGCCATAGACGCGCCAATAATCCATGCCCCAACTGCGACAAACCGCTTTCGGGATTTCAATCGCCGTTCGCCAAATCGAGGCGCCAATGGATCGAAGGCGGATACTACTGCTCAACCTGTGGTAGCGAAACAGACCTTGCCGGAGACATCGCGCCGACTGACCAACGGCCTGCGAAGATGTCGATAGTGATTGGAGTGATGTTAGTGTCAATTGGTCTATTAGCGGCAGTTCTCCTTTACGCGCAGTTGCTGAGACAATGATCCCTGTTCGCGCAGTCGAGCCATCAGCGTGAGCGCCGAAGCTAACCTGTTCTGACTCTTTCGGCCGCGTCGATGTACAGGTGTTGTTGTCATTGGTCACTAACACGCTCGCCGAAACAACCAAGACCATCGACGCCACGCGTCATCATTCTGATATACCGTTCCCAGGCACTTATTGCGTTCGCGACTTCGGTAGTGGACACCGCATGCCGAAGGGAGAAGGTCCAAAGACTCGCCGCCCAACACCTCAATTCTTAGCTTTGACAAAGCACCAATCGAGCGACACAACGGCTGTTTGTCAAACTTCGAGAGCCATCCCGCCGGCGCCTGCATCGGCAGCGCCGCTACGCTGGTCGGTTTCGGGATCGATATGGATGGCGTGAACCAAGGCAAGTCCGCCGTGGCTCAGTGGCAAGCGTTCGATTGGGTGTCGCTTGCGCACTTGTTCGCAGACCAACTCGGGGATCCGCGCTTGGCAACGAATCCGTTCGCCCTGACAATCGAATCGCGGAGCGAGTACTGCATCGCTTATAGACATGTCGAAGTCGATGACATTCAGGATCACTTGCAGCACCGCAGTGATGATCCGCGTCGCACCCGGCGCGCCGAGCACCAATCTTGGCTTGTCGCCAAGGTAAACAATCGTTGGCGTCATGCCAGTCGTACGGCCTTTACGCGCTGCGATCGAATTCGGATTTCCGGGATACGGATGAAAGTTGATCATCGAGTTGTTGTAAAAGAAACCCAGTCCGGGCGAGATCACACCGCCTGAAAGCGATCCTCGCGAGTGAGTGAGCGAGACGCAGTTGCCCTGTTCGTCGACTACACTGACATGTGTTGTGTCGGGCGGACCAGTCTCTCCGCGCGCGACATCGATGAGCTCATTCGCGTCAATCTTTTCTTTCCAGTACATGGCGCGATCGGCTGAGATCATTTCTTCAAGCGGCACTTCCGCAAATTGTGGGTCGGCCAGCAATCGGTTGCGGTCGGCAAACGCCGCCTTCATCGCCATCGAGACGAGATAAATGTAATCGGGTGAATTGTGATCGAACGAGGACAAGTCGAAGAGTTCAAGAATGTTCAAGATCGCGATCAACGTGGGGCCGCCGTGTGGCGGTTGACTAGTCGCAACACCGTGACCACGGTAATTTCCCCGTACCGGTTGTGGCTCACGCAGCCTATATGCGACCAAATCTTCGGCCGTCACAAACGCATTGTTTGCTGCCAAGTCGCGTGACATCCGTTCGGCCAACTCGCCTTGATAAAAGTCTTCTGCGCCGGCTGCTGCCAGCCGAGTGAGAGTCTTTGCGTAATCTAGATTGCGCAAGCGGTCACCGGCTTCGTGCAATGATCCATCGGATTTGAAATAGATGCGACGAGCTTCGGCGTTGCTCTGGATGGCGTCGAGTGCGGACGATGCCTCTGGATAGGCAGCGGGCTCTTTCCAACGCGCCGCTAATTCTGAGCTGACAGGAAAACCTTCCTCCGCGATTCTGATCGCCGGCTGCAAAGCGTCTTTCCAGGAGATCGTGCCGCCGCGATCGAGCAATGCGCCTAGTCCCTTGATCGCGCCGGGTGTGCAAATTGACTGATAACCGAGATCGTTAACATTCCCTTGAAGAAAATATCCCCAGCCGTCTGGATTGGGACGAATCACGATGTCTTGCCACATGTCGGGTTTCACTCTCGAACCCGCGACGGCTGGACCATCTAGCAGAAAGGGCTTGTCGCCGGCAGCTGAGCCATGCGCGAGATGCACATTTGACACCATGTAACCGCCCGCGCTACAAGTGTGTGGGTCGATCACGAACTGCACAAAGGCTGCGGTGACCGCGGCATCGATAGCATTACCGCCGCGCATTAACACTTTCGCGCCTTCTTCAACGGCCGTCGGTTGCGGACCAACGATCATGCTAGACATCGATTGCTCCTTTGTAACTTGGATTTCGCAACGGGACACGCTAAGTTCAGGCAGCCCTGGAACGGCGTTTCGATTTAGTTTAACAATTTTGACTCAAAGGATGGTTTCATGGCGCTCGCCGACAACCGGTTGCAGCGAACCTTGACATTGTGCGCTCTCTACGTTGCTCAAGGTGTGCCTTGGGGGTTTATGCTGATCACGTTGCCGGCTTACCTGGCACACAAATACAATGTTGGCGACGACGAGATTGGCCAGTTGACGGCGATCATTCTAGTGCCCTGGTCCTTCAAACTTCTCTGGGCACCGATCATGGACACGTTTACGATCCGCAGCATGGGTCGGCGTCGGCCCTGGATCATCGGCTCGGAACTGTTGATGGCCGTGACGTTGCTCGGATTCTGGGGTCTTGGCGATCTGTCCGAAAAGATGCAGTTGCTGTTGTTCATGTATTTTTTACACAACTGCTTCGCGTCGCTTCAGGATGTTTGCACGGATGCACTGGCGGTCGACATATTGCCGCCCCATGAACAAGGGCAAATGAACGGCCTCATGTGGGGGTCGAAATTGGTCGGCAAAGGCGTCGGTGCCTGGGGGTTGTCGATCGTCTTGAGCCACGGTGGTCTCGAAGCATGCGTCGTCGTGCAAATCACGATTCTGCTCGCGATCATGTTGATTCCGATGTTGATCCTAGAGTGCAATGGCGAGAAACGCTTTCCCTGGAGCAAAGGCAGCGAGGCGAAGGTGGCGGCCGCCAATGTGCGAAATCCCGCCGAAGTGTTCAAAGCATTTGTGCGGGGGTTTTCTCTGACAACGACGATCGTCTACATCGTGTTTACGCTCGTTAAGTTGATTGGAGTGGGCATCAACGAAGTCGTGACCAAAACGCTGTACATACAGCAGTTAAACCCGAAGTGGACGGATGTGAATTATTCAACCGCCGCCGGTCTGTACGCAATTGCGCCGATCATCATCGCTGCGATCCTCGGCGGACTTTTGGGCGACCGATTTGGACGTCGCAAGGTTTTGTTGGTCGGCTTTGGTGGCTATGGACTGGCTGCGTTCATCTTCGCCGCCAATCCTGGAATGTGGAACGAGCGCTGGTTTGCCATGAGTTATCTGCTCTCCTTCGAGACACTCAATGCGGTGGCGTCGGTCGGCTTTCTATCAATGGCGATGAGGATTTCATGGACCAGTTCCGCCGCGATTGTGTTTACGACCTACATGACACTTTCGAACGTCTCGCATGTTACGGGCAATTGGCTGGCGGGACCCGTTCGACGTATGTTCCTTTACCCCGAATACGGCGAGTCGGCGACCTTAGTGTCTTACGAACTGACCTTCTGGTTCGTCGGCCTGCTGTCGATCGCACCTCTTTTGTTGCTAATCGTCGTCAGCCCGGAAGAAGTTGACCGTGCCCGAGATGCTGAAAGGCGGAGCGACGACTAAAGATGAACCGCGTGGTCTGACTGCCACCGAAATGAGTTTCTCCATGCTTGAACAGTGGGTTGAAGAACATCGAGATGATCTGCTCGGTTTCGCGGCGAAGCTGGTCGCGACCCCCAGTCCGAATCCGCCGGGCGATGAGCGGGCCGTGGTGGCCGTGATCCTCGCCGAGATGGAATGCTTGGGCCTGGACGGCGCTCAGATCTGTGCCAAGCAGCCGCATCGACCGAACGTCATATTTCACTTGCGTGGCAAGCGGCCCGGAGCAACTCTGATGCTGTGCGGTCACAGCGACACCAAACCAGTGGGTGATACGGTCAAGTGGCGAACCGATCCGATGGAGCCGGTATTTCGCGATGGGAGGCTTTACGGTCTCGGCTCAACCGACATGAAGGGGGCTGTGGCAGCGATGGTCTATGCCACTGCTGCGCTCAAGCAATGCGACATCCCTCTGGCCGGTGAACTGTTACTGGTGATTGACGCCGACGAGGAACGCTCCATGTCGTTTGGCTCGGAATACCTCGCCGCCGAATGCGGCATCAAGGCCGACGTCGCCTTATTGGGTGAGCCCTCCGGCATCGACGGTCCGGAGTTCGAATTCCTGCACCTCGTTTCACGCGGCCTCTGTTGCTTCAAGATCCGCGTGCGCGGGACCCAGATGCACAGTAGTCTCTCTGACCGGATGCCGTCGACGAGTGCCAATCTGAAACTCGCTGAGACGCTGGCTCGGATGCAGACGGAGTTGCAATTGACGTTCGACCCGCACCCTCTTTGTGCGGCCCCAACGGTCAATCTCGGCGTCAAGATCGAGGGTGGCTTGGGCTACGGCGTTTACCCCGGCGTTGCAGAATTTCAGTCTGACATCCGAACGCTGCCCGGCATGACCCACGAGCGACTCAGGGCTGATCTCGAACGATGCTTGCAAAGGATTCGACACGACGATCCGTCACTGGAGGTTGAACTGGAGTTTGAAGAGCCGCCATTGGACTGGTTCCCACCCACAGAGGTGAACGCCGACCACCCACTGGTCGATATGCTGCTCGACGCGGCGCAGCATGTCGTAGGTCGACGACCGAAGCTCGGCGCGTTTCCAGGCGGCACTGACGCGAAGAATTTTCAGATGATGGCGGGTATCCCCACGATCCCGAGCTTTGGCCCCGGTTGGCTGCCACTCGCCCACGGTCCGAACGAGCGCGTGGGAATCGAAGCGATCATCCAGGCCGCGAAGGTGTACGCCCTAGCGTCGCAACGCTTCCTGAAGACTGAATCTCAGCCTTGACTACGCGGTCGACCATTTTGACTCCCCTGGCAAGCAGCGCTTACGGCGGGCGGTGGTCTTCTTCATTCTCAAATCCCAGCGAGTCATCGTCTTCCGGGAAGTAAGCAGTTTCGATGCCGTTGCTACGCGCTGCCTGCACTGGCTCCGTCGTTCACGGCACTCCAAAGCTCACTGCCTTCTTCTGCACGAAGTTGGATGCAGACTTGGACGTGGTTTTTGTCGTCCTCACGCCGGTAGGTGAGCGCATCGACCATGTCGATCACGAGCGTCAATCCCAAGCCGCCGACGTCAAGATCGTCCGCGTCGATGTCGTGTGAAGGGGCCTCACGCGGATCGAAGGGTCTTCCAGCATCTCTGATTTCGAGGATGATCTGTTCGTCGACGATGCCTAGCCCGAATTCAATGGGGTGCTCGTCGTCATCGACATAGGCGTAGCGAATTACGTTCACGGCCAATTCCTCGAGTGCCAGATTCACGGCGTATCCAGATCGATACGGCACCTCGTGTCCTGTGAGGAACTCATTGACGGTCGCGTACAAGCCCTCGAGTTCCGACATTTCATTCGTGATCGAAAGCTTCAGGATATTATCTGGCTTGTCGCGCGGCACTGAATCGGATTCTTGCTCCGCCACAGGCGAGTCCGAATCTTTTGCGTCCGCCTCGGTTGGACTTACATCAACGCCAATGGACGGGTCGCCACCGACGGCCCGAATCGCCTCCTCCAACTCGTAGAAGAGCGGCATCACCTTGTCCATCTTGGAAGTCTTTAAGACGGCTTCGACCATACCTTGAGGATTGAGTAGGACGAGCTTGCAACCGGCCTTCTTAAGCTTCTTCGTGTTGGCAAATAGGAAGCCGATCCCGAGCGACGACATAAACGTGATGCCCGACATATCGACAACAGTAGGCAGTCCCCGTCCCGTTGTGGCTTCCGTAAATGGCTGGTCCATTTCCTCCACGCCCGTCGAGTCGAGACGACCTTTTAGAATCACATGAGAAATATCGTCGCGTTCATGAATGATGATTTCCACGTCCACCTCCCGATTAGTTTCGTCGCTTTCGACAGCGTGTTTCCCAGTACAGTATCACGTTTCCCGTGACTTTCCAAGTTCGCCACCGACGCGGCGGCATGGCTGGCGGAGCCGGTGAAGCTCGTGAATCGCTGGCCGCAAAAACTTTAGTTGCAATGTATTGGCGAGACAGTGACTGAGGCGGACGACTCGTCAATGACCGCGTCTGCCATGAAGTTCCGGCCCCTAAATGACGGCTTGGTTAGGTATACTGACCGGCTGTCGGAGTGGTTGCGTCCCAAGTTTCCCGGCGCAACTAAAGCAGAATATGGATCGTGGCTCTATCGAGCGACGGAAGCCGACAATTGTCGACAAGGAGTTTGCGATGAAAACACTGATCGTCGTTTGCGGGTTGATCGTTTCGCTGGGCGTCGACGCGGTGATTGGTCAGCCCAAGTCATCGACTCCGATCGACTGGTCGTCGTGGGCCGAGACGGAAATATCGCCTACTACGGCAGCAAAGGGCCGGGAGGCTTCAAGCCGCAGGAAGTCGAAAAGTGGCTGAAGGAGTTTCGCGACAGCCAGCCCCGGGACTGACGTAGCTGGAGCCCTCGCCAATGATTCGTCTGAGAACATCACATGGTCCAACGATGAAAGTCAAATAACGTACTCTCCATTAGTAACAGGAGCCAAGCATGTCGACCTCCACTCGTCGTTCTTTCCTGCATGAGACTACGGTCGGCGTCGTCGGCGCTGCGACATTAGCATGCGCGAGCCCTTTACGCGGAGCCGGCGCCAATGAAGAAGTGACGGTCGGACTGATCGGCTGCGGCGGGCGAGGGACCTACCTGGGCGGCGTTTTCTCAAGCGTCAACAACGTTCGCATTGCATGGGTGAGCGACCCGGACAAGAGCCGATTGAGTAGTGCAGCGAAAGGGTTCAACGGCCAGACGCCCCAAGTCGCCCGTGACATGCGTGAGATCCTGGACGACGAAGCCGTCGATGCTGTCATTGTGGCGACGCCGGATCATTGGCACTCGCCGGCAGCCATTCTGGCGTGTGACGCAGGCAAGCACGTGTATGTCGAAAAGCCGTGCTCGCACAATATTCGCGAAGGGCGTCTGTTGGTGGAGGCCGCGCGACGTAACCGCCGAATTGTGCAACACGGGACGCAGGTGCGCAGCACTCAGATGATGATCGACGCGATGCAAATGCTGCGGGAAGGTGCGATCGGTGACGTGCTCGTATCCAAAGCGTGGAACATCCAACGCCGTGGCTCCATTGGGCATGGCCAGCCCAGTGATCCGCCATCGAGTCTGGACTACGACCAGTGGCTTGGCCCCACACCTCGGATTCCCTACCAGAGCAACCGCGTGCATTCTGGTTGGCATTGGTGGTACGCGTTCGGGACCGGTGACATGGGCAACGATGGCGTCCACGACATCGACTACGCACGATGGGGTCTGGGTGTCGAAACGCACCCCGATCGGATTGCCGGGTTGGGCGGCAAGTACTTCTTCGACGATGATCAGGAGTTCCCCGATACTCAGCAAGTCACGTTCGAGTACAGCGGCGACGGCAATCCTGGCGACAAGCGAATGCTGATCTTTGAGCAGCGATTGTGGTCAACCAACTATCCGTTCAACGTTGACAGCGGTGTCGAATTCTACGGGACCAAGGGAAAGCTTTTTCTCAGCCGTCGCGGCAAGGCCCAGTTGCTGGGTGAACGCAACGCGCGGAGGGAACTGAAATTCGGGCTCCAGGAACAGGACGCGGAAAGTCATGTCGCCAATTTCATCGATGCCGTTCGTGATGGCAAAACGCCAAACGCCGAGATTCAGATTGGCCACCTGACGTCGTCGTTGTGCCACCTTGGCAACATTGCGACGCGGTTAGGCCGGTCGCTTGAGTTCAATCCGAAGAAGGAACAGTTCATCGATGACGATGAAGCCAATCGTCTGGTGAGCCGGACCTATCGTGCCAGTCATTGGGCGAAGCCGAAAGGCACATAGACGCAGCGCAAGAGCAACTCACATGCAGTTCAGAACTTTAGGGTCAACCGGCATTCGAGTATCCGCCGTGGCATTTGGCGCGGGGCCTGTTCCCGCGCTGATGACTTCAAACGACAATCATCGCCAGCGTGACACATTGCGCCGCGCGCTGGATGCCGGAGTCAATTGGATCGATACCGCGGCAACCTACGGCAACGGACAGTCGGAAGCAGGTTTGGGGCGTGCGCTACGCGACCTCAGCGCGCTCGAAGATGTTCACATTGCTACCAAGGTGCGTTTGGCCGCGGACGACTTGGATGACATCGAGGCGAAGGTACGCGAGTCGCTCGAAAGTAGTTTCAAACGGCTGGGCGTATCGAAAATCACCTTGTTGCAATTGCACAATTCGATTACTGCTTGCCGTAATGATGAGCCGACTTCCGTTTCACCTAGCGATGTTCTGGGCACGAATGGCGTATTGAGTGCGTTTCTCAAGCTGCAAGACGAAGGCGTCGTCGAACACATTGGCCTGACCGCGATCGGTCAAGCCGAATCACTTCGCAATGTGATTAACACCGGCCAGTTCGCCACGATCCAAGTTCCGTACAACTTGCTGAATCCCACCGCCGGAGAACAAAGAACCGGAGAATCCAATGCCGGAGAATCGGTATCCGCCGGATTCACCGAGGTTGATTACGGCAATGTGATTGAGGACTGTGCGCGTGAGAACATGGGCGTGTTCGCGATTCGTGTGTTTGCTGGCGGAGCGCTCGCCGGTCAACCCCCGAGCCCTCACACTTACAAGACGAAGTTTTTCCCGTTGGACCTTTTCCGGCGCGATCAGCAGCGTGGCGACAATTTGAGAGATCTACTCGGCACTCAGGCGGATCTCAGGGAAAGCGCTCTGCGCTTCGTACTGAGCCACGCGGACATTTCAAGCGCCATCATCGGCTTTGGCGATTCCTCCCATGTCGACGACGCGCTGAGTTACCTCGAAGCGGGCCCGTTGCCCGCAGAACTCCTCCGGAAAATTGCATCGTCCAACTTCCGAGCAATCACTCCATCGACCGCCGAGTAATTCTCATGCCGCATGCCGAAACCAACGCTGGCCATGGCGAAGGAGTCTCGCGAGCAGCACGCCTTTTGGTGGTCATTACAGCGTTTCTCGGCTGGTTGGGTGCTGGGCTCGTCATGGTACTCATTCCGTTGGCTGGACGGTCGGCCAACATATCATTCCTCGGCGCGGGACACGAAGCAGATGTTGGCAACTGGTTTTCCCGCTACATCTGCGCGTTCTTGCTCGGAGCGGCAGTTGGCGGATTGCTCTTCGGTTGGTTGGGTGACCGGATCGGTCGCGCCAAAGCGATGGGGCTGAGTATCATTTGCTACTCAGTGCTGACCGGCTTGACGTATTTTGTCCAGAGTCCATCCCAACTCGTCATACTCCGTTTTTTGGCCTGCCTGGGCGTTGGTGGGATGTGGCCCAATGGGGTCTCTCTGGCGTCCGAAGCGTGGGCGAACGTTTCTCGCCCGCTGCTGGCGGGGGTGATCGGCACTTCGGCCAACCTGGGCTTCATGTCGTTGGCACTGGTCGCCATGTATCAACCGATCACTCCGGAGAACTGGCGGTGGGTGTTTCTTATCGGTGCTGCTCCGGTCGTGTTAGGAATTGTGGTGCTGTTGGTCGTACCGGAATCTCCGCAATGGCTTGCGAGTGCTCGTACTCCGAGCATCAGGCTAACGCACTCGCCGGTCGCCGAAGTCTTTCGACGTCCGCTGTTGAAATACACAATGATCGGTATCTGCCTGGGCATGATTCCTTTGCTGGGCAACTGGGGCGGTGCAAACTGGCTGGTGCCATGGGCAGGCCAGACAGGTGGCGAGGACGATCCGTATCTGAAGGCGTGGACCCAGTGGAGTCGCTCAGGAGGCGCTGCGCTGGGCGCGCTGCTCGGCGGCTGGCTTGCCAGTCGCTTCGGCAGACGGACGACTTACTTCCTGGTCAGCCTTGCATCGCTGCTATCCAGCCTCTTCGTTTTCTGGACGTTGACGCCAGGAGACGAAGGCTTCCTCCCCGGCGTATTCGTGCTGGGATTCTTCGGAACGGTGTACTTCGGCTGGCTGCCACTGTACTTGCCGGAGTTGTTTCCCACTCGCGTAAGAGCGACAGGGGCTGGCGTCACGTTCAACTTCGGCCGCATCATGACAGCCTTTGGAGTGCTTGGTGCCGGCCAGTTGATGGTCGCGTTCGATGGCGACTATGCTCGTGTTGGTCAAGTGACATGCATGATTTACGTACTGGGAATGATCATCATCTGTTTCGCACCCGACACGTCGGAGTGCCAACTTCGAGAATAGCGCAAGATACTGCGCGCTAGCAGTACGAATCTCTCCCGAAGTTTGGTGTGGCGATCGCGAAACCTCCGCTCTCGAACTCCACTTCACGTCATATCGAACAAGTCCCGTTGTTTCTCGCTGCTCGGGCGGCCATGATTTATGGGCATCCCCGCAGCGTTCGCATCAGCCTGACGGGCGGAACAGGAAAACAGTTCTTACTATACAACGAGTTTTCGAAATGAATCACGCGTCAATGAGCTGGCATTGTAAGACGAGTTTCATTGCCGTTGCTCTGATCCTCTTTGCATCTACTGTTACTCTGGCTAAGGAACATCCGCCGAACATCATACTTTGCATGGGCGACGATCATGGCTGGGACGAAACGGGCTACAACGGACACCCTCATCTCAAGACGCCGGTCCTTGACGAAATGGCGGCCTCGGGACTGCGGCTGGATCGTTTCTATTCGGCACATCCATCCTGCTCGCCTACCCGAGGCAGCGTGATTACGGGACGGCATCCCAATCGCTACGGAACATTTGCCCCAAACTATTCCATTCGTCCAGAAGAAATCAGCATCGCCCAGATCTTAGGGAACGCTGGTTATGTCTGCGGACATTTCGGCAAGTGGCATCTGGGGCCGGTCAAGGCTTCCTCACCAACCAATCCGGGGGCGATGGGATTCCATCAGTGGCTCTCGCATGACAACTTCTTCGAGTTGAATCCGACGTTTTCCAGGAACGGAGCGACTCCGAAAAAGTTTCAAGGCGAAAGCTCCGAGATCGTAATTCGGGAGACGATTCGTTTTCTGGAAACATCAAAGCAAAAGGACAAACCGTTCTTTGCGGTCGTCTGGTTCGGGTCGCCGCACGAACCGTACAGTGGCCTGAAGGAAGACCTTGCCCTCTATGCAGATCTTCCGGACCGTTATGCGGAGAAACAGGTGAAGCTCACGTCGAACGAGACAGGGCGACCAACCAAACGACCGCTCAAAGATGTCCTGCAGGAACGCTACGCCGAAATCACAGCGATGGACCGATCGATGGGCCAACTGCGGAAGTGGCTGCGGGACAACGGGCAGCGAGAAAACACCGTGTTGTGGTATTGCGGCGACAATGGAACGCCAGGCGACGGCATCGTGACGTCTCCGTTTCGAGGCCAGAAGGGCACGATGTATGAAGGTGGCATCCGAGTCCCCGGGATCATCGAATGGCCGGGAAAGATTTCGACGTCGCGTCGTTCGGAACTCAACACGGTTACGAGTGATATGCTGCCGACAATCTGCGAGATTCTTGGAGTGTCGTTGCCCAATCGACCGCTCGACGGTGTCAGCCTAAAGCCGCTGATCGAAGGCACGATGAACGAGCGCCCCGCTCCCATTTGTTTCTGGACCTTCAAAGGCGGCGACGGATCGAACTCGGAACCATACATTGCCCCCGCACTCCAATCCGGCACGACGCCGTTGGTGAAGATGATGGGAGATCTTCACACGCGTAAGTTCCGTAATTTTCATCACCCGAACATCGCTGAGAGTGACTTTGATGGGCAAAGAGTCATACTACATGACCGTTACAAGCTGTTGGTCCGGGGTCTGGGCGACGAAACAAATCAGGAACTCTTTGACGTGCGTAGTGACCCTGGCGAAACTAACAACCTGATCGAATCCGCGCCGGTCGTTGCTGCCGAACTCAAACTCCAACTTCGAGACTGGCAACAATCCGTCCTTCAGAGCCTGACCGGCGCGGATTATGATTAGCGTGCCATCGTCTATGACCGTTCTTGTTACAGTGGTCTCGCTGTACTAGTTCACACTTATCGTGCTCAGCCTCCTGATCCAACAACAGCCGAACCGAGGGGCTCTCGAGACTTCGCAGGTCGAATGCCTGAAGCCGCTTTTAATCTGCTAAATGTTCCTCAGCGCTCCACCATCCTCCGTTAAAGAGTCTTGTTGGTGAAATCTGGTTCCAACCTCAATACGAGCAGCACATGAACAAACTCAGGTCATTGACGCTCGGTTTGTCCATCGCTCTTCCAGCCTTCGTGGTCGCCCAGGAGCCGCGGTCGAGTCGGCTCGACGGGTATGTGGGTGGCCCCTATAAAGTCGTCGCGACCGACTTTACCGGCGACCGACTCGTTGATGTGATGCTGGGATATCACGCGATCGGCATTGTGTCGGTCGCGCAAGGAAACGGCCGGGGACAGTTGTCGCCTTTCGCAATAAATGTGTTTTCCGGCGAGGATCTCCATGACGAGTCATGGTCTGAGCCGCACGTGCATAACATCGCCTACGGTGACATTGATCGCGACGGCTTGGTCGATTTGATCGTGGCAGTCGGTGGCTTGAGCAACATGAAACGGGGCCGTGTTGTGATCGCGCGCAATCGGGGAAAGGGTGAGTTTGAACGTATGCTCGAATACTCTGTACCCAGCCAAGCCAAGGGCGTGCGACTGGCCGACGTAGATAAGGACGGTCGTCTAGATGCGCTTTATACGGCACGGGGCTCGGGTTACGAAGACGATCTGGCGCGCGGTCGACTCTACATCCATCCGGGGCTGGGCAACTGGAAGTTTGGCCCGGCCATCGAGTCCGATGCGGGGAAGTCGGCGTATTACGTCGAAACGGCGGACTTGAATAATGACGGTTTCGTCGACGTCATCGTGCCCAACGAGCACGATAGTTGCGTGACGTATTTCCTTAACCCGGGTAGAACGATCTTTTCCGATCACACAGCTCTAGCCAGCCAACTGGTTCAGGCAACCAGAATTCCAGATCGACGATCACATGCGATCAACGACGTCCGCGCTGCCGACTTCACCGGCGACGGAAACCAAGACTTGGTAACTGCAAACCTAGGGACATCCACGGTTTCAGTATTTCCTGGAAATGGCGACGGTACCTTTCAGAAGGACACGCTGCTTGAAGCTGGCAAGAATGGCGCGTTTCTAGGCGTTGGCGACTTTGACCGTGACGGCGACACCGACTTTGTTATTACGCACTGGACCGAAGATTTTGCGTCGGTGTTTTTGAATCGCGGTGACGGCTCATTCGCGCCTCGCGAGGACTATAAGACCGGCCTTGGTAATTACGGCGTCGATGTGGCGGAGCTTAACGGGGATGGATTCCTTGATATTCTGACAGCTAACTATCGCGCTCGAAGCATGTCGATTTTGATCGGTCGCGGTGACGGCAAGTTCAAGGCCGCAGTGACCGAGTCCGCGGCGCTGCGGTCGGTTGAGGGCAAGTGGGTTCCATACGGTCGTTGACGGTACCGAGCGGGCCTCCCCTCGCGCCAAGCACAGGGAGGACCGATCAACCTTCGCAACGCACACGCGAAGCCCGGTAAACGGGCCTGGTTCCAACTGCTCACAAACGCGTGCGTCGCTCGGTCTGTGCCTACCACAAACTAACTCCGATGAGGTGCTTGGTGGGGCCTGGTGTCTGCTCAGTCGCGCGGCAAACGAATGATGAATTGAGCGCCGCCATCCTCGTCGCCCAACTCCAGTTGCCCGCCGTGAGCTTCCATAATTCGGCGTGCGATGGCCATGCCGAGTCCGGTGCCTTTAATCTTGGTTGTGAAAAATGCGTCGAACAGTTCGGCACGCGCTTCTGCGGCGATGCCTGGACCGTTGTCTGTAATCGAGACTTCGATCGCGGAGCTTTCGTCTAGTTCGACCGTTCTGGAAGCGACTGTCACGAGGCCGCGATCCGGACAGGCGTCGATTGCATTCTCAAATATGTTTCGGAACACTTGGCCGATCGCGAACCAGTCAACTGAACATCCAAGCGCTCTGTCCCCCAAGGCCTCAACCAATTCAACGTGTTTCCCTTTGCGGCTGACCTCCGTTTGCGACCAAGCTTCACGCCACAATCGCGACAAATCGCACAATTGCCGGTCGACTACGATCGGCGCCGCGTAGTCGCGGACTTCCTCGTAGAGCCGATGCAGGTGATCGAGGGCGCGTTGGATGCGGGCGACCAGTTCTAGCTTTCCCTCTTCGCCTTCGAGTTCTAGTTCCAATAGCTCAAGACAAGATTGACTGCGTTGAAATGCATTGCGACTTTCGTGGGCCAAGCCAGCCACTGTCTGGCCGATCGCAGCGAGACGTTCCGCTTGTAACGCTCGCCGTTCGGCTTTCGTGCGTTCAGTGATGTCTTGCCCGATCGCCAAAACAGCGGGTTGCCCGTCGAAGTCGTCCAGCCGTTGAGCGTTCCAAAGAATCCAGCGGTGTGTGCCGTCGTGGCACAGTACCGTGTTTTCGTATTTGCGAGTTGGAGTACCCGCGAATACTTCTTTGATCTGTTGAGCAACGCCCGCTTGTTCGTTCTTGGGAATGAACGTCGGGACGTAGTCTTTGCCGACCACCGCAGCAGCCGCATATCCACTCAGCTCTTCGGCAAAGGGATTGAAGTACGCGATCGTGTGGTCCTCGCGAAGGATGACAATGATGCTGCCCGCCGCTTCGACAAGTTGACGGAAAGCCACTTCGCTTCGCTGCCGCTCGGCTTCACGTTGCCGTCGCACATACTCCGCCTCGTAGGCATCTTGGATGATCGCCAAATCAAGGTCGATCAATCGACTGATCGAACGCGCTGTCGCGCACAGTGCCTTCGAATCGCCGATCCATCGATTTTCCAGATTCCGCAATAAGCCATCGCGCAGTCGAGACATCGCCACGTTTGTATATGCTTGATCCAGTCCAATTTCAACGTGCCGCCAGCCGAGTCGCCAGCGAAGCTTCACATAATCTTCGTCGTAACGTCCTCCGAACAGCTCGCCGAGCCACTGGACTAGCGTTCCCTTCAACCGCGCGATCTGATCCGAACCGCCGGTGATCACTCTCGCGGCGCGAGGTTGATGTTCGATCGTCACATAGAAATCGTCGACCAATTCGCCAAACGTATCGCGCAGGAGTGGTGCTGCGTCTCGGACGCGAACAGCATCGTCCTCGGTCCAGCCAACGTAGCCTTGCAGACTTTCGTAGCGTTCGAAGACATTTGCTGGAATCGGACTATTGCTCATCGAGTTTGTATTGGATCGTTGGGAAAAGAAAAACTATACATTGAAACGGTTTTTGAAGAGTCTCAGGTTAGCATGTTGTTGCCAGATAGTTCATGGAACGTCGTCAAAAACAACAGCCGGACGAAAATGTTGTCCGGCTGTCAAAAGACGAATCGTCGGGGCAGATAACGATTCGCGCTCAAAGTACCGAATCCCGCAAATTCTCCCAAGCCTTTCGGAGAGGCGCGATCTTGCCGGATTCTTCCTGTGAAGCCTTCAAGTTGGCTCGCATAGCATCCGCATGACGCCCGGCATTTTGATACTCCTCGGCCAACTCGCTATATCCGTAAACCACGCTCAAGCCGCCAGCCACCGCATTATCCATGTGATGCTCGGCTTGCTCTAGCGAACCTCGCTGCAGATGCAAATCACCTAGCATATTGTGCGCCTTCGCCACAAAGTTGTCGGCATGCGTGGCCAACAGTAGATCGTGGACGATCGGTGCCATCGCCGCCTCGGTCGGCCAATCGTCTGGAACTAGCGACTTGTAGACATGGAGTCGCGGCGAGAACGTGATCGCATTCTCCAATTCTATCAGTGCGGTAAGCCGATACATGCTCTTTGTGTTGGGCACGACGTCACGGGGCGTTTGGGAAACCAGATTCATCGTCCGAGGCCCCTCTGCGTCGTTCCACTCGTCAGCCAAGTAGGCTTGTTGTAGCCGCAGTACTCCCAGGAAGTAGTGAACGACCGCGTTCTTTGGCTCCAACTCTTTAGCCATCACCAACGCGACATTCGCCTCGTCCACTTCCCCAATGGCCAGATAGGCTTGGCCCAGCGCGACGTGTTTCCAGACTTCCGTCTCGCAGGGCATCTGGACTGCGTCCCACAACTCGATCGCTGTGTCGAAGTCCTTATGATGTTGAGCGTCGATGGCTCGCCAGACCCGCATACTCACGTCATCCTGCGCGTCCGGTTGCTTCGCTTCTTCGACGCCCATCGGCGCCGCCAATTCCGCGATCTCGCCTGGCAACAGAGCCGGCTCGCTCATCGGCGGACGCAGTTCTTTTGCTCCTGCCGTTCCTGCTGCGAAAGCCAACGTCAATGCCCCGGCCAGCGCCAACAATATCATCCACTTCAGCAACTCCACTTCTTGGTGCATGTGAGTTCGAACTAACATGACGCACCCCCTTTCGTTTCTTGATAAGAACCCGAAGGCACTGCAATGAATTTGCAAAGCGTGTGCCACCGCGACATTTGTCGCTGCCGAACCCCGATCCGTTCGACTAGGGAGGATTGTAGAAGCTGTGCCGTCCGGTCGCCGCATCGCCCGGGCGCGCGGTGTGCGATCGTGGGCGCGTGTCGGATGAAATCGCGAAGGTGAGCGAAGTTTCATTGCCCTTGGCCAAGAGGCATGACGTTTGCTGGTCGTAATCGCACGGTAAGCGCCACTCGAATGACAAATACCAGGAATGTCCATGCATCGCACGATGATCAACTTTTGGCTCGACGTAACCCTTTTATTCTTATTCCTTGCAGGACTCTGGACTTCGTTCGTCCTTCGATTTGTATTTCCACCCGGCACTTTAGCCACGGATTGGCGCCTTTGGGGTTGGACCTACGATCACTGGGCCGATTGTCAGTTCGTACTCATCTCCATCTTCGCCCTCGCCGTTCTGATTCATGTCATGCTTCACTGGACATGGGTGTGCGGAGTAATGACCCGCCAACTGCTACGCAAGAAGGATGGGAAACGTCGCATTTGGGGCGACGGCATTCGAACGCTTTATGGCGTCGGGTTGTTGGTTGTTCTGTTCAACATCCTCGGAGTTGCTTTTGCCGCGGCCATGCTCATGGTGAAAGGACCGAGCTAGTCGCACATCGGACAACCTGCGGCAACCGTCCAGCCCGGCACTTCGACGAACCCCATGCCGCGGGCGACGGAAACGAGGCCGGTGAGAACGACGCACCAGGCGGCGGCGCGAAAGAGGTGCTTGCGTGTGGCAAGGCTTAAGAGCGAGCCGCCACAACCAGTCAGAATCATCACAGGCGCAGTGCCCAATCCGAAAACGGCCATGATCGTCGCGCCAAATAGCATGTCTCCGGAGCTGGCGGCAAGGGCAACGAATCCGTAGACCAAGCCGCAAGGGAGCATTCCGGTGAATAGTCCAGCCAGGAACACGTTCGCGTGGTCCGGCGACTTGAGAAAGGACGCGAAGAAATCGCCAGCCAAACAAGGAACGCCCGTCGCGTTGGGTGACTTGCGTCGAATGACACGTGCTGCGAGAAGCCCTTGGTAGAGCAAGAACAATCCCGCCACAACCGCCAGCACGGCGGCAACGTTTACTAAAGCGGGAACCGTTCGCTGTAAGTACAATCCCGCGAACCCCGCAACCGCACCGAGAACTGAGTACGTGAAGACTCGGCCAAATGTGTAGAGTACTTGGCTGGCAAGATTGGCTTTCCACGATGTCGCTTGTGCGCCGATCGTCAAAGCAAACGGTCCGCACATGCCGATGCAATGCGATGAACCGAGGATGCCTGCGACTAGGATGAGTGGAAGTTCAATCATGAGGTGGAAGGCGCTGAGCTGCGCTCCCGGACATTCGAACGAGAGGAAACGGAAGTAACAGAGTTGTTTCGCTCCGTTCTTTCGCTTTCCTTCTGTTCAAATTCTCCCAGGCCCGGCAAACGAAGCGAGTTCGAAATCACAAACAAGCTGCTGCCAACCATCGCAACAGCCGCCCAAATCGGATTAAGCCAGCCAACTCCGGCGAGTACGATCCCAATGGAGTTGTAAGCGAACGCCCAGAACAAGTTTTGCCGGATGGTCGTCGTCGTACGTTTTGCCAATTCGATGGACCAACCAACTTGCTGCAAGTTGTTACCGAGCAGGCAGACATCGGCCGCGTCTCGTGATACATCAGCCCCACAGCCCATTGCAATGCCGACATCTGCTTTGGCAAGGGCCGGCGCGTCGTTGATGCCGTCGCCAACCATGACGACCGCACCGAACTTTGCGCGAAGCTGCCGAATTGCCGCGAGTTTCTCTTCCGGTAAAAGCTCGGTTTCGATATCAATGCCGAGCGTGTGCTCTAAGGCGGCTGCGCGAGCTGCGTAATCGCCGGTTAACACGGCGACGTAATAACCGGTTTTGCGAAGTGAATCCAAAGCGGCCTGCGTCTCGTCTCGAAGACATTCACGAAACGCGAACACGCCACGCACGCTTCCATCCCAGCCAATACAAGCAAGAGGTTTCCCGTCCTGACAGATGTCAACAATCGCCTCACGAATTGCGCCGTGTCTTTCGAGGCCGTTCTCTTCCATCAAAGCCAGACTTCCGAGATAGATCGGACCAGTGCTGTGATCTAACGTGGCCACGATGCCGCGACCAGGTCGCGTCTCCGTGTGTTCGGGATAAGAGATCGCCGCGCGATCGACTGAGTCAAACGTGTACTTACGGATCGCCGTTGAGAGACCGTGCGTTGACGAAGAAGCCAAGGCCAACGAGATACGAAGCAATTCTTCACGCGATGTATCGGCATCCGCGACAAATCGATCAACGATTGTGCTGCCCGTCGTCAGTGTTCCCGTCTTGTCAAAGCAAATTGCCTTCGCGCCGGCAAGCTGCTGGATGGCGTCGCCGTGGCGAAACAACACCCCAACCTCACTTGCTCGGCCCATCGCCGCCCAGATGGCGAGTGGCGTCGCGATTCCCAGAGCGCAGGGACAGGCGATCAACAAGATGGCGAGTGCCACCATCAACCCGCTCCCTAGGTCGTTGGCCCCCCAGTGAGCCACAAACGCGACGAGCGAGAGTACGATAACCGCCGGCACGAACCAGCTAGTGATCCGATCCGCCGCCAGTTGCAAGTGACCTTTCGCCACGGCTGCTTTCGTCACAGCATCGACGATGCGAAGTAACGCGCCTTCGCGAGCAGGTGCCGTCACGGTGACGAGAAGATCACCGTCAAGGTTCAACGTTCCCGCAAAGACCTCGTCTCCCGGTTCTTTGATTGCTGGTAGGCTTTCGCCGGTAACGATCTGTTCATCGATCGCAGCTTGTCCGCGTCGAATTCGTCCGTCGGTCGCGATTCTCTCTCCTGGTAACACTCGGACCAGTTGATCTATTTCGACGCTGTCGAGTGGCACCAGCGCCTCATGCAGAGACTGGAAGTTGTCGTCTGCTTTTGGCTCGACGACGCGGGCCTCCGTAGGGAGCAGCTTCTTGAGAGACCGGAGGGCATTGGTGGTCTTGAGTTTCCCCGTCGCTTCGAGCCAGCGACCGAGCGTGACTCCGACGAGGACCATGCATGCCACTTCGAAATAGGTGTGTGCGCCGCCGGTGAAGAGCGAGACTAGCGAGTAGAGCATTGCTGCGACCACGCCAAGCACGATCAGCAGATCGGTCGTTACAACGCGATGGCGCAAATTCTCGTAGGCGTTCTCCAGCAGCGGACCACCGAGCATTAACACGACGATTGACGATAGCAACAGCGAGAGGTAGCGGAAGAGTTCGAACAGAGCGCTCGCGGATTGAGAAGATAGTGCCACGTCTGACTCGTAAACGTCCCACGACCACAACGCCAGGGTGAATACCATGACGTTCATCGTGAAGAAGATCGCGAGCCCCAGTCGGGTGAGCGTCCAGCGATTATGCCCTTCTTCGCCAGACTCGTTCGCGATTGCTGAAGCAACGCGACAACCGAAGCAGCAATACCGTGGACCGTCCGACTCAGACTGACTTGTAGCTAAAGGCAATCCGCAGTAGTCGCAGCCTGAATGATTCTGTGCATCGGAATTCATTACGGTTCAAATAACTCAACCCGCACAGCCGGAAACAAAAACCGAATCGTGTAGGCGATGGCGAAGATCCAGAAGAAAAGCCACATCAGACGGACGTACCAAGGGATGCGGTTTCCCGTGTAATGGTGGTACTGATTCTCGACTTCGGCGGAGGTTGTTTCCGGTTCAGACATTCCTGCAATTCCTCTTGTCTATTTTTGGCGGTCCAACTGTTGATCGATTTCGAGCATCCGATGCTTGGGCCGCTCGATGTCGTGGAACATGCCGTTCATCGTTGCCCAAATCAGCAAGCAGAAGAATCCTAAGCTAGCGAATAAGTAGTTCGAAATCGGCGTGATCGCGAAGATGCCAGCGACATCACCCTGAAACGTGTGGATGAACTCGACGAACTTCATCACGAAGCCAATCATGCTAGGCACGAGTATCGCGATCGCCATCACTAGCACCGTGGTGGATTGGACGCGAGATACTTTTTCTGTCTTCATCTCATTAAACCTGTCAGCAAATGTTATCGTTTAACCCAGTCGTATCGCGACGATCGTCACTCGTCTTAACCGTCTCGATGCGACTGGGTCAAACGACAATTATCGAACCCTTCAAAACGATTCTTCCATCTTCTCGGCATCGAGTTCTTCGTAGTACGGATAAGTGTCAAGCCACGAACCGAGCCATTGAACGTAAGTGATCAGTGCCAAGCCTCTACCATTCGGTTGGTCGGGCGCTCCGTCGAACAGCCATGGATACTCCGGCATCGGCGAGTCGGGTGAAACCATCTTTGGCTTGAAGAAGTGGACGGCGTGCCAGTCGCTACCGCGACGACCTCCTTCGCGGCTCAGGTCGGGACCAACTCGTCGCGTGCCGAACATTACCGGACGTTGCAGCTCGTTTTGGTACTCCCAAGTCTCAGAGACTTGGCCGAATCGTTTCGAGTCGTTGGAGACAGGACGAACGAATTGGCTGTGGCAATGCCAGCATCCTTCACCAACGTAAACCTGCTTGCCGAGTCGCAACGCGTCGGCGCAATTCTCTACCGTTGGCTCGCCGATGTGTTCGCGAAACGCACCAGGGTAGCGGCGACTTAATTCGTCGAACTGATACATCAGCTTGTCATTAACGACTTGCTCGGCAGTTTGCTCGGGCAAGTCCTTGTACATGACCATCGGCACCACCGCGTTTGACAGAAACGCGAACGCAAAGAAGCCGATTCCGGCGATGAACAAGATTCCTGCTTTGCTCTCAAACATCAGGCTCTAATACTCCTCAAGCGGTCGCTGGCACGGCGGCAGTCGAACTGGCTCGCTGCTCGCCGCGGTATGTCATGTGCAAGTTGTAAAGAAAACAAAGGAAGCCGACGAACATCGTGAGTCCGGCGAACAGTCGCGTGATCCAGAAGGGTTGCGAACCATCGACGGAAACATCCCACGGCTGCAGCGACGACCAATAGAAGCCCTGAAAGACGCCGGCCAATCCGAGGTCAAGGAACATGATGAAGACACCCACCGCGGAACACCAGAAGTGAATTTCGCAGAGCTTCCGGCTGTACCACTCTCGGCCCAGTAGACGCGGGAAGAGAAAAGTCATCGTGCCAAAGATCCACATGCTGAACACGCCGAACATCACGAGGTGAGCGTGTCCCACGACCCAATCGGTGAAGTGGATCAGTTTCTGGAACGTCAACGTCACCTGCAACGCACATTGGAAGCACGTGATGAAGTAGAAGATCATCCCAGTGTAGAACCAACGGATTGGCAAGTTGGTGACCACCTTACGGCCATCGCCCCACAATGTTCCCATGAAATTGATGACAACCGTAGCAACAACGAATTCGACGGCAATTGTCGAGATGATGGCTCCGTACTGAAGGAACATTGGAATTGGCGTATAGAGGAAGTGGTGAATCCCTTGTAGCGGATAGAAGAACGCTAATCCCCAGAACCCGACCAGCGAGAGGCCGTGACTCCAGATCGGTTTTTGCAAGATGATTGGCACGATGTAGTACATCAAACCCCAGCCGAGTGGCGTTACGAACAGTCCGACCAGGTCGTGAATGAACAAACCACCCACGGCACCGGCGCTCGTGCCGGTGAGGGCGTACTGCGGTAAAAAGTTGCCCATGGCGTAGGTTAAGAAAGTCCAAACGAATGCCGCCATGTAGTACCACAGTGTGACATACATTGGTCCTTTGGCTTTGGCGATCGGTGTCAGGAAATTGATTGCAACGAGTGCGAGCCCAAGCAACGCAATCGGGTCGACCCAGAATGGTGTCTCGCCCCATTCCAATCCTTGGGCTCCAAGCGACATCTCCATGTGCCAATTTCTCGCGAGTGAGGCAATCCACTCTTGGTCTTGAAGCGTTGGCCCTATGATGATGCCGGCTGCCGTTCCGAGCACAATCAGCTGCCAAGCGGCGAAGATGAAGTACGACAGCTTGACACTCGCGACCTTCTGTAATGTCAAGCGAGGCACGACCCAATGCAACGTTCCCAAGAAAGCGTTCGCGAGAAATCCGTAGGCGATTGCGTTTGTGTGGACCATTCGCCACCGACCAGCCGAGAATATCTCCCAACTCGTCAATGGATTCCAGTGGATCAACTGCAGCGCCATCAGAATCCCGCCGAGCATCGAGATCAGCATGTACGAGATGGCGGCTAAGAAATACCATCGAACGAGTCGTTCTTCGACGAGGTCTGCATGGCGAGGCAGGGTCTCAGCAACAGTTTCCGAACTCATGCTTGCTCCGTTTGACGGCGATAGGGTACGTACAGCCCGAGCGGATAGACCAAGGCCATGGTCCAACCATAAATCAGATGTGTGACCAGTCCGATCCACCAAGGAATCTGCTCGACGATCCAGTTGCCTCCAAAGAGCACCGGCTGAAGCCAAGCTAAGATCAAGTAAAAATGAACGAGCCACATCGAACCGGCGAGAATCGTGGCGACCAAGTATCGGTACGAGACTTTGCTTTCGGACGTGGCCCACGTCAGCAGCAGGTGAAACGGCACGCCAAGTACCATGCCGGTAGCAATGTACAAACAGCAGCCGATCACCAGCGTCATTCCACCATCTAACTCCAACGCTTGTTCTCCCAGCGGAAATGTCAGATAGATTTGGATGAGTCGTAGCGGATTCTGATTGATCAGCGCTGAACCAACGACATTGAACAGTAAGCTCGTCGTAGCTCCGAACATGCCAAGCATGAATCCGGCAGTGGCATAGTAGGCTGTGTAATATTCTTCCGCTTGCCAATGCTTTGGCGGTTTTTCGACCTCGCGCTGTAGCTGAGCGACGCGCTGTTGCAATTCGGCCAACTCATCCAGTTTTTGCTGACGGTTTGCTGAATCCATACTGGAACTCTTTTTCAGGGCCACTCTTATTTGTTGCGAACCATTATTCGTTGACAGTCGCCGGTGGCTCGTCCGCCACGACTTGATCGAGCCCTTCGACTTTGCGTCCTTCGACGATGCTCTTGACGTAGTGGACTAAATGCCAGAGCGCCTCTGGCTCCTGCGCCAATGCTTGTGAGAATGCTGGCATTGGGGTGCCATTGATACCAGTAAAGATGCGGCGATAGACGTCGATCGGGCGACGACCCCCGTGTAGCATACGAGCCGTGATGTCGGCGGCTGGGGCCACGTTGCCCCACGCGTCGTAATTGATCTTCTCGCGTTTTTCTTCGGGTAACGCCTCGAGGGCAGCGATAAACTCGCTGCTGAGCCAATCGGTTTGCCCACGACCGCCCTCGCCGTGACACTTCGAACACCCTTTACTCAGGAACGCCTTTCGTCCGGCGAGAATTGTTTCGTCCGTGTACTTAGGTTGCGCGGTCACGGGCAACACGACTTGGTAGGCCGCTTGCTCCCAGTTGTTGTGGATTCGAGTCACGCTATCAGTGAATTCGAAGTTATCGATTTCTTCGTCGGCGTCGTAATCCAACTCGGCGATGCGAACGACACTGGCTTCCAACTCGTCACGATAGCTCAACAGTTTGACGTAATCGACGACAGCTTGAACGTCTTCGTCCGGCAACCAAGCGAACGCCGGCATCGAGGTCCCTTTCGCGCCCTTGCGAATGACGCGAATTAGATCACTTCGATGTGGCTTCGCACCGTATGGAGTAGAAGTGAACTTGTAGATTCCTGATCGATAGTCCCGTGGCTTCGGCACAAGATATGGAGCGGCCTCGCCGTTGCCATCGCCCGTGACTCCGTGACACGCTGCGCAACGCCGATTGAAGACGGCGGCGCCGTGAACCAAGTGATCGGGATCAACAATGTCGACGAAGTGTGGCGTCCCCTCCTCCGAGGCCTCTTCAGCGGGAAGCCTTAGTCGTGGATTGAGCGGCGTGCCAAAGAATCTCGTCACCGTTTCTCGAATTTGCCGCTGATGCGACTCAGAAAGCTCGGACGTGGCTTCACTCGTTACGTACACCGGCTCCGGCGTCCGTGAGCATCCTGTAAGAATGATTGCGGCGAGACAGATAGAGACGAAACGTATGCGACACAACGAATGGCCGCATTCAGGAAAGTGCATATTGCTGATCCGTACAGGTAACTAGCTTACGGCGAACGGTACTGAACGTTGCCTCGAAGTAGTTCAGCCATCTCCCGGCCGATTTCGTTGCTGCTCCGTGAAGCACATTCAATGCCAAGCGTCGCGAAGTTGCCGTGAGTTTGGATCACTCGCACTCGCTTAGGAGTTCGCTTAGTGGTGGTCACCAACCGGTAAGTTACGAGTGCACGAATGCATAAGGGTGGCTCGCGTGAGTCCAATCGAACTCTGAGTCGACCTAGTGTGCGAAATTGATCGGCCGATGCGCGTACTCGCACAGTGAGTTGCGACGATTCGGTTAAGCGAGGGGCAAGACGCCGAGCGGCGAGTTTGCGATTGATACGAAGTCGACTTGCCTCGTACAACCGGCACGATATGTGCGGTCCGCTGGACCGTCCATTCAACCGACTCGTCCTCAATATGCAGAAAAGGGACGCGAGTCTTGTTCGCCACCCCTGAAGGAGCATCCATGTTTTGTAATCAATGTGAACAGACCCAGAACGGTACTGGCTGTACCGATATCGGCGTGTGTGGAAAAGATGAAGATGTGCAATCTTTGCAAGAGATCCTGTTGTACGGCATCAAAGGCATGGCCGCGTATGCCCACCACGCACGACGGTTGGGAAAGGTCGACGAAGACGTCAATGGCTTCATCGAGGAAGCTCTGTTCGCGACCGTGACGAACGTCAACTTCGATCTCGAAAGCCTGTTGGAGATGGTGCTCGAATGCGGTCGACAGAATATTCGCGTGATGGAGATGCTCGATCAAGGGCACACCGAGCGATTCGGAACGCCGGAGCCGACGACGGTGTACGAAGGCACGAAAGAAGGTCTGGGAATTCTCGTGACTGGGCACGATCTGCTTGATCTCTCTGACCTGCTCGACCAGACGGCTGGACTGGGAATTGACGTCTATACGCACGGCGAGATGCTACCCGCTCACAGCTATCCCCAGCTGAAAAAGCACTCGCATTTGGTTGGACACTACGGCGGTCCTTGGCAGAATCAGCAGTGGGAGTTTCCGATGTTCTCGGGGCCGATCCTTGCCACGACGAACTGCGTCTTGATCCCGTCCGACACTTACGCAGACCGACTGTTTACGAACCGCGTCACTGCCGTTCCCGGCGCGACTCGGCTGAAAGACAACGACTTCTCGACGGTGATTGCGAATGCCAAGCAGTGTCTGCCACTTGCGGAAAACAAAGTGCGCGAGTCGACGATTGGCTTTCATCACAGCGTAATTCTGGGACTCGCCGATAAAATCGTCAAAGCCGTCAAGGCTGGCGACATCAAGCGGTTCTACTTGATCGGTGGGTGTGACGGTGCTGAAGCAGGCCGTAACTACTACACGCGTCTCGCCGAGTCCTCTCCCGCCGAGTCCGTCATTCTAACATTGGGCTGCGGCAAGTACCGCATTCGCAATCATGACTACGGCACCGTCGCCGGGTTGCCTCGATTTCTAGATATGGGCCAGTGTAACGACGCATTCGGTGCCGTCCAAGTGGCGCTTGCGCTTTCGAAAGCGTTCGATGTCGGTGTGAATGATCTGCCGCTGGAGATTGTTCTATCGTGGTTCGAGCAGAAGGCGGTCGCCGTTCTTCTGAGTCTGCTCGCGTTGGATGTGAAAGGGATTCGCATCGGTCCAGTTCCACCCGCGTTCGTATCGCCGAACGTGTTCAAGATCCTCCAAGACAAGTTTGACTTGAAGGTCATCGAAGCCGAACCTCCGGCGGAACTCGTGCAACTTAGCGCCTGATACGGGCTCCTCGCTTCATCATTCTAGCCGAACTCGCTGGCGTCGCGTTCTATGCGAAGAGCTTGTGGCGAGCGCCGGTGGCTCAAGGACTGAAACTCGATGCAACAGATCGACGAAGAACGACTCGAAACCGACCTGCAGTACCGCTACGACTACCTGGTGGAGTTCATTGGGTTTGGACCGGGAGACGTGTCCTTGATTCAGTCCAGTGCGCCCCATCTTGGTCCTCGTATTCCGGAGCTAGTCGAGAAGACCTATCACAGGCTGCTCAGCTACGACGCGACGGCTCGACATTTCGTCCCGCGCCAAGATGGATACGACGGTGACGTTCCGACCGACATCGCGGCCCTTTCAGCGACCCATCCTCAAGTTCAATTTCGGAAAGACCATCTGAATCGCTACTTCATGCAACTGATCGGGCGTTCCTACGACGCGAAGATGGTGCTCTACCTGGACATGGTCGGCAAGATGCACACTCCGAAAGCCGGCAGCGCATCGATCGACGTTCCGCTCGTTCAGATGAACGCGCTCATGGGCCTTCTTTCAGACACTTTGATGCAGTCGATCGCCGAGTGGCCACTGGACGCGCCCACTGCCATGCGAACGGCACAGGCGTTTAACAAACTGCTTTGGATTCAGAACGACCTGATCAATCGACATTACCGCCGGTCGACGGCCTGAAGGGACCGCGCACCTCCGTACCAAAACGGCGCGCGTTCGCGCGCGGGAACGCACAATAAATCGCCATAAGTCGACGTGTGTTCGCAGCACTTCGGATTGGTACAGCGTTTGCAACTTCATAAGACGTGACCTATCGCTCCTAGGAAGAAAGGGAGGATGCCATTGCGATGTGACTGGGGGCCATCCCCGCTATGTCATCGTCGGATCCGCCGTGACCGGTTGTCGCGAATCACCTCGCTTGGATCGCCATTGCGACAGCCACCTTTAGTCCAGCGGAACGGCGATGACTCTTTGAACTGTGAAGATGAAGTCCAACGTCAATCGAAAAAATCCAAGATAGCACTGGAGAGTGAATATGAGCACGGTTGAACACGATCATACCATCTGGGAGAGTTCGTTTAGCGAGGAGAGGCGTCGACAGCAGCTAGAAGAAGACTCGAACGCGTGGCGTGCAGTCACCGGCATTTTGTTGACGATCGTAAGTGTTGGCGCGTGCTTGGCGGTATTCTCAGTATTGGTTTGCTTGTAACTAACCAACCTAATCCACGCACTCGTTGTCGCGATTTCCGGATCACCTTCACTCGCGGATTGTCCGTGATCCTTCTCGGCACGCGCTCGCTCAATTCGAATTAGTCGAGCCTGTAACTCTCTCCTTCCATACCGCTGAATATCTCCGCTAACGGTGCCGTCAGTCGCGACAACACCCGAGCGCCGCGAGGGCGCACTAGTGGGAACGAGTTTTCGCTGTGAACCGTCGAAGAATGGTTGCTGTGACAATTTGGCTTATCTTTGCGGTACGTGATTTGCGACAAGTCTTGAAGCGACGGATCGGCTGCTACCAAATAGCGGATGTGGTGAAGGAGGTCACAGCTTATAAAGTTGAATAGCGGGGTACCGTCCCATGCTCCCGACAATTGCTCCCTTCCTGTTTGTTGTAGTAACGGCGACTCTGATCGTGGTCGGCTTGATGTTTCTAGGTGTTGGGTTCGAAGGCCGTGAATGTCAATCGAAAGGCAAACAAGCCAAACCGACTTGGCGTCCACCGCTCGCCACGCCCAACTCACTGCGGCATTGGGCTAAGGAACTCGCTGCAGCAGTTGCGCGGAAGAACCTGGACCAGCACGCGTCGCCACGAGCGCTGGTGGAAGAACTCTATGCTGGTTCCTCACTGGCGATGTATCGGAGCGACAGCGACACGCATCTCCGCCATCAAGCGACGCTCTGTCGTGAACATCGTTACGAAGCAGTTGGAGTCACCGCACCGGAGGCGTTGGCGATCGCCGAGGAAATCAAGTCGCTTCCCGAACGACAAACGAGGCTGATACGAAAGAAAGCCGCTGATAACTTGATACAGGTGCCCGATTTGACCGACCCGCACGTCGATACCGGGTTGGCTTGCCCTTTGCTAATGAACGACGGTACGTGTGCGGTCTATGCCTTGAGGCCGTTGCACTGTCGCACGATGTGCTCTGAATGCGGTGACCACGAAATACAGCCGACAACGGCAGCAACCATGTTGGCTATTCGGCAAGGAATTACCGAAGGCTTGACCGCGGAACTGGCAGCGCAAGGCGCGGATGATGGAGTGTATGAATTGAACAACGCCCTGTCGCTTGTTCTCCGCACGCCGGATGCCGCAGAGCGCTGGTCGTGCGGCGAGCCTGTGTTTGACGGATGTGCATCGTTTGAGTTGTGAACGTGGTTTGGAACGCACAAGCTACTGTCTCCTTTCTCTTCGGGGTCGCCGCGGGAAAACCTTTTGTAGCGATCGCTTTGTTGCGAGAGTTGTCGTGCCGGCTAATCGGTGAACGGTATTGCCTTTGCACTGTGCTGTAAGCACGCGCACTATCTCCTGTTGGCGGCTCTGTAAAAAAGAGCGATCCAAATGGCCGCTTCAGACATCAAAACAAAACAGCATTCAGTGGCCCACGCATTGCCGATCGGTCAGTTGATCACGGAGTTGGACACTGACACCGCACGGGGTCTCGCCGACAGTCAGGCGGTCTCACGTTTGGAGGACGGTGGGTCGAATGAGCTGGCTGAGCAGCCACCAGTGCCAGCGTGGAAGAAGTTTCTTGCTCAGTTTCGCGAGCTGGTGATTTGGATTTTGATCGTCGCGGCGATCATCTCTGGGGCGCTTGGCGAGTGGGCGGATTCGCTGGCCATTCTCGCGATCGTTCTGCTTAATGGGATTCTCGGTTTCCTTCAAGAAGCTCGCGCGGAACAGGCGTTGTCGGCCCTGCGTAACCTTTCCGCTCCCATGGCACGTGTGCTACGGGGTGGAAATTGGCAGGCTTTGCCGGCGCGAGAGTTGGTGCTGGGCGACGTGATCGAACTGGAATCGGGAGACAACATTCCGGCCGATGTTCGACTGGTTGAAGCGTTTGGGCTGACGATTCAAGAAGCCTCGCTGACGGGTGAATCTGTCCCGGTTGAGAAGAGCGCAAACGAAGTCTGCTCCGTCGACACGTCGCTCGCCGATCGTGCCAACATGGGTTACATGGGCACGGTTGTGGCTGCTGGAAAGGCGGACGCCGTCGTCGTGGCAACGGGAATGCAAACCGAGCTTGGACGCATCGCCGGCCTGCTCAATCGCTACGAACCCGAACCAACTCCTTTGCAGCGGCGACTTGAGGAACTCGGTCGTATTCTCATCGTTCTTTGTCTGGTGCTCGTGGCACTGATCTTTACCCTGCGGATGATGCGCGGTGGCGAGTTGGACGAAGTGTTCATGTTGTCGGTAAGCCTCGCGGTGGCCGCAGTGCCTGAAGGACTTCCAGCAGTCGTCACGATTGCGTTGGCACTTGGCCTGCAGCGAATGGTCAAACGTAACGCACTCGTGCGAAAGCTGCCGAGTGTCGAAACACTAGGATCCGTTACGGTCATCTGTTCCGATAAGACGGGGACGCTCACTCGTAACGAGATGACCGTGCGCGAGATCGCGCTCGCGGACGCGTACTACGTGGTGACAGGCACGGGGTATCAACCTACCGGAGGCTTCGTCGAGACGTCGTTCGACGGCAAGCCGCGGGCGATGGTGTCCGCCGCCGACTCAAAAGCAGCCGCCTGCGGCTTGCCGTTAAACGAGCTGCCTCACGACCTCATCCAAACGCTCAAGATTGGCGGTCGGTGTAACAACGCCCGTCTCGTGCCGGATGGGGACAAACGTGGTGAATGGAAGATCATCGGCGATCCGACCGAAGGCGCGTTGCTGGTGATGGCTCGGAAAGCCGGAGTTCCCCTTGATACCGGAAATGTCCTTTACGAACTTCCGTTCGATTCTGAGCGCAAGGCGATGTCGGTTGTTATCGAGCAAGACGGACAGCGATGGATGTACACGAAAGGGGCACCAGAAGTCATACTCGCGAAGTCGACTAGCGAACTGTGCAATGGCGACGTAATTCCGCTCGATAAGATTCGCCGTGAAGAAATCGCGAATGCAAACAGGGCAATGGCGTCGCGGGCCTTACGAGTTCTTGCACTCTCCTTTCGGCAATTGTCCAGCGATGGCAGCGGTGAGTTTGATGAAGATCAACTCACATTCGTGGGGCTCGTCGGCATGATCGATCCGCCTCGCGACGAGGTGAAAGTGGCCGTTCAGCGTTGCAAAGGTGCGGGAATTCAGCCGGTAATGATCACGGGCGATCATCCCGATACTGCCTTGGCCATCGCCCGCGAACTGCACATCGCTGGAGACGCAGACCTTGCGGTGTCTGGGCGGCAGCTTGATGCACTGTCGGACGAGGAGTTGTCGAGCAAAGTGACTTCGATCTCGGTCTATGCTCGCGTCTCCGCCGAGCACAAGATGCGAGTTGTTCAAGCTTGGAAGCAACGCAATCAGATCGTTGCGATGACGGGTGATGGAGTGAACGATGCTCCGGCGGTGAAAGCGGCGGACATCGGCATCGCGATGGGAGTGACCGGCACAGATGTGACGAAGGAAGCGTCGGACATGGTCCTCACCGACGACAATTTTACGTCGATCGTGAACGCCGTTGAAGAAGGACGCGGCATCTTCGACAACATCCAGAAGTTCATTCATTTCCTGCTGTCGTGCAACACGGGCGAAGTGTTGTTGATGTTGTTCGCCGCCTTGATCGGTTGGCCCGCGCCGCTGATGGCAATTCAGTTGCTATGGATCAATCTGGTGACCGACGGCTTGCCGGCCCTGGCATTGGCGATGGAGCCGCCGGAGCGCGATGTCATGCAGCGTCAGCCTCGGCCTCCACACGAGCCAGTGATCACCTGGTCTCGCGGCATATTGATGCTGACGCACGGCACACTGATCGCCGCGGCTGCCGCATCTGGCTTCTGGTACGTGTTTCAGGGATCCGATGCGAATCTGCCGGCGGCGCGCACGACGGCATTCTGCATCACTGCATTTGCCCAGCTGTTTTACTCGGTGAGCTGTCGCAGCTTCCACTACACGATGCCCGAGTTGGGCCTCTTTACAAACCCACATCTGATCGGAGCCATCGCGATATCTGGGCTGTTGCAATTGAGCGTCGTCACGCTGCCGTTCGCGCGACCGATTTTTGAAGTCGCGACGAGTCTTGGGAAAACCTGGCTTCTCATCGTTGCGCTTGCATTGGCTCCCGTCACGGTGATCGAGGGAGCGAAGATCGTGATGAAGTTATTTGAGCGCGCGACATCACCCACGACATAGCTGAATCGTGCGAACACTTGCGTCGTCATTGTTTTGGGAGGCGGACCTCGGCGCTGTCAGTCACTCGCTCCGATGTCATCCGTGTAGGCTTCGAGCAAAATGTCGTTCTCTGCCGTTTCGTGATGCATGAGTTCCGCGCTGAATTTGTGGAAGTCTGTATTCAGGCGTTGCCACCAGTCGACCGAGCCATCGCCATTTCTGGCGACTTCGTTGAGTTGGCGCACAACGGCAAGAAGCTGCTGATGTTCCGTTCGCAAGGCATCGATGCGTTCGGAAAGCCGTGGCGCTCGATCAACGATGTTGTCGAAGAGTCCCGTTGTTTCTTCCTCCTCAAAATGCGTCTTTATATGATCACCCAACGAGACCAACATTGCTGAAACGCTCGCCACCGCTGCCAGGCGATTCGCCAACGTGCGATGGATCTCGCCTAACAACTCTCGCAACTCCTCGTGTTCACGGCGGATATCTTCAAACAGCTCATGATTTGTTTGGGGCTGGTTCATTGAGCAACTCCTGTAACGGTGACCGAACAGGTATTGTCGTCCCGCAAACAATGTGCCGCAGATGGTTTCGATATCCAAGTGCGCAATCGAACAGCTAGTTTGCGCGCGGTATCGCGGACCGTGTGTGCGAGGTCGCGCGATTGTGTATCTCGTGGCGCGCCACAGCCGCCTTGGTGCTGGCGTCGTCGTGATCGCGGCATGTGAATTGCTAAAGGTGGTAATTAGAGGGGATCTGAAAGGACCACATTATGTCTACTGAATTGCTGAGTGGAACGGTTATCGTTCCTGTCGACTTCTCCGACGAATCGTTTGCGGCGGTGGATGTTGCAATTGACATCTCGGGTGACGATTCGAGAGTGACGGTCGTTCATGTCCTACCAAGCTTTGAACATTACGAACACGATCTTCTTTTTCAAGAGATAGACCATGCGAAACGACGCAATCATGCGGAAGAAGCGTTGCGACGTCGTTTCGATTCTTCTGAGTACGGCCTGCTCAAGGTGAAGGTTTCGTTTGGTGACCCCGGCCAGCGAATCGCTGATGCGGCGGAAGTTCGTCACGCTGGCATGATCGTCATGCCATCTCATGGACGTACGGGGCTCCAGCGAGTATTACTTGGTTCCGTCGCCGAACGAGTCATCCGACTTGCTCACTGTCCGGTATTGGTGCTTCGCGACAACAATCCTGCGCTGACTTAATCGAAGGAGATTGCATGGCTGTTCCGGGTTCTAACCCCAATGAACTAAGGGCGATGCACACGCACGAGGCGATCGCCGAACGGATTGCCGGGGCTACCCAGCACAGCTATCTAGGAGATTTCGTACTTGGAGCCGTTGACGGAGCGGTCACGACGTTCGCGATCGTAGCAGGCGCGGCCGGAGCTGGCCTGTCAAGTGGCGTCGCCCTCGTGCTGGGGTTGGCCAATGTGTTGGCTGACGGCTTGAGTATGGCGGCAGGGAATTACTTAAAAGCTCGAGCCGACGAGCAAACCATCGATCGTTTTCGCAAGATGGAAGAGCGTCACATCGACGAGATTCCTGACGGTGAGCGTGAAGAGATTAGACAGATATTTGCCGGAAAAGGCTTCGACGGCGCGATGCTTGAAAAAGTTGTGACCGTCATCACTCGCGACCGCAAGCAATGGGTCGATACGATGCTGACGGAAGAGTGGGGATTGCCACTGGAGACTCCTCGCCCCATCTACTCGGCGACGGCAACGATGACGTCGTTCGTCGTAGCGGGAATGGTTCCACTTGCACCGCTCTTCTTTTATCTCGGTTCAAACGCCAGACAATCCTTTTTGCTCGCGTCCATTCTGACGGCGACGACTTTCTTTGCCATCGGTGTCGTCCGTGGGCGGCTTACCGAGCGGAACGCATGGCTCGCGGGAGCGGAGACACTCGTTATTGGAGGCATTGCGGCAGCAGTTGCCTACGCCGTCGGCGCGTTACTCGAGGGAACGTTCGTCTAAGAATAAGTTCTAACGCGAGCGATTTCAGGAACCATTCCGAACTTCTTCTTCCTCGATTTCGTACTTTTCCACTAAGCGATAGATCTTTCGACGGTCGATCCCCAGGCTGCGTGCAGCGCGAGTCTTATTGCCTTCTTCGCGGCGGAGGACGTCGACGACTTTGGCCCGTTCGATTGATGCCAAGTCGTCCGTGTCGTAGTTGCTGTCGTGCTGAATGTCCGGTGATGTGTCGCACACTTCCCGTGGCAGATCGCGCAATCGGATCGTGTGCTCTTCTGCCATGATCTTGCCGCGTTCGATGCAGTTCAGGAGTTGGCGGATGTTGCCTGGCCAGTGATAGCGTTCCAGCGCTTGCATCGCCGCTTCTTCAATCTCCCACGCTGGACCAAGGAAGTGGGCAACCAGCAAAGAGATGTCGCCCTCGCGAGCTTTCATGGTCGGGAGTTCGAGCGACATTACATTGATGCGGTAGTAGAGGTCTTCACGGAAGCGACCGGCCTCAACTTCCTCGGCGAGATTGCGGTTTGTCGCGCACAAGATTCGCACATTGACTTTGCGCTCCTTGATCGAGCCGACGCGGCGCATCGAACCATCTTCCAACACTCGCAGCAACTTCGCTTGCAGCGAGCCCGGCATTTCGCCGATCTCGTCGATAAATAGAGTACCGTTGTCTGCAACTTCGAACAAACCCTGCTTTGCTCCGACCGCTCCTGTAAACGCTCCTTTCTCGTGGCCGAACAACTCGCTTTCGAGCAGAGTCTCCGGTAACGCGGCACAGTTGATCACAACCAGTGGCTGGTCGACGCGATTGCTGTGTTGGTGAAGGGCCCGGGCGACGAGTTCCTTGCCAGTGCCGCTCTCGCCTTGAATCAGGATTGCTTTGTCACTCGGCCCGGCGCGCTCGATCAATCGGAATACCTCCTGCATCGCAGGCGACTGACCGACCATCTCCGACTGGGGTTGGGTCCGTTGAAGCAGAGTCTTGAGTTGTCGATTCTCCTTGCGCAGTTGTCGTCGTTCATACGCACGGCGAATGACCGTCTCGAGTTCTTGCAACGGGAAAGGCTTTTGAAGATAGTCGAACGCGCCCAGCTTCATCGCTTGCACGGCGGTCTCGATCGTCCCCTTTCCTGTCAGGAAGATGATCTCGCATTCGACATTGCTCTCCTTGAACTTTTCCAGCAACTCCAATCCCGACAGCCCCGGCATCATCATGTCGACGACCGCAACATCGAAATCGCGTCGGACGGTCATGTCTAGAGCTTCATCTCCTCCAGCTGCATCCGAGACGGCGAAACCACCGCGAGAGAAACGGCGAACGAGCGTATCACGGAATTCGCCGTCATCGTCAACGACGAGGAGATCGATTTGTGTTGCATCCGACATAGGCTGGCTCCGCGACTTTGTAGCTGACGTTCCTATCTAGGCAAAATTCATGCCGCAGTGTTCCGAACATTAAGCCGAGTCCAATACGCGGGAACGCGATCCGAACCGCGCGCCTACCCGCACAGTAGCGAGCGATAACGCACATTAGTTTACCTGTCGGGGGCATATAGTTCACGACCGGCTACCGGCCTGAGAATTGCTCGTTTGTGACGAGTCCAAGAATACCCTCGTATGGAGGTGAACAATGATCGAACGCCTGAAAATGCTAAAGGTCCGTGATGTGATGTCACGCAAGGTGATCGAAGTGTCCGCGAACCAAGCGATGGGTGAGGCGGCGCAGGCTTTCGCCGCCAGTGATGTCTCTTCAGCCCCCGTGACCGATGACCAAGGTCGCTGTGTCGGGATGCTCAGCGCGACGGACTACGTCAAACGCGACTGTCCGCAATGCAGCGAAATGAGGCGGCACCAACTGACCAGACAGGGCCCTGATGATGGCTTCACGATCGAATCCGCGACCGACATGGTGAGTTCCTATATGAGCACTGCCGTTCAATCGGTCTCGGCAGACGAGTCGTTGTTGCAAGCCGCCCGAGCCATGTGCGCCGCACACATTCATCACCTGCCGGTACTCGAAAACGATCGGCCCGTTGGTGTCATCAGCACGATGGACATCGTCGCGGCCATGGTGACCGCTATCGACGAATTGGCGACCCAATTAATGCCGCGCGATTGTTGAGAAACGGGGCGTAAGTAAAATCGGTATCTTAGGATGCAATGAGTTCCGTCTTACTATCACTTTGGAATAATCCCTCGGAACGTGATTTCGGCTTGCCCACTTGTCAGCGCGCCAAATAGACCATCCACAACGCACCAAACACTAGAGTAATGACGAGCGCGGCGTCGGGTTCGATGAGAAAAATTCGCCGCTCAACTCGATAGAGTTGGCCGAGGACGACCATTGTCGTGATGAGAATCACGGCAAAGCAAGTCAGCGCGTGCGTCGCTGATACACTTGCAAGCAACGCACCCGGGAAGGCGAGATCGAGAGGTAGCAGTAGCAACATGTTGAAGGCGTTGCTCCCGAATATGTTGCCAATTGCCAGATCGAAAGCTCTTATCCGCACGGCTGCAAGTGTGGCAACAAATTCCGGAAGCGAAGTGGCAAGCGCCACGAGCGTCGTTCCAATGAAGGTGCCGCCGAGTCTCGTGTGTTCGGCAAGTTGGCCCGCGGCGCCGGCTAGAAAAGGTGCCGCAAGGTAGATGGCAATTCCCGCGACGATGTAGCCTACGACGGCACTCCGTAACGCGAGGCCCGTCCGTGCCGAGGCGTCATTTCTCTTGGGCTCGTCGGCAAGCGATGCATGTTGGTCAAAGAATATCAGTCGGATGCCGAATGCGTATCCTACGAAAACGCCGATCGCGGCAGGGCCAAGGCCCAGAAAGCTGAGGCCATCGAGCTGCGGCTCGAAGAGAATGCCGATGCCGACTATCGACGTTAGTGCGATTGTGACGGCTCCTGATAGCGAATGTGCGGCCGCCGCGCGCGACAGCAATCCTCCTCGCGAACGATGAGCAAGATCAACCGCCGCGAGGATCAATAGATTGAACAGGCTGCTGCCTACTATATTGCCGATGGCGAGGTCGGGCAGTTTCAGCCAAATTGCGTTCACATTGACTGTCAACTCTGGTAACGATGTCGCCGCCGCGAGAAAGACGCTGCCGACGAGTAGTCTTCCCAAACCAGTTCGCTCCGCAAACGCATCCGCACAACTGGTGAGCATGATGCCAGCACCAACGATAACCGCGGCCGCAATGGAAAACTGGATGATTGCTGCGAGCATGTGCGTCTCCTTTGACATCGAAAGGCAAAGTGTGTGCCGCGGACCAGACAAACGGGGATCGTTAGCCCTCTATCGACGCGACATTCGAATCCATCAACGGTCTAACATTCCCCGCTCGCCAAAGGTCGGGATGAAGGAAGTGCGTGCGAAGCTGCGCGTGCGTGCGAGTCCGCACATTCATCAGCGTGAACATTAGCCGCCCGCAACGAATGTGGAAGTGAATGACGATTGGCGCGGCAGTTGCGTAACTAAACTTCTAGGCTGAACAGATGCTTCTTTTTGGAGGATATGACGATGAAAGCGACAAAGATCCTATTCCCCACAGATTTCTCGCACACGGGCGATGCTGCGATGCAGCTGGCGACCGTGCTGGCTCGTGATACGGGAGCGACACTGTTGATTGTGCATGCCGAGGAACCGCCGACAGCCTACGGTGGCGGCGAGTTGTATTACGGGATGCCGGAGCCGGCGACGGACGAACTTCGGAAAATGCTCCATCAGCTCGAACCGACCGATCCAGCCGTGCCCTATGAGCATCGCTTGATCACAGGTGATCCAGCTCACGCCATCGTACGTCTGGCAAAAGACGAAGCCGTCGACATGATTGTGATGGGAACACACGGTAGGAGCGGCTTGTCTCGCATGCTGATGGGAAGTGTCGCAGAAGCCATCGTACGGCGAGCGGAGTGCCCGGTCCTAACTTACAAGCAACCGGCGAAGAAGGCCGCTACTGTCTAGTGACTGAGCCAAGGGTGATAGGTGTGGTTGCGTCGCACACTGAAACCCGACGCTAGCGCGTGGGTCAGTACGACCGCGAGGAGGAAGGGAGCGGGATCATGCGTGACTATTTGGAATGCCAAGCGTACGTTGGGCATCTGCGTCGGGAACACAAGCGGATTCACGAATCCCTTGTCGTCGTCGAACGTGAGTTGCAGGATTCAGATTCGCCAAGTGAGGGCAACGGAATCCGCGCGGGTCTGACAAGGCTTCGCGAAACGCTCGTCGGACATTTCGAGCAAGAAGAACAAGGTGGATGCTTGGAAGAGGCCGTCTGTTGCGACCCGCGGCTTTCCGGGGAAGTGAGCGAGATCGGGAAGCAACATCCGCGAATTCTGCACTTACTCGACCGCTTGCTCAAACGCGCCGACGATTGCCGCACGGTGGACTATCGCGAGTCTTTCCGGCAATTCGCAAAGGTCGTACACGCTCACGAAGCTGCCGAGAATAGAATTTTGCACACAGCGTTTGGGACTGGCCAGTTTGAACCTAACGATTCACCATCAGCACTTGGAGAGTGAACGATGAGACCAGCCGTGATAACTGCTGTTGCCTTCGCTTTCGGATTGGTCGCCATCACTTTCGCGCAAGATGCGGGGCCGGACAAGACGAAGGCGATCATGCACGCCAAGCTTGAGCACTCCCAGGCATTGCTAGAAGGTCTGGCAACTGAGGACTTCGCCCGACTTGCCAAGCATGCGAGTACACTCTCGCTGCTCAGTCTCGAGACCGACTGGAACGTAATTCAAACCGCCGAGTACCGTCGGTTGAGCGAGGACTTTCGCCGCAATACTACGAAACTGACGGATGCGGCCAAGGATAAGAACTTGGACGGAGCAACGCTCGCTTACGTTGGTGTGACCCTGAAATGCGTCGAGTGTCACAAGTATGTCAGAAGCGTTCAGGTTGGTGTTACGCCCTGAACCCAAGGCACTAGCTGCGGGGATTCGGAATCGCACCGACACCCGGCGCTAGCGCGTTTGGTTCGAAGACCCAAGAAAGGAGATGACAAATGTCTTGGTTACAGAAGCAGAAAGTAGTCGTACCGGTCGACTTTTCCGACGAGTCTTTTACGGCTGTTAAGGCCGCGATGGATTTCGTCGATGATCCGGGCAATGTCCTGGTCGTCAACGTACTTCAGGAACTGTCACCGATGGAGCCTGGTGAGATCTGGCAGACGATCGATCACGAGAGCCGAATTCGCCACACGATGAAGGCTCTTCGCGAACGGCTTAACGATGGCTCGCATGATGACGTTTCAACGGAGGTGGTGATTGGAGATCCAGGCCGCGAAGTCGTTGCTATCGCGGAACGAGAAAAAGCGGAGTTGATCGTGCTTACGTCACATGGCCGCACGGGACTCAAGCGTCTGTTGATTGGCTCTGTCGCGGAACGTGTGATTCGACTTGCTCATTGCCCCGTACTAGTTCTTCGCGACTAGGGATGAAGAAGTTTTCAATGGATTCTATTTGCAACCGCTTCTTACTATCGGAGTGAGGCATGGACCTTAATGACAGTATCAGCGACATCCTCGATTCCGACTTGCGATTTGGGCGATCATTTTACAGCACCTTTTTTAAGCGGTATCCCCAAGTCGAAAAGTACTTCGATGGCGTCAACTTGCACCGACAGGCTGCGGTTCTCACGATGACATTGCTCGTCATCGAGAATTATCGGACAGCCCAGCGACCCGCGATGTCGACTTACCTTCGGGAATTAGGCGCAAGACACAACGAGTGGGACGTACCGTTGGAGATGTACGACTACTTTCGCGACTCGCTGTTGGAATCATTGAGCCAGTTTCACGGTAAGGACTGGAGCGACAATCTGAATTCTCAATGGGACACGGCCATCGATTGCACCATCCGCGAGATGGTCAAGGCATATGAGGCGCAACCGGAGTCTACGCCGACGTAGATTCGCGTTCCGCCGTACCGTCTTCGTTTCCCGGACATTCGGTTGGCCATCTCGTCAAATTCACCTCGCAACGATGTCACTGACTGAAAATGCACGCGAAATATCAAATTGCGTAGAGTTTGGCGGTCTTGCGCAGGAACGCAAACTCTCGTGAATCGCTGCGTTGAACAACTCGTTGCTCTGATAATACTTTCAGGCTGATCGAATTCACACAGCCTGCGCCTGCGTGTTATCGAGAATCTAATGCTATTCAGTCCGTAGTTGCTTGTGACAGTTCACGCAACTGATCGTCATCTGCGTGAATGCCAGCACGGCGCCATCAAGGTTCTCGTTTTCCGCACTGCGGACAAGCTCATTGACGGAGAACTGAAATGTCTTCAATTGAGTGCGGTAGCCCTCGGGCTTTTGCCGGACAAAAGCCTCGATCTTGTTCAGGCCTTTCATAGTCATCGCATTCTTCGTGATCAGCTCGTAATCCTCCTGAGCCAATCCGTTCAGTATCTCTTGCGAATACTTCAGCTTTTGCTTCATCCAGAAGCTCGGCTCCTTCTTATTTTCCGGGTCTTCGGCCACTACTGCGGATGCTAGAAAGGCGACGGCGACGATTCCAATGGCAATACACTTACGCATGACAAGCTCCTTTTTCACGTCGGTGTTGGTTTAGATTCGAATTGGAGTGTGGGCTATCGCTGTCCTCGCACTACTACACGGTTCTGAGTCGGACTGAGTGGAGTGCAAAGCACGGACCAATGATGACATCACCAGTATTGTGTTTGCAGGAAGGCTTGGTGGAAACACGTCAGATGTGGCTTTACTTAAACGCTTCGTCCGCTGTAACGATTTGCAAAGCCAGCGCTACGAGCTTTAGGTTCTTATCGCTAGCAAGCTTCTGAAGACGTCGAAAAGCAGTCGGTTCGTCCAACATCGCCCGCTTCATCATAATCCCTTTCGCTTTTTCGATGACCTTGCGGTCTTCCAGAGCTTGGCGGAGATCGTTGGCTTCCTGATGCAGAGATTGGAACTGGCGAAATCGCTGCATCGCCAGCGTGATTGCTGTTTCGAGATTGTGGCGCTTTATCGGCTTGATCAAATATGCCAGGATGCATTCGAGTGCCGCACGCTGTAGCAAGTTCTCATCGTGATAGGCCGAAACCAGAATCACTGGGAGCGGTTCTTCTCGGCAGATTTCTATTACAGCCGAGATACCGTCCACGTCGGGCATCTGTATGTCTGTAATCACCAAATCCGGTCGATTCTCACGACACCCATCGACCAATTCCTGGCCGTTCTCTGCTGCGGCGATTACTTCGTGGCCGATGTCGGTCAGAATCTGTCGGTAATACGAACGCATTTGTTCGTCATCATCGGCAACAGCGATACGAAGTTTCTGTTTCATGGCGACGTGTATTCCATACGGTATGACATTCACCACGACTTTCTTCCCGCGTATTTCAGCAAACCGTGTTCCGCAGTCTCGATTCGCCGACCGGAGCGCCCCTGATGTGCGAGTCCACACAGCGCCCTGGCGACAAGGGTGCGGAATTGACCTGCGGAGTTCGTGAATTCGGACAGTTCGGCTAAGAATGCGTTTTGAAACTCGTAGCGGAATTCGTGAGATTTCCGAAGCGGTACGGAAATGCACTGAATTCTCACGAATTCCGCTACAAACACGATGTACTCAACCAATGTCAAAACACGCTCTAAGACTGGCTGGATGCGAACGGACTCAGCAGCCTGTCGGGGCAAGCGTGCAAATAGGGCGCGACGCCCGATACGTGGCCCACGGCGGGTCGTGGTTGAGGGTGCGATTATCAACAGGGAGCCAACGCAGTAACTAGGGAAGCCTGGCATCGTCCGACAAACCGTGCGACGAGAGACCAAACCTGGAGAAGGTCATTACGGATCTGAACCCGATGCGGGGAGGCTTCGCGAACTTTTTCAAAATGGCCAACTGGTAAGGACGCTTTCGTGACTTGATGACATGGCTTCGATGGCGTTTACGCGCCAAGCAGCTTGCGCTCTGGAGACGACCGGGTCGCCTTCACCTCAGCTTGCTGCACTTGGGCTGTCAGGGCGATTTCCAGGAGATGTACGGTTCTGCGAGAGGGCTGATCCCCCGTGGCTCACCCTACGTGATCGTAAGGAGTGGATGTGAGTTGTGCACTTTGGCGGTATCGCCCGCAAAGTCCGTGCAGGCCGCAAAGTTTAACTCAAGTGGCTGGGTTAACTCGACGAAGTTAGAAGCGATGCGGCGTATCTAGCGCGAGCGGACCATTGCGCCTGCTAGCACCGCCAGCATTCTCAACTTGTTTGCGCCTTGCATATTGGAGTTATCAGTTGTCGACCGGAGCAGCCAATTCGATAGACCGCTCGCCGCGTCGCGGTATGGCTGCGATCGCGCATGATCTGCTCACTGATTGGGGTACCGTCGTCATCAATGGCATAGTAGCCGTCGGCGATCTTGGGATCTTCTGCATGCGCACGATCTCGTGGCTGTTTACTAGGCTACCCAGACGCGAGACGTTGCTGCCTAATTTCTACCAGGTCGGGGTCATGAGCCTTCCCGTTGTTGCCTTGACGGGTACGTTTATCGGGATGGTCCTCGCGGTGCAAAGCTATCAACAGTTCCGCGCGCTGGGGCTACAAACACAGCTCGGCGCAGTCATCAACATGTCGCTTGTTCGGGAACTTGGCCCCGTACTTGCAGCCACGATGCTCGCGGGTCGAGTCGGCAGTTCGATGGCGGCGGAACTGGGGACGATGCGCGTGACTGAGCAGATTGATGCCTTGAGCAGTATGGGAGCGAACCCGATTCACTATCTGGTGGTTCCGCGTTTTCTGGCTTGTCTGTTTTTGATTCCAACACTGACCATCATGGCGGACTTCATGGGAGTTGTTGGCGGATACTTCTTTGCCGTGGAAATCCTCGGAATCGACAAACACCATTACTGGCACAACTCCGAGCAGTTTGTCGGCGTCTTTGATTTGTTAAGCGGGATCTTCAAGAGCTTCTTCTTCGGCGCGGCGATTGCGGTGATCAGCTGCTATCGCGGATTCCATTGCTTGCCAGGTGCGGAAGGAGTGGGACGCGCCGCGACGGCCGCATTCGTGTATTCGTTTGTAATGATCCTGATGATCGACCTGTTTCTTACCGTCATGATCAACTCGGTTTACGAGACGCTATGGCCAGAAGGCGTCAGTCTGATTTAGGAGTCCGAAGAGCGAGCCATGAAAGATTCATCCCCGACAACACGCGAGCAAACGCCTCTCGTCGCCGTGCAAAATATGCACGTGACGTTCGGCTTGCAGAGTGTGCTGCGCGGTGTCACGCTGGAGGTGCCGCTGGGGCAAACGCTGGCGATCATCGGCGAAAGTGGTTGCGGGAAGACGGTCTTATTGAAGACAATCATCGGTCTCGTGCGACCAACAAGCGGCCTTGTCCGGTTCGATGGACATAACCTCGCTGAACTAAGCGACCGTGAGTTGACTCGTCAACGCGTTCGTTTCGGTTATGTCTTCCAAAATGCGGCGTTATTCGACAGCTTGACGATCGGCCAGAATGTCGCTTTTCCCCTGCGCCAACATGCTTCCGAGTCTCAATCACGGATACGTGAACTCGTGTTTGCCCGCCTGGCCGAAGTGGGGCTACCGGAATCGGTCGTCTCGAAGAAGCCAGCCGAGCTTTCAGGTGGGATGAGGAAAAGAGTTGGATTAGCGCGTGCGCTCATCATGAGCCCAGAGCTGATGTTGTACGACGAGCCAACGACTGGTCTTGACCCTATCATGAGCGATGTGATTAACGAGTTGATGTTAAGAACTCGCATTCAGCACGAAGTGACCAGCATCATTGTTACTCACGACATGCGCACCGCTCACAAAGTCGCCGACCGCATTGTTATGATTTATCCCGTAAGTCGCTTGGAGCCCGATGAGCCGCAGCTGATCTTTGACGGAACGCCGGACGAGTTAGAGACGTGTGGAGACGAACGCGTCTTGCAGTTCGTTCACGGCGAGGCGGGCGAGCGACTGACGGAAATGCAACAAACTTTCAGCGATCGGGATTTGTAATCACGATGAATGAAAAATTGATTGCATTCCGAGTCGGAGTTGTCGTGTTGGCCGCGGCCACGCTGGCCTTTGGATTGATCGGGATCTTTGGTGGCGGCAAAGGTGTGTTTCAGCGCCGTTACACAGTGTTTTTGAGGTTTCCCAGTGCTCCCAACGTGACAGTCGATACGCCCGTGCGCAAGAACGGCGTTCTTATCGGCCGCGTTAGCAACGTCGAGTTGTATGACGATTACGTCAAATTGAGTGTGGGGATCGACGCTAATCGGAAGCTGCTGCGAAGCGAGATTTGCCGAATTAAGTCCGCCTCGTTGGTGAGTGGCGACGCGGTTCTCGAGTTTGTGCCATCAAGCGATAAGCCGAAATCAACGGAATTCGTTAACCACGGAGATTGGCTGAATGACGGAATCGTGGCGAGCGACCCGTTGCAAGTAATCGCGAATCTCGAAGGTGACATGCAGGCAGTAATCGTCTCGGCAAAAGGAATGGCGGACGAGATGACGATTCTGGCGCGTGGACTAAACAAGACGTTCGGTACCAACGATCAGCGACTTGCACAGATGATGGACAAGTCGGAGATGGCCCTGGATACGATCAACGGAACAATGACTAACGTAAATGACGTGTTTGGCGATCCAGCAGTCAAGCAGGGACTGAAGCAGTCTCTGACCGAATTGCCAGAGACAATCAATAATTTCAACGAGACGATGGCGCAGGCCGGCAGAACGATGGAGAGCATTGAAGGAGTTAGTCGGAAGGCAGAGCAGAATCTTGACAACCTTGCAGTGTTCACAAAATCTCTCGAGGAAAAAGGTCCTCAGATGGTGAACGATCTAGCGCGAACTGCTCAAAACTTGGAAGAATTGATGTCGCAGGGCTCTATTTTCGTTGAGTCGCTTAATAACCCACATGGAACTCTCGGAAAGTTGATAAACGACCGCGAGATGTATGACGACATGCGGGAGACCATTGGGATCCTCAGCAGTGCGGCCCGTCAGATCGAGCCCATACTTCGTGACGTGCGAATTGGCACAGACAAATTTGCGACGGACCCGGGCGGACTGATTAAGCGAGTGTTGCAGAACAAGCCTCCCGGCGTCGGGACCAAGTGGGGCCCGGAAGGAATGCCGTTAAACCCGCGACGGTAACTATCGGGTACCGTTCGGCGGCGGCAACTGATTCACTGGACGTTGCAATTGCGTGGCGGGAAGCGGTTGTCCCGGAGGTGTCCAGAGTGGCGTGACATGTCCGGCTTGTGTGTTGCCTCGCAACGCCTCCGCGCGTCCAAGCAGTTCCTCATTCGGGACGATTTGTTGCGGCACCATCTCGAAGTCGACGACTCTCTCGTCGCGGATTTCTCGAGGCCACAAGTTCTCGGCGATAAAATCGAGGGGTGGATACTCGTACCACGGGACCGAGAAGCGTTGTTTCACCGTCAGTGGTTCAAACCCATCCTTGAACAGCTGGATCTTCCGTGTCCCGTAATAGGTGAAACGCGTCGAAACGGGAGTCACGCCAATCCGTTGATCGTCGACAAACGCGACCGCTCCGGGCGGATTCGTCCGCAGCGTCATCCGCCGGCGGACACATCCACTCGGCACCAGGCATATCATGCCAACGACAAGGAGCATTTGAAGAGTGTGCGCGGTTTTCACGATATGCGACGGGCGAGGTGAGAGCGGAAGAAAAGCGGCGGGAGTATAGGAACTGTCCGTTCCCGAATCCAGGCCGAAAACTCGGTGAGAGCCGCAACTTACCCGTACTATCAGGCCGAACTTGTTTCGCGGCTATCATCGGAATCGGCTGTCAGGTTAGAATGGAAACATTGCTTGTATTCGTGAGGCGGTTAGCCCTAAGTTCGCTGACTGCATGGTTTTCTAGACTGGAGCGGGACGCCAGATGGCGGATCGAGAGTCGAATTGGCAGGAGCATCTCTCGCATATCGCGCTGACAGATGTTGGCATGCGCCGTGCGAACAACCAGGATTCGCACACGGTCGTGCTGGCGACGGACTTGGAAGAATGGCAGGCACGCGGGCACTTCTTTATGGTGGCTGATGGGATGGGAGCTCACGCGGCGGGCGAGCTAGCAAGCAAAATCGCGGTCGATGGCGTTCCGCATTTGTATCGAAAGTATCTTGAGTTGTCGCCACCCGAAGCGATGCAGAAGGCGATCGTCGAGACGAACAGCGAATGCTACCGACGCGGACAAGCCAACAGCGACTTTCGTGCGATGGGAACGACCGCCAGCGCCATGGCGCTGCTGCCGCAAGGAGCATTGATCGGCCACATTGGCGATAGTCGAGTCTATCGAGTTCGAGATACGAAGCTGCACCAGCTGACACGAGACCACAGTTTGGTTTGGGAACTGCGTGACGCAGGGCAGTTCGATGATGATGCGGAGCTAGCAAACTCAGTTCCAAAGAATGTCATTACGCGTTCGCTGGGGCCCAACGCTCATGTGCAAGTTGACATCGAAGGTCCGTATCGCGTCGAAATCGGTGATATTTACCTTCTCTGCAGTGATGGCTTGATGGCGCGCGTGACCGACGAAGAGATAGCAGCAATTCTGCGACATCTTCCAACGGACGGAGCAGGGCGACTGCTTGTCGACTTAGCGAATCTTCGGGGCGGACCGGATAACATTACCGTCATCGTCGCGCAGATTACCGGCGACGAGTTGGCGACCGCGGACAGCGATGCCGTTCCAATCAAGATCGGAACGGTGAAGAATGATCCCAAATCAGAACTCATCGCACTCGTACTCGTGGCCGTTTTCTTTCTTGGAGCGCTACTGTTAGCAGTCAGTGGCAATATGCCCGCATCTCTGGCGACGTTGGCGATCGGGCTAATCGTTGCTCTCTTGGCACTCGCGATTCGCAGAAGAAATGAAGCAAAAGGGATCGAATTGGGGACTGGTAAGAAGCTCGGCAAAGGGCCCTACACCTCCGCAGATTGTCCCGACCCTCTAGGGTTCGCTGAAACACTGGTAAAAATCACCGAGGAACTGCGGCAGGCTCCAGGGGCAAATAAATATGATATCGACTGGACAGAGTTCGATTCGCATCGCCAACGGGCGGTCGAGGCACATGCCAACGCCCAGTCGGAAGACGCAATTCGCGATTCGGCACAGGCTGTGTCGCTGCTCATGGGGCATATCCGTGAGGCAATGAACAAGGATGCTAGCGACTCGACGATTGAGCTGTAGGAATCCGCACCTCCGAAAGTCATCGTTACTTTTATTGTCGTTTCAAGCCGCCCGTGAAATTGTTACAGTGTCGTCGCTCCAATACGGGACCGTCGCATGTCGCAAGACGTTGCTGTGCGAAGACTTTGCGTCGGTCTTAGAGAATTCATAAGACGCCGGCGCGATAGTTGCATTAATACGCCGATGCCCCGCCACTTTCCGTAGCACGAACAGGGATCGTTGATGCGTCGGATCACTCGTTACATCCTTGCCGAGTTTCTTAAGCTCTCGCTGATTATGTCTGTGTGCATGACGGTCGGGATGTTGCTCGTCATCATTGGCCAAGAGGCGATTCGCCAAGGGCTCGGGCCGACCGCGGTTATTAAGCTGCTTCCGTACGCGTTACCCGTATCGCTCGCTTACGTCGTCCCCGGCACCGTTCTATTTGCAGCATGCAGTATCTACGGCCGCATGTCGGCGACGAATGAAGTCACCGCCATTAAGGCGCTTGGCGTATCGCCGATGGCGCTACTTTGGCCCGCTCTGCTGTTCTCCTTTTTCATCAGCTTGGGTGCCGTCTGGCTGAACGATGCAGCGACGTGGGGACGAATTGGTTTGAAGCGTGTTGCGTTGGAGTCGGCCGAGCAAATTGCTTATGGCATGTTGCGATCGAGTCGGTCGTACAGTACCGATACGTTCAAAATCAACGTGAAAGATGTTGAAGGACACGTGCTTGTTCGTCCCACGTTAACAGTTTACGAAGACGATAGCGGACCACCGATCATGCTGACTGCTGAATTCGCAGAGATTGATACAGATCCGGAACGAGACGTGTTGCTGATCTCGATGACGAACGGTGAGATCGAGCGGGGGAACAACATTCGGATGGAGTTCCCTGGAACCGAGTTGATCGAAGTGCCCCTGTCCGCCGCGTCTCGCAAAGCCGGAGGATCGATTCGGCCAGCTGATACAGCGTTGCGGCGTATACCTGGCGAGATTACCAGCCAGCTCGCAACTCTCGAGGACCTTGAACGTTCTCTGGCTGCCGACACGGCCTATCAGTTGATGACAGGAGACTTCGCGGAACTAGAGGACGAACGTTGGACCGAACAGCGGATCGCAATCATGGGTGGCGAATCGCGGCTGGCTAAATTGCATACGGAGCCGTGGCGACGCTGGGCGAACGGCTTTAGCTGCTTCGCCTTCGTTCTCGTTGGCGCGCCGCTGGCAGTTCGAATGCGCAGCGCGGACGTCTGGACCAGCTTCATCGTGTGTTTTCTGCCAATTTTGGTCGTTTACTATCCGTTGCTTGCTTATGGCGTTGATTTGTCGAAAGCCGGTGATTTGCCACCGTACTCCGTTTGGATCGCAAACGCCGTGTTGATTGCCGTGGGGTATTGGATGACGCGGCGAATGATTCGGCAGTGATGGAGACCGAATTTGCTAGCAGCAGTCGCTGTGGGAAGTTCGGTGATTCGGACTTGGGATTTGGGATTTAGTCACACTGGGCCTGCTGGTACACTCTGCCGCCGCATTTTTTGGGGGCCGCCTTTTCTTTCGAGGGGTCGCCGTTTTTCGTGCGGCACTCGAATCGATTCGGGATGTGCTGGCAGGCGACATGGAGGTCGCTGATGTTTGCTCGATGCTCAATTCGTTACAAGCTGCTCATCGGTGTGTCGCTGCTGTTCCTGATTGTATGCGCGCTCTCGGTCAGCGGCTTGTTGGGAGTCAACTCGTACCGTGGCTTAGTACGCACGGTCAGTCTCCGCGCGGCCGAGTTGCCACTTGCCGACGAACTGACTCGCAGTGTGGCTGAAGTTCGGATAACGTTTGGCCGCTTTCGTCCGCCACATGATGTGGGAGATTCACGCGTTCACAATGCCTTGGTTCATACTCAGTTCGGTTACGACCTTGCGGGCGTTAAGCAAGCGTTGAAGAGGTATCGCGAGCAACTGGAGCAGATCGAACCGAACGGTACAGGAATTCGGGACAATCGGGATGAATGGGATACGGTCACGAGCATTCAGCGAACACTCGAACGGATTGAGGATCTGAGTGAGGCCGAGAACTGGGGACTCGAAGCGTATCGAAGTGATAGCCTGCGCGAGGAGTTGGACGTCCTGTATCAACTTGCTGGAACGCTGCCGGGGCATCTTCAGAGCCGGATGTCGCAACTCAAAGGCAACGCCCGCGGCGAATACCACACCTTGATCGGGATGACCTGGGCGACCAGCATCATGTCGATTGTGATGCTCGGGATCTTGGTGCGGCTCTTCTACAGCTGGGTCTTCCGACCGCTACGCGTACTGATCGAGGGGTCACGCGTTGTGGCATCAGGTAACTTTGAGCATCGTACTCAATTGAACTCGCATGACGAGATGGCCGAGTTGGCGACGACGCTGAACGATATGACGACTCAATTCTGCGAGATTCGCGATGATCTCGATCAGCAAGTTCAACAACGCACCAAAGAGTTAGTTCGCAGCGAACAGCTGGCGAGTGTTGGCTTCCTGGCGGCAGGCGTCTCGCACGAGATCAACAACCCGTTAGCGATCATCGCATGGTCCGCGGAATCGCTCGAGTCGCGTATGCACGACATCATCTATGCCGACGACATGAAGCCTGATGACAAACACAATCAAGAAGTCACCATTCTCAAAAAGTATCTCCGGCGCATTCAAGACGAAGCATTTCGATGTAAGGGAATTACCGAGAAGTTACTCGATTTCTCACGGATCGGTGACGTCGATCATCACGATGCGAATTTGCAAGAGCTGACTAGCGATGTCATCGAAATGGTGAAGCATATCGGCAGTTACAAGAACAAGCACATCGAGTTTCAATGCAGCGAACACGTGGTCGCCTGCGTGAACTCGCAAGAGATCAAACAAGTCCTGCTGAATCTTCTGACGAACGCGCTCGACAGTTTGGACGAGGATGGCACTGTCACCGTTGAACTTTCGCTGCACCGTGGCCAAGCGAAGTTGATCGTCCGTGACAACGGCTGCGGCATGTCCGCCGAAGTTCTTGAACACCTCTTTGAACCTTTTTTCACGCGCCGCCGCGATGGCCAAGGGACTGGCTTGGGGTTGTCGATCAGCTATCGGATCGTTGTCGATCACGGTGGTAAGATCAAAGCGACAAGCGATGGTCCTGGCACCGGCGCGCAGTTCTCCGTCTTTCTTCCATTGGTCGGTACCCAACATGAAACTCAACAGCAAAGACGATATCAAGTTGCGTAGTCAGCTCAAAGTTCTCTTCGCCGATGACGAAGAAGATCTGCAAGAGTTGGTCAAGGACGAGTTTCCTCGCATGGGGCATGAGGTCACCGTCTGTCCAGACGGGCTCACGGCCGCCGCGGCATTGGAAAAAAATACGTACGACTGTATCCTCGTTGACCTCGACATGCCCGGGATGAGTGGCATTGAAGTCATCGCGCGAGCGAAAGAGTTGTCGCCCGACACCGAAGCCGTTGTCTTGACCGGCAAGTCGTCGCTCAACACGGCAGTGGCCGCGCTCCGGCAGGGCGCGTTTGACTATTTGACCAAGCCTTGCAAGTGGGGCGAAGTCGAAGCGCTGCTCGCACGCATCGCCGAGAAGCGGGAACTTAAGAAAAAATGTGCGGCGTTACAGCATCAGCTGCATCAGGTCGAAGGTGATCGAAGCCTGATCGGAACGGGGCACGCGATGCAGCAGGTCCGCGATCTGATCGGCAAAGTCGCACCAACGGGATCAACGGTATTGATCCTTGGAGAAACGGGATCAGGGAAGGAGCTTGTTGCACGCGCGGTCCACGAGCAGAGTCCACGCGCCGCGAATTCGTTCGTCGCGATTAACTGTGGAGCACTTCCCGAGTCGCTGATCGAAAGCGAATTGTTCGGGCATCGGAAGGGGGCTTTCACCGGGGCGGATGATCATCGTGTTGGCTTATTCGAAGTTGCTCATGGCGGAACGATATTCCTTGACGAAATTGGCGAACTACCAAAATCAATGCAAGCCAAGTTGCTTCGAGTTCTCGAGTCAGGCGAGATCCGGCGCGTCGGCGATAACGAGTCGGTGAAGGTCGATGTTCGAGTTGTCTGTGCGACGCACCGGGATCTTGAGCAAATGGTCGAAGAGGATGACTTTCGCGAGGACTTGATGTATCGAATCAATACATTCGAGATTAGTTTGCCGCCGCTGCGACAACGTGTGTCTGACATTCCAGAACTTGCGAAGCATCTATATCGTCGCTTTCGGCCCAAGGCAAAAGCCGGTGACAACCTCTTCTCGCTTGACGCGATCGAAGCCCTTGCATCCCACTCGTGGCCAGGCAACGTTCGCGAACTGGCCAACGTGATCGAACACGCCACGATCGTTTGCGATGGACCGCAGATCACACCCGAGCATCTCCCGCGACGCTTCGGTTCTCGTAGCGCTCGCTCGACGTCACTCGGTCCCATGACACTCCGTGATCTCGAAATGCAAGCCATTCACGAATCGCTCGAACGCCACGACGGCAACAAGCCCGCCGTCGCCGAAGAGTTAGGCGTCAGTCTCAAAACGCTCTACAACAAGCTGAACCAGGCTAGTTCGTTGGAGAAGTCAGCCTAGTAGCCAACGCCTACTCTTTGACGAACTCCTGGCACGGTGTGCTGTTACGTTTTCAGGTCATTGTTTCCTCGCCTCGTGTGGGTTCCCATCGTTGGCTGCTATAATAGCGCGACGGGAAATAGAGGGAGGAATCAATGGGGTGTGGTCAGTCTATCAACAGTTGGGGAAGACGCTCCCTCCGATATCATCGCACGAAACGTCGGGGCTTGATTTTGGAGTCGCTCGAACAGCGACTCGCGCTAGCTGGAGTCGACTTCGGCGATGCTCCTACTTCCGCACAGTCCGGTTTCTCGCAGAGCTATCCGACGTTAGCTCGGCAAGATGGTGCGGCCCACGAGGCGGTTGGACCGCAACTCGGGCCAACTCGCGTCGCAACTTCGGATGGCCAGCCGTCGTATGACGCACGAGTCAGTTTTGAACAAGTGCAACGAACTCAGATTGGGCATGGAGGAGCGCCTCAGGCAATCGAGATTGCTGACTTCAACAATGACGGCATTCTGGATGCAGTGACGGCGAATTCCGCATCCGAAGAAGTGTCAGTGTTCTTCGGTGATGGCAGCGGTTCGCTTCTCCGGCCAGTGCATACAAGCTTGCGCGGGGCTACGCCTGCCGATTTGACAATCGGCGATGTGAACGCAGACGGAAACATGGATGTCGTGACCGTCAATACGAGTCGTGACAGCGTGACTCTTCTTCTTGGTGACGGCAATGGAATGTTTCCGAACCCAGTCGAATACTGGCTCGCAGGCGACGGACCCGCGGACGCGGTCCTTGCCGATGTTAACTCCGACGGCTTTCTGGATATTGTCACGGCGAACAATTCTAGCAACACCATCTCGATCCTCACCGGAGATGCGGCTGGCCAGTTCACTCGATCCGTTGATGTCGTGTTACCAGGCGAGTACGGTGCGACCGGTCTTGCAGAGTCGGATTTGAACAACGATGGTCACACGGACCTCGTAGTTATCAACTGGCATTTGGACAACGTCGTCGTGTTGCTAAACAGAGGTGACGGCTCATACCTTGAAACCATCGAATACGACTTGGCGGGGGCAACGCATCCGACGGATGTACTCATTGCTGATTTGGATAGCGATGGGCACGCCGATGTGGTGTCGGCAAACAGCAGAAGCGGCGACATCGCAGTACTGTTGGGCAACGGAAATGGAACGCTTGGGTTGGCGGAACGCTATTGGTTGGACGGTCGTCCAACGACCATCCGCACGGTTGACGTCGACCATGACAGTACCCCTGATTTGATCGTCGCAAATGATCTGACAGGCGATATTCGCGTCTTGCACGGACTCGGAAACGGCGAGTTTCAAGCACCGGCTATTATCGGTTTGAACGGAACGACGCCCTCAAGTCTTGCTGTCGGAGATTTGAACGGAGATGGCAATGTCGAATTCATCGTGGCGGACGATTATTCGCACGAGTTGGCTGTTGTTTTGACGCACGACGAAGGTATGTATCACGTCACGGAAGATTTGAACCTTCGGCACGGAGACAATCCACAAGCGATCGCGGCGGTCGATTTCAATGCGGATGGATTCGTCGATCTCGCCACGGCGAATGCGTTAAGCGATGACGTGACGATCCTGCTGGGACGGAACGATGGGAGCTTCGAGCCGCCCACTTATGCGCGCCTCGCCTTTGGTGACGAGCCTCGATCCATCGTTGTGGGTGACATCAACAACGATGGAGTGCAGGACCTAGTGACGGGCAACTGGGGAAGTGACAACATTTCGATCCTTTACGGAGATGCGAACGGCACGATTGGCGAACAGCGAACAATCAGTCTGACTGGAGGGGTTGCTCCCGCGGCAATAGCGATCGGCGATCTCAACGGGGACGGTTGGGCCGACCTTGTTACTGCGAACTCAAAGAGTCGTGACTCCTCCGAAGACCATACGATTTCTGTTGTCCAAAGCGATGGATTAGGAGGCTTTCATCGCGCGGTGGTTCTTCCGCTTGGGCATCGCGGGAGTCCTAGTGCGGTTGTGATCCGAGACTTCAACGGAGATTCGAGGCCAGATATCGCAGTTGCAAATGCCACGGGCAACGACGTCTCGGTTCTTATACAGGCCACCAACGGGGACTTCGATCTTTCCGCGAACATCTCGCTTGAACAAGGTGCGACGCCGCGCGCGATCACTGCTGGTGATTTCGACGACAACGGCACGGTTGACTTGGCAACCGCGAATCAGGGCAGTGACGACATCGCGATATTGTTGGGAACTGGTGACGGAAGTTTCGCCGCAGCGAGAATCCTCGGAGTCGGTCGTGAGCCGTCGTCAATTGTGACCTACGACTTCAACCGAGACGGTATGGATGACATAGCAACCGGCGACGAGGATACTGATACTGTGTCTATTGTGCTGGCGAATGGCGATGGGACGTTCGCTACCGCAATTGCGTACCAGCTAGACGCGAGCAACACATATCCACCGCCTAAGTTCGGCCTGCGGTCACTGGCGATTAGTGATTTTGACGGAGACGATTTGCCAGACATCGCAACGGCGAACGTAGTTGCCGATTCTGTCTCAATATTGTTAGGGAGCCAGCAATTTTCGTATGGTGGCCCAATTCGCTATCGGACGAATAGTGGCGACGATCCGACAGATGTCGCCTATGGAGACTTCGACAGTGATACCATCCCCGACATGATTGTCGCCAATGCGGCTAGTCATGATCTCTCGTTGTATTCCGGATACGGTGACGGGACTTTCTCGGAGCCCGTTTTTGTACCACTGCCAGGCGGTGAATCTCCCGTTGCTATTCGAGTTGTCGATTTGAATGATGATGGTCACGCAGATGTAGTCACTGCTAATCAAAACAGCAATGACGTGAGTGTGCTGCTAGGCGGTGGTGATGGAACTTTTCCGTCTAATGTCCGAATCGGCCTGCAAGGTGGAGTTGAACCTAGAGATATTCTGCTGGTGGACCTCACGGACGACGGGCGTTTGGACATCGTTACGGCCAACAGAGCGAGTAGGGACTTGACCCTGCTGGTTGGCAACGGCGATGGGAGCTTTCAGGTTCCGCAACGCATTGATGCGGGGCGGAATGGGATTCCCATCTCATTGGGCGTTGGCGACGTGAACAGTGACGGTCGGTCTGACGTGGTTTTTGGAAGTGACTATCGGGAGTACGTCAGCATTTTGCTCAACCAAGGGAATCGTGAGTTTTCGCTGATCAATGGAGACGATAGTGATGGTGCCTATCTGTTAGATCCCACGTTTGCTGATATCGACAGCGATGGCACACTGGATCTGCTTACTCTTGATCGTTTCGACGTTGTACTCCAGCTTGGTGCCGGAGACGGAACTTTCGGGCAACGTGTCAGATACGAGTTGTCCGATCGGGAACTCCAACCGCAAGCACTGGAGATCGCGGATGTGAATCGTGATGGAGTACTTGACGTTGTTGTCGGCAAGAATCAACTCAGCATACTGTTGGGTAATTCGGATGGAACACTGCAATCACCTCTGACTTACCCCTCTCCCGTTGATCGTTCCGGTACGAGCAGCCAACTCGCGCGGGCCGGCTTGACTCTGTTTGACGTAAATAGTGACGACGTGCTGGACGTGACGATGACGGTACCCGGTGACAGAATACTCGTCGTCCTTGGAACTGGTGACGGTACATTTCATTCACCGGCTTTGCAAACGATTTTACGGGGTGATTCCCATGAAAGGATGGCAATTGGTGACCTTAACGGAGACGGTCGAATAGATGTCGTCACCACTGGCTCGGACAGAAGCTATCGAACGGGCATCGGCAGCCATGATATCTCGGCCTTAATTGCCAACGGCTCTGGTTTCGATGCGCCGCTGCACTTTGGGCTTGGTGGCGGCTTGGAGCCGGTGGATGTCGCGCTCGGTGATTTGAACGGGGATGGCGTGCTTGATGCAGTTACGGCAAACGGCGAAACGAACAGCGTCTCGTTATTGTTGGGGAATGGCGACGGCACCTTCCGTTTCTCGGGCAGCCCCAGCTTGGGCACAGATCGAAGCAGTCTCGAACAGGTTGAACTCGTTGACCTCAGCGAGGACGGGTTACTCGATGTTGTGGTGTTGGACCGCACGGGTGATGCCATTCTGGTGCTGCTGGGAAAAGGCGATGGCATGTTTGGGACCGTAATTCGAGTTTTCGTACCGAACAACCACGACCCAAACGCAGTTGTGGTAGCCGACTTCAATAGCGACGGGCACGTCGATCTTGCCACGTCCAATCGAAACGATGACAGCATTTCGGTGTTGTTGGGAGTTGGAGACGGCACGTTCGCGGTCGCGATCGACAGCCTTTTGCCAGCCGCCGCGACGCCGATCAGTATCGACTCGGCGGACCTAGACAGCGATGGTAGGTTAGACATCGTCGTTGGTGCCTCCAACGGGAAGAGTATGGTCTTGCTCGGCAACGGTGATGGGACATTCGAGCCAGTAGCTCAGGTCGTCTTGCCCTACCGGCGTGATCCGGAATACATGACGCTTCGAGACGTCAACGGCGACGCCTTCATCGATCTTGTCTCATCCGACGGAACAAATGAATTGAGCGTGAGATTTGGCGACGGTAGCGGAGCGTTTGCGGGAGGGAAAGATTACTATTTATCGGGAGCAGCAGATATTGATCTCGTCGATGTTGATGGCGACGGCGAGTTAGACATCATCGCGTTAAATTCTTACGACAACGACCTCACCGTTTTTCAAGGTGATGGCGGTGGAGGCTTCTCATGGAGTGGTGAGTTCAAAACTAGTTCCGGTGCCGCCCCTGAAGCGATTGCCCTCGCCGACTTGAACGGTGATGAGGTACTCGATGTCATCACGGCCAATCCAAACAGTAACGATCTCGCGATTGCGATTGGATACGGGGACGGGATGTTTCGCACGGCCGGCTATGTGCCGTTACAGGCTGGACAAGAGCCGTTCGTTGTCGCAGTCGTGGATGTCAACCAAGACGAGATACCAGACGTGCTGACTGGGAACCGGCGAAGCAACGACCTGTCGCTTCTGCTTGGAACTGGTGATGGAATATTTGCGCCTCCAACGTCGCTCACAGTCGCCAGCGCGGGCCAACTAGTAGACTTGAAGTTCTCGGACTTGAATTTTGATGAAGTTCCCGATGCTGTCGTAGCGGATCGCGATGGAACAATCTCAGTCATGCAGGGATTAGGTGACGGAACTCTTGGAGACGGTGATGCCTACGAAACAGAGAGGCGGATCGTCGGGATCGCCATCGATCGTGTCAATGGCGATGCTTCACCGGATGTAGTTGCATGGGGAAGCTCGAATGAAGTTACGTTCCTGCTTGGTACTGAAAGCGGAGCGTTACTGACTCCAATGACGATCGCTCTGGAGTCGGTTACGGCCGTACGCGATCTAGCTTTTGCGGATCTTAACGCTGACACACACGTTGACATCGTTGTGCTTGATGACGCGGCGAATGCCATCATCCTGCAGCGGGGAAACGGCGATGGAAGCTTCGCGCTTGCCTCGCGGGTCGACCTGCCGCCGCTCCTGCGTCCCACGAGTATTGCAGTCCACGACTTTGAAGTGGACGGTTCGCCGGATGTCGTTCTGACCGACGGATTCACCAATAGCGAGTTTGTATTACGTGGCTTTGGAGATTTTACCATCGGTCCCTTGCGTGAGATCGAAGTTGGCGAAGCAGTCTCCGATTTCTCGATTGGTGATGTGAATGGCGACGGCCATTCAGACGTTGTTGCAGCAAATCGGGAGACAAGTTCCTACGTAGTCGCGCTTGGCAACGGTGACGGGAGCTTTCGCTCACACGCCATTGCTTCGACAGGGAGAGGAGAGCCCAGTCGCGCCAGTTTAGCTGACGTGAACGGAGACGGCTTGTTGGACGTTCTCGTTCCATCGAGCGACGCGGAAATGTTGGTGATGCTGAACGACGGTGATGGAGAGTTGCTCGCACCGTTAAGCGTCCCGACGTCATTTGGTGGAAATGTGGCTGGTATCGCGGACTTGAATGCGGACGGACTCGAAGATGTTGTTACCGCTATTGGGCCCAGTGTTGACAACGCCGTCTTGTCGCTCATCGCGACCGGCGAAGGGGATCTTCTTCCAGTTAGTGTGTGGGAGTCGACTTGGAGTCATCCACATTCCCTGGTGTTGCGCGATTTTAATGCTGACGGACATGTCGATGCGTTACGAGGGACACTCGAAAGCGTGGAGGTGGGATTTGGTGACGGTAGCGGTGCCTTTCATCAGGGACAACGCATTGATGGTGGTCGGAGAGCGAATCTAGTTTCCTCAGCGGATTTGGATAGTGATGGGGATTCTGATGCGTTGCTCGGCAACTGGTACACCGATGGCGTCAGCGTACTCTTCAGTAATGGCGATGGAACCTTTCGACGGGGAAACGATATCGACGTCAAAGCTCCACGGGTGATATTGTCGGGTGATGTGAATCACGATGGTCTAGCCGATGTCGTTACAGTTCGATCCGACGGGGGTTCAGTCTTACTGGGCAACGGAGATGGCAGTTTTCAAGATGAGCTACCGATCCTTGCAGAAACCACGTCGTCTCGCACCAAACTTTTCGATGCCGACGGGGATGGCAACTTGGACTTGATGATTCCGAGCCGAGACGGCGTCCGCATTTGGACAGGAAGCGGCGACGGTCGATTCGACCAAGCTATCGATATTCCCCTTGCTAACTCGTATGGCAGCATTGATGTTGGGGACTTGAATCTTGATGGTGTCGCTGACTTTGTGGCGACCGATGTCGCTGCGGATGAGGTGTTGTTGCTGTTGTCCGGAGAGGGAGTGTCGTTTTCGGCACCACACCACATTCCCATCGGCTCCGGCCTCGCGCCATCACGATTGTTGACGCACGACATCAACCAGGACGGCAGGGAGGATCTGCTCGCCTTGAACAGCGATAGCGATGACATCACTGTCTTGCACGCGACTTCGAAGGGCAAGTTAGAGGTGAGTGAGCCAATCCGCCTTGAACCAGGTGCGCAGCCAATCGATGCTGTCATCGGCGATTTCAACAGCGATGGCATTGGTGACCTGATGACGCTCAATGCCGGTAAGACGACTGCGGATGTCGCTTTGCTCCTTGGTGCTGAGAACGGGACCTTTGGCGAACCCAGCTACATCATGTCTCCAAATGCGTATACACTCGCGGTCGCGGACTTGAATTTGGACGGCAAACTGGATTTCGTTACAGCCAATGGGCGAAGTTACGACTATACCTTGGGCAGGTCCGTCGGCGCGATCAGCGTGACGATTGGGAACGGTGCCGGAAGTTTCCAGCCACGAACAACCATCGCACTCCGCGGAATGGACGACGTGCGTGGTGCAACGATTGGCGATTTCAATGAAGATGGGGCTCCTGACATTGTGACGTGGAATCCCGCGTCCGGCGATGCATTGGTGATGGTTGGCAATGGCGATGGGACATTTCAAAGCGCGCTCTCCATCGATCTTGGCCATATTACTTCGCCAGAATCTATCACGGTCGCGGATGTGAACGATGATCGTCATCTTGATTTGATTGGAATTAGTGGCGAATCCCATCGCGCATACATTGTTTATGGAGTGGGAGATGCGTCGTTTCTACCAGCGGTGGCACTTGGGGCAACGAGAATTCAGTATCCACAGCGAGTCCAAGTCTCGGACTTGAATAGAGACGGAGTGTTGGACTTAGCGTTTGCTCAAGCTTATGGGGCGGTGACACTTCTCGGGGACGGAGACGGAAACTTCAGGGAGTGGATGGAGATCGTTCCGGGAGCCCATAACAACGTTGGCATCATCCCACAGCCAAATGTTTGGCGTAACAGTGGCTCTTTTGATGTTGCGTTCCTGGATGTTGACGGTGATGGTTCCCGGGATCTTGTGACAGCGAACCGTCAGCATCATGACTTGACGGTTGCCGTTGGTGACGGGAACGGTGCGTTTGTTGTGCCCACCGTGGCTGACTTCGCACAGGCCATTCGTCCAGCATGGATCGATTCCGCCGATTTCAATGAAGATGGTGCCGTCGACATCATCACAATGAACTACTCTACCAATGACATCGCCGTGATGCTTGGCACGGCAGACGGTTCGTTTGACGTGCCTAATATCTCCAAATTCTATATAGGCGCCGTTCCCGAATCAGTTTCAGTTGCTGACTTGAACCGAGACGGTCATCTGGACTTGCTTCTTGAGACGAACGCCGTGTTGATGCTGGGTAACGGTGACGGATCGTTTCAGGAACCAGAGCGTCTAGATCTCTCTTCCGGACGCGGTCCCCTAATGTCCAGGCCAGCAGATGTCAATTCGGATGGTATCCTTGATGTTGTGTCCGTCGCCATACTCGGCTCAGGCTATGTCGCTTCAGTCGGGATCGGAACGACGAACGGAGGGTTTCAAGAAGCAGTCGTCATTCCGATTGAAATTGATGCCACGCCGAGTGACTTACTACTTACAGATTTGAACAGTGACGGCAACATTGATATCGTGCTCGCGCATGGCTACGAAGAGTGGTTGTCGGTTCTTTTCGGCAATTCAGATGGCACGTTCTCCTCCGCCGCACCGGTTGGAATTGGGACGAGCGTCTATGATCGAAAGATCACCTCGGCTGACTTCAATCGTGACGGATTTCCAGATTTAGTCGTCGCTGACTATGGTGAACCAGGCCAGATACTAATCGGGAACGGTGACGGTACGTTTCATGTTGGCAATCCCATCGTCTCAAAAATCACCGATCCAACCTATCACGTGACGGTTGCTGACTTGGATGGCGACGATCGGCCAGATGTAGTTCTTACTTCGCCGTACCGCTCCGAAGTGTCACTGCATTTTGGCAATGGGGACGGAACGTTTCGGCCTGCGGAGTATATGTATCTATGCGGCAGCGGCGGTGTTCAGGCGGTCACGGCCAATCTAAACGGTGACGAGCAAGTTGATTTGGCATTCGCGACTCGTAACCTCAGCGAGATCGTCACCTTCATCGGGGACAGGGACGACGGAATAACCATTCCCAACGAGGGCCATTTGTTCAGAGGTGTTTCCGCGAGCCTTCGGGTAGATTTGCGGAATGCCGACCCAAACGCCAACTATCTCGACGCTTGGATCGATTTCAATCGAGACGGTGATTGGGACGACCTTGGCGAACAGGTTTTGAAGTCCAACTCGCTCGGTACCACAGACGGGACCGTCCAGGTTGAATTTGCCGTTCCGGAAGATGCGTCGCCCGGTGAAACATTTGCACGTTTTCGTCTCAGCACGACTGGCGAGCTAGCTCCAAGAGGAACTGCCGAGGATGGCGAAGTGGAAGACTATGCGGTCACGATCCTTGATGATCATGCCACGTTCAATGTGGAATTCGATCTTGCTGCGCGCGATATGCTGCCGGGTGCGATTCGTGTTGAAGCTGCAGGTAGCGAGTTCGTTCTCCGCAACGGGAATATCGAACTCTACCGCCTGCCTATCGGCTCGGTGGGGGCGATTAGGATCCTCGGAACAAACGCAGACGACGACATACGCGTTGAACTCCCCGACGAACTCCTCGCTCGTGTTACGATCCAAGGACGCGAAGGCAGCGATACGTTGGCGCTGTCCGATTCGGAACAACTCCAGCTTCTCGACAGTGCTTCCCAACAGCTACAAAGTATCGAGATGTTCGACCTCCGCGATGCGCGTAGCGAAGCGTTGTCGTTTGGCACTCTTGGCGACGGCCCCGACGAGACTACGGTGCATGTGAGGCTTGACAGCGGTGACACAGTGCGCTCGGATCACGGATGGGTTCTGGAGAACCCGACGATTGAAAACGATTCGTTCTATCGTGTTGTTCGGCGAGGCAATGTGCGTCTGTTGATCGACGCAATATCATCGTGGCAAAACCCAATTCACGTGATGGACATCAACGGCAGCAACAGTTTCGAGCCCATTGACGTTCTATTGGTCATCAACGCCTTGAAGGAGAGAAGTGTATCCTTCTCGAATGCTCTACCAGACCCCAGCGACGTTGGGCTCGAAGCGTATCGCTATCTCGATACGAGCGGCGATGGGTTTCTTTCACCACTCGACGTGCTACTGGTGATCAACTATCTCGATCGCCCCCTGGGCAAGGCAGTGGCCGAAGGTGAATGGACATATCAAGAGCCGCCAAGCATGTCAGGAGTTGCAACCCTTTCTTTTATGAGGGCTCCGGCGGCTACGATTGTTCCCGATCCTAGCAAGCAATTGCAGGTCGATTCTTCTTGGCCATCTGCGGTCGACGGTGCTATCAGTACGTGGACGCACGATCATCACGACGCCGACGATCGCCACACCGACGAAGAAGTCGACGCGCTTGTCGATCTCGGACTGGAATTATCGTAGATTCTAGCCATACCGTTTGCTTACTAGTAAACTGTTTGGTAAATCAGCTCTGCATCATTTCGAAGAGGAAGAACCAACCACATGGGAAATAAACAGCAAAACCGTCGCCGCTTTCTTCAAATAACCGGTGCCGCCACGGCAGCCGCCGCAGCGACGCCTTATCTCTTCTCGACGCCGTCCATCGCCGACGATCAAAAGGCCGAATCGGCGAACGACCGGCCCACGCTTGGTTGCATCGGCACGGGCAGCCGTTGGGGAGCGGTTGGCCCGGCTGCAATGAACTTTGCGAATTGTGTGGCGGTTTGTGATGTCGATGCGAACCATGCGGCGAGTGGTGCCGACAGGGTGTCGAAGCACAAGCAACAAAATGGCAAGACGCCAGATATCTACGAGGATTACCAAAAGGTTCTGGAGCGTAAAGACATCGACATCGTGACCATCGTCACGACCGATCATTGGCACAGCAAGATCGCGATCGAAGCGATGCAAGCTGGTAAAGATGTTTACTGCGAGAAGCCGCTCACATTGACGATCGAAGAAGGCAAGTTGATCGGCAAAGTGCAGAAGGAGACGGGGCGAGTCTTTCAGGTCGGGACGCAACAGCGAAGCGAAATGGGCCAGCGTTTCTTGCAGGCGATCGCCATGATTCGAGATGGACGAATCGGCGATGTCGAACGCGTGACTTGCGACATTGGAGGCGCTCCGACATGCGATTCGATTCCGGTGGCGGATGCTCCTTCCGGATTGAATTGGGAAAAATGGCTTGGCCAGGCCCCAATGGTTGACTTCCGATATAAGGAAGCTGGTCGCTGGGGGAACACTCGTTGCCACTACGAGTTCCGTTGGTGGTATGAGTACTCGGGCGGCAAACTGACCGACTGGGGTGCCCACCATGTTGATATCGCTCAATGGGCGATCAGCCAAAACGGTCCCGGTCAGGGCGTCATAAGCGTCGACCCTGTGATGGTGCATCATCCGGTCGAGTTCAAGGATGGCATGCCGCTTCAAGACGATCGCTACAACACCGCCGACAAGTTCCACATCCAGTGCATGTTTCCTGGTGGTGTCGAGATGAACATTGTTAGCAACTCGTCGGATGGCAACGGCATCTTGTTCGAAGGAACGAAGGGCCGCTTCCACGTCGCACGCAATCGCACGAAAGGGAAGCCCTTCGAGGATCTCAAGGAAAACCCGCTTCCCGAAAACGCAATCGCTGAGATATACGGCGGCACTCAGCCAACCAGCCATATGGGGAACTTCTTCGAGTGCGTCAAGTCGCGCGCGTTGCCGATTTCCGACGTTCACACGCACCATCGTGCGTTGACGACTTGCCATCTGTCGAATATCGCGATTCGTTTAGGCCGCTCGTTGAAGTGGGACTCCAAAGCGGAGCAAATCATCGGCGACGAAGCAGCCAACGCGTGGCAAAGTCGCAAGCAGCGGAAGGGCTACGAGATTAACGCGTAGTCGCTTAAAGCGATTTTTCTACAAAGGGCGGTTTCTCTCGGAGAAGCCGCCCTCTTTCAATAAGATCGTCGGGAATCACTTTCATGAGCGATGAGGTGGATGCGGTCAACGTGCGAGCTGTCGATCCAGCGGATCAAGCTGAAGTGCTCGCGCTGCTGAAGCCGTTCGTGGACCAGAAGAAGCTGTTGCGAAGGACGATCGACGAACTTGATTCGCTGCTGCCCAACGGTTTCGTGGCCGTGTCGAGCGGTCGGATCGTCGGTTTTGCAACGCTGGAAGTCTATTCAAGGAAGCTGGCCGAGGTTCGAGCCTTGGTCGTCGCAGATAGCCAACAAGGAAAGGGCGTCGGGCGGCTGCTTGTCGACGCCTGCCTCCAGCGGGCTCGCGATCAAGATATCATGGAGGTGATGGCGATCAGTTCGGCGGAGTCATTCTTTCTTTCCTGTGGATTCGGCTTTACACTACCGGACGAGAAGAAAGCTTTCTTCTTGCAAACCGGTACACGACACTAATCCGCCAACCACTCCCAACTCGATCCTCCATTTAGGAATTCGGCACCATGAGCTTGAAACTTTCACGTCGCGAACTACTCAAGAGTTCCTCGGTCGTTGCCGTTCCGTGCTTGATCGCAGGCAGACATGCGATCGCTGATGAAGAGAAATCTGCGGCGAAGAACGACCGTCCGATCCTCGGGGCGATCGGTGTTGGAGGCCAAGGTCGGCACGACAGTCGCCGGGCGAAAGAGTTTGGTGACTTTGCCGCCATCTGTGACGTAGATCGAGCCCATGCGGAGCAAGCCAATCAAGAGTTGGCCGCTGGTAAAGCAGAGTTGTACGGTGATTACCGTAAGCTATTGGAACGCAAAGATGTCGAAGCCGTGATCATCGCGACGCCCGATCACTGGCATACGAAGATCGCGATCGAAGCGATGCAAGCGGGCAAGGATGTATACTGCGAAAAGCCGCTCACGCTGACAATCGACGAAGGCAAACAGATTTGTCAAGTTGCAAAGGCCACACAGCGAGTGTTTCAAGTGGGCACGCAGCAGCGCAGCGAGAACAACGATATGTTCTTGAAGGCTGCGGCGCTCTGCCAAGATGGTCGACTCGGCAAGATCCAACGCGTGACGGCGATCATCGGCGGTGCTCCCGCAGGTGGTCCTTTCGCCGTCTCGACACCACCTGCAACGCTCGATTGGAACGTGTGGCAAGGGCAGGTCGAGACGACAGACTACATCAAGGAACGCTGCCATGGTAACTTCCGCTGGTGGTACGAGTACTCGGGAGGCAAAATGACGGACTGGGGCGCTCATCATGTCGATATCGCTCACTGGGTACTTGGTGCCTCGAACACGGGGCCGGTCAGCGTCGAGGGCACGGCCAACCATCCCGTACCTTTCAAAGACGGCTATCCGACCGAGACCAACAAGTACAACACGGCGACGGACTTTGTTGTGACTTGTAAGTTCGCCGACGATATCGAGTTGATCATCACGGACAAGACGCCAGAGCACGATAACGGTGTCCTTGTCGAAGGAGAGAAGGGCCGCATGTTCGTTAATCGCGGCAAGCTGACGGGCAAGCCGGTTGAAGATCTTGCCTCGAACCCGCTGCCTGCGTCGCTTCTGAGCGAGTTATACAAAGGCAAGAGGACTGGGAATCATATGCGCAACTTTATTGAATGCGTGAAGGATCGGGGCGAACCCGTCTCGGATGTCTTCTCGCATCACCGCGCTCTCACGACTTGTCACCTCGCAAATATCGCGATTCGGCTCGGTCGACGACTGAACTGGAACCCAGAGACCGAACAGATCGTCGGCGACGAAGCCGCCAACACTTGGCTAAGCCGTGAACAACGGAAGGGCTTCGAGATTGTGGTCTGACTCCGATGGTCACGAACTGAGCGATTGCGGATGCCCGATTGGAATAACAAAGTTGCCCTCGTTACTGGGGGATCGACCGGATTGGGCTTCGCCATTGGCGAGGCGCTAGGCGAACAAGGTGCTGGCGTGATGCTTGCTGCGCGCCATAGCGCGCGGCTTCAGGAAGCGGTGGAGCAGTTGCGACAGAAGGGTTACCGTGCGGTCGGTTTCGCGGCGGATGTGACCGACTCGGAACAGGTTGCTTCACTGATTGCCGAAACGAACCGCGAGTTTGGCAAACTCGACATCCTGGTCAACAACGTGGGACGTTCGACTCGCGGCAAGGCGCTTGATACGAGCCCCGACGAGTTCCGAGACTTGATGGAGTTAAACTTTTTGTCAGTGGTTCGTTGCACGCAGGCCGCTGCCCCACACTTAATCGAGTCAGGCGGTCACGTCGTGAACATAGGATCGCTGGCGTCGAAATCGGTTTCCAAGTTCCTGGGTGCCTACCCCGCCAGCAAGTTCGCGGTCGCAGCCTATTCACAACAATTGCGTTACGAACTGAACCCACAAGGCGTGCATGTATTGCTCGTTTGTCCTGGCCCGATCGCTCGAGAGGACGGAGGCCAGCGCTACGACGCCGAGACGAACGGTCTGCCCGAGTCGGCTGGCAAGCCCGGCGCTGGCGTTAGGCTTCGAGGCATCCCACCGGAAAGACTCGCAGCGAAGATCCTGCGCGCGTGCAAGGCTCGTCGTGCGGAACTCGTCGTTCCGTCCACAGCGCGCTGGCTGTTCGCTCTATCCCAACTATGGCCATCGTTTGGCGACCGTGTGGTTAAAGGGATGAACTCGTAGTCTTAGCTTTTGCCGTGAGGGCAGGGCACCAGCGGCGAGCATTCTCGGCGGCGCAGTGGTATCCCACCGGATGCAAACACGAATCGTGTCCGGCAACGATGCGGCGTTGAGTTTGCGGATTTGAAACGATCGCGTTAAGATTCAAAAGCAATTCTTTCGTGTGGCCCGCGTCGATCTATGGAAAGTTCGACATACACAAAACGCATCGGGACGAGATAGATGGGGAAGCAATCTGGCAGTTCTCGCAGGACCTGGTGGCTACTCGCGATGCTCGGCGTCCTCGCGGTCAGTTTTCCGTGGGGTTATTCATGGCTTAGACGTGCGAAGGAGAACCTCAAAGCCGACAGGGACGTGATGGAAGATGTCTTGGCTGCCCCTCCATCAGACGGCATTACGAACGCCGGCAATGTTGTCGCTCTGGAGGCCGAGAATGTCCTTGCTGCTGACAAGCAGAAGCACATTTGGGATGCAGAACATGCAACGTTCGCGTTGGAAACCTATTTCGGAACAGCGTTCCAGGAGGCAATCCGAAATCGCGATCGTGCTGCACTGGAGCGATTTTTCGCAGCTGGTGCCGAGATTGCGATGCTACCGCGTTCTGATGGACAGGTTCGCCAGGCTGGGCCAGTACGCGAGGCTCAAGTTGACGCCGAACGCACCGCAACAGAGCGGTCGGATGTGACTGGCTTCGTCGAGAGTTTTTTGCACTCGGTCGCCGCGATCGAAGTTATCGAACAGACGGGTCTTCGTGTTCTCGAACTAGACACGACTGACGGAATGACTTGGGCATCGCGGATTTTGATAAGTTGTCGTGGGAGGACCGCGGACGAAGAACAACAGATTGTCGAGTCCTATCACTCGCTCAAGTTGGCATTCACGGAAGTCGAGGAGGTCGAGTCGGAGGAGCCAATCATCTTAGGTTGGCGCGACGAATCGAGGAGTTCGCGAGTCAGTGAACAGGTTCTAATGTCGGAAGTTACTGAGGCTACGGGCCTTGGCGAGCTTCCACTGCTTGACAACTGGCAGTTGGAGCCAGGGCACACTTCCCAGTATTGGTTCCAGGTTGCCGTTGCCGATTTCAATAAAGACGAGTTTCCCGATATTGCGGTGGCACCTTTTTACGGGTCACCCCTGTTGCTTCGATCCGACCAGTGCCAGCAATTCGTCGACGTCACGATGGAAATGAAGATCAAACGGTGGAAAGTTGATGGTAATCACCTATTGAACTTGGCGACTTGGATTGACTTCGATAACGACTCTTGGCCAGATCTGCTTCTGGGTGATCGCCTTTATCGAAATGTTCAGGGGCAATCGTTTGAAGACGTGACACAGACTTCGGGTCTTCGATTTGGCCATCATGCCATGGGCGCTGTTGTTGCTGACTACGACTGTGATGGGTTGCCTGATCTCTACATCCTGTATCAACACGACCCGGATCGGCCAGCGCCTGCTGGTCCTAGTCCTTGGGTTGGTGATGTCCAGTCGGGTGTTGAGAACCGGCTGTGGCGTAACGAAGGTGGCGGGCACTTTCGGGATGTGACCGAGGAAACGAATGCCAGCGGTGGTGCCAGGCATTCGTTCGCTGCGTCGTGGCATTTCCTGGATGATGATCACTACCCGGATCTTTACATCGCCAACGACTTTGGACAGAACGTCCACTTGCTCAATCGGGGAGACGGCACCTTCGAGGATGTCTCGGAACAGACGGCGACGTCAGACTTCGCAACCAGCATGGGTGCCTGCACGGGAGATCTGAACAACGATGGAAAGCCCGAGATATATATCGCCAATATGTACTCGAAGATGGGGCGTCGGATCATTCGGCATGTCGGAGACAAAGACTACACGGCCGGTATCTTCGAACAAATTCGAGGCTCCTGTGCTGGAAACCGGCTGTACACTTCACGATCTGGAGCAGATCGATTTGACGAAGTAAGCGAATTGGCTGGTGTCAATCAGGTCGGGTGGGCGTATGCACCGACGATGGCCGATTTCAATTCGGATGGGCTTCTCGATATCTACGCGACTACCGGATTTATGAGTTTCGATCGTCGAAAGCCCGATGGTTGAACGTGCTTTTGGCGGGCTGTCGTGTCACAGCCACTCGACCGAAACTGTACGCATCCGCAACTAGGCGAACTCGACGAGGCGGCGGGAGAATTCTGGATCGGGAACCCGTTTCAAATCGCTGCGCAGGGCGAGAACTTGAGCGCCTACGAACGAAACCGTTTGTACCTTAACGTGGATGGAGAATCATTTGTCGATAGCTCCTTCGCCGCTGGCGCTGACATCGACTCCGATTCGCGTTCGGTGATTGCCACGGACTTCAACAACGATGGTGCAATTGATTTGCTGGTCGGATCGGTTGGAGGCGGACCGCTTCGTCTGTTTCTGAATCAAGTTCCGCAACAGAAGCGGTTGCAACTGACCCTGGAAGGAAGGGCCAGCAATCGGTTGGCGATTGGAACTCGCGTCGTCGCACGCATCGGCGACAGGCAGGTCGTACGGGACGTCTTTCCCGTCAACGGATTCATGGGGCAATCGCCTCCTGTTGTTGATCTGGGCCTTGGAGAGGCAGACCGAATCGAGGAACTAACGATCCGTTGGCCTAGCGGCACGGTACAAGTCGTCGAGGATGTGCAGCTTGGCAGTCCCCAGCATCTGGTAGAACCGTCTTCGTCGAACTGATCGAGGGATCGATACGGAACGTAGCACGAAGGGCTCGCTGGCCGTGCCCGATCAGGAATTGAATTGGCGGCTTGCCTTCGGCGAAACCGGTCACTGTAATCCAGCGTATCCAAAACCCGCGTATCTAAAACCCGCGTATCTAAAACCCTTCTGCCACTTCTCGACGAAAAAACCCTCGCAGCAAATATAGCTGCGAGGGTTCGTGATAAGCATTCGTCTCGAAAGAATCCGGAGAGACGTTTACTCGATTGGATCGTCGTCTCCACCTGTGGCGTCTCCACCTGTGGCGTCTCCACTTTCGCCTGCTCCATCTTCGCCTTCTTCCGCTGCTGCCTCTTCGAGGCTCATATCAACATCGTCGATGGGATCCACATCCTCCGATTCCATAACCGGGGGTGGTCCTCCGGGACCACAACCTAACGTAAAGGATGCCAGCGCCAACAGAGACAAAAGTCTTAGTAACTTCATTGGTAACGGTACTCCCAATTCTTACGAGATTAAATCGTTCGTCAATTTACAGCCGAACATTTCTGTTTACTGAACAGATTCGCCACCGCGTATCGTTCCCAGTGCGATCCAGACTGCTTGATCGATGGTGTCGGACGCGAATTGAACCGAAGCATCAGCTCGCTGCGTCAGGCAACCACCTGGATGGAAGCTGCTAGGTTCTTTCACATTTAGCGTCGTGGTGGAGTTGTCATTGTCACATGCTGGGCCGGCATTCGGTCCGACAAATGTGGTGCAGTAGGGACCCCAGAACGCTCGGCCAGATGCCCAGTGACGACCTGCTTGGTCGCTGCTGCCGTTGTTGGTTTGGGAAGGATAACCAGCGAGGCACGTATTGTAATAGGTCTGGATGATCGCAATATGCGCCGGTGTGTTCCTGAATACTCGGCTATATCCACCGAGACCGTGTGTCAGATTCCCCAGGCCAGTGACCCGATACGCCGGATCAATCTTTGTCGAAGTCGAGTCCGCCGGGCCCTGGTTTCTACCCAATCGCGCTTCGGCCATTGAGATCGTGTTTGCTGTTCCATCGGTAATATCGCGGAACTTTACCCAAAATCGCTTATCTGCGAAACCACCTTCACGTCCGGAAGGGGCATTCCAAGTCGACGTGGGACCGTGGGAGAAACAATAAGAAACAGGAGCATGAAGAACCGAGTAATCCGTACTTGAACCGGGGTCGCTGGGGCACGTCATTACTTCGGTCAGCCGAGAGCCCACGTTCCGTTGCCCGCCACTGGTGCCTCGATGCCGGGACACTAGCACGCGATTACTTAGAGCAGCTCCGCCCGGTGCGCCGATATTATCCCAGTAGTACTCCCATCTGATCCTATCCGCCAATGGCTGCTGCTCGACAAACGGGAGCAAGCTCGCCATTCCCGACCAGGCAAACCAACCGCCGGCATGAGCATCCGTTTTTCCGTTACAATTGTCGGTGGAATTTCTCGCACAGTCGCCACTGTCCGAAGGCATTGCCTTGTAAGTGTCGTGGTAGTTGTGCAATGCGATACCAAGCTGCTTGAGCTTGTTGGAGCACTGCATTCGGCGAGCTGCTTCGCGAGCTGCCTGCACCGCAGGGAGCAGCAACGCAACCAAAATCCCAATAATCGCAATAACCACCAGCAGTTCCACAAGGGTGAAGCCGCCGGACCTTCTTCCGCTTCGGTGAGAAAACATTATTGAACCTCCGTTTACGAAAAAAATGAGAAAAAATTAAGCGTCTCCGAATGAGCCGCCACGAGTTGACTATTTTTGACGGATAATCAGCAACTGTCAAGCTTGAGCGGAGTTTAATTGCTTTTTTGATTTAATGGGCACATGTGTAGATAATGGAGCGAATATCCCTCTTGGAAACCTGCTGCGCCCGACGAGCAGAGGTCGGCGCGCTTGCGACAGCAGTGGAATGTTCTTCCTATCTGTCTCGCCTGCTATGTGCGCGGTGTCGCGCGGCGGCAGATTCGTTTCCTTGGCCTGCATATAACTCGGCGAGGAGTTCATGCGCGAATTGGTGGTCCGGCGCATATTTTAACACGCTATTCAGCCATTGGAGCGCCTCTCGTGGCTCACCATATTGAGCGAGCCCCTTGCCGATCTCGTACCGCATATCCGTATCTTCCGGGTGGGAGGCGACGTATTCCCGGTACGCCTTCACACGACTCAATTCCTGACGGGCCGAGGCCGCGAACTGAAAATGTGGCCGCGCTTCGGTGTCGCGACCGGCAAACAGCAGTGCCTTTGCCAAGCCATAACGAGCGTCGTATTCTCTCGGTTTGAGCTGGGCTGCCGGTTCCAGCCAACGCAATGCGTCCGCGCCCTTTCCGGCCTCGACATCGAGTTCGCCGAGCGCCAGAAAACAGCCATAATGGTCGTGGGACAACGCCAGCCCTCGTGAGAACGCTTCCCTTGCATTCTCGATTTCTCCTCGTGCTTTCAAGCACGTTCCGAGTCCCAACAGCGATTCGACCTCTTCTCGCTGTTGCAAAGCAACACGATAGTGATGCACAGCTTGGCGGTAGTTGTGTTGCTTTTGTTCCGCCTTTGCCAGATGCCTGCGAAGGTCGGGGCGCTCCGGAGCCAACGACACGGCCTGGCGAAGCCACTGAGCGGCGTCCACCCAATTCTCTTCATGTTCACGAAGCAGGCCTTGATACAGGAGAGGTTGCGCGTCTTGCGGATAGCTCTGTTGCCAGACATCGAGGACCAACGAAGCTGGGCCGAGTTCGTAGAGTCGGTAGTAACCCTTGACGAGCGCTTCGTAGATTTCGCGGTCATCGTTTCCGGGGTTGGCCAGCAAATCTTGTAGCTCGGGATCGTCGAGCGCAATTTTGCCTGACTCAGCCGCCGTAAGAAGTTGTTCGCGCTTCAGTTTATCTTCAGCGTAACCCAATCCGCGCGCTTCCTTCAGTTCTTTAATGACCTGATCGTAGGCTTCGCGGTGGCGGTGTGCCCGCGCCATGAGAAACGAGGCTTCTGCATTGTTGCCGTAGGATTGCTGGATGATCTGGAGGCGCTGGATCGCAAGTTCCGGGTTTCGGTCGACGATGGCTTGGCGAGCTTGCCGCAGGCGATATCGAAGTACTGTCGGCTTCGCCAAAACAAGACCGCTGACCATCAGCACCGCGCTGGCGATGACGATCGTCTTCGACCGGCGCGACTTGTTTCTCAGCTCACTCATCGATCCGTTTCCGCGGGCGGTTGAAAGACGATTGAATTGCGTTTAGGCCCACGTGGCAGGCCGGAGTGGTAGGCCCAACTAAGGTGCCTTAGGAATAAAGTGCCTTCGGAATTAAGGTGCCTTCGGAATTAAGGTGCCTTCGGAATTGATTGTTGGTTTGTTTCGTTTAACCACAGCTCGATACAGCCTAGCTCAATCGGAGTGGCCGACATGTCCAGTTGGCCGTTGCCGACAAGCAAATCCGTATCCCCGTCCAGATCGCAATCGCTCAGCACGAACGTCGGGTGATGATACCGCCCCGTCTCGAGACGATGTCGTGCGAACACTCCAGATGTCGTTTGCTCGAACCAGACGAGAGAATCCAAATCGCCGCCAATGTGTTGTGAATTGCGAGATTTCGGCGTAATCAACGCACAGGCGGCTACGTCTTGATCGCCGTCTCCATCGAGATCGGCTGCCGCCGCTCGGTAAGCACCGTACAGCGTTCCTAGGTGATGCGGTTCAAATCTCAAGCCGCCTTTGTTTTCGAGCCATCGAATGCCGTGATAGGGTTTCAATATCGAATTATCGAACGTGTCGCCGTTGGACAGGAGAATGTCGAGGTCGCCATCGCGATCCATGTCCACGATCTGAGAGCCGGAGAACCCCCAGGCCGGACTAGGTGCGCGATACAAATCGTGAATCGTGAAAACGAAGTTCGTTTGATGCGAATAGCATCTCACCATCTCGTGGCCTTGGCTGTAAAGCACGATAATTTCGCGGACTCCGTCGCCGTCGAGATCGGCTACGTCGACATGCGAAGCACCGTGCAGACCATCAATCTCGTGCGTCTTGAATTGGGGGATACCTCCTTCGGGCGTCTGGTGTTCGAGAAGCAGCAAGTGCCCAGTAGCATGCCAGCCGAACTCGGCAACGATTATGTCGAGATCACCATCGTCGTCAAAATCCGCTGGCTGTACGTCCGCCACGCGACCGAGCCCATCGGCAAGCGTGAACTGCTCGAAGGTTTGGTCCGCTCGCTGGCGAAGCCACGCTACACTGCCGAGATTATGGTCCAACGCGAGGAACGACCCCAGGTTCGCGACGACCAAATCAGCTCGACCATCGGCATCGAGATCAGTGACTTCAACGTGGGCTGGATTGGCGACATCCGCCACCGATTGCAGCGAGGGATTCGACGCTTCGACGTTCCCAAGCAAAATCTTACCGAGCAGCATGTCGCAAACGATCACTTCAGGCCGCTCGTCACCGAGTACGTCGGCGACCTGGATGTTCGAGACGACCGGTGCCGGGGAAGTTGCTTGGATGCTGATCGGGTGTTGTGAAAAAGGCGAACGTTTTGATTGCGCAAGCTCGTCTTGAACATTCGCAAAAGTGAACTCCTCTGGTGCTCGCTGCTCGTACCATTCGACAAGAGCTTCCGGATCGACTCGCCATTTAACCGTTCTGCCATAGCCCGACTGCCTGAACATCTCCCAGATCGTTTCCTGCCACGCACTTCGGGGAAGCACGTCAGGTGTCGGGAACTGGTGGCAGTGCGAACAGATCTCTCGGATTTTCGGTTCGTCTTCGTCGGTCAACGCTACCAGTCCGTCGTTGGGATCCAGCGACAGTTCGTCTGTCGATATGTCGCGTCGCGACGGGAAGAGCGAGTTGAACAATGCCACCACCGCGAATCCTGCCACTAGCAAGCTAATCGCCGTCCGTACGAGGGTCCGACGGTTTGTTAGGCGATTGGTTGCCGCAGAGGGATCATTCGGTTTCGGAGAATCACCGGGCGAACTCTTGCTGATTTTGCGATTTGCCCGCTTGCGATTCATATTATTCCCTCGGGTGGTGCCATTGTGGCCATCACTCTATTTTGGCCATCACTCTCCGAGTGATGAGCGCTCGTCACTCGGAGAATGACGGCTACTTTCGTGTCGTCCTGCTCGTCTCACCTTTGATTCGAGGAGATGCACGTCGCGAATTCAGGTTAACTCGATATTTCCGCAGTCGGTAGTCCGCGTGTCCCATCACTTGTTACGATAGGCATCGGCGATCGTCATCCGACCATCATACCTGACCACAATAAATGGGAATTTCGAGATGCGAGTTAGCTTGTTGTTGTTGGTGTTCCTCGTTCAGTCTTGTGTGCTCTCGAAAGGCGCAGCCGCAGAGCCGCAACGTCCCAACTTCGTTGTTATCTTCTGCGATGATCTTGGCTATGGCGACCTGGCTTGCTTTGGTCATCCAACGATTGCGACGCCGAACCTGGATCGGATGGCTGCCGAAGGGATGAAGTTCACACAGTTCTATGCGGCGGCCCCGGTCTGTACACCGAGTCGCGCCGCGTTGATGACTGGACGCCTGCCGCTGCGAAACGGAATGTGCAGCAACAAACGTCGTGTCCTGTTCCCCGATTCGAAGGGTGGCATCCCCGCCGAGGAAATCACGATCGCCGAGGCACTTCAGGCGAACGGCTATGCGACGGCTTGCGTTGGTAAATGGCATCTAGGGCATTTGCCACAGTACCTGCCGACCAGCAATGGCTTCGATTTCTACTTTGGCATTCCGTATTCCAATGACATGGACCGCGTGAACGATGCTCCGAAAGGTCGCGCGCCGTTTTGGGACCCCAAGACCGAGTATTGGAATGTGCCGCTGATGCGGAATTCAAAGATCATCGAACGACCAGCAGATCAAACAACGATCACTCGCCGTTACACCGAAGAAGCCACGAAGTTCATTCGTGACAACAAAGATTCTCCCTTCTTTCTGTACTTACCTCACAGCATGCCGCATGTCCCACTGTTTCGCTCGCCTGAATTCGAGGGTAAGAGTCGGCGCGGTTTGTTCGGAGATGTGATCGAAGAGGTTGATTGGAGCGTTGGGCAAGTTCTCGATACGCTGCGCCAGTTGGAACTTGATGATAACACGCTCGTATTCTTCACCAGTGACAATGGGCCATGGTTGATCTTCGACGAGCAAGGTGGTTCGGCTGGCCTGCTTCGGGATGGCAAAGGCAGCACTTGGGAGGGTGGCATGCGCGAGCCGACGTTGGCGTGGTGGCCGGGGCAAGTCAAGCCGGGCAGCATCAGCCGTGACGTTGGCAGCACGATGGACATCTTCGCCACACTTCATGCGCTCGCCGGCGTCGACTTGCCGACCGACCGAGTTCTCGACAGTCACGACCTGACCCCTGTATTGCGTGGTGCGGGCGCGAGCAGCCGAGAGGCGTTGTTCTACTATCGCGGCTATCAGCTCATGGCGGTCCGTAAGGGCCCCTGGAAGATGCATCTCATGACGCAAGATGCCTACGGTCCCGCTTCTCGCGAGGCGAAGAAGCATGGCCCCCCGTTACTGTTCAATTTAGAACATGATCCAGGTGAGCAGACAGATATCGCTGCTAAACACAGCGACGTTGTGGAATCGCTTCAAGCCAAGGTTTCGATGCACCTGGGAGCACTTGTCTCCGCCGAGTCGCAGCTCGAGAGCCGATGACAAATCTAATTCGAAACTGCCGGTTACGGTTCCCTCGTAAGGGTTGTATCGAAAAAGAATCGGAAACGCACACTTTGGGGTGAAAAACTCGGAGTGATGTGTTAGGCTTGCCGTTAACGCTAATCGCTTGAGCCCGTGTCTGGGCTTGTGACTCTCGTCCCAAAGCCAAAGCTGTTTTCGGCGAGTCCGCTACTTCAACCATTTAAGGGTGTCGATGACGCCCCACACTGTTTTTCAATATCACATTTATCGATCGCTATTAAGGAGTCGTTGATGCACAGTTTTTGGAAGTCGTTGGTGTTGGTTGTGGTTGTTTTTTGTGCTCCCGTTCTCTTTACCGGATGCGGCCCTTCACAGGTATCCGATGAGGAAGCGGCAAAGACAGCCGCCCCAGAAGAAGATCCTGCTGAAGACGCTGATGAGGATGAATCGGGAGATGGTGGCGAGTCCGAGGATGGAGACTCCGATGGTGAATAGAGGCCTCGAAGCATTCCGAAGTGACGAACTCTGAAAATCTTAGAATACACGTCCGTCGTCGGACGATTATCTTATGTTTTTTTCTTACTAGTTTTCCGGAGGTGATTAATCATGAAGAGATTCTCGAAACGACCAGGCTTCACACTCGTGGAGTTGCTGGTGGTAATCGCCATTATTGGTATTTTGGTAGCATTGCTGCTGCCTGCGGTACAGGCCGCTCGTGAGGCCGCACGGCGCATGCAATGCACGAACGCATTGAAGCAGTTGGGGTTGGCCTGCCACAATTACCACGACACGTACAAGACGTTGCCACCCGGTTACTTGCAAAAGCCACCAATCGCTGGCAACGGAAATGGTCCTACTAACACATCGTTTTGGGGGTGGGGTGCGTTTATCCTACCTTGGATGGAGCAACAACCACTGCATGACACGTTGGACGTGGGCAACACACACTTGCATGTCGCCGTTGTCGATCCGGTCTTGCAGCCATTCTTTCAGGAAGGTATCAGCACCTACCGGTGCCCGTCGGATGTTGGTCCTTCCCTTAACAATGAAAACGGCTTTACTTTGGGGCCTGGGAACAATGCCAGTCGGATCCCCACCGCAACTTCCAATTACGTTGCCAATAACAGTTCCCGCAATACCAACCTTCGCAATAACGGCTTCTTACGTCAGGCTTATGCGGGAGTGTTTTCACGCGACGTTTCGTTGAAGTTCCGCGACATTCTGGACGGAACTTCGAATGTTGTCATGCTCGGTGAACGCAAGTGGCAATTCCAAGACCCCAATGGCCTAATTCGCCGCATCGGCGCGGCCAATGTGTTCGGTATTCGGCGGGACAACAGCAATTGTTCAGGACGTATGAATGTTCTCGCAAGCGGACGTTCCAAGATTAACTACGATAATCCCAATACGTGTCGTGGCAGGTACGGCTATTCAAGCTTCCATCCCGGTGGAGCGCAATTCGTACTCTGTGATGGCAGCGTGCAGTTCGTTCCCGATACGGTCGAAAATGACAGCCAGATATTCCCACAAGCTGGGGACGTGCAGTTCCGTACCAACGCTGGTGGAAATCAAGTTGACACGGTTTGGGAACAGATACTTTGCCGACAGGACGGAGAGCCCGTCGTGTTCCCATAATCATTGCTGCTATAGACTTTAATGACACGAACGGTGCGGATCACAACCTCGATCCGCACCGTTTTTCTTTTCTTGATTGCGGTCCATCGGGCCGCACCGAGGCCAGATTCCCGACACACACCCACCGGTTGCCAGCGCTCAATACGTATGCCACGATGACCGGCTTGCTGCTTCACCCTCCTGACTAGCTAGAGAATGAAATACGGTCACGCCATGCCAGCCTTTTCTGAAGTCAAGAAGATCCAATACGAAGGTCCCCAGTCGAAGAATCCGCTTGCCTTTCGTTGGTACAACGAAGATGAGGTGATCGAAGGAAAATCGATGAAGGAGCATATGCGATTCTCGGTGACGTACTGGCATACGTTTCGCGGGACTGGCAGCGATCCGTTTGGGGCCGAAACCATGGTTCGTCCCTGGGAAGACGGAACGGACTCCGTCGAAAATGCTTGCAATCGGGCACGCGTGGCAATTGAATTTATCGAGAAAATCGGCGCGCCCTACTACGCGTTTCATGATCGTGACATAGCTCCCGAGGGAGCGACGCTGGCCGAGAGTAACAAGAATCTCGACGCGGTGGTCGCTGTGTTAAAAGAGGAACAGGAACGTACGGGCATCAAGCTGTTGTGGGGCACGGCAAACATGTTCAGCAACCCGCGTTACATGCACGGTGCTTCGACCAGTTGCAACTCGGACGCCTTCGCTTATGCGGCCGCCCAGGTGAAGAAGGCGCTTGAAGTAACCAAGGAACTTGGCGGCGAGAACTATGTTTTCTGGGGTGGTCGCGAAGGCTATCAGTGCCATTACAACACCGACATGAAGCGAGAGCTGGATCACCTCGGTCAGTTCTTCCACATGGCCGTCGACTACTCGAACGAGATCGGTTTTGACGGCACGTTTCTGATCGAGCCGAAACCGAAGGAGCCGACCAAGCATCAATACGACAGCGATGCTGCGGCCTGCATTAACTTCTTGCGCGCGTACGACTTGACCGAGCGATTCAAGCTGAACATCGAGACTAACCACGCGACGTTGGCCGGTCACACAATGATGCACGAGTTGGACTACGCAGGCCATCAAGACTTGCTCGGCTCGATCGATGCCAACACGGGTGACTTGATGTTGGGATGGGATACGGATCAATTCCCAACGGATTACTATCTCACCACACAAATCATGTTGATGTTGCTCAAATACGGCGGCGTTGCGCCGGGCGGCGTGAACTTCGATGCCAAAGTTCGGCGCGAGAGCTTTGAGCCGCTCGATCTATTCCACGCTCATGTCGGTGGAATGGATGCGTTCGCGCGCGGGTTGAAAGTCGCCGCAGCGATTCGAGCGGACGGCGAACTTGCCGGATTCGTCAAGGACCGCTACAGCAGCTGGGACACGGGCATCGGCGCCGAAATCGAAGGCGGCAAAGCGGACTTCAAGTCGCTGGAAGCCTACATGCTTGAAAAGGGCGAAGTTTCGCCGAATCAAAGCGGTCGCCAAGAGATGCTCGAGCATCTGATCAATCGCTACCTGTAGCCATCACGCTCCGAGTGATGAGCCCCAATCGCAGCCCTTCCTCAGAAACTCGCCGGTTCGCGTTTTAAGTTAGCTCTTACGCCAGCCTGGAAACGCGGAGCGTATGTCTGCTCTGCGGGCTCATCACTCGGAGCGTGATGGCTACGGATTCGTGTCACGAGGCGCTTGCTTCTGGAGATCCGAACCTCGATAATTGCGACCAGTGGATTCCGGTCTTTCTGCCGATTGATGATCTGTTTGGCCAGTACTCGAAGGAGCAAGACATGCGAGCGAAGTTGTTGGTAATCTGTACAGTTCTCGTCGCGGTAGTAGCGGTGTCCACCGTCAATGCAGCCGATTGGGGATTGAAGAAAGGAAACGCTGACTTAAAGTCGGCTGGGCCTTTGGCGTTCGGACCCGATGGGATCTTATTGGTCGGAGATACGAAGGCCGCCACGGTTTTTGCGATCGACACGGGCGATGCTTCCGGCGAGCCCGGTAAGGTTAGCTTCAGCATCAAAGCGCTGAACGAAAAAGTGGCCGATGCGGTCGGAGCAGGATCACAAAGCGTCAAGATCAACGATATCGTCGTGAATCCGGCTAGCGGCAATGTCTATGTTTCAGCAATTGCCAACGGAAAAGCAGCTCTCGTTCGAGTTGATGGCGCGGGCGACCTAAGCAAAGTCAAGCTTGAGGGCGTCGGTGTCGCAAAGGTCGCTTTACCGAATGCTCCCGAAGACAAAGTCGTTGGGCAAGGCCGTCGTCGTGGTAATCCTCGCGACGAGTCGATTACGGACCTGGCTTACAGCGATGGCAAAGTCTTGGTTTCTGGAGTCTCGCCCAATCCTTCCGGCGGACGAACGCTGTCGACCGTGCGTGAACTTCCGTTCCCCCTCACGTCTGCAGACTCGGGTGTCAACGTCGAGATCTTTCACGGTGCCCATGGCGGCCTGGAAAATTATTCCACGGTGCGTACATTCGTGCCTTTTAACATCGACGGAAAACCGAGCTTGCTGGCTGGTTTCACCTGCACGCCGCTCGTTCGTTTCGACGTCAAGAGCTTGAAGTCCGAGAAGCCGGTTCGTGGCACGACGGTCGCCGAACTTGGCAACCGCAATCGTCCTTATGACATGATCGTCTACGAGAAGGACGGCGAGAGTTGGTTACTGATGGCCAATAGCGCTCGCGGTGTGATGAAGATCAGCACGAATGACATCGGTCGTAGTAAAGGCATCACCGAACGAGTTGGAGGCGGCGGTCTTGCGGGACAGACTTACGAGACGATCGAAGAGCTAAAAGGCGTTGTTCAACTCGATCAGTTGAACGACAGCCACGCGATCATCCTCGTCCAGAATGAAGGTGGTTCGCAGGACTTGGCAACGGTAGCCTTGCCGTAGTCGAATCGATTTCTGTAATATCGACAACGACCCGGCGTCTTGAGATTGCTTGAGACGCCGGGTTTTCTTTTGCCCTTCGTGGTTCTAACGCCCAACACGACGCCACGCTGTATGCAACTCGTCCCACGATTCAGTCGGCTGCGTTCTCGATGCAATAGAGATGCCGCGAGGTGCGCAGGAACAACTGGTTCCCAACGATCGCTGGCGAAGCATCCATTGGTTCCGCCAATTTGTTGATGGCTAGGACTTCAAGTTCTCGACCGTGGCGAATCACGACCGTAGTACCTTCGCGGTCGGTGAAGTAAATGCGCCCTGCGGTCGCGACGGGCGACGCGTAAACATTCTTCATCTCGGGCAGTCGCTGTTGGGCGAAGATCGGCGTGCCCGTTCCGATGTCCAGACACGATAAGACACTTGTGTTGGTACGCGTGAAGTAGATGTGGTTTTCATAGATGATCGGTGACGGAACGTAAGGAGTTCCCGATCGGTGGTGCCAGAGGACGTTGTCCGTGTCGGTGATGTCTCCCATTGCAGTCAGCGGAATCGCCAACGCAGCAGAACTGCGATACCCGCTCATGCAGAATACCGTCTCGCCCGCCAAGATGGGCGACGGAATCGCGTTAACCGACTGGCCACCGCATTGCCAAATCACTTTGCCGGTTGCAAGGTCATAGCTTCGCGCGCGGTTGGTGCCGTTCGTAATGACTTGTGTGCGGCCCGCGTGTTCGACGATCAGCGGTGTCGCCCAGGAAGTCGGTTCGTCGCGATCGGCTTTCCATTTCGTCTTGCCAGTGGTCGCGTCGAGTATCTCGATGAACGATTGATCTTCGTGATCCCAGTTGATGACCAGCGAGGCGCCGTGAATCACCGGCGAAGTCGCTTCGCCCCAACCGTACCGAGTTCGCATATCGCCGAGATCGCGGCTCCAAATCAGTTGACCGCCCAGGTCGTAACAGTAGATCCCGCGAGACCCGAACGACACATAAAGCCGCTCGCCATCGGTCGTTGGCGAGGCTGATGCAAAAGTGTTTGTCGAGTGCCGTCCTTCGTGTGGGACCGCTTCGCAGGCGACTTGCCGCCAGACTTCCTTGCCCGTGACGAGATCGAGGCAAAGCACGGTGTATTGGAAATAGGTTCCCGGTGGTTTTGTCTTTGCATCGGGATGAAGTTTTGGCGGCTCGTCGGCGACTCGATCGGTTGGGATCGCCGAAGCGAGGAACACGCGCCCTGCCCAGATGATTGGTGTGGCGCTTCCTTCACCCTGCAGCTTCGCCTTCCATTTCACATTCGTTGTTTGGTCCCAATGCACGGGCGGCACGCCGGAGGTAGAAACACCGTTCGCGTTGGGGCCTCGCCAATGGTGCCAATTCTTCTCTCGTGAAGAACGAAAGTCATCGGCTTGTGCAGCGCCGATCAGCGGTCCGATACCGCTCAGCAAGATAACAACCTTCACGAACCATCGCATGGCACTGTCCCTCTGTAATCAGTCTGTTTGACGCATCGGATATCGCTGATTGTACAAAAACCATGCTCCACCAGTGAAGCGGCAATAGCAAGTAGCATGGGACCAGCTATAATCGACCGACAGAATTGGGCAATGGAAAATGGGTGTTCCAGCAAGATGGAAGCGGAGACTTAACAAGTGCCGACCGGTGACGAAGCTATCCACGGATTGCGCGAAGCGCTAAAGGTCTCGCCCGATAACGTGCCGTTACGAATTCACTTAGCGGACAGCCTCGCGGGATTCGGGCGATTCGACGAAGCCGAGGACGAGTTCCGAGCGGCTTTGGCGCTGTCGCCTGACGACACGAGCGTGAAGCTAGGCCTGGCCAACGTCTACCTCCAGCAGGACAAGACCAGCCAAGCCGCCGTGATCGTCGAAGACCTCTGCCACAAACGTGATACTCCTGCTAGAGCCTACGTACTCTATGCGAAGCTGCTCCTGCGTGAGGGCGATGTCAGCAACGCGGTCGCGCAATACAAGTTGGCTTTGGAGGAAGATCCCGAGTCGGCTGACCAGCAACTCGGCGAGCTGCTCGGAGTTGGCGAGGGCTACGAAGAGGGGGAAGTCTTCGAAGGTCGCGTTCGCGAGTCTTCGCAGTCCGAAGAATCGGGACTGAATGTCGAGGTCGAACGGCCGGAGATTACGTTTGCCGACGTTGGGGGCATGGAAGCGGTGAAAGAGGAGATCAGCATGAAGATCCTCTATCCGCTCCAGCATCCCGAGATGTACGAGGCGTATGGGAAACAAGCTGGTGGCGGCATCTTGATGTACGGTCCTCCGGGCTGTGGCAAAACGTATCTGGCTCGCGCAACGGCCGGCGAGATTGGCGCGGGGTTTATTTCCGTTGGCATCAGCGATGTGCTGGATATGTGGACCGGCCAAAGCGAACGCAACCTCTCGGAACTCTTTCAGCAGGCTCGCTATAACAAACCGTGCGTCTTGTTCTTTGACGAAGTCGACGCACTCGGCGGACGGCGGAGTGATATGCAGAGCGGCAGTGGGCGGCAACTGATCAATCAGTTTCTTTCCGAGATGGATGGCGTCGATCGCTCGAACGACGGCGTGCTTGTTCTTGCCGCGACTAACGCGCCTTGGCATGTCGATCCTGCCTTTCGTCGCCCTGGCAGATTCGATCGGATCCTGTTTGTGCCGCCGCCCGATAACGAAGCCCGATCGGGAATCTTGCGAATCCACTTGCAGAACAAACCGCAAGAGGCCATCGACTACAACCAGATCGCGAAGAAAACAGACAGCTTCTCGGGCGCGGATGTGAAAGCGATCATCGACCAGGCGATCGAAGCGAAGTTGCGCGAGGCGATGAAGCTGGGCGTGCCCAAGCCACTGACGACCAAAGACTTATTGGCCGCCGCCAAGTCGCTTCGTCCCACGACGCGCGAGTGGTTTTCAACGGCTCGCAACTATGCGTTGTATTCCAATCAAGGCGGCGTGTACGACGACGTTTTGAAGTATCTCAAAATGTGAGCGACCCGCGACCGTGAATCCACGCCTTCAGCGAGCATTGATGTTGCTCGAGCAATCTCGCGACGAACTCGCCGAGCAAGAGTTGCGCCAAGTCCTTGCTGAGTCGCCGGAAGACGCGATGGCTCACGCCGTGTTAGGCATATGCCTGTCGCAGCGCAAGCAGTTCGCGGAGGCTTCGCAGGAAGTCGAGTCGGCAATTCATCTGGCTCCCGAAGAACCGTTCGCTTTCTATGCCAACGCGATTGTACTGGAGAAACGGAATCGATTTGCCGAAGCGGAAGCCGCTATCAGCGAAGCGATCGGGATGGACCCGTATCAGCCGCATTACTTTGCTCAGCTATCGCAGCTGCAATACTCGCAACGCCGGTGGCGCGATGCGTTGGAGTCGTCGGAACAAGGATTGGCGCTCGATCCCGAAGACGCCAATTGCACGAACCTTCATGCGATGGCGTTGGTTAAGCTCGGCCGCAAAATCGAGGCCGGTGATGCTATCGAGACGGCATTGAAACGTAATCCCGAAGACGCCTTCTCGCACGCCAACATGGGTTGGTCGCTGATGGAACGCGGTGAACATGAAAAGGCGATGGAGCACTTTCGCGAGGCACTGCGATTGAATCCTGAATTGGAATGGGCGCGTGCCGGAATCATTGAAGCGATGAAGGCACATTACTTCCTCTACCGGATCATGCTGAACTGGTTTCTGTGGATGATGAAGCTGACTCACAAGAATCAGTGGGGCGTTCTGATCGGAGCGTATATCGGTTTCCAGGTGTTAGTGCGCACCAATGCAAAGCATCCAGAGTGGGCGATGTGGTTGATGCCGTTGATCATCGCCTACGTTACATTTGCCTTAATGACGTGGCTGGCGTCTCCCTTGTTTAATTTGGTGTTAAGGCTAAATCGGTTCGGGCGACTGGCGCTGTCTCGAGAACAAATCATTACTTCGAATTGGGTGGGTGCCGGTGTCGTTGGCGCGCTGGCGTGTGTTGTTCTTCACTTTGCGCCCGGAGTGACGGGAGCCCTGCTCGGCGCGCTTGCCTTTGTCTTTATTGTCTTTCCACTTTCGCGATTCTACGATTGCGATTCAGGCACGCCGCGCACGTGGATGGTCGTTGTGATCGTGGTCATGGCGATCATTGGGTTCTTTACCGCCTTTCCCGCAATGATTAGCGAGTTCGCACCGGAACCTGTCATGCTGTTATTGGCATTGCCATTTCTGGCGTGTAGCAAACTATTTATTTTTGCAGCGTTGGGAACGCAGATCGCCGTCAATGTACTCGTTCAAATGACGCCCCGTTCCTGATTCGATTTCAACAACATGTAAGAGGAGTCGAGATGAGCCTTCAACCTGACCCACGCGCCGGATCGAAGCTAGGACGTCGAGAACTGTTTTCCTACTCGGCGGCATTTGGTACGGCGTTCTTAGCTCGTCAAGGACTAGCCGAACAGGACGACACCACAAAGCCGGTCAAGCTGGCGGACGAGAACGCCGTGCCTAAACGCTATACCATGAAAAAGTCGATCAACTTGTGGGCGTTTCCCTATCCCGACAAGATGAACCTGACCCAGTGCCTACAGCTGGCGAAGGACGCTGGCTTCGATGGCATTGAATTGAACTACGATCTCGTCAACGATCTGTCGCTGAATTCTGGCACCAAAGAATTTCACGACATTCGCCGCGAGGCCGAGCGAATCGGAATTGCGATCAGCGGAGTCTGTTCGTTTCTGTTCTGGCCTTATCCGCTAACCAGCAACGATCCTGCGGAGCGCGCGCGTGGCATGGAGTTGGCCGCGAAGATGACTCAGGCCGCTCATGATCTTGGCACGGAGAATCTGCTTGTCGTGCCGGGTGCCGTGCATATGCCCTGGCGCGAGGATCATGATCCAACACCAAACGACGTCTGTGATCGACGAGCCCGCGAAGCGATCGGCAAGTTGTTGCCCCAAGCGGAGAAGTTGAAGGTTCATATGAACATGGAGAACATCTTCTTTAATGGTTTCCTATTGTCGCCCGGCGAGATGATGGACTTCGTTGACAGTTTCGATAGCGAGTACGTTAATGTTCACTTTGATACCGGCAACATCATGGAGTATCAATTCCCCGAACACTGGATCTCGATTCTTGGCAAGAGAATCAAGAACGTACATCTGAAGGAATACACCAAGAAGAGCAGCGATCATACGCTGGAAGCTTTCCGCCCGCTGCTGGACGGCACGACGAATTGGCCAGCGGTTTTAGAGGCGTTCGAGGACGTCGGCTATGACGAATACTTAACGTTCGAGTATTTCCATCCCTATCAGCACCATCCCGAGGCGCTAATCTATCAAACGTCCGATTCGTTAGATCGGATGTTAGGCCGAAAAGCGTAGGGTGCCGGCGAAAGCCGCACCAAGATAACTACGTCCCCAATCCCAACTTACCGATCTGATAATAAACTTCGACCGCTTTCTCCAACTGCTCAATTGCAAGCCATTCATCCTTCGTATGCGCTTGCTCGATCGAACCGGGACCAAAGACGATGGTCGGGCATCCGATCGCGTCAAACGCCGGCCCATCTGTCCCGTAAGGAACGCCAATCAGCTCGCCCGGCGAGTCTTGGTCGGAGGCAACGCGGCTAACGGTCGCTGCTAGTTCGGCATTCGTGCCATCGGCGAGCCCACCCGAGGCGATGTATGGATCGTCGTGCGTGACGGGGACAGACTCGTCCAGCTTCGCCGCGAGATAGTCAATCACGTGTTGCCGAGCGGCGAGCGGATCTTCGCCAGGCAAGACACGCCGATCGATCTCAATGACGCAGGCATCAGGAACTGTGTTTACGCTGATGCCCCCAGAGACAATGCCAACGCTGATCGTCGGGCCACCGAGCAAACGATGCTCGCCAAGTGTCGGCGCAACGTCACGTGCGTACTCCTCGAGGTGCTGCAGTACGCGAGCCATGTGATAGATCGCGTTGTCGCCCAGGTGAGGCGTCGAGCTGTGACACGCCCGTCCGGCGGTGTGAATGTGCCAGCGAACAACGCCCTTATGGGCAACAACAACATTGAGTAGCGTCGGTTCCGCGACGATGACCGCATCAGGTTTGCGCAGAACAATCGTACTTTCACCTTTATCCCAAAGCGACGCCATATTTGTTGCGCCGCTGTATCCATGTTCTTCGTTCACCGAACACGCCATCACGATTGTCGGCATTCCCGCCGGGCGATCTTCGGCAAGCCGCGACACAGCAGTCAGCATCGCCGCCATTCCGCCTTTGATGTCGCACGATCCGCGACCGTAGATTCGTCCATCGCGGACGTTCGGCTCCCAGGGTGGAATTGTCATGCCGTTGACCGGGACCGTGTCTTGATGCGCCTCGAAGACGATTACCTGATCATTTCCGTCGAGTCGCGCGACGATATTGCTTCGCTTCGGCGCCACTTCCTGACGCTCGAACGGAAGCCCCATCTCGCTGAAGATTCTCTCCAGTCGATCCGTCATTCGATATTCGTAGAACTCGTCTCCCGAATCATCTTGGCCCATTGGGTTCACGCTTGGGGTAGCAACAAGGTTGCGTAACGTTTCAACGACATCCAGAGGCATCACCGACTCCTCAATTTTGGGGACAACTTCATCGCGAATCTCGATCGGGCATTGTAGCGGGCGCAGAGGCCTTGTTGTGATTAAGAATGTAAGGCGAAAAAAATGTCACAACAATCTGGAGAATATAGTTGCAATTCGTACAGTTAGTAGTTAAATGTATACCCTGCAAGGCAGGGGCATACTTGCCTTGTGATTAGACCTCCGTAGGCACCTGCCCCGCTTACGGAGGTCGTTTCACTTTCGAACGGTGGTTTGCCGCTCCGTGGGCGGCGGGTGGCAGGCAAATCGGCGCACGATGTCCAGTACCTTGACCGTGAATCTGAGCAGCGATACGATGCTGCTTGAATTGGCTGCAGGAAACAGCTGATTTTTATTTCCCCGACATTGTGATAAGATTCACAAAGTATTCCGTCTTCCGAACTAATCGCCTTAATAACAAGAGGTTATGGAAAACCTTCTCCTCCCACTTTTTCTCTTCGCCGCCTGTGCCACCCTACTTTCGGTAGGTGTGCTAATTCTGGGCAATTTGCTCGGCCCAAAGAGGACTGGGCGGGTGAAAGAGATGCCGTATGAAAGCGGTATGGACCCGATACACGACGCACGACGTCGTTTCGACGTCCGTTTCCATTTGGTCGCCATTGCGTTTCTGCTGTTCGATGTCGAGTTGCTGTTTCTCTATCCGTGGGCGGTTGCAAACAAGAATCCTGATGGATTGAAGAGCATCGCCAACGCGAACCCTGATTTCAGCCTAACGGTGGTATTTGCCGAAGTGATGGTTTTCATCGCTTTGCTGACCGTCGGTCTTGCCTACGCTTGGCGGAAAGGCGTGTTTCGATGGCGATAGAACTGCCGGAAAACGTTGTTGTCAGTAAGTTGGATTCGTTGGGAAGCTGGTGTCGTAAGAACAGTCTCTGGCCAATGCCCTTTGCGACAGCTTGTTGCGGGATCGAGCTGATGGCCACAGGCGCGAGCCGTCACGATCTCGCTCGGTTCGGTGCGGAAGTATTTCGGTTCAGCCCTCGTCAGTGTGATCTAATGATCGTTGCTGGGCGAGTTGCCATGAAGATGCTGCCCGTGTTGCAGCGAATTTGGCAACAGATGCACGAGCCGAAGTGGTGCATCTCGATGGGAGCCTGTGCATCGACGGGCGGTGTCTTCGATACCTATGCAGTCGTTCAAGGAATCGATCGGTTCATTCCGGTCGACATGTACGTGCCTGGATGTCCTCCTCGGCCTGAGCAACTAATTCAAGCGATCATCGACCTGCAGGACAAGATTCAAGCGGAAGGCACGATCGAAGGGCACGAGTTCAATACGCTTGCTCGGCAGCAGCAGAAGCGTGCCTTGATGGAGTTGCCGATTATTCAGACGCCGCAGTTAATTCTGCCACAACGACAAGGAGCGAACTGACGATGTCGACCCTGTCGGATGTTTTGTCGGCTCTCAAGGATCGGTTCGCGGAAGTCACGCACAGTGAGTTTCGCGGTCAGACGCGTGTCGTCGTTTCGCAGTCGCGGTGTTTCGACGTAATGAGTTGTCTAAAGAATGAACACGGCTTTGACATGCTCGTCGATGTGACGTGCGTGGACTATTTGAGTTTTCGTGATGCGACCGATCGCTTTGGGCTCGTGTACGTGCTTGCAAGCACGGAAGACAATTTAGGGCTGACCATTCGTGTCATGTTAAACGAGCCCGAATTGACGGTCCCTTCGGTAGTGCCCTTGTGGGAAGGTGCGAACTGGATGGAGCGTGAAGTGTGGGATATGTTCGGGATTTGCTTTGCAGGGCATCCCGATCTGCGACGCATCTTATTGCCCGAAGAATTCGCGGCGCATCCGCTTCGCAAGGACTACCCGCTGCAAGGACGTGGCGAGCGACATAACTTCCCCGTACTCACGCGGTCGGAAGCCTAATTGGAAATTGGTCCATCGGATTGGTCATTGAAGCGAAAGCTTGACACATATGGCGACCACAGCCTCACCAACACGGCCTGACTTCGCGGAGAATGCTCGCGAAGAGGACTATCTGTGGACGTTGAACTTTGGTCCGCAGCATCCAGCCACGCATACGACGCTAAGGATCGTGTTGAAATTGGACGGCGAGCGGGTCGTTGATGCGATTCCCGACATCGGCTACTTGCATTCGGGGTTCGAGAAGATTGGCGAGCATCTGGATTACAACCAGTATGTGACCGTCACCGACCGCATGAACTACATCTCGCCGATGGCCAACAATGTCGCTTGGCATCATGCGGTGGAATCATTGCTCGGCATCGAGCTGACGCCACGCTGTAAATACATTCGCGTGATTATTTCCGAGTTGGCGCGGATCAGCGACCATCTGTTGAGCACTGGAGCGATGGGCCTTGATACCGGTGCGTTCACTTTCTTCTTGTACGCGTTCTATCAGCGCGAGAAGATCTACGACATCTTCGAGACGCTTTGCGGTGCCAGGTTTACGAACAGCTACACGCGAGTTGGTGGTGTGATGCACGATATCACGCCCTTGGTCGTCGAGAAGATCCGCTCGTTCATGAAAGACTTTCCAAAGACGCTCGACGACATGGAGAAGCTGCTCAATCGCAATCGCATCTTCGTCGATCGTACGAAAGATGTCGGCGTGTTGACGAGGGAAGAGGCGATCAATCGCAGTTGTACGGGGCCGATCGCGCGGGCAAGTGGTGTGACTCGCGATGTACGAAAAGATCAGCCTTATCTCGGCTACGAGGACTTTGATTTCAAGGTTTGTTGTGCGAAGGCTGGGGATTGCTTCGCTCGGTATTACGTGCGTATGGCGGAGATGCGAGAGAGCTTAAAGATTCTGGAGCAGGCCGTGGAGAACATCCCCGCTGGACCGGCCAATATCGGTGTTGATGAGCGAACTACGCTGCCAACAAAGCAGCAGGTCTACCAGACAATCGAAGGCACGATTACGCACTTTGAGCTAACGATGGCGAACCGCGGGTTCGAAGTGCCTTGTGAAGAAGTCTATGCTGCGACGGAGACCGGCAATGGCGAGCTTGGCTTTTATATCGCAGGCGATGGTAGCGATGTCGCGTATCGAGCTCGTTGCCGACCGCCCTCGTTCATTCACTTTGCAGCGTTCCCGCATTTGATTCGCGGGCATACGCTGAGCGACATCGTGGCGGTACTTGGCAGCCTGAACATCATTGCAGCCGAGCTAGATAGGTGACTTTGGTCGAAATGACCCAGTGGCGAATAACGAATGACCAATGAAGAACGCATCCTGACCGACGAAATGATCGCCGAGATCAAGGCGTTCTTTCCTCGTTATCCGTCGCTGCAAGCGGTGACGTTGCCGGCGTTGCATGTTGTCAACAAACGTTTGCGGCACGTTCCGTTGCAGGCGGTTGTCGAAATCGCGAAGTTGTTGGAACTCAGTCCGGCTCAGGTGCAAGACACGCTCACGTTTTACGGGTTCTTCAAACAAGACGAGCCGCACGGTCGTGTTCGTGCATGGGTCTGTCGATCTATGAGTTGTCATCTCCGAGGCGCGGATGAACTGCTAGAGCATATGTGCGAAAAGGCTGGCGTCGAGCCGGGTGGCACGACAACCGACGGCGCGTTGACATTGGAATTTGGCGAGTGTCTTGGCGCGTGTGAGTTCGCGCCGTGCGTCTTAGCGAATGAAACGTTGCATAAGTGTGTGACCAAAGAGCAAGCCGACGAGTTTGTCGAGTCGTTAGAGTAATTGCCTTGAAGGAATCCAGGTGCGAGTGTGGCCGAGTTTCAGCCAGTCTTATTAGCGAACATCGATAAAGACGACAGTCACACGCTGCGCGCGTACGAGTCATTTGGCGGTTATGCTGGCCTGAAGCGAGTGTTCGGCGAGATGTCGGCGAATGACGTGAAGGAACTCGTCAAAGGCAGCGGGCTTCGCGGTCGCGGCGGTGCCGGTTTTCCGACCGGCTTGAAGTGGACGTTTCTGCCGAAGGATTATCAAGGCCCGATCTACTTCTGTTGCAATGCCGACGAAAGTGAACCGGGCACCTTCAATAATCGAATACTGATGGAGGAAGATCCCCATCAGGTGATCGAAGGGTTGATCATCAGCTGTTTTGCGACCGCATCGACGACCGCCTATTTCTATATGCGATACGAGTATCCGTTGGCTTGGAAGCGGATGCAGGCGGCGATCGACGAGTGCTACGAAGCCGGCTATCTCGGCAAAGATATCTTAGGCAGCGGCTATTCACTTGATCTTTATCTTCATCGCGGAGCTGCGGCCTACATCTGTGGCGAAGAGACCGGTTTAATCGAAAGTTTGGAAGGCAAACGCGCTTGGCCACGGATCAAGCCTCCGTTCCCGGCGGTCGAGGGTGCCTTCCGCAAACCGACGGTTGTTAACAACGTTGAGACAGCTGCGTGTGTAAAACAGATTGTGGATCGCGGTTCCGATTGGTTCCGTTCGATAGGCGTGCAACCAGATCCGGACAACCCGCGTGATCCGGGTAGCTTTGGGCCCAAGTTGTATTGCTTGAGCGGTCATGTCGAGAAGCCGGGTTGCTACGAAGCGCCACTCGGTTTAACGGTTAATGAGCTCATCGAAAACTATGGGGGCGGCGTCTGGAAAGGCCGCAAAGCCAAAGCGGCAATTCCGGGCGGTATCAGCATGGGTGTGCTGACTGCGGACGAATTCGATTGTCCGCTGGACTTCGCTGGTCCCGGAAAGTACGGCTGTCTTGGACTTGGAACGGGCGCGGTTGTCGTTGTCGACGAGACGGTTCCCATGGTCGATTTCCTGCATAACAGTTGTCAGTTCTTCGAGCATGAGAGTTGCGGGCAATGCACGCCCTGTCGCGAGGGAACATCCTGGGCATTGAAGATGGTAAATCGAATCAAGGCGGGCAAAGGTCGTCTCAAGGATCTCGATCTGCTGCTGGAGATTGCTGACAACATCGGTATCATCCCAGGCACGACGATTTGCGGGTTAGCGGATGGCGCGGCTTGGCCGATGAAGAACGCCATTCGTAAATTCCGCGACGAGTTTGAAGAGTATCTCAAGAGAACGAATCCGAACGGGTATATGGAAACGGACCCTGTGCCAATTCTGGAAATCATCGGAGCCCACTAGTTTGTCGTTTAACGAATCATTGATTTGACGTAAGTAGTTAGCGAATCCATGGCAACAGTACTAGTTGACGGACAAGAAGTCGAAATTGTCGACGGCGAACGCCTGAACGGTATTCAAGCGGCTGCGCGCGTCGGTGCCGACGTTCCGCATTATTGTTGGCACGCCGGGTTGTCGGTCGTTGCTAGCTGCCGCATGTGCCTCGTCGAAACAGGTCGCCGCGACGCGGAAACGGGCGATATCACGATGTTGCCAAAGCTCGTGCCTGGCTGCCAAACGCCTGCTACTGATGGAACGGTATTCGTCACAAAAAGTGAAAAGGTAGTCGCCGCTCGCGCGATGGTCGAAGAGGATCTGTTAATTCGGCATCCAATCGATTGCCCGATCTGTGACAAGGCCGGCGAGTGTTCTCTGCAAGACTATCACTTCGAGCATGGTCGCGAAGAGCGCCGAGCCGATCTGAAGCCTTTCACGAGCCGTCGTCGTGAGCTTGGCGACACGGTCACGCTGTTTGTCGACCGCTGTGTCATGTGTACTCGTTGTGTTCGCTTCAGTCGCGAGATCAGCGGCGATGCCGAGCTGATGGTCGTGAATCGCGGTGCTCACGAAGAGATTGATGTCTTTCCAGACTTCCCGCTTGATAACAAGATGTCCGGGAACGTTGTTGATCTCTGTCCGGTTGGTGCCTTAGGTGACCGCGACTTCCTCTATAAGCAGCGCGTCTGGTTCATGAAGAGCCACGATAACGTTTGTGCAGGATGTTCGACTGGTTGCTCAATCAAGGTCGAAGAGAATCAAGACAAAGTGTATCGCCTGAAGCCGCGGGAGAATCCGCATGTGAATCAATGGTGGATGTGCGACGAAGGTCGGTACGGCTGGAAACACGTGCATGATGCAGCGAGAGTGACGTTGCCCCGCCGTGCTGGTTCCGATGGTTACGAAAATGTCGAATGGTCAGCTCTCCCCGACGAGCTAGACGCCCAGCTCTGCGCGAGCAAACGGGTCGCGGTTGTCTTGTCGCCGCACTTAACGGTGGAAGAAGCCTATCAGCTCGCCAAGTATGTGCGAGGAATCGACGAGCAGGCCTTGTTGGTACTCGGGCCAGTCCCCGTTGAGGGCGAAGACGAATCATTCCCGAGCGGGTTTACGATACGTGCCGAGAAGTGCCCGAACCGTCGCGGGGTCGAGGAAGTTATCGTCGGGCTCGCCAAACAGTTGGTCACGTGGGATGACTTCCGTGGTCGATTGAACGACGAGTCGTTTGACGCGGTCTGGGTGACGGGTGGTTACAAAACAGACTGGAACGATGAGTCTGACGCGGACAAGCTCTCGTCCGTCCCGCTGCTAATCGTCCAAGACACGTTCGCTTCGCCGTTATGGGATGTCGCAACCTATCAGCTGCCCGCCGCTACTTTCGCAGAACGTGACGGATCGTACGTGAATTACGCGGACCGGCTGCAAAGTTTCGAATGGGCCGTTCGACCACCAGCGGGAGTGACAACCGAAGGTCAGCTCTATTGGCGATTGTTGAAGTCGCAAGGACTCTACAATTCGCGAGCCGTTTTCGACGAAGTGACACGTGAGTTAGTCTACTTCACCGCGGCAGCCGGAGTTGAGTGCGAATTTGGGATAGATTTGAAGGTCAATCAGCTCGCGGCGACGTGAATATCGGTAGGAAGCCGAATCATCTGCAATGATCGAACCACAGATACTAATAATACTCGTGAAAGTCGTGATCGTGATCGGTGGCCTGATGACGGCTGCCGCTTACTTTGTGCTACTCGAACGTCGCATGGCCGCATGGGTGCAGGATCGGGTTGGACCAAATCGCGTCGGCGCGCCGCTTAGTCAATTGAATAAAAGTTGGAAGGACTTGCGTTTATTTGGATTGGGCCAACCTGCCGCTGACGGCGTGAAGTTCATTCTTAAGGAAGAGTACACCCCGGCGCATGTCGATAAGCGGTTGTTCGTGCTGGCCCCCATTTCGATACTGGTCGCGGCGCTCGCGACGTTTGCAGTGATTCCATTCGGAAGTGTGTTGCCTAACGGATTGTTTTGGGACGAGCCGATTGACATGGCTGTGTCTTCCGGCGCAGGTGTCGGGATGTTGGTTGTGTTTGCTTTATCAAGCATCGCTGTTTACGGAGTTATCCTCGGCGGTTGGGCCAGCAACAATAAATACAGCTTCCTCGGCGCTCTGCGTTCGAGTGCCCAGTTGATTGCCTACGAGTTGCCGCTCGGGCTTGGAATCCTCGGAGTGATCCTTGCGACCGGTTCATTGGACCTGGACAAGATTATTGCGGCACAGGCGGAGACGGGCTGGTGGTTCGCGTTCACGCAACCGTTGGGTTTCTTCGTATTCTTTGTCGCCGCGTTCGCCGAGGCGGCTCGACTGCCGTTTGACCTTCCCGAATGCGAGCAAGAACTGATCGGTGGTTATCACACCGAGTATGCCGGTATCAAGCTGCTGCTGTTTCTGGTCGCTGAGTTCTTGCACATGATCGCTGCTTCGTTTCTGATCGTGATGCTGTTCTTTGGTGGTTGGCACTTCTGGTTTATCACAGGCTCGGAAGCCAATCCCGGCTGGGTTCACGCGATCCTTCGCATCGCAGTTCTGATGACAAAGATCTTCGTCGTGATTCTGTTCTTCATGCTTGTCCGATGGAGCTGGCCGCGTTTCCGTTTCGACCAATTGATGGCGTTCGCATGGAAGGTGATGTTGCCGCTCGGACTGATTAACTTTGTCGCCATCGCTGTGATCGATCAAGTCAAAACGATGTCCGGAGACTCGATACCTGGCATTGATTTGATGTGTGCAGTTGCCGCTTGGGGAGTTTGCATCGCAGCCTGGGTTGTCATTTCGTTCGCAGGGCCGCTCGTTGCGGATAACCTCCCACGACTTGATTTGGATCCATTCGACGTTGATTCCCAGATATAAGAAGTAAGAAAGACGTATGAAAGCCGACGATCCTGACATCAAGTGGGTGGAAGAGCCACAACTGGGCTTGAGCGGCAAGATGTACGCGCCCATGTTCGTACAAGGCTTGGCGACGACCTTCAAACACTTGAAGAGTTCCCTGCAGGGCAAGGGCGTCACGGTCAGCTACCCAGATGAAGAGCCCAGTATCGAGAACCCGCTCATCTACCGCGGCGTTCACCGTCTCAACAAAGATTCGCAAGGTCGCGTGAAATGCGTCGCCTGTTTCCTCTGCGCGACGGCGTGTCCGGCTCACTGCATTGACATCATCGGAATCGAAAGCCCATGGGAGGACCGCGAAAAGTATCCCGAGAGCTTTACGATTGATGAACTGCGTTGCATCTACTGTGGTATGTGTGAAGAGGCATGTCCGGTCGACGCGATCGAGCTAACAAGTCTGTATAACCTGACCGGGCGCAGTCGCGAGGAGATGATCTTCGACAAAGAAAAACTGCTTAGTGTCTACGACGCGACAAAAGACACTGAACCAATGCAATCGCCTGAGTTGGGAGGGACGGTGTGAACGTGACCGCTCTTCTATTGGCTCAGGTTTCACTGGCGTTCGATTCACCGATGGCCTGGGGGATCGGATTAGGATTTGCTGGCCTTGCGCTGCGTCTTGCGCCTCGCGTCGCTTGGCAAAAGTTCGGTCTCTTCGCCGGTCTGATCGGAATTGCGTTAATTGGCGTTGCGCTGCCTCCCCTAGGAGATGCCTTGCCTCAGGTTTTGTTTTGGCTGATGGCCGGTCTTGCTGTCGTTGCGTCTGGTGCGGCAGTGACCGCTCGCAGTCCCGTCTATGCGGCGATCTGGTTTGCCGTGTCTTTGCTTGGAACCGCTGGTTTGTTTCTGCTGCAAGGTGCACATTTCCTCGGCATTGCCACGATCGTTGTTTATGCGGGAGCGATCGTCGTTACGTTTTTGTTCGTACTCATGTTGGCTCAGCCCGAAGGCCATTCGCCCTACGATCGAATCAGTTGGGCCGGGTTTGCTGTTCCGATCGCCGCGATCGGTGTTGCTCTCGTCATTGGAACGTTAGTCAGCTCGTTGCCTAACTTCGCACCAGCCGCCCATCCAGATGAGATTTTGCACGACGCTCACGTAGCCCGCCTTGGTGGCCAGTTGTTTGCCAAGCATCTCGTTTCCGTCGAAGTCATTGGCACGATATTGCTGGTGGCATTGGTCGGAGCGATCGCGATTGTGATTCAAGGAAATCCGCGGCGTAAATCGGTGACGCAGGAAGGAGGGACGGATTTATGAATGAAGCCGCTCTCCTTCAGAACTATTTAGTTGTTGGCGGTTTGCTCTTTGGTATCGGTCTGCTCGGTTTCATCGTTCGCCGGAACATGATCGTGATGTTCCTCTGTGCTGAGATGATGTTGCAGGGCGTCTCGGTCAGTGCCATCGCGTTTGGACGTTACCACGACGATTGGGGTGGCCAGATGTTGGTTATCTTTATCATCGCCGTCGCTGCGGCCGAAGCAGGTATCGCGCTCGCTCTGATCCTCATGCTGTATCACAAGAGCGGCACGCTCGACATGGCGTTTTGGCAGGACATGCGAGAAGAAGGCCAGCCGGCGTTCATTGATCGCGGCGTTCCTGAAGAACGAGATCAAGACAGTGTTTGGCCGACGTTGACGCCAGCAGGCGTCGAGCCCGAGGTCGATCAAGAAGAACGGCAGCATCGGAGTAACGTCTGAGACATGGATGACTCTCTCAGTAGATTTTTGATTCTGATTCCGGCCTTCCCTTTGGCCGCTGCGATCATCATTGCGATCGCCGGGCCTAAGCTGTTGAAGCAGTGGAGTCACGTGCCGGTCATCGTTGCACTGGTCGCTTCGTTCATTTGTAGCTTGGGCCTGTTGAGTGAAGTGAAAAAAAGGTCCAACTACGCCGAACCAGAGCATCGTCTACTCGCCCACGCTGGCTTTGAGCATGTCGTCACGCTCTGGACGTGGGCGGATGTGGGCGAGGCGTACGAGCTAGACAAACCAACGTACGGCGATTCGGAAGCGTCGATCGCCGACCGCGGACATCGCGATTTTCGCGTTGACGTCACGCTTCGTGCCGACGCGTTGACGGCGATCATGCTGTCCATGGTGACATTTATCTCGTCGTTGGTAGCCATCTTTGGTGCCGGTTACATGCATGGAGATCGCGGTTACTGGCGATTCTTCTCGTACATAGGTTTATTTGTCTTTTCGATGACCATGTTGGTTTCGGTCAGCAACTTCATCTTGCTGTTCGTGTTTTGGGAAGCGGTCGGTGTTTGCAGTTATCTGCTGATTGGTTTTTGGTACGAAAAACCCGAGGCGGCTGCCGCCGGCAAGAAGGCGTTTCTGGTCAATCGAGTTGGTGACTTCGGCTTCGCGCTCGCGTTGTTTCTCATCTGGACCAACTACGGCACGCTGAACTTCCACGATACGCGAGCCGATGGCGAGACGGATCAAGTCCTTGTTGCTCAAGCGATGGAAACGCAACTCGCGGGCGATGCTCCCGGTGACAACGAATCGCTCGTTGTTCGAGGCGTTGTCGGACGCTGGCGTGTGGCGGCGAATGATTATGCGACCGGTGGAGTGGCATTGGCGATCTGCCTGCTGCTATTGCTTGGCGCTTGTGGCAAGAGTGCTCAGTTTCCGCTGCACGTTTGGTTACCCGACGCGATGGAAGGGCCGACTCCTGTCAGTGCGTTGATCCACGCCGCGACGATGGTTACGGCAGGTGTGTACATGGTCGCACGTTGCACGCCGCTGTTCATGGCATCCCCCGAGGCTCAATTGACGGTGGCTTGTGTTGGAGCGTTTACTGCATTGCTGGCTGGTTTAATCGCCATGACGCAATACGATTTGAAGCGAGTGTTGGCTTACTCGACCGTTAGCCAGCTTGGGTACATGTTCCTCGCCCTCGGCACGGGAACTGTCGTTGGCATTTCGGCTGGTATGTTCCACTTGTTTACGCACGCCTTCTTCAAAGCGTTGCTGTTCCTCGGAGCGGGTAGCGTCATGCATGCGATGGGAAATGTGATTGATATGCGCCGCTTCGGCGGGTTACGAAAACTGATGCCGACGACACACGCGACGTTTATGATCGGTTGCCTGGCGTTGGCTGGCTTCCCACTGCTGTCAGGCTTCTTCAGCAAAGATTCGATTGTCGCCGCCGTCCATGATCGCTATCACACAATGGAGCATGAACTCGACCATCGCGGAGCCCATGCTGATGCTCACATGACAAGTGAAGCTACGGGTCATGACGAACGCGGCGCGGGCCCTCGACCAACCCCTTCGCCATTAACCAGCTGGGACGCAGCTCGGCTCCATCGCTTCGCAACGATTTACCACTGGCTATACCTCTCGGCGATGTTCACGGCATTCCTGACGGCGTTCTACACGTTCCGCGCCTTCTACATGACGTTTTATGGCAAAGAGGTTATTCCGCACGAGGCGGGAGAACACGCTCATGAGTCGCCTCCGATGATGGCTTGGCCATTGATCGTGTTGGCGGTGTGCGCCGCACTCGTGGGAATATCGCTTGATCAGACGATTATCGAGGGTCCAAATCGCTTCGGCGAGTTCTTGCTAAACACGCCATCCTTAGCCGACGGAGCGGCACTCGCTTCGTTCGAGTTTCACATCAACGTTGCGGGGACCAGCGGTGCTATCGCTATTGTCGCCATTCTGCTCGCGACCTACTTGTATCTTGGCCACCGGCGCGAGATTGAGTGGCTCCGACGGCTGATGGATTTCGAGCAATTCGCAAAGTGGTTTGACGTCGAGTCTGTCTCGCGATGGAAAGAAGTTACTTGGGTCAAGCAGTTGCATTCCGGAGCCAAGTCAGTCGGCCTGGGTTGGTTGACTGGAGCACTCGGCAATGTGGTTCTGTTGCTCGCGCTGATCACGGCAACGCCGTTCCTACTTGGACACTTTGTTTCGCCCTACAAGCTTTCACTTGGTAAGTTCTTTATTGACGAGATCTACCAGCTCTTGATCGTGCTGCCGCTGCGCGGTTTCGCCGTCGTGTGCTACGCAATTGATCGTTGGGTCGTCGATGGATTTGTAAATCTTGTCGGTCGGCTGCCGCCGCTTTTCGGAGGATTGATGCGATCGCTGCAGATGGGATTGGTTCAGTTTTACGCGCTGGCGATGGTGTTGGGAGTTTTGGTTTTGTTGGTGGCTCGCGTCATGTTGGCGGCTTGCCGTTAAACGAAGGAGGAACAGAAAGACGGGATGAACGAAGCGTCATTACTACTGCTGACAATCTTTCTACCATTAGCAGGTGCATTGCTGATGTCGCAAGTTGGCCGATTCGGTCAGCAAGCTGCTCGGTGCTTCGCACTGCTTGTCACGGTGGCGACGTTCGGCCTGGCAGCGCTTGTCGTCGCAGGTTTTCCTGGCGGCAGCGATGCTTATGCCGTTACGAACTTGCCTTGGGTTGGTGGCGACGGTGAGTCGGTGTTGGACGTTCGATTTAACGTCGGGCTGGATGGCCTTGGCGTTTGGATGTTCGGATTGTCGGCGCTGCTGATGGTGACTTCGGTTCTCGTTAGTTGGGAAGCGATTCGCGATCGCGCCGGACTGTTTTACGGCATGTTGCTGTTGCTCGAATTCGGCTGTCTCGGCGTGTTCGCGGCTCGCGATATCATGTTGTTCTACGTCTTCTTCGAATTCACACTGATTCCGCTGTTCTTTCTGATTGGAATCTGGGGGAGCGAAGATCGCCGCCACGCTGCGATGAAATTCTTTGTCTACACGTTGGCCGGCAGTGTGCTGACCTTTCTCGGTCTGATCGCGATCGTGTTGTGGGACTACTATTACGCCGGAAACAGTGCCCTCCGATTCTCGATTCCTGAATTGGTCGCGTCGTTGCAACTTCACCCGATCCGACCGGTTTCCTGGCAGCTGGTGATCTTCGTCGCTCTGTTCGCCGGATTCGCGATCAAAGTCCCGCTATTCCCGGTTCACACGTGGCTGCCACTGGCTCATGTTCAGGCACCGACCGCCGGTTCCGTAATTCTGGCTGGTATCTTGCTGAAGATCGGGACTTACGGTTTCGTGCGGTTCAGTATTCCGATGCTGCCTGATGCTGCCGTTGTTGCGATGCCGTGGATCCTGTGGCTGGCGGTACTTGGTATCGTCTACGGAGCGATGGTTGCCCTCGCCCAGACGGACATCAAGCGATTGATTGCGTACTCGAGCGTCAGTCATCTTGGCTTTTGCATGTTGGGGCTATTCGCGTTTAATCCGCTTGGTCTTCAAGGCGGAACGCTTCAGATGGTGAACCACGGCCTTTCGACGGGCGGCCTCTTTGCGGTCGTCGGCATGTTGTATGAGCGATACCACACGCGTGAGATTCGTGAACTGGGAGGGCTCGCGAAACGAGTCCCGTGGCTCGCATTCTTCATGTTGGTATTCACGTTCTCGAGCATCGGTCTCCCGGGACTCAACGGATTCGTCGGCGAAGTGATGGTATTGATCGGAATGTTCCAGCGAGCTTGGACCTCCGCGCCAGAGGCTTCGCAAACATCACTGCAAATCATTTCAGTTGTTGCCGTGACTGGCGTTGTTCTCGGTGCGTGGTACATGCTGTGGTTGATTCAGAGGGTCTTTTTTGGACCGCTGAAAGAGCCATCCCTCCATGAACGAGACGGCCACGACGAACCGGTCCAGGACCTGTGTTGGCGGGAATTCTGCGCACTTGCACCCTTGGTCGTGTTTGTGGTCTGGATCGGCCTTCAGCCGTCCGTGTTCCTCAGCCGCATGGGCCCGACGCTCGATGAAGTTACTAAGACCGTCGAACGATCGCTAACTCCGACCGCTGTGAGCGTTGATCCTTCGAATTCTTTGCCGCAAGCGACTATCCCCGTGCGACCAGCGAAGGAGCAGTTGTCTCGTGTACGTTGATCTTGAAACGATCAAGCTGTTGTGGCCGGAGTTGATTCTGGTGCTGTTGGCATCGTGGATTTATATCGGTGGTACGGTCCAGCAGAGTCGGCTGTGGTGGACGGCGTTTGCGCTGGCAGGCTACTTAGTGGCCGGCTATGCCGTACTCTCGGGGGAAGCTCGTCTTTGGTATGGGGCAGAGGCCGGCAACGCTTACGTTGGCAGCGGCCCGCTCGCCGTGGATTATCTCGGTCATGTCGTGCGTTTGTTCGCCGTTGGGGTCGGTTTTTTGTTCACGTTGGTTGCCTCGTCTGCCGCGCGACGCAAGCTTGCGAGCGAGTTGCTCGCCACGTTGATGCTTTTGGTCGCTGGATTGATGCTGGTTGCTCGGGCGAACGATCTCGTATTCTTGTTTGTCAGCTTGGAACTCGTATCAATTCCGACTTATGTCTTGCTCTACATCGGACGAAGCGATCGGGCGACGTCCGAAGCGGCCGTGAAGTATTTCTTTCTGAGTGTTCTTTCCTCGGGCATGTTGCTGTACGGCATGACAATGCTATACGGCATCGCAGGAACGACGACGATCTCGGGAGCCGAAGAGAGCATTCGCGCATCACTCTTAGGCGGGAGCGCTCTTGTTGGTTTGGCACCGGTCGCTCTGATTTTGATTCTTGCGGGTTTGGGCTTTAAGATCACCGCCGTTCCGTTCCACTTCTACGCACCGGATGTATATCAAGGTGCGACTAATGCAAACGCCGGTTTGTTGGCAGTCGCTCCGAAGATCGCCGGTGTTGCGGCGCTGATTCGTCTGGTGGTTGTCGCCATGCCGAGCGCGTCCGAGTTTGCTTGGCAAGCGACGATCGTATTGGCCTTGCTCACAATGACCCTCGGCAACGTCTGCGCTCTCTGGCAGCAGAATATTCGCCGAATGCTGGCATATTCATCGATTGCTCATGCCGGTTATATGCTGATCGGAATCTCAGTCGCTCTTGCCGCGGGTGGTTCTCACGGTGGGGTGTCAGCGACGCTGTTCTACTTGATCGTATATGCGTTGGGTTCGATCGGTACGTTCGCCGCGTTAGTATCGCTCAGCACCGAGCAACGAGAGATCAGCAGCTTGGAAGAGCTGGCAGGCCTTGGCAAGGCAAGACCTTTTGCTGCCGCTGCGATTGCAGTTTGCATGTTTTCATTGGCTGGAATTCCTCCCCTGGCAGGCTTCTGGGGCAAGCTCACCCTATTCTCCAGTTCGATCCGTTTAGCGCTCGATCCGGCCAATAGCTCGCTCACGTTCTGGTTCGTCTTGCTCGCGATTGGCGGTGCCGTAAATGCCGCGATTGCCGCCGCGTACTATCTGCGTGTCGTCTCGACGATGTACTTTCAGACGTCAACGATCGAGATCAAGGCTGGTGGCCGAAATACCGCTTCCCTGGCGATGGGTTTCGCCGCGTTGGCCGTGATTGCGGTAGGCGTGTTGCCTCGTTCGGTCATTTCCGAAACAGAACGAGCCGAAGCTATTTCAGCTCAACCGAGTTTAGTGAATCGACCTGCGGCGAGTGTCGAGGAAGTCGCGGTGAGCGATATGATGAAGAGCGGTCGGAAGCTCACATCGCAAGACTGAATCTGTCGCCGCCCCAGGCTGCCCCGCTCCTAAGACGGCGACATTTTCAGTCGTGAGCCGTTTGAAGCCTAGGTCGTGATCTAGGCCACAGAGCTTGAGATGCCGAGTATTGCCGACGGTCCAACAGCGAGTGTGCGTGTATAATGACCGTTCCTATCGATTGGAACGGTCTTAGCGGTTTGTGGGGAAGCTGAAATGGCTCGAGAACGAGCGATCGCGAATCAACTTGCGAAGCTGATCGGTGCATCGAACCAACCAATCTATGCCGTCGACGATCGACGTCGCATTGTGTTCTGCAACACGTCGTGTGCTGATTGGCTCGGAGCGACCGTCGAGGAGTTAGTAGGCCAGCGTTGCGACTATGATTCGGCCGATAGTGGCGAGCGAATCGCGGACCTCGCTGCGAGACTCTGTCCCCCGCCGGAAGCTTTTGACGGTCAGCCTCGGACGTCTCGTATTCAGCTTCTCGGCGGAATCGATGGCCCTACGCATCGATCGGCGGAATGTATCAGCCTGTCCGGACAAGATGGTGACGGTGTCGGAGTTCTTGTCGTTGTGAATGGAGCGGTCGATGACTCGGGCGTCGCAGGTAAACATCTCACTGGAACAGAGTCTGCGGCACATTTGCACCTACGACTTCAGCAACTCGTGTGTGAACTGCGAATGCCGTATTGCTTGGAGCGATTGGTGGGCGAGAGTTTACCGATTCAGCTCGTCCGTGAGCAGCTGCGAGTTGCCATCGAGATACCTACGAATGTCCAGATTACTGGTCCAACAGGAAGCGGGCGCGAGCACATCGCGCGGACGATACACGGCGGTCAGCAACCTGAACTGGCAGGTCCGCTAATGCCGTTGAAGTGCAATTTGCTCGATGGCGAGTTGCTGCAAGCGACCGTTGTCGCCTTCTTGCATCGAGCGACGGTCGCAGACCCCGCGCATCCTGCGACCCTGTTGCTGTTGGATGCCGATCAATTGAATGCCGAAGCTCAGGCTGAACTATTCGCGTTCTTTAGTGTTCCAACATTTAGCTTGCGGACGATCGCAACGGCTCGAAGACCACTGGTTCAATTGGCCGAGGAGGGCGAGTTTCTTCGCCAGCTGGCTTATCGCTTGAGTACGACGACGATCGAGCTGCCAGCTCTCAGCGAACGCCGCGAGGATCTGCCGTTGCTTTGCCAAAAGTTCCTTGAGGATTTCAACGCACAAGGCGAGAAACAGCTAAGTGGCTTTGCGGCTGACGTGATAGATTGCCTTTGTTCGCTTCCTTGGTCCGGCGACGTCGCTGAGTTGGAGGAAGTCGTTCGCGAATCGTGCGAACAAGCCGACGGGCCCGTCGTGACGGAAGCCGACGTGGCGCGGCGTGTGAAGCTTTTGACGTCCGCGAGCAAGCACCCGAATCCGGAAGCTGAGACGATCATGCTTGACGAATTCCTCGTTGACATTGAAAGGGAGCTACTCGAACGAGCATTGCGATCTGCAAAAGGGAATAAGGCGGAAGCGGCTCGAATGCTCGGAATCAGTCGCGCACGAGTGATTCGTCGTGCTTCTCAGTTGGGATTGGAGTGAAGATTGCGGGGGCCTACCGGATTGTCTCGCGCGTATCGAGCAGGCCGCTTGCCAGTGTTTGTAACGACACCTAGGATGTCCCTTTCGGCCTTTATGAAACTTCGCAGGTATGGCTAACGCTCGACTGATTGTCACGGACACCTCGGGACGCTGGGCGTTTGCATTGCGAACGGCGTTTGCGAACGCCGAAGTATCGTTGACGGAAGTCGATGGACTTGCGAATGCGTTCGAGATGTTCCGCGACGACTCGGATGCCGTGTTGGCGTTCGAGGCGACAGACGCTTGTGCTGAGGAAGCGTTCGGCCATCTAAAGTCGGTCCGTCGGACAAACCCTGGTCGTAACGTCATTGTCTTATTGGACGGCTCGATTACTACGCCCGAGTGGCTTTGGCAGGAAGCGGGAGCGATCGCGGTTGTTACGTCTCCGCGGCATTTGGTTCCCGTTGCTCGCATGATTCGACGATATTTTGATACACGAGAATCTCCGCCGCTCGCGATTCGTGAGGCTGTGTGGCAACGAATGCCGTGGAGTGGTTCGAAATCACAAACTTGATACTCTGATTGGGAGAGATGATTATGGCCGATGGCCAACTTGATACTGCTGCAGTCGAAGCCGCTCTATCTGGCTTTCAGGATCCAGAAACGGGTCGCAGCGTGCTTCAGCAAGAGCAGATCCGCGACCTACATCTTTCTGGGAGTGAACTTTCGCTGACGCTTGGATTGACTACGTGGGCGGCTCCCGTTTGGAACGATGTTGAAATCGCACTCAAAGAGAGTTTGCAGAGCAAGTTGCCTCAACTAACTTCGGTGAACGTGAACCGAGTCATTCACGAGCGATCTCCGCAACCGCTTGGCGAGATTGGCGTGCGAGCGAAGAGCGTGATCGCGGTTGGCTCGGGGAAAGGCGGTGTCGGCAAGAGTACGATGTCCGCGAGTATCGCTGTTGGCCTGAAGCGAGCTGGTGCGAAGGTGGGCCTGATGGACGCTGACGTCTATGGACCGAGTATTCCACATCTCTTTGGCGTTTCAGGCAGGCCACAGATTGTCGAAGAAAAAATTCAGCCAGTTGATGCGGATGGGATGTCGTTGATGTCAATGGGATTCATGGTTCCACCGGGCGAAGCTGTCGTGTGGCGAGGTCCGATGCTGCACGGAGCAATTACTCAGTTTCTTCGTGATACACGCTGGGGGGAACTGGATTATTTAATCATCGACATGCCGCCAGGGACGGGGGACATCGCCCTCACACTGTCACAGTTGTTGCCACTGACGGGCGCGGTTGTCGTCTGTACGCCGCAGGAAGTGGCTTTGCTGGATGCTGTCAAAGCGATTGCGATGTTCCGCAAGGTTAACATCAACGTGTTGGGAATGATCGAGAATATGAGCGGCTTTCTCTGTCCGGATTGTGGCAAACGCTACGATATTTTTGGGAGCGGAGGAGCCAGAGATAAAGCTACCGAACTCGACGTGCCATTCTTAGGCGAAGTGCCCATCAACATGGCGATTCGTGAGTTAGGCGACGCGGGTAAAACTGCGTCGAGTTTCGATGATCCGGCACTTGCTCCGGCCTTCGATGCGATTGGTCATCAGCTTGTGACGAATCTTGCCAATTCAGCCGCAGCAACTCCGCCAACGCCTCAGTTACCTGTTCTGTAGGCGGCTCGTAGGTCGTTGCGCCGCTTGGCCTTGCGGCTGGCTCGGCGAACGCGAATTTGACCAGGTGCGCAAAACTAGAGCCGCCGAAAACGGCGGCTCTTTCTCGTTGTAATCCAGGTTGTCGCCTCAAAGGACGACTGTCGCAAAGACAGAAGCTACTTCTTCTTCTTCTTAGCGGCGGCCTTCTTCTTTGGAGCCTTCTTGGCTGCCTTCTTCTTAGCAGGAGCCTTCTTGGCTGCCTTCTTCTTCTTTGGGGCTGCCTTCTTCTTCTTAGGTGCAGCTTTCTTCTTTGCAGCTTTCTTCTTGGCCACTGTACGTCCTCCGTAAAAAAGGGATTGGGGCGAGTTCCTTCTCGCAGGCTTCCAAGTTGCCTTTAAGCCAACGAGTCATCCCCAACGACAAAACGAAAACCACCTTTCCAACATCCGATGTCTGCTCCATCCAATGAAGTCAAACGATCAAAAAGATTAGTGGTTACCAAACGCATAAGGGTAGTTGTACGAATAGTCGAAATTTATGCAACACGTTTTTGGCTAATTTTCAAGAATTGTTTCCGATTCATATTGCACTCGTCAAGAGTAAATCGCGTCGTGTGTGAAGCAAGAACTAACAGATGCGTTGTTGAAGGTTTTGCGTGTTCGATCGATGTTAACGTGTCGCGCCTTCGAGCGTTGATGTTCACGCGATTCGTGATCGTCGTCGAGCATTTAGTAAAGCGAAACGATAGAACCATCCGACAATCGCCGCGCGGGTTGCGCTTGTTGTTGTTGGAAGCCAAATAGGTGACGCGATTGCGGTCGCACACGACGTAACCTGGCCCATTGCAGCAGTGAGTGGCGTGCTTGGGGAACTTCTTGGTTGGGTGTCCACGTTTGGAAAATACGTTGCCAACTATGCGGTTGGTGCGATCGTTTTACGTGAATTGGATCAATGCCATACCAATAGCGTGCGGGCTCAAATACCGTTGCATCGTAACGCTTCGCTAACTCTGTCACGCGTTCGTTCAACTCGTTGGCGGTATTTAACGCATTCTTTAGCGTCAGACGCGATTTTGGAAACAGGATCGTTCGCATGGCGAGAAAGCGAACTGAACCGAGCTCTTCAAGGCTGGCGAGCGGCAATTGTGTCACGGTGATCTCTTGGGCGACTGGCTTGAGCTGCTTCAAACAGCGTTCAACCCATCGTGTGATCTGCTCGGCGGAAGCTCCGTAAAGAATGTCGTTCCCAATATCGGTCAATAAAGCCGCTGTTGGCGCGGGAGGGCGAGTTGCCAAGTCGTCCCACAGGCCCGATTGAAGAATGCCGGGCAGTGTGCGTCCAAGTATACGGCTCGACATGCCATAAGAACGCCCGTGGCCCGTGGCGGCAACAATGTCGAGTGGGCTGCCCCAGGCGTTTCGCGCCGAATCGAATACGATGGAGAGACTTCGCGCGATATTGCTGGCGCCGAGTAACACGACTCGGCGGTTCGGTAACTCGACATTTGATGAGTTATCTGCCATTTCACCATGGGCCTTATTGCCAGGGGCAAGACTACCAAGGACTCTGACCACCTCGGCCTGAATATTGCTGAAGAATCTGGTAGCTCGAGAAAGCCAACATGCCAAACATCATCCCGAGCATCATGTCGCCGTTCATCAGACCGTAACCTGCGACCAGCCCGCCAGTGGCGATCGAAAGAATCAATGAATTCTTCAGGCCATCTCGTGGGCTGAAGATCGTGAACAACTCACGTGAAATCTGCCCGCCGTCTAATGGATAAACGGGCAGCAGATTCAGCAACGCCCAAAAGATGCTCGGCAAGATCAGAAAGTAGCACACGGCCATCAGTGGCATAGAAGTCATTAGCGCACCGGACTCTAGTGGAACGATTGATTCCAAGAAGGGGATTCCGTACCTTAACGAAGTGCCAGATGCCTGTAGGAGTGCGACAATGATGGCAGCCAGTACCAGTTGAGCGGCAGGGCCGGCCGCTGAAATTACAATTTGCTGTTTCGAATCGCGACGTCCTCCCATCCCCATGAATCCAGCACCTGAGTCCGGTACGGCGAGTCCACCGAAGTGATACAGCACGATATACGAATGAGTTCCGTAACGTCGCATCGCGAACGCATGTCCCAGTTCGTGGATAAGAATCGAAATGAACACTGCGGCGATCCAAATTAGCAACAACCCGCCGTGGCCGGGGTTGGACTCGATCAACGAAATCTCGGCAGCATCTTCTGGTCGTAGCTGGCTGCGTTCTTCAATTGACAGTGAGTTGATTATTTGAGCTCGATGGTCGGTTAATTCGAAATCCTTGAACATCCCGGACGTTATTCCCCATCCAAGCAACGCAGCCGCAACCCAAAAGAACGGACTCACCCGAATTTCGAATCCGAAAATCTGAAAGTGAAGGTCGTAGGGCGTTCGTTGTGGTTCGGCTAACAACACGAGCGGCGCTCTCCGGAATTAGCGAAAGTCGAATGCGACGTTCTATTGTAGGGCGGGCGCAGCACACCGATCAGCTTGGTGCATAGCCCAATCTACGAAACTGCATAGTATCAGATCAACGAGATTTCGACGCCGTGTCATCGCGGAAGCCGTTTGACTGGGGCCGGGGCAGTCGTGGCGAAATGCGGTGCAGCGACCGGCGGCCGGTTTCCTCTGAGCGTCGCAAAAATGTACTCGGCGGCCCGAGCGGAGGCACCAGGGCGGGCATGTCGGTCAGCCAGATCTTTTAGCATTGCGATGCGTGCATCGAGCTTGCTGTCACTGGAGAGCCATTCGATGATGTGAGAAGCAATCTGTCGGGACTTGTCACCCCACACGAGATACTCGGGGAACGGGACTCGGTCGGCACCCGGTTCGTTCGGATCGTACGGAGTAATGTGTTTGGGAAAGATGTCGTCGGCGGCAAACAGATTGACCAAAGTGATGTACTTGACCGTGCGAAAGTGCTTTTGGACCAAGTATCCAAGCCGACTTATCGAGTAGAAGATAACCGCCGGTTTCTCGTGGTACAGCAACTCCAGTGATACAGAACCGGAGCATGCCATACAGCACGTTGCCGCGCGGATCAACTCTGGTGTTTTGTCGACGTGGATTTCAACCGGTAACAACGAGCCGTCGAGCATCTCGCGGGCAATGGCGGCTTGTTTTTCATTGAACGAGGCGATGGCGAAGCGAGTCTCGGGACACTCTCGATGCACGATGGCGGCGGCTTTGATAAACCAACGCAAATTGCTGGTTACTTCTTGCGTCCGGCTGCCAGGAAGGATCGTCACGAGTCGTGCCGGCAGCGATTCTTGTTGTTCGAGGAATGTGCGATCGAGTTGATGGTTGGTTGTCTCGTCAAAGAACGGATGTCCGACATAGGTCGCATTGCATCCACGCTGCTGATACCAAGGCTCTTCAAACGGCAGCTTGCATAGCGTGTGGTCCACCAGACGCCGCATCTTCTTGATTCGCCATCCAGCCCAGGCCCAGATCTGGGGCACGCCGTAGTAGAACACGGGAACGTCGTGTCGCTTGGCCGCACGAGCGATCCACCAGTTGAAGCCTGGATAGTCGATCAACACGACCGCATCGGGGCGATGTTCGCGAAAGTAAGCGTCCGCGCGGCGATAGAGCCTCCAGAAGTGGTGGATGTTGAGCAACACGCGAAGAAACCACATCACGGCAAATTTGGTAAGGTCTTCGTGCAGCTCGCAGCCAGCGGCCTGCATCTTCGGGCCGCCATATCCAACACACTCGACTTGAGGGTTGCTCTCACGTAACTGGCGCACGAGATTCGCACCGTGAATATCGCCGCTAGGTTCACCAACCGAAAAGAAAATCTGCATCTACTGACTCCACCGTGTCGTCGTCGCTGAGTTCGCGAGCATTCAGTCGTATCGCCGCGAGTCTGAATTCTTGCGAACTCAGCTAAGGGCAGCGAAGTATCGCAAATTGCCTAGCTTGCTGGTAGAGCAATCGAAGAGTTCAACTCCTCGGCGCGCAACAAAAAAGGAACGCCGGTCACCCGGCGTTCCTTCGTGTAAATCATCTAACAGCTCTAAGAGAGCTTACTCTTTGTCCTTACCAACCTTGAAGCCGCCCTTCTTGAAGGCCTCGTCACCGAGTACTGCGAGCAGTTGGGCGTCGCCTTCCAACTTAGCTGCTTTGCCTTTGCAATTGTCGCAGCAGAATTGGACGGTTGCACCCGCGACAGTGAGCTTCGTCTTGAGCGCTCCACCGGTGAATACGCATTTCACTTGCTTGGCTTGACCTGTCGAGACAAGTTGAGCATTGCCTTTGGCGGCTACAACCTTATCGCCAGCTTCGAGTTTCTTCGCGAAACCCTTGGGGCAGTTATCGCAGCAGAAGAAAACTTTACCGCCCTTATAGTCGACGGTCTTTGTGGCCTTGGCAGCGGCCTTTGGATTCATGACACACTTGATGCCTTCGAGTTTGATCTCTTTGGCGGCGTACAGCGTAGTGGCGAGGACAGCGATCGATGCGACGGCTGTGAACAAAGAACGAGCTTTCATTTGGATCACCTTTGATTTGGGAGACATAAAGGAGCGTTGATTTTGAGGTTCTGTGGCTGAGCGAACTATCTGCTCAACCGGGCAGGCGGCAGTATTATCGGCATAATCGGGCGAACAAGTCAACTAATCAATACAGATTAATGCGTTTTTTGAGGCGATGTTTGCTGAGAGCGGCGTGGTTTGGTATGCGGGCTCACAATAATTGGCGGCTTGGTGGTGCTATCTGCCCGTGTTCGGTGGCATCTTGTTGGATTACGCTGCTACTGCGCTGCGAACTTACGAGAGGAATCGAGGCCCGATGCTAGAACGCTTTCTGCTGGTTTGGTTGGTGCTTTCGTCCGGCGTGGCTTACTGTTGGCCACAGTCGCTTCCTGACCCGTTCCTGGCGACCCAGCTGCGGTTACCCTGGTTGATTACCGTCGCGATGTTCTGCATCGGCTTGATGTTGCCCCGTGACGAAGTTCGCCAAGTATTCCACCGCTGGCCGACTGTGTTCGGAGGGACGGCGATTCAATATGCCGTGATGCCGCTGTTGGCCGTTGGTATGGGGAAAGCGTTCGGGCTGACCGGTGACACGTTTATTGGGATCGTCCTTGTTGGCTGCGTACCTGGAGCAATGGCGTCGAACGTGTTGACGCTGAATGCTCGCGGTAACACGAGTTACTCCGTGAGCCTCACCACGGCCGCGACTTTTCTTTCGCCGATTGCGGTACCGCTGGCGATGGCACTCGCGCTCAGAAGTACCGGAGTGGATGTGAGCGTGCTGATCGGGGCAAGTAAGAATCTCGTCATCACCGTGGTGTTGCCAGTACTTGTGGGCCACACACTCAGTCGCGTCTTCCCTTCGCTCGAGAAGCACGCACAAAAGTACGGACCGCTCGTTGCGAATCTGGCGATCCTCTGGATCATCGCAGTCGTTGTCGCGATCTCGAGGGATTCTTTAAAGCAACTGAGCTTTGATCTATTCGGCGCGCTATTGGCGGTTAACTTACTTGGGTACGCAGCCGGATATGGCGGCGGTCGTGGCATGCGTCTGCCGGAACCCATGCGACGCGCGATGACGCTCGAAGTTGGAATGCAAAACGCTGGTCTCGGCGCTTCGCTGTCTGTTACGCTCTTTCCCGATCAAGCGGGCGTTGCGATCGCCCCGGGGATATACACGTTCGGATGCATGTTGACGGGAACGATGTTGGCTCGGTATTGGGCACGCAAGAATTTACACGAAGAGCGCGCAACGACTGACACCGAGGAGACGGCCTGAGTTTGCTACTCGCCGCTCAGCACAACCGCCGGGTCTTGCTTCACTGCCACAAGGGTTGGCAAGTAGCTGGCCATCGCTGCGACGAGCGGTGTGCCGAGAATGGCACAGATCGATGCAAGTGTTGACGGTGTGAAGCTGTCGACCGTAACTTCGAAGACGCTGGTCGCCAACCAGCGAGCAGAGAAATAACCCAGCAGGCAACCAGCGACCCCGCCAACCGTTCCCAGCAGAATCGCTTTGCCAAGGAACAACGAGGCGATACTGCCACTGCGTTTGCCGATCGCACGTAACAGGCCGATTTCCGCTCGCCGCTCACGAACATTGGTCCATGCCAATAGTCCGACCCAAAGTGCGCAGACGAATACAATCAACGGCGTGACGACGGAGGTAACTCCGGAAAGCAGCCCCGCGACCTGCGTGCGATGCGTCTCTTCTTGCTGAGCGATCTTTTGTCGATTTGATTCATAGTCGTCCATGGTCTGCTGGTGGTGGGCCTCGACAAGCTTGCGCTGATCCTCGCGAGCGACCGCCTGCAATCGATGTTCGGTGACTTTGGTGTCGGGGAGGACGACCTCGAGTTGGGCGGTTATCTCTTCGATCCGTTCGACCGTCTTGCACTTGCAGCCAAGAGCCAAGATCTCGCTGATCTTGCCTGGCTTGTTCAACACTTGTTGGGCATCCGCCAAGTTCATGAAGATCGCGATGTCTTCATCGGCGCGACCGTGAGCTGGCAGGATATGTGCGATCTCGAATTGCTTCCCGAGGATTTCGACCTTGTCACCGATTGCGTGACCTTCGGCCGCAATCTGGCCGAGGTACACGGTGTCGGGTTTCACTTGCAAACCCATCGGAGCTTTCTTTTCGATGTGCGACTGCGTTGCCTCCGGCGCAATTCCAACTAGCAATCTAGGCTTCTCCTCCCACTCGACCATCTGCTTCAGCGACGCGACCAGATGGACGATCTTGCTGATCTCCGGGCTGTCCGCCAACTTCTGTACGTAGTCCTCGGGCATGTCAAACGAGACAAAGTTCGCATACAGCTCGCCGAGGTCCGTGTTCTGATGCACGATTCGCAAATTGAAACCGAGATCTCGCATGATTCGTTTCGTACGTTTGTCGAGATCGGCGAGATCTGTCTTAGCTTTATCTTGCATCGCTTGCAGCTCGTGTTCGGTCTCCTGCTGCATGGCGAGAAGCCGTTGATTGGATTCTTGTTGGTAACCGCGCAGCAACGTCGGACTAGCCACGAACAGCGTTGCCGCAGCAACGAGCGCCAACAGGCTCAACGCGACATTCATCTTCCGATGTCGAAGCTCAGCACACAGCAATTGAAATGTGGACATGAGGAGTCTCTGGGACCTGGTACAGTTCTTCGTTTAACGGCAAGCCGAAGGCGACAGTGTCTTACGCACTGCACGCAGTCGCCTTCGGCTTGCCGTTAAACGAGTGGATGTGAAGCAATTCGCGCTCTCGCCAGAATCAATCCGGCGATTGTAAAGAATACGGTCTTGAAGCCGAGTTGGTCAATGAAGTTGCTGTCTCGCGATTCAAGATTTTGTCGAGCGAGTCAGGCGTTGGCGTAAAAGATTCTTTGAAAATGTCAGTTTTCGCGCGCACACGGATAGGGGCTGCGGTGAATTAGGCAGTAGGCGGCAACTGGCTCGTCTCACATCACCGAAATTCGCTCGATCTTACACGCGAGGGTATCACGATGAAGCTGCGCACGAAGTCTGCAAAGTACAAACGCCTCTTGAGGAAGCGACCACGCCGAATCGGCTTTGAACAGCTGGAGGACCGGCGAATGTTGGCCATCGATTGCTCGATGCCGGAAAGCGGTGCGACCAACAGCGAAGTGACGACGTACGTAGATTGCATCACAAGTGACGTGCGGCGTCGCTCGCGGGAACTCCACAAGCGGCCGCGTGGAGTACCTATGTCGGCAGCTTGACGAGTCTGGCCGTACAACTTCAAAACGATTTCACGACCGCAATCGACAGTTATAACACGACCATCACGTCGATCACTGGCATGTACGATACGGCGGTCTCCGGAGCGATCTCGGTCTATGACGGTGCGATCACGAGCGCGAATACGATCCTCCAAGGAGCGTACGACTCGGCGGCTTCGATCTACGACGGGGCGCTGACGACGGCCAACGACGATTACAAAACGGCGGTGGACGACGCGGCAACCGCTTACAACACGCGAATGTCATCGGCTGGTTCCATTCACGAAACGGCTGCGACCGCTGCGAATGATGGTTACGAGACCGACGTGACAGCAGCGGACGGCGATTACGAGACGGCAATGAACTCGGCCGCATCTGACTACAACTCCGATATGGATGACGCCAACGACACCTACGACGCGGACATGGTCGCGCCGGATGCCCAGTACGAATTAGACATGGACGCGGCCAACGACGCACATAAGACGGAGATGGATACCGCGAACGATGCCTACGAAATCGATATGGATGCCGCCGACGATGCGTACGAAACGGATATAGCGAATGCGAACGCCGATTACACGACTGCGGCCACCGGTGCGAAGAATACGTATGACGGCGACGTCGATTCGGCGACTGCGACTTACGAGGGCATCGTCAATCCGGCCCATCAAACCTATCTCGACGACGTCAAGACCGCGCAAGACGATTACGATCAGGCGGTCATCGACGCGGGCGTCGCGATGGGGAGTGCAACATGCGACGCGATGGACTTTGCTTGCTGGGATACCGTTCATCAACAATACGAAACGGACTTGAAGAACGCGACCGACGATTACAACACGGCAGTCACCAACGCAGCGAACACATTCATTGGCATCGAAGAGCCCGCCTGGGCGGATTGGGTTACCAAAGAACAAGATGCCTGGGATCAGTACGAGTTGGATATGAAGGACGCGGACGCCGTTGCGACGCAAGCCGAAACGGATGCGTTGGCGGACTGGCAGGCATTGGCGGATACGGCTAACGGCAATTGGCAGACCGCAGCGACCGACGCGGACGCGACCTGGCAAACGTCTGCGGACGATGCGCTTGCGATTTGGACGATCGCCGAAGCCAACGCCTTTGCCGATTGGGAAACTGCGAGCGCAGACGCAGATGCGAAATACACCCAAGCCGAAACCGACGCGACCGCTGCCTGGGAACTCGCGGAAGTGGGAGCCCGTGCAAGATATGACGCGGCCATGAAGATCGCCGACGACGATTTAGCTGCGGAAGAGATATTGGCCAAGGCAGATTACGACCAAAAGGTGAAGGATGCGGATGACGATTGGGACAGGGCCGAAGCGGCTGCCCAAGCGGTTTACGACCTTGCTGTCGAAGCTGCCGAGAATGATTGGATCACCGCCGAAGCCAATGCCTACGCGGCCTACGAGTCGTCCATCGGAGTTGCTCAAAACATCTGGATCGCCTCCGAAGCAGCCGCACGTTCAGCGATGGAGATCCAAATCGAATTCGCCAAGAACATTGCGGAAGCTGCGCTCACGGCCGCTCAAACGAGTCTTCAAACATCGCTCACAACCGCACAAACTACTGCGGCGAACGCCGAAGCCAATGCAATGGCCACATTCGAGGCAGCGATCAGTGGGGGAACGTCCGCGACGACAGCGAGTGCTTGGTCAGGCGGCAGCAGTCCCACCAACCCAACAACATCGTGGGGTTGGGGGTAACGATTGCCGGCGAGTACTACAAGGGATTGGGCCAAGGTGTGCTAAACGTCGTGAACGGTGTACAGGATATCGCGGTGGGCACGGCCAATTTTGCAGTGAATACCAGCCCCGCAGGTATGCTAATCGATGTGCCGCAACTCGAATCATCGGATTGGAGCCGCGGCATGCTGGTGCATGAGTCGGATGCCACGCATGGGTGGAGCAAATTCATCGGCGGTGAAAGTGCTGTGACCCTGATGACGCTTGGCGCAGGTCAGGCGTTAAAGGCTGCCAGGATCAACTGTTTCGTTGCCGGCACGGAAGTCCACATGGACGACGCGATCGAGCCGCCCAAAGCAGCAGATACAGCCAGTCTTGCTTTAGCGGCAACCTGTGTGCCTGTCGCGCTCGCGGGTTACGCGATCAGCCGTCGTAAGAAGAAGAGCCGACAAGAGAACGCGAACGACGACTACTTCGCCGAGTACGAGCCCGAGTTACTGTAGCTGCCTCGTACGATGAGCTTCCGAGCCCGTCGAATTGCCTCGCGATCTCCAACATGAAAAACCTAACTGCAGGATTCAATAACATGACACACGCTTCATCAAACAACCGCATCGCATCCAACTCGCAAACCAAATCCTGGCGCAGCCGACTCGGCCTTGCTTGGCTCTGTCTTTGGCTGTCAATCGCCGCCGGTTTCGGCTATCGCTACATCGCCAACGAACCAACGGGCGAGGTGCAAGCCAGTATCGACGTGTCTAAAAACTCTTCAACGGCACCAAAGACCAAACCAATCGAACAAATTCAAGTCGGCGAACGAGTCGCCTTCACAATCAATCCCACGGAATCGCTGGATACGACATTCAGCTTCGACGTGAACCCACGCACGTGGCGGAAGATCACTTTGCGAACGGCTAAGCACGAAGTTGTGCTTCTGCGCCCTGCTTCATGGATCACCGAACACCTGCGAGACGACGAAACGACGATGATGCTGACGGTGCCGGAGATCGGCATCGACGAACCAGCCGAAGTCGTTTCGATCTGGCCTTGTCCCACGATTGCTCCCGGCGAAGGACGGATTGTCCTCGGAACCTTCACGCACATCGCTCGCGAAACGATCTGCATGTACCTCGCGGGGCTGGACGAGCCGATCCGCTGCACGCCAAACCACATCACATGGTCGGTCGAACACAAGGACTTTGTCGAAGCTCATGAACTACACGCGGGCAACCTGATCCTCTGCGACGACGGAGTCCGAGAAATCGTCCGCGTTGACAAGATCAATGAACCGATTCGCGTTTACAACCTCGAAGTCCAAGGGGTAGTGTCCTAATTGCGCGTGCTGGCTCTCATTGCCCAGGCCAGTAAGGCGGAGAGTGTCCTGGAGTTCCTCCGCACACCCACGATAGGAAAAAGATCAGAAGAATCCAAAACGCATAGAGCCAGAACATCCCGGCGTATTCTTTCTTCATTGCGTTCTCGTGTTTTGAAAGGTGAAAGACTGGGAGGCATTGTAGCTGGTTTTTCTGGTGAAGTGCGCATGATACGATAGTCTCCATCGGGTAGGCGGGTAGCTCCCGCCGACAGGCCCCCGCGCGACCGTGGCATCTCCAGCACGGCGCGCCGGGACCGGCCCGGCTGGAGACTTGTGGCTTGGCACTCACCGAGGCAGATATCGATATTGTGAGAACTGCTTGGGAGCAGGGCTATTCTTACGTCACCACAAAGATCAATGCCGCGATAGAGGATCACGATGTCCAGATAGAGTTCAATCCAACATTTGACGAAGCGCACACATTAGTGGTTGCAATTCAGAGGTTCTGTAACGCGGTAATTATCATACGACCTTATGCCTTGTATCTCCCAAGGGATTCCGAACTGGGCCCATGGCCAATCGGATTCTTGAACGGGATGAATAACCAAATATTGCTGGTGGGGAGAGATTGCAGTACCGACGAGAAGTTTGACGATATCCTTGCGTTTCTTAGCGAGCGAGACTGGCCCAAAGCGGAGTTTGAACAGTGCATCGTAAAGGGAGTCGAGTTTTACTCCGCAGCGTGGCGAAAGTTCTTTGACGACTTAGAAGAGAGTATCACTTCACAATCTCGCGATCCTGTTCCGATGCCAGCCGAACTAAAGAGAACGGAATGGTCTGGACCAAAGAGCCCATCGCAATGGGCTAAGGTCTTCGACTGTTCGTGGAAGACAATTAAGCGGCGAATGGACTCCGGAATACTTCGGTTTAAGTGTGAGTCCACAAAAAGCTACCGCATCCACGTTGACGATATTCCGCCGTCCAGTCAGTGAAAGTGGACACAACTGGACAGAAGTGGACAGACGCGAATGGTCATCGTGTTCGCAAGCCAACCAAGAGTTTCTGGACTAAAGTGGACACTTCCCACCAAAGCGTGAATTGCCACCGCTCGCTACTTATCTGTTCAAAAATGCGAGCATAGGATGTCCTCGGAGTTAACGATTCGAGGTCATCCAGAGGTCGAGCGTCGACCAGAAAGCGAGGCGTGCAGTGTCTTGGTCACCACTCGCCAGAATATCGTGAGGCGGTTGCGACCGCCCGAATGGGCGTGCCAAGTGGGGCCGTGCGACTTATACCCGATCGGCCTTGGCTGCAATGCCAACACGTCCACTATTTTACGAGTCGCCTCGCAGCTTTCAAGAGGACATCGCGAGACCACGTCCCGACACGCGGCTCGGCGACTCGCTTAATAAGGTCATATTCTGAGTCGGTCAGTTTGAGCAGATAACGCCCTTTGCGTTTTTGTGAATCAGGTAGCTTCGGACGCCCCATCGCTTTCTTTTTAGCCATAGTAAAAATATATCCAAAAAGTGACAGGTAGTTGATTGACCACTTCGACTAAAAGGATATACTGAAAGAGTCGTGTTGGCAATGCCAAGCCAACAAAAACCCGGCAGGGAAGAAAAGGTTCCAGGAACCATAGATCCTTCTAACTGCAGGATTCAGGAAAAGGTTCCGGGAAGAAAAGGTTCCAGGAACCAGAGATCCTTCTAACTGCAGGATTCAATAACATGACACACGCTTCATCAAACAACCGCATCGCATCCAACTCGCAAACCAAATCCTGGCGCAGCCGACTCGGCCTTGCTTGGCTCTGTCTTTGGCTGTCAATCGCCGCCGGTTTCGGCTATCGCTACATCGCCAACGAACCAACGGGCGAGGTGCAAGCCAGTATCGACGTGTCTAAAAACTCTTCAACGGCACCAAAGACCAAACCAATCGAACAAATTCAAGTCGGCGAACGAGTCGCCTTCACAATCAATCCCACGGAATCGCTGGATACGACATTCAGCTTCGACGTGAACCCACGCACGTGGCGGAAAGTCACCTTGCGAACGGCTAAGCACGAAGTTGTGCTGCTACGCCCTGCAACCTGGGTCAACGAACATCTCGTTGATGGCGCGTCGACGATCATGCTGAGCGTCCCCGAAATCGGCATCGACGAACCCGCCGAGGTCGTTTCGATCTGGCCCTGTCCAACGGTTCCGGCAGGCGAAGGCCGCATCGTCATCGGCACGTTTACGCACATCACGTCCGAAACGATATGCATGTACATCGACGGCTTGGACGAACCAATCCGCTGCACACCAAATCACGTCACATGGTCGGTCGAACACAAGGACTTTGTCGAGGCGCACGAGCTACAAGCTGGAAACCTCATCTTGTGCGATGACGGCGTCCGCAAGCTTGTTCGTATCGAAAAGATCGCCGAACCCATCCGCGTCTACAACCTCGAAGTCCAAGGCCAGCATGTGTATCAAGTTTCCAAACTTGGTATGCTGGTGCATAATACTAGTTTTGCTGGCATGACTAACAATGCAGTGAACAAGACGATCAGTGCTCAACAGCACGTTTTATTGCGACAATTATTCAAAGGTCAAAGTGGTAGCGGGTTAACCCGAGAGTCGCTCGAAGCTGCAGCAGAGTTGTCGCGACGAGCGCTCGCGAATACCGCTACGTCTGCCGCACAGCGTCAACTTCATCTGACTCGACTGCAGCAAGTTACAACAGCGCTGAAGACACTGTGAGTCGATAGTGAGAAATATGCAACCCGCTAACAAAGGACAACGTTTGAAAGACTTCCTTACGTCTCATGACATCCAGCCTGCGCTCGGTCTGGCTGAGGAGGTCATCACGAAGTTTGAGCAACATCACAAAGTTCACATCCCGACAGATCTTCGCGAGTACTTTCGCGCCATGAACGGTTCTGCGGATGCCTATGCTTACGGAATCATTCGGTTTTGGGGTCTGAATGAGGTCGAATCCGTTGTAGATGTTGTTAGCCGTGCCGACCCATCATCCGCCGTGATTCAAACGGCATACCGTGATGGATTTGAGGACGCTGAACATTACTATGTGGTCGCAGATTTTTTGCACGAGTTGCAGCTTTATGCAATTAAGCTTCTGCCGTCACAAAGAGGACCGAACGAAGTAATCATCCTCGACGGCTCTCCACCAACTCGGGTGGCTGATTCATTTTCTGAATTCGTCGATTTTTACGTCGATTCACCGGAGCGTCTGCATCTAGCAATAGACTAGGCGAATACAATGTTCCAGCAAAGAACAGGCTCCAGGAACCGCAGATTTCCAACTGATTCGTTGTCAGCCACTTGCAATATCTCCAACGGAGAAATGACGTGAACTATCGCTATGCAATCTTAGTTCTGTTGTGTATGCCGCTGTTGGCACAAGCTCAGGATCTGGGAGGTGCAGGCGCGAGCATCGTTGGGCAATCAGATTCGGCCTTGCAGGTGTTGCCTGTCCTGCTGGCGCAGCAAAATGGTGGGGCATCGATCGACACGCACGAACTGTCGAAGAAAATCGGCGGCATTGCGGTGTTGGCAGTGATCGCGCTGATTGTGATTCTGGCCGTGAAAGGCAAGAAGCCGAAGTGAACGGCTGGCCACACGTTTGGGGTATAGTTGGCCACGAATAACACGAATCGCGTGCCGACAGACAGTTCCTTCATGAAGATTCGTGTTATTCGTGGCATCTCACTCGTAGGCATCGCTGGCAGCCGAGCTTCGTCGTAAGCGTTGTCCTATCGCAAGGTTTCGTCTTGTTGACTGGCGAGCGATCTAACTCGCGGAGAAAAACTTGCGACTTATTTCTCAATTCTCCCATTTTTCCGACCCGGTTTTGCCGTCGTTTTTCAATAGATAAAGGTAGGGGCAGGGCGTTTTGCGTAGGCGCGCATTTGCCTGCGGTACGACCCGGATTGCATGGCAATCGGGAGGGACGATCGTGCTGGACGTTTGCACCTTTGAAGAACGAGTTATCTTGGCGGCACAATTCGGCAGACAGAATGCCATCAACTATCTGCTGTGCAAGTGGGAGCAACCGAAGAACCAGCTTGTTACCGCCTTGGCAAAAGCACATCGCCTCAATGAACAAGACACTGCCGATGCACGGCAGGAAGCGGTCTTGTGGATCTTGGCGGCGATTGACAACTACGACTTCCGCAGACCATCTCCATTTCGTGAACAGCGCCTGCACGCGTACCTGCGAGTCGCCATTCGACGGCGGATGGCGAACTATGTTCGCGGACTTCGTCGCGCTTCGAAGTTTGCAAACGCGTGTCGCAACGTGGACGAACCCGCGGGCCGAGCGATCGCGCGCTTTAAGCTGGCGCGGAGCAAGTCACTCGATCCCGTGACGCAGTGTGTCAACAACGAGTTCCGTGAAACAGCGCGGAGCAAGGTGGCGGCGTTGGGCGGTCCGTGCAAAGAGCTTTATGAGGCACTTCAAGACGGCGTTTCCATGCGTCACGCAGTCCAGCAACTTCGAATCTCGTTTCATGACGTCAGAAGATCGCACGTGCGGATCAAACGAGCATTGTCCCCGATTCTCAAGCCGCGATAGACCGGTCACGTGCTCCGTGACACGTGTGAAGCGATGTCAGCGGCGAGCCCGAGAGCGGGCAACGATTGCATGCCTGCCATTGGAATCGCGTTAACCTAACGCGCCAATGCCTACCGAACGCAGTAATGACACATCGTCGGCGGTTAAGGCTCGGCATCGTGCCTTGGTTCTTGCAAGCGAAACGTCAACAACCAACTCGCGAGGATCAGCCCGGCGATCGTTAAGAATACGGCTTCGAAGCCGAGTTGGTCAATAAAATACCCGGCCAATGGCGACAGAAACATAGGACCGGCCATGCATAGGCTCAGCGTACTCAAGTAAACGGCGTGGTCTTCCGACGCGGCAACTTCCAAGGTGTAGTTCTGAAGCGTTCGCAGCACGACGGGAGTCATTCCGACCAGGACGAATACCGAGCTATAAAGCCGAATTCCGAGAGTTCCTGAATGAAGCAGCCCGATGGCGAGAGCTGGACCAGCTGCAATTCCGAGTAACGAGAGAAGCAATACCAGGCGGTTGCCGTAACGATCTGCGATTGCTCCAACCGGTATGCTAACCAAACCGGTTCCGATGTTTTGGATAATGACCCACCACATGAGGCTCTTTGTGGGGAGCTTCATCGTTTGCAATCCGAGACTCTGGTAGTGAGGAAACAGCATGAACGAAACGCCAAACAGAGAGGCAACCACCGCGAGAAGTCGGAAGTTTGGATCGTTGACGAGTGTGCGATACGCGTCTGCGAAGTAGTGCATCGGATGTGCGGCGGCATCCTGCTGAAACGAGTCTTTCGACTCGACGAGAAACAACATCGCAATTGCAGACAGACCGAACAAGACGCCCGAAAACCCGAAGATCAAGTCGAAGCGCGCCCCTTCGTCCGTCAACCATCGTGAGAGCAGCACGAACGCGCATAAGACGGCGCTCGCGGCACCGATCGTGTTTGCAACGAGCAGCAATCGCCCTCGTCGGTTCGGCTCGACTAGTTTTCCTTGCAGCGTGGTGAAGGCGAGTTGATTTAATCCGATGCATACGAAAAACGCCGCATAGATGATTAAGAACGCGAACGGCATCCAAGCCGCTTTCCGCTCGGCATAGCCCATGAAGAACAGCCAAGTCAACAATAGGAACAGGGCCGACATCAAACCGGTCGAACCAAACACCAACCACTTCTTCCGCGGTTGAAGCTTTACTTGTCTGGCGAGCAACACCGGCGGGATACTGTGCCCGAAACGATTCAACAACGGCAGGCAACCGCGAATCCACCCCGCGCCCGAGATGTAATCGACCACGGCGGGCATGATGATGCTCTCCGTCTTAAAGATCCAACCCGTCCGCATCACAATCTGGTACAGAGCCAACATCAGGAAGTTGCGAGAAGCTGATGTGTCGTCGGACGGAACGACTTCTGCCGTCCGGATCGGTGGTTCGGATGCGGGTTCGTTCGCGTCGAGGGGAGGGGAGAGGGAGGAGGGCATTCGCCTAGTATAGACGCCAGAACGATCGCCTTCGAGGGACTCACCACCCTCGCTTGCCAGGAGGGTAGGCCGGACCAAGGCTCTGCGCAGTTCCGGCATGGTGACTTTATCGAGTCGTTCGCGCTACCGCCGGAACTGCGCAGAGCCTTGGTCCGGCCTACGACTTGCCGTTCTTGCTACGCACTTTGTTTGAAGTGGATTTCGTGCAAACGACTGTACAGCGAACAGCGATTCAGTAACTCGGTGTGCGTTCCAACGTCGATCACTTTGCCAGCTTCCATCACGACCACTCGATCGGCGAGCGTTAGAGTGGAGAGTCGGTGTGTGATCATGATGGCCGTTCGATCTCGCACGAACTCTTGGAGCGCTTGATGTATCAACTGCTCGCTTTCGATGTCGATTTGGCTGGTCGCTTCGTCCAAGATGAGAACTTCCGGATCGCGGAGGATCGCGCGTGCCAACGCGATTCGTTGTCGCTGACCACCGGATAAGCGGCTGCCGCCTTGCCCGACTTTCGTGGCGTATCCATCGTCGAGCTTGTCGATGATGAAGCGGTGTGCGTGGGCCTTCTTCGCGGCACCGATCGCGTGTTCATCCGTTGCGTTTGGCGAGCCGTATCGGATGTTGTTCAGAACTGTATCGTCGAACAGGTGCGTTTGTTGGGTGACGAGTCCAACTCGCTGCCGAACGTCACGAATTCGCATTTCGCGAAGATCGAGGTCGTCGAAGCGAATCGAGCCTTGGATAGGATCATAGAACCGCAGCAGCATGTTGATTAGCGTACTCTTGCCGCAACCGTTTGGTCCGACGATGGCGACGGTTTCTCCGTATTTAATTTCCAGCGTGACTCCGTTGAGCACGGGCTGGCCTGTCTGATAATGAAACTCGACATCTTCGACTAGTAATCGGTGATGTGGCGTTGCTGTTGTCTTGGGCACGGAAGGTTCAACGATCGCAGGTGCGCGGTCCATCATGGGAAAGATTCGCTCGCAGGCGGCAAAGCCCGTTTGAATCGTGGCGAACACGTCCGAAAGCTTTCGGACGGGGTCGGTCACGCCTGCTAATAAGCCGTAGAACAGCAATAATTTGCCGAGGCTCATGGGCGTGTCGCAGATTCGAATCCCAAGTAAATGAGTTTCCTTGTTCAATACGAGATAGGCGCCCGCGACCAGCGCGAGCGAAATGGCGCCGATTCCGAAGACTTCCGTGATCGGTTTTGTCAGCGAATTGTAAAATGCGATCTTGAGCGATTTCCGAAAGAACTCTTTTGCCGATAGATGAAAGCGATTCCGTTCGAACCCTTCCATCGTGAACGCTTTGACCGTTTGAATACCGGTGAAGGTTTCGGTCAACGTGTTGTACAACTGCGACATCTCTTCCATCGCCCGACGGTTGGCTCGCTTGATCGATTTGGAGAGTCGTTGCATCAGGAACAGTGCCGGGGGTGACACCATCAGTGAGATGAGTAGCAGTCGCCAGCTAATGAAGCTGGCGCCGATCAAGCAGGCAGACATCTTTAGAGGCTCGCGTATTGCTTTGCCAAACAACGTGCTTAACCCCAACACAACACCGTTCAAATCGTAGGTAAAGTGGCTGAGCAGTTCGCTGTTTCGTGAGTCGCCGAATGAAGCGAGATCCAATCGCAGTGTTTGGCGAAAGAACTGCTTGCGGAGATCGTAGGCGGCTAGTTGGACTAGGCGTTCGACCAGCACCAGGTTGGCGACAAGAAACGCATCCTTCAACGCCGTACCGGCCAGCAATACTCCGACGATCGCGAGCAGCGTCATAAACGGCGTCTCTGGCGTATAGGCGTGGATGTGTGGTTGCAGCCAACGATATCGCTCTGTGGCCTTGGCCTCTGCCTCGCGGTCCGCCTCAAGATAACCGATCCTGTTCGACGCTAGCCGATAGTCTTCGCCGATTAAATGTGGCAGCGTTTCACTTAATCCGACGCTCTCTTTTGCCAGTGCGTCAGTTCGCTTCTTGGAGGAATCAATTTCGCGGTCGATCCATTCCGGTAGCGATTGGCCTTCGAAGACGACTTCGACAAAGGGATAGACGGCACCGATGTTGGCACCCCACAGAACACCCACGACAAGTGAGGTGCAAATCACCCCGAGCAGTGTCGTGCGGTTGCGGATCGCCAGAGCGATGGCGCGGGAGAAGCTCTTCATGGGGTCCATCCGTGGGTCGGGTCGAGCGGAAGCGAACTTGTATCAGATCGCCGCCTCTGATCCAAGATCGCTGCCGATGCTAGCAAAGTACGCGGCATCGGTTCGGATTGCCCGGTAACCGCCGTTCTATTAAACTCGCTTTCCACTTGTTCATCGTTGAACTTATTGACCAGCCAGGAAGGCGAAGCACATGTCACGGACGGCATTGATTACGGGCATTACAGGGCAAGATGGTTCCTATCTCGCGGAACTGTTGCTATCGAAGGGGTACGAAGTACACGGAATCGTTCGCCGATCCAGCAGCGACAACTGCGAACGGATCAATCATCTTGACGGCGCCATTAACTTGCATCCAGGTGATCTAATCGATCAGCATTCGTTGACGCAGTTGGTCGCCGATATCCATCCCGACGAAGTTTACAATCTCGCCGCACAGAGTTTTGTTCCGGCAAGCTGGTCGCAACCGATTCTGACCGCCGAGACGACCGGTTTGGGTGTGACGCGAATCTTGGAGGCGATTCGATCGGTCGATCGACAGATCCGCTTCTACCAAGCCAGCTCGAGCGAGATGTTCGGCCGCGTCCAGGAAACACCGCAACGCGAGACAACGCCGTTCTGGCCGCGAAGTCCTTACTCCGTTGCGAAGGTCTACGGCCATTGGATTACAGTGAACTATCGCGAGAGCTTTGATCTGTTCGCATGCTCAGGAATCCTGTTCAATCACGAGTCACCGCGTCGGGGCACTGAGTTCGTCACCCGAAAGATCACTCGGACCGTCGCGCAGATCAAGCTTGGCCTCACTGATGAATTGAGGCTTGGGAATTTGAAGGCGAAACGCGATTGGGGATTTGCCGGTGACTATGTTGAGGCGATGTGGTTAATGCTTCAGCAAGAATCGCCTGAAGATTACGTCGTTGGGACCGGCGAGACGTACGAAGTTGAAGAGTTCGTTTCCGCCGCATTCGAATATGCGAACTTGGATTGGCACGACTATGTCGTTATCGATCCAAAGTTCTATCGCCCCGCCGAAGTCGACTTGCTGGTCGCCGATCCGGCAAAGGCGAAGCGTGACCTCGGCTGGGAGCCTAAGGTCAGCTTCCGCGAACTAGTCTCGATGATGGTGGAAGCGGACTTGGCCGAGCTTGGTTCACAGGCGGCGGTTCAAGACGCAGGTCGAAAGGCCGCGTGACGAGTCTTGGAGTGGGCTGCGCCCACGTCCTGCCACGATGGGCTCGGCCCACTCTACAAATCCACCGATCAATACACGTCGAGATTGAAGTGGTGGCCCCAATGATAGCGGCGGCCTTCGGGATAATAGTTGTGCCACTGCTTGTTGTAGACGGGAACTCGCATCTCTTGCGGGTAACGATGGTACAAGCTTCCATTGCTTCGATAGTACTCGTTGCCGTAGTAGTTCTGTGGGTAGAACACATACGGATAATGGTAGAAGCGTTCCCAATCGTGGGTTGAATACGAGTGTCCCCAATTCTGGCTGTAAGCCCGCTCTTGAGCTTGGCTCTCGCCAGCGCAAAGACATAGACCAACAACGGTCGCACACAATAGGCTCAAAATAGCTCGACGCATCGTCGATCCCCCTCCGTTAGATACTCGCCGAATTCGCGCAACTGGGTCGTTGCGAATGACGCATATACTTTTCAATCGGTTCGTGAATCGCGCCGCATTGAAAGAATATCCGTCAAAATCGGTATAAGACGTATGATGGGGGTAACGCGGGCAAATGCGTATCGGCTCTAGACCAGGGGCTTTCCGGCCGCAATTTCGCGTTCCCACTCGTCCATCAGCGGCCAATCGACAGCACACGTGCCAAAATCTGCCATGTGCGAGTAGCTCTCGACCCGCGCGATCGTGCGGTCGAGTAGGTCGTTGTTCTTGCGAAAGATCGGGCCGTGACTGGGCAGCAGCCATTCGACGTCACTTTCGCGGATTCGCTGGAGAGACTTGACGAATGCCGGAATGTCACTTCCATGATGGGCGTCGATCGCCCCGACGCACCCATCGCGATAAATGTTGTCGCCGCTGAATAAGAGGTTGCCGTGGCGGAATGACAGTTGGCTGTCGGTGTGACCGGGAGTGAGCCAGACCTCAAGCTCTAAGTCTCCCACTTTGATCGTGTCACCATCGTCAACGAGGTGTTCGACTTCGACGGGCGGCATCTCCATATCGATCTTCTGCGGTTCAATCACCGCGAAAGTCTTCAGTCGGTCGCCGGTGCGAAGTGGTTCGGCAGCGAGCGGATGCGCTGTAACCGATGTCCGCAATAACTGTTTCGCAGTGGCCAAGCCTTGGATGTGGTCGACGTCAGCGTGTGTTGCGACAAGCGTCTTGCATTTCGAGAGCGGAAAGTCCAACTGGCGAATCAACTCGACGATTTCGTCGACCGTGTCTTCGAAACCAATATCGATCAGAATCCATTCGGATTGGTCGTAAATGAGATAAACGTTGCAACCGAGGACCTGCCCCGCCTGATAATTCATCTCGATCACGTTCGGGAAGATCGGCTTCCGCTCGAGCATCGACGCATCCTCTTCTTGCAACACAGTTGCCGACCGATTGGTGACAACGATTAGAACTGCAAGGATTGTAGAGAGCGATGCGAAGTCCTTCAACCAGCGGTGATCGCGGAAGCTACTCGCGTAACGCGGTTCGTCGTCGCTCGGCCAGCTTGACCTGGAGTCGCTTGACTTCGCCGTCACGGAAGACGACCACCTGAACATCTTTGTTCACGGGTGTAAACGCAACGATCTTAATGAGGTGATCATCGTCTTCGATTTTGCGACCGTCAAACTCAAGTACGACGTCATCTTCGCGAAACTCAGCAGCTTCCGCCGGTGATCCTCCGATGACGCCAGTGACTAAGGCACCGCGAGCACTGGGCAGACCTAAACGTGCGGCATATTCGGGACCGAACTTACCATCTTGGTCCAAGTTTACGCCTAGAAACGCACGGACCGGGTGACCGTACTCGATGAATTGCCTCGCGACGGAGATCGCCATGTTGATTGGAATCGTGAATCCGATTCCTTCGCTTCCGCCCGAGCTACTTGCGATCGCTGTATTCAACCCGATCACTTCTCCACGTAGATTCAACAACGGACCGCCGCTGTTACCCGGATTGATCGCGGCATCGGTTTGCATAAAGTCTTGATAACGAATGCTTCCATCACCAAGCTTCAGGTCGCGGCGTCCCATGGCGCTGATGATGCCGTACGTCACAGATTGACTCAGACCGAAGGGGCTGCCAACGGCGATTACAAAGTCGCCGATCTCGATCTCCTCGCTGTCGCCAATTCTGGCCGGAGCAAGATCGGTCGCTGCGACGGCCATCACGGCGACGTCCGTTTCCCGGTCGGCCCAGACGCTCGTCGGGTGCAAGATGGTCTGATCGGAGAGCTTGATCTCGATATCGCCGAGACGCGATTCGTCGATGACGTGGCGATTCGTGAGAATGTATAACTTCGAATCAACATCGATGACGATACCCGAGCCGGCCTCTTCGACGGGCTTGCGCCCAGAACGGTTGTTTGAGACAACTTGCTTCGAGGCTTCTATGTGTACGACGGTTGGTTGCACCAGCCGGATGACTCTCTTAAGCAGTCCGAGTTGTGCTTCAAGTGCGTCGACATCCGCAGCGAGATCGTCGTAGAGCTGGTCGCGGTCCTGCGACGTCAAGCTCGCGCTATCGACAAGCTGAGCGTGCGAAAGGAGAGGGGCCAGTCCCACGAGCAGGCCGGAAACGATAGCGATCCGAACGGTTCGCGCACAACGTAGTGAAAACTTCACGCCCGACCTCCGTGTCAGCGAAGCAATGGTGTATCAAGGCGAATTTGCCGGATCGAGCGAAAGGGACTTCGCCGACAAGCGACACTCGCACGAGAACCTAGACGTCGACTTCAAGGTCGCTAAACGAAACGTCGTTGTCACCTTTGTCAGTGTCGAGGATACGACTCCAGTCAGCGACTGCACCGCTGCCCAAACCGTTCTTCTCGGCTTCGCGTTGACACTCGATGCATGTTATGGCATACGGCAACGCCTGCAATCGAGCCAACGGAATTGGCTTCTCGCAGCCTTCGCACATGCCGTACGTGCCTTCCCGCATCAACTCAAGTGCGCCCTCGATCTGCGCGAGCTCCCGGCTTTCAACTTCCGCAAGTTGCGAGCTGATCTCGTCTTGAGCTGAATCCAGGGCAAAGTCCACGACGTCGCCCGAGGTTTGCTCGCGCAGCTCCTTCAATAGGCTAAGGTCGCCCGCCAGCGCTTTGCGCAAGGCATCACGGCGCTTAATCAACACTTGTCGCAAATTGAGAATTGCATCTTTGCGTGGCATACGACATCACCTTTACAGTCCGAATTTGGCTCTACGGAAGGTGGCCCCCCTTCGTCTCGCCTTCGTCGAACTTCCTGAATTTGAAGTGTCTGGTTCACTGTTCCGAATTGTTCTGTCGCCACCACCCCAGAGGATTAGCGGCAACCAAACTATAGTACGCACTCGAAAATAGTGGAGGGACAACGGCCAGTTCCCTCCGGTGTATCCGGAATTCAGTCGTTAATACCGCTATAACATACTGCTACAACAGCATTTGCGTCGGGGTTGGGCAGTCAGGCATTCGCCGATCTCGCGGTCCGATTCCCAATAATTCGGAACGGACACTTTCGGAAATCTGCGCGGTAGCCTGTTGCTTTCCCCTGGGACCCTTTTATCCGCTGCAACAGTTTGCTTAGCGTTAATCGGCAATATCGGCTGATCGATACAGCCGTTCTTGTCAGAACGCAAAGGATTTACCGGCTGGGCGACCCGTGACGGTCTTGTGGTTTGCCCTATTTGTCTTTGACCGAGTGCTCGTCGTGAGCTACATCCCTTTGGTGGTTTCGGACTTAGCCCGCGCGCCACCGATTCGAATTCGCGTAATTACAGCCCACTTCTGGATATACGCTCATGACGTTTGTCGAAACACAGAATGTTGTCTGGCAGGAAGCAACTTCTTCCACGAAGGGCGATCGCGAAGCGAGTGGTAGCTTGCTTGGATCCGTCGCACGGGGAATGCGATTGCAGGTTTCGGATGGCGAATCCGGAAATAGCGAGATCATCGAAGTTCGCTCACGCAGCTGCCTTGTTGGGGCTGCACCAAACTGTGACGTCCGCGTCGATCAGCCTGGCGTAGCGGCAATCGAATGTCTGATCCTCCATGGCGCAAAGAACAAGGTCATCCGCTGGCTTGATGCGTCGCCAGAGTTTTCGAGAGGCGAATTATTCGAAGACGAAGTGCTTCGTGCGGGCGATCCGCTGCAGATTGGACCGGTCGAGTTGGAACTACTCATCGACGAACTAATGGCAGACGAGGAATCGGGCGAGTCCGAAGAGCCAACTGAAGCTTGCAAAGATCCGGTTGACGAATACATTTCGCGGCTTGAGCGACTTGAGGCTCAGCTCGTTGAATTGCAACAAGCTAGTGATGTGCCGGAAACGCGGCGCGATACGCCTAATGCAAACCATGAGTTCGCCGCCACGATCAGCGAGTTGGCGACGCAATTGTCCTTGCTGCAATCACGCAGCACGTTCGATCGAGAGCTTTGGACGGGCGAAAGGGCGGAACTTGAAGCCTTGTTGCATTCGCGACTAAGAGACTTCGCCTTGTTGCAAGATGAAGTGCAGCGACTAGGTGACGAGTTGACGACCGTGCGGAGCGAATATGGTGATGCTTCCGCAAACGCTGATGTCCGCGATCGCTTGGCGGAAGTATCGCAAGAGTTGGCGGAACGGACGAAGGGGTTTGAGGAAGAACAACTGACTTGGGATCGTGACCGAGGCGAATTTCAGCGGCAGCTTCAAGACAACATGGACCGCTTGGATCAATTCGAGTCGCAACTTGCCGAGCAAAGTGAACTCCAAGCCGCAAGCGACGCGGCCCGTCAGGATGCCGAGGAGCGAGCCGATCGCCTTCAAGAGTCGGTCGACGAGCTGTCAAATCGTCTTGCAGAGCAACAAGAAGAGTACGAACGTGTTCGCGCCGAGTGGGAAGCAGACCGCGAGTCGCTCGAAACGGAACTCGCTGACACCAAGGAGCAACTCGCCCAGTCCTCTGCGACAGAATCGATCGAGCTTGAGTTGCGTGAGGCGTGGGATCGTGAGCGAACTGCGTTAGAGAGCCGGATCGCGGACACAAACACGCGTTTGGCAGAGGCCTTGGAGTCGCTTGAAGTTGAGCGACTTCGTGTAAGTGAAGAGCAAGCTAGCGAGGCGGAAACTCTACTGGAAGATCATTCTTTCGATGAGATCAGTGGTGCACGTTACAACCCGATGGATCGGCTGCTAGATGCGACATCAGTTACGGACGATCAGATTGGCGGAGTCGTAGAGCCCGCTCAAGGGTTTACGGGTCCCGATGCGATATTCTCAAATCCTGCTGAGCCAGAGTATCGGGCCGACTCTTATTCAGATGCTGTTGCTCCGGAATCGGCCTACGCGAGTGGCGCTTACAGTTCTGCTCCATATGAATCATCTGCGTATAGCGGGGCAGAGGAAGACGCGCAGCCGTACGGCGATTTTCAATCGGACGGCAATCTGTGCGCCGCGACGGCTGACGAAGGCGAGGTCGAAAATCCCTTGCTCGCGGCGATGAAGGCGAACCAGTACACCGATCGACGTGGAGCCGTTCAATCAGCGGATGTGGAGCAAGAAGAAGAGAACGCGGTCGCATTCCAGCCAGTAGCGTCTGACACACCTGTCAACACGTCAGACATCTTGGCGAAGTTCATTCAATCCGGACCTGAGAGCGATGAGGAAAGAGGTGACGACGAACTCGGCGGCTCGCGATTAGAGAATACAAGCAACCCTCTCGGCGACGCGCTCGCGCAGTTCGCGGAAACGGAAGCCTCTGAATCTCATTACGAACAGCCTCAATATACTCCGGTCAACGAAACGCCGTTCTCCTCGTCACCCGTAAACGTGACCACCAACTCGGACGGTGAAGAGGAATCCATTGAAGATTACATGGCGAGGCTAATGAAGCGAGTTCGCGCGACGGATGATGAAGATCTACCGACTTTGTCTGCCGAGCCAGCTGCCGAACGAAGCCCCGTGACAGAATACACGGAAGTCACTCCCGTTGCGCCGCCGGTCGAGGAGCTTGAACCAGACAAGATGAATTCGGAAGAGTACAAACCTCGCAGTCAGGCTCCAGAGATGGCGGATCGCATGACGGCAATGCGAAGTCTCGCGAACGATACGGCTCGCTCGGCGATCGCAAGTCACGCGAAGCGGAATTGGTCGAGTGTGATGAAGTTGAAGCTGATTGTCTCCGTATTCACCTTCGTCGCAGTACTCGCGTCGCTCATCTTCTTCCGCGGCAATCCGCTCCTGATGGGCTTGGGATCATTCGTCGGGCTCGGTGTATTGGGCTACTGGGCACGCACCGCGATCACGTACCGCAAGCTGTTGCTCGAGTCGCTGATACTGGAACCGAACGGTGGTCGCCACGACGATTTGGACTCGAGCGAAGACGCGGCCTAGAACCGCCAGCGAGAATCGGAGGTGCAGGCAACGCTACCGATTCGCTGATCGCTCGCAGTAGGGGCAAGTTCCGGCATCGACGGGTTGGAGTTCTTCAGGGTCGTCCGAGCGAAACGCAGTTGTCTCGCGATAACCACACTCGGCACACTTGTGTTCCCACGAGACGATGCGCAGGTCGTCCTTCTCGAAGTCGTTATAGCGGCACGTCAGATTGTCCGCGTTACACTTCGGACACTGACCAACCGTTTGGGTGTCGCGAGCCATAAGCGTTCTTAGAATCCGCGCGCATCGCGAATATCATCGAAGTCGCGAAGATGATAATCGATGCCAACATAATCCAGAACTCGACACAGCCCTCGAAGCGCGACGGCCATACCGTCCGGACCGCTAAAGCCGCCGAATTGCCCGCCGCCCTTTACATGCGGTTCCAGATCCAAAAAGACACCCGGGATGCCACGCTTCTTGAGCTTTCGTTGAAGTGATGGGATCGCCTCGCGGAAGTCGCTTAAGATCGCTTCGTGGCCACTGTCGCCGATATCGGCGGCAACAAAATTCTTGAGCGACGCTTCATCTACGTGGCCAGCCTTTTCGATCGGACCGGGGTGTTTGTAATCTTTGATATGCATCCAACCAATACCACGTTTCATATCCGAGTACTGCTGGAACACCTCGTGCGGTGCGTTGCCCATCGACGTGATATTGCCTGCGTCAAAGATCAACATCAACGCCGGGTGATTCACTTTGCTATAAATGTCGGCCAACAGCGCGCCGCTTTGACCGACGAGGTTGGCTTCGATTTCGAGCCCAAAAATTAAATCACTGCGATGACAAGTTTCAGCAATTTGACCGAGCTGATCAACAACTTGCGAAATGTGTTCGCTCGCGTCGGTGCCGCGCGGGTGATAAAAGGAAAAGCCGCGAATCAGTTTGGTCTCGAAAGCATGAGCCAACTCGCAGGCCTTCTGCACGTCGTTCTTTAAGTACTTCTTGAACGGAATGTACTTGTTGTGCGAACCGTCATCGACGTCCTGCAGCTTCACTTTGCCGATAGGCGAGCCGAGCGACGAAACATTTAAGCCGTATTCGTCTTCCAAATGGCGGATGTGTGTGATCTCGGACTTGGTCAACTGCATCACATTCTTCACGCCCTTGCCGGCGTCGATGAAACGGATCGTGTAATACTGCAATCCCATCGAGGCAAACGCCGAGAACTGTTGGACTGCTTCTTTCTGGTTAGCCGCTTCGTCCGCAAAGCCAGTAAGAATGACGCTAGGATTATCTGCCATGGTGTTCGATTCCTTGCCTTGCGATTAGGAGCCCAGCGAATTCGTACGGCTATGGCCGAGCGTATCTAGCCAGCGATTCCCGGGTCCACTACCGTACCGCATCGCGGCGTTGTCTGCCAGACGCGGTACGAACTTGTCGAACGTCCTCACGAATTGTCCTCAGTTGTCTTGAGCAGCGTTCTGGAAACACAGTTCGTATCCATCTGGATCGTTGAGATACAGCTGATGAGTACCGTAGAAAGGCCCCTGAAACTGCGGTATCCTTGTGGGCATGAATGCATCAATGAATCCGGCGGGGCGATCCAACAACCAGCGTCTACGCGGCGGCATGGTTGGAATGGGGATGATCTTTGACGAGACCTACCGGCCGTTCTTCGAGAACGCTTTTCGTGACGGCTTATACGATCGACGCTTTGGCGTCTGCGAAGTAGAACTCGCCGCAGTGGCCAGTCGTACTGGAAGCCGCGCCGAAGCTTATCGCGAAAGTTCGCTCGGTAAAGTCGGCGATTTTCAAAGCTTTGTCGAACCGAATTCGATCGGCCAATTACTTGACGTTGATGTGGACTTTGTTTGCATCGCGACTCCCGACGATCGGCACTTTGCCGCAGCAAAAGCGGCACTCGAGGCGGGCAAACACGTCCTGATCGAGAAACCATCGGTCCTTTCGCTTGCGGAACTTGATGAACTCGAGCGGATCGCGCGCGACAAGAATGTGCTGGCAAAGATTGTCTATCACAAGCTCTTTGATCCTGATCACAAGAAGCTGAGAACGCTGGTTCATGACGGCGTACTCAATCATGTGAACAGCGGCTATTGCACCTTGCTGGAGCCGAAGTTAATTTCTGGTTCACAGTTTTCGGAATGGATCACCGGTCGGAATCCAGGAACCTACGTAGCCGTTCATTACATCAAGTTGATCGATTTCACATTTGGTGGCCGATTGAAGCGAGTCACTTGCAGCGGGCAACGCGGAATTGTTGGACCAAGTGACGGGCCAACATGGGATTCGACGCAGTTGCGAATGGTCTACGAGTATGACGACGGACGTGAAGCTGCTTTCGATATTCATACCAGCTGGGTAACCCCCGATAATTTCCCCGGCTATGTCGAGCAGGAAGTTCAGTTTCGCTTTGACAATGGCGTTTGGAATGGCCACAGCCGCAAACGGGGCGTCGAGTGTACGGTCGAAGGCAAGACGCCGTTCGAGCTTAAGAACTCGATGAATAACCACTACAACGGCACGTTCGTCGAGCCTTACGGCGAGCGAACTCAGCGAGGCTATGGCATCGAAGTGCTAGAGCGTTTCGTCCGCGAAGTTGGCTTTGTCCAATTGGGAGGGTCGGAAGCTACGCATGCCGACCGCCTTGCGCAGATGCGAACTTATCACTACAACGAATTGTCAGGCGATCGACAAGTCGTTGCTGCCGTCGAGGCGATGGAGGCGATCCTTGCCGAACACGTCGCCGGAAATCCAGAGTGCATCGTCAAAGTGAACGACGAAGCTGGTGGACTCGCCCTCTACAAACCAGGCGTCAGCGAACCAGAAGTGTTGTATTCACCAGAAGTGTAACGTGGCGCGACCGCATCCCGTAGGGTGTCGGCGTCGGCTGCACCACCACCACCGGGCGTAGGTCCACCCGATCAAGGATTCAATGTCAACCATGACGAATGAAACAACCGCCATTCAGCATCCCGGCGAAGAACAATCGAACGATCTGCGCCAACGCCTTACCAAAACAGAGCCGCTCACGCTTCGGACGTTTACGCCCTCCTTGGCATTGCTCGATAAGAGCGCGGGCAGTTACCACTGGACTCCAGAAGGCAGAAAGCTTGCGGATTTCAGCTCCGGTGTCCTCGTTGCAAACCTGGGCCACAACCCAACTCGCTGGTGGCGACGAGTTTTCGACTATCTCGGGGTTTCGAACCTGGACGAGAGCCAAGAGTTCACGCCCGCAGCTCCGCTCACCGCTTATAACGCTGTGAACAGTCTTGAGGTTAAGGCCAACGAACGTCTATTGGCGAACATGCGAGCCGAAGCGGGTGGTGCCCGAATGGAGCAAGTGCTCTGGGCGGCGAGCGGAAGCGAAGCTGTGCAAAAAGCGTTATGGGCCTGCTTGGCTCACGACGAGAGCCGAGATGTTATCGTCGCAACACGTGGCGGCTTTCACGGAAAGAAGGGCTTGGCGGGAGCTGTTACCGGAAGTGAAACCGACAAAGAACGCGACCCTCGCGTGAAGTTCATCAGCTTCCCGAAAGTCGAATGCGATGACGTCGCAAGCCGCAAGCAACCGATCGATCTCGAGCCCTATCAACAGGAACTCGACAAGTTGAGCAGCGAAGTCGGCGATCGGGCGAGTTGCTTAATTACCGAACCGTATCTTGGCGGCGGCGGTTCGTTTCATCCACAGCCTGAGTACTTGCAGTTGCTTCAGAAGTTTTGCCGCGATCACGGTGCTCTGTTCATCTTGGACGAAATTCAGGCGAACTTCGGTCGCACGGGACCGATGTACGCCTATACACATTACGGCGTCGAGCCAGATATCGTTTGTCTTGGCAAAGGGCTTGGGAATGGCGTTCCGGTGAGCGCAGCAGTCGGTCGCGCCGAAATCTTCCAGGCGTTGCACTACGGAGAAGGTTCCGATACTTGGAGCGCCAATCCGCTCTCGAGCGCGGCGGTCTTGTCGACGTTGGACGAGTTCGAAAGTAACGACGTCCTTGCGCAAGGCCAAGCACTCGCTCCGATCATTGAAGAAGGCTTGCTACGCCTGAAGACAACCGGTGTGATCGACAAGGTCCGCGGCGAGGGCTGTGTTTGGGGAATCGAATGTGCGACATGTGGTTCGCATGAACCCGAAGAAGTCGCTAACGAGTGTGTCGAAGCCTGTTATCTCGGCGATCAGCAGGGACGAGCCATTCATCTCCTCGGCCCGCTCGCCGGAAAAGTTATCCGAGTTAGTCCGCCGCTCACGATGCCCCAGGATGAACTGCGAGAATACCTGGACGTCATGCACGGCATTTTGGCGAGTCTTCGGCTGAGATTGAAATGATTGCTCCCGATGAACTGATGCGACTGGCGATCGAGAAAGCTCGCGAGGGGATTGACTCCGGGCAAAGCCCTTTCGGATGTGCGATTGCCCGCAGCAACGAGTTGATATCGGTGGCCCACAACACGGTTGTCGCGACCACGGATGTGACGGCACATGCCGAGGTCAACGCGCTGCGGCTCGGCTGCAAAGCGACGAATCAAATTCATCTGGCTGGTTGCATCGTTGCGACGACGTGCGAACCCTGTCCGATGTGCATGGCCGCATTGCATTGGGCTCGTGTCGAGACCGTCTACTTCGGCGCATCGATAGCAGACGCGGATTCGGCTGGCTTCAACGAACTGCAAGTTCCGGCCGCTGAGGTGTTAAAAATCGGCGGCAGCCGAGTTGCACTCGTGAGTGATGTACTGTCTGCTGAATGCCGCGATCTGTTTCAACGCTGGCTCCAACGTACCGATCGCATTGTGTATTAGAATTATTCGCTTGGCTTGAATATGAAAAGTCGTGAAGACTCGCATGCGTTCACACTCGTCGAACTGCTCGTGGTGGTCACGATCGTCGGTGTGCTGATTGCGTTACTGCTGCCAGTCGTTCAGTCCGCACGCGAGGCTGCGCGGCGAATGAGCTGCTCAAACAACCTAAAGCAAGTGACGCTTGCATTGCACAATTACCACGACACAAACGGAAGCTTACCGCCGCTTTACATTGGTCCAGCCCAAGCGGAAGGAGCGTTAAGCTGGTCAATGCATCTCTTGCCATTTAACGAACAGCAGCCATTATTCGCCGAGATCGAGAAGCTGACGCATCGATCAGGTGGGCCGGCGAAGTTAGATTCCGATGTCTTCTATGCGACGGTAGGACGACCGAGTGGTAGCTTTGAAATTCCGACCTACATGTGTCCGTCAGCTGCCGTCAGGGAGAAAGTTGTTTCGGCAACCGACGTGTTCGGCAGTGGTACGAGCGGCGAATTCGCTCCTCTTAGCTACAAGGCCTGCACGGGGACGGATATCGACGGAGTTGATACGCAGAATAACGGCATGTTTCAAGCCATCTACGGCTTGCGATTCGACGACGCTCGTGATGGCGTGTCGAATGTTTTTCTGCTCAGCGAGGTTGCGATGACTGGCTCGACCAAGACTGATTTCGTCGGATTCGCAGTGAAAGGTGCCGTGACGCCGCTGCCATTGCTTTCCTCTTTTCCCGTACTCGATCCGTGCGCGGCCCATCACGATGGAGACCACTACACCAAGCGCGGCACGGATTTGCAAGGCAGCTATGCGCATCACGGGCTCGCCCATTACTCAAGCTTCCAGGCAGCCAACCAACCGAACAGCCCCAGTTGCTACGAATCGCCAGCCGTTTCCGCAGTTGCAGCAAGCAGTCAGCATCCGGGCGGAGCGATGCATTCTTTCGGAGATGGCAGCGTACGCTACGTCAGCAGCAGCATGGATCGTGCGACTTACAATCGGCTCGGCGCGCGGGACGACGGCGAGCTGGATTAGTCTTTCGCTTCGTGCGTCACGATGATGTTCGTGGTGATGCCGCCACGGGCACTGAACACAGCGACCAGCTTGATGCGGCGCGGTTGAAGTACGGCAACCAAGTCTTCCAAAATCCGATTGCTGACGTTTTCGTAGAAGATTCCTTCATTGCGAAACTGCTGCAAGTACATCTTAAGGCTCTTCAATTCGACGCACTTGGCTTCGGGAGTGTAAGTAAACGTCAGCACGCCAAAGTCCGGTTGGCCGGTCATCGGGCAAACCGAAGTGAACTCAGGGCAAACGATCTCGATTTCATAGTCCCGCTGCGGGAATTCGTTCTCGAAGGTCTCGAGCGTATCGCGGAATTGGTCTGACATCAGTCTCCTTTCGAGTAAACGACTATTCTGGCAAGATGCAGGAGTTGTAGGTAGAGGGGGCGTCTCGCTCGCTCAGTCAGATGGTTCTCCTGTCCACGAAAGACACACTCCAACAACACACTTGCATTGTGCGCATCGCCGAAATCTACAAATCAGTCCAAGGTGAAGGGTTCCTGACCGGATCGGAGAGCGTCTTCGTGCGTCCATCGGGCTGTAATCTCCGCTGTTGGTATTGTGATACGCCGTTCACATCGTGGCGTCCGGAAGGCGAGGACCTTGAAGTCGACGAAATTCTCAAGCAAGCTGCCGGCTTAGACTGCTCGCACGTCGTTGTGACAGGTGGCGAGCCGATGTTGTTTGCCGAATTGCTTCCGCTGTGCAGCGGATTGCGCAAGGCGGGATGTCACATCACGATCGAAACGGCCGGTACGTTGCACTTACCCGTGGAGTGTGATTTGATGTCGATCAGTCCCAAGCTGGCGAACTCGACGCCATCGGTCGAACTCGACGCGAAATGGCACGACCGCCACGAGCGGTCTCGGCATGTTCCCGACGTCATTCGACGCTTGATCGCTGAGTACCCCTATCAGATTAAGTTTGTCGTCGACCAGCCAGCGGATTGTGACGAGATCGGGCGTTATCTCAAAGAGCTTCCGGCGATTGAGCGAGATCGTGTATTGCTGATGCCTCAAGGAACGGACATGTTGCAGCTCGACGAGACAGGGCGTTGGCTGCAAGAGTATTGCAGGGAGCAAGGCTTTCACTTCTGTCCGCGGCGACATATCGAACTGTACGGTTTTGCTCGCGGAACGTAGCTGAGTTTGCAAAAACTCAGACGCATCTCGCGCGACTGAATCCTAGCGAATCCAGCCACGGTCGATGAACCCACAGATTCAATTGACGTTTGCTGGTCACTGTGCCATGCTCGTGACTTGTCGTTGCTTCGTTTAAAGCGATCGCATCGCGTTAAACTACAGTCGTGGTGCATCGTTCAAAGCCGAGTACCTCTTCATGTTGACTCTTGGCAAACAGACCGTCAGAAACTGTGCGACGTTCTCGCGGCGTGGCTTACTGCAAGCCGGCGGACTCGGAGTGATTGGCCTCGGCCTTGGCGATTTGTTACGGCTCGAAGCTCAGGAAAACGCTTCGTCTGGGCGTCCGAAGTCAATCATTCTGCTGTGGCTATGGGGCGGACCGAGCCAGCTCGATACGTTTGACCTCAAGCCAAACTCGCCCACCGAGTACCGAGGCCCCTATCGTCCGGTATCGACCAATGTCCCAGGTATCGAGGTCTGCGAGCTGCTGCCGAAGTTGGCCAAACGGGCTGATAAGTACGCCATCATACGATCGCTGAATAGTTCTTCGAACGATCACGGAATCGCTGGCACGATTGGTTTGACCGGTGCGGATTTTGGGGCGACGAGCTTGAGCGGTCAGGTCCTGCCGGGTGAGCTTCTCCCGACGCACGGCTCGATTGCGTCGAAGGTTTTCGGCTTTGAACCGACGATGCCGCGGTTTGTGACGGTGGGCGGATTGTTGCATCAAGGTCACCGTCGGATTAGTGGCGAGACCGGCGGCTCGTTGGGCAGACTCTACGATCCGTTTCGCTTGGACTACGATGCCGAGCAAGGAGTCAGGATTCCGCAGTTCGATCTGATCGATGGCGTGACGCCAGGCGGGCTTGATGATCGCGCTAGTCTGCGAACGGCGCTGAATCAACTGTCTGGAAGCGTCGATCGATCCAAAGCGTTTGGGCAGCTCGACCAGTACTATCAGCAAGCCTATTCGTTACTCACATCGCACAACGCACACGAAGTCTTTGATCTCGAACAAGAAGCCGATTCGCTTCGAACCAGCTACGGTCGTTTTCGGTTTGGCCAATGTTGCTTGTTGGCTCGGCGATTAATCGAAACCGGAGTGCGGTTCGTGCAAGTTAATTGGAGCAGTCACGTCGAGCCGGTCGAAGACACCGGCGACGGCGGCTGGGATATGCACGATCGGCACTTTCAACAGTTTCAAGATCGTCACGCTTGGATGCTGGATCAAGCCGCATCGGCCTTGCTCGATGACCTGGATCAACGAGGGTTACTCGACGAGACGATTGTCGTCGCGGTAGGGGAATTTGGTAGAACGCCAAAGATCAACGTGAAAGCAGGTCGTGATCATTGGCAGCAATGTTACAGCGGCATCGTGGCAGGTGGTGGGCTCCGCGGCGGGCAGGTGATTGGCGAAAGTGATGCTCGCGCCGAGTATCCCGTTTCGCGTCCTCTAACGCCAGCTGATTTGTTCACTACGGCATTGCATCAGATTGGGATCGGGACGACACAGCTGACGGCCGCGGGATTGACGCCGCAAGGGCAGGTGATCGAGGAACTGGTGTGATTCGACTGGTCCTTCTTTTGACGATGTTGTCGTTATCGAGGTCGCTGTGCGCCGACTCGCCGACGTGGCTTCGATTGACTAGCGATGGCCACTTCAAGCAGCGTCCCACTTGGTCACCAGACGGCAAGACATTGGTCTTTGCGAGGCATCAAGGTGCCACGATCTTCCTCTATCTGCGGGGGATGGATGGCGCGGAGCGACGTTTGACGGAGGCGAAGTATTCCGAGTACGATGCAGTCTTCTCGCCGGATGGCAAGCGTTTGTTATTCTCGTTCAATAAGGCTTCACCCAATCAAGGCGACATCGAAGTCTACTCGATTGCCAGTGACGGAAGCGATCTAAAGCCGGTCGCGGTGACACGCGAAAAACTCTCGCACGAGGAGTGGCCGTGTTGGGCACCGGATGGAAAGCGAATCGCGTATACTTCGACTCGGGATGGCAATCAAGAGTTGTATACGTCACTTACCGACGGATCGGACGAGAAACGTTTGACCAGCGATCCGGCGATTGATGCCCATCCTTCCTGGTCCCCTGATGGAAAGCGAATCGCCTTTGCGACCCATCGTTGGGGAGACCTCGAGATCGCGACCGTCGACGCAGAGGGAAAGAACTTAACGCGGTTGACGGAAAGCTTGGGCCTGGACGACTATCCCACATGGTCGCCGGACGGGAAACGATTGGCGTTCACTAGCAACCGCGACGGCAACTTCGATGTCTACATTGCGAATCGCGATGGTTCGCAGCCTCGTAATGCAACGGACCATCCGGCGATTGACAACTTTCCTTCATGGTTGCCGGACGGACGGTTGACAATTGTGTCGAATCGCGAGGCGGGCTTTGACGTCTTCGTGGAAGCTGCATCAAGAGAGTAGCGGCCCGATCTCGTCGACGGCATCTTTGAGCGAACTTGCTGCCATCTGAAAGTTGGTATGCGACGAGATCTCCGGCTGAATCTCGAGGAACAGCTCCGTCGCCTTGCACAGCTTCGAGTACTTCTTGTTTGCTTGCTTGAGATACGCCTCGGCATCTCCGGTCTTCAGCGGACCGCCCAGTGCGAGCATATAGTCGTACAGCGAGCGATGCACCTCGCACAACTCGTCGTCCTCTTCAGCCTCTTCGGAGTGCTTTAGGAAAGTTCGCACCATCCACACGTGACTCAGCAAGGTGTCGATGCGCTGCATTCGCTCTTCTGGTGTCATGTGGTTCTCTCGTGGCCGCGAATTGGCCCATTACTGTGCGTTACTCCGCAGGCTGTTCCGGTTCATCGGCAGTTTCGCCCGCCGATGTCTCATGCTCTTCCGTCTCCGCTGGTTGAACTGCGTTGGCGGTAGCGGCCGTTGGTTTCTTTGGAGGCGATGGTTTGAAAACCAGCACCATCACCGCACCGACCGATACGAGCATCAATCCGGAAATGAAGGCAGGGCTCAGGTTCTTCAAAGGGATATTGGCGAACCACATCGAGACGACAACGTTAACGATCGGGGCACAGCCAAAGACCATCGGCATTACGTAGGTGGGTTTGCCGCCGGAGGTCAGAGCAAGAATAATTCCCAATGCTCCAAATGCTCCCGCTGCACCAGCCGCCAAGCTCCAAGAGACCCCACCGAAGCTCCAATCGCCGCTAAGCTTCCCCTGCATCGTCAAAAGGACGACTGGCAGTATGACGGCGATTACTAAGTAGGCGACGCCGACGCAAATCAAAGGCTTTAATCGGTTCTCGTTTAGGAGATGTTGGCCCTTGTGCAGCACCGATCCGTAGGCACCCCAGCACAACACGGTCAAGAAGATGCCAGGTAACGCTTTCAATACTTCTGTCATCGATTCATGTCTCCTGGATCGCGGACAAGGGCAGGGGGGAGAACTCGCGGCGCGGAGCTGTAGGTGGGTTTTCGTAAAGACGCTAACGGCAACAGTCTACCAGAATGCTTTGCCCGCGGGAGGGAGTCTATGACGGGTCGCTAATCAACGCACGGCTCGCCCCATTCAGCGACAAATCGCGTACTGCATCGCTTGCAGCGTACTTTTCGACCTAAATACTTCACTGGCACCTTCGTGGTTTCTTCGCAACCCTGGCAAGCGATCGAGAATTGAACATTACCTTCGTCTAACCGGTTCCAGTAGTCGGAAGGAACTTCGTCGAGCACGATGTCTTCGGGTTGGATCGTTGTTAACACTTCCTTCGTCAGCGATGTTATACTGGCGATTCGATTTGCAAGCCGGCGGATCGCGCTCTCGAACACATTGCGAACTAGCCGACCGTTCCCAAAATGTTCGTCACGGTTTTCGTACAGCCATTGGAAGCCGAGCAACAGTCGAACTTGTGCTTCGGGAGTGATGACGTAGTGGTTCGTTTCGCACATGCCGCCGAAGATCCGACCCAGTGATCCAGGCGAATAGTCTTCGAAGGTCAGCTTCGTGTTGAAGCGTGACGAGAGTCCAGGATTCGAGCGAATCAGCCGATCCATTTCATCGGGATAGCCCGCGAGTACGACGACGAGTCGCTCGCGATCATCCTCCATTCGTTTGAGCAATGCTTGCACGGCTTCGCGACCGTAGGGATCGTCGCCTGATTCCGCAACAAGGCTGTACGCTTCGTCAACGAACAAGACTCCGTCGAGCGCTTCGTCAACTTTTTGGTTAGTTTTCGGGCCAGTCTGGCCGGCATACTCGGCGACGAGTCCTGAGCGGTCAGTCTCGATGAGATGGCCCTTGCTGAGAACGCCCATCGAGCCATAGATCTGTCCCACAATCCGAGCAACTGTTGTCTTGCCCGTTCCCGGGTTACCGCCAAAGACCAAATGTAGACTGAGGTTCGTCGTTGGCAGCCCCTGGACCTCGCGTTGCCGCTGCATCGTGAGGAAGTTGGTGAGCGTTCGGATTTCGTGTTTGACTTGGTGCAGTCCGATAAGTGTGTCGAGCTGCTCCAGTACTTCTGCCAGCCGTTCTTCTTGGCTTTTCTCTTCGCCAAGCACTTCGAGCTCGCTGTGGATGTCGTACTGTTCACGAAATTCCTGCGTCTCTTGCTGCATCGTTTGAACAGCTTGAGCACTTTGCGGCATATTGGATCGAGGCCGCGCGGATGGCGTGGTTGCTTCCGGTTGTAGGTGACTGATCAACTCGTCTTGAATTTCCTGTAGCCGTGCCAGCTCGTTGGGTTCCGGAACACCATCCGCCTTCGCGACCAAATTCGCCAGCCGAATGACGATTGTTGCGAGTTGGTCGACGCGATCATGCAATGGTTGCATTTGCGCGAAGGGCCGGACCAAGCTTGACCATTTCAGTGTCTTGGCTTCACGAAACACATGCGCCGCCGCATCACGCAGCTGCCCGCCGGGAATTCCGCCCGGCCAAATGTGGTCGAACAAAACTCGACCCATACGTTTTTCTTCCTGGCTCCAACGTTGGTCGGCTTCGACGATCGTGACGTAGACCTTGATTAGAAGGCCTTTATGCAGATCGTCCATCAATTGTGCAAAACTCTCCGGCGTTCCAGGCAGGAAGTTAGGGCATTGCTGAATGCAGAGCTTCGCACTCGACAGATACAACTGCCGGCAATCATGGATTGCCTGCTGAAACTGCTCTAGAAGTGATTCGAAGTTGGGATTCGTCATGGGAGCAGGTAGGCCGGAACAAGCTTCGCAGTTCCGGCAGGATCGCGCGGACATGCCGGAACTGCGAAGCTTGTTCCGGCCTACTAATTGCTAACCGCTCTAGTTTGCCATTAAGACGCGGTCGTGCAAAGCCTGTCGAAGCGGATCGTCGTCCTCATCACAGAAACCCAAGTGTAAATGTCGCCGCCAGCCCTCGGCGTATTTGAACAGACTGGACATTCGCCCGCATTCTGCGTCGAGATCGCGAAGTGTCTGCAGGTACGAATCGTGGCCTTGGCTCTCGTCGAGCCACTTCTTTTGGCTGACATGCTTCGCCAGCATCTCCACTTTGCGTTCGACGACGTCAGTTACGTTGACGAACATGTCCGGTGCGACAGGATTGCGAAGTGGATCTCGATGCGAGAACGGTTGAGCGTGGTAAACAGTCACTTTGCCAGCGACGGGAGCAAGCGGTGGATCAACGGGAAAGTTCGGCATCCCACGCGCAAACGCAGCCGTCGTCGCAAGCCGAGAGACGTTCATGTGATCTTCCATATAGTCAGCGGGTGCATGCGTCAGCACGATCTCCGGCGCGACATCACGCATGACAGATGCGATCTTCGCAAGCGTTGGCTTGTCGAAGAAGATCGACATGTCGTCACAGATCGACTCATGATAGACCGCGCCAATCAATTCGGTCGCATCGATCGCTTCTTGGCGTCGCATCTCGGCAATTATCTCGCGGTCGTACTCGGTCGTGCCGCAGCAACCGTTTGCGACGTTCATATAATGAAGTTCGTATCCCGCTTCTTTGAGCAGCACAAAAGTTCCCGACATGAAGATTTCAATATCGTCGGGGTGGGCGGCGATGGCTAATACAGTAGGCATGATCTGAAAACCTTCTTTCTATTCCGTCTCCGTACTCTCTGTGTCCTCCGTCGTTGTCAGGATCACCACGGAGGGCACGGAGAACACGGAGCAAAGACAAGCTACAACACTCGACGTCTTATGCCGTTTTTGAGGAGTTCAACATTGAAATTCATGAGTAGACCAACTTTAAAGCCGCTCAATTTCAGATAAGTCATGAGTTGTGCTTCGTGTAACGGCAGTAATGCCGCTACACTCTTCAACTCAATCAGGACTTTCGCTTCGACGACGATGTCCATCCGATAACCGCAATCGAGTCTAACTTGTTTGTAAACGACAGGGAGTGGCTCTTGGCGACGGAAGCTGAGTCCGTGGCTGCTCAGCTCATGACAAAGACACTCTTCGTAAGTCGATTCCAATAGACCTGGCCCCAACTCGCGATGAACTTCAATCGCTGCCGCATTAATATCTCGCGTCAATTCCTCGTACATCAACATATTCCGTCCCCCTTTACTCTGTGATCTCTGTGTCCTCCGTGGTGACTTACTCCCCTCGCAATGCTTCAAGTACCGGTATCTTCAAACTAGCTCGAACCGAAAGAAGACTTGAGAGTATTCCAACTACGAGAACGGCCAATAGCATCAATCCTAAATCGCGGAGCAAGTCACCTGGGATCGACGCATTGCCCGTCAACTTGTGAGGCAACACCGCAAGCAACGCCGCGATCGTACCGGTTGCGAGTCCCCCGACGAGCAACAGAATGTTTTCCAGCAGCACCATCTGAGCGAGTCGCGACTCGCGGAAGCCTGTTGCTCGCAACAGCGCCAGTTCACCTCGTCGTTCCAAGACATTCCGCATTTGAACGGCCGCCAAGCCGAATGTGCCGAGCAGCAAGCCGAGCGCCCCAAGACTTTGAAACGTGCTGAGATAAGTGTTTTGCACGGCAAATAATTGCTCAAGGACTTGGCTCGTTTGCACCGCATCAAATCCTTGATCGCTGAGTCGCTCTTCTAGTGCTTCAGCAACCGGCTTGCTCCTCCCGCCAGGGCTTTGAATCAAGAAGTATCGATAGCCCGAGACATCCGGAAAGAGTCGTTCAAAGTTCGCTTCGCTGATTAGCAAGCTTCCTTGGAGGACACTGTTCTCCAGCAAACCGACAACGTGGAAGCGAATCGTTTGGTCGTCGTAAGTCAACTCAAGGTTCGCCCCGACGTTTACCGGTGGCTTCAAGCTATACATCGCCGTGTTCATGTCGATCACGACGGGGATCGGCTCGTCTGTCACAGTCTCCTTTGACTCCAGCAGATGCCACGGATTCGATTTTTCGGCGTCCGAACTGGCTTCGGTCTTCATCCATCGAAACCTAGCGACTGACTTGAGATCAAAATGACTCACAAAAGGCTTTGTCAGTCCGATGACGCGCGGCTGCGTCGACCGATAGAGGTTATTGCAACTCGCATCATCGCCAGGTTTGAATCGCAAGCCAAACACGAGCCCTCCATCGAGGACATCTTTGTCGTCGGCAAGCATCTCTTCGCGACCTTCTTCGCTGTTAAGATCAACGAACACCGATTCGGAGCTTTGCGCGAGCAAGTCGAATCCGCCGGCACCTTCATTGGATGGAGCAAGGCGGAATGAACTCAAGCCGACAATTAGGAAGCTGGCTGTGGCCATCAGGCCGATTGTCGCGACACTCCGTCCTGGATTGCGGCCGGCGTTGCGAAGAGCCAGTTTTGTCAACGCCCAGCCGCCGGTGAACGGCTTTATGTCTCGCCGACCGCCACGTTTTAGTCGTACCCAAACGAACAGCAGCAGGCCCGCCAGCATTAGAAAACCTGCCCCGAGAAACGCACCGGCTTGTGACATCCCGCCGAGTCGAACTGCAATAGCGGCCAGTCCAAACGCAAAGATAATGCAGGAGATCGAAACGATCGAAAGCTTGTTCTGAGCTTTGTAGGCAACTCCGTTCGCGTCAGTGGCCTGTCCTGCGAGCAATCGACAAGCGGAGATCTTCTTAGTTTGCCGGATGCTCCAGGCAATCGTTAGTACCGAGACCAGGACGCCAAGCAAGTAACCAAGCAGGAGACTTCTGCCGCTCCAGTAGAATTCAAGGAACGGCGTAGTAATTGCCCCGACCCACCAAGTCCTCAAGCCGGCGAGCATCAGCCAGGCATAGCCAACTCCGATTGCGACTCCGACGAAACCACCATCGAGAGCGACCAATGCGCCCTCGGCAACGAACAGGCGGCTTGCCTTGCTTCGCCGCAGTCCGACTGCCAGCAGCGTGCCGATCTCACTCGCTCGCTGCTCGACTCCCAGTCGGAAAAGCAACGCGACCAGCAGCAACGCGGCTGCGATGATGAAAAAGCTTAGCCCAAGGAATAATCCATCAAACGGCGTCGTGCCGGAGGACGCGGCAAGTTGGTCGCGTTTGACTGCCATGAAGTCCATGCCAAGCGATTCGTTCTGCTCGGCAAGCTCGTCGACGAAGGCTTGCTTGATCACGTCGACAGTTACTCCTTCGCGCGCGGGAATGCGAAAGGAAGTCACGCGCCCGAATCGGCTTCCCCACAATCGCTCGCCGGTCGCAAAAGACACGAACGCCTTGGGAGTTGTGCGGTGATTGTCCCAGTAGGTGTGTCCTTGTTTGCGCATCATGTTGCGATCGAACGGAAAAGGAGGATCCCAGTCATCGATTGTCGCTTGATCCGTCACGCCTTCGACTACAGGCGTGAAATCTGGATCATTGGCGAGCTCTGGTCTCTCGCGGTATTCCGCTTCCTGTACGCGGCTATACGAGCTGAATGGTTCGATGAGCGGCGTGATGGCTTTGACCGTGAAGTCCGTGTATGTCTCGATCGCGTCACCATGCGTTATCTCAGCCTCGAAGTAGGCAACGCGAATCGTGTCGCCCGGCTCTGCCTTCTGGTCTTCCGCAGCCCAGCTGGTCAGAATGATCTCGTTATCCTTCAGCGGCTCGATCCGCTTTCCGTCCAGATCATGCAACGGAAAGTCATCCGTCACATCGATCCCGCTAATCATCGAGTACGCGATTGGTCCCTCTTTCTCCCCATCTCCCTCACTCCCACTCTCCTCCACTTTCTTCATCGTCGTCGCCAGATAAGTAACGATGCCTTGTCCGCCCATTGATTCAAAGGCCTTCGTCGCGATTTCTCCGGCTTCCGGTGAAAGGATCATTCGATCCGAAGTGACACTGAAGTAATCGTAGATCGGTTCGGCAACTCCTTCGCGTTCAAACGTTCGAGTGACTCGCATGATCGACAGACCGTAGTCTTCGAACGCAGGGCGCAACGCTGCTGCGAGGGCATCGCTGGCGACTTCGGATTCGGTTGACGTAGGAGGAATGCTCGGCTTGAGCGACACCAGCAGCGAGTTGATCTTTCCATCTTGGTCCAGGACGTCTTGAAGTGTCGGAATTGAAACGAATGCAACCAGCGGTACGCTTTGGCTGGGACGCAGGCTGAAACGCCCGAGTCCGCGTGCGGGAATTACATCGACGACTTTAAGGCCGGGGACACTGCGGATGCGATCCGATTTGTTTGCGAGCGGACTGTCCGCAGGAACTTGATTGCCTTTCGGCAGCCGAGCGACAACTTCCGACGAAACGGTCGCGTTGATATCATCGGCCAACGCTTGATTCAAGACGATTTCGTCTTCGCCGGGGAGCGTCTTTGGGCGTATGCCATTTCCTAGGTCCCAAAACGATTCATCACAACCAACGATCAGAACGTTTGAAGATCGGCCTGTTTGCTCGTCGCTTTGCAACTCGATGGTTGTCGAACGGAACAGGATCGCCGAGGCAGCCTGTTGGTAGTAACTGTTGAAGCCATCGTCGGCGGCGAGTTCGGAAGCCAATACCTCTCGAAAAAAACGATCCGTGACAAGCACTTCATCGATCTTTCCGAGACGTTCGAGCGTCAGATGCCGGAGACTTCCCTTAACGGAATCTCCGACCAGCAACGCGCCAGTCAGTACCGCCGTCGCTGCTGCGACACCAAACGCCACGGCGAGATTAATTCGCCAGTGGTAGATCAAGTTCTGAAAGACTAGTCGCCAGAAAGACATGGATTCGTTCGGTGTTGGACTCTAAAGAATTGATGTTCGACGTTCACTCCGCTTCTCGCACAAGCCCATCATCCAATTCCAGCCGCCGCGACATTCGACTCGCCAACTCGAGGCTGTGAGTGACGACGATCAGCATCGTGTTCTCTTGCCGTTGTAGTTCGAGCAGCAGGTTACCCATGGCTTGCGCGTTCGTGCGGTCGAGGCTTCCGGTCGGTTCGTCCGCGAGCAATAAGATGGGGTTGTGAATCAGCGCGCGAGCGGCCGCGACACGTTGCCGCTCGCCACCCGAAAGTTCTGCGGGCCGATGCTCGATTCGCTCCGCCAAGCCAACTCGGTCGATCAACTCACGAGCGCGATCGATTTGCACTTCGCTCGGACTTCCTTCGGCCAACGTGGGCACAAGGACGTTCTCAAGTACCGAGAGTTGCGGCAAGAGATGATGGTCTTGAAAGACGAACCCGATATTGCGGTTTCGGAAGTGTGCAAGTTGCGGCTCGTTCAACAAGAACGGATTCTCCTCTCGCAACGCAATCGTTCCCGAGGTTGGTTCGTCCAGCGTTCCGATCAGATGCAGTAGCGTACTCTTACCGCAACCACTTGGCCCCAGGATGGCCACGTTTTCACCGGCGGACAGCTCGAATGAAACATCTCGCAACACCACGAGCGGCTCAGCGCGTGTCGGATATTCCTTCGCAACATGATCGACAATTAAATCAGGCAATGTACTCTCCAAACGTAGCCATCACTCTCCGAGTGATGAGCCCCTGCACCGCGAGTTGTCATGTATCTAGCTTCGGCATCCGGCGTGCAATCCAAGCGAAGGGCTCGTCACGCGGAGCGTGACGGCTACTATAAAATCGCCAGACAACCGATTCCATAAAACGAATATTCCACATCATGAGCCGTGTCCCACACCGCAGCGTGAAAGCCACCAGAATCCAGCTCCAAGCTCTCCGCAAACCGCCGTGCGGCAGCCACGTCGATCTCATCGAGTCCATCCAAGTCAATCAGCGTAAGGCTTCCCGTGAAGGTACTCAACAGGTCCGCGATCGGGATGCGCGTGTTGGCTCGCAATCCGCCTTCGTCTGTTTGCATCTCGACGAGGAAGTCGAGCGTGTTTTCTCGGATGTCGTTATTCAAAGCTCCGAGAATCCGCAATGTCGCGATGGCGGCGGCCGTTGGGTTGGTGCCGGCTCGCTTGCTGGCTCGTATCTCGCGAAAGCCACCTTCATCGGCCTGCTGCGACATGAGGAATTCAACGACCCGTTCTGGCTGTGGCAGGGGCCGTTCAATCAGTTCGCGACAGAGTAGCACAAGGAATGTGTGATACGTACTGCTCGCGGCGCCTTGGTCGGCCTTGGCATAGCCGCCGTCGTCACGTCGCAACTTTTCTAAGGCGTCGGCAACCGCGTCCCGCCAATTCGGCCCAGCTGCCGAAAATACATCGATCCCCGCCGAAGCGTCCAACAGCATCGCACCATAGACCAACGAAAGAAAGTCGATGATCGTTTCCCGGCCCGTCAACTTACTTCGCAAGAAACTCGCCGATCGTTCGGCGAGTGGTCCGGTCAGTTCACCTAAGATTGCCAGCGATCGCAATGCGAAGCCCGTGTAGTACAAATCGCTGCCACCCTCGCGCCCCGCAAATCCACCATCTGTCTGCTGGGCTGCCTTCAAATAACCAGCATGCTTATCGCGTATTGCTTCCGGGACTTTACCAAGTCCTGTTCCCAATCGGATCGTTAGCTCTTCGAGGTAGGCAGGCATGAGGCGTGTAAGAGATCCTTGGCGTCGAGTTGTGATTAGGCAGCCTACTTGGAAGCCGTTGCATTCGCAATGAACTCGAATGCGCACGTATGAAGATCAACTCTCGACCGTAATTAGAAATAGTCGCATCTGTTCGGCAAGCCAACTCGGAATTGGCATCGAACTGGGAGGATTGTCGTGAGTGATGCGACAGCAGACAGCTGTCATTTTTCCAATTGCAACGACGTTCTCCTCCAACCGAAATTCGAAAGCGTACGTGACGCTCTTTGAGCCAAGTCGCTCGATGCGGACCACGATATCGATCACGTCCTCGAATCTGACGGGCCCCGTGTAGTCACAGGTTGCATTGACGCGAGGCCAGCTGATACTACCGTCGTCGTCCCGGGCGATTACGCTGGTGCCGACGTTTCGGAGGAATGCGTGTTCGGCTTGTTCCATATATTGAAAGAAAGCCGAAAAGTGCGCGATGCCAGCCGCATCCGTCTCGCAAAACTCGACGCGTCGCTGGTAGTGAAAATCGTCCATCGTGGGTTCTCGTTGATAACGGTCCGCCAGCGCAAAAACAAAGCCTGCACATGGCAGGCTCTAGTTCTCTCACCATAGACTCGCGGTTAGTCTCCCGTGAAGGACAGCAGCCCCATGAAGCGAGCACGCTTGATGGCCACTGAAACCGCGTGTTGGCTGACAGCCGTGCAGCCCGTCTTGCGACGACCTACAATCTTACCATGCCGATTGACCAACTTCTTTAATAGCTCGACGTCCTTGTAGTCGACGTACATCGGACGAGGGCGTGAACCATCGACGAACAAGGGATCCTTCTTCTTCGCACGAGTCGTGATTTTTTTCTTGCGTCGAGGTTTTTGCGCGAATGCCATAATTCTGTTTTTCTCACCGACAACTAAAACGCTGGAAACTGTTCATCAATTACGAATCCCCGATTTTAGACGAATCGATGCGATTCGCAAGATCACCGCCACAATTCATTTGCGGAAGAACTTTGCCAGCGTTTTCTCGCTCGGAGGGCGTGTAATCAGGGAAATTGCGATGATTGCGATGGCTGATGCGACAAAGATGCTGACCACGGGATGTAACGGCGGCAGAGTTGCGACGCCCAAGTTGACGGGTGCCTCAGGAAACCCATATCGGGGATTCGCGCCGAAATCCGAACGCCAAAAGAGCACAGACCAAGCGACCAGAACGGTCAAAACGCCGCCAATCGCGCCTGCAGCAGTCAGTCGCCGCCAGTAGATGGCGGCAAACACCAGCGGAAACAATCCCGTAAAACCCGTGAACGACCACAACCCGAGATCGAAGACCGAGCGTGGCAGGATCAGACTGAGCAGATAGGTCACTCCCACGACGGCGACGACGAAGTATCTCGCCGCTCGCACGATCTGCTGTTCATTGAGGTGTTCACCGCTTCTGTTGTGCAGCAGGATGTCTTGAGTAAACATCGTGCCGACGCACAGGAACTGGCTGTCCAGCGACGACATGATCGCGGCAAGAATGCCAGCGGTGAGCAGACCCGCGAGGACGGGACCAGCATGCGATTGGACCAGTGTTGCCAGAATCGCGTTCTCACTGGTTGCGGCGGGGATCCCGGATGCGGGACCGCTGGCCCAAATGCCTAGCAAGACACATGGCACCCACACAATCATGACGAAGATCGGATGGATGATGATCGGCAGCTTGAATGCATTCGCGCTACGAGCTGTCAGCCAATGTTGAAAGATGTGCGGGAACATTCCAACTGACAGCGGAATCAGCAGGAACGAAAAGAAGACGGGTTTGGGAATCTTTTGGCGAGCGAGTTGAATCTCCGGAACTTGTTTGCTCGCGATGGCGAGATTCTCAAACAGGTTGTCTGCCCCACCAATCGCTTTGGCGATGACAAAAAACGTAACGACACCCAGCACCATAAAGACGCTCGTTTGAAATGCGTTGGCCCATGCCGTGCCTCGCATTCCGCCGTAAAAGACATAAGTCAAAACAACGCAGCAGATCACCGCCGAGGCAATCTCCGACGGAACGCCATAGCCGCTGCTCGACAGCCAATCAACACCGCTGAACGTCCCCGCCGTCACTGTTTCGACAACCGCTCCGCCGCCCAGCACACCAACCATCAGGTAGCCAACGACGAGAAAGACCAAAATCGGAAAGAGCAGGTAGCCGATCAGATTACTTTCCAGGCGATCGCGGAAGAATTGGATCTGAGTTGTGTAGCCATGTCGCCGCCCCAGCGACCACAATGGCACGCCAATCAAGAAGAAGCAAAGCGAATGGACGATCCCGCTGGCCGATGCCAGCAAGCCGTAAACTCCGGCTCCCATCACATTCGCGCGACCTGTGGAACCCACCAACGCGAACGCGGTCATCGTCGTTCCAAACAGCGACATCAACAACAAGAACGGACCGATCGAATGGCTGGCCAGCATGTAGTCCTTGGCCGTCCCGCGAAACAACCGATTCGCCGACAACCCGAGCCCAACGAGTAGCATCAGATAAACAACAATCACACCAAGCTGAATCATGCGCCCGCATCCTCCTGGCTCGAGTGTTCCGATTCCTCGTCCAGCCCTTCAGGCCAACAGAACTTCGTTGCTAACGCCCAAACGATGGCGGCCGCAATCGAGACGCCAACGTGATACGTCAACGTCCGCGGCAAGAAGCCGAAGTCCAACGTCGTATTACTCCACTGCCAATAATCTTGATGGAACACCAGCAACAGACCGACGAGAATCCAGACAGCGTATTTCATGGCGATCAAGTCTTCTGACTAGAGGAAGCGACCCAATGTACTTTGTTGGATTAGGGTAGGCCAGTGTCGCTACTGTACCTGGATACCTGGCGTGGATACCTGGCCCACATTGTACTCAAACGCCGGAACGAGATAGGATGGACACGTGCCTTGGGAAAGGCGAGTTTGCGTTTCCTCAGATGGGAGCAACTACCGATGAAAGAAATTATGCGTGATGGCTTGAGGTTTCCGACCGAAAGCAGTGCCTACGAAGTTCCCCCCGAGCTTGGTGAAGAACTGACGCGACTAAACCAGGAAATGGCGGATGAGAAGAATTGCCAGACACCCGAAGTACAAAGCCAAGCTTCAGGAACTGAAAGGAATGTATCCTAACTTGCCCGAATACGCCCGACGACTCGAACATGTCGTCGCGACAAATCCCGGCTGGCCAATCTCCATCTTCGTGGCTGCTTATGAGTGCTAGTGGTCTCACCTGTTAGCTGAAGATGAGTCCATTCCGCATATGCGAGTGTTCTACTCGTTCGACGACGATGAGGTGAGATTCCTGACGATCGTTCCCGTGACCACTTCTGATGCTTGACCGGCCAAAGCTACGTGCGCCAAGCAGGCCGATAGCTTAGTCCAAGCGTGAGAATCTTCTGTATTAGATCGCTGTACTTGATGCCGGCGACATGAGCGGATTCGGCGAAGTCTTCGCCGTAAGAGAGGTTGGGGTTTGGGTTCGCTTCGAGGACATAGATGCGTCCGTCGTCTGTGACTCGCAGATCCATTCTGGCATAGCCAGTCATGAATAGGGCTTTGTAGATCCGCTTGCAGAGGCGGATGATTTTGTCCGACATTTCCTTCGAGAGATCCGTCGGTGCCTCTGTTTTGACACCCATCTTCTTCTGGTAGGCGTAGTCCCACTTCACCTGCGCGGTCGCGATGTTGGGTTCGCCTTCGGGCAGCTTGGTCATCAGCAATTCCCAGATCGGGAGCGTCTTGATTCGTTGATTGCCAAGGATGCCGACGTAGAACTCGCGGCCCTCGATATACTCTTCGACCAATGCATCCGTCTTTGTCTCGTCGAACAGAAGCTGGACGCCCGTGGCAAGTTCTTCGTCGTTGTGAACGATTGACTTCTTGCTCAGTCCGTACGATGCATCCTCGGTGGCTGACTTGACGAACAACGGGTAGTTCATCTTCTTAGGCGGAACGATTTTGCTGCCCAGTTCGTATACCGTGAACAGAGGCGACGGGATGCGATGATAGTGCAGGAGCTGTTTGCACAATACTTTGTCGTGAGCCAACATCAGCCCACGTGGATTGCAACCGGTATAAGGCTGCTTCATCAATTCGAGATACGACGCGACGTGCTGGTCATAGACCGCGACGCCGTGAAACTCTTCGAGCAGATTGAAGGTGATGTCCGGCTTCCAGTCGAGCAACGCTCTGCGGATCACGCCGGTGTCGTTACTGACGCCTAGTTGGAGAACATCGTGCTTTAGGTCGCGGAGAGTTTGGCAGACGTCGTACTCCGTCTTCCAATTCAAAACCTGTTCGTCCGTGAAGCCCTCCAGGCTGTCCGGCGGAACCAGCTCCTCGTCCATCAGAGCCATCACGCGAAGTTTCTTCATGGCGAGTCGTTCAAGGCCAAGCCGCGTTAGAGGGCGACTCGGTGGTTGCCTCCGTGCAGATAGTTCATCGTCTGAACAGTCAGCATGACCAACAGATCGCGTCGTGTGTGACGTTCGGAACGGCGTAGACGCAGTCGCAGCTCACGACATCGATCGATCATCTCGTTCAGCACTTGATCGATCGTGTATTGGTACTGCCCAGTCCATTCGCCGATCGCTTGACGCAAGTACCGTCGATTGGCTCGCAAAACGACTGCCGCAGCCAGATTGCTACTGTGTTCTGGTGCCTCGGAGAACAGCTTTAGTAGATCGCGGTCATATACCGTTGGATGTCCCACGCCGTAACGTTCCTTCTTTTCGTCGTAGTGTTCACGAAGCGTCTTTTTCAACGTTCGCACTGGATCCATTCGCTTGCGCGATGCAACTTGTTGCTTCTTGCTTGCAACATCAACCATTAGCTTGTCGACGTACTCGAGCTTCTTCAGCGCTGGCCAACCGTTGTACTGCGCACGCCACGGCGAGCGAGGTCGCACCCAAACGGCAAATGTTTCAGCGAAATCCTCGGCGGGATGTGCTTGGGCGTACCACATGTCCAAGTGCTGAACGTAACTCTTGCTGTACGGCTTTGGCGAATAGTGCTCGGGATAAGGTTGCGACGAGCGGCCAAAGATTCGCTGCCATGATTGCCGACGACCGAGCCGATAAGCGTTGTCGATCGCGTGGCCCGCTTCATGCCGCAGGATTCTCATGCACGAAGCCTTGCTGCCGCCTTCGACTTCGAGCATCTGTTTGCGTTCAAGTCGCTCGAGTCGTGAGTGCGCGAGATAGAAAGGAATGGCGATGCCGGGAATTCCATCCGGAGTAAACCACTCGTCGGACAGCCAACAATGGGGGCGGAAATGTAGGTCGCGAGTCGACAGCTCGTCGTATAGCTGTTCGATGCGTTGCTCGAGACGAGTTCCCTCGATGCGCAGACCGAGATCGCAAATGCGAGTATCCAGCAGCTGCTCGTCCGAGAACTCCGCCCAAGCAGGTTCCGATTGTCGACGAGATGTGGATGCTCGCTTTGGCGAAGCAGATCGGCGTTTGGTAGTGGTAGTCATTTAGCCTTCGTCATAGGTGTGCGTCAAAATCATATATTCGGCGACTTAGACTCGTGAGGCCACATTTTATGGGGGGGCCGCAAAGTTGACTAGATTTGTTTCGCCATTTTTCCCAATCCCACCTCGTTGGGAAGATTTGCGACCTGTTGCTCAGCAGCGGATCGAGGCAGGTCGCGAACTCGTCCTACCGATGTCCCCAACTTCCTCCCGTCCGATCTTGCCGCTCGACAGTCCCAATCGCGCGACCTAAGATGGAACGCGGCTCTGTTGTCAGAGTCCACGTGGTCGTTCCTAAGAAACTGTGTCTTAATAAGTTCCCGTAGTGTTGGCTTCCAGTCGCCACCGGACAATGGTGGCTGGAAGCCAACACTACGGAAATCGGGAAGTAGTAAGGACACAGTTCCTAAGTCCCGCCTAAGCCAACATGCCTGAAACAGAACTAGATTCAAATCGCCTGCTCGCGGCCTATGAAAAGGCTCGCCTCGATCTGCTGGAGCAGCGACAGCCCGAGGGATATTGGGTTGGTGAATTGTCCACCTCGGCCCTGTCTACCGCGACCGCCGTGAGCGCCTTGGCCTTGATCGAGCGGCACGGGGCGATGGACGCCAAGTCGGGGCGGTTTCAGAACGAACTGCTCGAATCAGAGCTGAGCGAGCTGATTGTCCGTGGCATCCAGTGGCTGGCAGATCATCAGAACGAGGACGGCGGTTGGGGTGACACCGACAAGAGCTATTCGAACATCTCGACAACGATGCTCGCGGTCGCCGCATTTCACTTGACGGGCGTTCCTTGCAAGCACGCCGATTTGCTCGAACGAGCTGAAGTCTACATCGATGGGCAGGGCGGCGTGCCGGGACTCAAGAGGCGATATGGCAAAGACAAGACGTTCGCCGTGCCAATCTTGGCGAACTGCGCGCTTGCGGGGATCGTGCCTTGGAAGTCCGTGTCAGCTTTGCCATTTGAATTGGCATGCCTTCCGCAGAGCTTTTACCGATTCGTGCGTATGCCAGTTGTCAGCTATGCGATACCTGCATTGGTTGCTATCGGCCAAGCTCGCTTCTTTAACGCCCCACCTTTGAATCCGATCCTCCGAGTGGTCCGCAAGTTTTGCGTCGAGAAGAGCCTTCAGGTCTTGCAGAACATGCAGCCCGCAAGCGGTGGCTATCTCGAAGCCGTTCCACTCACCAGCTTTGTCGTGATGAGTTTGGCAGCGACGGGTCGTGTTGATCATCCCGTGACGCGTCAAGGATTTGATTTCCTCCTGTCGGCGATGCGAGAAGATGGCAGCTGGCCGATCGATACTAACCTCGCGACTTGGAACACGACGTTGGCGATGAACGCTTTGGCGGGGGCGGGCGAAGATGTTTCGGAAGTGGCGAGTCTCGACTGGTTGTTGAGCTGCCAGCATCGTGAAGTGCATCCGTTTACCGGCGCGGCACCGGGTGGCTGGGGATGGAGCGATCTGAGCGGTGCCGTGCCAGACGCAGACGACACGCCCGGCGCATTGCTTGCGATCGCCGAGTGGGCTCGTTCCCCTTCTTGCTCCGCTGACGACAAGAAACGAATCGACGAAGCTGCAGATGCTGGTATCGAGTGGCTGTTTGGATTACAGAACCACGATGGTGGTTGGCCGACGTTTTGCCGAGGCTGGGGGAAGCTACCGTTCGACCGCAGCGGGACGGACTTGACGGCGCACGCCTTACGGGCTCTGCATGGTTGGCGAGAAGGACGGGCTGAGAGCCCACCCTACGTGGCGGCCTTCGATGCGGGGCTCGCCTTCATCGAGAAGACGCAGCGGTCCGATGGCAGCTGGCTGCCGCTGTGGTTCGGCAATCAAGACATCGAAGGCGAGGAAAATCCCATTTACGGGACGGCGAAGGTGTTGATGGCTTATCGCGATCTCGGTTTGACCGATACGAATCCTGCTCGCCGGGGTTTCGAGTGGTTGATGAAGTCTCAGAATGGCGACGGTGGTTGGGGCGGTGGCCCCGCGATTGAGGCTCGTAGCGGCAAGGGCCGTATAAGCAGCGTCGAAGAGACGGCGTTGGCGGTTGAGGCACTCCGTGGCGCTGGCGACGACAAGTTCCAACCGGCGATTACAAAAGGACTTGCGTGGTTGGTCGAAGCGGTTGAGAAAGACCGGCACTTGGAAAGCTCGCCGATTGGTTTTTACTTCGCCAAGCTATGGTATCATGAGAGGCTCTATCCTTTGACCTTCACGGTTTCCGCTCTAGGCCGAGCATTGAATTGCAAGCCCGCTTGCCCGAAGCAAACCGCCGCCGCCCGCCTGACCTGCTAGACAAGACGCAACTTGAAAGAGGAACACCTTGGCTACTGCACCTGCGCCTCAGCAATTGTCGGACGATACGTTCGCCCCTACTCGGGATAATGCACTCGAACCGACTCGCAAGTCGCGACGTCGCAAGACCGCTCACCTGAAACTCGTCCCGGAAACTCGTCAGCTGCGAGAGAAGATGCGCGCAAAATGCGCGGAAGTCGCCGCGAAGCTGGATAAGTCTGTACCAATGGCGAAGGACGACATGGAAATGATCGTCCGAGCGACACTCGATGAATTGGAAATGCCGGAAGGATACGTCGGCTGGATGATGGTCGTGTTCGCGACCGAGTTCTGGCGTGATCAAGTCGCAACCATTCCGCCCGAGCGGCGATTGTTTCTCTTGCCACATTGTCTGAAACACGCCGAAGGCTGCCCGGCTGACTACGACGAGTTTGGCCTTGAGTGTAAGACGTGCGGTGCGTGTAGTATCGCGGACTTCCGAGGTGTTGCGGATGACATGGGCTACAAAGTTCTTGTCGCCGAGGGCTCACCAATCGTTCTGAAAATTATCCTCAGTGGCTACGTCGATGCGATCGTCGGTGTCGCTTGTTTAAACGTGCTTGAAAAGGCGATCGACAAGATATTGCTCGCGGGAATTCCTTGCATGGCGGTACCGCTGCTTTCCAGCGACTGTCGCAATACATCCGTCGACGAAGATTGGGTCGACGAGATGGTGCGGCTTCATAAGACCGAGCCGGTCCAGCAAACTCGCAGCTACGTCCATCTCCTGCGCGCCGCGACGCAAATGTTCGAGCCACAAGAGCTGGAACGGATCACGCCGCGATTGCGTGGTGGTCCTCGCTTGGCGGAAGTTAACGGGCAAGGAGCTGCTGGCCTGAATCCAATCGCAGCCACGGAAGCGATCGCTTATGACTTCCTGTCGAAAGGCGGAAAGCACTCGCGACCGTTCATCACGCTGGCTGTTTACGATGCGTTGACCGGCGGTAACGGAACTCTGCCCGGTGGCGGCGAACATGTTGCTGAGTTCTCGGATGCCGTTCGACGGACAGCCATGTCAATCGAGACGTTTCACAAGGCGTCACTCGTTCATGACGACATCGAAGACGATGACGCGTTCCGTTACGGCGAAGACACGATGCATCGCCGTTACGGCATTCCGACAGCGATCAACGTCGGCGATTATATGATCGGGATGGGCTATCGGTTGGTCAGTCGCGATTCTAAGGAACTGGGAGCTGACGTTGTTGCCGACATTCTCAACAATCTCGCCGACGCCCACATGAAGCTGTCCGAAGGGCAGGGGGCCGAGTTGCTTTGGCGCGACGCCAAAGACAAACGACTGAAGCCGCTTGATGCTTTGAAAATCTACGCTTTGAAAACGTCACCCGCGTTTGAAGCTGCGCTTTATTCCGGCGTTCGATTGGCTGGCCCAGTCGACGACTATGCTGAGTCGATCAAGCAGTTCTCGCGGAATATGGGTGTTGCTTTCCAAATCTTGAACGACCTGAAAGATTGGCAAGGCGACGACGACAATAAGATGTCGGCTGGCGGCGACACGCTTGGCGGTCGTCCGACCGTGCTGTGGGCCTTGGCGATCGAAGGGCTACCCGAGACGGAACGGGCCGAGTTATTGAAATTGGTGGGCGACGAGAGTATCGGCGACGAGTATCGAATCAGTCGAGTGCGACAGCTTTACGAACAGGCCGATGTATTCGAGAAGGCTCACCGTTTGGTTGACAAGCACCAGCAACGCGCCGAAGCGATCGCCGACGCACTTGAGCCGGAAGAGCTTCGACGTTTGTTTTACTATCTGATCGATACGGTTCTAGAACGACCTACTGAACCCGTCGAGCCACAAGTTCCCGCCCCGATCATCACCCAGTTGTCGCTCGCCGCGCCATAGTGCGGAGATGGTTTGCACTTGATTCGCTTAACGGCAAGCCACAGGTGACTGTGTAGACACACGTGAGCGTAAACACGCAGTCGCCTGTGGCTTGCCGTTAAACGAAAAAATCGATTCTTCCGTACGGATGAAGGCAATGACGTTAACGCCATCGCGACAAGCGACACCGGAGTTGAAGGCGCTCGTTCATCTCTTCTATCCATCCCTCGATGACTTGGGCGCGTTCAAGGAAGTTGCAGAAAGCGAGATGCCCGAAGTGCCTCGCAAGTTGCTGTGGCACGACGCTCACATGACGGTGACGGTCGAATCGCATCATGGATCCTCGGTAGATGTTCGCGTGTTGGATACGAAACTCACGCCAACGCACTATTCGCGGCGGATTCTGCTCACGCGGCAGTCGGACGGACGAGTTGTCCAATTTGGGATCGTACGATTGAACTCGACGTTTCTCGGCGAAGACGTTCGCAAAGAGATCGAGAGCGAAACCACTCCGCTCGGCCGCGTTTTGATTGAGCACGATGTACTGCGCGACGTGCGATTGTTATCGCTGTGGCGCATCGAACCCGGCGACGATCTGGTGAAGGTGTTTGGTCTAGACCGACCCGAAACGTGCTACGGTCGAACGGCCCTCATCTACTGCAACGGGCTGCCCGCGGTCGAACTGCTTGAGATCGTGGCTCCCGGCGAGTGACCAACTCGTGACACGCATCGGTCAGCTCGGTACAATACTTTTTCCGTAGACTGGACGACGGTCTTACGAGATATCCTGCCTGATAATCATACCTGCGTTGTCCTTCCTTCTTGACGCCGAGCCCTCCTTCCTGACGCCGAGATAGATTCGATGCAAGATCAATACGATTGTCTAGTCATCGGCGGCGGTCCTGGTGGATGTACGACGGCCTCGTTGGTTGCCGAAGCGGGCCATTCAACGTTGCTCGTTGAACGTGAAAAGGTACCGAGATTTCACGTGGGCGAATCGTTGATGCCCGAGACGTATTGGACACTTCAACGGCTCGGTGTGTTGGAGAAGATGACCAGCCATCACTTCGTCAAGAAGTTCAGTGTGGCGTTTGTCAGCTCGACAGGAGCCGAATCGAATCCGTTCTTCTTCAAAGAACATGACCCTCGCGAGTCGAGTCAAACATGGCAGGTGGAACGTGCAGAGTTCGACAAGATGCTGTTCGACAACGCCGCGGAGAAAGGTGCGGATTGTTTTGACGAAACGCGAGTTCTCGATGTGCTCTTCGCAGGCGACCGCGCCGTCGGTGCAAAGCTTCAAAAGCGAGGCGAAGAACCGCAAGATGTTCGCGCGAACGTCGTCGTCGACGCGACAGGTCAGCAGGCTCTACTCGCCAATCGGCTGGGGCTGAAGGTCGACAGTCCAGGCCTCAAGAAGGTGGCGATCTGGGGCTACTATCGCAACGCGACTCGTGATCCAGGCGAGCACGGCGGTGCAACGATCATCATGCACACGAGCGAAAAGAAGTCCTGGTTTTGGTACATCCCGCTGAAAGATGGGATTACCAGCATCGGTGTCGTGGGCGATCGCGATTACCTGTTAAAAGATCGCGGCACGCCAGAAGATATCTTCGAGGACGAACTGGTGAAATGCCCGGCGCTCGTCGATCGGCTAATGAACGCAGAGTTGACAGGCGAGTTTCGGGTCGCAAAAGAGTTTTCTTACACGACGACGCAACATGCCGGAGATGGCTGGGTGCTGGTCGGAGATGCTTGGGGCTTCATCGATCCGGTTTATTCGTCGGGCGTGTACTTCGCTTTGAAGTCGGGCGAGCATGCTGCGGACGCGATCATCGAAGGACTGCAAGCTGGCGACACATCTGCGGCGCAACTAAGTCGCTGGTTAGATGACTTCCACGCGGGCACAAAGTGGATTCGCAAATTAGTCGACGTGTACTACACCAACGAATTCAGCTTCGGTCGATTCATGAAGGCTCACCCCGAGCATCGAGGCAATCTTACTGATTTGCTAATCGGCCGCATCTTCTATGACGACGCAGGCAAGATTTTCGAGGACTTGGACCCAGTACTCGAAGTCGCACGGAAACGCCGCACTGATTCGTCAGTGTCAAGCTAGTCGCTGGACAAGGGCGACTCGTGGCGTAGGCAATTCGCCACGACAACTACGCCGAAGATTGCAGCACCAAGCAAATCAATTCCAAGACCGACTTGATACTCTCCAATTTCTGTAAGCGGAGCCAAGAGAAGAGCGGCAGATATGAAGAGGGCGACTCTTGCAATGATCGAAAGTGAGTTTCGAAAGTGGCCGGCTAAGGTAGCGGCGAGAGCCAAGATGCCAATCGTCGCTGCTAGTACGGCGTGAGCAACGGCAAATGTGGTCAAATCGCCTCCTTCAGGAGCGAGCAAACAAAGGGCAGGGCGATAGACAAACATGAAGGGCAGCGTGAAGCCGACCAGCGAGAAGCGAAACGCTGCAAACGACGTTTGCATGATCGGAGCTTCTGCGATGGAAGCGCTCGCATATCCAGCAAGAGCGACTGGCGGAGTGACCATCGACATCATGCCAAAGTAGAAGATGAAGAGATGGGCGACGAGTGGCATCACGCCTAGCTCTTGCAACAACGATCCCATCAGTGTCGCCATCAACAGGTAGCAGACCACGGACGGAACGCCCATGCCTAGAATCAGAGAGCAGACCATGATGCCGAGCAGCGCCAGGAATAAGTTCGTCTCGACGACTCCTTTGATCACTGTGCTGAAGTCGCCAGCGATTCCGGTTTGCTGCACAATGCCAATGATGATTCCGACGCACGCACTTGCTGCGACTAGTGAAACGCCGTTTTTGGCCGACTTGGTTAGCGACTGTGTCATCTCGGGACGCCAGGCTGGGTGGATTAATCCGAAGATCATCAGGCCGAACATGCCGACGATCGCCGAACTCAAAACCGAGCCGACCATCAGAAGAGGGCTGAAAGAATTGGTTGTGGGGTGAATCCATGAGTTGGCGACGAACGGCTGCAGCCATCCTGGCACCTTGTCGCCGACGGCGATCGTAGCTTGGTGTAACACCAAAACGATGAAGAAGCTCGCGAACGCCATCCAGCGCGCTTGCGAACTGATCTTCAACTCGCGGCGCAGGGTCGCGAAGACAAGAATGACGGCCAACGCGCCCGTCACTGATTTGAAAGGCGAGAAGCCGAAAATTAACAGCCCGATCAGCACGCCAAGAGCTCCGAAGAAGACCATTGCTTCGAATCCCTTTAGCTTCGTAGCCTTCACGGCTTCTAAGTCGAGGGCTTCTGTTCCGAGTCGTCTTGAGTAAAGAAATACGATCGCGAGAATTGAAAGATAGTAAAGAATGGCTGGCAGAATCGCCGCCTTCATGATGGTCACGAAGCCGCCCTCGGGTTGGACCAATTCCAACATCATGTACGCCCCCGCGCCCATGACCGGCGGGACCAACGCTCCGCCCGCTGCTGACGCTGCCGTGATGCCTCCGGCAATATGTTTCGGGAAGCGCGCGCTGCGCATCATCGGAATCGTGAATGTTCCCGTCGTTACGGCATTTGCAACGGCGCTGCCGGATAGTGATCCCATCAAGCCGCTGGCCATAACCGAGACCATTGCCGGTCCGCCGCGAATTCGACCAAACGTCTTCGTCGCAAAATCAATGATGAACTGTGTCGCGCCGGACATCTCCAAAAACGAGCCAAATACGACAAACAAGAACACATACTTAAACATGACACTCGCCGCCGGACCGAACACACCAAGCGACTGCAAAAAGGTCGTACTCACAATATCCTTCATGCTCTGCCCAGCATGGGGCAGCAGCCAATCCGGCATGACGGGCCAATCGTGTCGAAAGCTGCCGTAGCAATAGTACGAGTGTGCCACAAAGAACAGCGCCAGGATCGGAACGATCAAGCCGATGCTGCGGCGAGTTGCTTCAAGAACGAGGGCCAGTCCGATCAAGCCCACCGCAAAGTCGGTTGTCGTCTCGCCGCCCGCTCGATCCCCGAGTGAAAATCCGTCGGCCCACCACCGTTCGAAGAGCGGTTCGGTTTGGACGATGACGTAAAGACAGCATCCCGCAGCTGTTAACCCCAGGACCAGATCTACCCAACGGAGAGCTTCGACGTCTTTGAAACGTTTGCTTGCCGGGAAAGTCAGATAGCACAGTACTAACCCGATGCCGACGAAGACCGCCAGCGCCGACTGTGGCTTCAGCAGGTTGTAGTTCACTTCGAACAGAGTGAACAGACACAGCAGAATTCCGAGCGCGGTGACAGCAGGTTTGCTAATGCGTTCAATCACAGGGACGCCTCAGGCTAAGTTCCGTTGAGTGATTGCGAGCGGGAAGGGATCGGGAGTCTTCTTCGGCAACAGGCCTTATCAATGGAATACGTTTCGCCGAAAAAGACTCCCGCCCCCTAAACGCACACGACCGCTACTCCGATTCGGTCGCAGTTTCCTCTGCGGGCGCGGCTGCTTCCTCGGTCGCTGTGCTTGAAACAGCTTCAGCAAGGTCGGTACTAGCGGGTTCAGATGTCTCGGGCCAGATGCCGGCTTCCTTGTAAAACCTCACCGCTCCGGGATGATATTCCGTTCCCGTGTCACGCGCAACATTCTTCTCGTTAATCGCTTTGCCAGCGGGATGCTTTCCAGCGATCTCAGCCCGATGCTCCCAAACGGTCTTGGTGACTTGATAGATCAACTCCTCATCCTGGCTGGCCGAAGTGATCAAGTGCATCGATCCGACGTTCAGACCTTGGAAGTCTTGCTCGAGTCCCTTGTACGTTCCCGCAGGAATCGTGGCAGGATGGAAGAAACGGTACTTTTCGATCAATGTTTGCCGTACCTGCTCGTCGAACGCGACGAATTGAACGTCGAAGGTGCTGGTCGCTTGGGTGATGGATGCTGTTGGTACGGCACCGCCGAGGAAGGCCGCGTCGGCGGAACCGTCGCCGAGTTGATCAACCGCTCCACTTTGCGTTGCATTGAGCGACGTGATATCGGCCCATTCGACTCCGTGTTCTTTGAGAATAGGTTCGATGAACATCTGAAAGCCAGCACCGGACGGGCCAGTGATGACTCGTTTACCTTTGAGATCAGCGATAGTCTGGATGCCCGAATCCGATCGTGCGATGAACAGTGCGACATTGGGAGCCAACGTTGCGATGGCTCGCATGTCGTACTTCTTGTCCCAATTGCCTTCGCCTCGAACTGCGAAGTACGTTATCGCCGCATTCGACAACGCGAGTTCAAGTTCGTCCTGTTGTAAGCGACGGATATTCTCTTGCGAACCCTTGGTTCCCTTGGCTTGGACCTTCCAGTCGATTTCACCCTTGTGTGCGTTTAAGACTTCGGCGATCGCGCCACCAACAACCGGAAATGCGCCACCGACGGGAGCTGTCCCCATGCTCAAGAATTGACGTTTGCCAGACACCGCACCGCCACCACCTCCACCGCTGGTTCCGCCACCACCGCTGGGTTTGCAACCGCCGCAGCCAGTGAGTGTCAACAATACGAGAGTCAAAACAAGACGGGAGCCAAGATTCGTCATCGCATAAACCTCTGTCTTCGGCGGGGTTACATGTCCACAGGGGGACGGTGGGATAGTTCCAACAGAAGACAGAAATCGTACCATGCGACTGGGCGATCGACCAGTGTCTGGAGATTCCAGGCGTGATCCATTAAAAGGTGCTAGGGCATGTCGTGCTCGAACTGGCATGGGGTCGTGGGGGAATAGTGAGGGGACTCAAGGCGGCGCACTGACTTCACGCACAACTCTGCGAAAAAGCGATGCGAGTCCAAGTCCGATTGGGGGTAGTGTCCTAGTCTTGAAGGACGCGAAGTAACACCGCATCGGCCACCAGCGGTCACATACTCGTGAAGTTGTCAATCGAGCGGGCGAACCCAATGACTGCACTGACGACGATCGCACAAACGGCAAAGCCGATCACGGCTACGGCGACCGCGAAGAGGATGTACCAGAGTGGAGGACGACTGTCCGGCAGCGCCTCATAACCGCTCGCTTTGTCTCGCTCGCTGGGCATCCCCGCCATTGTACCGATTCGCCCATTCGAAGCGCCCGGAAAATACGAGGCGTACGATTACGGGTTTGAACGGCAAGCGAGGCGTCAAACTGAGATATTGTGTTAGACGGCGATTTTCGAACTCTGAAGCATTGTTGCTATAATCAATCGCATCGACCGAAGTCGCGGCGAGCTTGCCTAGCTTAACCGTAAACTGCGACAGGGTGTCGTTGGGAACAATGTGCGAGCTAACAGCTATGTCCAATTACGAATCTGTTCTTTCGGCCGCGTCGCAGTTGCCGGTCGATGATCGACTCCAATTGATTGATGAACTGGCATCATCAGTGCCTGACGATCGGCCGCCGAAGCTCTCGGACGCTTGGCTGCGGGAAATCGACCGGCGTTCGGCCGAGATCGACTCTGACGCAGTGGTCACCGAAGATTGGGCGGACATCCGAGCTCGATTGTTCGCAAAGCACGGTGTTGACGGTGCGAACTAGTTTTCATCCCGAAGCGACTGCCGAATTGGAGGCGTCGGCGGATTGGTATGCCGAACGCAGTCCTACGACCGCTCGTGACTTCTGCGTTGCTGTTGACGTCGCGCTGGCGAGCATCGAGGCCAATCCCGAAAGATTCGCACGGATCGACGTTCGGCACCGGGCGTGCAGCGTACAGAAGTTCCCGTTTCAGATTGTCTTCCGACATGACCAGCATCGAGTTCACGTTGTTGCCATCGCGCATGCAAAGCGACGACCGGGTTATTGGCGCAATCGCTAGCTGACCGACGCACAACGCAGAACAACCGCAAGGTCGATTCGCGATCGCCTTCCTTCTTTCGCGAAGTGGGCTCTCGCAATAGAATCGTTTGGTAATTCAACGTCGCTCGCTTCGTTCACAGCGGCGACGGACGTTCTTCCCGTTGGGTAAAAAAAATGGGATACCTTTACACGCAGGGGGCAGCCCGTATTGTCGCTGAGCCATGCGAGTACAAACATCGGTTCGGTGGAGAGCCGATTCATTGTATTGAAAACCGCTCAGATACGGAATTCGTCCTCCACTCACTCTATATCCTCGACACCACGGACTTGGCCGTACCGCGCGTACTCCCGGGTCGGAAGTGGCTTCCGCTCTACTATCCGATGTTCAACGATGGTGCTGAAATCGCATACCAGGTTGTCGCTGATGACTCGATAGTAGTCCATCGAGTCTACGGTGATTTGTTTACCGATCTGTGGGAGGATTATCAGTGGCCATCGAATCGGCTCCCAGAGCATCGAATAGGTGTGAGACCGCTCTCGTATGACGATCAGAAGACACTGGTGTACGGATTCACTGCTGCCGAACACCTAAATGATGATTCCATCTCCAAGGGAGATAAGGAGTATCTTCGGCGATGTGGATACCCCTTCACACAGGTTGGGGGCATTCAGCGCATGATGCAATCCGTGCCAGAGCAGACGTGCGCCAACGTCGAATGCAAGAATTGCGACTATTCGAATCAGCACACTGTTTTCGCGGTTGTCTGGAATGATCCTGTACCGGGCTTTAAGCTCTGGGGCGAGTACGGCGGTTACACTCAGATAATTTTCCAGATGTGCCCCATATGTCAGACGATTCAGGTGTGCAGCCGCTGCGACTGATATCACCCAACCAGATACGCCCGCAGAACAGAGTCACGTTTGGCGTAGTGCAACGGGCGGCTGCGTAATACAAACAATCGAAGTTCAAACTCTATTCCTTCGGCACGGTCGGCGGCGGTCGTGCCAACCGTTGGGCGAACGAAACAGCCAATCTGAAGAAGTTGAGATGAAGTCCGAATCTCACCGAGAACGACATCCGATCGCGTTCGATGGCCCGAAGACGCGATGGTATCAACACGCGCTCCGCAGGCTGCCTGTGTCGTTGCTCATCTCGCTCGTCACGCTGGCTTTGGGCGTTCCGCGTCTTGTGCGCGCGGTAACGATGCTTCTTTAGGACATTGCCCGGTGGGTAATTCCTTTGCATCCGCTGCACGCATCCGCTGAATTCCAGGTCTACCTAGTAGTCTGTCGCAGCTCAATCTTGGGGTTGGACGTGGCTGGGGCTTCCAGCGGCAGCGCCTGTAAAACTGCGGCTGGAAGCCCCAGTCACAGAATGCTCGCAACCGAAAACTAAGCAGCGGCAGACTACTAGCCTGTTGCGTCTTCCCCTTTCGCAACGGGCTACTGCCTCCGCCCGGCTAGAAGCTGCAAGCTCTGGCAGGGCTTTTTCGTTTGCAGCGACCGCTTGCAATATCCCTGCTACAATATCTCTATGCCCAGTGCGATTCGACCTATCACCGCCTCTGTGCTTGCTTTGTCGGCGTTGGCCTCCCCGATCTTGGCGGAAGAGGATGTGCAACAAGTCCTCCCGATGCGGTCGCTTCTGCATGGCCACGACAGGACTTTCAGTTTCACTTACTCGCTGAATGGTGAGTTCTTCATCACTTGGGATGCGGTGACGCGGAGACCGGATGCGTCTATCGCGGTATGGCGTGTGTCAGACTGGCAATTGCTAACACGGAAGAACTTAAGGACGGGACTCTCGGTTCGGGTTGAACTCCGGAGCGGTTCATCTATGCTTGTTTCCAGTCATGTCCTGCATCCAAGGGGTGGTAAGAAGCAGCACTACCGGCTATCGCTCCCTGAACTTGAGGGCGTGAAAATCGAACGTGCCCCGATTTCAGACGTCGTCTCAGCGGATGGCAACCTTCGCGTTTCGCGCCCTATCACGCCAGAGGGAGAACTGAGTCGGACCGCAATTGAAATTCGCTCAGTTGTCTCTCACGAATTGGTGTTTGAATTCGAGCCGTACCGAGGATATACGCGCGCCTACGAGTTCTCCCCAGATTCGCGTTACCTCGCCTATTCGGGCCGTAACCATACTCATCTCCGGGGGACTTATAAGGACGCTACTCCTCCAGAAGTCTTGGCAGAGCGAAAGGTCGAGCCACCATTTCGCCTATGGGACGTGGTAGAGAATCGAGAATTCAGACACGCGGTTCGCGGCAATTGGCGATGGAGGTTTCTTCGATTTACGTCCGACAGTACGAAGGTCATCCTTCAGACTGCCGAGGAGATTCTGGTAATGGATTTCAGAACTGGCGAACTCTCTGCCAGGCATACCGTTCAGGGAGTACAACGGCCCCGCATATCAGCCGATGGAAGTCTGGTGTTGATGCACAAGGATAAGCAAGCGGTCTTGTGGGATCATGCTGAAGGGCGTCATACCGTCTGGAAGTGTCACGATGCTATTGGTCCGAAGAAAAACTTCCTGTTCGCACCGGATTCGAGGGCGATTGTGACACGCGGATGCGACGGCACATTACTGATCTGGAGCGTCGAGGAGCTACTGTCATTTGCTACACCCAGCACCTTCTAGCAAATCACGAACGAGATTCCACGGGTGCCCTGAATCGGGGGCAATGACGGGAGGGCGATCCTTGGAGCAATTGCTCGACGCGCCAGCGAGTGGGTGGGGAGGCTACCGAAACGCGCTCGCTGGCGCGTCGAGCTTGTCTTCGTGCAGTATCGTTCGCGTACTGCTCGATGCGATTGAGACAAGGGAAATGCCGCTGTACTGCGGGAGCTGCTAGAAGAAGCCGCCGCTTCGAGTGGCCGAAGACTCTGCTTCTTCTTGCTCAGACGCTAAAGGAATTGGCTCCTTCCCTTCGATCCGGTTGATCGCTGTCCTGGCAGCGGCGATGTAAGAAACTGCAGCATCACCCATCCGACCACCGCTTCCTGGGACGACTTGTGCGTTTCCTTCATCGTCACCGAATATTGCAAGCCCGTCGACGGTCGGTGTTGCTTCGGCGACCTTACGCAGTACAGGCAGCGCTGCTTTCGCGTTTGGTCCGATCAACCCGAGCGCCTTGATGGTCACGTGGTAAATGTCTTGGCTCTGGGCGAGGGCTGCGCCGCCATAGCCACCACCGTAGCCGCCACCACCGTAGCCTTGGCTCATCCCAGGAGCTCCACCACCGCCGAAGCTCCCGTAGTCGTCGGCTGCTCCTGGCGATTTGGTGTTCGGTTCCGACAACGGCTTAATGATCTCGATTAGGTGATTCACGGCGACCTGCGATCTTGCTCCCAGACGCCCCAGCAACCGGGCGGCGTTGATTCGATAGCCGTAGTTGTTCGATCGCAAGAGTCTCACGAGCGCCGCTACGAGCTCTTTGTTATCGGGATCGAGTTTGACGAGAGTGTTTGTTCCCACCGTGACAAGTTTGAGATCCTTGTCGTTCAAGGTGGCTTGAAGTCGAGGAATGAGCCCTTCAACTTTGGCAAGCTCGAGGTTGTTCGAGTTTGCGTAGGTGACAACTAATGCGATCGCGTTTGCACGCACATCAGCAGCTTCATCGTCCGGTAGCGTCAGCAAGAGATGATGGAGCGGCTCACGACGGCGGGCGACTGCTGAAACAAAGTCTGCGCTTGGCGATCCAAAGCCGTTGATCACGACACCCAGCAACATGTTGACGAACTTCCGACTGCGCGTGTTACCTTCACGCAGTTCGATTTCGATTGCGCCAGTGACAATCTCGCCAGGCATTTGTAGTAGGACGGATTGGGCTTCCTGGATCAGCATTCCTTGTGGACTCTTGTCGATTGCGTTGGAACCGTTTCGCCGCATGATCTTCATAATGACGGCGACTGATTGAGTCGCGAGTTCTTGATCGTCGTCGCCGAGCGAGGCGAAGGCGCGGATTGCCTCGGTCAACCGTTCCGGCTTTCGCTCAGATTCTAGTTCAGATAACCATTGGGTATAGGTTTTTCCATCGTAGGTCGGATCAGGTTTCGACGACACTACTTCCGATCCGCCGAAGCCGGCAGTAACCATCGGTCGACCCCTAAGCGAGCCCTCAGCCCCATAAGCTCCGCCGTATCCTTCGCCACCAACCATTCCGCCACTATCACCGTAATTCTCGCTGCCGCCTCCATGCATTGCAGACATGTCGGCTCCTCCTCTACGCGATTCCGCACCTTCTTCATGCGTGTCGATTCCCGCTCCCATTTCGCCTTCCATCATGGCCAAGTCACCGCCAGTTCCCATTGCGTCCATTGCGGTCGCTTTTGGTCGATGTTGGACATGTACCACGATCCGGTCACCGCGTTTAACGGTCACCGTATTCTGACTCATCATCAGTTGGTCGCTCTCGCCTTTCAGCTCGATTCGATAGGCACCTGAGCGAATCGTCGTTACGAGTTCGCCTTTGAAAACTTCGAGTTGTCTGACCGTGTTGCCATCTTTGCGGACGAGTATTTGAGCGTTGTCTTCTGCTCGAACAATCAGTTGGCCCTTGTCTGTCTGAATGAATACGACGATTCCGGCAGCGAAAGCGAAGAACATCATCGCGATCCCCAGGCCAACAAACTTCCAACCGCGAAAGTTACGGTCCGCTGCGGAGGCCTTCATCAAAGGGGTCCGAGTCGGCGCGATGTTTCTCGATGCAATTACTGGCGGTAGCGAAGTGCGTTCCGGCTCTTTGACTTTCAATGCCGCGGCGAGCAGTCCACCCAAATCCGCACCCCGCGCAAACGGTTCGAGGGCAACGGCCAGTTCGTTTGGCGTGTTGAAACGATCCGCCGGCTCTTTCGATAGCATCCTGTCAATAATCGAAGCTAGTTCGCTCGGAATATCGGGCCGTAGCTCTTGGATCGGCGTAACATGATTGTTCGCCAGTGCAGTTACCTTCTTCAACAACGTGTTGTACTGCGGCGAGGCAAACGGGGCTCGACCCGTTAGTAACTTAAATAGTGTCGCGCCCAAGCTATAAATATCCGCCCGTGTGTCGACTTCGTGGCTGTCCATACCCTGTTCGGGAGACATGTAGTCGAGGGTCCCCATCAACTGGCCAACGGTTGTCAGTTCGTCCTCGTACCCCGCGTGAGCTTCACCAAGTAGGGCAAGGCCGAGGTCGAGAATCTTGACGGAAGTCGAGAGTCGAGAGTCACGAGTCGAGGGCTGTGAAGAGTTGTCGCCATTCTGGCTCTCGACACTCGACTCTTGTCCCTTTGCTCTAGCCAACATCAAATTCGATGGCTTAATATCCCGATGCACCAAATGGTTCTCATTCGCATACTGCAATCCGATCGCCGCTTGCCGAGCGATCTCACAGGCATCAGCAGTCGCCAAACGTCCAACTCGGTTAACGATCCGCGACAGATCGAGTCCGTCGACGTGTTCCATAACGAGATAGTGCATACCGTGTTCCTCTCCTGCGTCGTGGGCTCGGACGATGTTGGGGTGATCAAGCTGGCCGATGACTTCCATCTCGCGCTCGAAGCGGGCGATCGCGAGAGGATTTGTCCAGCGGCTTGCGGGGAGGATCTTGAGTGCGACAGTTCGCTTCAGCTTCTCATGAACCGCTTCATAAACCGTGCCCATTCCGCCGACTCCGAGTTCTCCTCGAATTCGGTAAGGCCCGAGTTGTTGGATCTCCTCGATATCTTCCAACGTCGCCGTCGGCCCCGACCGCCAGTTGGCGGCACGGTCAGCAAGGCGTTCGACCGCGTCCTGGCAGGCCTCTTCAGCCTCCAACACATCGGGAACCGCCGGCGAACGAAGCTGTTCGACAAACGTGTCGCTATTTTCGCCAAGCATCACGATCGTCGCTTGGCAGTCGTCGCAGACTTCCAGATGTTCCGCGATTTGATCGACGAGCACATCATCGGACCGTCCCTGCACGAATTCAGATAACTCTTGTTCTGACAGGCACTTGAGTTCGTTCATTTTTAGTGTTCCTGTGTCTGGATTGCAGATCGCCTTACTCGACTAGCAATATTGTCTTCGAATTCTCGTTATAAGAATAACGGAGTGATTGGACAGCTTTCTTTCCGCATGCCGCGAGACGCGGGATCCAGCATCGCATTGGAGCTTTTAAATGAGATTCTCTTGGGAAGTTATTCCCGCGATTCTGCTTGCGGCTACAGCGGCGTGTTCAAAGCCAGATGATGCGGTAAGCAGCGGCAGTTCAGTCGGCACCGCAGACCAATCCGACGGCTCCCAGTCGTTGGCACAAGTCAGCTTCGTTGGTGGGTATGAATTGGATCCGCGGGATCATGGCCGTCCGGTCGTACTAATCGGCTCGGCCCTCGGAGTGACAGAGGAAGTATTTCGAGACGCGTTCAGTGGTGTGACGCCTTCGCGCGACGGGCCACCCTCCCGTTCAGAAGCCCACGCCAATAAAGAGGTACTTCTGGACGCGCTCGGTAAGCACGGAGTCACGAACGAGCGTTTCGATGAAGTGTCGAACTATTATCGTTACCGACGAGAAGCCGGCGAAGTTTGGAAGCGGACTGCGGTGTCTGCGACTGCGATCATCAAAGGTGGGAAGGTGACTGGTTTTAACATCACGAACCCTGGATCAGGTTATACGATGGCTCCGATGGTCCAGGTCGCCGGCTACGATGACCTTGAACTTGACGTCACGATTGGGTTCAGTACCGATTTTGCAGAGAACGGCAGTGTAGCGTCGATTACCGTTCTTGAGTGAACGGACGGTGTTTGGTTCGTCCTTGCCACGGGGAGACGGTGAATTTGTCGTGGCTGGAAGCCCCAGCCACGGAATCAAAAAAACTCACGGCCACGGAGTGCCGGGGCTAAATAGAAGGCGAAATACAAATGTTGAAACGGCGACACATCTTATTGCCGGTTCTCTTGTTGGGCGCGCTCGCTTCACCATGCTTTGCTTCGTTTCCAGGAACGAAATCTGAATGGTATGGCTTTGAGCAATTCGATTTCGAGTTGAATGGTTTCGCTTGCCGTGTTGTTGCACCGAACAAGGCGGCGGAAGGAAGCCCGTGGATCTGGCGAGCAAGGTTCTGGGGCCATGAACCTCAGACCGAGATCGCCTTGTTGGAAAAGGGCTTTCACGTCGCCTACTGCGACGTTGCTAATCTATGGGGAAACGCCGAGGCGATCCGACGCTGGGACCGCTTCTACGAATACTTGACCGACGAACATGGTCTGTCTCGAAAGCCTGCGCTGTTGGGGATGAGCCGCGGTGGATTGATCATCTATCATTGGGCTATCAAGCACGCCGATCAAGTTTCCTGTATCTATGCGGACGCCCCCGCGCTGGGCATTCGACCGTACGTGCAGAACCGGGAAGAAGGTGATCCGGAGCTAGAGCGGCTTCGTGGCTGGATGAACGCTCACGGCCTCACGTTGCAGGCAGCCAAAGAATACAAGTTGGACATGCTGGATCGATTGGCTGTGCTGGCGAAAGCCAAGGTCCCGGTGATCCACGTGTGCGGCGATGCGGATGAAAGTGTGCCGTTCGAAGAGCACACTGCTGAGTTCGCACGTCGCTACGAGAAGCTAGGCGGCAATATAAAAGTGATCGTGAAGAAAGGCGGTAAGCACCATCCTCATAGTCTGAAAGATCCTGCCCCGATCGTCGAGTTCATCGTCGACCATCAATCGCGAAGCGAAACTGAGTAGAACATTTTCGCAGATGGCTTAGAACAACTCTTCGATCCGTTGCCCGTGGCCAGCCAGAAAGACCGGGCGGTTGCTTGGTGTGTAGACCGGTTGGCTGCGGTCGATGCCAAGCTTGTCATAGATTGTGGCCGCGACGTCTTCGGGGAGATACGGGCGATCAGCGACGTAACCGCCGTTTCGATCCGTGCGCCCGATGACTTGGCCCCCCGGAACGCCTGCACCTGCGAACGCATGTGAGTAGCCATAAGCCCAATGATCGCGGCCCTGGAATTTGTTTAGCTTCGGCGTCCGCCCAAACTCGGTCATGAAACAGACCAGCGTCTCGTCAAGCATGCCTCGTTGATCGAGGTCTGTGATCAGGGCCGCGAAAGCTTGATCGGTGCTGCCCATCATCACCCAGTGACCAATCCCGTATCGTCCTTCGCCGCCTGCTTTGTTTCGAATGGTCCCGCAGGAGCCTGCGGTATAGATCAAGTCGTGATGATCCCAATTCATATTGAAGCCGCCGGGAGTCGCCTTGGTCAGTGGTTCCCGGACATCAACAGTGACGAACCGCACGCCTCGTTCGATCAATCGTCGTCCAAGTAGATAGCACTGACCACGGTGGCCCGTTCCGTATTGCTTGCGGATCGCGTCCGGTTCTTCCGCAAGATTGAACGCGCTGCTGGCGGCTGGGTTCGTCAAAATCTCTGCGGCTTGATCACGCAGGGCTTGTAAGTTCTCAATCGGAGCGGAAGGTGTCGCGACCGTGACATCAAGATTGCTGAGCAGATCTTGCCGGTTCTCGAAGCGGCGTGAGTCGACTCCGGTCAACAGCCCCAGGTTGGGCACTTTCCATTCAGGATCGGACAAGTCGCGCCCGCCGGTCTTAAAGACTTTCGTTGATGCTGGCAGAAAGCCTTGTCGTGTTTCTTTGGCTTGTTCGTGATTGCCTGGCACCATGATGTAGGAAGGCAAGTAATCACAGCGTGTGCCTAACCGATGCGCTACAATTCCTCCAACATCCGGCATCTCAAGCGGTCCACCGGGCACGGCACCGCTGAGTGCGTATTGTGTTCCATTCGGATGGCCGTTGACTGCGCCGCCTTTGTGATACATTGAGCGGACGACGGAAAGTTTATCCGCGACCTGCGCCGTATTCTTGCACAACGACGTGAATTGCATGCCCGGCACATTGGTTGCGATTGGCTTGAACGGACTGCGCTGATCGACCGGGGCATCAGGCTTCGGATCAAGCGTGTCGATGTGCGAAAGGCCGCCTTGCTCGTAGATGATCAGAACGTTCTTCGCTCGCGCGACTCGATCCGCGCTGATCGATTCGTTCGATAGTACTGACAATCCACCGGCCAAGCCTATTCCTAGAAAGCTGCGGCGTTGAAGTCGAGTTGGTCTTGGAGCAGGCATGAGCTGTCGCGGGAAGTGGAAGGTGCTGACGGTGGGAGCGTGCGTGAAGTTGTTTGCAGGATTCGATTCTCGTTCAGATTGCGTTCTAGGTCAACGTTATCCAGCGACGTGACGTTCATTCAATAGGCGGCTGAACTTCTAAATCGATCCGTTCGACCGGCACTCCAGACAGCGTTATCGGCTTGCCCCAAATTTCGGTTACCTCGGAGCGGTGCTCGATGTGTTCGGGAGCTGGTGTCAGGGTGATGTCTGCGTATTCGATCACTGGATCAAGTGATTCGATATTCGCAGACAAACCGCTACCGCCGCTCGCTTGTCCGTTTTTGCGTTGCGCCACCCATCGCGATCCAAGTGGAATTTCTGTGCCCGCCAATGTGATCGAGACGTCCCAGCTCATCGAGAGTGCTCCGCTGAGATCTAACTCCAAGATAACTTTTTTCGTGTTGTCATTGCCAGTCTGGACAACACATCGCTTCACTTGGATTCCGCTGCGTGGATTGAGGTTTGGGTCGGTGGTCAATCGAACAAGCGACTCGTCCGCGGTGAATACTCGGAAGGGTGCGGATACCGTCCGCTTCCATCGTTTCGCGGTGTTGGGCCACCGAGCTGGCGGTAGACTGCCAGAGTCGATCCCAATCAACTTGGCGCTATCGATGTACGCACACGTCACTTCAAATGTAACTTCATGATCGCCTACCGGAACCGTTCCGTTATGAAGGCCACCCCACCTTCCTCGGTCGTTGTATCGTTGCTCGACCTTGATCGGAGAGCCATTCAGCAACACACGGTCGACATGCCATAGCAAAGATAAGTCAACGCCCGTGTGACTACTCCACGGCGACCCATACTCGATTTCCATGTCGAACTGCGACGTTCCTTCACGAATTCGCGGCAACGGTTGGATTCTCGGGTCGGGTCCGTAGAACGCGTCACACAGTTCGAAGGTAACGGAGTCCGACAGCAAGCCATTTCGCCGCGCACTCGCGATAAAGTCCTTTTGCCAACTCAGCGGCTGGTCCCAGCCTTCTGGCTTCGTTGCTTTCATGTGTGCGATCAGCTGTCTGACGGCTGCGTCTGCTTCTTCTTGTAACAACGTGCCCGTCGCAACTCGTTTTTCCAACTCGCGCCAGACCCAGGGCGCGTCGATCTGCTTTGGCAGTTGTTGGTCGATCAAGAGCGTCGTACTCTGAAGGCCAAGATTGCCCGGGGACGTACCAGCAAACATCTGAGTTATGGCAATGACACCGAATCCGATAAAGGGAATCACGACCAGTGATATCCCCCACATCCATAGTCCTGGCTGTCGACGTTTTAAGCCTAGCCTGATGATTGTGCCAACAGCGAGTGTATAGGGAACGATCGTCGATAACGCACCCACTACCGCAGCGAAGATTTCAGGATTCTGCCGAAACAGACGTCCCAAAACTCCGAACCCTGCTCCCAGTATGAACAACGCGATAAGAAGTCCGCGCAGGCTGATGCGAAAACGAAATGGCTCGTCGGTGGCAATGCTCATCTGTGTCGTTGTCGCATTTGCACGGACGTAAGGCAAGATGGTTGAGTGACCGGCGCGGCAACGAATGCCAGTGCAGGCAGCGAATGCCAGTGCAATGGTACCAAGGTTACGTCTCGTTTAAGCCGTCCAGCTCCTGCCGCAGGCGGCTGAGCACGCGAGACCGCGCCTTATAAACGGCCCAAACGGAAATGCCTAAATCTGCCGCCACATCCGCTGGTGCGTCACCTTCGACAGCTGCACGCCAAAACGCTTGCCACGTTCGTTCCTCGAAGTCACCTCGCACCAATTCCATCGCTCGTCGGTGGAGATTGCCGATTTCGATGCCGCCCGATTCGCTGGATGTTTCCGGCGGAGATTCGGGAAGCTGCTGAATTTGGTCCAATGCCGCAGTGCCTCCCGCCGCCTGAGCCTTGCCTTTCAGATCTCGATAGTGGTCGCGAATCTTGTTTCGCGAGATCGTCCACAGCCATCCTCGAAAGCCGCCTCCATTGGCCTGGTGCTCGAACTTGCCGATGTTCGTTGTTACAGAATGAAAAACGTCTTGCATCACGTCCGCCGCGTCCTGCGGCTGAAGCCCCGCCTGCCGCGCCCACCGATAGACCACGGGTCCGTACAGCCGCGTGAGTCGTTCCCATGCTGCTGGTTCGGCCGCGCGCACGCGCGACAGCAAGCTAAGGGATGTGGAACTCGATGAACTTGGATTACGAAAGCTTGATTCAGCCATACGCGAGACGAGCCTCTCCTCGTCTTCAGTGTGACTGATCCGCAAGCTCGCGGCAACTCGTAAGAGGCTTGCCGCGATGTCTAGCTGGCCTGTAGCATACGAAAATGAGATTGCGTTGCCACGTCCGGCGTGCCTGCTGCTCCGTTGCTCCGCGGAAGCGTTTGTTTCCGATTGTTGATGCCGTGCCAGCCTTCTTCTTGATTGCTCTAGCGGCGGCGTGTGCAGTTGCGGACGAGCCGGTTGTACTAAACGAATTCACTCCGCAGGCGCTTTCAGCAGACTCGCGAGAGGCAATCCTTGAACGAGCCCGTTTCATACAGCAGGATTCGTCGGACCGCCTACAACTGAATGCGGGCGCATTGCGAAGCATGAATGCCGTTCCTCGCGCAACTCTAGCGATTGGAAAAACAACCATACATCTCACTCACCCCTTCGCTTTTTATGGCGGACGGCAGCTTGCCTTGGCGTTCGTTGAGGTCGATAGTGAGATCTATGTTCGCGTCCTCTACCGGAGTAATTCGCAATTCACTTGGCGAATGTGTGACGCGACTGATGGCGGGCATATCGGCAAAGGGTTTCATGAGTTCGACAAACAAATGCCGATTTCGGTAACGGTCGCGTTATTGAAGCTACATAACGAACCGCAAATTCTGAAGGCTCCGACTGGCATCGAGTCGCGATCACCGTCCGCTTTGGCCAAGTTGATTTTGCAGGGACTGACCGTCGATCGACGCTCCGAACAATGCATTAGCGAAGCGGACGGAAGCTACTACACTCGCGAATACGCGTCGTTTATACCGTCGCAGCCGATGGCGTTCTCACGCATCCGAAACTGGTTGACCACGACGCGAGGGGCTCGCATTGCCGATCCAGCTGCCGTCGATCTGCCACCTCGCGAGAAACTTCCGAATCTGCAAATGCCCGTTCTATCGTTCGGGTTTTTCAGTCCAGCGTATGCTGCGGAAAATGACGGAGACGGGGATCTCGTCGGACGCGTGTTTCGGTCGAGTGACGAGACCACGCGTTATTTATTCTTCGAGGACTCCAGGGGGCGCGCCGTATTGTCGGCAGTGGAATCGGTCTTGCCAGAGGTTAACGCGATGGGTCTGCGCGGCAGGTACTTGGATACCCGTGGCATGGACGCACCGCTGATCGAGTACTTCCAACAGATTCCCGAAGAATTTGGTGGCTCGAAAGAGCCAGGTTATCGCAGCAATTGGAAGTACGTTCGCGAGCTGCCGATCATCAAGTACTACTATGCCGGGCAGAATCGTGAGGTTCCCATCCTCGGCGAGTCCTTTCAGTAGGTGATGACACGTTGGTCGAGGATTATTCACGTTCTAAGAAATGGAAACGTGACGTGGAGATGACGCTGCCGATCTATAAGAGCGAATAGTTTTAGAGCTAAGTGGAGCGATGTTCGGGCGTAAATCAGTCGATCCGTGTTCCATCGAGTTTGGCAGGCCCTTGTCGCAGGATGACTTTCTCGATCTTACCGTCATGGCCTTTGACGAACTCAAGTTCCGCTCGGATGACTTTGTAGAAGAACTTCGTCTCTGACTTGCCGTACACATCGACAGCAGGTTGCGAAGCCAGCTTAGCGGACAAGTGATCACCTTTGCGTGTGACAATGAGCTTGCCGACGGCTCCGAAGTCGTAAGTCCCGACGTAGCTATCGAGGATCTTCGCTTCTATCTTAACGGTCTTCTCGGCTTTTAATTTTGCTGCCTTAAACGACTGCCCGTTCTGAGTGTGTTCGACGGCGATGACTTTATCATCGACATCACGTAGGAACTCGACATGGGCCTCGACCGCTTTCCAAAAGAACTTGGATGGGCTCGCCGGGAAGATTTCCATCTTGGCTTGGCCAGTTAGCTGAGCGAATAGGCGATTGTCTTCGGTTGTGACCGTCATCGTAGCGGAGACATAGTCGTATTCGCCTACGAGCGCAAGGAAAGACTTCGGATCGACGGTCTCGTCCACTTCATAGCTCGAACGCGGAGTCATCTCTTTCCACAAGTAGGCTTCCGCAATGATTGCCGCGATGCCCACTGGTTCCAGGTCGCCCGAACCAGGTAAGGCGTTGTGTAGCACCGCAATCGTCAGGTTTTGCTTCGGAAAGCGTGCTAGATAACTGGAGAACCCTTGCAGGCCGCCGCTGTGATGGATTTTCTGTAGCCCTCGCTGCTCACCAACCATCCATCCGTAACCGTAGCTCATTGTATTGTCGTTAGCCTTCGTTTGTGCTTTGGTGAACGCGGCGACGAGTGACTTTGGTTGAAGAACCTTTCCACCAAACACACCTTCGTTCCAACGCTGCAAGTCCTCGACCGTCGAGTAGATTGCACCAGCTGCGCCCGCACGCGACATGTCCCAATTCAAGGCGTCCTGAAACTTACTGTCCACGAACGAGTAGCCTTTTGCTTCGTGCGGCAGATTGAGATCGGCGCGATGTATTCCAGAGTCCTTCATGCCGAGCGGCTCGAAAAACGTATCTTTCAAGTATTCGTCGAACGATTTGCCGGATATTTTTGCGACGATATGTCCGAGCAAAAAGTAACCCGAGTTGCTGTACGAAAACTTCTCGCCAGGCGCGAAATCGATTTCATCGTTCTTGAACGAAGCGATCAACGCTTCGGGCTCGATCGCTTCCGTTACGTGCTCGTAGAAATCAGCTTTCGACGTATAGCTGGTGATTCCCGAGGTGTGTGTCAGCAGATGATGTAGCGTTACCTCGTCGCCGCGTGGATAGTCCGGGATAAACTTCGTCAGCTTGTCGGTAACGCTCAGCTTGCCTTCTTCTTGGAGTTTTAGAATGGCGGCCGCCGCGAACTGCTTGGTGACTGAGCCGATGCGAAACTTGGTTTTGGGAGAGATGGAAATGTTGTTAGTCGTGTTCGCCAGGCCATAGCCTTTGCTAAACAGCACCTTGCCGCCTCGCGAAACTAAAACTGCGACTCCCGGCTGGTTGGGTCGAGACTCGTCTTGAAGAATTGCATCCACATAGGATTTCGGGTCGGCGAAGGATCGCTGCGTATCAGCACCACTTTCGGCGAGCCAACTCGCCAATTTGTCGTAACCGCGAATCTTGGCTCCTTGATAAGCGGTCAATCCAAACGCGTTCGTAGCGTCGACCTGGACGCCGCTCGCTAGTAACAGCTTAGCGCGATCCAATTTGCCCTTCATTCCCGCCGTGACAAACTTCCTCGCCAACAGCTCGTCAGACAACACTCGGCAAGTGAACCCCCACGTATACTTGCGGTTGAGTACCTTCAATAGTAGCTGGTTCGCTCCTTTGCGAAGCTTGACGGGGACGAGGTCGTCGTCTTGGCGCAGCGATCGGCTCGCCCAGTTGTCATGCAGCAGTTCGCCATTCAGCCAGATGCGGACGGCATCGTCGCTGCCGATTCCCAACACTCCGAGAGTCGCTTGTTCGGAGTGAACGTTTGCGAACGCATAGGCGATCGACCATTCGTGTTCACCGACTGCTTTCTTGAGATCGATCTCATCGCTCTCTGAAGAATGGCGTGCCCATTTCAGTGATTTGCCTCGTATCGTGACCTCGGCGCCAACGCTTGGCTTTGCACTCGCCTCGCCACCTGCCTCTTTGAGCAAGTCCACGTCGAAACTCTTGCGTTTCGCGGCGTTTGCGGTTCTCGGCCCGCCTTCAATAAACGCTGGGATCGGACCTAAGACAGTCCATTGTTGGAGGAACTGATCGGGCTGGACGGCGATCGTTTCGTCAGCCGCCCGAATCGGAACGCTGCTTAGAAGAATCAATAGGACGACGCTGGCGGTATCCAGATTGCTTGGTGTTTTCATCGTTCTGACTCTTGTTATGTAAAAAGTTGTGAATGATCGATATTCGCAAACCGTCAGCGAGTATTTGCTCTTGAACATTGGTCATTCGGACTTGGTCATTAGTTTCGCCAGCCGGTGAAACTCGCCGCGAATGTCGGAGCCGTCGCTGTTGCCGAACTTTGTGCGTTGGATCATCAGGACGTAGATGGTTTGTGTCTTGGGATCGACCCAGCCCTGCGTCCCGAATGCTCCGCCGTGTCCGAATGTTCCCGCAGACACATGCTGGGTGACGCCTTGTGGTTCGCGGACGATACACCATCCGAGCCCCCAACAGCTGCCTGGCGTAAAGCCCGTGACCAGGTCACCGGTTTGAGGCTCCGTCATCTGCTTAACGGCATCTCGCGATATGATTCTCTTTCCATCGTGTTCGCCGCCGTTGAGGATCGTCTGATAAAACGTCGCGAGATCGCTCGCGGTTGAGAACAGTCCGCCCGATGGCGTCGGCACGACGTCGCCTGATAAGTCCGTGATCCAGTGTGATGCGGGCGCCAGTAGCGGCTTCTCTTCACTTGGCTGATAAAGCTTGGCGATTCGTTGACGTTGCGACTTATTGGGAGTAAACGTCGTATCAACCATCTTTAGCGGCTCGAAGATCCGTTCGTCGAGGAAGTCTTCATACGCCTGTCCGCTGACAACTTCGATGATCCTGCCGCACACGTTCATGCCTGGACTGTATTGCCATTTCGTTCCCGGTTCAAACTTCAGCTTCCGCGTCGCAAGTTCTTCGGTCGTCTCTTTCAGAGAGCCAACGCAACGTTGGTCGCCGGTCAATCCGGACGTGTGTGTCATGAGGTGTCGTATGGTCATTTCCGTCTTGGCCGGACCATCTGCGAGAGCCACATCTTTGAATTGCGGTATGTACTTGGCGACCGGATCTTCGACGGAAAGTTTGCCTTCGTCCTGCAGGATCATTACCGCCGTCGCTGTGATCGGTTTAGTCATCGAAGCAATCGCAAACATCGAATCCTTCGTCATCGGTTGGCCGGTAAAGTAGTCCGCGAGCTCGACCGCTTCCAGGTGAACGACTGTGCCGCGATGGGCGACTAGCGTGACGGACCCTGAAAACTGTTTCGTACCGGCGAACTTGTGCATTCGCGTGGCGATGGCGTCGCCAGCTTGGCCAGACGCTACGCACGTGGGCAATACCAGGACGGCGACCAGTAGAGTCAAGAGATGCGATTTGGATATCTTCATTCGGTCGCTCCCAGCCGGTAGACATTCTGAGTTTCCGCCGATCATAACTGGCTCGTGCCAGTTTCTCCACGGCCTGGGGCTGGTATACTAAAGTCGTTGTCCCAAAGAATTATTGGCGAGGAGGACCGGCGAGCGGTGGGCGTTAGCCCATTGATGCAAACCGCTTCATCAGCGGGCTAACGCCCACCGCTCGCCACACGCTCGCTCAACGAGGCTTCCGATGTATCTACGAATGGCGAAGCGAATGCTGCTGGAGACGGACAAGCGTTTGCTCTGGAAGCTGTGTTGGAATATGGGTGTGAAGGGTCTGCGGTCCGTGCAAAAACATAAGGCGAGGCTGAAACGCGGCGAGTTCTTTCCGCCGTACCTTTACATCTCGATCATCAACAGTTGCAATTTGCGCTGTCAGGGTTGTTGGGTCGATGTGGCTCATAAGCAAGAGAAGATCGACGTTCCCGCAATGAACCGGATGCTCAACGAAGCCAAAGCGATGGGCAACTCGTTCTTTGGTTTACTTGGCGGCGAACCGTTCATGCATGGCGAGTTGTTCGAGATCCTCGAAGCTCATCCCGACGCTTACTTTCAAGTCTTCACGAACGGGCACTTCATAACGGACGAAGTTGCCAAGCGGCTACGCAAGTGCGGCAACGTCACCGTCTTGGTCAGCATTGAAGGCAGCGAAGTCATCAGCGACGAACGACGCGGCAAGGCTGGCGTCTACAGCAAGTCAATGGAAGGCGTTCAGAATTGCTTGAACAACAAGGTGATGACCGGCGTTTGTACAAGCTTGTGCCAATCGAACTACGAAGACTTGTTGCAAGAGGAATGGCTCGATCGCTTGATTGAGATGGGCGTGCTATATACGTGGTTCCATATCTATCGCCCGGTCGGTCCAGATCCATCCGAGGCGTTAGCACTCAGTCAAGACCAACAAAAGGCGGCTCGTCAATTCGTCGTCGACATGCGAGTCAAGAAGCCAATCATCTTTATCGACGCCTACTACGACGCGGATGGCGAAGCACTCTGTCCAATGGCAACGGGCTTCACGCACCACATCAGCCCTTGGGGCGACATCGAACCGTGTCCGATCATTCAGTTTTCCAAAGACTCGATCCATGACGAACGACCATTACGAGAAGTCTTCAACGACTCCGAGTTCCTTCGCGACTTCCGCACTGCCGCCGCGACGCACACTCGCGGTTGCATCGCGCTCGAACGTCCCGATGTCATGAAAGAACTGGTGGAAAAACATTCGGCCAAGGATTCAACCGCTCGCGGCACGGCATTGCCCGAACTCGACGCGATGACGACTCGCCCCTCGCAATACAACCCTGGTAGCGAGATACCAGAAAAGAGCTGGGCATATCGAATCGCCAAGAAGATCGCCTTCCACGAGTACGGCGTTTATACGAAGAACTTCGATGCCAACGAGTGGAAAGACACGCGGACTTCTGCCAGTGAGTCGGAGTTGGTTCAGATCAAGTCGTAGTCGACCCATAATGTGTCGGCGTGCACCGTAACGCGAACGCCGCTCTCTGTTGCTTCTGATGCGAGTGTTTACGCCCCAATCGTTTGATTTGCGCTGCGTGTCGCTCATTGTTCAGATGCACAGAACGAAGCCCGCAGCCGATTGGGGACGGCTGCGGGAGAATGGCTTCTGCGATCGCGGACAATTCGAGCTCGGGCTACGAGCCAAACTCCGCCGCGACGGTAGCCCCGCTAAGACCGAGGTTACTGCCGAATCTTCCATGCGCCGAACAGAAGCGACGATCGTGGCGCATAACGCCGGTGCGCCACGATCTATGGAGCTGATCGGGCTTTGGTCTCATTACTCGTCCGTGGAGCCGGAATCGAGTTCATCAGCCGAGGCGGCCCAGAACAGTCGCACAACGTGCTCGAACGGAAGTTGTGTAGTAAGCACAACATCAGTGGTACCATCGTTGAGTTTATCTGTCGTAATGACCACCTTCTCCATTGCTAGTCCGTACATGTCGAGCCAATCACGATCGTTGTCCGAAAGGTCAGCCTCATCGTTTGGAGTTTCCTGGACGAGTTCAAAAAGTCCCGTGATCTCTTGAGCCGACTTCGTGGCGGGACCGCGCCCAGCGTGCGACAGCCGAAGGCGGACGCCAAGCGAGGAGCTGTCCGGTGTTACGTCGAAGCCGAATGCAAAATTGTGGCATCGTACTTGGAGATCCCTGGTAAGTTCTGCCGCTGCCTTTTCTAGCTCGCTGGCAGCTTCGGCAGGAGGAGGCGAGTCATAGAACTCGGCATTCGTACACAAGACACTAATTATTCCACCTTCGGTACGCTTCCACGTGTCCGACCACCGGGCTGTCATGGTGTTGCCATTTTCCGATGCCGCCGGAAATATGTCGGACAAGGTCGTTTCATCGGTGACGTCAACTTGCGCATGCGTAGCGAGAAGAGTTTTGCTGTCAGTCATCGACAGCCACGTTGGGTAGGGGCCAAGGGTCGGAATCGTGATTGCAAATACATCTCGACCTTCAATGACGTGGTACGCCGCTTCAAGGTCGGTTCCATTAATCCAGCTTGTTAGATCAAAGTCACGATTGAGCTTGATAATGAAACTTCTGCCGCCGAACATTACGGCCCCCTTTTGCTCTTCGTTAGGCCCGTCCTTCACGTTTCGCGTCGTCAACACGGCTTGCCCAGCAATCCACTCGATGGCTCCAAGGTCAATTGGCCCGACGTCCGTTCCAAGGACTGCAGACTCAATCAACTGAGGCAACGATTCGTTTAAGAGTGCCACGTAAGGCTTTAGCTCCGGCAACTCCAAGAGTTCGCGGACACGGACGACGATCATGCCGGTGTTATTCGGTGCAATTGTGGTTGGCGAGAGCGGCTGGCGGAGGAACAGTTTTTCGATGGAGTCGCTCGCGGGCGGTGCCTTCTCGGCGGCGCGAGCGCGGGCAATTCGCACAGTTGGCTTGTCGGATTCATTGTCCGAGTTAGTCGGTGGTTCTGCGAATCCTCGAACTGCGAGCGTTGCCACGCCGAGTGTGATGATCGCGGTCGATGCCACCGCGGTCCAAAGAGTTCGTTGCTTCGAATCGGTCTTAAGCGAGCTTCCGTCCTTGGAACGCAACATCTTAATTCTCCTCATCAAGTGCCCTGAGAATACTGGCAACAAATCAGGGCGTCCGTTGCACCTGATCTGTTCGTCTCGCCGGATTGCCAGTTTAGAAAGTGATCGTAAGTAGCAGCGCCGCCCGACGACGGTTACCGCCAGTTCATCCGCCGCAAGCTCCTGGTACAACATCACTCGACGGAGTAACCAGTGAACCAGCGGATTGTAAAAATGCATCGCCGACACACAGGCGGCGATCGCTCGCCACAGCGAGTCTCGTCGGACGATGTGAGCTACTTCGTGCGCGATTACTGCTCGCAACTCTTCATCGCTCCACAACTTCCAACCTTTCGGCAAGATGAGCGCCGGTCGAATCCAACCAGCGACAGCCGCGCTTGAGAGGTGTTCGCTGGCGCGTACAGCAGGAACAGCACGGCAACTGAATTGCGATGTGATCGCTTTAAGCAAGAGTTCCACACGTCGCTCGGTCACCGGTTCGCCCATGCGGCGTGTTCGCACGACGAATGCTATGCCATGCACGAGCCGCGCAAGTCCTAACACGATTATCGTCCCAAAGCACCACCCAAAGAGTCGCACTGTGGCACGGTCTCGTTGAGCGGAAAGATTCGTTTTCACCACAAACAATTGCAGCTTTGCAGCAAGCTGCGATAGGTCGAGCGTGACAGATTCAGAACGATCGTGTTGGCTTTGAGCATGTGTTCGTGTTGGAGTCGAGTTGCGCAAGGTAACTTCGCTCACGCTACCGAAAGGTAAAGTCGTAATCGCGGACTTCACTGAAAGCATGCGATGAGCGGGCACCGGAGCCAATGACGTGAGCATTGCTGCTGCTGCCACCGTGACACAAGTAATCGAACAGGCAGCAGTTGGATTATGTCGAGCGATCACGATTGACGCAGCAATCCCCGCCAGCGCAATCACGCTGACTTGCAGCACGCACCAGAACATCGAGCTTTGGAGGTAATCGATCATTCTTGCTCCTCCAAGACTTGCTCCAAGAGCTGTCGCTCGGCATCCGTCAGGGGCCGTTCGCTACCTAGCAGGTGGACTAACATCTTTTCGCGCGATCCGCCGAAAACGCGATCGATCAGGTCGCCAACAAAGGTACCGGAAACGTCTTCAAACGATCGAATCGGCTTATAGCTGAAGGGTCGCTCTTTGTTGGTTGCCTTGAGAAAGCCTTTCTCGACCAAAATGCGAACGAGATTTGCCACGGTGACATAGGCGCGATCGACTCCTGTCGCTGCTAGCTGATCCCGGGCAACGACAGCGGTCATTTCACCCCGCTCCCAGAACACATGCATGACCTCAAGTTCCCGTTCCGTGAGTTCTTTCGTCGCCGGTCGACTCATGACAGCCTCCGTTGTTTGTATAACCAAATTTGGTTTCACAAACATTATCGGTAGTCATGCCGAACGGCAAGAGCAATTCTCTGACAAGATTTCTTCGGGCGGCGAAAAGAGTTGCACCTTGCTGCAAGAGATGGGTAACACTCAAGTCGTACGAGACGGCTGCTCCTGGCCGCTGGACTTGCACCCGCGGACAGATCAGAATCCCAGTCAGTCGACCGAGAACCAATTCCTACCCCGTCATGGTGCGCATCAAAGCTATTAGACATTGGGAGTGAGCATGCCAACGATAACGCGAGCAGTAACCGCAATGTTGTGTCTATACGTCTGCCTACCATTGCTCGTTGCGAATGCCCAAGGCGACCAGCAGAGTGCCAAGTTCAATGATTCCAAACGTCTGCCAAACTTCGTCATCATCTTTTGTGACGACATGGGCTATGCGGATATCGGGCCGTTTGGTGCCGAGGGCTACGAGACGCCGCATCTCGATCGTATGGCGAGCGAAGGGATCAAGTTCACGGATTTCTACGTCGGCCGATCTTTTTGTTCACCCTCACGGGCGGCGCTCATGACCGGATGTATTCCCACGCGCGTCGGCGTTGGCGGTAACTTCGGTCCGAAGTCGACGACTGGATTGAATCCGGAAGAGATGACCATCGCGGAAGTTTTGAAACAAAAGGACTATGCGACCGCTTGCTTTGGCAAGTGGCACCTTGGACACCAACCGAAGTTTTTACCGCCGAATCAAGGCTTCGATGAGTACTTTGGAATCCCTTATTCGAATGACATGTGGCCCTATCATCCGGGTGTAAGGCACTTGCCGATGGAGCAGCGGATTAAGCGATGGCCGCACCTGCCGCTGTACGAAGGCCTGAAAGTCATCAACCCACAAGTGATGCCCGAAGATCAAGTTCACCTCACGACGAGGCTGTTCGAACGCGCCGTAAAATTCATTGATGAACATAGCGAAGAACCTTTCTTTGTTTATCTACCCAGTCCTCAGCCGCACGTGCCGTTGTTTGTTTCGGACAAGTACAAAGACAAGACCGAACGAGGGCTGTTTGGTGACGTGATCAGCGAGATCGATTGGGGTGTTGGTCAGATTGTCGGCGCGTTGAAGAAGAACGGAATCGATGAAAACACCTGCGTTGTGTTCACCTCCGATAACGGTCCGTGGCTGTCCTACGGCGACCACGCTGGCTCCGCCAAGCCGTTGCGCGAAGGCAAGGGGACCAATTTTGAAGGCGGCTTTCGCGTTCCCTGCGTGATGCGTTGGCCCGGCAGAATCTCAGCGGGAAAGACCAGCGGCGAGATCGCCGGGACGATCGACCTGCTACCGACCTTCGCTCGGCTTGCCGATGCACCACTGCCGAGCAAGACGATTGACGGGAAGGATATCGCCGATCTTATGTTCGACAAGGTCGGTGCCAAGACGCCGCATGACGTGTTCTACCACTACGATGGCGGCAATCGGCTGATGGCACTGCGCAGCGGTAAATGGAAACTGATGTTTGCCCATTCGTATAACTCGCCGCTGCCCGGCGAGGGTGGAATCCCCGGTAAAGGCCAACGGAAAAATCTCGAGCTGTCATTGTTCGACCTTGAAAGCGACATCGGTGAAACAACGAATGTCGCGGACCAACATCCCGAAGTCGCTGAGCGGCTACAGCGATATGCCGAGCAGATGCGAGGCGACCTTGGTCAAGGCCAAGAAGTTGGTCCGGGGCGTAGACCGATCGGGCGTTCGGAGCAGTGAACGGAACTCAATTAATCTCGCCGCTTGGTGCATTGCCACCGCTTAGTTCTAGGGTAGCAGAAGTCGTGAGACTTCAGATGGAGCGAGGAAAACCCCAGCTCTTAGCACTTCCGACAAATACAACAGGAGAACGAAAACACCAATCGCCAGTCGCCTCCTCACTTCACTTCACTCATTGGTGTTTCGGCCGAGTCGGCCAACGTCGAAATGTTCTGCTGCAAGACATCCAACGCACGGCGGGATCGTGCGTTGAAGACGAAGTAAAAGACTGGCAACAGAACGATCCAGGGTGCAAGGGCAGCCAGCGGCGTCGCGACGCTGAAGTGGACCCCGAACATCGCTAAGAAAACTAGGCTCAGGCCGACGCCGAGGCCGACGATGAGTAGCGTGATCATCTTGACGAGCCGCTTCACCGCACCCACGTCGGCTTCTATGCCGAGCGAATCGCATTCGACGAAGACACGGATTCGTGATGCCCCAAGCAGCGGGTGTTGCTTCGAGTTGTTCATGCCGGGGCCTTGCACTTCCAACGACGACGAGTCCTTGGCCACGATGAGGAATCCGTGGTTGATGAATACCGACTGTGCGGTGTCGAACGCCTTGGCTGCATCACCAGAAAACGCAACTCGTCGATCGTAGTCTGTCATCGTTTCATCCCAGAATCACCGCATCACTCCGGACCACGGCTGCGCATGTTTCTGTAAAGCTGTCTTGATCCAATCCTCGAGTACTCGCCCTCTCTAGTCCAGATTTTGTTGCACGCGATCCTAGATCACCGCTTCACGATCGGCGCTCATCTCGGAAGAGCTTCCAGTTTAAACGCGTTCACGTAAATCGCCGGGAGTGTAGTTAAACCAAGGTAACTGAACTAGCGGTTGATTTAACCAGCCACCCAAGAAGTGACATTGTATGCGATCGACCGGATGGTAGCTAAGGAATTCCGACACGAAGATCTGCGACACAAATGCGAACCAAACGACAGCGGTCGCGAGTCCAACCGTCGTCCCTTTAACGAAACGTCCGCCACCAGTCACGGTGCGAATGATCAAGTGGCGTTGCGGTCTCTCTTGTAAACGCAAGAGGCCCAATTCGCCGAGTGCAGTTCGCTCGGCGAGATGCAATTCTTCCGGTTCGACACGTCTTGTTGTTACGGTGTAAAGCAGCGCTGCGGCATACGTTCGAGCGGCGGATAACTTGAGCAAAACAAAACTAGCGAACACGAACGCTGCGGATGCTAAATAGTACCAGTTCAAAATTCGTAGGATCTCAGCATCGGTTACATCTTCGAGTGCCGAGTTGATTTGTGGAAAGAACGCGGGTGCGGTTTTCAACATAATCACCGGTAACGACAACAGCGAATAAAGGACGGCTAGTTTCAGGCAGCCCAGCCAGCGGTTCTTCACCAAACGCCAGACGAACCGAAATTCATAGAAGGCAAGGAAGGAACCCGTTGCTGCCTGCCGGGCTTGCGCCATCGGCACGTAGAACATCGCCGCGATGAACAGTACGGCTCCGAGCCCGCCCGTGAGCGGCCCGACGGTCGCTTGTTCGTAACCTTTATTAAACGAATTGTTCCACCCCGCGAACCAGGCAAACAGCCATAATACACAAGCTGGCATGGTTAGCACCCAAGTGTTGAAAATCGCCTGAATTCCGACTTTTCCATTTAACCAAAGCGAACCACACAACACCGCGCCCCATCTCGGTTTTGACTGCGGACCAGTGGCAGAATGCTGTCCGAGAATCCAGTTGGGCCAATGGCAAAGGTGCCCGAACGATTGACTGTCGGCCACGAACTCCCCGAAGGTGACGCCATCACTTCTGAGCTGACTTTTCTTCCACCACTTCTTTAACGCCGTTCGTTGCATCAGGCGGTAGGTCCAACCAACGACCAGGATGCTGCCCAGGAACACTTGGCAAAGCGCCACCGCGACGAGGTACTTCCAAAAGAAAATGGCGATCTTCCAAATCGCGGTAAGCGACGTACTGCTGGTTCGCCGCGTCTGATTTTCGCGGGTCCGGGGGCGCGGTCCTGAAGACTCGCCTGCGACTTGCTCGCCCTCGGCAAGAGTGACGCTCATGCGATGGCCTCCTCCAGCACCTCGCCCTCGGCAAACTCTGATCCCGTACCCATCAAATGTGCAACGGTTGGTGCCACGCCTATCTGCTCAATGCGGCGGTCGACGACTTGGCCCTCCGCGATACCTGGTCCTACAAACAATCCGAAGATCTCGCGCGACGAGCGGCTGTTGAAGTGATGCTGACACGGTATCGAGGCGAATCGGTTGTTATCACGGCCACAGTCCGGGACGACGATGAAGATCGTGTTGTCGCGATACTCGGCGCGGGCCGTCACGGCGCTCACAATCTCCTTGAGCCCCATGTCCATAATCGAAACGGCGCGCGTGTAATGATTGATGTTGCCCCAATGCACATAGTCGCAATCGTTATAGTTCACCATGATTAGTTTCGGTCGCAACTGGTCGAGGGCGCGCGTGGTCAGCTCTGTTAATAACCGATCGCCGCGTGGATTGACGAACCCGGACTGGCCGTAATACCGTTGCCATCGCCGCCAAAATTCTTCGAGTTCAGGTGCGAGCGTTTCTTTCTTAGCTCGGTAGTCGAATTTCTCGAACTCGGCGAGTTGGTTTTTCTTTTCCCGCAACTCTTGCTCAGACATCTTCCCGTTCGCGATCTGTTGGCGCAGGAGAAAGGTCTTGAATCGGTAGAGACTCAACACGTTGGACCGATACGGATAGCCAAATTTACGATGGTTACTAAAGGTATAGAACTCTTCATCCTTGCGATCTTCGCCGTTAACCATCAAGGCCTGATGTTCGGGAACGTCGAACGCTTTGCGCAGGTATTCGAATAAAGTTGGAGCTGCGGTCTCGAAGCGTTCTGCCATAAACTCGTTTTTAACGTCTTTGTACTTGTCATATTTTCCGGTGAGTATGTTCAGCGTGCCTTGACCGTGGCCCGTCTCGACGCCATCTTCCTCGGCGATTTCCATGAGCGGAAACAGTGTGCCGCGTTTGGAAAACTCGTGGCACAAGAATGGACTGAAAGTGTGATCCGGATCAATCGTTTCCCGTCTTCGCGCACCGCCTCCAAACCGAATAATGACGATGTTGGGGCCGTCGTAGGGTTGCCGCGCCGGTGTGGTACTGGCAAGTTCACGTTCGTCTGACCAACTACGACCCGCAATCGTAGTCGTCGCACCGACGCAGATACCGGCTTTGAGAATCTCGCGGCGATTCGGGTTGGATTTAGTCATGTTAGCCAGCGCCCTTCATACTTGTTCCGGGTTTTCCGATCGACTTAACTATAACATCAGCAATGTACCCGTTCTAAACGAGCGGTGTTTCGGGAAAGACGCGTAAATCTGCCAGAGTACGCCGATCGATTCACGCGTTGCGGTCCGAAATCGTAGTGCTGAATCGCCAGCCCCCTGCGATTCGCCGCTACTCAGAGGATGGATTGGAACCTTGCTCGAACTACCCACCGAAGAGCGAAGCACCGTCGCGACCAAGCACACTTCCGGCCAGCGTCCCCAGATAGCGTCCGTTCTCGACGACGGGTTGCCCACCTACAAAGACATGGTCGATCCCTTCACAATACTGATGAGGATTGAACGCGTCCGCGGTGTCACGGATCGTCCGCGGATCAAAGACGACGATGTCCGCAGGAGCATCGACCACGATCGTTCCGCGTTTTCCGAGCTTCAATATCTGGGCAGGAAGTGACGTGGAAACTCGTACTGCCTCTTCGATGCTCATCAGTTGGCGGTCAATCGCATAGCGCCGGATCTTACGAGGAAACGCTCCGTAGAATCGAGGATGCACCGGACCATCTTCGGGTAGCGTGATGCCTGCGTCGCTCGACGTCGCCGTCCAAGGCGTCGCCGCGAATGCTTCTACATCGCGTTCCGACATCGAGAACGCTCGCACTCGAACGCCGCCTCGTCGCTTTCGATCTCCCCTCAGCTGAAGTTGAATCGCAACTTCGACGGGATCGAATTTCAGCTCAACCGCCAATTCGGCCAGCGACTTGCCGACATAGGATGACTGCGGATGTTCCAAGATGAGAATGTTGTCTGGTCCGCCGCGTCTGGTGATTTCGAAAGCGATGTCGCGGCGCACGTCTGCGGCATTTAATCGGTTACCCAACACTCGTTCGAGATGTTCAGCAGGCGTCATCTCCGCTTCGTCTTGCTCGTCGCCAACCCAGTCCGGGATCAAAACGATTCGTCCGTCCGAACCACTTGTGTTATAAGCGTATTGATCGGCGAACACGTTCAAGCCCCGCGCGCGAGCCTTCTCGATCATGTCGATCATGATGCGACTGGATCCCCAGAAGTCGACACCTCGCGCTTTGATATGCGTGGCGACGACCGTCACGTTGGTTGCCTCCGCAAGCTGAATCAACTCGTTGATATTGTCGATCATAGAAGGTGGATTTGCCTTGTCGCGACTCGGCAGAAACCACATCGGATGACTTCCTGAACTGCGCTCATGTAGGACGTAGACACCCTCCCGCGGTACCAACTCGCCGACCAACGCTTGCATCTCCTTTGCGTTGCTCCACCGTCCTGGATCGTATTCCAAACCCGCTGACATCCCTCTCGCACCTTCTTCCATGCCTCGGCGAACAAGCTTTCGCATCTGTTGAATCTCGTCGTCCGTCGCCGTGCGTCGGTAATCATCTCGCATTACTTGGTGCCGGACGTTTCCGTGGCCAACCATTTGGACGACGTTGGGCCCGACGCCCAGCTTCTGCATGATTCTCCTTTGCTCTCGAATCGAATCGGGGCCACCTCCATCCTGGTTAACGACGACGGTAGTGATTCCTTGTGTGATAAGATTCGGAGCCGCGCGACGTAGCGGATCGCTTGACGTCAGACCATGTTCAGCGTGACTGTGAAGATCGATGAAGCCGGGTGCCACAATCTTTCCGACGACATCGACCACTCGCGCTGCGGAGAGGTTTCGGAGGTCTCCGATTTTTGCAATTCGACCATTACGGATGCCCACGTCGGCACGAATCGACGCGTTGCCCGATCCATCGATCACCTCGCCATTCGCTAGGAGGACGTCGAACAGCGGCTCGCGAGCGTCGTTCCTAGTTCCCTTGCTCGTCGTTTGCGTTTTCGCAGTTGGACGAGCCGCCAGTATCATGGCCAGCAATTCGCCGAAGTCCGCTTTGGCGACGCGAGTTCCTTCTTGGAAAGAGTTGACTCGGTGAGCGATGACGATGTTCCACTCGGGAATGACGAGCAGATACTGGCCTCGGTAACCGCGTGCCGAGAACGAGCCCTCGGGGAGCGATACGCCCGGAAAGTGTTCGCCATCGACGGCAACCCACCACATATACCCGTAGCCGCCGGAAGCCCCGGCGTCCGAATAGGACCGCGTACTCTCGGCTACCCAATTCGCCGGCACGATTTGCTGGTCGTTCCATCGCCCCTTGTGGATGAACAATAAGCCAAATCGGGCCAGATCGCGTGTACTTAATTCAAATGGATAGGCGGGATGCACCGAATCGTCGCCCGTTACATATCGCGTGTGTCGCGCGCGAACGAAGTCTTGCATCTGAAGCGGGATTGCCAGACGATGCTCGAACTCTTCGAATAAACTTCGCCCGGTCAAGTTCTCGAAGATTGTTGCATTCGCGTTGAAATCCCAGTTGTTGTAGTACCAGAGGGTATCCGCTTTGTGCGAACCTCGCGGCGGGCGCGCTGCTGCCATCGCCGCTGTTTCGTAGAGCGCGGGATGATAAACGCCGGATCGTGCTTTTAGGAGGTCGCGAACGCGCGCCTGTTTCTCCTGATCGCTGAGCGATGGTTCTTTGTCATCAATGCCCAATTCGGCCAGTGTCCGATCGAGATCGATGGTGCCGTTCGCAACATGGGGGCCATACATCGCGCTCAACAGGCTCTTGCGAACTGAATGGCATTTGAGGGGCAACGCAACGGCTCCCCACTCATCAACGACGACACCGTCGTAAACGATCATCAACGCTGCTGTATCGAGAGTTGCCGAGAAATCTTGCGCGGTCGCAAGCAGCGCGCTATTCCAACCAGCGTCTTCCGGCGATTCGGCCTTGTGCCAGAACTTGCCAGGAAACTGCTCGTCATCCGCGTTCACAGCGGCAACATTCGCAGCGATCGTTACGAGATAGATCATCCACGACGCGCGTATCATGATAAGTTCGCTGCTCGCATAAGTGTGAGGTGTGGCGCGTTTTGGTGGCCCGCGACTGTCGAGTACTCGTGTAGAATACCCAGTTTGCGGACGAATGCGAGCTTATGCGATTAGGGCTACGAGTTTCATGACATCAAGTTCAGCAGGCGTGACCCAGGCCGGTTCGTTCCTGCTGATTCTCGGCGCACATGCGGATCTGTGTTCCTTCAAGCCGGCGTTAGATTTGGGAAGGCCTCGCGGTAGTCGACGCTCGTATGAACTCTCGCGCGACGGAGTTCATTAATCTGCCATTCGACTTGCCGCGCCAAAGTCCACTTGCAGAGCAACGCGGATGTCATCTGACGCACTTCGACGACGTCAAACGGCTTTTTCAAGATGAGGAGTCGGTCCGTTTCGCCAAGACGCTTGATCGTCTCGGTCCAGGTATAGTCCGAGAAGGCTGTGCAAATGACGATCTGAATGTCTTGATCAACTTGCCAGATCCGTTCGGCGGTCTCAACACCGTCAATTCCGGGCGGCATGCGAACGTCGACGAATGCCAATGCGTATCGGCGGTTTGTCTCAACCGCCTGATTGACCAGATCGACCGCTTCTTCACCTTGTAGCGCCGAATCAACGTCGTAGGTGTTTGACGTATCTGGCGTGTCGTCTCCGCCTAGTAGGAACGCCTTCGCACTGTCGAGCCCTGCTGATTTAGAGGTGCCGAAGATATCGCGAAAGTCCTGATGGATCGCTCGATTGTCATCGACGATCAAAATTCGATTGTTTCCGTCGTGGGTCATGGACTTGCCTCGCAGAGTTCTGGTTCGGATTCAGTTGGTTCCGTTGATGTAGCGGATGGCTCGGGCACTAAAACAGCCGAAGTTGTGTCCGAACGCAAAGGAAGATCGAGAAAGAATGTGGCTCCACAACCAGGACCGTCGCTGTGCGCGGTCAGCGCGCCGCCCATTTCCTTGGCTGCGTTCGCGGAGCTGTGAAGGCCGAACCCGTGACCATCTGGTTTCGTTGTAAAGCCGTAGGCGAACACCTGATTCAGTTTTTCGATGTCGATACCAGGGCCGTTGTCCGCGATTTCAACACGAGCAAAATCATCTTGTATGCCGAGACGTAGCGTGACTGTCTTGTGTGGGGAGTCGTAAGCCTTGAGCGCTTCCTTGGCGTTCTTGATCAAGTTCACCAAGATCTGCAGCAACTTGGACCGGACCGCTTGTACCGCTGGCAACTCGTCAATTTCCCGCTCCACTTCAATTCCATGCCGCCCGGCTGAGATGCCCGCGATCGCGTAGGCCTCTTCGATGACCTCTTGCAATTCGCAGGGTTCCGCGATGTCCGCCAACCCCGCGAAGGATTGCTGCGCGCGAACGATCTGTTTGATGTGTTCAATGTTGGCCTGCAATCGAGACAAACTCTCGAGCTGAGTTTGCTGTTCGGTATTCAGTTCTTGGCCCAGCTGCGCCAAGAAGCCGGGCAGCATCTTGCCGCGGTCGTCGTTAGTGAAGAACTCGCCAACATCCTCTTGCTTCAAGATCAAGTCGGCGATTGCTTCGACGGTTGTGACTTGTGATCCCTGTATCCATTCGGCCAACAGCGACGCGGTCACGTTGACGCTGTTCAAGACGTTTCCCACATTGTGCAGCACGCTCGTGGCGATCTCTGCCTGTCCGGCTTGGCGCGCTGTCTGTACGAGTTTCTCGTGCAGGCTATTAAGTTCACCGTCTCGCCACTGAATCTGCTCTAGCATCTCGTTGAAGCCATCGCATAGCGTTCCCAGTTCGTCCTCTGATGTTTTATCTGCCAGAAGCGAATAGTTGCCGCTGTCGGACACGTTCCGCATTGCCGTAGCCAGACGTTCGACTGGTCGCGAAATGATTCGTTGCAATATCGACGAACCTAGAACGGCGAAAGCCAATGTTAAAGCCAACACACTGCCGACGATCATGGCGTAGTTTGCCAGCTGCGAGTGCAATTGATCGAGATTGCACCGCACGAAGATCGTACCAATGTGTTTTCCACCGTGGACGATCGGCTTCATGACTTGGAGCTTCCCGTCCGCAGTCAACAGGTTGCCACCGACTTGGAGATCCGCGAAGACCCGAGGCGCGTCAAACTGATCGCCGTAGCGGGCGACGATCTTCCCAGTTGCGTCGAATGTACAAGCGAACTCGGTTGCTGGTTCTAACTTCAACGAGGACAATACCTCTTCGGCGCTGGTGGGATCATCGAGCAGCAATGCCGAGACGCTGTTTGCTCCTACGATGGAAACGATTGCCGACATCTGTTGTACATTCCGCGCCCTGAGCATACGGAGATCGTTCGACACGAAACCACTACCGCACACGATCAGTGTGAAGATGCAAGCCGTCACTAAGAGCAGATTAAGCTTGAGCTTGATCGACGCATTACAGAGCCAGCGTTTCATTATTCTGCCCATTCAGAAATTCAACCGTTGAAGAATAGCCCACTGAACAGAGGGAGGATTGTTTTGATTATGAGCGGATCGCAGAAAAAGAATTGTGGGCCGTCACAAGCCCAGCAGCCTGTACTACCGTCACGAAACACGAACTGCCAATGCTTCTTTACGATTATGCATAGCCGGTTAGCACGATCTCTCCGTTAACGGGTGTTGTGATAAACTGTCCGAGATGAAAGGATGACAGTATGGATCGGCGCGACTTTTTGAAACGAACTTCGTCCGCCGCCAGTGGGGTCGCCGTGGCGGGAATGTTTCACAAATTGGTCACCCGCAGCGCGTTGGGAGCAGGGCGCAGTTCAGGCTATGGCCCGCTAACGCCCGTTCGAGACGCAACAACAGGATTGGAACTGCTTCAATTGCCTGCCGGATTCCGCTACCAGTCGTTCGGCTGGAGTAAGGACCCCACGAGCACTGGTGTGAAAACGCCAGGCTCCCATGACGGAATGGCCGTCATTCAGGCTGATGCGAAGTCGATCACAGTTTGCCGAAACCACGAAGTCGGTGGTCAAGGGGTACCGTTCGCTCCCGAGGCGATCACGTATGACCCTAAGGCTGGCGGCGGCTGCATGAATCTTCGATTCGACCGCCGGGCCGGAGGATTCGCGACCAGCATTCCCGCACTGAGCGGCACAGTCAAAAATTGTGCTGGAGGACCGACGCCTTGGGGGACCTGGCTCACATGTGAGGAATCCGTGCTCGGTCCCGGTGACGAACTCGACGGAGTCGTCCTGGAGTTGGAACGCGAACACGGCTACATCTTCGAGGTTCCCGTCGGTCAGGCAGCGACGGCTGAACCGCTCAAGGAGATGGGACGATTCGTCCATGAGGCAGTAGCCGTCGACCCAAAGACCGACATCGTATACGAGACGGAAGATCGCAACGCGGCTGGCTTCTATCGCTTCTTGCCAAACCGGAGTCGCCAACTGGTGAAGGGTGGCACGTTGCAGATGCTGAAAGTTGTCGGCAGAGAGCAATTGCAGAAGGGCCTAAGTCAGGGTGACAAGTTTGACACAGCTTGGGTCACGATCGAAGATCCCACACGTGCACATTCGCCAGGCACGAAAGACGAGCATGGCGTCTTTATGCAGGGCAAAGCTCAGGGAGCTACCACGTTTGCTAGGTTGGAAGGATGTTGGTATGGCGGCGGGAAGGTCTTTATCGTCTCGACCAGCGGTGGGGAGATTAGTATGGGGCAAGTGTTTGAATACGACCCGAACGAAGAGACCATCAAGCTCATATTTGAATCGCCTTCCGCCGAGGTCCTTGAGAATCCCGATAACATCACAGTTTGTCCAAAGAGCGGCGGGCTACTGCTTTGTGAAGATGGCAAACTGAAGCCTCAGCGATTGCATGGTTTGACGACCGACGGACAATTGTTCCCTTTTGCCGCGAACAATATCGTTCTGGCCGGAGAGCGGAACGGTTTTGAGGGCGATTTCCGCGACGGTGAGTGGGCGGGGGCGACATTTACGCCAGATGGTGAGTGGCTGTTTGTGAACATCCAGTCGCCTGGGCTTACGTTCGCCATAAATGGGCCTTGGGAGAGTGGACCGCTTGGATGAGCTCCGAACTCTTATGCGAGTTGAGGGGCGAAGCAGCTCCAAGGCAGGTCCGATGCGACCGGGACTTCGCTTGATTTTCGGCCTCTGTTTGCCGATTGCCTAGATCGCCATTCATGCGTGCCATGATCTCATAAACCGTTCCCTGTCAACACTTACCACAATTGCATCATCCCCCGCCGCCAGCTGCCTCGCTGGTTCGGTCTGCCATTGCAAATCCGCTGATCGCTGGTAAATTGTTGTGCTTAACTTGTTACAAGTGTTGTAAGTAAGACGGAAAATAGTCCTGGCGGAAGCAGAGACAACAGACTCCGCCGCCGTGCCACGAATTGCGACGCCGCATTTGGCGTTCTAGCTCGCGAGACAGAGTATCCATGACGATTACGAAAGAACGGAAACAGGAAGTCATCCAGGGTTATAAGAAGGGTGACAACGACACAGGTTCGCCCGAGGTGCAGATTGCGATCCTCACGACCCGGGTCAACAGCCTGACCGACCACCTTCGTACGCACAAGAAAGACTACGCCAGCCGGCGCGGTCTCTTGGCAATGGTCAGCCGACGTCGTCGCCTGTTGGATTACCTGCGCAAAGTGGATGCACAGCGGTATCTCGACATTATCGGTCGACTGGGTATTCGGAAGTAACACGGCATCCGTAAGTAGGATGCTGGTAGCTCCCTGTCTCTCGTGCCAGGACGCATGTAAAGGACAGGAAAAGAAGTGAAGGTTCGCGTAGAAAAGCAAATTGGAAAAGGTACTCTCTCTTTTGAAACTGGTGTTTTAGCAAAGCAAGCTGCGGGTTCCGTGCTCGCACAATACGGCGAAACCGTCGTTCTCGTTGCTACTGCTTCTGGCCCGCCTCGGGGCAACCAGGATTTCTTTCCGCTCACCTGTGATTACCGCGAGCGAACCGCTGCTGCTGGTAAGTTCCCGGGTGGCTTCATCAAGCGAGAAGGTCGTCCTTCGACGAAGGAAACGTTAACCGCGCGGTTGATGGATCGCCCAATTCGTCCTTTGTTCCCGAAGGGATACTTTAACGAAGTTCAGGTCCAGGCGTTCGTCGTTTCAAGCGACAAACAGAACGACTCCGATGTCATTGCGATGAACGGCGCGTCCGCCGCGTTGCACGTTTCGCCGTTGCCATTCGAAGGCCCGATCGCATCGGTTCGCGTCGGTCGGATCGATGGCGAATTCGTTGCGTTCCCGACCCAAGAAGCTCTCGAGGAGAGTGATCTCGACTTGATCGTTTCTGGCTCGAACGACGCCGTGTTGATGATCGAAGGCTTCGCTCGTGAGATGCCTGAAGATGACATGGTCGACGCTATTCTGTTCGCTCACGATGTCATCAAGCAAATCTGTGACATGCAGCACGAGTTGGCCGAGAAGGTTGGCGTCGAGAAGGGCGCTGTTGAGACTGCGGAAGACGATGGACTGTTCGATAGTGTCAAAGATAAGTACTACGACGAGTATAAAGCCGCGAAGCAAACATCCGGCAAACAGGCTCGTGGTGAAGCTTGCTCAGAAGTTAAAGCCAAGGCGATCGCTGAATTCATTCCGGACCCAGACGCCGCGGACGCGATTTGCGTCGATCATTTCAAGAACGTCTGGCACGATCTGGAAGGGAAAGTTGTTCGCGACCTGATTCTCGCCGGAAATCGTCCCGATGGTCGAGACGGTAAGACGCTTCGTGCTATCGAGTGCATGGTGGACCTGCTACCGCAAGTTCATGGCTCGGCAGTTTTTCAGCGTGGCGAGACGCAATCGCTGGTCACGATCACACTCGGAACTGGCAAAGACGAGCAACGTGTCGACGGCTTGCTCGAAGAGTATTCGAAGAAGTTCATGCTCGACTACAATTTCCCTTCGTTCTCGGTTGGCGAGTGTCGCCCGATCCGGGGTCCTGGTCGTCGTGAGATCGGGCATGGTGCTTTGGCCGAACGAAGTGTGAAGCCGGTTATTCCGAGTCCCGAAGACTTCCCCTACACGATTCGTGTCATTTCCGACATTCTCGAATCGAATGGTTCGTCCTCGATGGCATCCGTTTGTGCAGCGACCTTGGGCCTGATGGCGGCAGGTGTGCCGATCACAAACCCGGTGGCTGGAATCTCGATCGGGTTGGTCAAGGAGTCGGACGACAACTACGTTCTGCTGACCGACATACTCGGCGACGAGGATCATTTCGGTGACATGGACTTCAAAGTTGCTGGAACACAGGACGGGATCACCGGTATTCAGCTCGATCTGAAGATCAACGGGATCAGCGAAGCGATTATTCGTGGCGCGTTGGCTCAGGCTCGTGACACGCGGATCGAAATCTTGAAGCAAATCCTCATGACGATTCGCGAGCCGCGTGCCGAAATCTCCATCAATGCGCCTCGCTTGTTGCAGATCAAGATCAACCCAGAGAAGATCGGTTTGGTCATCGGCCCTGGTGGCAAGATGATCCGAGCGATTCAGGAAGAGACCGGAACGGTCATCGAGATCGAAGAAGACGGTACGGTCACGGTTGCCAGTTCCAACGGCGAGTGGGCTCAAGCTGCGATCAACAAGATCGATGCCCTGACTGCGAACGTCACGATCGGCAAGATCTATGACGGAAAGGTCGCCAGCATCAAAGACTTTGGTGCCTTTGTCGAAATCATGCCCGGTCGCGATGGCTTGTGTCATATCAGCGAATTGGCGAATGGCTATGTCGGCAGCGTCAATGACGTCTGTGCTGTTGGTGACGACATGAAGGTATTCGTGATCGACGTCGACGAACACGATCGCGTCAAACTCAGTCGCCGCAAGGCTCTTGAAGAGCTAGGTATCGAGGACACCTACGTTCCCGCCGAGCGTTCAGCTGCCGGAAGTGGTAGCAGCGAAGGCGGTGGCGATCGCGGGCCGCGACGTGGTGGTGGCGGACGTAGCGGTGGCGGCGGAGGTCGTGGACGCCGCTAGTTTGTTGTCGATAATCGGATTACCCCGTTAACAGTTTACAATGGGACGAAGGGAGTGGATTTCCTTCGTCCCTTTTTCGTTGATTCAGGTTGCGTGAGTATCGATGCCCGACGATTCCCCCAAAGCTGAAGAACTCAATCGGCAGCTCTTGGCCAGCTACAACGAACTGGCCGAGTTAGCGGGGTCGCTTGCGCACGAGATCAAGAATCCTCTGTCCGTGATTCGTATGAACATGGATTTATTGGCGGAAGATCTTGCCGAACCGGAGACGCAAGGTGAACGACGAGCGGTTGGCAAAGTTAATCTCGTCCAGCAACAGTGTGTTCGGCTCGAGAATCTTCTCAATGACTTTCTGCGATTCGCTCGGCTCCGAAATTTGGATCTGCATGCCGGAAGCTTGAATGATCAAGTCGAGAGGGTCTTGGACCTGTTTGAGCCTCAAGCGAACCAGTTGGAAGTCGAGGTCATTCGCCTCGTGGATGCCGACTTGCCGAGCATCTTGCTTGAACCTCAAACGATGCAGGCGGCGCTAGTCAACCTTGTGAAGAACTCGCTCGAAGCGATGCCCGACGGCGGGACGCTGACAGTTCGAACGCGACTTACGCGTTTTGGTATCGCGCTCGACTTGATCGATACTGGCTGCGGCATGGACGAGAAGACGGCGATGAACATGTTTGACGCATTCTACTCGACAAAGAATGGTGGCTCCGGCCTCGGCTTGCCAACTGCTCGCAAGATCATCGAAGCACACGGAGGTCGCATCGACGTTCAAAGCGCCCTAAATCGTGGCACCAAGTTCACGTTGGAATTCCCGACGCCGAAGCGTATTGGGTAATTGCGAGTGCCGATTCAGCAAAAATTGTGACAGTGCTCGGCGAACACCACGAACACTTCATTGTCCCGAAGAGGTGTGAATAAATCGATATAAGTTGTTGGAGTCCACGCTTTAGCGCGTCTTTTAGCCTGTGGTGGCCTGCCTAATCAGGCTAAAGCCTGGACTCCAGCAATTTATTCACAGCCTCGAAGGGATCCTAACCGCTGCGCGGTTGGCTGCAGTTCATGGGTGTGTTCACCGAGGAGAGCAGAAACTGTAGGGTGTGGCGAGTCTGCACATTCATTGTACTTCACCCTCGGTCTAGGTATCCTGGGCGTAGAGCATCGCACTCCGTTGGTTCACGGATAGGTACCGTCTTCGTAGTGCTTTGTCTCCCAACATCCCAATCAATCACGGGCAGTCCAGTAGATGCTCCGCAATCTCATGAAGCGGTTGACCAAGCGGCACTTCGGCCCACGCCGCAAGCGAGCCCGCAACTCGGCTTTTCACTATGGTCGGCTTGGAGGTTTACAACTTGAACTGCTCGAAGAACGAGCGCTCTTAGCGGCCCTCACCGTCGACATCGCGGAAGCTTCGATCAGCGAAAACGGAGGCGTGGCGAGCGCGATCGTTTCGCGAGATGCGGGAAGCAACGGCGACCTCGTCGTCAATCTGACCAGCAGCAACACGGACGAAGCAACCGTTCCGTTAACGGCCACAATCCCCGATGGTCAGGATTCGGCATCCTTCACCATCACAGGCGTCGACGAACAGATCGTTGATTTGGCGAAGACAATCACCATCTCAGCCAGCGCCGACACCTTCGATCACGGCAGCGACACGATCGACGTCACCAACGACGACAGCGCAACGCTCAGCGTTGGGGACGCCACGGTGGTCGAAGGTGACGAAGGCACAGCGGTGTTGAGCTTTCCAGTCACATTAAATTCGCCCGTCGATGTTGATGTTTCGGTGGACTACACGACGCAAGACGGCTCGGCAAGCGCGGCCGATGATGATTACGTCGCCGTGACAACTCCTGCTACACTCACGATCAAAGCCGGCGACACGTCGGGGATCATCAACATCACGGTCAACGCTGACACGACCGTCGAGCGGGACGAGACGGTGAACCTGTTGTTGAGCAACCTGCAAGCCGGACGCCGCAATCTCTCGCTTGGATTAAATTGGGCGCAACTCGGCCCGGCCATTGAAGGTAACCGGCCGATCTCATTCGCCGGGAACTCCGTGTCGATTAGTGATGACGGCAACACGGTGGTGATCGGTTCGGGCAACAATCGTGTGCGAGTGTACCGGCTTGACGGAACTGATTGGATTCTGAATGGGCAAGACGTCGACGGAGTGGAGGATGGCCGCGCCGGAGTTTCCTTGTCGCTCAGTGGCGATGGCAACACACTCGCGATCGGCTCAGACGGGACGGGGGACTTTTCCGGTCGGGTCCGAATTTACCGTTTCGATGGCGTAAACTGGACGCAACTCGGTCAGAGCTTAAACGGCGAATCCGCAAACGATGGTTTCGGCGGATCTGTTTCGCTCAGCGACGACGGCGATACAGTTGCAATCGGAGCACCTAGTGATGGCACCGACTCTGGCCAAGTCACCGTATACCGCTTTGTCGGCATTGGTTGGATTCAACTTGGTCAGGACATCGACGGCGAGTTCACGCAGGACTATTTCGGAGACGCTGTTTCGCTGAGCGGTGACGGCAATACTCTGGTGGTCGGAGCGCTGACCAACGACGGAAACGGCAAGAGTTCCGGCCATGTCCGCGCGTACCGCTTCAATGGAATCAATTGGCTTCAGCTCGGCCAAGACATCGACGGCGAAGACGCAGGCGACCGATCCGGCACCTCTGTTTCAGCAAGCTACGACGGTAGTACAGTTGTAATCGGAGCGCCTTTAAACGACGGTAATGGCAATGCCTCCGGCCACGCCCGCGTTTACCGCTTTGACGATGCAAATTGGATTCAGATTGGCGAGGACATCAATGGCGAAGCTGTGGGCAATCAATCCGGCTACTCGGTATCGCTGAGCCGGGACGGCAACACGGTGGTGATAGGAGCCTACCACAACGACGACAACGGCATCAACTCTGGCCAAGCCCGTGTATACCGATTTGTGAGCGGCGATTGGACTCAGTTCGGCCAGGATTTCGATGGTGAAACTGCGCGAGATCTATTCGGAAACTCAGTTTCGCTGAGCGGCAATGGCAACACGTTTGTCGTTGGCGCACCGTTGAGCGATGGAAACATCCATGGCCATTCGGGGCAGGCCCGCGTGTACCGGCTGCAACACCGGGCCACCGGTACGATTACGGACGACGATTCACTGTTGGTCGAGTTCAGCCAGACAACGGGATTAGACGCAGAGTCATCGGGTGAGAACTTGCCGCAGCTTTGGGTGACGGGTTCGACCCAAGGAGTTGATGGCGTGAGGATCGATGTACCGGTGGTGGGTGGGACGGCGACCGGAGACGGTGTCGATTACACCGGCCCGATTACGATGGCAATTTTCGCCGGGACCTACAATGCGACGTCCGTCGCTATCAGGCACTTGGTGATTGTGCCCGACATGCTCATCGAGGCGGACGAGACAATCGAGTTGGAGTTACTGCCCGGCAGCCAGTTTGCGGTGGGCGATGCCAATGGCGACGGTATCATCCAAGCGACGACGCTATATACGATCCAGGACGACGACTTGCAAAATGTCCGCACGGCCGTGGAGTTAGACAACGCGTCGATCCTGACCATCCGAGACTTTGTTCTCGACGGCAAGGACGATCAACTCGAACTGACTATTGTGGACGACAGGCTCGTCATCACTGATAGAAACAACGCCCTCGGCAACTTTGGTGACAATACGACGGGCAACGAGGTAAGCGTACTGCTAACAGCGCTGCAAAGTATCGAGATCGATCTTGCGGCCGGAGACGATCAAGTATCGATCGATTTCAGCAATGCTCCACAAGACTTGAACTTGTCAGTGGCGATCAGGGGTGGTGATGGGCACGATACTCTCACGTTTTCCGGGCAGAACGTACTCGGTGCGGGCGAACTGAGAACGAATGACGAAGTTGAAGACATTTTTGTCAACGGTTCGATTGCCATGCAACGCGGCTCGATTATGCTCAACGCGGCTCAGTCTCTTGAGATTAATGCCGATATCAACTTCGGATCGGGCTCGGTGGAGTTGATGGCCGGACGTGATATCTTTGGTAATTGCTCGTTGATCCAAGCTGGTGATGCCGACGTGCAGCTCATTTCCGGAACGGGAATCGGCAACGTGCGAGTCCAAACCACGGGCGATGTTTCGTTGAACAGTGGTAGCGGCGGAATTATTGGCTGTGCGGGCGAAATCTCCGTTCGCGCAGAAACACTTACACTCGTATCTGACTCGTCTGTTGGCAGCGCGCTGATGACGGGCGGGCAAATCACGAACGAAGCACCTCTGCTAACAAGCGTCGATGCCATCCAAGGTACCGTGGGCGGCTTGGGCATCTTTCTGGAGAACGATCGCCCATTGACCGATAACGTCGAACTGACTGGCGACGCGCCGATGGGCGTTCGTCGCGTCTGCGATCCCACAACGTGCAAGGGTTCCGAAGGCGAGGGCTCGCCGCTGCACAACGCTGCCAATCAGCTCGACGTAAACAACGATGGTTTGGTGTCGCCGATCGATGCCTTGGCCGTTGTCAACTATCTCAACTCTACGGGCACGGGCGCGATGGCCGAAGCTCCTAGCGACGATCTGCCTCCTGTCCCTCTCGGCGAGAGGGACCTACATTTCTTGTACGTGGATGTGAACGGCGATCGATCGGCCTCGGCGCTGGATGCCTTGATCATCATCAATTACCTCAATCGACGCACCGTGGTGCAACCGGAAGGCGAGTCGGCGCGCACCAGCCCCGCTGCGAACCACGATTCTGAACAGTATGAACTGGCTGAGTCCGCAGCTTTGGTGCGCACGGTTCCGTTCCCGCCAACACCATCGTTTTTGCAAGCAACTTCCTCCCGACGCACGCGATCGATGCAGACTGCCTCGAAAGATGACGAGGTGGGCCGGCAGTGGGAAACGCTGCTCGACGAGCTCGCGGAGGATGCTACGGACGCTCTGCTCGCTCAGCGTTGAGTGACACGACAAACGATCGTAAGCCAGCGCCAAATCACGCCGTAGCGAGTCGAACGATTGCCGCGTCTAGCCGTCTCCCCAGGGATTCAGTATCATCGCTGGCATGGGCGATGCGAACGAAAAGGATGTCACTGCGACCCCCGACGATGTGCGGGTACTGATTGTCGATAACGACAAGGCGCTTGCGCATGCGATGACCGAGAGCCTGGAGCGAGTCGGCTATCCTTGCACGACAGCATTTTCCGGCAAGGAAGGAGTCAAGGCCGTTGAGCAAGACACGTTTGATGTCATCTTCACTGATTTGGTGATGAGCGATGTCGACGGCATGGAAGTGCTGGCCCGCGCGAAGCAGGCCTTACCTGATAGCGAAGTCATTGTTGTCACGGGCCATGCTTCAGTGCCGACCGCGGTCCAAGCCATGCAGCGAGGAGCGTTCAACTTTCTTGAGAAGCCAGTCACGCCTGACAAGCTGCGCGCGGTCGCGGAAAAAGCCGTTGACAAAGTACGGCTCAGGCGGCAGAACGTCGAGTTGTCGCAAAGGCTGGACGAGAAGTTCGGTTTCGAAGGCATCATCTTCACCAGCAAGAAAATGCAGGCGATGATCGATCGGCTGAAGCGAGTCGCTCCGACAGACGCGACCGTTTTGATCACGGGCGAGAACGGTACCGGGAAAGACTTAGTTGCCCAAGCGATTCACCAAAACAGTCCTCGCAAGAGCAAGCGATTTGTCGCCCTTAACGCTGGGGCCGTGGCGGAGAACCTGGTCGAAAGCGAACTGTTCGGGCATGTCAAAGGTGCCTTCACCGATGCGGTGACAGATCGTGAGGGAGCTTTTGAATATGCCAATGGTGGGACGCTGTTTCTCGATGAAATCGGCGACATGCCCGCTGCCACGCAGATCAAGCTGCTGCGCGTACTCGAGGATCACACGATCACTCGTGTCGGCGACAATAAGCCGATCAAAGTGAACGTACGCGTCATTTCAGCGACGAACCGCGAGCTCGAGAAAGCAATCGAAGGCGGCTCTTTTCGTGAAGACCTTTATTACCGTCTGAAAGTTGTTACGGTGCAGATGCCCGCGTTGCGTGATCGCCGCGAGGATATCGTACCGCTGACGGATCACTTCCGAAAACTCGTTGCGAAGCAGCATGCCAAGGCCGTGAAGAGTGTGTCGCCCGCCGTGACGCGAAAGCTGATGGCGTACGATTGGCCTGGGAACGTGCGACAACTCCGCAACGCCGTCGAGTCGATGGTTATCTATGACGACGATGGCATGCTGGATGTTGACGATTTGCCGATGGAGTTTGCCGACCTCGAAGAATTGGCCCCGGTCGCGGGAGAAGGCCCGACGCAACTCATTGGTCAGCCGATGGATGCGTTTGAGAAGTATGCGATCGAGCAGACGCTGCAACTAACGAGCGGTAACCGCGAAGAGGCCGCGAAGATCCTCGAGATTGGGGCTCGGACGTTGTACCGTAAGCTCGATAAATATGAACTGGGATAGACGTTTAAATCATGCCCGACATTACCCAGCTGCCAACGAGCGTCATTAACAAGATCGCTGCCGGTGAAGTCATCGAGCGGCCGGCAAGTGTGATCAAGGAGTTGCTCGAAAACTCAGTCGATGCCGGCGCGACGCGAATCGATGTTTCCATCGAGAAGGGTGGTTCGGAGCTGATTCGAATCGCCGACGATGGTTGTGGCATTGCGCCTGAACAATTGAAGTTGGCGGTTGCGAGTCACGCGACCAGTAAGATTCGCGACGCCGACGACTTGTTTCATGTTCGATCAATGGGCTTTCGGGGCGAGGCGTTGGCTTCGATATCGGAAGTCAGTCACTTCGTATTGCGAAGCCGAACACATGACAGCTCTGCGGGTTCAGAGATGGAGGTGACCGCCGGAACGATCGGTGACATTGCTCCGTGTGGTTGTCCAGTCGGGACGAGCATTGAAGTTCGCAATCTATTTTGCAGTACACCCGTTCGTCGCAAGTTTTTGCGTACGACGCAAACCGAGATGGGGCACATCAGCGAAGCCTTCACTCGAGTCGCACTGGCTCATCCCGAAACGCACTTCACGTTGAAGCACAACGAACGCACGCTGTATGACTTGCCTGCTGACGACAACTGGCGAGAACGAATAGCGACATTCTTTGGTCGCGAGATTGGCGACGCGTTGATCTGGGTCGACAATCGGGACGATGAGTCTTCCGTGCGGCTGAGCGGATACGTGGCGAATCCCACCCACAGCCGGTCGAACAATCGAATGCAGTATCTGTTTTTGAACCAACGCTTCATTCGGGATCGTTCACTCCAGCACGCGCTCGGCGAAGCTTACCGCGGGTTGCTGATGACGGGTCGATATCCGATCGCGTTCTTGCGGCTGGATATGCCCGCAGAAATGGTTGACGTGAATGTGCATCCCACAAAACTGGAGGTTCGCTTTCAGGATGGCGGCCGCGTCTACAGCCAGTTGCTCGGAACACTTCGCAACAAATTCCTGACAAGCGATCTGACCGCGAAGGAATCTCTAGCAGCAGAAAAAACGAGCGACCAAGAGCCGGCGGTTGATCCGGCACGCGCACAGCAGCTCCGTCGCGAGATGACCGATTGGGCGAAGGGTGGAGAGAGTGGTCTGCGGCCAGCAGTCAGCGGTCAGCCAGCAAGTGAACCGTCGTCGCAGCAGCGCATGCCGCTTTCGTACGATCTTGTGATGGGGAAGTTGCCCGAGTTTCAACCGTTTGGCGATCGCCGCCTTGATTCGCAGGCGCTGCCGCCGCTGCGCGACGAGTCTGGTGGTCGCTCCGCCGCGATCGAAACTTCTGCCCGAACGGAAGAACTCGTTGCTTGTTCGGTGTCTCCAAACGAAAGTCGATCATCGACGGGGCTACAGCTGCACAATCGATACATTGTTACCGAGAATGAAACGGGCATGGTCGTGATCGACCAACACGCCCTTCACGAACGCGTCTTGTACGAGCAAATTCGCGAAAAGGTGCTGGCTGGGAAAATGGAATCGCAACGGTTGCTCGTTCCCGAGCCCGTCGCATTGACGGGGGATGAAGCGGGCGCCGCATTGGCCGTGAAGGACACGCTGGCAGAGATCGGGATCGAAATTGAACCGTTCGGTGGCGACACGGTCGTTATCTCGGCTTATCCCGCGATGTTGGCGAACATTAGTCCAGGAGAGGTCCTGCGGCAGGTCGTCGATATATTGTTGAGCGGCGAAAAGACACCCGACCGCCGCGACGTCTTGGACGAGTTACTGCACATGATTTCGTGCAAAGCCGCGATCAAAGCTGGTGATCGGCTTTCGGTTGAAGAAGTCGACGCGTTGCTCGAACAGCGGCATCTGTTCCACGACACCCATCACTGCCCGCACGGTCGTCCAACCGCTTTGGTGTTCACTCGCGAAGAGTTGGATAAACGCTTCAAGCGTACCTGACCGATTGATTCGCGGCTCTGCCGATGTCAAAATGGGTCGTGACTTGTCATTGGGCATTGCGTCGCCCTGTTTTCTCCTCCACCCTCTTCGATCTTTATCACCATGATTGCAGTAAGTATTGGCCGTGGCCGGCACAAGATGATGATGGCCGAACATAAGCATCTCGCGGAACAAGGTGCGGAGCTCGTTGAACTGCGAGTTGATTACATCATGCGGGCTGTGAATCTTAAGAGGCTCGTCACGGAGCGACCGTGTCCGGTGATTATCACTTGCCGTCGCGAGCAGGATGGCGGGAAGTGGGAAAAAAGCGAGGAGGAGCGGTTAATGTTGCTCCGTTCAGCGATTGCGGAGGGCGTCGACTACGTTGATCTCGAAGAAGACGTCGCTAGTTCGATTCCACGATTCGGGAAGACGAAACGGATCGTCAGCTACCATAACTTTCACGAGACGCCGAAAGACATTCGCGAGATTCACGAGCGATTGAAGGAGCTTGACCCCGATATCATCAAGCTCGCGACGATGGCTCACAATCCTCGTGACAACGTGCGAATGCTGGAGTTGGTCGCTGAAAGCGAAACGCCCACCGTCGCGTTCTGTATGGGCGATATGGGAACACCGTCGCGCATCCTTGCTGCGCGTTTTGGAGCGCCGTTCACTTATGCGACGTTTCATCAGGAGCGGACTTTGGCACCCGGGCAATTGAGCTTCCAACAGATGCGAGATGTCTACCACTACGACGAGATCACACCAAACACGGAAGTCTACGGAGTGATCGCCGACCCGATTGGTCATAGCATGAGTCCGGCCGTCCACAACGCTGCCTTCCGGCATTTAGAGATGGACAAGGTCTACGTTCCGATTCGTGTTCCTCGCGAAGACCTTACTGATTTCATGTCGTACTGCCGAGGGTTCGGGCTGCGTGGCTTGAGTGTCACGATTCCGCACAAGGAGGCGATTCTCGATCACGTCGACAGCACAGACCGCGCGGTGGATCACATCGGCGCGGCGAACACGGTCGTGATGGATGGATTCGACAAGATGGCTTACAACACGGATTTTCGTGCGGCACTCGATTCGATCGACGCCACGCTCGGACGAGGAGGCAGCGTTGATGTCTTAGCGGGTCGAGCGGCTGTCGTGTTGGGCGCTGGTGGCGTGGCGAAAGCCATCGTGCACGCGTTGAAATTGCGCAACGTCGACGTGACAATCGCTTCAAGGACCCTCGCAAAGTCGGAAGATTTAGCGAAGAAGTTCAATTGCAAGGCCACCGAATGGAAGAATCGCCACAACGTCAAATGCGATATGGTAATCAACTGCACTCCAATCGGCATGCACCCGCATGTGAACGAAACACCGTTCGACGGTAAGCATCTTCGTCGTTCTACGATCGTATTCGACACGGTTTACAACCCTGAACGAACGCTGCTGATCAAACAAGCGCGCGACATCAACGCCGCTGTCGTGACCGGAGTGGACATGTTCGTTCGGCAAGCAGCGCTGCAGTTCAAGCTCTTTACAGAAGTCGACGCGCCAGAGGAAGTCATGCGCGAAGCGATCAAAAAGACAACCGGAGCGGTCAAGGCAGTGCAGGCTGAGGACTGATCGCCGTCGCCACGCGTCCGTAGGATGGAGTTGTACTCCGTCCATCCTAGTGCCGGAGTACAACTCCGACCTACGAAGACAAGCAACCATGCAACTCATTCTGATCGGATATCGAGGTACCGGAAAGACGACGGCCGCGCGACGAGTTGCTGATCTGTTATCGCTTGAGTGCCTTGACGTGGATGCGGAAGTCGAATGCCGTGCCGGCAAGTCGATCAAGCAGATTTTCGAAGACGACAACGAGCAGGCGTTTCGGGATCTTGAGGTGCAGGTGATCGGGGACTTGGTTCAACGTACCGATGCTGTTCTCAGTCTTGGCGGCGGTGCCGTGATGCGTGAAGAATCTCGCCGTGCGATCGCCGACGGAACCGTGATTTGGCTGACCGCCCGGCCCGACACCATACATGCCAGAATCACCGAGGATGTGAAGACTTCAGAGCAGCGACCGAATTTGACGACGAGCGGCGGATTGCCTGAGATCACCTCGTTGTTGAGCCAGCGCGAGCCCGTTTATCGGGCTTGTGCCGATTTCGTGGTCGAAACGGATGCGAAGTCAACTGAACAAGTGGCACAAGAGATTGTATGCTTAGTAGAGTAGCCGTCACGCTCCGCAGTGACGAGCCCGTTAGCTCGGGTAGCTGCAACTTCGAGCCTCATGTAAGCGACATCGTTCGGTGTGGAAGGCTCATCACGGCGGAGCGTGATGGCTACTGTTTTGGGTAACGCTCGCGTGATCTACTTCCTTCTCTTTCTGCTCGGCGCAATCATCGCGACACAGCTTAATCGTGGCATTTACCGATTGGCGTGGTTTCCGAGACCGATTGGACCCTGGTCGGCTCCACACGAACACGCTCCGGTGCGGCGTTGGTTCGATCGAATTCCAATTGTTGGCTGGATAAGTTTATGTCGCGAGTCGTCGATTCACGGACGCGCGTTCTGGGTTCGACCGCTTTTGATTGAATTGACAACGGGTGTCTGTTTCGCCGCGCTCTATTGGCATGAAGTTGGCAGGTTCGGCGCTGCTGCCGGTTTCGAGGCACGCTACTTTAGCCACATCGTTTTGTTTTCGTTGATGTTAGTTGCGACTTTTATCGATTTCGACGAACAGACTATTCCTGACGCCATTACAGTTCCCGGAACGATCATTGGGCTGCTACTCGCCGTCGTGTTTACGACTTCTCGCGAGGTAGTCTTGGTCTGGCGTCCTCCCACACCGGAACTCATCTCGGTCGTCTCGGGTGTGTGGAGGGAACGCGAGTGGCTCGAGTTTCTTGCGAGCCGAACAAGTTTGGCAATTGGATTGGGATGTTTCCTTGGCTGGTGTGTCGCCGTCGTGCCATGGTTATGGACAACGAGACGGGGGTTGGGGAAAGCGTTTCTGTATTTCGGCGCTAGTTTTCGACGTCGGCTTTCGTTTGGTATGGTCATGACTGCGGTTGTTGGAATGCTGACCATCGCGCTTGTTTGGGCGTATGCCGACGCGGGCCCTATTGGACCGGGGCACCGATGGGAGAGTTTGTTCTCCGCTCTCGTGGGCATGGCAGCAGGCGGCGGCTTAATCTGGTCCGTGCGAATCGTTGGCAGTCACGCACTCGGCCAAGAAGCGATGGGCTTTGGCGATGTCACGTTAATGGCGATGATCGGCGCGTTCCTGGGCTGGCAGGCGACGTTGATCATCTTTTTTCTGGCACCGTTTGCCGCGCTGTTCATTTCCTTGTCGCAATGGTTGCTCACGCGTCGTCGCGATATCGCCTTTGGGCCCTATCTGTGCGCAGGGGCGTGCTATTTAGTCGTCGATTGGGACAATATGTGGGGACGGTCTCGACAGATCTTTGAGTTAGGTCTGTTCGTGCCAGGAGTGCTAGCCATCGGTTTGGCTCTGATGGGGATTATGCTGATCGGAATGCGCTGGCTTCGTGAAACGTTTCTAGGCGACGAAGAAGAAGCCGACGAGCCGCCCGAGTCTGCGCCCTCGGACGAGAGCAACTGACCTTGCCGTCGCATCGGGGTGCTGGTACTCTCCCGCCGCTTGTCTCTGCGCAGAAGGTATAGTCGCCCGCGCCATAGCAACGCGAGAGACCTGTGTCCTCCAGAGACAACGCGTGTGTAAGTTGTAGGAGGAGCTGCGCGATGTGCGCTCGGTCTCAAATCATTATTGCGTTGGCGTTAGTCACTTTACTGGCGGGTGGCTGCAATCAAACCCGATCGCTGACCGCTCCCGTCGCAGCTAGCAGCGGCTGGACTCAGCCCGGCGCATCACCTCCGCAGACGGCACAATTACAGGACCTTGGCCGCCGCGCGAGCGCATTGGACGCCGACAATCGAGATCTCCACACGGAGCTGGCTCGCACGGATCAACAGAACCAATTGTTGAAGCAAGAGCTGACTCTCCTACGTGAGCAACTCGCAAAGCTTTCGAGCCAAGCTCGCGAAACCGAACTTGCTCACCAAGAGAAGGCTCGCCAAGTCGAGGCTTTACAAGCATCTGTCACGCGCGGTGGCGGCGCAATTCTAAAGGCGAACAACAGCCTCAAAGATTCCTTGAAGCTAGTACAAATTGCTGGGTTAGATGTTCAGCAGGACGGCGATGTAATCCGCATCGAGGTTCCCGCCGACCGACTGTTTCAACCGGGAACGTCGCAGATGCTACCGGGTGGGGACAGTTTGTTGGACCAGGTTGCCACATCGCTCAATGGTTCGTATCCGCGACACATGATCGGCGTCGAGGGGTATACCGATAATACGTCGTTGAGTGCAGGTCGTAGTCATCAGATCACGACGGCTCAAGCACTTGCCGTAGTTGACAATCTGATTCGTCGCAATCAAGTACCGGAAGGCCAGCTTCTCCTGGTTGGCCAAGGCGCGAACCATCCGCGTGCCTCCAATGCGACTCCTGCGGGGCAAGCCAAGAATCGCCGGATCGAATTCGTCGTCTATCCTGAGACAGCTCCATAGCGATCGTAGTTTCGGTTTTATCCGAAGGAGGCCGCGTAAACGCGGAACTACGAATGCCGTCCTCCCGCATCTGTCGGCTGCGGAGTAGACTGGAGCGAACCTTCCGACCCTCGTAGCTGTCGGCAGATTATTCGGTTTGCTCTCTCCGCGGATTGTTCAGCATGATCGCAATTGTCGACTATCAGATGGGTAACCTTCGCAGTGTCCAAAAGGCGCTGGAGAAGGTCGGGCATGCCGCCGAGATCACCAGCGATCCACAAGTCTTATCCCGCGCGGACAAGATCATTCTGCCGGGCGTAGGCGCGTTTCGCGACGCGATTTCCGAGTTGAGAAGCCGCGATCTTGTTGAACCCATCAAGGATGCGATTGAAGCCGGTAAGGCGTTTCTCGGTATCTGTCTCGGTCTACAAATGTTGTTCGACGTCAGCTACGAAGATGGCGAATACGAAGGACTTGGCATTTTGAGCGGCAAGGTCATTCGTTTCGATTTGCCACCCGAGCATAAGGTTCCGCACATGGGGTGGAACCAAGCAATGATCGCGCGGCGAGCACCAATTCTCGATGGCATCGAAGAAGGATCGCACTTCTACTTCGTCCACTCCTATTACGTCGTACCTAACGACCGGGACTTGGTCGTGATTGAAGCTGAGTACCCAGACTCTTTCTGTGCGGCGGTCTGGCGTGACAACTTGTTCGCGACTCAGTTCCATCCGGAGAAGAGTCAAGCCGACGGGCTGCGATTGCTGAAGAACTTTGCCGAGCTTTAAAGTAGCCGTCTCGCTCCGAGTGACGAGCGCTCGACGCCGACCATTAATTTTCATTCGAGCTCGTCCATTAAGGCCAAAGCTTAAACCAGGGGTTCTTCACTGGGACAGTGATGGCAACTCGAATACGCACCCTTCGTCTACTTGCGTAAGTCACTGCGCTGTGGCATATTGCGACCTTTCCTGGGCCCCAAGAGAGTGTACTAAGAAGGATGCAAATCTGGCCTGCGATCGACCTGCGTGGTGGGAAGTGCGTTCGCCTTCAGCAGGGCGACTACAATCGCGAAACAGTATTCGGTGACGACCCTGCCGCGATGGCTCGACGTTGGGTCGATGAAGGTGCGGAGTTTCTGCATCTAGTCGATCTGGACGGTGCCCGCGATGGGACATCCGCGAACAAAGCGGCTGTCGCCGCGATTCTGGCGACCGTCGATATTCCGTGCGAGCTGGGTGGCGGCGTGCGCGACGAAGTCACGATCAAATCGTGGCTCGACGCGGGACTCAATCGATTAGTCATCGGGACGAAGGCGCTCAAGGAGCCCGACTGGTTCCGCGAGATGTGCCGCCGATATCCGAAGCAACTCGTACTAGGGATCGATGCGAGCAACGGACGAGTCGCGACCGATGGCTGGCTTGACGTCAGCGAAGTGTCAGCGACTGAAATGGCACAACAGTACGCCGATCAACCGCTCGCGGCGATCGTCTATACGGACATCGCGAAGGACGGCATGATGGCGGGAACGAACCTGCCGGCGATGCAAGAAATGAAGGAGGCGGTCGACGTCCCGGTGATCGCATCGGGAGGCGTCACTAATGTTGAAGATGTCCGACAGCTGGCCCGAGTTGAAATGGCTGGCTGTATCATCGGGCGAGCCTTGTACGAAGGGACGCTGACAATCGCCGACGCAGTTTCGGCATCGGAGATTGGCAGTTTCAAAAGATGATCGCGAAGAGTAGCCAGAAGTAAACGTACCTGTAGCTGAAGTCGTGAGACTTCAGAAGTTCCGAAGTCTCACGACTTCGGCTACCTATATATAAGCGCCGAAGAAACGACTGAATAAGGAAACTCCGCATGGCGAAGGTGAACGTCGCAGACATCCGTAACGTATCGTTTTGTGGTCATGGTTCGGCTGGAAAGACAACGCTCGTTGACAAGATCCTCGTCAAGACCGGAGCTGCCAGCGGCAATCCCAGCGTCGACGATGGCACCAGCATCTGCGACTTTGATCCAGAGGAGAAGGACCATCAGTACACGATCGAAGCAAGCGTCGGGCATTGCGAACATGCGGGTAAGCGATTTAATCTGATCGATACGCCAGGGTACCCAGACTTTGTCGGCCAAGCGATCGGTGCGCTACGCGCCGTCGAGACTGCCGCGATTGTCATCGACGCGCATTCTGGGATCGCGGTAAACACGCGAAGGATGTTTGCCGAAGCGGAGAAGGCGGGCGTCGGGCGGATGATCGTCATCAATCGCATGGACACTGACAACATCGATTTCGAAGCGTTAGTGAACGACATCCGCGAGTTGTGGGGTGGCGCTTGTGTCTTGCTGAACGTTCCACTCGGTGCGGGAGCTGATTTTCGCGGCGTCGCGAGTACTTTGAACTTGCCAGACGATACGAGTGGTGCATTAGTCGATCCGAACGAGATTCATGAATCGCTGGTCGAATCGATCATCGAAGCCGATGAAGCGATGATGGAGCGGTATTTTGAGGGAACGCCGCCGACCTTGGAAGAGCTTTCTGGGTTGATCGTCAAAGCTGTCGCGTCGGGAACATTTATTCCCATCGTTTGCTGCTCAGGCCAAAAGGACATTGGTGTATCGGAGTTGCTCGACGCGATCGCGATGTGTGGACTTGCTCCGAGTGATATCGCGCGAACCGCGACGAAAGATGGCGAAGAAGTTGAAATCTCTCCGGACCCGAACGGTCCCCTTGTCGCACAGGTGTTCAAGACTCGTATCGATCCATTTGTGCAAAAGTTGAGTTTCGTTCGCGTCTATTCAGGAATGCTCAAAAAGGACGATCACATTCACGCGTCGACCGCACGTAAAGACATCAAGATGGGGCCGCTGCTTGAAGTGATGGGTGAAACGACTTCGCCGGTCGATCATGCGGAGGCGGGTGACATCGTTGCGGTCGCCAAGATGGAAGACTTGCACACCGGCAGCAGCTTGGGTGAGATCGCGATGCCTCCAATCGCGTTTCCGACTCCGATGGTTGGACTGGCAGTCATGCCGAAGACACGTGGCGACGAAACCAAGATGTCAAGCTCGTTGCACAAGGTCGTTGAAGAAGATCCCACGTTCCATCTTGAACTGAACGCTCAGACAAAAGAGCTGGTCATGACCGGAATGAGCGAATTGCATTTGACTGTCATACAGCAACGTCTCATTCGTCGCGACAAGTTAGAAATCGATACCAGAGAACCGAAGATCTCATTCCGAGAGACGATTCAGTCACCAGCCGAAGGGAGCTATCGCCACAAGAAGCAGTCTGGCGGACGCGGTCAGTTTGGTGAAGTTCATATCCGGATGCGACCGTTGCCTCGTGGCACGAACTTGGAAGAGTTCTGCACGAAAGCGAACTTCCCAAGCCTAAAGGACTATCACTACGACGAGAAGCACAATTTCTTGTGGGTCGACGCCGTGGTGGGCGGCACGATTCCCGGCAACTTCATGCCCGCGATCGAGAAGGGCTTCAAGGAACGTCTTGTCGGCGGTGTCATTGCCGGGCACATGGTCCAGGATCTCTGTATCGAAGTTCACTTCGGCAAGTTTCATCCGGTCGATAGCTCCGAAGCCGCGTTCAAGACGGCCGGCAAGATGGTCTTTCGCGAAGTGTTCGAGAAGGCGAGACCTTGTCTGCTCGAGCCGATCGTACAGATCGCGATTACGGTTCCCGAAGCGAATGTTGGCGATGTCTACAGCGACATGTCATCGCGAGGTGGCCGTGTTCAAGGAGCGGATGCAGCCGGTGGCGGGATGCAAACGGTGAATTCCGAAGCTCCGCTCCGCGAGCTGATGACTTATGCTCGGACCCTGTCGAGTATGACCGGTGGTCAAGGCAGCTTTCACATGGAGTTTGCCCATTACGACGTCATGCCGGGCAACATCCAGCAAGAGATCATGGCCAAGTCCAAGGTCGAAGACGAAGAAGAAGATTGAGCTTCGCGAGACCGATCATTCAGTCCGTTATCAACTTGAGTTGACTCCTCGTCATAGTGCTTGTAAGTTTCGCCCCGTTACAAGGGGGCGTCGAGGGCACTATGGCGCGACTACTGATTGGATTTCTGCTAGCACCGATGGCGTGCCTTCTAGGGTGCGCTCAATTCACATCGGTGTCTCCGCTAGCTCAGCTCGAGCGGTCGTTGATCTTCCAGCCGAGTGAGTTTCCCGAAGAGAAGTGGTCAGAATCTGAAACCCCGTTCGAAGACGCCTGGTTTACGACACCCGACGGGCAAAGCCTGCACGGCCTGTTTCTCCCGCATCCGAATCCTCGCGCAATTGCCTTGTTCTGTCATGGGAATGCCGGCAACGTCGTTTCTCGAACGCCGAGCCTCTGGCTTCTCAATCAACGTCACGGACTAGCCGTGATGACGTTTGACTATCGCGGCTATGGTCGAAGTGAAGGCACACCGTCAGAGCGTGGAATCCTAGCTGACGCCCGTGCAGCCCGCACTTGGCTAGCGCAGCGAACGAACGTACCCGAACGTGAGATCGTTCTGCTAGGCCGTTCGCTAGGTGCAGCTGTTGCTGTCGATTTGGCGTCGCAAGATGATGCCCGTGGCCTGGTTCTGGCAAGCACATTTACATCGCTGCCCGACGTCGCGGCCCAACACATGCCCTGGACTTTGCCTCATGTCTTTATGACACATCGGCTAAATTCAGAAGCAAAGATCAAGCGATATCACGGTCCGCTTTTGCAAAGCCATGGCGATGCCGACGAGTTGATTCCGATCGAGTTGGCGATGGAATTGTTCAAATCGGCACCTGGTCCGAAGCAATTCGTTGCGATTCACGGAGCGGGCCACAACGATCCGCAGAACGAGGACTACCGGCAAGCCTTCGACCGGTTCTTAGACTCGTTGCCTCCTGCGGCCGCACCCAGACAGGTAGTGGCTGATCCTTAGAATTACCTAAACTTCCCGTCGCCACGGGTCCGAAGATAATTCTGATACCTTGAATATGCCGGTCGTATGCCTTACGATTCCCATCAAAGGGAATGCGTTCATGTTGATTTACCAGAGACACCTAATCTTCACTCCTCCCAGCATCACTCGCTGCTGTCTCTGTACCTGTCCGGAGTGATCCGGACCAATTCGCCTTGGCGTCTATCGCGTTCTAATTCTTGCTTCCAGCCAAATGACTGCTGCTAGCCCCGCGTTTTTGGAGTCCCATCATGTCTTCGGACTTTCGTCTCAAAGAGCAACTTCCTCGACTGACCGAACGAATCGTCGGTACTTACACGGAAGTAGGTACGATCAATCACTTAGGGCATTGTCCGCTCCCAAAGTACGAAGAAATCATCGCGGCGTTGGAAGACTTGAAGGAGATCCTCTACCCAGGTTATCGCCGGCGGGAAGGTCTTCACATCGGGAACGTGACCTATCACGTCGGTGATCTCGTCGATCGATTGCACGATACGCTAACAACACAAATCGCCCGCGCGCTGCATCACGAAGATCGAGTCTCGGACGGTGTCGATAAGTGCGAAGAGCAGGTCGACTACGAAGCCAAAGGGCAAGCGATGGCGATCGATTTTCTTGAGCGTCTGCCCGATTTGCGTAAGATTCTCGCGACCGATGTCCAAGCCGCATTTGTCGGCGATCCAGCCTGCAAGAATCTTGACGAAGTCATCTTTTGCTACCCTGGCTTGGAGGCCGTCACGGTCCATCGATTGGCTCACGAATTGTACAAGATGGGTGTTCCCTTCATCCCGCGGATGATGGCCGAGTGGTCGCACAAAGAGACAGGGATCGACATTCATCCGGGCGCGAAGATTGGCCATCACTTCTTCATCGACCACGGCACGGGTGTCGTGATTGGCGAGACATGCGAGATTGGCAACCATGTGAAGCTCTATCAAGGCGTGACGCTCGGTGCGTTAAGTTTTCCAACGGACGCGGACGGCAAGATCATCCGCAACATGAAGCGGCACCCCACGCTCGAAGACCGCGTTGTAATCTACGCCAGCGCAACCGTCTTGGGTGGCAAGACAATCATCGGCAACGATTCCGTGATCGGATCGAGTGTATGGCTAACCAAGAGCGTCGCGCCGCACACAACCGTCACGATCGAGTCACCAAAGTTGCGAATACGCGCGGATCTGCCTGACGAGTTAAATCCCGAAACGAACTATCAGATCTGACGTAGGATGGAGTTGTACTCCGTCCAATCTTCAGGGCCTGCGTACAACCCCAACACCAGAGCTGTTGATGCAGCAGCGAACCGCATAACCCAGCAGTAGCAGCCACGCACAACTGCTTACGATACCACCGAGAATGACCCGTTGTGGGCGATAGGTATAGACGACGCGATGTTTGCCTGCTGGAAGAATCACAGCTCGCATCAGGCGATTGGCTCGATAGATCGGCAACTCCTTTGTCACGCCATCGGTTACTCGGACGGCGCTCCAGCCAGGGTAAAACGTGTCGTTAAACACGACACAGCCTGGTGCAGTCAGACTCGCTTCGATCTCGACTCGTTGCGACGAGTAGTGTTTGATCGCACATGGGTCGTCGTTAGATGCTATACGTTGTTCGTCCGCAATTCCCTCGGGCCGAAGTCTCAGCAGTTTGCCTCGCCCAGCCCAACGAGCTGGTGCAACTGCCGCCACAATGGGGTTTTCGCGCAAGGAATCTGAGTTCGGTGTGCCTTCTGTTGTTTCGATAATTGCAATGGAGCGCAGATCGCGCGGTAGTTCATTATCGAAGAAGACGTGCCGAGTCCGATTGTCAATGTTTGATCGCGAACGATTGGCCAAGGGTGGCAGGACTTCGATGTTGCGAACAATCCATGCACGTGGGAATGCTTTCGAGTCGACCTGTAAGCGAACGCCATCGATTGCCAGTCCTGCCGACTCTAGAGAGGCGTCCGACGCGGCGACCTCATCGGAAGTTGCGATGAATTGCACCGACATGGCACGCGTTTGAAGCCCGACTTGACTCGCAGAATCGCTTCCGTCCCGTTCACGAGCGACTCGCAAGTACGATTGCCAGTCGGCGGAAGTCAAAGTCGTGTGGCTGCCGATCATTGAGACGTTTGAGCCAAGATGATGTTTCGGAAGCATGGTGGCCCGCTCCCATGCAACGACTTTTTCGAGTCGATGCTGATCACTCTCCTTGCCCCACTCGGTTGGCAAGAGCGATGCTGCGGATTGGCGAAACAATCGTGGTGGAACGGAAGAGTCGGTTGCAGTTTCGATTGCTCCTGCGAGCGTTAGTTTCTCGGACCAGATGTTAGCCGGAATTGTTAGTGTCATCCAGCCGTTAGCAAAGCAAAGTTCAACCGCGGTAGTCGCAATTAGTAGAATGCCACGAGATCGATGAAAGTACTTGTTCGTAGTGCTCAGCAGGAACCAGCACATCAGACCGAGGACCGCCGTGTGCAACAGTGTCCACAAGACGCCACTTGTTGCTGCATCGATGTCGAGTGGTCCGAAGATTGCATCTGTCGGTGCTGCCGCGAGCCAGACCTGCCAAGAATTTTGAAACAGACCGAACGCGGCGGCAACCAGCAGGCTGACGGCTGTCAGCACGATAAACGGAATTGCGATTCGGCGAGAGCGCACAGCAACGAACTCGTCCCAACCTCTCGCCGCCAACATGCTGATCCCCAGCGACGCAATCACGAGCAACTTCGCTGGATAACGGAAATAGACGTATCCGGGCAACAGTGTCACGAACAACCAATATAAACCACCTACCGGGTGGCCCACCGCGAGATGATCGGGCGAAGCGCTCATCACTGTGACGCGAACTTCATGAACGAGCCAGCCAATTCCGTACGCACCAAAGCTTGCCATGATCGCCAGCGCGGTTATCGACGAGACGAATCGAACTTGCGCGTTGCATTGTCGCAATCGCCAACTGCACAAGGCTAATACGAATGGCAGCAACCCAAGATACAGCGATGGCGTCCACGTTCGACCTTCTGTTGGAATCGCCGTACTCCAACGTTCGTTGACGGGAAAAATGCGACCAAAGAAGTTCGGCCAAACAAACTCGGCAAGATGCCACGGCCCGACCGAGAATTCGTAGACGTGTTGGAGGTGCGATCCAGCTTGCGGCGCACCGAGCAACCCGTCGGAGATGTCACGCGAATTGGTTGCCTTTCCAGATGTGAGCGAAGAGGCCGCTTCATACACGTTTCTCGGGGCATCCGGCGAGTCGCGACTGCTGTGACGTGTCCACTCGACCGCTGGCAAGATTTGGACGAGAGCAAGGCAGAGTCCGGCGCTTGCGGCGGCGGCGAGCAGGACAGGGCGTCTACATCTCCAAGGCATTGCGGTCGGGGCAGCCGATGAACCGCTGTCGTACCTTAGCAGCAGGGCGTACAGCGCTGCCAACATTCCGACGTGGTAAGCGGCTTGCGGATCGCCTCCCAGGACCATCAGAGCCAGCGTCGCGCCCATCGTCAGCGCCCATCCGAAACTACGCTCTCGCAGCATGCGGTCAGTCGCCAGGACCGCGAAAGGCAACCATGCGGCACCGACAAGAAACACCACGTTGCAGTATTGAAAGAGAATACTTCCACCAAATGCGTACGAGATCGCGGCGAGTCCCGACGCTTCGATGCTGCACCTCCACCTCCTCGCGAGGAGGTACGCCATCCCCGCTGCCAGCAGGACGTGTGCGGTGCCGTATAGGTGATACCGCAGCCGGTAGCTGACCGGCATCGCGAATACAAGTTTGCCAGGGTAGAGAACGCTTGACGTTGTATCTGCCAGGACTGGTGTCCCGCCGTTGTCGAGCGGATTCCACAACGGGACTCGACCCTCGCTACATTCGCGGCACTCCCATTCGAACAGCGGGTAGTAGTAATTCGCTGCATCCCTGAATCCGAAGCTGCGATTCTGTAGCAACACGGACCCGAAGTACCAGGAAAATGCGGCGAGAATTATCGCGATGATGAGGAGGCGAGGGCGAGTCAAAGGAGTTTTGCTTTGCTTCGTTATGGGACGGACGGCGTCGTTGGCAACTCGCCATCATGTTACGCGAGTCGCAACCAGCGAGCGAGCCACGATGGTTCCAAGTCGGGCACTACCTGCGGTTTGTTGATGCCGATTTGTCCGAGGATTGCTTCGGCGGCGAGATACCCGCTACGGACAGCTCCTTCCATCGTGGCTGGCCAACCCGTGCGAGTCCAGTCGCCAGCCAACAGGATCTGTCGGCAAGCTGTCTGCTGCGATGGACGTTGCCGCTCGACCTCGGGTGTGACCGAGAAGACCGCATGCGGTTCGGTGATCATTCGCCAGTCGAGTAGCTTCGCGCGATGGGCATCGGGAAATGTCTCACGTAAATCTTGAAGAACTTCCCGCAAGACCGACTCGCGAGTGCGGCTTGCGAGGTCCCGCGAGGCGCTTATCACGACTTGGTAGTAGTGCGATTCAGGAGCCGATGCTGAGCGGCTAATCGCGGGTCCGGTGAATACCCACTGGCTCAGTCGATCCACGAGTACAGCGTGTGGAAGATTCATAGTCGGCTGGTCGAACCAGAGGTGAAGCGAACTGATCGGCGACGAAGGAGTTCCGTCGGCAACGACCGCAATGTCCGATAGTTCGGTCGGCAAGACTTCGGCGGCTCGTCTCCACGGAACCGCGACGACCGCGAAATCGAACTGGTGCGAAGCATCGTCATCGAGTCGTAGGCAGATGCCACGCTTGGACCGTTCAACTTTCCGAACCGGATTGCCGAGGTGGACTTCGGCATGATGCTTCGAAAGGTGTGCGGCGACTTGGTCGTACAATTGCTGAAGCGGAACGGCTGGAACATGGAGATTGAAGGCTGAGCTGGATCGAAGGAAACCGTCCACGAACACTTTTCGCGCCGCATGAAGAGATGCGCGATCAAGTGACTCGGCCAGAGCACTGACGAGTACGACTTCCCAGAAACATCGAATCGCGTGTTCGGATTGTCCGTGATTGCGCAGCCAAGGACCGATCGTAAGGTGTTCGTCGTTTGATTGATTCGCCGATCGAGCGAGTGCTACCAGTCCGCGGCCAATCTGGATGCGATCCTTGAGACTGAGATAGGAAAGTCGCATGAAGGACGGAGCGAGATGCAACGGTGCCGGCAACCAACCTGCCGCTCCCAAGTCGTTGCGTTTTCCATCCGTTGCAAAGAAGTGAAGCCGCGTGTCGCAACGCAAGAGATGGTCGCTGCCGGTTCGTTTGCAAAAGTCGAGAAAGTTAGTACAGCAACCCATCGCGACGTGCTGGCAATTGTCGATAAGTTCGCCAGTCTGCGGCTCCTCGAACGAAGTCGCTCGACCTCCGAGCCGCCTTTTAGTCTCGAATAGCTCAACAGATTGTCCGGCCTCGGCGAGCGCCGTGGCAGCAGCCAGTCCTGCCAAGCCGCCGCCCACGATGGCAACTCGGGTGGGCTGTTGCGGCGACGTCGAATCGGCGTTGATACTCACCGTTCAGCTTCCCGATTGTCGGATCGTTGAGCGACTTTGAATCTTCGTGGAATGCATGTGAGGAGGCACATCGGGCCTTCGACTCGTCGTGTCGATCTTTGTCGGCCGAAATCGCAATGCTGCGGCGATCGCCTTCAGCTTTCCGCGATAGCCAAGTCGAATTCGTCGAGATAATACGTCGCCGTCGCCACGTTTTATCTCCTCGAGTAGCGTCCGATACGTCGAGAACATCAGGATAAACGCGCGTCTTCCGTGTGGATGCAAAAGCGTAGCGAGCGGAGCCGCCTCGTCGTACAGCCGTTCCACGAACGCGATTTGAAACCGCAAAAGATTACGGACCTGCTCGCTCATTGTCTCGCTGTGGAAGTCTTCCGGATGACAATCGAATCGCAAAAGTTCTTGGCGAGGCAAGTAGATTCGTCCCTGTTCAGCATCCTCGCTGAGATCTCGCAAGATGTTTGTCATTTGAAAGGCGACGCCACACGTCTCGGCTAATGTCTCGGCGCGTTCGTCTTCAAAACCAAAGATGTGAATGCAGGCCAAGCCGACGGCTGAAGCGACGTGGTAACAGTAATCTCTCAGTTCTTCGGAAGTCTGGTAGTTGGGAGGCATGAGATCCATCGCGACGCCGTCGACGATCGCAAACAGATACTTATCTGGAATCGAGAAACGAACGGTCGCGTCGTGCAGTGCTCGCCACAGCGGCGAGCAATAGTCTCCCCGTAGAGCGCACTCGAGTTCGGCTCGCCATTCGGCAAGTTGAGCTCGACGAGCGTCTGCTGGTTCGTTGCTGTCGGCAAGATCGTCTGTCAGACGCGAGAAAGCGTACAACGCGCACATCGCGCGGCGTTGGTCGCGAGGCAACAATCGAAATGACCAAAGGAAGCTGGACGCCGATCTTTGCGAGATCCGCTCACAGTAACGATAGGCCTCGTCGAGGTCGTTGGTCATCCTTGATCCCGTGGTACTCGCCATCCGGTGACTCGTTGTCGCAACCAACAACTGCTTGCCAGCTTTAGTTGTGTCAGTTTCCCAACCGTAGGTCGCCTTGTCCAGACGTCGTAGCGTGCGAGGCGAATCGCTTGCAAAATGGCGAGCCCGCCACGGATGAACAACTCGACTTGAAACCGAAGCTCTTTTGGCAACTGGTCGACGAGTGGCCGACCGCGATGAAGATACTCCGACGCCCGCTCGACTTCCGACTTCATCAGGGCTCGCCAACGTTCATCGACGACACGGCGCTCGAAGCAGTCTTCCGTATAGCCAAACACATCTCGTACGTCTTGCGGCAAGTAGATGCGCCCGCGGGAAAAATCCTCCGCGACATCCTGCAGGAAGTTCGCGAGTTGTAGGCCCGTACAAACAGAATCTGACAAGGAAGCGTTGGTCTCCGAGTGGCAGCGTCCGAGATGGAGGACTAAGTGGCCGACGGGATTGGCCGAGCATCGACAGTAATCGAGCAACTCGTCATGGGTGGCATAGCGGACTTGTTTTTGGTCACGCTCGAACGCTTTGATGAGGTCGAGAAATGGCTGAGTTGGAATAGAGAACTGCTGAATCGTCGGAAGAATCGCGATGAAGACCGGATGCTTTGCTGACCCGTTGAAGCAGTCTAACAATTGGGTCCGCCACCAATCGAGCAGCTCAAGGCGTTCGCTTGGCGTGCCAGCCTCGTCCGCCAAGTCATCCGCCCACCGGCAGTAGGCGTACACATTACAAAAGTGTTGTCGGAGGTGATGCGGGAGCAGCCAGCTGACCACCGAGAAGTTTTCGTAATGTGACGAGGCGAGATGGCGGCAGTAAGTGGAAGCTTCGTCAATGGATAGGTGAACATCGGCGGCCTGCGGCCCGTAACGTTCAAGCTCCACGGCGCATCTTCGGTCATCCATGAGTCGCCGTTACCGGGTGGCAAAAGGTGCGGTTGTTAATCTAGTCGCAACGCTTAATTTGCATTATGCTGGTCCCCGGACTGAGAGGCAATTGACGATGGAAATCATTCTGGCCAGCCCGCGAGGATTTTGTGCTGGCGTGAACATGGCGATCGAGAGTCTGGAACTCGCCATCAACACGTTTGGGGCACCCGTCTACGTGTACCATGAAATTGTCCATAACAAATTTGTGGTCGAAACGTTTTGTGATAAAGGCGCTGTCTTTGTTAATGCCTTGAGCGAAGTGCCCGTCGGGTCGAACTTGCTCTTCTCTGCACATGGTGTGTCACCCGAAATCCGGCGGATCGCGCGCGAGCGTAAGCTATATGCGATCGATGCGACGTGCCCACTCGTGACCAAAGTGCATCTGGAAGCCGTGCGCTATGCAAAAGAGGGTTATCACATTATCTTGATCGGGCACGAAGGACACGACGAAGTTCTTGGCACGATGGGTGAGGCCCCGGAAGCAATGCTGTTGGTCGAGTCTCCGGAAGATGTCGACAAACTCGAAGTACCGGAAGGGGCCAAGTTGGCATATTTGACGCAGACGACGCTGTCGGTAGACGACGCGAATCGAATCATCGCTCGACTGCGAACGCGTTTTCCTGAAATCGCATCTCCGCCTAAGGACGACATTTGCTACGCTACGCAGAATCGCCAAGAGGCCGTTCGTGTTCTTTCCGATGGCGCTGATGTCGTCCTTGTGCTGGGCAGCCAAAACAGCTCGAACAGTCAGCGGTTGAAAGAACTCGCGGCAGAGCAGGGCGTGCGAGGCTACTTGATCGACGGAGCTGCCGATATCGATCCGACTTGGTTTGATCAGAATGACAAAGTTGTCGTAACCGCTGGTGCAAGCGCTCCGGAGTCAGTGGTACAAGAGTGCGTTACGTTTCTTTGCGAAAAGTTTGCAGCAACGGTCGAGATCCGTGAGCTGCGGAAGGAAGAAGTTCATTTCGCTTTGCCCAAGGAACTGCGAACGCTAACGGCTTGATTCGTACAAGCTGTACAGGCGGGTCGGTGGTCGAGTGATACGGGGATACTGCCCCTCGCCGTATTCTCCTGCCGGCCCGCTTTTTCTGTCATCCGTTTTGCCGTTCGCTCCACGGCGAATCGGCGTCAGCTTTGGATGTAGCTCATGAGAAGATGATTCTCCATCGCGAGCTTCTGATGTTGAGCTTTCACGACGTCGCCGATCGAGATCAAACCGGCAAGCTTTCCGTCGTTGATGACCGGTAAATGCCGTACGTGTTTCTTCGTCATCAGCCCCATCGTGTCGTTGATGTTCTGATCGGGAGCGCCCGTGATAACGTCTTTTGTCATGCGCGCTTCAACAGTGACTTTGTCAAGCGTGTCGGAAGCACCGGCAATGGCGCGAAGTACGTCTCGCTCGGAGATAATGCCAACCATTGTTTCGCCGTTACAGACGACAAGCGAACCGCAGCGGTGCGCCACCATTTTGTCGACTGCATCGGCCATGGTCGCGGTTGGTTCTATCGAGAGGACATCAGTCCCCTTGGTGGCAAGGATATCTTTCAACAGCATCGGTTAGTCCTCCTCGAATGAGATGGAGTTGAATTTGGGACTACACCGTCTTCTCTGCGTTTCGTGTCTTCTGCCTTACGACTGAACAGTCGCGTTCCTCTAAGCACATCAACATAGCTTGACGCGCACAGCAATGTCAAACGTTTCAGGCACCTTGTGAATTACTTCACAAGCGTCCTCTGTGAATGGCGTCCTCTATGAATGGCGTCCTCTATGAATGGCATAGTGACCATGCGGGGCCGAAGTGGGGCTTTGGGCGACGCTGCCAAGCTGGAGCCGCGAATTATCACTCGGCGGTTGCAGGTTCGCTGCGTGGCGTGAGTTCGGCGATTTGCAGATTGCGGAACGAGATGTCGGTCGTTGGGTCGTGACCCTGGATCATGATCGTTCCTGGTTCGACACGTAATCCCTTTCGAGGATTCTCGTCTGGCGCTCGATCGTCGATCCAATCGACGACTTGATAGCCGTTCACCCAAGTCGCGACATGTTCCCCATCGGCGATTACCGTTTTGTTAAACCAATTGAGGTCGTTGGCAGCAACCAGCCTCGCGTTGACGCGTCGGAAAATTCCCCCCGTACCACAATCAACAGGCTTACTCCGATCACCATCTTCGAAGCCATTGTGGATTTGGCTTTCGTAGCCATTCATGGGTCCGCCAGGAATGCAACGAAAGAAAAAGCCTGAGTTTAACTGCTCGGCGTGCGTGATACATTCCAGTTGAAGCACGAAGTCTCCATACGATCCTTCGGACTCCAACTGACCACGACCGTCTTTCACGTTTAGATAGCCTTCATCGGTCACTGTGAACTTGCTCGGCATCTCCGGGTAGGTCTTCCAGCCGGTCAGATCTTCGCCGTTGAACATACTTAACATGCCGAGCGGTTTGAGTTTGATATTGCGAAATTCGATCTTGCCTTGATTCAGTTGCAAACCAATGTGTCCGCGGTGTAACGGTTCAGGATCGGTGTACTCCAAGACCTGTGCGCCATCAAGGTTTACTACGACCTTGTCGCCCAAAACGGTAACGTCATACTTTTGCCACTCGCTGCTGTCAAAGTTACCACTGGTTTTGGATCGTTTAACGAGGCTGCACGTAGGAAACGGATTATCGCTGTCGGCGATATTCAGTTCGTAACAATCCGTCGCAGGATCTTTGGGCTTGAGCGGCGTGTGCAGGAAGATGCCGCTGTTCGTTCCTGGTGCGCTGCGAAACTCGACATGAAGAACGTAGTCGCCGAATCGTGTCGTGGAACACAGTAAACCTGGCTCACCTTGATCGACCACGATTGTGTTGTCTTCGACGCGCCAATTCGCTTTCGAAGCGGCGGTCCAGCCAAACAAGGTCTCGCCGTCGAACAGCGAGATCCAGCCCTGCGCCAGTTCGATGTCGGCAAGTGGTTTTGGGGCTTCTGTTATGGGCGGTGCGTCTTCTACGGCAACTTCCGTTTCAGTTTGGGCAGCGACCGGTGCGACGGACGCAGGCGGCGCGTTCGACGCAGTGGGTGCCGTCGAAGTTCCGCATCCAGCCAACGTGATCAACGACCAGCAAAAACAGCAGTTGGCGAATCGAGATCTTTGATTACACATAATTCAGACTCCGGCGAGCTCCTGCAGGTCGGATCGCGCAACGTCAAGCATTCGCGCGAGCATCGTTGGTGCGTCAACGTTGTAGTAGTTGCGGACGTCACCGACAATCCCGTTGAGCGAGCGAGACTCGGCATGCTCGACGAAACGCGGCAAGTCCGGAGTCAGTTCGACCGCCGTGGCAAGATCCATCTGTTGAGCCTCTAGTTCGTCGACCCGCTCTGGCCACCAGCGACGGTCGACCAACTCGGGGCTGGCCAACTCGACCATCGCAGTTTCGACTCCTCCCGCGTGTTGGTCGCCTCGGTCTCCAGCGAATTCGACGATAGGATCGTACAGCCAACGAAACGCAAACCGCTCGACCGAACTTGCCTTCAATCCGTCAATGATCGCCGTGCGGTGAACGATCGAACCGTGAACATCGACAACATACATCGATTCCGGTTGTATCCAGTTCTGCATCGCATTGGCGAAGCCGGTCACATATCGAGTGAGCAGCGGCGGTGTGATATCAATGCTCATCCCGAATGGCAGCCCCCAAGTGAGGTGCCCATACTCCACCGGCGGACCAACTAAAAATCCGTCGATCGCTTCAGCAAGGCGCGCGAGTACGGCGTAGCTTTGAATCGTATCGGTCGCCAAAGGCAAATGCGGGCCATGTTGCTCGACGGCTGTATCAACACTGAAGCCGAGTATGCGTGGCCGCGCTGGCGCATCGTGTCGGCTCCGCGGCATCTCGACAACGTCGACAGTCGCCGAGCCGCTCGCCGCATCACGCGTCGCTTCGTAGTACGGAAAGCAACGATGAATCTGTGCCAGAAGCGATTGCTTAAGTTCGGCGTCCAAGGCTTCATGATAAAGTGGCGGCAGCACAAACTCGCCCAAAGCCGCGATCTCTTCGAATGGTGTTCCTATCGAACAGATGGGGAACACGACGCGTCTCTCCGCCGTTCTCAGTTTAAGTTCGTTCAGCGTATACGCGGTCAACCAAGATCCCTTGTTTACTGCATGCGGAATATAGTCGCGGACTACGTTCATGAATTCACGTCGTAGATTTCGAGGAAAATGTCGCCGACGATGCCGCCGACAGCCAAGCCATCGTAACCTCGCGGCAAATCGACTTCGATATGCAGTTCGTTCCGAGGGAGAAGTTTGTTCGATAGATCGAATCGGTTTGCTGACGCACCGATCTCAATTTCACCCAGGTTGGAGTCGTTAAGCCGGATTATCGCGTGTCCATTGACGCTCTGTGTGACGAGGTCAATTCGCTCACTCGCCTTTAGATTCGTTGGCCGACCGAAACGGCGCTTGTAAAGCACGCGTCCACGAAAGTCTGTGCCGAGTGAGGCTGCCCAATTTGCTGGAATCTTCATAGTTCCTGATGGAGGCAACTCGCCAGCGACGTCGATCGAAGCACCGCTTGGTCCCAATTTCGTATGCGCCAATGCCTCGTATTGCCAAGGTCCATGAAGGCGAATGATGTGCGGAGAAGAACCGTGTGAGCTGGGCAGCGATGCTGGTTGATCTGTCAACATTCGAATCGATCTAGCTTGCACAGGTGCGTTGAAACTCAATCACCTTGTGGATGATGCTATCGAGATTGTGGTCCGAGACATGGCCGATGGTTGAGCGCAGGCGTGTCAAATCAGGGACGCGACGCCGGATGTCTTCGAAATCCTTGTCGTAAGCATCGGCGTAGGTCTGGAATTCGATGGTCGAGCTGGAACCTGAAACTTCTATCACTTTTTTCGCGAGTTCAAGAATCGAGATGGGTTGGTCGCTGCCGATGTTGAACACTTTGCCGACGGCAGCATCCGTTTCCATCAGCGTGACGACGGCTCGAACGACATCATCGACATGGGCGAAACAACGGGTCTGCGCGCCATCGTCGTGGACAATCAGCGGCTTCCCTTTCAAGGCGGCTTCGACGAATCGAGGCAGCACCATTCCGTACGCGCCTGTTTGGCGAGGACCGACCACATTGAAGAATCGACCAATGACGACGGGCAACCCGTATTCTCGGTGACTAGCCAGTCCCATGAACTCGTCGATTGCTTTCGACGCTCCGTACGACCAGCGCGGACGTGTTGTCGATCCGAAGACGAGGTCGTCTTCTTCTGACCAAGTGTCCTTCGGATTCTTGCCATAAACTTCGCTGGTGCTGGCGAGGAAGCATTTCACGTTCTCGCCTCGCTGAATCCTCTCGCGCAGACGCGAGAGGACTAGTTCTGTCGGATAGATGTTTCGCTCGATCGTCTCCATCGGCGCGCGAGCGATCAGCGCGACGCCAACCGCTGCGGCGAGATGATAGACTTCGTCCGCGTTTTCGGTCAATTGGCTGACGATCGTTTCGTCGCCGACCGACCCCTGAATGTAAGTGAGTCGATCATTCTCACGAGCCGCTGCAAGATTCGACGCGTTGCCGGTCGATTCGTCATCAACCACGGTGACTTGGTCACCGCGCGCCAGCAAAGCTTCAGCTAGATGCGAGCCAATAAACCCCGACCCGCCGGTGACTAGAACCTGTTTCACTTTGGCAACGATCCTTGCAGAATAATTCAAGATAAGTCTCGCCAGACTAATCGCTTCGCAGTACCGAGACAAGGACGTAGCTCGGGCGGTCGTGTCCTAAAGTTGAGGGGAGACTTTTAGAACCTCCTCGAACAGCTCGTCAAAGCTCCAAACTTGGCCGCTCAGTTTCGCCATCATACAGGCGGTCGGGCGATTGGTGCCAGCCTTGTCACTTCCGTGTTACACTTCATCAAAGAGACACAGAGCGAGTCACGTGGGATTGGACCCCACCTTGACAGGTTTTGGACGCTCACACGCAGCGGTCGAGACAAAGCAAAGCCAAGGCTACTCCACAGGCTGCGCGGAACCAGTTAAGTTACGGGTTAGCGATGCCGAGTGAATGGAGTCGAGCATGACGCAGACAAAGAAGCGGACGCGAAAGACGGCATCGGATCAACCGAGCAATCTGCAAATCCTTGCGGGTGATAGCCTTCTCGTCCTACCAACACTTCCCGCAAAATCAATCCAGTGTTGCGTCACGTCGCCGCCCTATTGGGGCTTGCGGGACTACGACCATCCGGCTCAGATCGGTGCCGAGCCATCGCCAGAGCTTTACGTCGAAAACCTCGTGGCCGTGTTCAAGCAAGTCCGGCGCGTGCTGGGCAAAGACGGCACCGTTTGGTTGAACGTCGGCGACGGGTACGCCCGCAATGGTGGAACCGGCAACTGCGGGCCAAACGCGATCGTCGGCAACACGAAGAAACTGATTCAGAAGCGCAACTGCAAGGTGCCCGATTGCTGGGGGCTCAAGGATCGTGATCTACTCGGAATGCCGTGGCGAGTCGCTTTTGCATTGCAGGCCGATGGCTGGATACTTCGCTCCCACATTACCTGGATCAAAAAGACGGCCATGCCCGAGAGCATGAAGAATCGCCCAACGCGGGCCACGGAAGAGGTCTTTCTGTTCTCCAAGTCGCCCAGCTACTTCTATGACGCTGATGGTGTCAGGGAGCCGACAGGTGCCAATCTGCGGAACTACTGGATACTTGGGCCAGATCCAAGCAGCAACGGGCATCCGGCGGCGTTTCCTCGCGAGCTTGCCGAACGCTGTATTCTGCTTGGATCGCGCGAAGGCGATACAGTGCTCGACCCATTCGGCGGCTCGGGGACAACTGGCGTATCAGCTCTTGAAAACGGACGCAAAGCGGTGCTGATCGAACTGAATCCAGATTACGCCAAAAAGAGCAAGGAGCGCGCAAGGAATGCCCGCCAAAAAAGGATCTTCCCGAAGTAGAAAGCCTGGCTCAAAGCAACTGATCCTTGAATACTTTCTCGCCAGCATCGGCAAAGTGTTGGAATCGCGCGACATCGCCAAGGCGAGCGGCGGCGCGGCGGAATGGGCTCGGCGAGTCCGCGAACTTCGCAACGAAGAGGGCTATCAGATTCTTTCACACAAAGACCGTTCCGACCTAAAGCCAAATCAATACCTGCTGGAAACCGCCGTTCGGCTTCCGGCGTTTAAGCGCGACATCTCGAAAGAGACACGGGCAAGAGTCCTGGAGCGAAATGGCTACACTTGCCAAATGTGCGGCCTCGCGGCCGGCGACCCGGACCCGTTCAACGAGAGTCGCACGATACGGCTGACAATGGGCCACGTAGTCGACAAGTCGAAGGGTGGCGACGATTCATACCAGAACTTGCGGGCCGTTTGCACGAACTGTAACGAGGGGCTGCAAAACACCGCCTTGCCTAAGCCAGATCGAATCCACTTGCTCGGTCAGATCCGGCGTGCCACGATGGACGATCAGCGGGCCGTTCTCGATTGGCTGCTCCAGAAGTTCAGGAACGAGCCGGGGACCGCTGAATCTCGCGCCCCTCAAGAATAGGACACTACCGCTCGGGCCACCTCGTTTTGTGATGGTCATTGCGACGACGGCTTGGATCGCATAGATATCTGTTCGTTTTGCCGTGACCCTTTGTGAGAGTGTCCTGGCGTTCCTTGGAAAACGAAAGTTCCCGTGCGTTTCTAAGGCGTGTAGGTCGAAACGCGCGGTAACGTCGCGCACGTAGAATAGCGAACTTGTATGCGACGATTAGATTCCTGGAAAAATCGAGCGATTTGTGTTTGCCGCATTTCTTTTGGGGATATTGTCCCGACGTTTCAACGAGGATATTGATTCTGCTCCATTGGTGATGTCCCGAGTTGCGGAAGACGGTTGCCGAAAATCCTTGCCTCGTTCGGTAATGGCTTTCCTTTTGGTGCCCGGAGCGGTAAATTGTTAGACGAGATATGCATGTAAAGCCGGCCAGGCATTACGAAAGCACCGACTCAATCTATTACTCTCCCGACGATGGCCGAGAACGCGAATTCTATTCCGCGCGCACGCTTTATGCGGCCACGATGTGGAATGACCACCTTCAGGGAACCGATCCGGTAATGAGGACTATTTGCATGAGATCGTTGTTAGCCTTCACTACGTTTATCGCATTGGCAGTTGTTGTTCACCCGACACGCGTTGTCGCGCAAGACGACGCCGCGAATCAATCTTCACCTGAGGCGCTGACCGTCTATTCCGATGCAGTCAGTTTTCAGAACAACGGTGAATTCGCGCTTTCCGCCGAGGAGTGGGAGAAATTCCTCAAGCGATTTCCAAAAGATCCATTAGCGCCAAAGGCGCGGCACTATGCCGGCGTGTGCCATCTGCAACTGAAAGACTACGTCAAGGCTGGAGATCACTTTGAGACGATTCTCAAAGCCGACCCCAAGTTCGAGTTGGCGGAAGATGCATTCTTGAATCTAGGTTGGTGCCGCTACTCGACGGAGGCTGAAGACAAGACGGAGAGCTATCAGAAGGCCATCGCGGCGTTCGCTGCGCTAGTCCGGCAATTCCCGAAGGGCAAGTACACCGACCAAGCTCTCTTTTACCTCGGCGAATCATTTTACAGGCTGCAGAAAAAGACGGAAGCGATTGACGCATACCGCAAGTTGGTCGAGGAACATCAGAAATCAGCTTTGCGTAGCGACGGGCTGTATGCGCTCGGAGTGACCTACGAGGAGGAGCAGGCGTACGCCGAAGCCGGTGCGATTTATGATTTGTTTCTTAAAGAGTTTGCGGATAGTGCGCTCCATAACGAAGTCCGCATGCGGAAGGCCGAAACCGTGTTGCAGGCAGGCGACATTGCAGACGCTGGAAAGATGTTTGGCGAAGTCGCAGCCATCGACGGATTCGCATCGGCCGATCACGCTGTCTTTCGTCAGGGGTATTGTGAGACGAAACTCGAGAGATTTGAGGAAGCTGGAAAACTGTATGCCAAATTGGCAACAAGCTTTCCCGAGTCGGCGTACGCTAGCGAGGCGACGATGTCGGCTGGTCGTGCTTTCTATCTGGGTAACGACTTTGCCAACGCTTCGACCTGGTTCCAGAAGAGCATCGCCGCAGGGGGCGCTGTCGCCCCAGAAGCTGCCCACTGGCTTTGTCTCATTCATCTAAAACGTAACGAACCGGCAAGGGCGATTGCGCTTGCCGAGCAACAATTTCAAAAAGCTGCGGACAGTCCGTACTTGGTCAACTTGAAGATGGATCAAGCCGACGGTATGTACGACATGCCCGCCCGTCGCGAAGAGTCGCTCGCAAAGTACCTGCAGCTCGTGGCCGAGCATAGCGATCACGAGTTGGCTTCGCAAGCTCTTTACAATGCTGCGTTCACCGCTCTACAAATCGGAAAGTACGACGACGGGCTCAAACATGCGGCCGCGTTTGTCGGAAAGTTCCCTGAAGATCGATTCCTTCCGGATACGAAGTACGTGTCCGCGGATTGTAATCTTAAGCTTGGTAAGCACGCGGAAGCCGAGGCGGGATATCGTGACCTGCTGGCGAAGCACGAGGGTCATTCAGAGTACGACTCGTGGCGCGTGCGGTTAGGGCTCGTTCTCTACCAACAGGAGAAGTATGAAGACACGCTTGCCGCGTTGCAGGGCGCGGTAAAGGAGTTGAAGCAACCTGAGCATCTGGCGGAAGGTCAGTTCCTGCTCGGGGCCAGTCAGTTTCAGCTCGATCAATTTGAGCTTGCTGTTCAATCGTTGACTGCTGCCATCGCCGCCGCTCCGAATTGGCGACAGGCGGATGAGACGTTGCTCAACTTGTCGCGATCTCAACGTGCCTTGAAGCAACTGGACGATGCGAAGGCGACCGTGAGCAAGCTAATCAGCGACTTTCCCGACAGCGCTTTGCTCGATCAAGCCTATTACCGCCTCGGCGAATACAACTACGCCTCCGGCGACTACGCTGCTGCAACCGCAGCTTATGACGCTGTGATTTCCAAGTGGGGCGATTCGACTTTTGGGCCGTATGCTTACTATGGCAAGGGATGGTCGGCGTTGAAAGCGAAGCAATTTCCTGCCGGAGTTGAAAGCTTTACCTTGCTGATTGACAAGTTTGCCGAGCATGCCCTCACTTCCGAGGCATTCTTGGCACGAGGCATGTGCCGGAGACAAACGGCTGACCTTGAGAACGCGATAAAGGACTTCGACGAATTTCTGAAAACCGACCCACTACAACCGCAAAAGGCTGATGCGTTGTACGAACGCGGTCTCGCCGAAGTATCGTCCAACAAGTTCGAGCAAGCGACGGCGACGTTCGAGTCGTTGTTGGCGGAAAACAAGGAATATGGAAGCGCGGCGAACGTGTTGTACGAACTTGGTTGGGCGTACACCAACCGCAATCAGCCAGAAGACTCGGTTGCGACGTTTGCAAAGTTGGCAAGCAAGTACGCGGATAGCCCGTTGGCACCGGAAGCGAACCTGCACGTTGCCGAAGCGCATTATACGAGTGGCAAGTATGCCGACGCGGTCACGTTCTACACGACTTCGAAGAAGAAGGCTGAACCCGGCGAGGTGGCAGAGCGAGCGATTCACAAGCTGGGTTGGGCTCAGTACCGGTTGGAGAAATATGACGCCGCGTTGGCGGAATTCGAAGAGCAACTCAAAGCCTACGCAACCGGTCGCTTGGCGGCTGATGGTTTGTTCATGAAGGGCGAGGCGTTATTCAAGCTGAAGCGACATGCCGATGCGTTTCAGGCGTTTACCGCCGCGTCGAAAACGCCTTCATCGGACGAACAGAAACAAGTGCTTACTCTTCTGCATGGTGGACAATGTGCGGCGCAAGATGGGAAATGGCAGCCGAGCTTGCAAATGCTCGACCAGATCGTCAGCAAGTTCCCCGATACGCCGCTTCTCGCGGAAGCCGTTTACGAAAGAGGCTTTGCGAAGCAGAACCTCAAGCAACTCGATGCGGCGCTCAAGGACTACGAGCGCGCGGCGGAATTGTCGAGAGGCGAGGTTGGTGCTCGCGGTCAATTCATGATCGGCGAAATCCTCTTCGAGCAAAAAAAGTTTGATACGGCGATTCGATCCTTCAAGCGCGTGATGTACGGCTACGGCGGCGAGAAGGCAGTCGATGAAGTGAAGCCGTGGCAAGCGCTTGCCGGTTATGAAGCGGGCCGATGTGCCGAAGTTCAGATCAAAGACGCAAGTGACGCGGACGCTCGCTCAAAGCTGATCGCCGATGCGAAGTCAAGCTTCAGCTATGTCATTCAACGTCATCCCAAACACGACAAAGTCCAGCAGGCCAAGGAACAATTGAACAACTTGGCGAAGCTTTCGCCGTGAAAAAGTAGGCGTCGTAAGGTAGCGATCACTCTCCGAGTGATGAGCGCACTGCGTTGAATTACAATTGAGAGAAGAGTTCGTTCCGCGAAGTTGTTTAATAGGGGCTTCTCACTCGGAGAGTGACGGTCGCCCGTGAATCGCAGAGAATAGAGGCCCTGAATGCTGAATCGCGTTACTGACGAGCGCAGGCTCGCTTTGTACACCGCCGTGTCGATCGGTTTGCTCTCCGTGGCGACTTGTCTCCTTTCTCCGCAGTCGGTGATCGGCCAGGACGGAATAAGCGGTCCGCCACGGCCTGAGATTGAAGCGATCAACATCTTGGATCTATTGGTCCAGGGTGGATTCTTCATGATCCCGATCCTGCTGCTGTCGCTGTTGGTCGTAACGTTCACGATCGAACGCTTCATCGGCTTGCGGCGAACGCGAGTCTTGCCAGAAGAACTAGTGGCGGGGCTCGGTCAACTTGGCGGGCCGCAAGGCGGCTTTGATCCACGGAAAGCCTATAAGCTTTGCCAGCAATACCCTTCCGCGGCGGCGACCGTTGTACGTGCCATGCTGCTAAAAATTGGACGACCTCACAGCGAAGTCGAACATGCGGTTTCGGAAGCCAGCGACCGCGAGGCAAATCGGCTGTACGCAAACGTTCGCTGGCTGATTCTTGCCGCGGCCGTTGCTCCCTTGCTCGGCTTGCTCGGTACCGTGTGGGGGATCTTGCGAGCGTTCCACGATACCACGCAGTTGACGCCTGATGTCAACAAAGCGGATTACTTGGCCGAAGGCATCTACGTCGCGCTCGTAACGACATTGGGCGGATTGTGCGTCGCGATTCCGGCCGCGATCTTCGCGCACTTTTTTGAAGGTCGTGTCCAGACATTGTTTCACCAGATCGACGAGATGCTGTTTAACCTGATGCCGCAAGTCGAGCGATTCGAGGGACGTGTTCGGTTTGGTCGACAGTCTAGCGATGGTGAGTTGGCGGACTCAGCAGAAAATGTTTCTGCTCCGCCCGTCTCCGCAGCCGGTGCCGCCTTGAAGTAGTAGGTCTCTCGCATGGCAGTCAAAATTCACAAAGGTACGGCGGTTTCGACGCTCAGCCTTACGCCGCTGATCGACGTTATCTTTCTGCTCTTGATCTTCTTCTTAGTAGCGACTCGGTTCGCCGAGGAAGATCGCGAGATCGATGTCCCGCTTCCCGATGCCAGCGAAGCGATGCCGCTCACAATTGCTCCGAAGGAATTGTTCATCAACATTGACCAAGACGGAAGGTTCCTCGTCAATGGTCAGACTTTGGAAGCCGACGAGTTGGAAGAAGTGCTCGTACGTGCCGCCACGAACAATCCGGTGAATCAAGCAGTCATCATTCGTTCGCACAAACGGGCCGCCGTGGAGTACACGGTCACGGCGATCAATCTCTGCAAACGAGCAGGCATTCGAGACTACATGATGAACACAACCGGCGAGGGAGGATGATAATCGCGTTTCGCTCCGCGAACGAACGTCGTTTCGCAGAACCAAAAGCGACTAGCCCGAAGCGCTTGTCGAGATCGAATTATGGCGAAGATCCGTCGCACAATCCGAAAGACGCAGCAGCCGGCTGATACGGCGTTCGACGAGCAATTTTGGCCCGTCATGCTCGCGCTGTTTATTCTCGGCGGCTTTCTCGTGGGAACGGTGCTGGCGTACCTTCGTTTCAATGAACGTGTGTGGTATGCGAACGCATGGACGTGGCTCTTTGTAATTCCTGTCGTCGTTTGTGGTTTGATTTGGGTGTTGCGGAAAATCGAGAGCCGGGCGTTGCGACGCGGGGTTCAGTTCTCTGCCGTGCTTTGCATTATCGTTCACTTGATCATGTTCATCGTTTCTATTGAAACGAATATATTCGGTCGCATCTGGGCCGAGTTCACCGAGATCGCCGAAACTCGAAATGAACGTGATCCGTTGGTCGAACCGGTTTATGATCCGGTTCAGTTCGAGTCGCAGCAAAATCAACCGCAAGATCTTCTCCGCCCGGTTGAGACCGAAACTCCCGATCCCGAGATGGAGCAACTTGAGCAAGAACAGCAAGAGCCGGAACCGCCGACCGAACGTCAGCCGACTCCGACACCCGAGCCCGAAGTAGCTGTACGACCGAACGAGATTCGGCGTCCGACACCTGCTGAGACGGTGCCTCGCCAAGCAGAGCAGATGTCTCAGTTGAGTCGGCGGACAGCGACGGCGCAGCCTCAGTCGAGCCAACGTGTCGAGCAGCCTCAGCCAGTGTCACAGCAAACGCCGCAACCATCTGCTGTCGCGGCGCAGGATTCTCAGATGCAGCGTCGCCCTAGCGAGACGCAAGCAAACCGAGCCATAACGATGCCCGACGTGACGGCCCAAGCTGAGCAACCACGTATGGAACGCGCTCGCCCCACGGAGCAGGCATCTCCGCAAACAACCGCTGCGGCAGTTCCGACCATGCCTCGCCGAACTGCTACGCCGCAAGCCGTTCCTAGAACGCAAGTCGATTCCAACGTCCAGCCAAGTGTCGCGAAGCAAACTCACCCGCAAGAGGTAACTCCAAGCAACACCACAGCGCAACGCCAAACGACGGCGAGCCCGCAAGTTGATCGTGTTGCGACTCAACCGACACCGAGCCCAGCCGTCAACTCGCCAGCTGTGTCGCAGCGCCAAGAACAACAAGCTGCACCGCAGCCGACAATGGCGCAAACACCGACTCCTGTCAGGAACCAAAGAACGCGAGCAACTTCACGACCTGACGCAGCTACGATGGCCGCGGAAGTTTCGCCTTCGACGGCGCCGAGCAATCAAGCGAATCCAACCGTTGAGGCGACTTCCAGTGCTGTCGCGCGAACGCAGGCGAGTTCGCAGACACGAGCACAGCCGATGATAGCCGAGCCGAGTAGCACAGCGACTTTCGCTTCATCCACCGTGACGAGAAGTACGCGGCAATCATCTCAACCGTCACCGAACGCACAGCCGAGCAGTTCACAAGTCGCACGTAGCAGCGCGACAAGTAACAGCCGGCCGACAACATCATCGGCAGCTGAACAAGCAACAACGGTATCAACCTCGACCCAGGCGGCAGCAGTCGCCGCTGCGTCGAGCCGTGTGAGCCGACAGTCGACTTCCGGTGCATCGACATCAGGTGCGACTCCAGCATCAGGTGGCCCACAACGTTCACCCGCAGCGCAAGTCGTCGCGTCATCGCGGGCGGCGCCATCGAGTGTCCCGACCATCAATTCGAACGCGGCTGCGTCGAGCAGTCCCTCACGCAGCATGCGATCGGCGGACATCGCTGCTTCTCCAGCGAACGCAGACAGTCCTGCGACGGCTCAGGCGAACCCTGGTGAGGCCGCGCCGATACCAGAAGCATCTCGTACCGCGATGACGCGGTCTTTGAACGGTGTTTCGGGCGTTGGGCAAGCAGCGAACTTGGATCGCGCGATAGCAGCAGCGGAAAGTCCGTCGCTCGTCGCCTCGGGTTCCGCGCGACGAGCCAAAGCAACGCAAGCCACTCCGGAGGGCGCTGCCCTCGCACCGAGCGCTCCAGCGCTTGTGCGACATTCTTTGGCTGGTGCGGAGCGACCGAGCGCGTCGATCCGTGCAACGACGACCGAAGCAGCAACGCTCGCCGGGGCACAGCAACCGACTGATGTTACAGCGAGTTCTAGCGCAGCGTTGACTCGTGCGGATGCCGCCGTGGCGACGGGGACCGTAACCGCTGCTGCTGGGCAGGTGCAAGTTGATCTCGGTCCAACACGTGTCGTCAGCGGAGGTGGCGCTAGTCGGGCAGCTGGCGGTGGACAGCCTGAATTGAATCTCTCCGCTCAGGCGGAGCAGTTGGCTCGAAGCAGCTCCGGCGGAGTGGCTCAACCGACTTTGGCAGCTATCACGGTCGCCGCGGAAGCTGTTGCTCCAGCAGGTTCCGGCGGCGGTCAACCGACACCCCAAGGCATCGCGCCGACTTTGGCCGAAGCCGGTCGTGGCGAGCCATCGAACACAGAAATTGCCGTGGGAGCAGCTCCTTCTTCGCAGAGTGAACCGGCTGAGGTAGCCGCCGCTTCTTCGGCACTTGCGGGAGGAAGTCCAGCGCGAGCGGAGGGCGGACCACAATTGCCCATGGTCGCTGCGGCTGGTGGAATGTCTGGCGATGAGACCGATGAAGACGAAGAGGAACGAGCCCGACGTCTAGCGCGACAGGCCGCTGGCGGCGCGCCACAAATTGCCCTTCGCGCTGAAATCGCCCCTGGGATGGCTGCTGGCTCAAGTGGACAGCCATCTAACGCCGAGCCATCGGCTGGTGCGGAGGCAGCCGTCGGTCAATTGACTCGAGCCGAGGCAGGCGGTGGGACACCTTCCGCATCCGGAGCCGCTGGGCCGACGGAAACGGTAGCCGCTGCTGGCGGAGGCGGCGAATTGGCAGGAGCTGTTGTTGTTCGCCGAGCGGAGGCAACCGATGGATTCATGGGCGCGCCGGAACTTGGTGGCGGAACTAGTTCGCCAAGTAAGGCATCTCCATCGCGAAGCTTCACGGCGAATTCTGTGGCGAGCGTTGTGACCATCGCCGGAAGTCCCGACTCTCGCGGCTCGCCGAGCGGATCGCCCGTCGATACCGTCGGAGTTCGAGCGGCTCCGTTAACGAGCGGCAGGAGCGGTGCGTCGGTCTCGGCCACGGTCGGTGCAAACGCCGGTCGACAGGTCGTCGAAGGTGCGGCGGATTCTGGCTCGATCACAAGTGTGGCCGATCAGTCCCGCTCGGCAGCAAGTTCCGATGGCCCGTCGATCGGGAACAAAGCGTCGAGTGCCTCGCCGATGCGACGTACGGCAGTCGGGCCTGTTGGTTTGACTGGTTCCGTGGCGGCGACAATCGATGTGCCATCGGCTGCGTCGTCCGTCGCGTTCGCTCGCGCCGATGTCGGTGACCGAGGAATCGGCAGCGACCTTGGTCCTATGGCGCGTCAAGCCGTCAGTTCTGTTCCCGTTGAAATCGACGCGCTCGAAGGGCCCGGCGGTCTTGGTCGCGTCGCGGCCACTGACGTCGGGTTAAGCAACCGCCGCGCGCGACAAGATAGTCTTCAAATTCAATCGCGCGCAACTCGCTTTGTTCGGCAGGAAGTTGGTGGCTTACCCAGCATTAACACGGCGGCCGTCGTATCCGCGGATGCCTTCCGCGGCAGGAGCAAGCCGGGCGATTCACATGGCTCGATGGGATCGGCGGCAGGACAGCAATCGGACAAGGCGATTGAGCTAGGGTTGGCTTATCTTGCGCGTCAACAATTGGCAGATGGCAGCTGGAACTTGCAAGCCGTTGATCACCGGGCCGCGTTGGTTTCGGACACTGCGGCGACCGGCTTGGCGTTGTTGGCGTTTCAAGGTTACGGTTACACGCACCACGACAATCAGTACGCGGCGGTCGTTAAACGAGCTATCGATTATCTGGTGCAACATCAGAAGGACGATGGCGACTTGTTCATTCCTCTGGATGACGAGTCGAACCGCAGCGTTTGGCTTTACAGCCACGGCATCGCCGCACTCGCCATGTGCGAGGCTTACGGAATGACGCAAGATCCGGAACTGAAAGATCCAGCGCAACGAGCTGTCGATTTCATTGTCTCCAGCCAACACGAGGAGTACGGCGGATGGCGCTATGCCCCGAACCTTGAAGCGGACACTTCGGTCACTGGATGGATGATGATGGCACTAAAGAGCGGGGACTTGGCAAACTTAGAGGTCCCGACCGAAACCTACGCTCGAATTGAGCGGTGGTTGGATGCAGCTCAAGGGTCTCGTAGCGAGCGACATAAGTATCGCTACAACCCCTACGCGCCAGATACCCAAACTCAGAGGCATGGTCGCGACGTCAGCGAAACGATGACTGCCGTGGCTCTGTTGATGAGGTTCTACACCGGTTGGCGGCGCGACAACGAGAACATGGCTCGTGGAGCGGACTACTTGTTAGAGTCGCCGCCAGCGATAGGAACGGCTCGCGATCCCAAGCGGGATACGTACTACTGGTATTATGCGACGCAGGTGATGTTTCATATGGGCGGCGAGCACTGGAAGAAATGGAACGAACAACTTCGCCCCGTCCTACTCGATGCGCAAATCCAAAGCGGCGCGGAGGCGGGCAGTTGGAATCCCCGATTTCCCGTTGCCGATCGCTGGGCACCGCACGCGGGAAGGCTCTATGTCACAGCCATGAACTTGCTCTCGTTAGAAGTTCATTACCGACACTTGCCGCTGTATGACGAGACGGGTCGGTAGGGCGACTCCTCATTTAACCCGATCGCATCGCGACGGCGAATTGCAGACTCCCGTCGCGATGCGATCGGTAAAAAACGAACGAGCGACGCGAGGGTTTAAGAGACGCATTAAAGCAAAGGGCTCGTCTGAATTGGGGAATCCAGACGAGCCCTCGGTACTGTGAAAATGGCCATCACGTATTCGTGTTCCAATTGTCGCCATACCTCGGCGACGCGGCACTAAGATTCACAGGCATCCATGTACGCTTTGCGGAATGATTGCGAATGCAGTTCGCGTGCCACTCGGCCTCTGTACCGGTGAACTTTAGTCGAATTGACGAGAACTTAAGAAAAAAATCGCTCTTTCGGATCGGTCTTGGCTTCGCGCGATGACTCGTCGGCTTTGTAAGTATTGCAAACGTATCAGCTGTCCTCGGATGGCGCTGCGAACTTATGCGGGTTGAGCAAAGTTGTCGCCATGGCTCGAAAAACTGGTTCCAGCTCGTCGAACTCACGATCCTCGGCTTGCCACAAGAGTAGGGCCGTTTGTGATTCGAAAGGCGCGGCGATAATTCGACTGTGGATCAGCAGGTCGAGGTGATAGAAGTAAATCTCATGACCACCGGCTTGAATGTCACCGAATTCGGTCACGAAGGGAGCCGTTTCTAGGTTCTCGTACTCCTCCCGCATAACTTCCAAGGCTTGCCCCGTCAGCTGATCGAGGTCTTGCGAATCGCCGTAAAGCATCAACTCCCACGCACCACCCTTGGGGCTTTCGAACGAGAGAGTGCGCGGCTCGGCATCGAGATCATCTTCGGTGATCTTCCAGCCTTCGGCGTAGAAGAGGCGGACCCCGAGTTTGTCATAGATAATGGTCATGTAATCAACTTGATCGAGCAAGTGTTGTAATGGACTGACAATGCTAGCAGCTCGTGGTTCGTTGATACACCGGTTATTGTTGCATCGCCCGTTGACGTACCGACGGTGGCACTCCGTACGAGCTGGGCAAGCTGTTTCCATTGTCTGGATGAACCGGTTGTGTTACTTTCCCGATCGCAACTTGCTGCGCGGTCCGCGGAATGTATCGTCGCATCCAACTCGACGTGCCGATAATTTAGATGCGGGTTTGCAGTTGCGATTATTCTCACTTGGGTCAGGAAGACCACTTCGTGAAATTGCGTTCGACAACCACGAGAATTAGCGGCTCCCACGGCATCGGTCGTTTTGTAGCTTTGTTGGTCACGGTGGTTTGCGTTTTCGATACGATCGGATGTGCATCGCTTCGACGGGATCCAATCTCAGAAAACGTCATTACTGCAAGGCAGATGTCGCTGCGCGGATTCGACTCGCTCCAGCAAGGCAAGCTTGAGGATGCGGAAGCTTGGTTTGCGAACGCCATTGAGACCAACCCTGTTGATGAGCGGGCCCACGTTCAATATGCAGAGTTGCTGTGGCAACGCGATCTTCGCGAAAATGCGATCAAGCACTTGGAGCAGTCCGTGAAGTTATCGGGCGGCGACCCGGCATTGGTCGTACGGCTGGGCGAGATGTACTTGGCACAAGGCGACGCCGAGCGAGCGTGGCAGCAAGCGGAGAGGGCGATCCAATCGAACCACCAGTTGCCCTGTGCGTGGGCGTTGCGCGGGGACGTTCGCCGTCACCAGGGCAAGCTGCAAGAGGCGTTGGCCGAGTATCATCGTAGTCTCTCGTTTGAAGGACATTGCCCACACGTCCAGTTGGGGTTGGCATCGATCTACCGTCAGCAGAATCGCCCGCGCAGAGCGTTGTCGACTCTCGATGCCTTGGCCGAACACTATCCACCAAGTGAGCTGCCGCAGGATCTGCTGTTGGAACAGGGGTTAGCTCTCAAGGCACTGGGACGCCACGAGAACGCGGTTTCTCTGCTTGCCCAGGCGGCTCAGCGCGGTGAGCCCTCGACCGAGCTTCTGTTTCACTTGGCTGAAGCACAGCTGCTGTCGGGTGACACCACGAACGCGCGTCTAGCGTTGGTCGCCGCACTCGCTCAAGAGCCAACTCACGGCCCAAGCCATCAGCTGCAGGGGCAGATCGACGAACAGCAACAACGGATGACCGCTGCGGTCGAGCGGTATTGATCTACGGCGTCGTTGCCCGATATCGATATATCCGTCGTCGCAGGCAAACGCCTGTCCACCAAGTAAGTTGCCGTAGGCCCGATGGTTGAACAATTAGCCCAACTGCCAGCAAAGTCGTTACATTCGGCGCGACCGTATTGGCACTTCATCACTGGCGGAACTCGATCTTTGACTCGCGCTAACCGGCGACGTAGTGTTTCTTCGGAAAACGATCGACCAAGCTATCAGCACACAGCAAGTTGTCTGAAGTGGACCCCATGCGCTGGGCGCAGAACGGGGTTGTATAGTGAGTAGTGCT